>Ga0182024_10000002_pt1 | contig 402839 bp, 345 predicted proteins | sample P32metaG_FD_120480 | JGI IMG/M metagenome (GOLD analysis project Ga0182024, IMG submission 120480) | Permafrost microbial communities from Stordalen Mire, Sweden - P3-2 metaG (Illumina Assembly) | ecosystem: Environmental > Terrestrial > Soil > Wetlands > Permafrost | place: Sweden: Stordalen... | reverse complement strand
CGCGGACCAGACCCCGGACGACGCCTACTTCATGCCACTGCCACTTCAGGCGGCGGCCTAACCCCGCCCGTGAATCCACTTATCTCCGGCTGAAGAGCTGTACAGAAAAGCGGAGCCACTTCTAGCAACGTTCTCGCCGGGGCGCGCTCAACGAACCAACGCCCCCGCCGCGCCGCCGCCCCGCGTCCTGCCCCCGACAAGCAGGCCGCGCCCGTATAAAGTCCCCGCGCCGGACCCGCCCCCACAATTTCATCGCTGACGATCCGCGCCTGACCGTCCACCCAGGCGCCAGGTGTGTCACGACCGCCAGATCGCCAACCCGCGCCTCCTCGCACACCTCGCCAAAACCCACGCCTCTCCAGAAACGCAGGCGTTGTCGCGAACACGCGCCGCTGCGGGGAAATCCATATCGACAGTACCATGCAAGGTTTCTTCTGATCCCGGATTGAATCTGTTGCTCATTTCGCACACATGCAAACGTGCAACACCGTGCGCCGTTCTTTGCCCGATGTGTACCTTCCCGCTTGCATAATCCGGCCACAAGGGGAATCTGAAAGGGCGAAGGGAATAGTCCCTTGTAACCTCGTAAGACAGGAGTATGCGAATGCGTAAAATTCTTCTTGCATCATCGGCTCTGGTCGGCGTTGCCAGTGGAATCCTCTATACGGATATCCTCATTCCCGTCGATGCGCCTGCTTGGATGTGCGACCGCGAACAACTCTGGAACGCCGTCGAAAAAGCCGAAAAGCGTAAAGACAGCCAGCTTGCCCGGTCGATAGACATCGCCCTCCCGCACGAACTCAGCCTTCAAGAAAACATCGAACTACTGACAGGCTTCGTCAAAGAGCAGTTTATCGACCGAGGGATGCTCGCCGACATTGCGATCCACGCGCCAGGACGCAAAGGCGACATCCGAAACGTGCATGCGCATATCGCGTTAACCACGCGGGAGATCACCGAGGATGGCTTCGGCCGCAAGGAGCGAGAGTGGAACCGTAAGACCGAACTTCTTGAGTGGCGAAAAGCCTGGGCCGATCACGCCAACCGCATTCTGGAGCGCGAAGGGTTCGAGCCTATTAACCATCGCAGTCTCATTGACCAGGGCATAGACCGCGATCCGACGACCCACATAGGCCCAGCCGGGAAGGAGATGGAGCAGCGCGGAGGCACCTCGGATCGCGCCCAGCAAAACCGCGATGTCGAGGCCGCAAACGACAATCTCGAACGCGCCTTGGAAGACCTCGCCAAATCCCAGGAACGCCTCGCGGAGCTACTCCGCCTCAAGGCTATCGCAGATCATGCTTCCCGCGTCTGGGAAGCCTCCTCAGGCCCAGACACGCAACCATTGCAGCCCCAGGGAGCGCAGCGTTATCCTCCTGCCCAGCCGCCCCCTTCCCCCGGCGGCAAGGCGGACTCCATGCCTGACGATCTTGCCAACCAGCAGGACCTCCCGGCCCAACAAGAGGCCGACCGTCAAAGGAAAGCTCAAGACGACGAGCTGGCTCGACAAGCACAGTCCGCCAAGGACGAGGCGGAACGCATTCAGAGGCTCCGCGACGATGAGAATAAGCGCGTCGCCGACCTCGCCAAACAGAATGCCGACCGGCTGGCCGCCCAGGCCGAGGAAATGCGCCAGGAATACGCGCGCCTCCACTCCGATCAGGTAAGGAAAGCACAATTCGACGCCCACAATGCGGCGATGTACCGGCGCGCCGCTGAGGCCAATCGCCAGGAGGAAATCGAGCGGCAGCAAAGGCTGGACGAGAAAGCCAAGGAGGGAGCCATCCGCGATGCCGGGACGCGCTATTCCCAGGCGCTCGGCGAGAATTACGATCTTCGCGACCCATACGGCTCTCTGGCAAAATCCGCTATGGCTGAATACGCCGCCTTCAGCCGCGACCGCGCCGCCTACGACCGCCAGATCGCTGAGACCACCGACCCCATACACCGGCAAGCCCTCGACCTCCGCAAGCGGATCGAAGGGGCGGACTACCTCGCCCTAACCGGCGAGCGAATCGCCACACAGTCGGAGATCATCACCGGGCGCCTCAACAGCCAGGAGGCCGTCAAGGAGCGCCAGAAAGCAAGCGACTGGCGCATCCAGGGCCAAGACTCACGCCAGCAGCTCCGCGAACTGCAACGCGCTCCAGCCCCGGACAAAGACCACGAGCTTAGCGACCAGGACCGGGAGCAAACGAGAGCCAGGCGCCCGCGCAGCCGCCGAGGCGACCGCTACGATGAACTCATTAAGCAGCAGGACGACAAGCAGAAGGCGAAGGAGCAAGAGAGGCTAGATCAGAACGAGGCCGAGCGTCAACGGCAGCAAGAGAAAGAGCGCAAACGACAACAGGACCGAGAGCGGGAACGATAGGACGCCCTGGCACAGCGGGACCGCCAGGGCGCAAGAAACTATCCCCCCGCAGATATCAGGCGCTCAAGCCCCGAACCCTCTCGCTGTTCCGGCAGATTGGCTGGCTCTTGGCGGCCTCCAATCTGCCGTCGAAATTACGCACCCTCTGGCGCGTGATAGCCAGAGAAATGACAGAGCCGAGATTCCACCGCACCAAAAAGCCGCGCAAGCATAAAGCGCCGAGGCCGTTTTAATCGCACGTGTCCACACACCCACAAACGGGCCTATAATCGCCACCATGGGCGTCCTAAGCCTGCTCCTAAAACGCGCCATGGCCTACCCGATCGGCAGCGCCTTCAGCGGCACGGAGACGACCGATCCTGTTAAGCAGCACATCCTCAACACCCATCTCCTTCTCAGTCCCAACAACATACTGACGCCCGAGGAAGTCGCCGCGAGGCTCAAGGTCCCGGAGTCCTGGGTCTACGAAAAAACTCGCGCGCGTTGCCGGAATCCGATCCCCTGCTTGCGTTTGGGGCGCTACATTCGATTCGACTGGAACGCTGTCATACGCTGGCTCACCCTGGAGGCAGAGAAAGACGCCCATGCAAAGAGGCCAAGTCTTTCGCCGAAACGGAAGCTGGTACGTTAGATACTACGAAGATCAGCTCCAGGAGGGCCGACTCGTCCGCCGCCGTGTCTGCGAGCGGCTGGCCCGCTACTCCGACGAGTTCAGGTCGAAAAAGGACGTTCTTCCTCTCGTCGATCAAATCCTGTCCCCGGTCAACAGCGGGGACGCGCAGCCCGAAAGCTCCCTGACGCTGGCCGAGTTCGTCCAAAAGCGATTCTTCCCCGCCCGCGAGAAGAAGCTGCGCCCGAGCACACTCAAGGGCTATCGCGACATTTTCCGGACTCACATCGACACGGCCGTCGGTTCCATCCGTATGCGCGACTTCCACACCAGAGACGCGCAACACCTTTTCGATGCCATTCTCGACGATCACCCCGGTCTCTCACACCAGTCACTGTTGCCCGTGAAGGCTTTTCTGTCCGCCGTTTTCACCTACGCCAGACAAGAGGACGTGCTCCGCGCCGCCAACCCGATGCAAGGCGTCAAAGCGGAAGGGCGCCGCTATAAGCCCCTGCGCACTGCGTATACGCTCGAAGACATCCACACGATGCTCTCCAAGCTCAAAGAACCGGAACGAACCGTCGTCACCCTCGCGGCCTTCACCGGCCTCCGCGCGTCGGAAATTCGCGGTCTTCGCTGGGAGGACTATAGCGGCCATGAAATCCGCGTCGTCCGCAGCGTCTGGCGCACCCATATCGGGCCGACAAAGACCGAGGAGAGCGGCGAGAATCCCGTCCCGGTCATCCCCATCCTCCGAACTGCGCTGAAGGCGCACCGGCAAGCCTTTGGCGGCGACGGCTTCATTTTCGCCGGAGAGCGTCGGGGCGCCCCTCTAAACCTCGACAATCTCTCGCGCCGGGCTATTACTCCTGTCCTCGGCGACCGATGGAAGGGCTGGCATGGATTCCGCCGGGGGCTGGCAAGCAACCTCTACCGGCTCGGAGTGCCGGACAAGATCATTCAGGACATTCTCCGACATGCGGACGTGTCCACAACCCAGGCCCATTACATCGTCGTTGACCACTCCGAAACCCGCACTGCGATGCAGAAACTTGAACGAGCCGTGGGCAAGGAATGGGCAAAGGCGAAACGCCGATCAACCCGTAAGTCGTTACAGAATAACAGTCGGGCCCTTAGCTCAGCTGGTTAGAGCAGCGGACTCATAATCCGACGGTCGCAGGTTCAAGTCCTGCAGGGCCCATCCCGCCGCGCACGCTGGCGACGATACCGCCGGGCGTCGCGGATAGTACAGGCGGCACGTCGCAACTCCTGACGCGCCGTCTGCACCGCTGCACACTGTCCGACATGACGCTGGTCCACCCGTGGTTGCTCGCTCGTCTCGCCTGCCCGTACGATGGTGGAGCGATACGGGCCGACGCGGCGACGTTGGCATGCACGACCTGCGAGCGTCGATTCGCGGTCGTGGATGGCGTTCCCGTGATGCTGCGCGACGACGTGAGGCAAACGCACGATGCCGCCGCCGAGTCGATGGCCCAGGTGCAGCCGACGTTGACATCGCCCGATGCGGCTGAGCCCCCGGGCAGTCCCCTGCCCCCGGATGACGACGCAGACCTCCCGACATCGCCGGCTGATCGCACTCCGTCGGTCCCCGATGCGCCGATCGATGACTACGTGCAAGAGGCGGTCAGCGCGACCTGCGGATTGATGTATGTCTCATTGATCGGCCGCCTCACAGCCTACCCGATTCCCGACCTGCGCGTGCCGCCTGGCCCTGGCGCCGGGCGCACGCTGCTCGACGTCGGATGCAATTGGGGCCGGTGGTCCTTCGCCGCCGCACGCGCGGGCTACGTGCCGATCGGCGTCGATCCGACTCTGGGCGCGGTGCGCGCCGCCACCCGCGTGGCCAAGCAGCTCGGTGTGACTGCCCATTTCGTCACCGGCGACGCGCGCTATCTGCCACTCCGCACCGCAACAATCGACGTCGCGTTCTCCTACAGCGTGCTGCAACACCTGGCGAAGCACGACGTGCGGCGCGCCCTCAGGGAAATGCGCCGCGTCTTGGCCCCCGGAGGCGCAGCCGTCGTCCAAATGCCCAACGCGCTCGGGCTTCGCTCGCTGATCGTACAGGCTCGGCGACGATTCCGCCGAGCAGCCGGCTTCGAGGTCCGGTATTGGACGATTCGCGAGCTGCGCGCCGCCTTCGAACGCATCATCGGCCAAACCACGGTCGCGGTGGATGGTTACTTCTCGCTCAACCCGCAAACCGTCGATCTTCCGCTGCTTCCGCTACGGTACCAGGCGATCGTGCGCACGTCCGAGCGCCTTCGCCACGCCGCGGACAGTCATCCGTGGCTCGCCACGGTCGCGGACAGCCTCTACGTCTCGGCCCAGCGAGCACACGAGGTCTGAGTCGCGGGTTCGGCCACAGAGCGGCTGCGCGGTCGCGAGCGCGGCGGCCCCGAGATCAGTGCGGGCGCGACGTCAGCCACATCATGGCGACGCCAATGGCGATCAGAAGGAACGCTCCGCCCAGCGCCACCAACTTTACCCGACCCGTCGCGCGACGGCCGTAGGCCGCCATCGCGCGCTCGTCGAGATAGTACCGACTCGGTGAGTCCGGGCTCCGGCAGATCACGCCCTGCGCCTCGAGCCGATCGAAATACATCGACCCCTCCAGCCCGAGCTTCTCCAGCGTCTGCGCGCGATCAGGCGCCGTGGCGTCCCCCACCCGGAAACGCTCGAGCAGGTCAGCTTGTGCACGCGCCGCACCCGCGGCAATGATGGCGCCCATCGCAGCTCCCATGGTCGGGTTATGCGGTAAGAGGGAACGTCAGCTGCGCGTGATCTGCCGCCCGCCCGCCGTCGGCAGTCTCCGAATCCGTGCCCCGCCCACCACGCTCGCGCCGCGCGTCCGCAATGCGACGGCTCGGCGGTCGCTGTACGCGCGCGCGCACCGCCGCCGCCGGACCCATCACTGTCATCCCGTCCCACTCCGGCGACCGGTCCCACTCCCTCTCGATGAACGCGTCCACGTCCGTCGTCCGAGCCGTCCGCTCCAGTCGGCGCGCCTCGACATCGAGCCGTCGAATCGCCGACAGCCGGTCGGACTCCCCGAGCTTCGCTCGCGACACCGCCTGCGTGAGCACCCGAATCGTCTCGTCGTACACTCGGCGCGGTACCGGGTACGGGTGACCGTCCTTGCCTCCATGCGCCAGCGAGAATCGCGCGGGATCACTGAATCGCGCTGGCGCGCCGTGTACCACTTCACCGGCCAGCGCGAGCGCAAACACGGTTCGCGCGCCGACCCCCGGCGTGAGCAGCAGCTCCGCGAAATCGAGTGGCCCCCTCGCGTGCGCGGCCGCGATTGCCGCGTGCAACCGCCGCCCGATCACGTCCTCCGCCCGCACGTCGTGGTGGAACGGCAAACGCAGCGTGGCGTCAGGATCCCGCCGCCTCCCTGCGGGTCGCCACGCGGATGCGTGGTGCCGGAGCGCCCCGACGACCGCGTCCGGCCCCTCGCGCACCAGCGCGACCTGCGCCGCGCGCGCGGGCGCCGCCCTCACGTCCGTGAGGTTGATGATGGGCTCCGCTGACGGAATGCCGTCGATCGCGGCATGCGGCGCATCGACGTAGCTCTCGAGTCCGTCGCTCAGCCAGTGGTACCGCCGCGCGGCTCGACACGCCTCGTTCATTCCCTGCTGCACGACCACCCATGACCCATTGTCGGCCACGATGAATCCGTGGAGGTAGAGCGCGTACCCGTCCTGCACCGCTGAGCCGTCCACCTTCGCCACCAAGCGACTCGCCTGCGCCAGCGCCGCGCCGTCGAGTCCGAGTCGCTCGCTCAACGCCGTGAGCTCGGCCGGCGTCTTCCGGGACTCACGGCCCCGCCCGCCGCACACATGCACCCCCAACTCCCACTGGATCGGCGCCAGCCCGCGCTTGAGCGCACCCAGCACCGACGTCGTGATCCCCGAGGAATGCCAGTCCATCCCCATCACCGCGCCAAATGCCTGGAACCAGTGCGGATGCGCAAGTCGCCGCAGGAGCTCCTCGCGCCCGTATTCGAGCACGATCGCTTCCGCGATCACCCGCCCCAAACTCGCCATCCGCGACGACAGCCACGACGGCACATGCCCGTAGTGCAGCGGCAGAACGGCACTTCCGCTACGACCCATGAATGGATGCTAGCGCGCGAGTTTCCGACGCGGAAGGTTTGGGAACCACTACGGGCGATCTGCGATTGGTGACCGGCTACCAGCACTCGCTACGAGCCGGCGGCAATCAACAGTCCGTGCGTGCCCTGACGGCGCCGTGCGTACATCCATCTACCGCGGGTCCCACATGCGCTCTCCCCTGGCCCGTGTCGAAGCATTCTGTGAGCGCTTCGGTCTCCGTCTGCCGGTGGTGTTGGCACCAATGGCCGGCGCTTCCCCGACCTCGCTGTCCGCGGCCGTCGCGAACGCGGGCGGCGCGGGTGCGTGCGGTGCGGTGCTGATGCAGCCCGCGTCGATCGTGAGCTGGGCCGCGGAGCTGAGGTCGGCGACCAGTGGGCCGTTCCAGATCAATCTCTGGATCCCCGACCCGCCGGCACACCGCGATGCCGCGCATGAGTCAGCGGTGCGCGCCTTCCTCGGCCAGTGGGGACCGACGGTGTCCCCGAGTGCCGCGGAGGTCACGCGGCCCGATTTCGCGGCCCAATGCGAAGCGCTGCTCGACGCGGCGCCACCGATCGTGTCGTCGATCATGGGACTCTACCCGCCGGACTTCGTTGGGCGCCTCAAGCAGCGCGGCATCTCCTGGTGGGCGAACATCTCGACCGTGGCGGAAGCACGCGCCGCGGAAGATGCCGGTGCCGACGTGATCGTGGCGCAAGGGATGGAAGCCGGCGGCCATCGCGGTCGCTTCGACGCCAGCCGGACCGAGGCGGACATGGTAGGCCTCTTCGCCCTCCTGCCGGCCGTGGCGGACGCCGTGAGAGTGCCGGTGGTCGCGACCGGCGGGATCGCGGATGCGCGTGGGGTAGCCGCCGCGCTGCTCCTCGGGGCAAGTGCCGCGCAGATCGGCACCGGCTTCCTGCGCTGTCCCGAGGCGCAGATCCCCTCGGCCTGGGCACACGCGCTTGGCCGGACGCTGCCCGAGGACACCGTGATAAGCCGAGCGTTCAGTGGACGGGCGGGACGCAGCGTGGCCACGGCATATGCGCGGGCCGCAACGGCGCCTGGCGCACCTGCGCCAGCGCCCTATCCGGTACAGCGCGGCCTGACCCAGGCCATGCGCGATGCCGCGGTCAAGGTCAATGACCTGGACCGCATGCAAGCGTGGGCCGGGCAGTCGGCCATGCTGGCGTGCGCCGAGCCTGCCGCTGATGTGGCCCGGGTACTGTGGGAAGGGGCGCGGACGCAGCTCCGGTGAGCCCGGCGCCCGACGCCGTGGGCGAAGAGAGCCCTCGCTCGCGAGAGGGCCGTGGCGTGGTACCGTGGCCGCGCGCCAATCCCGTATCTGAAGCCAGGCTCGCGGCAAGTTGCCAACCGCCAATCGCCGCGCGACGCCCCTATTTGAACAGCTTCAACGCGCTCAACACGACCTTCCACACGCCCCACGCCAACGGGATCCCCACGATCGCCCAGGCCACGAGGAGCTTGACCGAGTTGAGCGGATCGGGAGTGTCGCTGCCGCGACCGGCGGGTTTCAGAGGCTGACCCGGAGCGGTCATGAGGCCGCCCGCATAGAGGACCCGGACGGACCCGCACCCGTGTTCTGCGCGTCACCAACGGCCGCTCGGTAGTAGTGGCGCGGGTCAACTGGCCGTAACAGCAGATTGCAGAGGAATCCGACGAGAAGTAGTCCGACCATGAGGTACATGGTCACGGTGTACGCTCCTGCCTTGGGGACGCCGAGACCGATCTCGTGCTGCCGAATGCCGTTCACGAGGAACGGCCCGAGAATGCCGGCCGCGGACCACGCCGTCAGCAAGCGCCCGTGAATTGCCCCGACCTGCATCGTGCCAAACATATCGCGCAGGTAGGCTGGGACGGTGGCGAACCCGCCGCCATACATGCTGATGATCACGAAGCAGCAGAGCACGAAGAGTGGCACGCTGCCGACCGCCCCCGCGTGCGGGATCGTCGCGTAGAGTGCGGGGCCCAGCAGAAAGAACGTCGCATAGGTCGCGCGACGGCCGATGCGATCCGACAGCGACGACCAGAGGAACCGCCCCCCCATGTTGCCGAGGCTCAGCAGTCCGACGAACCCGCCCGCCACGACAGCCGTCACCGCCCCCGGAAACATCTCCTGGATCATCGGTGAGGCCTGCTCGAGGATGCCGATCCCCGCTGTGACATTGACGCACAGCATCGTCCAGAGCAGCCAGAACTGCGGAGTCCGGGTGGCCTCGCCGACGGCGACATTCGCGGTGGTGATCATGCGATTGCCGCCCGTGTTCGGCACGAAGCCGGCGGGTGCCCAGCCCGGCGCTGGCAGACGCACAGTGAAGACGCCGAACATCATGAAGACGAAGTAGATGATGCCCATCGCAACGAACGCTTCCGCGACGCCCATCGATGTCGCCGACTTGAAGTGGGCCATGAGTGCCACGGACAACGGGGAGGCGATCATTGCGCCGCCGCCGAATCCCATAATGGCCAGTCCGGTCGCCATCCCGGGTCGATCCGGGAACCACTTGATCAGCGTCGATACGGGCGAGATGTAGCCGAGCCCGAGTCCGATCCCGCCCAGGGCGCCGTAGCCGAGGAGCACGAGCCAGAACCAGTGCTGCGTGACGCCGACCGCGGCGACGAGAAACCCGCCGCTGAAGCACACCGCGGCGGCGAACATCGCGCGCCGCGGCCCGACGCGCTCGAGCCAGGCGCCGAAGACCGCGGCCGACACACCCAGGAACACGATCGCCACTTGGAACATGTGGGCGATCATACCTTGGTTCCAATCGCCTGCCGCGGGCGCCGAGATCCCGAGCAGCGTGGTCATCGGAATCTTGAACACGCTGTAGGCGTACGCTTGGCCGATCGCGAGATGGATCGCCAACGCCGCCGGCGGCACGAGCCACCGGCTAAATCCAGGGCCCGCTATCGAGCGTTCCCGATCGAGGAACGAAAACACTGCCATCGCCGTCGACCTCCGGTGGTTGCGATCACCATATAACGCGCAACCCGGAATCGGCACAAGTGAGCCCAAGCACTGTAACGACGCCTTGTTACACAGGCGACGGCGTCGCAACCCCTGGCCCACGCGCTACCTGCGCCGTCACGCAATGGTTACGTTTCATCCGTCGGGTCGCGTAGCTCAGCTGGTTAGAGCGCTGGTCTCACATACCAGAGGTCCGGGGTTCGAGTCCCTGCGCGACCACTCGCTGTAAGCTGTTGTACCGCAATGTCGATTAGGAAAAACGGCCACCCGCTGCGCTCGTCGAGCGCGCTGCGCAAGAAGACAAGAGCCTGAACGAGTTCGCCGAGGAGGCACTCGGACGGGCCGCAAACGCGGCGTAGCGCGAGAGTTGTAACCGATGGACGGCTGCTGCGCGACCACCCGGCCGGCCTTCACCGTTGTCTTGCGTCGGCCAACTGCACCCTACAGACTCGCGCCCTCCAGCCCATCCACGACCCGCTCGCCCGCGCTGCCATCCCACCCCTCGGGATGCGGCGGGTTCGCCCGTCGGCGCGCGGCTCGGACACCCGCTGGCAACTCGGATGGCGCGCGCACCATCACGTTCGTCCCCTCGCGCACCGTCACCGGCCGCTCCGTCGTCGTACGCACCGTGAAGCACGGTACGCCCAATACCGTCGTCTCCTCCTGCAACCCCCCGGAGTCCGTGATCACGGCGTGCGCCGCGTCCACGAGCGCCAGCATCTCGAGGTAGCCCAGCGGCGCGATCACCGTCACACCCGGGAGCGATAGGTGACCCGCACGCAGTCGCTCCTGCGTCCGCGGATGCGCCGGAAACACGACCTGGTGGTCGGCCGCCACCGCGACGAGTGCCTCGGCCAACGCCGTGAGTCGATGCGGATCGTCCACGTTCGACGGCCGGTGCAGCGTCACGACCACCGGACGGTCCGACCGGCCCCACCGCGGCTCCAGGGCACGCGCGCGCGGCAAGGCATGCAGCACGCTGTCGATCATCACGTTGCCGACGAACACGATCTTGTCCGCCGGCTCACCCTCACGACGCAATGTCTCGTCCGCGTCCCGCGATGGCGTGAAGAGCCGTGACGCCAAGCGGTCGGCGATGATCCGGTTGATCTCCTCCGGCATGCCGCGGTCGCCGCTCCGCAACCCCGCCTCCACGTGCGCGCTCGGCACACCCAGCTTGGCGGCCACCAGCGACGCGGCCAGCGTGGAGTTGACGTCGCCGTACACAACCACCCAATCCGGACGCTCGGCGATCACGATCGGCTCGAGCCGCTCGAGGATGCGCGCCGTCTGCACGGCGTGCGAATGTGATCCCACATCGAGATTGATGTCTGCCGGCGGGATTTCGAGATCGCGGAAGAATGCGGCCGAGAGCACGTCGTCGTAGTGCTGGCCGGTATGAATCACCGTCTGGGCCACACCCCGTCGAGCGGCGGCCCGGTAAACGGGAGCGAGTTTGGGGATGTTTGGCCGCGCGCCGACGACGTGGAGAAGACGCATGGATGCGCGGCCGCTCGCCGCGCTCAGCGAGTCCGCAGACAGTCCACGACGCGGACCGCGGCCATCCCGTCCCACCCCTCAGGGCGCGGCGGCTGCGAGAGCCGGTGGACGGAAGCCACCGCGGCAGGCAGACCCACGGGATCGTAGATCAATTGGTTCGCGCCGCAGGTGATCGTTTCCGGCCATTCCGTCGTGTCGCGAACGGTCAGACACGGCACGCCGAGTGCCGCGCTCTCCACCTGCAGCCCGCCGGAATCCGTGATCACCGCGTGCGCGGCGTCCATGAGATCCAGCATCTCGAGGTACCCGACCGGTGCCATCAACTTCACGGCTCCCACATCGAGGCCCGCCGCGTCGAGACGCGCGCGCGTACGCGGATGCACGGGAAAGAGCACCGGCCGATCACCCGCCACCTCACGCAGCGCCCGCATGATGCTCTCGAGCCGCGTGAGATTGTCCACGTTCGCCGGACGATGGAGCGTCACCACCACAGCGGGCCGCCCATGGTCCACGCCGACGCGGTTCCGAGCGCCCGTCACCCGGGCCCGCTCCACCGCGTAGAGCAGCGCGTCCACCATCACGTTGCCCACGAACGCGATCTCTTCCTCCGGCTCGCCCTCGGCGCGCAACGTTGCGTCCGCGGTCCTCGACGGCGTCAGCAACAGGTCGGCCAGGCGATCCACCACGATCCGGTTGATCTCTTCGGGCATCGAGCGGTCGTGGCTCCGCACACCCGCCTCCACATGCGCGACACGCTGACCAAGCTTGACCGCGACGAGCGCGGCCGCCGCGGTGGAGTTGACGTCGCCGTAGACGACCACCCAGTCCGGACGGTGCTTGACGAGCTCCGGCTCGATCCGCTCCATCAGCCGTGCGGTCTGCTGCCCGTGCGTACCCGAGCCGACACCAAGATTCACATCGGGCGGCCGGATCCCGAGGTCGCGAAAGAATGAATCCGACATCGCGTCGTCGTAGTGCTGGCCCGTATGCATCACGATCTGATCCAGGCCGGCCGCGCGCGCCGCCCGGTAGACGGGAGCGAGCTTCGGGAAATTCGGTCGCGCGCCAACTACGTGGAGAATCTTCATGCCGACGGCACCCCTGCGGCCGCGAGTGGAAATTCACGAGATGCGTCCGCAAACGTGTCCCGATGCCCTGGCGCGACCGCATCGGAGCGCGCGACGGTCCGCGTGAAGAGACTCGGCCACGCCTCGTCGAGCACACGGGCAAACGCCGCGCAATTCGGGCCGCGCTGATACCGCGCCGTATACACGACGAGCCCCCGCGCACCCGCCGCACGGGCGGCGTCGGGATTCGCGCGCCATGCCCGGATCGCGGCTGCGACGCGATCGGCGGCCGCAGCGGCCGTGTCGCCTGCGGGATCCACGATCATCCCACAGTCCGCGGTGCGGATCGTGTCTGCGGTCTCACAGGCCGCTGGTCCCACGAACAACGCTGGCCGCGCCGCACCCATGATGCCATACAACTTGCCAGGCACCGAGATGCCCGCGAAGGGCGCCCGTAGGGAGATCAGGTGCACGTCGGCCGCCGCCAAGGTGTCCGCCAGATCCTCCCGCGCGACGTAGTCCAGATAGGTGAAGTTGGTCAGTGCGTGTTCGCACGCGAACGCCTCGATCTCCACCCGCCGCGGCCCACCGCCCGCGAAGACGAAGTGCACGTCACGCTCCTCGCGCATCATGCGCATCGCGTCGAGGATGGGCGTGAACTCGTGCACCAGGCCGGCATTGCCGGCGTACATCACCACCGTCGCGCCACCGAGACCGAGTCGCGCGCGCAACGCGCGGCCAGTGGCCGCGGTCGCGGGGGGCACACCCTCCGCGCGCGCGTCGCCGGCCGGCGCGGCGCCCCATACCGGTACGGTGTGTGTCCGCTGGGACTCGACGCCTTTGGCCAGGATCCGCTCGCGCATGTAGGGACCGAGATCGACCACGAAGTCGGCGTGGCGGTATCCCCGATCGTTGAGCCAATGCAGTGCACGACCGACCAAACCAGTGGGACGCAGCATCCCGGCAGCGATCTCGGCATCTGGGTGCAGGTCCATCGACCAGATCCCATACCGGCGTCCGCGCACGGCCTTGCCGATCCAGCCGATGACGCCGAGCAGCGGCGGCGTCGTCAGGTAGACCGTGCCCGCGGCCGCGGGGCCAGTCCACGAGGTCCACGCCACCTGGCCGTAGAAGAGCGCGTAGTCGAAGATCCGACCGAACCGAGTCCGTCGGCCGAGTCCCGCGGTCCGGTAGCGCCGCACGCGGACGCCTGCGCGCACCTCACGGGCCGGCGCGTCGAGCACGCCCCCCGCATAGTGCGCGCGCCCCGTGACCACCTCGACCGACACCCCCGTTCCCGCCAGATATTCGGCGAGGTCCGTGAGATGCTGGCCCGTCGAGGCGACGTCGGGCGCGTAGTGCTGGTTAACGAAGCGGAGCACCGGCCGATGCGCGCGGTGGAGCGGGCGCCGCAACGGCCCGGGCCGCGAGCTGGGCGACGATCCACTCGTACGTCTGGCGAAGCCCCTCTTCGAGCGACACGGTCGGTTCCCACCCCAGCACCGCGCGCAGCCGGGCGTTGTCGCTGGTCCGCCCGCGGACGCCCTGTGGTGCGCCGCTGACGTGCTCCCGCGTGACGCGTTTGCCGGCGATCGACGCCACGAGGTCCACCAGGCCGTTGATCGAGATCAGCCGCTCCTGCCCAAGATTGAGCGGATCACGATGCGGGGAGTGGATCAAGCGCCGCATCCCCTCGACCGCATCATCCACGTAGCAATAGGACCGCGTCTGCGAGCCGTCGCCCCACACCTCGATCGATCCACCGTCGTTGGCCAACGCGACCTTTCGGCAGATGGCGGCCGGGGACTTCTCGCGCCCGCCGTCATACGTTCCCAGGGGGCCGAAAATGTTGTGGAACCGGACGACCCGGGTCTCGAGACCGTAGTCCTCCCAATAGTGCCGACACTGCCGTTCGCTGAACAGCTTCTCCCACCCGTATCCATCTTCGGGGTCGGCCGGGTACGCATCCTCTTCGCGCAGCGGCGTGACGTCAGGCGACTGCTGGCGGTACAGCGGGTACACGCACGCCGACGACGTGTAGAGATAGCGACCCGCGCCCTCCTGTCGGGCCGCTTCGAGCACATGGGTGTTGATCAGCACGTTGTCGTGCATGATCACCGCCTTGTGATGCTCGATGTACCCGATGCCGCCCATGTTGGCCGCGAGATTGTAGACCTCGGCGCCCCGCGCCTCACGCAGCGCGATCTCGCACTGCTCCCACCGCCGGAGGTCGAGCAGCTCGAATTCATCGGCCACGGTCGATCCGAACTCCGGGTACTTGAGATCGATCCCACGGACCCAATACCCGTCCGCCTTGAGGGTACGAACGAGATGATGACCGATGAAACCGCCCGCGCCGGTCACGATCGCGCGGAGAGCCGGTGCAGTCATTATGAGTGTGCAATCATTGGGGTGTCGTTCAAGATATCAAGCAAACGATTCGCAAACCGATCGACCGTGAAATGAGCTTCGAACCGACGCCGGCCCGCTTCTCCCATTGCTACCCTCAGGGCATCGTCTGTCAGTAGACGGATGATGGCGCCGGACAGTGCCGAGCCGTCGGTCCGGTCTACCAGGAACCCCGTCTCACCATGGACGATGATGTCACCCGCCGCGTCGCTGGTCGAGCCGATGCAGGGGCGACCGGCACGCATTGCCTCCAGATACACGAGTCCAAACCCCTCTCGCGCGCTTGGCATGGCGAAGGCCGCGACGCGGCCCATGAGCGCCATCAGCATCGGCGACGGGAGGAATCCACAGAATACGACGCAGTGGCCTACCCCGAGGGCACGCGCTTTGTCCCGCAGCCGTGAGACGTCATTGCCCAAGCCGACGACGACGAGCTGGGCCGCCGGGACCCGGGACACGACGGCTGGCCAACTCTCGAGAAGCTCGTCGTGCCCTTTGTACCGCTCCTCATCGTGCATCCGCCCCAGGATGAGGACGCTGGATGGACCGATTTCGGGCAATCCCTCGCTGAGGGGAATGCCTCCGGGTACGTCGCCGGGTAGGCCGGCCGGTCCGGCATCCGGACCGTCGGTCGCCGAATCGTGCGCGAGGAGGCCGAGCGGGCACGCGACCACCGGACCGATCGAAGGATGTGCGTCCGACACGCGTTGGGCCGTGTACCGTGAGTTGGCGACACGGAGCGTGGCCGCGGTCAGCGTCGCCAGCCGGTCCGGCTGGAGTGCGGGATCCCACGCCTCGACGTCGTGCACGAACACGAGGTAGGGGCGTCGCACACTGCGCGGCACGAACCGCTGGACGCGGGCGATCCCGAGGTGGTTGAATGCGAGCCAGTCGATGCGGCCGGCGAACTGCGCGCCTGCCACGCGTGCCGCAAATCGTACTTGCTCGGCCCGGGACACGACCCCGTAGTGCGCCGGCTCGAGGGCTGCCGTCCACGGCTCAGCACCTTGCCAGCTCGCGCACACCGCACGCAGGAGCCGAGCAACGTAGGCCAGGCCGCCGCCTCGGCCGCCAAAACTCACGGCGGCCACGCCCGCCCGACCGGGCCGCTCGATCATATGACGCGTGTCGCAGAGGGGCGCCGGATGACCACGCTGCCGAGCACGATCGCGTCCATGCCGGTACGCAGGAAGCAGGCGAGGGCCTGGGCCGGGGTATCGACGATCGGCTCATTTTCGTTGAAACTGGTGTTGAGAACGATCGGGACGCCGGTCAACGCTTCGAACTCCCGTATGAGCCGGTAGTATGCCGGATTCGTTGTTGCGCTGACCGTTTGGAGGCGCCCCGATCCATCGACGTGAGTCACCGCCGGAATGACGGCGCGCTTCTCCGCTCGCACCGGATAGACCTGGATCATGAACGGATCCGGCACCGCTCCTTCGAAGTAGTCGTCCAACGCCTCGACCGCGACCGATGGCGCGAAGGGCCGAAACTTTTCGCGGAACTTGATCTTGACGTTGATGACGTCGCGGATGTCGGCGCGCCGCGGATCGGCGACGATGCTACGATTGCCGAGCGCGCGTGCGCCCCACTCCATGCGACCCTGATACCATCCAACTATGAGACCGTCGGCGATGAGCCGCGCGGCCAGCGCAGCCGCCTGATCCACGGACGCGAGTCGCTCGACGACGAGGCCGTCCGTGTCACCGACATGGGCCGTTACGGCGCTCGCGATGTCGTCGGCCGAGTGCGCGGGTCCCCAATAACCATGCTCCATCACGAATCCGCGCGAGCCGTGCAGCACATCGTGCCAAACGTGGTAGGCGGCGCCGAGCGCGGTGCCGTTGTCTCCGGACGCGGGTTGGATGTAGACCTCCCGGAAGGGAGTTTCGGACCGAATCTTTCCGTTCGCGACGCTGTTCATGGCGCAGCCGCCCGCCAGGCACAGCCGAGGATTGTGTGTTCGCTCCCACAATCCTTGGAGCACGTGCATCGCGCATTCCTCGTACACGGCCTGGAGTGATCGGGCGATGTCTTCATGCCGTGCAGTCAATGGGTCGCCCGGCTGTCGCGCCGGCCCGAGGAGTTCATCGAGCGCCGCTGCGTACACGGGCCCCAACGTCGGGGCGCCATCCTCCCATTCCATCGCGACGCCGTCGGACCAGTGCCGGAAGTACCGGAGGTCGAGCTCGAACTTGCCCCCCGGCATCAGGCGCACGAGTCGGCGGACCTCTTCCACCATCGCCGGCCGCCCGTACGGTGCCAACCCCATGACTTTGAACTCGTCGCCGAACGCCGGGAACCCGAGGTGCTGGGTCACGGCCGTATAAAGGATGCCGAGTGAGTGCGGGAAAAAGACGTGGTCGAGCACGTCGATATGGGTGTCGGACCCGAGGGCAAAGGAGGTGCTCACGAAGTCGCCGAAGCCGTCGATCGCGCAGCACGCCGCGTCGCGGAACGGTGAGACGAAGAAGGCGCTGGCCAGGTGCGCGGGGTGGTGTTCGACATGATGGACCGGTGGCAATGCCTCGTCGCGCACCGCGAGCGCAGTGGCGAGCGGCCCGCGCAGGTCGCCCACCCGCCGACGGTTCCGCAGTCGGTCGCGCACGAGCGCGATGTTGGGCCGTCGGACCAGCGTGTACCACGCCTTGCGCAGGAGGTGCGCGCGCGGATCGCGACTCACCGCGACATGATCGACATCCGTGCCGCGGATCCCAGCCTGACGGAGCACCGACTGAATGGCGAGCGTCGGGAAGCCCGCGCAATGCTTGATCCGCCGGAAGCGCTCCTCTTCGACCGCGGCGATGAGGATTCCATCGCGGACCAGTGCCGCCGACACGTCCCCGTGATACGCATTGATGCCCAGGACGTGGGTCGGTCGATGCGACGTCACGGTGCTGGGCGGTCTGGACCCGCGTCGCGCCCAGTCAACGCGGCGGCGTACATCGCCTGCAGCGCGGGCGCGACCGCGGCCGGCGCGAAGTCGGCGTCCACCGCCGCCGCCCCACAGCGCGCGACCCGCTCGCGGAGCGCCGCATCACCAAGTGCGCGGCTCACCGCTGCCGCGACCGCGGCGGCCGACCGCTCCGTGACCAGCCCGACCTCGCGCCCCGCGATCCACGGGGCGAGCTGCACGCCCGGCGTCACGATGATCGCCACCCCGGCGGCCACGGCGTCGAGCGCGGCGATCCCGAAGTTCTCGTGGAGCGATGGCAGGACGCACACGCCGGCAGCCGCCAGACATGCGGCCTTGTCCGCGCCGCGCACGAACCCCGCGAATGTCACGGAGGACGCGTCCCCGCCGAGCGCGGCGGCGCGGGCCCGAAGCTCGGCATCATAACCGGGGGCACCCTCCCCCGCGATGATCAACCGCGCCGCGGGATGGCGCGCCCGCACGGCCGGCCACGCGTCGAGGAGGATGTCCACCCCTTTGACCGGGTGCAGGCGGCCCAGAAAGAGCACCGTGTTCGGAGCGGCACCTGGCGGACGGGGATCGGCGACGACGTCGTCGTCGGGCGCGCGGTACGGCGGCGGGACCACATGGGCCCGCGCGCCGAAGTCGATGCCAAGCCAGCGCGCCTCATCACGCTCGGCGGGCGTCGTGAAATGGATCGCGGCCGCCCGGCGGAGGTTGGGCGCGTCGATCGAGCGAAAATACAGTCGCTTGGCCGCCGTGCGCCGGTGCGCAAACGTGTATTGCGACATGGTCCCGAACGGCCCGATGACGACCGGGTGTCGGCGACGGAGGGCGGCGCGCGCCGCGCCGGAGCTGACCGGGTTGAGCAGTCCATGCACGTGCACGAGGTCCGCTCGAGGCAGGAGCTCGGCCATCCGAGACACGACCGCGGGCCCGGCGCGCCACGGGCCAGCCCCCGCCGGCCCCGCCACGACCACCGCAGCGTCGCCCAACGCGTCACGCAGCCATCGCAGGTCGTCGGGCGAGCTGCGGGGACCGAGGACCGTCGAATGGACACCGTTCAACTGGGACGCCCTGACGTAGCCAATCAATGCTTCGACCGGTCCGCCGTATGCGCGGGCCAAGCTCGGCATGACGTGCAGCACATTCACGTAGTCGCTGGCCTGCGAAGCAGGCGCCGGACATGCCATCGTCGCAGCGCAGCCCACGCCGGCACCACCGACATGAACGCGACCATCACGACAGCCGACTTGACGACATGGTTGACCGCTTCGCCGATGCCGTTCTCTGCTTGCATCGTGTACAGCATCACGTAGGGCGCCCACGCCCACCACAACGGATTCTCGACCGCCCAGCGCGCGAAGACACGGTACACGAGTCCGAGGATGATGCCGAAGCCAAAGACGCCGATGAGTCCACCGTCGCGGCCGAAGTTGGCGTACATCTCGCCGGCCACGCTGAGATTCATGCTCGTCTGCCGCATCGACAGGCCGGTGAAGCGCTCGAAATACCAGTAGCCGCCCGCCGTGTATTTGTAGGGATCGAGGAACCGCGGCAACACGGCGGCCCGGATCGCGCTGACAAGCGTTTCGCCATGGGCAAAGGGCTCGCGAACCGGGACCCAGTTCAGCGTCCGGGAGATGATCCAGCCCTGGTTGATGCGGGCGACGGTCCGGGAGAGTCCCAAATCGCGAAATGCCGACGTGGGCTGGTGGAATTGGTTCACCATCGCGTCACCGAGGACGCCGGCGCGTTCCGACAGCCCCATGTCGGCGTTTTCCCCGATTTCGATCCGATAGGCGATCTTCAACTCGTTGAGCATGCCCATCGCCAGCAGCGCCGAGGTCGCCAGCGTGACCAACGTGCGCACCCGCCAGCGATAGACGAACCCGAGCAGGGCGCCGGTATAGGCGATCCACAACAGCAAGTCGTGAAACATCCCGTCGCTCGATGTGAGCACGGCACGCAATGCCAGCACCGCCGCGAGCCGCCACCCCCACCCGGGCGCGCGGGCAAGCAACAATCCGAACGCGCCGACGAATCCGAGATAGCCCACGAGGAGCATGAGGTACTGGAGGGCGACCGGCAGCGGCGTGTTCTGGATGATACTGGCGCCGATCCCCACCACGACCATGATGTCACACGTGTGCACGAAGTCGATCGGCACCGTGGGAGCGGTGCGTTGCACGGAGCGGCGGCCAATGCCCCACAGCGGGAGATACACGCCGATGGCCAGGAGCAGGGTCGCCGGGACGGCGTAGCTGAAGTAGTCCGGCGCGGTGACCGCCATCGTGAACGTCGGGAGTAGCGGCGTGACGTGATACCCGGCCCACGGCCCCAACACCCATTGCAGCAACGCAACCAACAGGATCAGGCCGGGGATCCACGGCACGGCGGACGCCGCGAACGCGGTGTGGAGCCCGATCACGACCGACAGTGCCAGGCCGACGCCGATCCAGGGCGAATCGTGCACGTAGGCGTTGTATGTGACGCATGGGACGATCAGCGCCAGTGTGATGATGAGCAGCCACCGGGATTCCGACACGAAGTACCACTGGCCCGGGACAATGGCGGTGCCGACGTCGCGCGGAAGCTGGATCGTGTTGGCCGCCAACGGCAGCGCGATCGGCGATGCTACGACGGCCACGGCGCTCTCCCGGCCGCCGCCTCTGCCGCCGCCAGGATCCCGGCCGTGGCGGCTTCCGGCGAATACGCCGCGACGTGAGCAGCCGCTGCCTCTCCCATTTGGGCGACCGTGTCGGGGTGGTCGGCGAGATATGTGAGCAGGCGTCGGAGTTCGGCGACGTCGCCCTCCGGGAAGGAATACCCCGTCTCCCCCTCTCGAATGAGGTCGGGAACGCACCCCGCCGCCTCCGAGACCACCGCCGGCAAGCCACTGGCCATCGCTTCATTGACGACCAGTCCCCACGTCTCGTGCCGCCCCGATGGCAGCACGAGCACATCCGCCGCCGCGTAGGCATCGGCGATCGCCGTCTGATTGAGGAACCCCGTGAACTTGTACGGCACCCCGAGTCGCGCCGCCACACGCCGGCACTCGTTGCGGAGCTCGCCGTCGCCCACGACGATCACGTGGACACCCAGCACGCCCCGCAGCGCACGGAAGATGTCGAGCGGTCGTTTGCGCGGGATCAGCTTGCCGGCGAACAAGACGGCCACCGCGTTCCGGTTGATCCCCCACCGCAGTCGGACGGTGTCGCGCCGCGTGCGGGCCACAGCCGCGCGCGCCGCAAAGGCACGGTTGTCCACGAAATGCGGCGCCGCCACGATCCGACGGGCCCCGTAATAGCGAAAGTACTCCGCACTTCGCTCGCCGACGCTCATGCAGGCCGCGAAGCGTCGCAGCATTCGGGGGTACACGAGCCGCTTGAGCACCCGTTTGGGCAGCGGGTCATCGCGGAGCTGCGAATCCCCGCGCACCAGGATCGGGGTGCCGGCGGCCGCGCAGGCGCGCATGGCCTGCCCGTCCGATCGGGTGCGCCACCCAGTGAGCAGGAAGACGTCGAACCGCTCGTAGTTGATGTAGGTCGCAATATCGGGCGTGTCGTAGTCCCGCGGGCGGTCACGGAACGGCGCGCCCGACGTGGCCCGGCGTACGTCCGCCTTGTTGTGCAGCCACACATGGCGATACCCATCCGTCAGGTCCTCGTCCCACGCGAACGGCACCCCGTATCCGATGCCCTGCTCCACGGTGGTCGGGCGGTGCGCGAAATACACCGTCAAGTCCACGCCGGGCGTCGAGCCCAGCGCGCGATAGAGGGGCGCGTGATACTGAATCGGGTGTGTGGCCAGCACACCAATGCGCAGTGGGTTCTGCACCGTTGCGGTCAGAGAGGTTCCGGCCGCCATTACTGCGTCGGGGTGGCGCGCGCGTACCTGCTCAGGAGGTCGGGCGGCCACGACCGACTCCCACGCCTGCGCCCGTGGCCAATGGGCCTGGTGCGGTTGGCGCCGTTGGCGCCGCGATATGCGCCCGTTCTGACGCCGCGCGCTGGGCCGCGGCCGTCGCCCGCAGTCCCTCGCGCAACCGGACGCGCGGCTGCCACCCAAGTCGGACCCGGATCTTCTCGGGACTGAGCGCCCGCCGACGGATGTTGTCGATATCGCGGCGGTCGAGATGCTCGATGCGCGACGGGCCACCGATGAGCGTCACGATCTCCTGCGCCAGCACGTTTACTGACGTCTCGACGCCGGTACCGATGTTGAACACATCACCCACCGCCTGCGGCGCCGCCACGACGAGTGCCGTCCCCTCGACCGCGTCATCGACGAACGTGTAGTCCCGCGTCTGCTCACCGTCGCCATGTACCGTCAGCACGCCCCCTTCACCGGCCGCATCGAAGAACTTTCCGATCACGCCGCAGTAGGGATTGCGCGTCGTTTGGCCCGGGCCATACACGTTGGAGTAGCGAACGCATGCCGTCGGAACGCCGTACGCCATGTAATACAGCATCGTGTAGTGCTCGCCGAGGAGCTTGGTGGCGGCGTAGTGATTCAAGATGTTCGGCGGATCGAGTTCGTCGGTCGGCAGATGCCGGCAGTTGCCATAGATCGAGGTGGACGACGCGTACACGAAGCGGCGCAGCCCGGCCGGTCGGTTGCGACGCAACGACTCCAAGATCCGCAGCGTGCTCTGGGCATTGACTGACAGATCGCCTTCCGGATCGGCGGCACAGGTGAGGATCGTCCGGCAGGCGAGGTGGATGATCCATGGATGTCTCGCGAGGAGCGGCTCGACGACCGTCATGTCTCGCACGTCGCCCACGACGACTTCGACCTCCGGCAGGTGGGACACCGCGGCGCGCGATGCGTTCGACAAGTCGTCGAGCACCGTGACCCGGCACCCCAATGTTCGGACCAGAAATCCACATAGGTTGGCGCCGATGAATCCGAGGCCGCCGGTTACCAGCACCCGGCCCCCCCGCAACTCCGTGTAGGGATCGCTCGTCATGGGGCCGCCCGAGCGTCGCGCGGCGTGTGGGGTGTATCGGGTGTGTCGGAGGTCGCGTCGCCACGGACCACCCGGTCGAGCACGGCGGCGAGGGCGCCAGTCATGCGTTCCGCGGTCCGCGACTGTAGCGCCGCATCGGTATCGAAATCCGCCGTCATCGCCGGAAGCCTGCCCTGGATGAGGTCGTTGAGGGCGGACGTGATGTCACGCACCGCCGTCCCAGGGGACGGAGCGTCCGCCGTGCCGTAACAAACTAAGCCGCGGCAGGCGAGACGGCGCAATAGCGCCGCGGGCTCGGTGTCGGAGTGCACGATGGCGAGCACCGGCCGTCGGGCGGCCAGCACCGGCATCAGCTTGGACGCCGCGTAGTAGGCCGTGGTATCGCCGAGTACCAGATTGGCGTCGGCGCCTGCCGCAAGTGTCAGCGCGCGCACGTAGGGGACGCGAACCGGATGTTCGTAGACCTGTGACTCCAAGCCACGCGCCGAGACGAGCGCCGAGGCCCGCGCCACGGCACGCGCCGGCGCCGCATAGGTGGTTCCGTATAGCTCGAGTCGAAGACGCGTCGTGGCGGACGGGTCGTGATCCCGCAGCGCGACCATGGCATCGAGCAGTGCCGCCAACACGGGGAGCTGTGCGTCCGAGAGCGCGCCGATGTAGACCACACGACACTGGCCATCGCTGCCTCGGGCGCGACCCGCATCGTCAGACGATCCCGACGGCTCGGGCATACGTCCCGCGGGGAGGAGCGCCAGGTCGGATTCGTCGAACCCATAGGGCGCGGCGCCGCCCGGGATTCCACGCACCCACGGGAATCGGGCGCGGACGTCATCCACGATCGCATCGGAGACCGCGAACAGACCGCTGACGGCGCGCAAGCACCACCCTTCGGAGCGCGCGGCAACCCACGAGGCGAGCCGACTCTTGAGCGTGCCCGTCGCCGCGATGCGCCACGGATCGACGTAGTCCACAATGACCCGAGCGCCTGCACGGCGCCGCAGCAGCGGGGCGAGCCAGAGTGCGTACCAGGGCGGCACGACCAGCACCACCACGGGACTCGTACTTTCGCGGGCAACGCGAATCGCCCGCGAAGCCAGGGCTGGGAGTGCCCGGAGCGCGAGATCGCCGATTCCCAAGCGGCGTGTGAAGCGAGCCGGCCATGCCCGCACCCGTTCGACTCTGAGTCCCGGCGCGACCGTGGCTTCCAACTCCGGCTCGGCGGGCTCTTCGCGGTCACTCGGGCGCACGGTCACCACGATCGGCGTCCAGCCGAACGTCGGCAGATGCCGCGCAAAGAGCCGCGCGCGGTGGGACGGCGGGAGTCCGGAAGGAGGAAAGTGCGGCGCCACGAGGATGCACCGACGATCGGCGATCACCGAGCCCCTGGGTCGCGCCCTCGCGATCGGGAGCGGCGGTTGCGGCGGCTCCCATGCGGCGAGCGCGTGCGAGACAGCGTTGAGGAAGACCGACTGCTCGCGGTCCCAGACGAAACGGGTGCGCCCCACCTCCCACGCCGCCCGCTGCGCCGCCGCAAGAGTGGATGCATCCGTGAGCCGATCCAACACCGATACGAGCGCGGCGACGTCGCCCGGCGGGTACATGGCACCGTAGCCTGCCCCGGGCGGGAATACGGAGCGGTGTCCCGACGTATCGGTCGCCACACACGCCAGTCCGGCCTGCAGGTAGAGAAAGAATTTGTTGCTGACCGTGAGGCTGCGGTTCAGACAGTCGTCGGCGTCGAGCGACAGCCCGATGCGATGGTGGGCCAGCGCGACGAGCATACGATCGGCCGGCTGTAAGGGGTGCAGCTCCACGACTGACCCCTCGCGGAGCGACGCGAGACGGCTCTCGAGCCACGCCGCATGGGCCGACGGGACCGCGCCATACAGGTGTAGTGCGACCCGCGAGCCCAACCACGGCAGCGCGGCGAATATGTCCTCCAATCCCCGTCCCGGTCCGATCGTGGCGGAGATCCATGCCAGCTCCACGGGGCCGGCCGTCACTGGTCGGTCGTCGGGGTCGAGGAGCGTCGCCGCGTCCGCCGCTGGAGCGCAGTTGTGCCAAACCAACGCGTTGCGGAGCCCGTAATTGTCAACCAGGTAGGTCGCCATTGGCGCCGATGTCGCCGAGACGTACGCGGCCCGGGGGAGGTACAATCGCTCGAGGCGTCGGATCATCGTCCGCCGCCACAGCGCGCGCCCGCCATCCGCTGCCTCCTCCGCGAGCAAATCCTCGCAGTCGAATGCGAACGGGACTCGGCGTCGGGCCGCCGCCAGGGCGGCGACGGCGAGCACGGGTTGCGTGTGCGCGATATACAGGTCGGCGTACTGCGCGGCCGCCCACTCCATCAGCGCGTGGTCGCTCCGGCAATAGGCTGAGCGAGCCACCGCGCTGTCCCGCACGCCCGCGCGGACCAACCACTCGGCGATGCGCTGATCCCCCGCCGCCACCATCCACGGGAGCGGTCGGCGGTCGCGCGCCACATCGATGCGGTGCCACCGCCACCGTTTAGTGGCCAGAATCGCGTCATCGCGGGAGACGTCACCGTCCGCCCGATACCCCACCACCACGTCGTAGCCGGCCGCATGCAGCGAATCCGCCTCTTTCACGAGTCTCGGATTGACCCACACCGGAGCAGGCGAGAGCAGACATACCCGCGGCTTCATCGGCGATACCCCTCCGCGGCCGCCCGACGAAGGCAGGCCGCCATCCGGGCCGCCATGAGGCGGTGGTCGAACTGGGCGATGAACGCTTCGTTGCGCTCGACCAGGCGTCGGGGATCGGGTGCCGCGATCACGCGCGCCAACACCTCCGCTACGGCATCGGCGTCGTCAGGGTCCGCGAGCAGGCCAAGCCCCGATTCCGACACCAAGTCCCGCATTGCCCCGTCGGTAAGGAGGGCGACGATCGGGACGCCGGCCGCGAAATACTCGTAGACCTTGCCCGCGATGCTATAGTCGCGCCCGTCCACCACCTTGGCCGACGTCAGCAACAGCGCGTCCGCTTGCCGCTCGAGGCGGAGCGCCTCGGCGTGCGGCACCGGGCCCAGCATCGTCACCACGTCAGCGGTTTCGGTCTCCGCGAGCATGGATGGCAGCCACGGCGGCACCCGGCCGACAAAGGTGACGCGCAGCCGTCGGGCCAGATCCGGATGCAGCACACGAAGCCGTTGTATCCCGCGCAAGAAGAAATATGGTGATCGATACAGCCAGTCCTCACGCCGCAACCGATAGTGCAGCCACTGGTACGGCGACCGCCGCCAGATCGGGCGAAACGTCGCCGCGCGCGCTTCCGGCGTGTAATAGAAGCTGCCTGCGTACACGACATGTCGGAGGTCGGCCTCCGCGGATCCGTCCGGCGCCGCGGTACGCCGCGCCGCGAACGCCGGAACGGTCGCCGGGTCGTAGCCGTTGTAGATGGTCGTCAGCCGGTCCGGCGACAACGACGGCATATCGGCGAGCCACTGCTCGCGAGTGACATGCGAGGTCGCCACCGCGATGTTTGCGCTCTCGAGCACCGCGCGCTCATGCGTCCGGGCGTACAGATAGTGCGCGACCGTAGGATAGGGCGCCACGCACCATCGCGTCCACGCGTCCCGCATGTCCACGACCCAGGGCAACCGATAGCGGCGTGCGGCCAACCGAGCCAATACTGCGACGCCGAACGGCGGCGCGGTGGCGAGCAGTACGTCGGGGCGCCTCTCCGCGACGAGCGCGTCGAGTTGCTCCAGCAACGGCCGTCGCCAAAAAAAAGATACCGGGTCGCCCCAGTGCGAGTACTGCGCCACGCGAAACCCCGCGCGTCGGCGGGTGAGCGACCAATACCAGGGCGGGAATCCACTTGCGATTCGGTGGATCCGCACGCTGTCTGGCAACACCCGGAGCAACGACGAGTCCACCGGAGCCGCCGACCACGACGCGAGGTCCTCGGCACGCACCGTCACGACGTCGAGGTCGATGCCACTCGCGGGCAGCCCACGCGCGAGGGCCAGTACACGCTGGACGCTGCCCGCACCCAGCGGTGCGAACTCGAAGGTGAGCAGGAGCACCCGAAGGCGGCTCGTCGGCGTCGGACCGTCGCGCAGGGGAAGACTCATGCGGACAGCAACGCGAACAGGTCCAGCGTGAATTTCGCGGCGTGCGTCGGATAGCCGAATGGATCGTACTCTCCCCATGGCGGCGAGGAGCCCGGCATCGCCCCGGAGATCTCCGGCCACGCTGGAGCAATTCGCACGCGGCGCTGCAGCGAGGCGGCAACCGCCTCCGCGGCCCGCCGATAGCGCTTCTCTCCGGTGAACCGCGCCAGTAAGCACCACGCAATGGCGATCTGCGCCTCGCCAGTGAGACACCGCCAGCGCGCTCGCCCCCGCCAGTCAACCGAGAACCGACCCGGCAGTCGCCCCAGCAACTCATAGACGTGCAGCAAGGCACGGCCGGCCCGGTCCGCGGCCGCGGTGTACCTGGGCTCGGCAAGCAACCCGCCGCCCTGCAGCAGTCCTTCCAGGACATAGGCGATCGTATGCGTGGTCGGCGCTTCGGCAGCGGTGAATCCGGCGGACCGAAACCACCCTGACGACTGTTGTTGTGACAGTACCCAGTCCAGCGCTCGGCGGGCCGCGGCCGCGTACCGCTCGTCGCCAGTGAGCGCCGCCAATCGCGCCAGTGGCGCCGCGACACGTGCGTAGTACGCATGCGGGATCCCGTTGAACGCATTCCGGATCCAGATGCCGCTCGGATCTTGTTCCGTCAGGAGCCAGTCTCCGGACTCGCGGGCCAGCTCGGTCCATTCGGCGGCGGCGGCCGGTCCGGTGGTTGGGGCTCGCGCCAGCGCGCACCAGCCCTCGATCACCTGGGCGGTGTTGAAGACGCTGGGCGTTGAATTGCCCGGGTACCATTGTTTTCGGCAGATCGCCCCACTTGGCAACCGCGTGCGGGCCAACCATTCGCCCGCGTGGACCGCACTGTCGGCCAATTCGGGGTCGCGCCAGGCGGTGGCGTAGTGGAGCAGCGTCGAGATCAGGTAGCCAGTGATCTCCGGATACGCGCCAGCCCAGCCATTGGTCACGTGGTACCGCGCCGATGCGCCGTCGCCCCCACCGGCGTGGATCGCCCGTTGGACCCACGCCATGGTTGCATGGGCGCACGCCTCTCGATCCGTGAGGGCGATCCCTCGTCCGAGGAACGTGCCCAAGCGGCCCCGACGGGCCAAGACGGCAAGCACTTCAGCCGCGGAAAACGCCCGATTGCTGGCGCTCCCCATGTGTCGCCGTACTCGACCCACCGCCGACGGCATCCCCGGCGGGGTCTCTCGACGCCGTTCCTCCGCTAGGTCGTCAACACGTCTCGCGAACGCCCGCCCGCGGTCCTCCCACATGAAGTCGCGGCATGCCCGCTCGGCGCCGCGGCGGCCCATCTCGTTGGAACGCGCCGGGTCTCGCAAGAGTTGGCGCATTGCGGCCGTGAGTTCACCCGCGTCGCGAGTATCCACGAGCAAGCCGGTCTCCTCGTGCGCGATCGCCTCGGCGACTCCACCGTTCGCCCCTCCGATCACCGCCTTTCCATACGACCCCGCTTCGAGATACACGATGCCAAATCCTTCGACGTCGTGCGCCTCAGCTCTCGTCGGCAGCACGAAGAACGCACATTCGGCGAATAGCGCAGCCTTGGTCGCCTCGTCGATCGCGCCGGGGAAGATCACACGGTCGCCCACGCCGGAATCCAGCGCCAACGCACTCAGCACATCACGTTCGGGGCCCGCCCCTGCCGCGACGTAGCGCAGTGTCGGAAACTCGCTCGCCACATGGGCGAACGCCTCAATGGCCAAGTCGATCCCTTTGCGATGCCGCAGATGGCACAGCGAGAGCACGAATGGCGCCCCGCCGAGCGCCAACCGCTCGCGTATCGCTCGCCGCGCCCGCTCGGTCGGCGCGGCCGGATCGGGCATGACGACCCCGGGCAGCAGGAGGCTTTGGCGGGATTCGGGTACGCCGAACTGCGTGAGCTTCGCGGACGTGTCATGGCTGATCACGAACCAATGCCGGGCGGCATCCACCATTGCGGCCCGGCGCTGCGCCCAGACCGGCGTGAGCGCCTCGATCAGCTCTAGGCCGTACCCAATCGCGGAGTATTCCAATCCCAGATCGAGACACGCTACATACCATGGGTACGTCACGGGGCTCATTCGACCCAGGATGTACGACGAGTTCGGCTGCTCGGAGTGGATCCGTGCGAGCAGCTCGCGGACGCGATGACGGCGACCCAGATGCCACGCCAGTGTGTTGATGCGGCGCGTCGGCATGAAGCCGTCGCCGCGCCGCGCCTGTTGCTGCCGAAACCAGCCGACCTCGCGATAGCGGAACGGCAGCTCCGCATTGAGAGCCTCCGCGCCTGGCACGCTGGTCACGACCAACACGTCGTGCCCAGCAGACGTGGCGACCGCCAACTGATGCAGGTATTCGGCGATGCCGCCCAGGGCCGGCTTCGAGTCCTCGGTGAGGATCACGATGCGCCGCCGCCCCGCTCGCGAGCCCACGCGGCCGCCGGGCCGATCCGTCGTCACCCGGGGCTCGCGCCGATGGGGTACCAGGCGCCGAGCCGCTCGAGCTGCTGGCGGATCGGCGGTCGCAGATCGGTCGGTATCAGCGACCGGTCCACCGACGTCGCGCTCACGACCGGCTCCACTGCGTGATGCGGCGCGTACAGATCGCGAAAGGCGCACAGAAGTTCGTATTTCGTCACCACCGACGTCCCGGGCTGCATCAGGGTTGGCACCGGCTCGCCGCGCGCGCGGGCCGCGGCGCACTCGACTGCGACGGTCGCCCATTCCAGTGACGTGATACCGTTCCAGCGATGATTGGTATAACCCGATATCGGACGGTCCGCCGGCTGGCGGCGAAACCATGCGAGCAGCCCGCGACCATCGCCGTGGTCCGGCCCGATCACGGACACCCGCAGCACCGTGGAGTTCGGCCAGTGGCTGACGCTCTCCCCGAGGATCTTCGAGAATCCGTACGCGTCCGTCGCGTCGCACACGTCATCGACGCGGTACCCGCCGCGGACGCCGGCGAACACGCAGTCGGTGCTGGCATGCAGCACATATTGCGTGGGACGGAGTCGCGTGGTGAGATGGACGGGAAACAACGCGTTGGTCAGGTACAGCGCCGCGCGGTCGTCGCTCCGTTGCTTGGTCAGGCCGAGGCAGTTGACGACGACCGCCGCGCCGGAATCGCGCACCCGCTCCACGAGCGCGTCGTCGGGCGCGCCATCGTAGCGGTCGTCAGCGGTCAGCACGTCGTAGCCCGCGCCAGCCGCATAGCGCGCTACGACGTGGCCCAGCATACCGCGATGCCCGAGCACGAACATGCGTCGCCGGCCGCCAGTCACGGGGAGGATCTCGGACGCAGTCCGTCCGGGCGCCAGGCCGTCACGGACGTCGCCGCAGGCCGGGCGCCGGCCGCCCCAGGAGTCATGACCCGTCTAGATGTAGTACTCGACAAGCCCCACACGGTCGAGGAGTGCCCCGATCTCGGCCGGGTCGACCAGGCGCTGCGTATTGGCCGACGTGTACTCGGTGCCCACCGCGTAGCGCGAGGCGACCTGTGGTGCGCGGTACTCGGGGTAGATCGTGAAATAGTCGTCCGTCTCCTGGGCGCGTTGGAGCTCGTACTCATTGACTAGCACCTCGTCGATTTTCTCGCCCGGACGAATGCCCACTGTGCGGATCGGGATGTCCGAGCCACCACCGTACTTCGCGATCAGTGCGCGCGCGAGATCGGCCACCGTCGCCGCCGGCGCCTTGCGCACGAAGATCTCACCGCCCTCGGCGTGCGCCATGGCGTGGACCACGAGATCCACCGACTGGTCGAGCGTCATCAGGAATCGCGTCATCTGGCCCACGGTCACCGTCACCGGCCCCCCCGCTTCGATCTGCTTCCGAAATAATGGAATGACCGAGCCCCGACTCCCCATCACGTTTCCGTAGCGCACGCAGCAGAATCGAGTATCCAGCGGCACCTGGTTTCTCGAGCACACGATTTTCTCCATCATCGCCTTCGACATCCCCATGGCGTTGACAGGCTTGACCGCCTTGTCGGTGCTGAGCGCCACCACGGCCCGGACGCCTGCCCGGAGCGCCGCCTCACACACATTGTGAGAGCCCACGGTGTTGGTCAGGAATGCCTCGTACGGATACGCCTCGCACGACGGCACCTGCTTCAGGGCCGCGGCGTGGAAGACGAGGTCAACGCCGCGCAGCGCCCCGCGGAGTCGCTCGGGATCACGCACGTCGCCAATGATGTAGTCGAAGTCCGGCAGCCGCTGCTGCATCTCCCATTGCTTCTTCTCGTCGCGGCTGAAGATGCGGATCCGCCGCGGGCCGAGCGCACTCAGGTGGGAGGCGACCCGGTTGCCGAATGAGCCGGTGCCCCCGGTGATCAGCACCGTCTGCCCCGCGATCCCGACGGTGTCGGTCGCCGCGGATCGCGCCGCGGGCGGCCCAGCGCGCCCCGTCCCCGATGGTTGCGTCATGCGACGGCTCGTTCCAGGGGTGCCGCCGCCGCGGCCGCGATGGCCTGTGGCGACAGCGCCGCTCGCTGGTCCACGTGCCACCGCGCGCGCAATGCCGCGCCGAGTCGCGGCGCGGCCGCGAGTAGCCCGCGCGCGGTGGTACGATCACCCCGCGCCATGCTGGCGACCAGCCGGAGCGGCGCCAGCGCCAGAAACCCGGCCAGGAAGCTCCACCCCCCGACGTTCTTGATCGTGAACAGCACATGGTTCCGCGCGAGCAGCGTCCGAAACTGTGCGTCCTGCGTCACGTCGCGCATCGTCGCCGCCTCCCGGTGGTAGATCACGCTGGCTGGTTCGAACACGGTCCGCCACCCCCGCATCCACGCCCGGTACGACAGATCCACATCCTCGTAGTACGCCGGTCGATACAAGGGGTCGAACCCGCCCAGACGGACGAATCGATCGCGCCGAAAGGCCGCGCATCCGCCACCGGCGTCGAGCGTGTACACCGGCTCGGTGACGGTCAAATCCCACCACTTGTAGAACCACCACCGCCGGAGCGCCATGCGACGCTGTCCCGTCGTACGCCGGACGCCATCCCAGTCAAACACGTTGGCCGTCGCGGCGAACACGGTCGGGTCATCGAAATGGCGGACCAGCGGCGCCACGAAATCCGGATCGACACGCATGTCGTTGTTCAAGATAATGACGATCTCTTCCGGGCACGCAGCCACGATCGGGTTGAGCGAGAACAGAAAATCGTTGCGCGCCGCAACGACGACTTCCACCTCCGGAAACTCGCGCTCGACAATCGCCACATCGGGGTCGGTGCTCCGGTTATCGACCACCACCACGCGCATCACACCCGGGTAGCGCGCGACTGCAGCACGGAGCGATGGCAGCAACAGGCGCAGATGCGCGACGCCATTCCAGTTGAGTACCAACAGCGCACACGGAGGCGAGGTCATGCCGCAGCCACCACCCGTCCGGCGAGCACCTCAACGGCATGGATGACGGGCTCGAATGTCTGCGCGAAGTCCAGATGCGCGGCATAGTACCGGCGCACCGCGTCCGCATACCGATCGTAGTCCGCGCAGATCGCGCGGGCCGCGGCCGGAATCTCGTCAATGGTCTGTACACGAACACCGCACCCCTCTCGCTCCACCCAATCGAAGCAGGCGAGCCGAGTCGTGATGACCGGAAGCGCATTCTTCATGTAGAGGCACAATTTGCCGGACGCGGTGCCCATCAACCGGTCGTTGGTCTTGTGAGCATCGTAGAGCGCCAATCCAATATGCGCCGACGAGACGGCGTGATCGAGGAGGTCGGCCGGGAGTGTCGTGGGGCTATACCACACCGCTCCCCGGGACTCACGCGCCCGCATCTGCGTCGGGAGCCGTCCCTGGAACACGATCGCGGGCGCCGCGTCGCCCCACGTCGCGGCCGCGGCGGCGAGCGCCTCGGCCGGTTGCCATCCCATCCCCCCGGCATGCAGGATGACGCACCGGTCGGGCGGAAGTCCCAGGAGCTCTTGATAGAAATGCGATGGCTGCCGGACGGCGGGGCCAGGTGCGCTGTTGGGGACGACGTACATCGGATGGTCGCCTGCAAGGCGATTCAGCCCGCGCAGAAAATCGGCCCGATCCTGCGACAGCGCGATCGTGAACGCGCACCGCTGATGCGCCCGCCGTTCGCGTGCCTTCCACCGTCGCTGGCCGGCGGTCGTCAGCTCACTGTCGATGATCAGCTCGTCCGAGATATAAGCGATCGGCGCTCTCGACATCGTGGACGCGGCGACAGCCCAATAGAGGCCCCATTGCGGAGCCGCCAACACGACCGCGTACCGCGGCCGATGCGCGGCGAGGCGAGCCACGAGTCGGATCGCGCCGCCGTAACTGACGTCGAGCGGTATCACCCGTATGCGAGGGTTCGAGAACGTCGGGACGGGGTGCGACGTCGTGAGCCGCGTATAGACGTCTACGTGCGCCCCGCGCGCCGCGAACGCCTTGATCGGCTCCCGGAAGCACGCGAGTGCATCGACGTACGCGTGCTCGATCACGAACGCGACGTGCAGGGCGTGCTCCACGCTCACGGAACGCTAGCGGGGATCATGGAAGACCCGACCGGTTGAATCTCCCACGAGCACGCGAGTCGTACCGGTCCGGCGCCCGCAGACGGTTCGAAGTGCTCACCCGTATCCGCCCGAATCGGTTGGACGTCGAAAAATCCGGCCTGCGGCAGAAAGTCGAGGATGCGCGCGCCCGACAACACGGCGCATGACACCGCGTATCGTCCTGGATTGAGGACCGGACGGGGGATGCACAGGTTGACCGTGTACACCTGCTCCCGACCGGCCGTCAGGGTCACGCCCGCTTCATCGCTGTTGAACGTCACGATCCGCGCACCGAACAGATCGTCGATCCCGACCCCGATGGCCGCGTGATGGATGTTGCTGGTCGCGAGAAAGGTGACCGACAGCCGGAGATCCTCCCCGAAGCGAAAGCCGGTCATCGCCCCGGACGCGGGTCGGACCTCGACGACCGTGAGCCTGGCCAACTCGCCGTACTCGTCGAGCCGTCGTCGGAGCCCCGCAGTCTCCCACCGCAGCGCATCCGGCCGCTGCTCTTCGGCCAGGTAGCGCGTGACGGCCTCCAACGTGGATCCATCGAAATCGAGACGCCCATGTCGGAGCAACAACCCCCGCGAGCACAGCCGCGAGACCGCGGACATGTTGTGGCTCACAAAGAGGACCGTGCGGCCGCCCCGACCCACGTCCTGCATCTTACCCAGGCATTTCTGCTGGAACGCGGCGTCGCCCACCGCGAGGACCTCGTCCACAATGAGGATCTCAGGCTCCAGGTGCGCCGCGACGGCGAAGGCGAGCCGCACGTACATCCCCGACGAGTACCGCTTGACCGGTGTGTCGAGGAAGGCTTCGACCTCGGAGAACGCGACGATCTCGTCGAATTTGCGCGTGATCTCCGACCGGCGCATCCCGAGGAGCGAGCCATTGAGATAGATGTTCTCGCGTCCTGTCAGCTCGGGATGGAAACCCGTCCCGACTTCCAGGAGGCTCGCCACCCGACCACGGATCGCGATCGACCCTGCCGTCGGCTCGGTGATGCGGCTGAGCGTGCGCAGCAACGTGCTCTTGCCCGCACCGTTGCGGCCCACGATTCCGACCACCGACCCGGATTCGATCGTGAACGAGACATCGTCCAGCGCGCGGAACGGACGAGTGCCGACGTCCGATTCACCCCGCGCCAATCGCTGGACCCGGCGGATCGGGGCGCTCACCGCCATCACCGCGGCCTCACGCAACGTCGTGTACCCGCGAGCGCGAGCGCCGAGCATGTACTCCTTCGTCAGGTGCTCGACGACGATGACCGGTCCCACGGCGTTAGACGACATCCACGAACCGCCGTTCGACGCGCTGAAAGTAGGCGATCCCCGCCGCGAGCGAGATGCAGGCCGTGACCGCTGACACGGCCACCAAGGTCCACGGCGGCGCGTGGCCAAGGACTGACGCCCGGAACCCTTCGGTCATCCCGGTCATCGGGTTCAGCGCCAGCGGGACTCGCCACCGCTCCGGAATCGAGCCCACGCCATAGACGACCGGCGTGGCATACATCCCGAGTTGGACCGCGAACGGCACGACGTACCGAAAATCACGATACGTAACCGTGAGCGCCGCGAGCAGCGCTCCGATGCCGATCGCCGCCAGCATCACCCCGACCATGAACGCCGGCCCGAGCAAGATGAACGGGGTGATCGGCAGATGGTACCACGCCAGCAGCACGACCATCAGCGCCGACGCCACCGCAAGATCCACGAGTCCCACGCCGACCGCCGAGAGCGGGACGATCAATCGCGGGAAGTAGATCTTGGTGATCACGCTCGCGTTGTTGACGAGACTCATCGACGACGTCGCAATCGCACTCGCGAAGAACGTCCACGGCAGCAATCCCGCGTACACGAACACCGGGTACGGTACGTGCTCGGACGGCAGATGGGCGAGCCGCCCGAAGATCAGGGTGAACACGATCATGAACAGCGCTGGCTGCAGCACCGCCCAGAGCGCGCCCAAGACCGTCTGCTTGTAGCGCACTTTGACATCGCGCCACACGAGAAAATACAGGAGCTCACGGAACTCCCAGAGCTCGCGCAGGTCCACCATCCGCCACCCATGGTGACGCCGGTAGATTCGCAGCCCGGTTCCCGACTCCGGCGGCGCCGCCCGAGGGATCGGAGCGGGCCCGACGGCGACCGACACTTAGGCGATGGGGACCGCGGGGCCGGACCCGGTCGGCACTCGGTCCCGAGCGCGCGCCCGATCTCCGGGTGGGGCGCCGAGCGACGCGGGATGCACGCCATCGGCTGGCACCGTCGGGCCACTGCGGAGCACGCCCACGGGCCAGAGCGCCAGCAGTTTGGCCTCGATCTGCCCCCGCAAATCGCCCGAGATCGCGTGGAAGTGTGGGAACGGCGACCCCACGCCGATGCCGTCCTCCCACATCACCAGCGATCCGAACCGCCGGCGGTCGTGGTCGAGAAATGGCAACGTCACGTGCCACCACGTTGGGTGCACATTTGGCACATCGGGCGCATTCCACGTCCAGACCGGGACGTCGTCCTCCTCGGTCGCATCCGGTCGATGCGGTCCGCGCCCGCCAACTGCCCCGCGTCGGCCGTCGAGGAAAGTCGCCCGGAGTCGCACTTCGGCGCGCGGGCAGCCATCCTCGGAGAATGTCTCACCGAGCGCCACGAACACCGCCGAGAGATCGTCGAGCGACGCGATCCGGGCGCTCGCTTCGCGGACGCGCACGCCGCGCTCGATGGTGTGGCGCTGCTGCACGCCACGGCGCAGGAGCCGGCCGACTTCCTCAAATTCGTAGATCCGCAGCCGCTGCACCATGAAGCCGACGCCGACGCCGATCAGCACGAGCACGAGCGCCACCACGTGGCCACCGTCGTTGACCAGGAGCATCGCGGCCAGGGCAAGGAGGGCGCACACGCCGTACAGGGCCAGGACCACCGTGCGCGGGGAATACCCCCGCCCCAGCAATCGATGATGGATGTGGCCGCGGTCGGCCGCGAAAATCGGCTGGCGCCGCAGGAATCGGCGGGTCACCGCGATCAGCGTGTCGAGCACCGGGAGCCCCAGCGAGACGACCGGGATCGCGACCGCGATCACGGTCGGCGACTTCTGGGCGCTCAACGCGCCGATCCCCGCCAGCATAAATCCCACGAACAGGCTGCCGGAATCACCCAGGAAGATGGTCGCGGGATGAAAATTGAAATAGAGAAACCCGAGCATCGCGCCAGCCAACGTCAACGTCACGAGCGCGGCTCCGTAACGACCATTGGCGATCGCCACCACGAACATCGTGGTGAGCGCAAACAGCGCGGCACCGGAGGCCAACCCGTCTAGGCCATCAATCAGATTGAACGCGTTGGTGATCCCCACGAACCACAGCACCGTGAACAGGAGGCCCGCGACGGTGCCCAGATCGACGACGCGAATGAACGGAAGCGAGAGGGTCGTCATCCGCACTCCCGCCGCGAAGACGAGCACCGCGATCACGATCTGCGCGAGGAACTTCCAGCGCGCGTGTAACTGCCGCAGATCGTCGTACAGGCCGACGCAATGAATCGCCAAACCGCCGGCGAAGACAACCAGCAGTCCTTGCCCGCTCCCCGCAAACACGCCACTCCCGAACAAGAGCAGCAGGGTGATTGACGTGATGGCCACCGCCAGCACGATGCCGACCCCTCCCACCCGTGGGATCTCGGTCCCGTGCAACTTGCGCGCATCACTGCGATCGAAGAGTCCGGCGTGCCGTGCCCGCTCGCGGACCACATAGGTCGCGATCAACGACGTCGCCGCGGCCAATACGAAGGCGAGGGCATACACCCGCACCCCGGGCCGCTCAGCCGCGCCGCCGAAGACACCGCCGAAGGCGTGGCCGATCGCGCCGTTCATGACGCCGTTCATCGCGCCGCCAACCACGGTCGCGAGACTATTCATGCTCGACCCCTGCGCTCACCGTCGCACCCGCGCGACGGAGCCGCCCGATCATTGCATCGTCCATGCGGGCTCGTACGACGACCGCCGCGCCGTCGCTCCCGACGTTCAGCACCTCGGCGTCCCGATAGAGGTCGGCCAGCAGTTTGCCGGAGTCCGCAGGCAGGTGCACGACGGACAGTGGTCGCAACGCCCGCACGGCGGCGGCCAGCTCGCCGCGCAGCGAATCGAACCCGCCAGCCGTCACGGCCGACGCAAAGATGGAATCCGGCAACAAATTGCTGACGCGGGCCCGCAACGCGGCAGCGTCGGGCTCGGCAAGTTGATCCATCTTATTGAAGACGTGCCGGAGCGGTGTCCGACTCGCCCCCAGATCAGCCAGAACGTCCTCCACGACCGCACGTTGGTCTTCCCACGCGGGGTGGCTGGCGTCGATGACATGCAGCAAGAGATCGGTCTCCGTGACTTCTTCGAGCGTGGCCCGGAACGAGGCCACGAGATGGTGCGGCAGCTTGCGGATGAATCCCACGGTATCCGTCATGAGCACCCGTCCCCCGCCGCCGCCGCCTACATCGACTTCCCGGGTCAATGGATCGAGCGTCGCGAAGAGTCGGTCCTCGACCACGACGTCCGATGCCCCTGTCATACCCTTGAGAATGGACGACTTGCCCGCATTTGTGTATCCGACGAGCGCCACCCGAAATGCCCCCTGGCGCGCCTGCCGCTGGACCGACCGGGTGCGCTCGACGTCCTCGAGCCGCTCACGCAGCAGCTTGATCCGGTGGCCGATCAACCGCCGATCGGTTTCCAGCTGTGTTTCGCCCGGGCCGCGCATGCCGATGCCCCCGCGGACCCGCTCGAGGTGGGCCCACATGCGGGTTAGACGCGGCAGCATGTACTCCAACTGGGCCAGCTCGACCTGCAGCTTGGCTTCGCTCGTGCGGGCCCGCGTCGCGAAGATGTCGAGGATGAGCTCCGCCCGGTCTATGACCCGGCGCCCGGTCGCGACCTCAATGTTCTTTCCTTGCGCGGGCGTCAATTCGTCGTCGAAGATGACCACCGACACCTGGAGCTCTTCGATGCGGGTGCGGAGCTCCTCGATCTTCCCTGTCCCGAGATACGTGGCTGGGTGAGGACGATCGAGGCGCTGGGTCACTTCGCCGACCACGACCGCGCCGGCCGTGTCGGCGAGCTGTGCAAGCTCACCGAGGTGGTCGTCCACCACATGGCGATCGCCCGAGCGCTTGAGCGGCGCCCCGACCAGCAGTGCGCGCTCGATTGGCGGGGCAAGCGAGATCAACTCGCGGGAGATCCGAACTCCGGCATCATGGATTCATCCATCGGTCTAGCCCCAGGTTGGCTCTGCGGGCCCGGCCACACCGTGGCACCGGACAGTCCCGCATCCGTTCACGACCCTCCGTCACTGTGGGCAGCCTGGTCGTCCGAGCGAATAGCCCCCGAACCGCCTTCCGGCGCCGACGCCTCTCGGCGGTCGATCTTGGCACGCAAATCAGCCCACCAGGCTAGCCGCTTGGCGATCTCCTTTTCGAAGCCAAAGGCCCCCGGCTCGTACAGTGTGCTCCCCGCCACGGCCGTCGGCAAATAGTCCTGTGGAATGTATGCTTCAGGCACGGCATGCGCATATTGGTAGCCTCGACCATACCCAAGCTCTTTCATCAGGCGAGTCGGGGCGTTTCGAAGGTGCAGTGGCACCCCCTCGGCCGGCGTGGTCCGGGCCAGCTCCAGGGCGGCACTCCAGGCCCGATACACTGAATTGGATTTCGGGGCGGTCGCCAGGTAGACCGCCGCCTCGGCCAACGCCAGCTCGCCCTCGGGCGAACCAAGGAAATGGTAGGTGTCACGGGCGTCGAGCGCGACCCGCAGCGCCGTCGGATCCGCCAACCCGACATCCTCGGCCGCGAACCGCACGGTTCGGCGTGCGATGTACATCGGGTCCTCGCCACCCTCGATCATCCTCGCCAACCAATAGAGCGCGCCCTGCGGATCGCTCCCACGCAGCGCCTTGTGATACGCCGAGATCAGGTTGTAATGCTCTTCGCCAGACTTGTCGTAGCGAGCCACCCGGGCCTGCATCGCGTCCCGGATAGTGGCCGCGGTGATCACACCCCCGCGCGCCGCGCCGCGCTGGCGCGTGACGTAGGCCGCGGCCGCCTCGAGCGCGGTCAGCGCCCGCCGTGCGTCGCCATCGGCCTCGATCGTGATCACGTCCATTGCCGCGTCGTCGATCGTCAGCTCCAAGCCACCCAGACCTCGCTCCCGATCGGCCAAGGCGGTCCGCACGACCGTCGTCAGCTCCGGAATCCCCAGTGGCGCGAGCACGAACACGCGGAGCCGTGATAGCAAAGCCCCGTTGATCTCGAACGACGGATTCTCGGTCGTCGCACCGATGAGGGTCAACGTCCCATTCTCCACGTGCTGGAGAAAGGCGTCCTGCTGCGCGCGGTTGAATCGATGGATCTCATCGACGAACAGCACCGTGCCACGCCCTTCGGCACGACGGGCCTCGGCCTCGCCGACGATCACGCGCACCCGCGGGACCCCTTCCGTGACCGCGGAAAAGGGGACGAATTCGCGGTCCGTGTACTGCGCGACGAGTCGCCCCAGCGTCGTCTTGCCGGAACCCGGAGGGCCCCAGAAGAGCATCGACCCCACCGCCCCGCTCTCGATCTCCGTGCGCAGCGGGGTCCCCGGACCGAGGAGCTGCTGGTGGCCCAGGAATTCGTCGAGCGTCCGCGGACGCATCCGAGCCGCGAGCGGTTCCGGGGGACGACCGGACGCCGATTCCCCGGGTGGGCGACTGGTCACTCTGGGCGGCGACATCATGACTCCGCGAGCCGAAATGGGGGTGTCGGGTGCCGGCGGCGCCGATCAGTCGTGCACCATCCGCGCCAACGCGAGCGGCGCACGACCGTCACGCTAGACGCCCACCAAGGAGCGCGCCGCCAGGTACACCGCGCTGCCAAACACACACGCGGCGGCCGGTCGCCAACCCGGCTGCTGCTGCAACTCCGGCACGAGGTTCGAGGCGGCGACGTACAGGGTCACGCCGGCCGACAGCGCGAGGCCGTTGGCCGCCAGCAGCGGCGCGACACCGGTCGTGACAACGCCGAGCATTGTCGAGAGGCCGAGTATGACGGCGGCACCCAGGGCGCGTGACCGGCTCCCCCCGGCGGCGAGCACCAAGCTCGATGCGGCAAGGCCCTCGGGGATCTTGTGCAACCCGATCGCGACGACGACGAGCAGGCCGAGCCCGGCGCTGACCGCGAACCCGCTGGCGATGGCCACGCCGTCGAAGAACGTGTGCAGCACCAACCCTGCGATCGCCGAGCGCGACACCGTGGTGCTGACGTGACCGGGTTGCTCGGTGAAGTGGAAGTGGCCGGGCACCGCATGCTGCACGACGTACACGAGGAGATACGCAGCGAGTGCCACCGCGGCCGCACTGTCGCCGCCTCGACGAATCGCGTCGGGGAGTAGATCGGTGAGCGAGACCCCGAGCATGAACCCGGCGGCCAGCGCGACGAGGAGCGAAAGGACGGTCGAGCTCCAGCGCGCGCGTATGGTCACCAACACCGCACCAGCCACATTGGCGAGAGCGGCCACCGCCCCGGCCGCGAGCGCGGCGCGGCTCACGACCTACGTCGTCGGTCGCGGCTCACGTCGGCGCGAGGCCGAGCCGCGCCACGGTGGCGTCCAACGCGTCCGCCAACTCTGGCGCCGGCTCGAAGTCGTGCCGGTTGAGCTTCCAACTGCGCGTCGCCACGACCCGCCGTTCCTCGAGCCCGAGCCCCATGAGCAGATACAGCCATCGGTCGCTGCGACCATAGAGGAACAGCTCGAGGTGCGAATTGATCGTCAACTGGTCCTCCGTCGTGTAAATCGCGATCTCGACGCCGCCGGCCGCCGCGAGCGGCGCCTTGAGACGCCCGATCGCGTCCTGCACGTCGGGCAGCGCCACGGCAGTGCCGGACCAACTCCGCCGCCGACGACGATCGTCGATCGTCACGTCCACAGCGGGCGGGAAATGCTCCAGCAATACATGGAACAGGTCCACACCACGCTCCGCGTTCGTCACGACGTGGGCCGCGTAATAGTCGGCCTCGCGCACGAACGTAAACCCGTCCAGCCCGGACCGAAATCGTCGCCATACCGACGTCTCCGGCTGCCGCCCACGAAAAAACACCACTCGGATCGCCCCCGTTCCCCGAATTACTCGGCCGCCCCACCCGCCGTCCCTATCCCACCGTCGCGCCGCTCGCCGGTCCGCGCGACCTGGCGCGCGGCCAGCGCCAACAAATGGGCGCGCGTGTTCTGCGCCGGGTCGGCGAGCACCGCAGCGAGCAGATCGCGAAGAATCTCACCTATCTGTCGCCCTGGCGCGATGCCCGCGCGGATCAAGTCGTCGCCGTCGATGGCCAGATCCGCAAGATTCACCGCGTCCCGGTAGGCGCTCGTGACTGCTCGGCGGTAGAGTGCCGCGATCGACTGCGGCACGGGCGCCGGCGCCCCTGTCGCACGCAGCGCGCCCCAGCGGGCGGACGCGATCCGGAGGAGCGACGCGATGCGCGTGCGGCCGACCGCCGCGACCCACTGACGGATCGCCCCGTCAGTCACCGCGCCGCCGCTGGCCCGCAATGCACGCTCGATCTCCGGGCCGACGGCCTGCCACCCGGCGGCAAGGCTGGCGATCCATTCCGCGTCGGCGTTGGAGAACCGAAGCGCCTTGAGTGCCTGGCGCGCGTCGTCGGGCGCGACCGCGAGAAACAACGCCGCCAATCGCGCGAGTCGGCGCGCGTCCGCACGCGCCGTCGCGCGGGCCGCGCCCGGCGCACCGCCATCGATGGACCGGCCCGGTTGCGGCAAGCAGTCGATCGATGCCACGGTGACCGCGTCGAGCGCGGCGAGCCCGGGTATCAGCGCGGCGAGCGCACCACTGTCACGCCACAGCGCAACCGCGCGACTGGGCCGCGCGACCTGCACCATGGTCTTGGTCAATTCCTCCTTGACCCGCTCGGCGGACAGACGGCTCAGGTGAGCCGCACTCGCGACGATCGCGTCCCATGTGGCCGGATCGATCTCGAAGTCGAATCGCGCGGCAAACCGAAGCGCGCGCAGCGCCCGCAGCCGATCTTCGCGCATGCGGTCGGCAGGCGTCCCCACGGCGCGCAGCACGTGGCGGCGCAGGTCGCCGCGTCCGTCGAACGGATCGTGGAGCACGCGCCGACTCGGCGAGTACGCGATGGCGTTGACGGTGAAATCGCGGCGCGCGAGATCCTCGTCCAACGATGCCCCGAACTCGACTTCGGCGTGCCGGCCATCGGTCCGAATGTCGCGCCGGAAGGTCGTGACCTCGTGCATGACGCCGGCCGGGTCGAGTACACCAACCGTCCCATGCGCTACGCCCACCGGGATGGTGCGTCGTCGGAAGAGGTGCATGACCTGTTCGGGCGTGGCCGCTGTCGCGAGGTCCCAATCGCTGTGCGGATGACCGGCGAGCGCGTCGCGAACCGCACCGCCCACGCACCACGTCTCGAAGCCCGCGCCTTCGAGTCGGGCCGCGATCTCGAGCACCGAGTCCGGCGGATCGAGGGTCGCCGGTACGCCGCCCCCGGCGTTCCGCTCCGCCTCCCCGTGATCGCGCCCCGCCATCACGTCAGCTCTCGAACACGGCGGCCAGCGCCGCCCCGCTCAGCCCCAACCCGAGGCCCAGCATGAGGTCAATGCGCGCCTGCTGCGGCCGCAGGGCACCGGCGAAAATCGCGCCCGCGTCGAAGAGCGACCGCCCGCCGGCGGGAAACCCGTACGTCGGTCCGACTCGACCGCGATGCGTTCGCGACGTGATGACCACCGGCCGTCCCGCCGCCACCCACCGCTGGACCGCCGCGAAGATGGGAGGATTGGTATTGCCGCGCCCCAACGCGGCGAGCACCACGCCGACGCCGGACTCGCGAGCGGCATCGAGCAACCGCCCGTCGCCGCCGACGTAGGCGTAGACGATATCGACCGGCGAGGCGAGGGCGGCTGGTGTCAAGACCTTGGCGCCAGTGACCACTGCCCGGTGGAAGACCACGGCGTCGCCGTCCACGATCCCCAACGGACCGAGCCCTGGGCTGTCGAACGCCTCCAACAAATGCGTGTGCACCTTGGTCACATCCGCGGCCGCGTAGATCTGCCCGGCGAAGACGACCAGCACGCCGTGGCCGCGCGCGTGCGGGCTGGCCGCGACGCGTGCGGCGGCGAGCAGATTCGCCGGCCCATCCCAGCTCAACTCGTCGGACGTCCGCATCGCGCCGGTGAAGATGATCGGCTTGGGTGTCGCGACTGATCGCGCGGTGAGATACGCCGTTTCCTCCAGCGTGTCCGTCCCCTGGGTCACGATGACGGCATCGACATCGTGGCGGGCCACATGATGGGCGACCCGCGAGCGAAGTGCCCAGATCTGATCCACCGTGAGGTGCGCGCCTGGCATCGTCGCCCACTCATCGACTTCGAACGCGCCGAGACGATCGAGCCCCGGGACGGCGGCCAGCAGCTGTGCGCCTCGCAGCGTCGGCACCGCGCCGCCAGCCGCCGGATCGACCCGCATCGAAATGGTGCCGCCGGTGAACATGAAGACGATCATCTATCCGGGCCCCGATCGGAGATCCGCGTCATCGGCGGCGGCGGCCGCGCACGAGCTCACGCAGTCGCGCGAGCAGCCCGTGACCCACGCGAACTGGCGGGACCGGCAGCACGGCAAGATTGGCCAGCACGCGCCGTGGATTGATCTCCGTGAGGAGCGTCGCGTGCTCCGCCGCACCCTGCTCGCCGAGCCAGTCGCGCACGACACCGAGCGATCGCCGATCTCCGTGATTGTCGCTGGCCAGACAGTCGGCCAGTCCTTCTTCGAGCAGCGCAAGCGCCAATTGCCCCATGCGGCCACCGGCGAGCAATGCCGCGGAATCTATCTGGATCACGGTACCCGATTGGCGCCATGACCGGACCAGCGCCGTGGTGCACCCCCAGTATCGCTCCGGATGGGCGAGGACGGGGACGAGCCCCGCCATGCGCAACCGAAAGAGCTCGTCGCCCGCACGCGCCGGCACGCCAGTCCGGGGGAACTCGACGAGCACTGCCGACGACGGGCCGAGGGTCAGCCCCGGTACCGTGAGGTCCACCCCCGGTATGTCCAACATGATCTCCCACCCCCGCTGCAGCGTCGGCAGACCGGGGGCCGCCGCGGCGAGCGTGTCCAAGATCGCGGCATACGCCGCATGCGGGGCCTCGCCCACTTGCGATGCGCGCAAGTGGGGGGTGCACACGACCGTCTCGACGCCGTCCCCCGCGAATCGTCCAAGCACCTCCACCGATACCTCGAGGGACGGCGACCCGTCATCGACGCCCGGCAACAGATGCGTGTGAATGTCGATCACGACCGGGTCCGGCCAGTGGTGCGTACGGCGGTCACGTGCCGGTGGCGCACCGTCACCGATCGGGCGCGGCAACGTGTGCCAACGCCGCGAATCGTGCGGTGGCGCGTTCGGCTCGCACCTCGATCCGAGCCGGGTCATCTCCCGCCAGCTCGAACGCGTACGTCACCAGCGCGTCAGCGGCCAGCAGATCGAGCGCGCAATTGCGCGAGGTGCAATCCGCGCCAATTAGTCGGGTCAGCAGCAGCTCACCGGCGCCGAGATACACTTCGGGCGTCGCGAGGGTGGCAGCCGCGCCGATCGAGACGCGGTAGCCGTCGAGCGCAGTCTGCATGCGGTGCGCGAGCGCCGGCGGCGGCAGTTCACCGTGCATGGCTCGCACCGACGACGACTCGACGCTCACGTCTGGAACGCCATGGACGGCGGCCGACGCGCGGTCAGGACTCGGACCGCCCCGGCTCCAGCACGCGACGCACGGTGGGCAGCACCGCGTCGAGCGCAGCCGGGATACGCGACGCATCCGGCAGCCCCGCCTGCGCCATGTGTGGCTTCCCGCCGCCCTTCCCACCAGCGGCGGCGGTCAACTCGCGGATGATGGCATCGGCGCGCACGTCGCGCGCGCGCAAGTCGTCGGTCACGACGACGAGCAGGGTGTGCTTGCCATCCTCGAACGACGCCGCCAGCACGCCGATCCCCGACCCAAGCCGCTCCCGCAACGCATCGCCCAAAGCCTGGAGCGCTTTCACGTCCGCCACCTGGACCTGGGCCGCAACGACCCGCGCGCCATTTACCGCCGTCGCGCGGTCCACGAGCTCCCCGACCTGCTCACCACCGCCGCCGGCGATGCCACCGCCCCGAAGTGCGTCGGCCATGCGCTTCTCCAACACTCGGCGTTCCATCACCATCTGCTCGACGCGCGTGGCGAGTGCCGCGGGGTCCGCCGGTGCGCGCAACGACGCCGCGATGCGCTCGACGGCACTGTCGTAGACGCGAGTCCGCGCGTACGCGCCCCGCCCGGTGACCGCCTCGATGCGACGCGTGCCTCCGCCAACTCCGGTTTCGGAGACGATCTTGAACTGGAGGATCTCGCTCGTGTTGCGGACGTGCGTACCGCCGCAGAGCTCGGCCGAAAACCCCGGCACCGTGACCACCCGCACGATGTCACCGTACTTCTCGCCGAAGAGCGCCATCGCGCCGTCGGCGACCGCCATGGTATAGGGCTTCTCCTCCAACGTGACCGGAAGGGCGCGCGCGATCTCGCGATTGACGAGCGCTTCGACAGCCGCGACGGCATCGGCGTCGAGCGGCATCGGATGACTGAAGTCGAATCGCAACCGGTCTGGCGCGACGAGAGACCCGCGCTGATGCACGTGCTCGCCGAGCACCCGTCGAAGCGCGGCGTGCAGCAGGTGGGTCGCCGTATGGTTTCGTTCGGTGTCGTGTCGCGTATCGCGAGGCACGCGCGCGGTCACGGGGCCCCACTGAAACTCCCCCTCGAGACGCCCGATCATCGCCACGCGGCCGTCCGCCTTGCGAACGTCCTCCACGTTCACGCGCCAACCCGGGCCGACGATCTCGCCGCGATCGGAGATCTGGCCGCCGGATTCCGCGTAGAACGGACGCGCATCGAGGATCAGCGCGATGCGACCGTCACCGAGATCGCACTTCGCCACTACAACCGCCGACGTCTCGAGGTCTTCATACCCGACGAATCGGAGCTGCGGGGGCGTACCGGCCCGATCAGGCGGCGCCTCCCACGACTCCTGGTCCAAGGCGTCGAGCGGCACGGCAATCCGCCGACCGCGGCGATCTTCCTTGGATTGCGTGCGCTGCACGTCGAGCGCCCGCTCGAAGCCCGACGTGTCCACCGTGTATCCTCGCTCTCGCGCCATGAGTTCCGTGAGATCGATCGGAAACCCAAACGTGTCATAGAGGCGAAACGCGTCTTCGCCGCTGATTGTCCCCCGTAGCGAAGGCGATCCCTGCGTCGTCCCGCCGACCGGTGCGAGTTGATCGAAGCGGGACATGCCGCCTTCGATCGTCTCGAGGAAGCGTTCTTCCTCGGCCCGCGTCGTATCGCACAGATGCTTCGCCCGGAGACGGAGCTCCGGATAGACATCACCCATCGAATCGATCACCGCTCGGACCACGTGCACGAGTGTCGGCTCACGCCGGCCGAGGAGCCATGCGTGCCGAACGCCCCGCCGGAGGATGCGGCGCAGCACGTAGCCGCGCCCTTCGTTGGAGGGGAACACGCCGTCGGCCAGTAGGAACGCAACCGCCCGCGCATGATCGGCGAGCACCCGGAACGCCGCCGGGTCCGCGCGGCCTTCCACGGCGCGGCTCGACGAGCCGGGCAGCGCAAATTCGGCATATCGCTGGCCGACCGCGTCCTCCACGGACTTGAGCAACGAGAGAAAGACGTCAGTGTGGAAATTGTTGGTCACGCCCTGCATGACCGCGGCGATGCGTTCGAGACCCGCGCCGGTGTCTACCGATGGCTTCGGCAGCGGTCGGAGCTCGCCGTCCGCCTGCCGATCGTACTGCATGAACACCAGATTCCAGATCTCCAGGAACCGCCCCGCCTCCGCGCCCTCGACGAACGCCGCCTCCGAGAACTCGGCGCGCGCGACGTCCGTCCACTCACCCGTCGCATTGGACGGGAACCGCCAGTCGCGCGCCACGTGCGCAAGATCCACGTAGATCTCCGAGCACGGCCCGCAGGGTCCCGTATCCGCCATCTGCCAGAAGTTGTCGGCCTCGCCCAGTCCGTAGATGCGCGTATCCGGCAGCCCCGCGATCTCCCGCCAGAGCGCCCGCGCTTCATCATCGGTTCGGAAGACGGAGACCCGCAGATGGGCCTTTGGGATCTGCAGCTCCTCCGTGACGAACTCCCACGCGAAGCGGATCGCGTCGCGCTTGAAGTAGTCGCCGAACGAGAAGTTCCCGAGCATCTCGAAGAACGTGTGATGCCGCGCCGTATGGCCGACCTGTTCCAGGTCGTTGTGCTTGCCCCCGGCGCGCACGCATTTCTGCGACGTCGTGGCGCGACGGCCGAACTCGGGCTGCTCCAGTCCGAGAAACACGCGCTTGAACGGCACCATCCCGGCGTTGACGAAGAGCAACGTCGGATCCTCCGCCGGGACCAGCGACGCGCTCGGGCGGATGGCGTGCCCCTGCCGTTCAAAGTAGCGGAGAAATCGGCTACGAATCTCATTCGCGGTCATCGCCTGCGGCATGAATCGAATATAAGGCGATTGGCGACTAGCGGTTAGCGATTGGCGATTGGCAACAGCACGCATGGCTGGCCGTCGCGTATTGGCGCGAGCGCCGCACGCACATCGCCACCAGCTACTCGCCCAGCAGCTACTCGCCAATCGCCAGCTTCACCGCCCGCCTGATGTCATCCGCGCTGTATCCCCTTCGCGCGAGATATGCGTACAGCCGCCGACGCTGCGTCGCGGGGTCGAATCGCGCGAGCGCGGTCATGCGGCGGCGTGCGACCTGTTCGGCGAGGACCGACTCGTCCACACCCTCGTCTTGCATCACCGTCGCGATCGCCCGCTCAGCGACCTCGCGCCCCACGCCTCGTGCCGCAAGCTCGCGCTGGACACGACGCGCCCCGGCCCCACCCCCCAATACCTTCGCCCGCGTGAGCTGCCGCGCGTACGCAGCGTCGTCGAGCAGCCCCACCGCGGTCAATCGATCGAGCACGACGGCCACCTCATCCACCGAAAACCCGCTCCGCGCGAGCCGACGGCGCAGCTCGCCGGTAGCATACCCGCGCCCCGCCAACAAGGCGAGGGCGCGGTCGTACGCACGCTGTTCGGTCATCGGCTCTCCAAACGTGGACCGGATTGGCAGTGGTTAGGAGCGCTAAAATGAGGCCGGGCGGTCGCGAGACGCGCGGGATGGGGATCCGGGCCCCACCCAACGCACATCGCTTCCGCCCGGCCCCGCCATCACACCCGCCAGTGCTTCGCGGGCGCGTCCCTACGAATTGTCCGCGCCCGCCTCCGCGACATCGCGCGCCATGCCTGCGTCAGCCCGCACGCCAAGCACAACCTTCACCTTCTCTTCGACCTCGGCCATGAGGACAGGGTTGTCCTTCAGAAACATCTTGGCGTTCTCACGACCCTGCCCAATCCGCTGCGCGCCATAGCTGTACCACGCCCCCGATTTCTCGATGATGCCGTTCTCAGAACCGATATCGACCAGGAGCGACGTGTGGCTGATGCCCTCGGCGTACATGATGTCGAACTCGGCTTGCTTGAACGGCGGCGCAACCTTGTTCTTCACGACCTTGACCCGCACGTGCGATCCGATCACGTCCTCCTTCTCCTTCACCGGCCCAATGCGGCGAATGTCGAGCCGGACGGACGCATAAAATTTGAGCGCTTTGCCACCGGTCGTCGTCTCGGGATTCCCGAACATGACGCCGATCTTTTCACGCAACTGGTTGATGAAGACCACCGCAGTCTTGGAGCGCGCGATCGCCCCCGTCAACTTGCGGAGGGCCTGGCTCATGAGGCGGGCCTGAAGTCCGACATGCGAGTCGCCCATCTCGCCCTCGATCTCCGCCTTGGGCACGAGCGCCGCGACGGAATCGATCACTACCACGTCAACGGCCCCCGACCGCACGAGGATCTCACAGATCTCGAGCGCTTGCTCGCCAGTGTCGGGCTGCGAGATCAAGAGGTTCTCGATATCGACGCCCAGCTTCTTGGCGTACTCGGTGTCGAGCGCGTGTTCGGCGTCGATGTAGGCCGCCACCCCGCCCCCGCGCTGCGCGTTCGCCACGACATGCAGGCAGAGTGTGGTCTTGCCACTCGATTCGGGGCCGTACACCTCGGTCACGCGACCGCGGGGAATCCCGCCCACGCCGATCGCGGCGTCGAGATTGATCGCGCCAGTCGAGATCGACTCGACGATGATTCGTGGCGCATCGGGGCCCATTTTCATGATGGATCCCTTGCCGCAGCTCTTCTCGATCTGCGCGATCGCAAGATTTAACGCCTTCTTGCGATCCTCCTGCTTGCGATCCTCTTGCGGGGTAGAAGCCGCCATCGCCAGCCCTCAGTTGAGCGTAAAAGTATAATACCCGAACAAAATACGAAGGCAACGCTCGGAAATCAACGCACGTGATCCACCGAGAATGCGTTTTCGAGATGCACAGCGCGGATGAGCCCGCCACCGACCAACACCCCGATCACGTCGAATCGGTATTCCACACCAGGCCTGCCGTATCGGTCGATCCAGACCGTCGCGGCCCGCCATAAATGCCGACGCTTTCCCCGTCCCACCGCACACACGGGTCCGCCAAACCCGCCGGAGTACCGAGCCTTGACCTCGACGAACGCGACCACCTGCCCTCGCTGGACGATGAGATCGAGATCGCGGTGCCCGATCCGAAACCGTCTCGCGAGTACCCGCCACCCCCGACCCACCATCCACCGCTCAGCCACGCGCTCACCCAGCGCCCCCAACTCTCCAGCCGCCATGCCCACGGCCCGACCATAGCCACGCTCGCCAGCCGCCACAGCATCAATTCACAGCGCCTCACACCGGCGAACGCCGCGAGTCCGCGGCCGCGACCGAAGGACCAGGTTCGGGCATGCGGCGCCTCACCGAGTTCCAGATTTGGCCCCGGGCACTGTCGGTCCGACCGGCGCGGCGGTCACCCCATTCGGATCCAGCACCCACACGATACCGTCGTCGAATCGCGCGCGCACGCGCAATGGCAACGCGGCCTCCAGCTTGGCTGGCGTAGACGCCCGTGGCAGGAGATCGACCGCCAGGTAGCTGGCCGCCGTCCCGCCCAGAAACCACACGACGGCCCCCGGGCGAGCCAGCAGCGCACGGTCCAACGTCTGAACCGTGTCGGCGTCCAACACCCACGGGAGACTGCGTGAATCGCGGTGCAACTGGTAATAGATCTTCGCCGGCTCGTTCGTGTAGATCGGCTGCTCGCCGCCGTACGTCCGAAGCCACCTGATAGTGGGAGACTCACGCTCGGAGACGTTGGCGTGGTCCAGGCCGACCGAGACGGCCGATCGCAGCAGGCTGCCCGTCGCGGACGCCGATCCGACCATCCACACCGCGCCTAACAACGCCAGCGTCGCCCGCACGGGCGTGGCGACCGCGGCCCAGCGCGACCCAAGCAATACGACCACTGCCACGCTCGCGAGGTAGTGGACAGGTGCCAACACCCGGTCATACAGCGAGACGTCGGAATACACCAATCGGGCCGCGAGCAGCGCGGCGATATGGCAGCCCGCCAGCAGGATGCAGGCAGCCAGGAGTCGAATCGGCGGCGCGCCCATCGATGGTTCGGCCAGCTGGATCCCATCGTCGGGTGCCGTCCGTCGATCCCGAGACCGCCGCGCCCTGGCCCACGCACGGATTTCGACGGCCAGCCCCACCACGATCGCGGCGCCGATCGCCAGCTTGCAACCGGTCCTGGCGACGACGCTTCCGTCCCATGGCGCCAACCATGCTGCGGTCGAGCCGAGGAGCGCTCGCGCGGCGCCGCCGACCTGGCGGTCCCAGTGCACGGGGCGCGCGACGGCCCCCGTCCATCGCATGTATGCGCTCCACAGCTCGTGCGCGACGATGCCGGGAATGACCGACACCGCGGCCCGACGCGCACGCGTCGTGGCAGGTCCGGGCTGGAGCACCCCCCAGAGGCCCGCGCCGACAATCGCGGCTACCCCGAGGTATCGGACGAGGACGGCGGCCGCGGCCGCCAAGCCGTACCCGAGTGGCCGGTCGCCGCCCCACACCATCGCCCAGAGCGCGATCGCGAGACAGAGCAGATACAATGGCTCGCTCACGACGTTGAGATGCACGGCGACGAAGGCGGGCGTCACGAGTAGCGCGACGGCAGTCATCGCTCCCCACACTGGCGCGGTCGCGGTCGCGACGAGGACTGCGGTCAGCGCAACCGTGCACGCACCGACGGCGGCTTGCACGATCCGCACGGCCGACCGGGGTTCGACCCCCGCCCGCAGCGGCCCGCTGAGCACGATCGAGAATCCGGGCGGCCACTGCGCCATGGCGCTGGTGCTGTCCGCGGCGGCATAGCTCGCGAACGGCACCCGCAAGCCGGCGCCCCGCGCGAGCGATTCCGCCGCGCCGAGATATCCCGCGCCATCCCCGTAGAGACCAGGGCCGGGATATTGGGTCCCCCACCACACGAGCGCCGCGGTCGCTCCGGCACACGCGAGTGCGAGGGTGGCCAGCGCGCGCCATCGGGGTCGCATTCGTCGCGGCGGGTGCGCGCGCACCGCGCTCACTGGGGCGCCGCCGAGGCAGGGAGAGCCGACGTGGGAGCCGTCACCGACCGGAGGCCCCCGCGCCCGCTATCCATTCCGGCAGATGCGGGGCAGATCGTCCAGCCCGATGAGCACGTCCCGCGGCTTTGACCCGTCCTGCGGCCCGAGCACGCCGGCCGCCTGCAGCTGATCGATGATCCGGGCGGCGCGGCCGTAGCCGACTTTGAGCCGGCGCTGAAGCAGCGAGGTGGACCCCTGCTGATGATGGATCACGACTTCCGCGGCCTCCCGGAACAGCAGGTCCCGGTCATCGGCTCGGCCGTCGTCGCCGTGCCCGCCGGCGTCGGCGTGCTCCGCCTCGTAGCGACGCATGGTCTCCAGGATGTCGTCCTCGGGCGGCGCCTCCGCCACGGCCGGCTCGGGGGCGTGGGTCCGACGCCACGTGTCTCGCTGCGTGCCGTACCAGCCGATGAGCCGCTCGGTCTCTTCGCCGGTGATGTAGGCCCCCTGGAGCCGCGCTGGCTCGGACTTACCCGGAGGGATGAACAGCATGTCGCCATTCCCGAGCAGCGCCTCGGCGCCGACCCCGTCAAGGATGGTCCGGCTGTCGACCTGCGACGCGACGCGAAACGCGATGCGACTGGGGAAATTCGCTTTGATCAATCCGGTGATGACGTTCACGCTCGGGCGCTGCGTCGCGAGGATGAGATGGATGCCGATGGCGCGCGCCTTCTGCGCGAGGAGCGCCAGCGGTGTCTCGATCTCGCCCTGCACCGTCATCATCAGGTCGGCGAGCTCGTCGATCACCACGACGATGTACGGCAGCACACCGCGCCGATACGTCCGCTCCTCGAACGCGACGTTGGGGCGCGCGGGCGTGAGCAGCACCGCGCCCTCGCGGAGCCGATGATTGAACTCCTGGACGTTGCGACACCCATTGGCAGCCAGCAACTCGTAGCGCTCCTGCATCTCGATCAACGCCCATTTCAACACGGACGCCGCATCGCGGTTGTCGGTGATGACCTTGTGTCGCAGGTGCGGCAGCGCGTTGTACACGGACAGCTCGACCATCTTCGGGTCGATCATCAGGAAGCGCAGCGTCTCCGGCGTGTGACGATAGATCAAGCTCGTGATCAGCGTGTTGACGCACACGGATTTCCCGGAGCCCGTCGCGCCCGCGATCAACAGGTGGGGCATCTTCGCCAGATCGGCGATCGTTGGGCGTCCTTCGAGATCCTTGCCCAACCCGATCGGCAGCGCCGCGCGCGCCGTCTGGAACTCGCGCGACTCGACGAGCTCGCGAAACGTGACGACTTCGGGCGAGGGATTGGGGACCTCGATCCCCACGGCCCCTTTCCCGGGGATCGGCGCAACGACGCGAATGCTGGGCGCGCGCATGGCGAGCGCCAAATCGTTGGCCAGCGACGCGAACTGGCGGACCTTGACCCCTGCGGCGGGAACGACCTCGAACTGCGTCACGACCGGACCGGTGGTGCGGCCAACGAGTTCCCCATCCACGCGGAACGTGCGGAGCGCCTCGAGCAATTTGGCGCCCATGGCGTCGAGTTCCCGGCGGTCCACATCGACGTTCCGCACGGGCGGCAAGTTCAGGAGATCCAGAGGCGGCAGCTCCGCGGCCGCGCCGTCGATGCCCATCCCATCATCGGGCGGCGCTCCACCCGACGCGCCCACGCCGTCGGCGTGCGGCTCGACCACTTTGGCTGCTCCGCGCTTCTTCCGTCCGGCCGTCTCGAGTTGACTCGCCGGATCGATCGCCGGCATCTCGACGGCTGATGGTGCCAGCGCGAGGGCGGCCGGGAGCTGCGCCGCCGCGGGATCCCGCAGCGCGGCGATGTCGGCCACGCCTGCGGCGGCGGCCGGCCGCGTGCCGATCCTCGCGCCCGGACCGACGACCATGCGCAATGGATTCCACGCGAGCGTCGCCGCCGTCAACGCACTGACGGCGAGCGCGAACACGATCCACGCGCCAGCGACGCCGAATGCCCGAACCAGGTAGAAGGCCGAGAGCGCGCCCCACAATCCGTTGGTCCCCGTGATGTCCCGACGCGCGCCCATCGCGAGCGCGATCCCGAGGGGCAGCAACACGACCATGCCGAGGAGAAACACCAGCCACGACCGGTCGGCCGACGCACGCAACCGGTCGAACAATCGGAGTGCATGCACCAGAGGCACGATGGCCAACAGCCACGCGGCGGGCGAGCCGAGGACGTACACGAGGAGCGCGTTCAGGCACCCGCCCACGGGGCCGAAGATGCCGCCTACGGCGCTGCACCCCTGGCCAGCCAGCGGGGAGCGCAGCGCCCCCGCGGCGAGTGCGCCGACCAGAAAAACCGAGAACAGCAACAGCGCGGTTCCCGTCAACTCCCGTTTGACGTGCGGCGACAGCGACACTCGCGACATGTAACCGGCCACAATGCTACCGCTCCCGGTCGGGTCCGATCTTGGTAATCTGGCGGTCCTGATAGACGGGCACCACGGGGTAGGCGTCGAGCGCCGCACAGAGGTCCAGATCGGCCGCGAATCCGGCCTCCCGTAACGCGCGTCCGTGCTCGGCGTCGATGAAAAGACGCGCCAGGTCATCCGCGTACCGGCGCTCCAGCACGGCGGCCGTCCGGGCGGCATCGTTGTACGCGAGCGCGGGGTAGTGCTTCGCCATGAACCGAACGTACCGCCCGGCGCACGCGGCGTCCTCGAGGGAGAATTGCCGGTCGGTCCCCGCGCAGACGATGGTGACATCCGCGCCGCCTCGGAGTGCGGCGCGCAGCAGCGCAGAGACCGCGGAGAAGTTCACGAATGCCCCGACGACGACTTCGCGCGCGCCTTGCACGGCGAGCAGCGCGCCAGTGCCATTGGTCGTCGCCAGCAAGACGGTCTTGCCGTCCAGCGCCTCCCGGGTAAACTCGACGGGGGAGTTCCCGAGATCGACGCCTGACACGGCCAGCATCTTCTGCTCGGCGGCCAGGCGGACCTCGGACCGCTCGAACGACTTCGCCCGGAGCACGACCTCCTCCGCGCTCTCGAACGGAATCACCGCCCGCGCCCCGTTGGCCAACGCCACCGCGATCGTGGTCGAGGCCCGCAGGACATCGATCACGACCACTACGCGGCCCGACAACTCCGCGGGCGTCGCCTCGGCCGCGCCGAACCACACGTCAACGCGCACTATGCTCGTCGCCTCGCTCGCCGCGCCACGACGCTCAGGCCGCGCCGACGGGTGCCGGCTCCTTCATCAATTCGCTTTCCCGTTCCAGGAACTTCGTGTCCACGTCGCCCGCGATGAATCGCGGGTTCGTCATCACGCGGGCGAGAAAAGGAATCGTCGTTGGGACGCCTTCGATGATGAAGCTCTCGAGCGCGATCTGCATGCGGCGGATCGCTTCTGGACGGGTCCGCGCCTCACAGATCAGCTTGGCGAGCAGCGAGTCGTAGTACGACGGCACGGTGTAGCCCGCGTAGACGTGGGTGTCGAGCCGCACGCCTGGCCCGCCTGGGGGGTGAAACACGGCGATCTTACCCGGCGCCGGCTGGAAATTGCGTGACGGGTCTTCGGCGTTGACCCGACATTCGATCACGTGCCCGCGGAGCGGCGGGATCGCGCGGACGGACAGCGGCTCCCCGCCCGCGACGCGGATCTGTTCCTGGACGAGATCGACGCCGGTCAGCATCTCGGTCACCGGATGCTCGACCTGGATCCGGGTGTTCATCTCCATGAAGTAGAACGACCCGTCGGTATCGAGCAGCATCTCCACTGTGCCCGCGCCGACGTACCCGATGGCGGCTGCACCGCACACCGCTGCGTCCCCCATTCGGGAGCGCAACTCGGGCGTCATGGCCGGGCTGGGCGCCTCTTCGATCAGCTTCTGGTGCCGACGCTGCACCGAGCAATCGCGCTCGCCAAGATGGATGACGGTGCCGTGCGTATCGCCCAGGATCTGGAACTCCACGTGTCGCGGGCGGGCCAGATATTTCTCGACATACACTTCGCCATTGCCGAACGCGGACAACGCCTCAGACCGCGCGAGCTGAAACGAGCGGCCAAAGTCATCTGGGTCCCGGGCCACACGCATGCCCTTGCCGCCGCCGCCCGCGGCGGCCTTGATGATCACGGGAAAGCCGATCTCCCGCGCGAAGACGAGGGCCTCATCAGAATCGTCGATCGGGCCAGTCGTACCGGGAATGATCGGCACGCCTGCCGCGGCCATGGCATTTCGGGCGGCCGCTTTGTCACCCATGACGCGGATCTGCTCGGGCGTCGGACCGATGAAGGTCACGTTCGATGCCGCGCACGTCTCGGCGAATTCGGCGTTCTCGGCCAGAAACCCGTAGCCGGGATGGATCGCGTCCGCCCCCGTGATCTCCGCGGCCGCGATCAGGCGCGGGATGTTCAGATACGAATCGCGCGACGGGGCGGGCCCGATACAGACATCGTCATCGGCGAATCGCACGTGTAGCGAGTCGCGGTCTGCCTCGGAGTACACGGCGACCGTCTGGAGACCGAGCTCGCGGCACGCGCGGATGACCCGCAACGCGATCTCGCCCCGATTGGCGATCAGGACCTTGTTGAACACGGGGGGAAGTTAAGGCCCGGGGTACGCAACGGCAGGGACCGGGGCTCAGCGGCCGGTGGCCGCCCGTCCGGACAGACCGATCTCACCACGAAGCCCGGCGCCGCGCCTCCCATCGCCCGCGGCTGATGTTCACCGAGCACCGCTGCCGACTGCCGACGGCCGCCTGTCGCGCCTACGAATTCGCGTCCGCCTGGAATGCGTCCCAACTCGTGTCACTCGAGCTGGCCACGCCCTGGATCCGCAGGGCGAACTCGCTCGGGTTGGTCGCGTAGAAGACGGCGTCTTCGTAGGAGATGATCCCTTTGGTGTACCACATCATCAGCGACTGATCGAAGCTCTGCATCCCGTACTGTACCGTCCCGTCCTTGATCAGATCCGGGATGTTGAGCGATTTGGTCATGTCCCGGATGTTTTCCCGGACGGCCGCGGTGTTGATGAGGACTTCGCAGGCCGGCACACGCCCCACCTTGTCCTTGCGCGGCACGAGTCGCAGCGAGATGACCGCCGCCAGCGCGCTGGAAAGGGAGAACCGCACCTCGGCCTGCTGGTGCGGCGGATAGAACGACAGCACGCGGTTGATAGTCTGCGTCGCATCGGTGGTATGCAACGTAGAAAACACGAGATGGCCCGTATCGGCCGCCTTGAGGGCGGTATCCAGCGTGTCGAGGTCCCGGATCTCCCCGAGCAGGATCACATCGGGATCCTGCCGCAGCACGCGTCGGAGCGCCTGCGAAAAACTCCCCGTATCGGTTCCGACTTCACGCTGGTTGATGTGACAGTTGATGTCGCGGTGAAGGAACTCGATCGGGTCCTCGATCGTGATGACGTTCGCACGACGCATCTCGTTGATGTGCTGGATGATCGCGGCGAGCGCGGTGGACTTGCCCGACCCCGTGATCCCGGTGACCAGCACGAGTCCGCGGGGACGCATGGCAATGTCGGAGACGACTTTCGGAAGATTGAGCTCTTCGACCGTGCTGGTCTGGTAGGGAATGGAGCGGAGCGCGTAGGCGATCGTCCCACGCTGCTGGTAGACGTTGACGCGAAACCGCCCGATCCCGGGCACGCCAATCGCAAAGTCCGCTTCCTTGTTCTCGGCAAATTCCTTGACCTGGCGGGGTGACATCACCTGCTCGGCCAACGACTTGAGGTCTTCGGGCCGCATCGCGGGGTGGACCATTGGCGCGAGGGCTCCCTGGATTCGCAGCGTCGGGGGCCGGCCGACCTTGAGGTGCAGGTCCGAGGCGTTGTGCCGGATCATCTCCTGCAAGATCGCCTTGAAATTGAACGGCCCGGCAGCGGCGGCGGCCCCGCCGCTCGTAGGGGCAGGCGCCGTGGGAGCGGGCGGTGCGGGATTGGAACTTCCGCCGGTCGGCGGCGCCACTGACGTGCCGTTAGCCATAGTCAATCGGCCCCCGCCCCGCCGGTGGGCGGGGCTCTATCCGTTGGGATCTATTCGGAGCAGCACTTGTCCGTACTCGACCGGGTGCGTGTCCTGCACCAGCACCTCGCGCACGACGCCGACGAACTCCGACTCGATCTCGTTCATGATCTTCATCGCCTCGATGATGCAGACGATTTGGCCCTTCGCGATCCGCGTCCCCTCAGTCACGTACGGCTTGCCGCCCGGCTCGGGCGCCGCGTAGTACGTCCCCACCATCGGCGATTTCACTTCCAGGAGCTTGGGCTTCGCCTCCGCCTTCGACTCGCCCGGCCCCTGCGCCCCCGCCCCGTCGCCGTAGGCCGAGAGTCCCTCGGCCGGCGTCAACCGCGGCCCCGGTGCCGGCATTAGCGCCGGCATCGACACCGGCGTCGCCACCTGTACCGTCCCCCGCTGGGACGGTGACTTCGACAGGCGGATCTTCATCCCCTTGTCGGTCGAGATCTCGATCGAGTCAACGGTAGACCCATCGAGAATCTCGATCAATTTTTTGACGTACCGGAGATCGATCATAAAGATGGAGAAGGGTGCCCTCGCGTCACACGAGACCTCGGTCCAAGCGTTCCGGCAGCTCGATGACCCGGGCTACCCCACGACCAGCAGTTCCCGGGTAAAATGGGTGAGCACTTCCGCCGCACCCCCGCCCAAGTGGACATCGTCCTCGATCCGAACCCCACCCCACCCTGGTCGGTAAATCCCAGGCTCGATCGTCACCACCGTCCCGACGGACAGCACCGCATCCGCCGTCCGCGACAATCGGGGTGCCTCGTGCACCTCCAGGCCCAGCCCGTGGCCGAGACTATGGCCAAAGGCATCCCCAAAGCCGCGGCGATCAATGTAGTCACGCGCGACCGCGTCGGCATCCTTGCCACGCATACCCGGGCGTACGCTTCCCGCCGCGACCTCGTTGGCCGCCCGCACCACCCCGTACACCTCCCGCTGCTCGTCGTCGGGCGGACCCAGGACCACCGTCCTCGTGATATCCGCGCAATATCCGGAGACTGAGGCACCGAAGTCGAGGAGGAGTAGGTCGCCCCGATGCATCTCGCGCCCCGACGTCGCCGCATGGGGGAGTGCCGATCGGGGGCCGGACGCCACGATGGACGGAAACGGGAACGTCTCCGATCCCTCCGCCCGGAGCGCGTGCTCGAGCAGCCCCGCGACCTCGAGCTCCGTGAGCCCGGCCTGCAGCTGCGGCAACGTCCGAGCGAGTGCCCGGGTCGCAACCTCGGCCGCGGCCGTGATGTGCGCCAGCTCATCGGCGTCCTTTCGTTCGCGCAACGCCTCGACCAGATCCACCGTCGGCCTCCATTGCCACCGCGCGCCGGCCTCCAAGAGCCGCTGGAAATCGCGATGGACGAGGTGCGCCGACTCGAACCCGACGACTTCCACGGATGGCAGCGACGGGACGTGTTGCCACAGCCCAGTCCAGAGACTCTGTCCTTCCACGACCACGCGAGCCAGGTCGCCAACCTCCTCGGCGGCCTGCGTCTTGTACCGGAAATCGGTGACCAGCAGCAGGTCCCGGCGTGCAGTCACGAAGACCAGTGCGCTCGATCCGGAAAATCCCGTCAGGTATCGGATGTTCGGCGCGCTCGTGAGCAACGCCCCATCGAGCCCGAGAGCCGCTAATGCATCCGCCAGCGCCGCCACACGCTGGGGACGCCGGTCAGCCACGGCGGGCTCGCCGCGCAGTCGCGGTGGGACCCGATGCCGGCGCGGACGGACGCGCGTCAGGCGCTCCTCCCGCGGGGGGAGAGGCCGCCAGCGAGGCCACCAGCCCCCGCAGGGCGAGCTCGTAGCCGATCGGGCCGAACCCACACAGCACCGCGCGAGCGGCCGACGCCAGCATCGAGTGCCGACGCTCCGGCTCCCGGGCGTACACGTTTGTCACGTGCACCTCGACGAAGGGCAGCTCGACGCCGACCAGCGCATCGCGGATCGCCAGACTGCTGTGGCTATATGCGCCGGCGTTGATGATCACTCCGGCGGTGCGCCCACGGAGCGCGTGGATGGCATCGATGAGATCCCCCTCGCCGCTGTGCTGGCTGAACGATAGATCGACTCCGAGCTCACGGGCCAGCGCGCGCATGCGCCGCTCGATGTCGGCCAGCGTCGTAGAGCCGTAAACCGCCGGTTCGCGCGTGCCGAGGAGATTGAGGTTTGGCCCGTTGAGAACCGCGATCCTCACTTCTTCTTGAGCCCCGATAGCCAGTTGCTGAATTGCTCGGCGTCCGCAGACCCGACATCCAACGAGTCACTCGCCGGTGCGTCGGCCCCCCCAGCACTGCCCGATTGTAGCGCCGGTGGCGTCTCACCGAAGAACTGATCGAAGGAGAACGCAGTGGATTCGCGCCGCAGATCGGGCGATGCCGCTGGCGATTCACGAAAGACACTATCGAGCGACAGCTCGTTGAGCGCGGGACGGGCCGGGCGACTGCTCGACGGAGGCGTGTCACTCTTCGGCGACGGGCCACCGAACGCGCTCGACAGCGCAGCCGCCGCCGCTTCATCGGGTGCCGACACGGTGTGCTGCGGGAAGAGCAGGTTCACGGACCCGGTTTGCATCAGGTCGCGCGCCGCCTCGGTTGGTGCACCGCCCGACCCTCCCGCGCGATCGGCTGTCGGCGTCGGCTCGGCACCGCGATCGGTCTCGGCTGACGCTGTGCCGACGCTCTCCGACGACCTGTCGCCGACCGATTCGCTCGCGACTTCAGCGTCCCCCGGCCCGGCCGGTGCGGCGCCCCCGACTGCGGCGGACCCCGATGCGTCCAATGGCGCGGCTGGCGGCTCTTCAACGGGCGGCTTCTGATTCGAAAGCGACATATCTCCCGCATCGAAGGCCGCAACGTCGAATTCGGTCGATTCGTTGACCGAGAATCCGGACGGCGTGCCGATAGCGCCCAGCGACAACGGATCCGCCTCGCCGCTGGGCCGCATGACGAGAGAATCGACCCGATCATCGCTCGATTCGACTAACACCGACGGTACATCGGCATCAGTCGGTACCACGAGTGCACTCGCGCCGAATTCCGCGCTGTACGTCTCGTGGAACGACGCGTCAGTAAAGTCCAGGTCGAGATCGCGCGGTGTCGAGTCTGCGTCAGCCGCCGTCATGGTCTCGACCGCAGGCTCCGATGGCGGCGGTATGATCGGCGGCGTGGCGGAGGGCTCCGCATGCGACGACGCGGCGACGATGGGGGCTTCGGCCGATGGCGGCGCGCTCGGCGTGAAATCACTCAGCAACGCCGATGCTGCCATCGTCAAGCTCATCGCACTGCTCGGACTCGCCGCTGCCGGCTCGGGCGGCGCGCTCGCTTCCGGCGGCTCCGCTGCGAGCGGGGCCGAGGCCGCGGGCGCATCCGCCCGGACCTTCGGGCGACGAAGCGCGAGCTCACTGAAGAAGTCGCGGACCGAATGCAGACTCCGCGCCGCGTGAGTTGGCGATGATGGATCGACTGGGGTAGCGGCCAGCGTCTCCGTGCGCGGGGGGGTCGGGGCCGATTGGCGTCGGAGTTGTTCCACGCGGTCGGCGAGCTTGGGGTCGCCGGGGTGTTGCGTCAGGAGCTGCCGGTACACGGCCAGCGCTTGGTCGTGGAAGCCTTGCTGTACGTAGAGCTCGGCCATCGTTTCGGTGACAAACGTCGGCACCGTCTTAGCGGCCTCGTCCACGTAGTCACGGAACTCGGCAGACCGCGACAGTGGCGCTGGCTGCGAGGGCGACGTCGGCTGCGCCCGCGGCGAGAACTCGAGTGTGGCCGCGCCGATCGCGTCCGGCGACCGCGACGCATCCGCCACGGAAGAGCCTGTCTCGAACAGCTCGCCCATCGTGCTAGCCGGGCTCGGCTGAGGTCGCGGCTGCGGGGCGCCAACAAAGCCCAACTCCCGCGGCCCGGGCACGAGCACGTCCGGGGGCAGTTCGAGCGTTTGTTCCGGGTTGATCTCCATCCACGTGGCCGGCGCGTCAGCGGCCGCCGCTTGGTCGGCTTCGACTGACGTCAGCAGGGTCGCGACCTCGTCGTTCCGAGGATCAGCGTCAAGGACCCGACGATACCAGGACCGCGCGTCATCGCTCTCGCCGTGTTCGCGCGCGATGTCGCCAAGGTGGCGGAGCGCGATCAGGTTTTCCGGATCGAGCGCGAGTGCCGCCTCGAATACGCCGCGCGCCTCGTCGTGGTCGCCGGCCTCGAATAGCGCCTGGCCGAAGACAATGTGGCCACTCATGTGTCCCGGTTGCTGCGGGACATACGTCCGGCAGATCGCGATGGCTTGCTGTACGTCTCCCGCCTTTCGGTACTCGTTGGCGAGGGGCGCGAAGTACCGGCGTGGATTCTCGTTGAACTTCTTTTCGAGTTCCTCTATCCGGGCGGAGCTAGCCATCGATTGCCCTCGGGTGCGCCGCGTGCCGGGCGGCCACGGCGGGGGTGAAGATACATATCGAAGACGACCCGCGTCAATCGCGGTGACAGCAGAAGTGCCGCGCTCTCTTGACCTTAGCCGTCGGCGGCCGGTAGTTTGCGCGCTGCGCCCTTTGCGCGCGGCGATGCGTCCAAATGCCGTGATGCGGCGCGTCGATCTTTCAGTACAATAATGCCGAAGGAGTTTCGCGCCGTGCTGAAAAGTATGCGGAGCGCCGCCAAATACATCTGGATCTTCGTGGCCGTGCTCTTCGTGGGTGGATTTCTGCTCTACCAGACGTCGGGCCTCTCCGGCAGTGCAGCGACGGCGAGAACCCCGATCGCGTCCGTCAATGGCCGCGATATCCCGGTGACCGATTGGGTGCGCGCGACGGAACAGCATGCCAACGAGGCCGCTCAGCGTCTCGGTCACCCGCTCACGCTCGATGAGCGAAAGCAGGTCGAACAAGAGACATTTGATGAGCTCGTCTCCGACATCCTGCTCGAACAGGAGCTGCAGCGCCGGGACATCCGGGTGACAGACGCCGAGGTCATCGAGGCCGCCCGCACGAGCCCTCCGCCCGAGTTCATGAATGCCCCGCAACTGCAGACCGACGGTCGATTCGACCCGGCAAAATATCTGCGATTTCTCGGCAGTCCCATGGCCAAAGAGCAGGGGATATTGGCGGGTCTCGAATCGATGTACCGAACGCAAATCCCCCGGGAAAAACTCTTCGAGCAGATTGCCGCGGGCGTGTACATCACTGACGGCGAGCTGTGGAGCTTGTGGCGCGACACGCACGACACGGCACAGGTCACCGCCGTTCGATTTGCACCCGATTCGGCGAGCGAGGCCGGCGTGGCGCCGACCGATGCCGAGATGCGCGATTACTACGACCACCACCGCGATGAGCTGACCAAGAAGGGCGACGCCTCCATCTCGCTGCTCGTCATCCCCCGCACCATCACCGCCGCCGATACCGCCGCCACCCTCACGCACCTCATGGCGCTCCGGCATCAGATCGACTCCGGCGCGAAGTTCGAGGACGTGGCCAAGCGAGAGTCCGCGGACTCGGCATCGGCCGTCAACGGCGGCTCGCTCGAGTGGGGCAAACGCGGCCGATTCGTTCAGCAATTCGAAGCGGCCGCCTGGGCGCTCAAGCCGGGCGCGATCTCCGCCCCCGTCCTGACTCCCTACGGGTACCACCTCATCAAGATGGATCAACGGCAAGGCGACTCAGCCCTCTTTCGCCATATCCTGCTCCGCATCGTGCAGAGCGACACATCCGCAGCTCATGTCAACGCGCGCGCCGACTCGCTCGAGCGATTGGACCCACAGTCGGAGTCGCCCGCCCAATTCGATCATGCGGCCAAGACGATGGGGATCACGCCTGCAGTCCTCCACCTCACGGAAGGCGGCGGTGCCTTCCTGAACGGCCGCCAAGTGCCGAGCGTCGGCGCCTGGGCGTTCAGCGGAAGCAAGGTTGGTGAATCGAGCGATCTGTTCGAGTCGGATAACGGCTTCTATCTCGCGCGCCTCGATTCGCTCACACCGGGCGGCCTGCCATCGTTCGAGGCGGCCACGCCGGAGATCCGGCGGGCGCTCGCGACCCGCAGAGCGATCGATCGCTTGGCGGTGACAGCCCAACAGCTCGCAACCCAAGCGGCCGGGTCATCACTCGAGCAGGCCGCGAAAGCCGACAACGTGTCGGCCATCAAGTCACCATCCTTCACCCGGACGAGCTTCGTGCCTGATCTCGGGCAAATGACCGAGGCAATTGGTGCGGCGTTCACTCTGCCGACGGGAACGGTGAGCACGCCGGTGAAGACCGCGACCGCCGTCTATGTGCTACGGGTAGACCGCCGCGTCCCGGCTGACAGCGCGGCGTGGCTCAAGCAGAAGGACACACAGCGACAGACGGTGATGCGCACACTGCGTCGTGAACGGGTCGAAGAGTTCTTGGCCGATCTCCGACAAGTGGCCAAGATCGTCGATAACCGCAAGGTGATCGAAGCTGCCACCCGGCGCTCCGCTACGTAGCGTCCCCTCGTTCGGCTAAGGAAAATCGGTGTCGATGCGCAGGGGCCGGCTCCTCACCGAGGAAGCCGGCCCCTAAACATCGTGGCACGTCCGACCGCGAGCTACTGATTGCCAGCCGCGGAGTCCCGTCTGCCGGTTGCCACTCGCACTGCCGCTCGCGCTATCGAAGCAACCGCTTGGGCTCCTGCTCCGATTCGTCGCGCGCCACAGGGGTGGCCGTATTCAGGGGGGCGTGGTCCAGCGGTGCATCCGATTGCCCCGGTGCCACACCCGGGTCCCGCGCAGCGCGATCCGGGTCGGAGAGGCTGCGCTTGAACTCGCGAATGCCCTTCCCCATCGATCCGGCGAGTTCGGGAATCCGTTTGGCGCCGAAGAACAACAGCACCACGAGCAAGATCAGTAGGATCTTTTCGATGCCGATTTCGCCGAACATGCGTAAACCCTCCCGGGAGGCATCCCGCGTCAGCGGGCGCGATATCCCGACGTCAGAAGAGTGAGCGGGCGATCAAGTACGCGATGAGAACGCCGAGAAGGCTCAAGAGCGATACGTCGAGCACAACCGGCCCGACCGCGAACTTCAAGATAACCAAATCTACCTGTAGCGGCCCGAACGATGGGGCCACCCCCGTCGTCAGGAACTCCTTGACCGCTCCCGGGGGCAGGAACCGGCGGGCAAATTGGGTCATAAACCCCCCCACGATGAATCCGCTGGCGAGCACGACGGCGTGAAAGACGGGCCGGTGCTTCGACGATCCGCGGGGTGCCATTACTCTACCTCCCTCAGGTGGCCTGCGCCGGCGGCACACCCGCCGGTCGCCACATCACGACCGCCGGTCGAGCACATACGCGATCGCGCGGTGGAGCGCCCCTGTGACGGCGGTGGCAGGAATTGGGGCAATCGCGTGCTCGGCCTCTTGTGCGTACTGCGCACCCCTCCGCAACGCGTATTCGATCCCGCCGTATTCAGCGACCAGCGCAATGACGTCATGGATGTCCCCCTCCGAGGGTGCTTCGACCGCGAACAACGCTTCCACGCGACTCCGCCCGGCTGACCCCATCTCTCGCATCGCGGCGATCAACGGGAGTGTCATCTTCCGCTCCCGTAAGTCCAGCCCGCCAGGTTTACCGGTCACTTCTTGGTCGGACGTGTAATCGAGCACATCATCGATGACCTGGAACGCCATGCCCAGACGTTCGCCATACCGCGCCAACTGCGCCCGATGTTCGGGCGCGCCGCACAGCGCCCCGACTTCGCACGCCGCACCGAACAACGATGCCGTCTTCGCCCCAATGAGCGCCTCGTAGTCCCGCTCGCCGAATGCCAACGGATCCCCATAGGTCAATTGGCGAAGCTCGCCGCGCGTCATCTCAACCGACGCCTCGGTGAGCACGCGCAACGCGGGCAGATCGCCTAGCCGCGCCAACTCCCGCAATGCGCGAAGATACAGGAAATCGCCGGCGATGACGGAGATCTGATGGCTGAACAAGGCGTTGAGGGTCGGCATGCCCCGTCGCAGCACGGAGTGGTCTACGGCGTCATCGTGCACCAGCGTCGCCAAGTGCATGAGCTCCAAGACTGCGGCCAACGTGTTGGCGGTCGGCTCCGAGCGATCGACGACCGCGCTCGAGAGCAGCACCAACGTCGGCCGAAACAACTTGCCTTTCATCCCCAGGAGATGGTGGCTGACCCCGGCGATCAGCGGGGAGTCGTCGTCCACGATCCGTCGTAGCTCACGCTTGACCTGCTCCAATCCCTCTCGGACAGGGGCCTGCACCTCCGCCAGCGCCACCGCGGTCGTGGGCCGCGATCGGACAGCGCTTGGGCGCGGTGCGCCTTCAGCGGGCGTGACAGACGTCTCGGATGCTGGGAGCATCAGCGAGGCGCCCGCTCGAGTCTGGTCAGCCTCTGGCCAGCATCGCGGAATTGGATATCGACGGCGAACACACGTTGATAGTAGCCGATTGCCGCCTCCCAGCGCATGAGGGCCTCGGATGCGTAGCCCAGGAGATACAGGACTCCGACCAACTGGTCATCAGAGACGCCCGGCTCGTCGAGCGCCCGGCTGAGGATCGTGGCGGCCACCTGGAACTGCTGCTTCTCGATGAAGCACTGCCCCAGAGCCTCGTACGTCCGGACGCGATGGCCCGGGCCTCGGAGCGCCTTCTGGAACTCGGCGATCGCTTCGTCCAGCAGTCCCATTTCCTTGTACGCCACACCCAGATCGTAGTGGCTCTCGTGGTCCTCCTCGGCGACGTTCTGCGCGATGCCATGCTTGAACTGACGCAACATGTCGGCGAAATCCGCCGCTTGATCACCCGTCTTCTCGTCGTCGATCACCATCCGAGTTGACTTCGGCGCTTCGTCGTCACGCAGCCAGTCGCCCAGATTGACGAACTCGGCGCCGTCGCTCGGCTGCGCCGTCTGTTGCGCCCCGCGGGCCCGCGGGCCTGAGTCGCGTCGGGCCCGGCGCACGTTGAGCGGCGCGGCGCGCACGGTCGGCGCTGCCACCGGGGCCGACGAGCGCGTCGGCGTCATAGCGACGTCGCCGGCCGCGAGCGACACGTCGGCGGGAGCCTCCGCCGACGGATCACCAAACGCGCTGAGCGCGGCTTGTGCGCGCGCGTCGTCCGGGGCCAGTTCCAGCACACGCTGATAGACCGCCCGGGCCTTGTCCGCCTGACCCGATCGGAAGAGGGCGTCGGCAAGCTCGAGATACGCCTCCGGTAGCCGCGCCCGATCGCTGGTTCGGAACGCGTATTCAACCCGCTTCTGATGGTGCCGCACGGAATTTGGATTCAATCGGATGATCTCGTCCGCCATCGAGCGGGCACCCTCGAGATCCTGTCCGCGCTCGAGACCGATCATGGCGGCTTCGAGCTCCCGAAGTCCAGCCTCCCGGTCACCGTCGTCGAGCAATGCCTCCGCGAGTTGACGGCGAAGAGGCCAGTCGTGGGGGCTCGCGTCGACTTTGACGCGGAGCGTGTCCACCGACCGAGCCAGCACGGAGTTCGATCGGCGGCGCGGGGCCCCCGTCGATGTCCGCTCGCTGCCCACATCGCCCGGCGCCGGATCCGGGGTGTCGGCGATCGCTGGCGCTGCGCCATTTACCACCGCGTGTCGGTCACCCGCGTCGCTCGGGGCGGCGGCGAGCTCGACTCCATCGGGCGCGTCCGACCCCGGATCGTCATCCGCCGCGTCGGCGCCACTTTCGTCGTCCTCGCCAAAGTCGTCGGCCGCTCGCAGCTCAGGCCACACCTCCGCGCGTGCCGCGGAATCACCCGCCATGAACTCGATCGCCTCGTCGACTTCGGAATCGATCGGATCCGGAGCGACCCACGTCGGCGTGGCGGCATCCAGCTCTGGCGCTTCCGCGTCAACAACGTCGGGCACCACGGCGTCCGGCTCGATCACTTCGGCCTCGGCGACCGTCTCTTCGAGCGGCTCGAACTCGTCGGCGTCCTGTTCGGCAGTGTCGTCCTGATCCGATGGCTCGGCCGTCGGCGCCGATTCCTCCAGGAGCTCAGCGCCCCCCACGAGGTCGAGCGCTTCAGCATCCCGGCGGGACGCTTCGCTACGAGCGCGTGGCTGATCGAGCTCCGGGAGATCGACGTCCAGCATCGGCAACGCGATATCCGGCTCGCGGTCGCGGCGGTGCGCGTGCGAGGCCGCGGACGATGCCCCCCGTCCCCGAGTAGGCGACACGCTGCCTGACTGGCGCATCGGGACGTCGTGCTCTGCATCCGGTATGATCAGCTCCATCTCACCGGTGAAGTTCACCGCCGACAGCAGCGCTCCACCGAGTGGCGGCAACTCGCCCGGTAGCGCCAGATCGTGCGCGGGTGGCTCGATGATTGGAACGTTGAAGGGTGTGGCCAGCCGGAGCGACGCAAACTGCTCCCCGCTCAGCGGCGGCTGGAGCCCGGGCAACTCGGGCACCCTATCGTTCGCCGCGTCCGTGAGCTCCGCATTGAGCGTCGATCTCTCGAATCCGGCCACGCCCGGACTGTCACCAACGTCGGCCCGCGAGCCAATCTCTGTCCGCATCAGGCCGTGAATAGCGGACGTCCGCTCGCGGCCTGGTGCCGGGGCGCGTGGTTCGACCACCTGGTCGGCGGTCTCCGTCGTCGGAAGGTCCGTGTCGATCAGCGGGAGGTCGGCAATGGGTGACGGCGCCGGCGGCCGTGGAGTCGGCGCCCATGCTGGTGGTGTGGTGCGCGCGTGTGCCGGCGGGTGAGGCTGGGGGGGACTGGACGGCCGCGGCTTGGAGCTGGCCGGCGGCGCCACCGTCGGCGCTGCGGCAACGTTGCCGGGCTTGGCCGCCGGCGATGGCTCGCCGTCAGACAGATCGAGGAAGACGAGATCGGTCGATTTGAGGTTCCGCGGGCCGCTACCACTCTTGGGCTCGGCCGCGGGATCGATCGCCTTCATCCGGTCGATCGTGGCGCGCATGTCGGCGCCTCGCCCCTCGTGCTCGAATTTTTCATACAGGAGCTGAAGCTGTTCCAGCGCCTCGCCCTTCCGGTCCTTCTTCGAGAGCTGTTCGGCCAGCATCAGCCGGATGTCATCCTGGTCCGGACACAGGTCCGCGAATTCCTTGAGCGCACGAAACGCCTCATCGAGTTGTCCGCCGCTCTGCATTCGGCTGGCGTACTCGAGGAAGTTCTGCTTGGCGTCGCTGATAAACCCCTTCTTCGCGCTGATCTTGCCAAGCTTGTAGTAGATCGAGTTCCGGCCCGGCGACTGACGAAGGATCTTGTTGCACAGCGCGATGGCGTTGTTGAAAAAGCCGCTCTCGGCATAGAGATCGACAGCCTTTTCGTAGTACGTCATGGCGTCGCCAACCGTGCCCTGGCGCATGAGCAGATCGCCGACGCGATTGTAGAGCGCGACGTCGCCCTCCTCGTCCTCATCCGCGCCGGCATCCAGGATCTGGATGTACAGCTGCAGCGCTTTATCGAACTGCTTCTTCTGCTCGAACTCGGCGGCCTTTTTCTTTAGCTTGGCAGCGTTCGACATCAGCTCGAGGGGTGCGGCGGATAGGGGCGGGGGCTACGTGCACGCCGCATTACCGAGACGTCAGACTGTCTCGCGCGGCGCACTGGGGGCAAGCAGCAACGGGCATGGCTCCCCGTCTCAGCAAAGACTGCTTAAGGTACCGGTAAGTCAAATTGGTGACAAGCTTTGCCTCGCGCCCACGTGGCCCGGCACCGTCGGTCGCCATACCAGTACGGCAACTCCCGTGCATCCTCGATGTCGAACAGCGCCAGATCCGCCGAGAAACCGGGCGCGATCTGCCCAGTCTCCCCGGCCAGCCCGAGCGCCGCCGCCCCGTTGACGGTGGCGGCCACGATCGCCTCGGCCACTGACAGTCGAAGCTGGCTCACCCCGAGCATGAGGATCAGAGGCAGATTTGGCGTCGGCGACGTCCCCGGATTGAAGTCGGTGGCCAGCGCAACGGCCGCGCCCGCGTCGATGAGGCCCCGTGCTGGCGCCTGCGTCGGCTTGCCGAGGAAGAGCATCGTGCCGGGGAGCAGCGTCGCCACCGTGGCCGCGCTCGCCAGCGCGGCCACGCCGGCCGGCGAGATGGTCGCCAGATGGTCAGCCGATGTGGCACCCAGCTCCGCCGCGAGTTCCGCCCCACCGCCGGCGGTCAGTTCGTCGGCGTGGAGCTTGAGCGCCAGGCCGGCCGTTCGCGCCGCGGTCAGGATGGCGCGGCTTTCGTCCACCGTGAACACGCCGGGCTCGCAGAACACGTCCGCGAATACCGCCAACCGCTCGCTCGCGACTCGCGGCAGCATGTCGTGGATCAGTAGATCCACGTATGCGCGGCGCCCCGCGGATGTGGCGCGATGCTCCAGCGGGATCTCGTGCGCCCCGAGCCACGTGGCCACCAACCGAAGGGGGAGCTCTTCGGCAAGCCGCGCGATCACCCGCAACGTCTTGAGCTCGTCCTCGACCGTCAATCCGTAGCCGGATTTGACTTCGACCGTCGTCGTGCCGTAGGCCGCCAGCCGGAGCAGTCGCGCTCGCGCCAGTGCGGTCAATTCCTCCTCAGACCGCGCGCGAAGATCGCGGACGGACGCGTGAATCCCGCCGCCCCGCGCCGCGATCGCGAGATAGTCCGCACCGGCGGCCCGCTGCTCCTGCTCATCGAAGCGTGCGCGTCCGAAAATCGCGTGCGTGTGCGAATCGACCAGCCCCGGCGTCAGGACTCTCCCCCCGCACTCGATGCGTGTGGCATCGGGGAACTCCCGCTCCAACGCCGATGGCGGCCCCACGGCGGCGATCCGTTCGCCGACCACGGCCACCGCGACATCGCCACGAATCCCCGCGTCACGCATCTCCGCGCCTCGCCGGGCGCGCGCCGGTCCGGCACACGTCACGACCTGCGCGGCACCCACGAACAGGAGCGTCATATGGGCGGGGCTGCGCCGTTTGCAGTCACGCCATCACGTCGAGGACCCGCGACCACTGCATCGGCGCTTGGGCCTCGCCGCGGCACGCGTAAAAGCATGCGTGACAGGCGATCGGTTGATATTCGCGAAAAGCTGACCAATGAAAATCCGTCGGGAAGTCAGGGCAGCGTTTGACGTGACCGGTGGGGTCGATGTGGATCGTCCGGATTCCGGATCGACAGGGCTCCCTGCCCTCGCCCCGAACATACCGCGGAATCTCGCGCAGGTAATGATCAGAGCTCGTGATCACACCGCGACGGCGACGCTTGTACGCCAGGAGATCGTCGATCACCGACTGCAGCTCCCGCACGCGGTCGGATCCCACGAGCGGGTCACGATTGCCGTTCTTCGCGTCGGTATACAGGCTGAAGTTGACCCCGCACCCGACCGACTCGGCGCGATGCACGATGGGCAGCAATTGATCGAGATTGTCGGCGCGAATCACGGTGTTGAAGCGAATGCTGTCGATACCGCGCGACCGCATGCCGTCCACCGCATCGAATATCCGACTCGTGAGCCCGGGGATCCCCCGCGCAGCATCGTGTCGTCCGTCGAGATAGTCGAGCGAGATATTGAACTGATTGATGCCGGCAGCCCACAACGAGGCGCCCCGATCGGGCGTCAGCATGCCACCATGCGTGATGACGGCAATGTACTTGAGGCGGACCGCGCGGGCCACCGCGCGCACGAGGTCTTCGAGATCACGCCGGAGCGTCGGCTCCCCGCCCGTAAACGTGATCATCAGCGGATTGAAATATCGGGCCGCATCCGCGAAGCTCGTCAGCTCGGCATCTCGCGCCGTCCGGTCGGTCTGCCAATAATCGCAGAATCCACACCGCGCGTTGCACCGCTTCGTCACCTCGAAATGCACGAGGATTGGCTTGCGCACCGCCACCAGGTACGCGTACTTCGCCACGAATGCCGGGACGTGCCACGGACTGAAACGCGCCGAGAGCATGGCGTCAGCGACGCTCGCGCCCGGCGCGGCCTGCCGCGCTACGGACGGGAACCCATCGGCAGGTCGAGGCCGTGCGCGCGCGCGGTCTCGATGGCTTGCTCGTAGCCTGCGTCAGCGTGGCGGGCGACGCCCAGTCCCGGGTCGTTGGTGAGCACGCGCTCGAGCCGCGCGCGCATACCGGGTGTTCCGTCTGCCACGATGACCTGCCCGGCATGCAAGGAATTCCCGATGCCGACGCCACCCCCGTGATGGAACGACACCCACGATGCCCCGCTGGCGACGTTGAGGAGCGCATTGAGAATGGCCCAATCGGCGATCGCGTCACTCCCGTCACGCATCCCCTCGGTCTCGCGAAATGGAGACGCGACGCTCCCCGTATCGAGATGATCGCGGCCGATCACAATGGGCGCCGAGATCTCGCCGCGCGCGACGAGGTCGTTGATCGCCATGCCGAACCGCGCCCGTGCACCCTGCCCGAGCCAACAGATCCGCGCGGGAAGCCCCTGGAACTGCACCCGCTCCCGCGCCAGCGTGAGCCACCGCTCGAGGTGCGCGTCCTCCGGGAAGAGTTCCAGCGCCAGCGCATCCGTCCGGTAGATGTCGCGCGGATCGCCCGACAGCGCCACCCACCGGAACGGCCCCTTGCCCTGGCAGAACAACGGGCGCACGTACTCCGGCACGAATCCGGGAATGTCGAACGCGTCCGTGATCCCGGCATCGAACGCCACGGTGCGTAAGTTGTTGCCGTAATCGAAGGTCACCGCGCCACGGCGTCGAAGCTCCAGCATCGCCCGGACGTGCACTGCAGCCGTGGCGATCGCGCGCGCGACGTACGCGCCGGGATCGGCGAGACGGAGCGCCGCGGCCTCGGCCACAGTGACGCCGGTCGGCACGTAGCCGTTCAGCGTGTCGTGGGCGCTCGTCTGATCCGTGAGCACGTCCGGCACGACGCCCCGCCGCGCGAGCTCGGGCAGCACATCCGCGGTATTACCCACGAGGCCGACCGAGAGTCCCGAGCCGGCCCGCTGCGCTTCGCGCACCCAGACCAGCGCCTCGTCGAGATCAGCAGTCATCCGATCGCAGTAGCGAGTCGCCAATCGCTTCTCGATCCGTGCCGGGTCCACTTCGATCGCCAGAACGGCCGCGCCGAGCATCGTCGCGGCAAGCGGCTGCGCGCCCCCCATGCCGCCGAGCCCGCCGGTCACCACCAGACGGCCGGCGAGTGATCCGCCGAAGTGGCGATCCGCGACCGCCGAAAACGTCTCGTATGTCCCCTGCAGAATGCCCTGTGATCCGATGTAGATCCATGACCCGGCCGTCATCTGCCCGTACATCGTCAGGCCCAGCGCCTCCAGCCGGCGAAATTCCTCCCACGTCGCCCAGCGTGGTACGAGGTTGCTGTTCGCGATCAGGACGCGGGGCGCGCCGGTGTGGGTGCGAAAGACGGCCACCGGCTTGCCGCTCTGCACGATCAGCGTTTCGTCATCGGCGAGCCGCCGGAGCGTCGCGACGATGGCATCGAACGCCTCCCAACTCCGCGCTGCCCGTCCAGTCCCACCGTAGACGACCAGATCATCCGGTCGCTCGGCCACGTCCGGGTCGAGGTTGTTCATCAGCATGCGCAGCGCGGCTTCTTGCTGCCACCCCCGGCAGCTGAGCTGCGACCCGCGGGGTGCCGTTACGCGTCGCGGACGCGCGGCAGCGGGCGGCCGGGCCACGGTGTCGATCGGTGCGGTCATGGTGTCGGGCTCGAATGCGCCGGCACGTGGCGGGAGGCAGCCGCGCCGAGATCGGCGACGCCCTGGGGGCTCCCGTACGCTGCCGTGACCTCGTCGAATTTACCGGTCGCCAGCGCGGCGGCGAGCGCCGCGATGTCCGTGCTCAACACCCGATCGCCTGTGAGCGGCGCGACGAGCGCGCGCACCAATCGATGGGCATGCGCGACGCCTGCGCCAGGCCGCAGGGGTTGCCGGTAGTCGAGGCCCTGCGCGGCACACATCAGCTCGATGGCAAGCACATGCCGCACGTTGTGCACGACCCGCCGGAGTTTCCACGCCGCCCCCATCGCCATCGGCACCACATCCTCCTTGCTGCCGTCGGTGGGGATGGTGTCCACGCTCGCCGGATGCGCGAGGACCTTGCACTCCGATGCCAGCGCGGCCGCAGTCACCTGCGCGATCATAAACCCCGAGTGCAATCCGGCGTCTCGGGCCAGAAACGGCGGCAGTCCTTGATTGAGATCGGGGTGCACCAGGCGATCCACCCGGCGTTCGCTCATCGTGGCCAGGTTGGTGAGCACGATGGCCAAGAGGTCGAGTGCCAGCGCTACGGCCTGCCCATGGAAGTTGCCGCCGCTGAGGAGCGTGCCATCGTCGAAGACGAGCGGATTGTCGGTCGCCGCATTGAGCTCCCGCGCGACGAGCGATTCCGAGAATCGGATCGCGTCCATCACCGGACCGTGGACCTGCGGGATGCATCGGAGCGAATACGCGTCCTGGACGCGCGGATCACCGACGCGGTGGGACTCGCGGATCTCGCTATCGGCGAGCAACCCGCGCAGCAACGCCGCCGACTCTTCCTGTCCGATCTGGCCCCGCGCGCGCTGCAGACGCGCATCGAACGCCACCGGTGTTCCCAGAAGCGCCTCGACCGACATGGCGCCGGCCACGTGGGCGGCGCGCCAGAGTCGTCCCGCATCGTCGAGGGCCAGCGCCGCGACGGCCGTGTGCGCCTGCGTCCCGTTGATGAGCGCAAGCCCTTCTTTTGGCGCGAGCACCACCGGCGTCAGCGACATCTCGCGCATCATGGCCAACGCTGAACCCGTGCGGCCACGTCGCGTCAGCTCCCCCTCGCCGATCAGCGACAACGCGAGATGGGCCAACGGCGCGAGATCGCCGCTTGCCCCCACGCTGCCTTGCTCGGGCACCGACGGGTGGAGCTCCGCGTTGAGCATTCCGACCAGCAGATCGGCCACCTCGGGACGGCAACCGGAGTGGCCTTTGGCGAGCACGTTGGCGCGGAGCAGCATCATCGCGCGCACCTCGCGGATCGGGAGGGGCGGGCCGACGCCGGCCGAATGACTCCGTACCAGATTGACTTGCAGCTCGGCCAGGCGGTCGTGCGGGATCGCGACGTCGGACAGCTTCCCGAAGCCGGTCGTCACACCATACACGACGTCACGGCGTGCGACGATGGAGTCTACGATGGCGCGGGTCCGCTGCATATGTGCGCGCGCGAGTGGCGCGAGCTGCACCGGGGCGCCGTCCGCAACCGCGGCTACGTCGCCGATTGCGAGCGAGTCGCCATCGAGCACGATGGATGCCGTCATCCCCGCAATGTCGGACGACACACTGAGTGATTCAAGTGTGATGAGCGCGGACGCATGAACGCCCGGGGGATGTCCCGGGCGTTCATGGCATCAGTGCGATGACAGTGCCTCGCGCGCCAGGCTCCGCACCAGTCGCGGCTGGGGGGCTGGCGCGAGCGCGTCAGGTGTCGATCAGGTCCCTGTCAGTCGGCCCGTCAGCGGCGGGCAACAGCCCGGGTGCGCTGCAGAGGCTTCGGATTGTGCACGACGATCGTCGCGGTGGGCGCCATGGACACCGCAAACGGACCCGCGGCGAGCGTCGGCGTGTCGGTCGTCCAACTACTGAGCACGCTCTCGTGCCCGTCCTGGGTCACCGTCGTGACGGCGTAGCACCACGTCGTGCCGTTGGCCAACCCGGTGACCACGAAGTCCTCGGACACGGTGGACCCCTCGAGTGCGAACCCGGGGCCCGGGGTCGCGCAACTCACGGTCATGCCCGACACCGCCGCGGGCTCCGAATACACCCGGTAGTACGCGAACAGCGACGGGCTTTGCAGGCGGGCATTCGCCGACCACGTCACCTCGGATGCCGAATCAAATCCGGTGGCCGTGATGGAGCTGGGCGGCGGCAGCGGGGGCGCCGTATCGACGTTGATGATATTGCTTCCGCTGCTAATGTCGCCGAACTGATCCTCCGAGGCGACGTAGTACTGCGGAAACGGCAAGCCGGCCTGATGGAACGTGTTCGAGATCGTGGTACCGAGTGTGCCGAACTGGCTGTCGGCGGCGCTCGCGAAGACGACGTAGTTCACCACATTCGGATCGCTAGCCGGAACCCAACTCAGTAGAATGCCATTCGGTGCGTCCGGGCCTCCCGGGAGCAGCAAGTAGGTCAGGCTGTCGGGATTGCCCAGCGTTTCGGCAGGCGCCGAGATGTTCTGGTTGTTGTTTCCACAAGCCGCGACTGCCGCCGCCGCGAGTACCATTGCCGCCAATGACCACCCACGTGTCGACATGTCCACCCCTGATGAAGATGTCCGCCTCATATGCACAATACGCACCTCGCGGACCATCTGTTAGTGAAAGTTAAGTGCCTGTATCCGTGCGCCTTATGTGCCACCGCAGTCCGACGAGTGTCCACTAGAATGGACAGCCCTCTGAGACACACGTGTGGCCCAAGAGCCCTAATAGGTCTGCCCGGCAGCCTCGTCCCCGGGTGATCGGAACGTTTGCTTGTCGTAGTTGAATTTGAGCGCTGGCTCGGCTTTGAGGGCCACGAAGAAGCTGAACGCGAAGCTGCCGGTCGGTGATTGCGTGAAGGAGAAAATCGCGCGCCAGTCGTGGAGATCCCGCTGCAACGACACGATCTGGCTGGCGAAGTTGTGGGCCTGGAAATCGTACGTGGTCTGCCACTGCGCAGACCATTTCGGGGTGATGTTGAAGCTCGTCGATGCCTGCAACGTGATCTGTGTCGGGACGACGACGAAGGGCGCCGCGGCGGTCGTCGCGTTGATGTTGGTGTCGGGCGTCGTTGTGCGACTCGCCTGGATACACTGGGCGTAGTACACCGGATTGACGTTCTGATATGCGGCGCACACGACCGCTGGGTTGTACTGGATGACGTTCGATAGGTTCCCGACGGGTGGTCGCTGCCGGTAGGCGCTGAAGGTGAACGACGTCGTCCATCCCTTGCCCGCGTTCGGGATCTGGTACGGCGTGATCCCCGTCTGTCCCCCCACGACCTGCTGGGCGGCGAGTTGTTGGGCGAGGAACGGATCTGTGCTCAACGCGCTGTCCGCGCCGGGTGTTCTGGTTGGCGGCGTCAATCCCAACGCTTTGGCGAGCGCGGCCACGACCCCCGAGTTGCGATTGAGTGAGAACGACGCGGAGATCTGCTGCCAGTACGGACTGAACCGCGCGGTGTCGCTCAGCGGGTCGCCCTCGAACAGGGAGTACGTCTGTCGAAAGTCGAAGCCGGGGATCAGATCAGAGCGAAAGCTGTACCCCCATGACCCGGTCGTAAACCCGCTCAACGACCGGTGCGTCACCTGCGCCCGGACGAAGTCGTAGGAGAGCGGATCGAAGTTGAGCGACAGCACCTTGACCTTTTTCGCCTGCAAGGGATCGGCATCGGGGTCCTGCTTCAGTTTGGCCTCGATGCTCTGAGACAGGGCGAGCGACACGGATTCCTGCCGCAGCCCGGCGAGCGATCCGACCGGCGATTGCCCGGCGGCCGCGTAGAACTGATCGGTGATCGCCGACGGCTGCGCGTAGTCGAACGTGATCACCGGGGTGATCGAGTGACGGAACCTCGCCACATCGCCGATGCCGGGGAGCAGTCCGAAGAATGTCGGCGACACCGTCAGCCCGTAGACGAGCCGCTTCGGTTGGCTCACGAAATCGGCCCCCGTGAACTGCGTTCGGATCATCCACGCCGCGCCTGGATCGGCGTTCTCGATCGACACGCTCGGGACCAGATTCCATTTGCCTTGGGACAGGCTCGGAAGATCGATGCCCGTGGTCCAGTCCAGACTCGTATTGTAGGTCTGCGAGAAGATGCGCTGGGTCGGGACCGCGGAGTCCGCGCTCACCCGGGTGTACACCAGATCCTGCTCGGGGAAGTTGTTCTGTTGATCGGAGAGCTGGAACGAGTTCCGCCAGTTGAAACCGAAGATCTTGATCGGCGTGTCGAACGAGGCGGTGGTCGCCCGTTGATCGCGCTTGACCTGCGTACTGTCAATCGTCCCGAGACTGTCGCGGTAGATATACCCGAAGTTCCCGAACTGATCGACGTTGAGTGTTTCGCTGTTGCTCCCCGTGAAGCTCGGCGTCCATGTAAACCACTTGCCGATGCTGATCGGCTTCGACGACAGGCTGAGCGTCGGGAACACGCGATCGATCTCGGACCGGCCCGGATACTGCTTCTGCGTCCCCCCTAAACTGAAGTTGGCCGGTCCGAGCGCCTGCTGATAGTTGAGCTGCGACGAGATCGTGGCCAGCACCGCGTACGGGTCGAAATACGTCGTCTGTTGGATCGCCGTACTCGTCTCGTAGTTGATGTTCATGTTGAGGTGCGACGTCAGCGAGAAATCCTGCTGATGCTGCCAGGAGATCGCGGAGTTCGTGGTGTTGTTGCTCAATGTCTGGTACGAGAGGCCGAAGCTGCCCACGACGAATCGGTCGAGCCAGTTGTACCGGAAGACCGAACTGTATCGGGTCCACCCCGGGTCGTCGAGGCTCGCGCGGGCGCTGCTTCGCCAATCCAGCCACGTGGTCAGATCCGTGTATTCGTTGAGCGCGAAATAGTACCCGACGTTCTCGACGTGGCGGCGATACGACGGGCTGTTGCGTACCAACTCGCTGATGCCGAAGTGCGGTGTCAGAAAGCCACTGCGGCGACCGGTGCGCAGATCCTCCAGCACGAACGGCAGCCACATCACGGGCACGTCGGCGATGTAGAGCACCGCCGGGCGGCCGACGAGCGTGTGCTTGGTGACGAATTTCAGCTCGCTCACCGAGAAGTGGTAGTCGGGGAAGCTGTCGTCACAGGTCGTGATCCCTCCATCCACCCCGTAGAAGGAGTTGGAGGGATTGTCGCTCTTGAGCGTGTCGCCCGCGTAGGCGCCCGCGATGGCCGACACGATCCAGCGATTGCCGCCGCTCGGAAAGACCGTGCGGACATCCGAGGTGATGGCCTCATGGGTCTTCACATCGTAGATGACGTGCCCGATGGAGACGATGTCGTCTTCATTGCGGGTAGGATCGCGGACCGTCACCGTATCGCCGTGGGCGTGCACGACACGTTCGGAGTCTTGGTACACGATCGTGTCGCCGACGACCATCGTCTGCTCCTGATTCACCGCCGCCCGCTCACCCTTGTGCGGACCGGTGAGGGTCAACTGGTGCTCATCGGCCTGGTAGATCGCGTGGCCGCCCTGGTACTTGGTGACCCCGTACCCCTCCCGCGCCAGGAGCGCCTCGGTGACGGAGTCCGGCTCGACCCAATTGACCAGCTTCTTGCGTGCGGAATCTCGGACTGCAGAATCGCGCGCCGCGATCGCCTTGCGCGCCGAGTCGAGCGTGGCGCGCTCGCGCGGCGTGAGTTGGCGGCCCGGTGTCGTCGGCTGCACCACCGCACCCCCCGACTGGCCGACCGACCCCCCGACCGCACCGCCCCCTTGGGCCCCGGCCATCCGACTCGACGCGCCGAGAATCAGCACCACCGTCGTCAGGATCCCGAGCCATCCGGACAGGATCGCCGTGACCCTCCGCGCGCGACCACCCAGCCGCCGGCGGCGCGCTATGCCCACGCGGCCCCACGTCGGCGAGGAGCGCTCACGTATCGCGGATGCTGGCTCGCGGGCGGCGCAACGCCGCCCCGCGCGGCCGTCGCTCTCACGCCGGCGCCCGATACCCGTCGTCCGCCACTTCGGCCGCGGCCCGCGACCGCAGCCGGCGTCGGTACATGATTGCCGAGAGGAAAATGCTGAGCTCGTACAGGAGGTACAGCGGCACCGCCATCGCGATCGTCGTCCAGATCAAGTCGCCAGGCGTCAGGAATGCGCCAATGAACGTACAGAGCACCGCGGCGTGACGGCGATATTTGCGCAAAAACGCCGGGTTGACGATACCCAGCGCGGTCAACACCAGGATCACGATCGGCAGCTCGAAGCACAGCCCGAACGCCAACGACATCGAGAAGAGGAAATCGAAATATTCGAGGCCGCTGATCATGGGCTCCATCGACGCCGTCTGGAAGTCGAGCAGCCAGCGCAATGCCAGGGGCATGACGCCGAAATACGCCACCGACACGCCGCACACGAAGAGCAGGCCGGCGCCGATCGTGACCGGCGCGACGAGCTGCTTCTCATGCCGGTGGAGCGCCGGCGCGAGAAAGGCCCATGCCTGGTAGACGATGATCGGCAGGGCGAGCACGACGCCGAGCGTGAACGACATCGTCATGTAAATCGAGAACGAGTCGGTCGGATGCGTGAAGATCAGCTTGTGCCCGTGCAGCAGCGGCAGGATGGGACGGGCCAGGATGCCGATCAGGTCGATCTGCGTCAGTGCGGCGAACGACAGGATCACCGTGCACGCGAGCGCCCCGATCGCCTTGATGAGCCGCCACCGCAGCTCCTCCAGGTGATCGAGAAAAGGCATCTCCGCTATGGCGGGCGTCGGCATCATTCGGTGGCTCGGACAGCTACGGGTGGCGGGCCCGGATGACGGCCTCGCGTCGCGGCCCGGTGGCCTCCGACGGCCGCGCGACCCTCGGAGGGCGGTCAGAGCGTGTCGCGGAGTCCTATTTCAGGTCCCGGAGCCGGTCTTTCGCGAGCACCGCCTCGTCCGAGCGCGGATACTTTCGAATTACATCCTGATACGCGTCTCGTGCCGCTTGCACTTTACCCGTCGCGGCCAGCACGCCCGCATGCCGGTACAGCGCGGTCGCAGCGATCGGCATCGTGGGGTACCGGGCAATGACGTCCTGGTATCCCGAATCCGCCACCGCCGCATTCCCTTCCTGCGCATACGTCTCGGCGAGGTACAGATGCGCGTCGGGCGCCACGTCAGTGTTGGGGTACTGCCGGAGCAGGTCCGTAAATCCAGACCGCGCCGCGCCCGTACTACCCCGCCGGAGTTGATCAAGTGCCAACTGAAAGAGCTGGTTCGGTCCCGGACCGCCACCCCCCCCGCGCGTCGTATCCGGCGGCTGGCCGACCGAGGACGCCGACCCCACCCCCGGCACTGGCCCGACCGGCGCCGCCACCGTGGCGTGCTGCGCCTCCAGCGACGCTCGCATGACGCCGAGCTGCTTCTGGCTCTGGCCCGTCAACTCTTCGACCTGGATCAACTGTTGGCCGAGCGAGTACATATTCTCGCTCACGTCGCCCTGCCACTTCGTGGTCCGCGCGCTCAATGTCCGTAGCGTGTCGTCCGCTCGGCCGAGCTGCGCGATCACGCGCTCCAATTCGGCCCGGTGTGCGGAATCCGCGCTCTGCTGCTCGGCCTGCATGCGCGTCAGATCGTCCTGCAGGATGCGCACGTCCTCCCGCGTGGCGAAGCAACCGCCAGTCGCCAGGAGAGCAACCGGCAACACGACGGGCAGCAGCACGACGCGCAACCGACGCACCATGTGCGGGCTCACGCGTACCCGCCGCAATGGGATGCCCGCGTCACTGTGCCGCGACCTTCAGGTTGTCGCCGCCCGCCACGATGACGAACTCGTCCCGCCGATTCTGTGAGTACGCGTCCTCCGCATCGCCTTCCGCCACCGGCCGCTCGGCGCCGTAACTGATAATGTCGATGCGAGCCGCGTCGATCCCATGGTCGGTGAGATAGCGTTTCGCCGCCGCGCCGCGGCGCTGGCCGAGGGCGAGGTTGTACTCGTCCGAGCCGCGTCGATCGCAGTTGCCCTCGACGCGGATCCGGATTCCGGGATTGGCGTTGAGGATCGGGACCTTGGCATCGAGGATCGCCTTGCCCTGATCCGTGATGTCCGATTTGTCGTAGTCGAAGAAGATCTTCGCGACCAGCGCGCTCCGGGCCGCCGCCATCGCCGACGCCAGCCGATCGCGCTCGGCGGACGCGCTATCCGCCATGCGCTTCGCGTTGGCCAGCGAGTCGCGCATGCGGCTGCTGTCCACCGACGGCGCCGCCTGTGCGGGCGCCGGCGCGGGCGCCGGCGGCGTCTTGGCGCACGCTGCGACCGCGGCACCAGCCAGTATCAACAGCGGAGCAACACGGGACCGACGGCTCATGGCGGACTCTCCGAAATGAATAAGAAACCGGTTGGCGGGCAGATCAGGGCGAGCCGAGTGATCGCGACCACGCGGAGAGCCGCGCCGGACCGCCAAACGTCAACTGTCGCGTGCGCCCCGATTCCGAGTCGAGGATGAAGAGCTGGCGCACGCCGGTCCGGTTCGACGTGAACACGAGATGTCGGCTGTCCGGCGCCCACTTCGGGTCTTCGTTGATCCCGTCGCTCGTGAGCTGCTTGACCGAGCGGTCACGAAGGGCAATCGTTTCGATCTGAAATCGGCCGTTGACCCGCGACTCGAACGCCACCAGTCGCCCGTCCGGCGACCAGTTTGGACTCGCGCGGTAGATGTCGTCCCCAAATTGAAAGGGTGTCAGCAGATCGGGCTCCGTGCCATCGACGTTGGTAATATACACTTCCGGGTGTCCAGAGCGACCCGAGGTAAATGCCAACCGCCGCCCGTCGGGACTGAATGTCGGCTGCGTGTTGTCGGTGCCATGCCCGACGGTGATGCGCCGTGCCGGGTCGCTGCCGAACGCGGGGACCAGATACAGATCGGTGCCATTCTCCTCACCGTGGGTATACACGATCGAGTTGCCGTCCGGTGAGAACGTCGGCGTCGAGTTCAGCCCGGTCGGTGTGGCGGTGAGTGCCCGCGCGCCCCCGGACGTCAAGTCCACGACGGCGATCTGCGTCCCACGCGGTGCGAAGAAGCTGTACGTCAGAAACCGCCCCGTCGGATGCCACTGCGGAGACAGCGGGCCACCCCCCTTCTGTGTCACCGGTCGCGTGTCCGCTCCGTCCGTGTCGGTGATGTAGATCTGTCCATCCCGGATGAAGGCGATCCGGGTCGCGGCGACGCCGCGGGACCCAGTAATCGCCTGCTGTATCCAGTCCGCCGCGTCGTGGATCACCATCCGCCAGTCCGCCGCACCGACGGTCGCGGGCAAGGAGTAGTCGCGCGTCATCAGGACCCGCCGCTTGCCCACGTCGTGGACGATCACGTGGAGCGACGACGGCGTTAGCAACGCCTGCACGACCGCGGCGGCGCCCAGCTTCTGAACCAGCGCGTAGTTCACGGTGACCCCGTCCAGGCCAGGACCGATATCGGAGATCACGTTCATCGCGTCGGCGTAGTCGAGATCCCGCTGGATCATCGCGTGGGCCGTATCTCCGCCCACCCCGACGATTGGCAGTACGATCACACCCGGCTTGGTCCCGGGTTGATAGTTGAGTCCGATGTGCACGCCGGTTCGCGACGTGTCCTGCGCCGCCGCGGGTATCGCCGCGGCGATCGCCATCGCCACGAGTGCGAGCCCAGCCATCATCCTGATCAGTGGAGTAACCTCGGGTCAAAGCTGAAGACGACTGGCAGCACATCGTCGTGAAATCCGTCCGGGAGCGGGCCAAATGCCGGCCCCGCCTTCTCGATCGCCCCTTGGGCCTCGAGGTCGAATGCATAGTCGCCAGACCGGGTCACGAACTTAAATCCGAACACCGAGCCGTCCCGACGGATGAGGAACGCGACCTCGGCCCGCAATTGCGCCGATGGATTGTCCGGCGAGAAGTTGAGCGCGACCTGGCGTACGATGTTCTCGAGATAGCCCGGAAAGGGGAAATCGATCCCCTCGATGTGCACGGTCGCCACGTCCGCTCCCGTCCCACCGGTCGGGCCGCCACCAGCCTTCGCCAGCGGTGTCTGAGGCGGGACCGGCTTCGACTTCGCGGGAGTCGGCGTCGGTGTCGCTTTCGCGGGCGCGGGCACCGGGGGCGCCTTATGCACGGGCGCCGTCGGCGCCGTCGGCGCCACCTCGTGGGCCGGGGGTGGCGGGGTCGTGAGTGGAGGCGCCGGCGGAGCTTCGACTGGCGGCACGATGCCGATGGCTCGCTTGCCGGGCGGCGCGGCGACAATGTCCACTTTGTAGATCGGAGGCGACGGAAGCGGCGCCCGAGCCGTAAAGACGAGCAGGATGCTCACCACCCCGACATGGAGGAGCGCCGAGGCGCCGATGGGACCGGCGAGTCGCGGCGCGGGAACCGCCACTACTTCGCGTCCCCGGACTTGATGTCTTCCGGCTCCGCCACCAACCCGACGTTGGGAGTCCCGGTGCTTCGCATCACGGCGAGCACGCGCACCACGATCCCGTAGGGCACCGACTGGTCCGCGCGGAGATATACCCCGTCCTTCGCGCGTTTGGACGCGAGCGCACCGAAACTGGCCTTGAACTCGTTGTAGGTCAGCTTCGTTTCATCGACGAAGATCGTGCCCGTCCGATCGACCGTCACGACCAGCCCGCTCTTCGGCTCGAGCGGCTGGGCCTCCGCTTTTGGCAGCGAGACGTCCACGCCGCCCTGCATGATCGGCGCCGTGATCATGAAAATCACCATGAGCAGCATCATCACGTCGATGAGGCTCACGACGTTGATCTCCGCGTTGAGCGGGGTCCGCTCTCCACGCCGTCGCCGCATCCGTCCCTCAGGCCGCCCGATCGCGCACGATCAGCGCGATCACGTAGGACCCGAAGCCCTCGAGCTCACTGTCGAACCGGTTGAGCCGATTGGCGAAGATGTTGTAGCCGAACACCGCCGGAATCGCGACGGACAAGGCAGCGGCCGTCGCGATCAACGCTTCTGCGACGCCGGGCGCGACCGCCCCGATGTTGCCGGAGCCCTTGGTGGCGATGCCGACAAACGCATCGATCACGCCCAGGACCGTGCCAAGCAACCCGATCAGCGGACTCGCCGAGCCGATCGTCGCCAGGGTGGGGATGAATCGCGCCAATCGGTCGCGCTCGGCGTTCGTCTCCGAGTCCAGAATCAAGCGCAATGCTTCGACCTGCGACGCGGTCATCTCGTGAGTCGTCGGGCGCCCCGCGCCCGGCCGAGCCCCCGGGCTCTCGCCCCGGTCCAGAAAATCCGACGCCCGGCGCAGCACGCGCGTGAACGGATTCGGCGTCTCGCGGGCCGCAACGCTCAACGCTTGATCGAAGCGATCCACATTCTCAAACTTGGCCAGGAACTTCGCTGAGCGGCGGCGCATACTGCCAAACTCGAGCCACTTGGCGAACATCACCGCCCAGCTGAATACCGAGAGGAACGCGAGAAGTCCCACCACGATTTTCGTGGCCAACGTCGATCCAATCAGCAACCCCCAGGCGGATGTAGGGACCGCCGTGGACACTTGGAGCAAGAGCTCTCCCGTCATGCGGTCACCACCAAGCGGTGGTCACGCCATCCGATGCTGCGATACACAGTCCTCCCGCGATGGTGCGGTCGCCGCCCACGACTCGGCATCAGCGCCCAGCCCCTGGCGCCCGTCGCCTGGCAAACCACGAATACGTCTCGGCCAATCCCTCTGCCAATCCAGTGCGCGGCTGCCACCCCAGCGCCGACGCTGCCTTGTCGATCGTCACCGACGACCTGAGCTGCTCACCCGGTCGCGCCGGCGCATGCTCCGCCGTGACCGGGCGACCAGTCGCCGCTCCCAAGGCGGCCACGAGCTCGGTGACCGATGTTTCGATCCCCGTGCCGACGTTGAAGGCGCGGGCGTCGAGCCGCCCCGGCGGCGGCAGTTTTGCTCGCGCCGCCGCGAGGTTTGCCCGCGCGACGTCTTTGACGAAGACATAGTCACGCGTCTGCCGCCCGTCGCCAAAGATGGTCACGGGGCGCCCATCCAACACCCGCCCACAAAAAATCGCCACCACCCCGGCCTCGCCGTGCGGGTCCTGCCGTGGCCCGTAGACATTGGCGTAGCGCAACGCCACGGTATCGACCCCGTGCAGACGGGCGGCGTACGTCAGGTAGTACTCGGCGCTCAGCTTCGCGATACCGTACGGCGACTCGGGATCCTTGGGAACCGTTTCGGCATTGGGCGGCGTGGCGAAGTCGCCGTACAACGCCCCGCCGGTCGATGCGAAGATGACGCGCGTCGCCTTTCCTGAGGCGCGCACGGCTTCCACCACACGCAGCGTGCCCAACACGTTGATCGTGGCGTCCGCGACCGGATCGGCCACGCTGCGCCGCACGTCGATCTGCGCCGCGAGGTGGGCGACCACGTCGAACTGCCCCTCGCGAATCACGGCCGCGGCCTCCATCGTCGTGACGTCGCCGTGCACGAACGTGGCGGCGGCGGGGAGATTCTCCTTGCGGCCGCTGGATAAGTTGTCCAGGACGGTGACGGCGTAGCCGTCCGCGAGCAGGAGTTCGGCGACGTGCGAGCCGATGAATCCCGCGCCGCCTGTCACCAGCGCGCGACGGTCACTCATTGCGCGTCGGTCACCGATTCGTCGCGCGGATCGCCAGTCGGCCGGGGCGGGGTCGTCGCGCTCTCGGGTGTGGGTGCGCAGTCACCGCCGCTCGGCGACCCGGACGCGTCCGCCGGACGAGGCGTCGATCCATCGGACGGACGCGCGCCCACAGGCGCCGGGGATGGCGGCGCGTCGTCCAGACCGAATAGGTAGCGGGCCGTATCAACGACCGCGAGCCCGCGGCCGTTGGCCGCCGCGGCGCGCAGCCGCACCGACGGTGCATGCAAGAATTTGTTCATGAGAGACCGGGAGAAGTGATCGACGACCTCGCGCTGGGCCGGTGTGAGCTCGCCCAAGCGACGCGACGCATGCGCGAGCTCGTCGGCGCGCACGCGATCCATCGCCGCGCGAAAATCCGCCACCACAGGCACTGCGGCCAATCCGGCGAGCCATTCCCAATACCGCTCCACTTCGACGTCGATCAATTGCTCCGCGCTCGGGAGATGGGCCTGTCGCTGTTCGAGATTCGCAGCCACGACCGCGCGAAGATCATCGAGGTCGTAGAGAAAGACGTTGTCCAACGTGCCCACGTCGGGCTCGACATCGCGGGGCAACGCGATGTCGAGGATGCAGAGCGGACGGTCGCCACGCGCCGCCACGGCCGCCGCTACGTGCCCGCGCGTCACTACCGGGTGTGGTGCCGCGGTCGAGCAGATGACGAGATCCACGGTGGTGAGCGCCGACCAGCAGTCCTCGAATCGCATGGCGGTGGCGCCGTGCCGGCGCGCCAGCTCGTCCGCTCGCTCGAACGTGCGATTCGCCACCAGCGTCGCGCGCACGCCCTCGTCCAGCAAGCATTGCAGCGCGAGCTCCGCCATCTCACCGGCGCCGAGCACCATCGCACGTCGCCCGTTGAGCGTCCCCAAGATTTTCTTCGCCAACAGAACCGCCGCGGAGCTGACCGATGCGGCGCCCCGCCCGATCGCGGTCTCCGTGCGGACGCGTGCCGCCACCGACTGCGCCGTTTGAAAGAGCCGGTTGAGCACGGGGCCCGAGTAGGCACGGCTCACTTCCCATGCGTCTCGCACCTGCCCCTTGATCTGGGCCTCCCCCACAACCATCGAATCGAGGCCCGCGGTCACACGCATGAGATGACGCACGGCCTCACGGTCGCGGCGCACATACCCGAAGGGAGCGGCATCCTCCCCGAGACGAGCCGACAGCGTGCCCCACACCCCCGTCGGCGCATCGGCTTCGCCTTCGATCAGGTAGAACTCGGTCCGATTGCACGTCGAGAGCAGCACGCCCTCCCGTGCACCCGACAGCTCGCGCACCATCTCCAGGGCCGGTCCCGTGTCTCGAACCCCCACGGCACACTTCTCCCGGATCTCGATCGGCGCAGTCCGGTGGCTCAACCCCGCGACTATGAGCCCCACGCCACATCCTCCAGGCTTCGGCCGTCCGAGTCGAGCCCGCCGTGCGAGCGCAGCGCCCGCCAACTCGCGACGCATTCGGCGAAGCCGTCCCGCTCGACCACCCCGCAGAAGTCGTCCCCTACGAGGTCTCGCTTCGCGGCATGCCACCCGTCCCGATCACCCGCGCCGAGCAGCTCACGGCGCAGGGCCGCCAGCATCGTCACCGCCGTTCCGTAGCGGGCGTCGAATCGCCGCGCAATCGCGTCCCGTACGCGGCGGGCGGCGTCCGGCACGCCACCCGCCGACACGCCGACCACCAGCGGCCCACTGGAATGCGACGCGACGGTGACACAATTGCCATCCTCGGGGAAGTCCGCGACGTTCACCAACCGGCCCCTGGCCGTTGCGTCCGCAGTGATCGCGGCGTTTACCTCGCGCACGTTGGTCGCGGCGATCACGAGCACCGCGTCCGCGATGTCGTCGCCCACGTACGGCCGCTCCACCAGCGTCAACCGCGGCCACTGCCCCGCGGCGTCCCGCAGGGCGGCGCCAATCTCCGGGGCGACCACGCGAACGGCCGCCCCGCGCTCCAGCAACGCCATCGCCTTGCGATGCGCGATCCGGCCGCCGCCGACCACGAGTGCACGCACGCGGGTGCCTTCGAGCAGTAGTGGATATCCGCTCATCGACGCACCGACGGGCTCGCGACGTCGCCGAGGCGCCAGGTCCGGTTCGACCCCCGAGCGCGCATCACAAGAAGTGCCCCGGTCGCGCTTCGACGACCCGCGCGGCGACGTACGACGCGACGACCACGCCGAACGCGACGGCCGCCGCCACGGCCGCGCGCCGCGCCCGCCAGCCGCCCAGCTGCCGCCCCGCGGCCAGCGCGCCCGCCGCCAGCCACGCGACGATGCCCCATATCACACGCGGGCCATCGAGGCCGCCGTACGCCGCGGCATAGCTCGCCGCCAGCGCCACACCGAGGGTGAGCGCAACCCACGCCGTCACAGCCCCGAGATGATTGACGTGGTCGAGCGTTTCCAGTGCGGGAAACGACCGGAAAATCGAGCCGAATCGACGGGATTTGAGTTCCCGGCGCTCCACGAGGTAGAGCGCGCCCGCCGCGGCCGCCGTAGCGAGCGCGGCAATGCCAATGAAGCTGAACGCGACGTGCGAGGCGAGCCACGCGCCCTGCGCCCCCCGAGGCTGCGCAAATGGCCGCCAGCCGACGTTGATCGCGATCGCGGTCATGATGGCGGCCAGCGGGGCACCGATCAGGCTGAGCGTCACGTCCCGCGCCAGCAGCTCGGTGAGCAGCAGCGCCACAGCCAGCGCGAGCCCCGCGAACGAGAGCGCCGGCCCAAGGCCGGAGACGGGCAACCCGCCCGCGAAATGCGCCGCGCCGGCCATCGCGGCCGCGTGCGCGAGCACACCCAGCGTCAGCGCGATCACGACTCCACGAAATGGAGGCCCGACCGGACGCGCGAACGGCGTGACGGCTAGCGCGGTCGCGCCCGCGTAACACGCCACGGCCAGAAGTAGGGCGATCACGACCATGGAGTGGTCAATCTAACTCCGCACGGCGCCATCGGGGCATCCGCAGGCAGAAACAATCGTACCCGGGGCGGTAAATCACCCCGGGCACGATTCGCTCCGTCGTCGCGGGCCAGGAGGCCCGGGCGTTACCGCATCGCAGTCACGGCGCGCGCGCGGTCACCTTTGCGGCCACTCCGGGCGCGATGTCCGGCTGCGTGCTCGCGAGAATCTGCGCCGTCGCCGAGTAACTGTTGACGCGGACGATCTGCGCAACCGCGATCTCGCTCTCCGGCAGAGTGATGCTCGACTCTGGGACATGGAGACGTGGCCGATACAGGGTGATCTGATCCCCGACGTGGAGGCCCTGTTTCTCGGATGCCTCGAGGACGACGTAGTACTGGAGCGTCGGCAGCACGTCTTGATCTTCGATCCACAGCACCTTGGTCCGTGCACCGTCATCGACGCGTGCCGCGCGCGTCGCGGGCATTGGCGTCAGGTCCAGCGGCAGCACGCCCTGACTCCTGTCGAGCAGCGAGAAGAGCGTGGTGATTCGAGCCACGGTCGCGTCGGTGCCCACACCGGGCTGCACCACGGTGACAATCCCGGTCGGCTTGACGATCTGGCCGCGATCGCCGAACGATGTCCCGAGGGAATAGGTGAAGAATCGCTCCCCGACGACCGGCGTGCTGCCAGCGGGCATCGTGATGTAGAGATCTTCGTCCAGGCCGAAGTGCGCCTCTTCGTTGGCATCGATGACATTCGACACGCCCACGGTCCCGAGAACGGTGCCCGCGCCGTGCGGGCCACCCTCACGGTCCAGATACGGGGCAGCCTGACGCTCGTTGAGGCTCTTCGTGAACGGCACCCCACGCGAATTCGTAGACCCGCGGTTCGAGGCCAACGACAACTCGCCGCGTGGGTTCCGCGTGAACATCGTGCCCCCGGCCGCGGCCGGCGACATTGCATCCGACGCGGGCGCCGGCGCCACCGCGGCCTCAGGCGCCGCCGACGGTGTCTCAGTAGCGGGCGTGGCTGCCATCGACGCAGCTGTGTCACCCGCAGCGTTCGCGGGCACGCGGAGGACGGCGTTGGCGTAGATCCAATGCGGATCCGTGATCGTGCCGGCGTTGAGGCGGTAGATCTCCGGCCAGAGGTTGCCGTCGCCGAGATAGCGTTGCGCGATGTCGAACAGCGTCTCGCCGGGCCGCACCGTGTGCGTGCGGTAGGCCGCCGTGCCCGCATCGGCCGCCGCTGCGGCGGGCGCGGGATGCGCGGAAGCGGAATCTTGCGCGCGCAGCATCGGCGCGAGCGAAACCAGCGCGAAGGCGCAGAATCCTCCACGCCGAACGGCTGTGCGGACTGCGTCCAGGACCATTCCCTTCATCGTAAGTCCCTCACGGGGCGCGACGGGGGACCCCACGGTCCCGACCGCCGCCAACGGATGCGGCGTACCCGGGTGGAACCCGGGACGGCTGTCCAGGGGGAGACGACGAACCCCGGGCGGACGAAACGGGGGATCGATCGGTCAGTCCGTCTCGTTGGACCCCATCCGCGCCCCTGGTAGACGATCGGGACGCCGGCCGAGTCGCCCGCCGCCCCACGGGCGACCCCTGGGCGGGCACCACCGGACGGCCCGCGCCTAGGGGTGGACCACGAGTCGCGTGAATGGCGCCACATACGCCTCGAGCGTCACCAGCACCCCGACCAGCGTGACCAGCAGCAGGCTGTGGATGAAGACGAACCGCAGGATCTCCCACTCGTGGCCGTACCACCGCGTCGTCGTGCTGGCCACGACGATGCTCTGCATATCGACCATTTTCCCCATCACGCCACCGGAGCTATTCGCGCTGGCCATGAGGATCGGACTCACGCCGACCTGTTGGGCCGTGATTCGCTGCAGACTGCCGAACAGCACGTTGGATGAGGTATCGGATCCGGTGAGCGCCACCCCGAGCCAGCCCAGGACCGTGCCGAAGAAGGGGTACCACGCGCCGGTCCGCGCGAAGGCCAATCCGAGGATCGCGTCCATCCCCGAGTAGCGCGTCAGAAACCCGACGGCCAGCATCGCGGCAATGGTCAGCAGTGACAGCTTCACGGTCACCAGCGCTCGGCCATAGCTGCGGAGCAGTTGGCGCGGCCCGTACCCCATGACCGCCGCCGCGATCAGCGCCGCGACGAGAATGCCGGTGCCGGTCGCCGACAGCCAGTTGGCCACGAACACCGCGGGTTCCGCTTTTGCCTGCGCCACGACCGGCGGCATCCGGAGCACGAGGTTGTCGAGCCCGGCGATCGCGACCGAGGGCTTGGAGATGGCGTCGAGCACGGATTTGATCTGCGGCAATCCCCAGAGAAACACGACGACGCTGAGGATGAGCCACGGGGTCCAGGCCCTCAGCTCCTGCCTCCGGTCGCCGTCGGGCCGCGGCTCGCGCGGTACGTCCGATGGGTGCCACACCCGGAGCAAGAGCGTGATCGCGGTCAATGAGACGAGCGCCGCGCCGACATCGACCAGCCAGGGCCCATGATAGTTGGAGATCAGCCACTGGGGCACCGCGAACGCGACACCGGCGACGAGGAGCGCCGGCCACACGGCCAACGTCCGCTTCACACCCGCGTAGGCGAACATCAGCCAGAACGGAATCAGCACCGAGAAAAACGGGAGCTGCCGCCCAACCATGCTGCTGAGCGAGGCCAAAGGCAGTCCCGTCACGCCGGCCAGCGCCACGACCGGCGTGCCGAGGGCGCCGAAGGCCACCGGCGCCGTGTTGGCGATGAGCGACAGGCCGGATGCCTCGAGCGGCGAGAACCCGAGCCCGAGCAACAGCGCGCCGGTGATGGCGACCGGCGCCCCAAAACCGGCCGCGCCTTCGAAAAACGAGCCGAAGCAGAACGCCACGAGCACCAACTGCAGCCGGCGGTCCCCGCTCACGCGCCGGAGACTCTGCTGCAGCACGTCGAACAGTCCCCGGTCGCTCGTCAGCTGGTAGAGGAAGATGACGTTGAGGATGATCCAGCCAATCGGGAGGAGCCCATAAGCGGCTCCGAGCAGCGACGCGCGGATGGCAAGCGGCACCGGCATGCCGAGCGCGCCGATCGCGACGACGAGGGCCGCCGCGAGCCCCAGCAACGCCGCGTAGTGCGCCCGGACCCGCAACACGGCGATCGATCCCAGCAGCGCGATGATTGGCACCGCCGCCACCAGTGTGGACCACACCGCGTGATGCAGTGGATCGTACGTCTGTGGCCACGGGACCGTCACCAGCGAATCAAGCGTCCAGGATCGTCCACCACCACGACCTCATACGTATCCACCATCGGCATCAGGACGTGCTCCAACTCGTGCTCGCACGACCCGCGTACTCGCGCAGGTCGTGCAGGTCGTGCAGGTCGTGCCCGTGCGACGGGCTCGTCAGAACGGCAGGTCGTCGTCCTCTTCCGCCAGCGCTCCCGGGAAGTCCTCGAAGTCCTCCCCCCCGCCCTCGGCCGCCGGAGTGCCCGCCGCCCCGGGCGCGGCCGCCGCCGGCCCACGCGCACCTGCAGCACTGCGCGCCGCAGCCGGCCGACTCCGAGGCGCACCACCGCTAACCTCGCTGTCGCCGACACCACCGCCCCCACCACCGCCCCCACCACCGCGGCCGCCAAGAAGCATCAGCTCCCGAACGTTGATCTCCGTCACGTACCGCGTCTGTCCCTCCTTGTCCTGGAACTGCCGGTACTCGATCCGGCCCTCGACGTACAACTTCTCCCCTTTCCGCACGTACTTCTCCACGACATCCGCGAGGCCGCTACCACGCTGCGCGTTCCACACCACACACTTGTGCCACTCCGTCTTCTCCTGCTTGTCACCCGACGGGCCGCTCCACGAACGGCTTGTAGCCAACGAGAACGTGGCCACGCGACTGCCATTGTTGGTCGTCCGGATCTCCGGATCCTGCCCGACATTGCCGATGAGCGATGCTTTGTTCAGACTCCGACTCACGTCCCCTCCCGGCCCATGGGCCATGCGATAGGCATCTCAAAATCTATACACCGCGTCGAGCAGGGGTGTGTTGTTCCAACGCGGGCGCATCACGAGACGGCGCCTGCCGGCGCCGGAGCCGACTGGTACCGCAGGAGCAACGCGTCCTCGACCGGGTTACGATAGTACGACGGCCGGCGCCCCACGGCCCGGAACCCGCGACCGCCATAGAGCGCACGCGCCGCAACGTTGGATTCCCGAACCTCGAGGTACAAGGACCGCGCACCTGCCGCGACAGCCTCGGCCATCGCCACATCCAGGAGATGCTGGCCGATCCCCTCGCGCCGCCGGTCGGGCGCCACCGCAAGATTCGCCACCTCCCCCTCGTCCGCCACCAACCACATCACGACGTAGCCGACGACCGACGGCGCGCAGGCGACGGTGAACCGCACCCGCGGATCGTCCAACAACGAGGCAAACGACCGCCGCGACCAGGGAGGATCCGAGAAGGACACCCGCTCGATAATGACCACCGCATCGAGGTCGCCCGACGTCGCCCGCCGCAGAACCAACCCAGGTGGTGGTGTGGGTACCGCCTCGACCCGGAAGGCCATAGGGCCCCTAGGCGGGCGGCGGGTCGGTCACCGACAATGCCACGCGACGCGCCTCCGCCTCCGCCAGCCGCCCGTAGTCGGGTTCCCATGTCTCCAGGTCCACGTCGCGGACCGCGTCCCAGACCCGCAGCACGCCGCGCGCCACCGGCCACGCGTCCACCGCGCATTCGGGACCGATCATCGTCGCACTTGCCGCGCGCGCCCATGCACTGACGGCGTCGGCAGGAAGCCGTCGGGCGGCGTCGCGAATGACGAGCCGGGTCACGCCCCCCCGCGCGGCGCTACCTTCGATCGTCACCAGCGCGGCGTGTCGTTCCCCTCGGAGGGCATCGAGCGACGCCACATATGCGCCGTCCGCTAGCTGGCCCGCCGCACCCGCCACGATCAACAACAACGACGGAACCGACGCGAGCCGCGGACCGCCGGGTCTCGTCACGAGTCCTTTGCCGAGCGCAGCAGCGATCCGCAAACTCGTAAAGCTGCCAGGTCCCGACCCGCACACGACGCGATCGAGGGCGGCAACACCAATCCCGGCCCGCTCCAACACGGCCACCACCGCCGGCATCAGATGCTCGTGGTGTGCTCTCCCCGTGGCAACGTCGACCTCGGCCACCACGGCGGTCTCCGACAGCACCGCCACACTGGCTCGGTAGGTCGATGCCTCGATGACGAGCGTGAACGGGGGCTTCGTCGTCCGTGCCGAACCGGCTGCCATCGGCGGCTCGACGCGCGGCACCGTCATCCAGCCAGGAGCACGCGACGGGTGTCGTCCCCCTCGACGTATTCGAGGTCGATCGGCACATGTCCCGACGGCAGCCGGTCGCCAGCCCGCTCCGGCCACTCGACCACGACGAGCGCGTGCGCGGCGACGATCTCGTCCCAGCCGATGGCCGTGAGTTCGGCCGGTCCCGCCAGGCGAAAGAGATCCATGTGGTAGACGGGCGAGCGGGGCGCCGTGTACTCGTGCACCAGCGCAAACGTCGGGCTGGTCACGGACTCCGCCACGCCGTACCCACGGCAAATGGCCTGGATCAATGTCGTCTTGCCGGCGCCGAGGGGTCCGGATATCGCAATGATCATCGGGGGGTGCACAGCCCGTCCAAGCCGCTCCCCCCACGCGACCAACTCGTGATGGGTGACCAACAGGTGGCCGCGCGCGGCGCGCGACGGAACCATGTGTGGTCCGACGTGGCCCGGCCCAGACGATGACCCGGGGGATGACCCGGGGGATGACCCGAGGGATGACCCGGCCCGCGGGACCGACACCGCCGTCGTCTAGCCTCTGGGTGCGCCCGACGCCACCCGACGCCGCGCGCCCCCGCCCGTGCCCCCACCGCCCGCACCGCCCGGTACGGCGCGAATCTCGAACAGCGCATCGCGAAGCCGCGCCGCGGTCTCGAAATCCAGTGCGGCCGCCGCCTCTTGCATCTCCTGCTCGAGACGGGCGATCACCGCCGCCCGATCGCCCGCCGCGGCGACTTCGGCGGGCGATCGGCGTGCCGCGCGCTCCGCTTCGTGATCGGTCCGTGCGTCGGCGACACGCGTGATGAAGCGCACCTGCTCGGCACTCTTCACCACGCTGCGCGGCGTGATGCCGTGCTCGATGTTGTGGGCCCGCTGCATCGTCCGGCGCCGCGCCGTCTCTTCGATCGCCCGCTGCATCGACCCCGTGACGCGATCCGCGTAGAAGATCGCGCGCCCCGAGACGTGGCGGGCCGCACGCCCGACGGTCTGAATCAGCGATCGGTCGCTCCGCAGGAACCCTTCCTGGTCCGCATCGAGGATCGCGACCAGCGACACCTCGGGTAAGTCGAGCCCTTCCCGCAGGAGGTTGATCCCGACCAATACATCGAATTCGCCCAAGCGCAGGCCGCGCAGGATCTCCATCCGCTCGATGGCATCGATATCGGAGTGCATGTACCGCACGCGAACGCCCACCTGCTGCAGGTAGTCGGTGAGATCCTCGGCCATGCGCTTCGTCAGTGTCGTCACCAAGACCCGCTCGCCGAGTCGCTCGCGCGCGCGGATCTCGTGCAGCAGATCGTCCACCTGCCCTCGTACCGGTCGCACTTCGATCTCCGGGTCCACCAGTCCGGTCGGACGGATGATCTGCTCCACGATCGCACCCTGCGACAGCTCCAGCTCGAGGTCCCCCGGTGTCGCCGAGACGTCAATGGCGCGTGGGGTGAGCGCCAGAAACTCATCGAATACGAGCGGTCGATTGTCCAGCGCACTGGGCAGTCGGAACCCGTATTCCACCAGCGTCAACTTCCGGGCGCGATCGCCGTTGTACATACCCCGGATCTGCGGCAGCGTCACGTGGGACTCGTCGATCACGACGAGGAAATCCTCGGGGAAATAGTCGAACAGGCACGCCGGTCGCTCGCCCGCCCCGCGGCCGGACAGGTGCCGCGAGTAGTTCTCGATCCCCGCACAGGTCCCGATCTCGAGCATCATCTCGATGTCGAAGTTCGTGCGCGATTCCAACCGTTGCGCTTCCAGCAGCTTGTTCTCGCGCCGCAGCTCCGCCAGACGCTCCCCTAACTCGGCACGAATCAAGACCACGGCTCGCTCGAGTGTCGGCCGCGTGGTGATGAAATGCTTCGCCGGGTAGATCGCCGCTCGGTCGAGCGTCGTTATGGTCTCGCCCGTCAGCGTGTTGATCTTGGAGATGCGTTCGATCTCATCACCCCACATCTCCACGCGAACCCCCTGCTCCTCGTACGCGGGCAGGATCTCGACCGTGTCGCCGCGGACGCGGAATGTGCCGCGCTCGAACGCCGTGTCGTTACGCGAATACTGAATCCGCACCAACGCGCGCAACACATCGTCGCGCGCGATGCGCTGCCCGCGCTCGAGCGTGACCATCGTTTCCCGGTAGCTCACCGGATCACCCAACCCGTAGATGGCCGAAACGGTGGAGACGATGATCACGTCGTCGCGCTCCATCAGGCTCGACGTCGCGCGAAGCCGGAGGCGATCGATGTCCTCGTTGATCGACGCGTCCTTTTCGATATACGTGTCGGTCGTGGGCACGTAGGCTTCCGGCTGGTAGTAGTCGTAGTACGAGATGAAGTACTCGACTGCGTTGCGCGGGAAGAAGCTCTTGAACTCGCCGTAGAGCTGTGCGGCGAGGGTCTTGTTGTGCGAGAGGACGAGCGTCGGCCGCCCCACCGCCTGGATCACGTTGGCGACGGTCATCGTCTTACCGGAGCCCGTGACGCCGAGCAGCGTCTGGAACCGATCCCCATGCTCGATGCCGCGCACGAGCTCGGCGATCGCCTTTGGCTGATCACCCGCGGGTGCAAACGGAGTCTGGAGGTCGAAGGCCGCTCGGTCGGTGGTCGGCACAGACGAAATATACCGGCCAAGCCGCAAATGCACGTCTCTCTACGCGCTCCGCTCGCCCCACTCCTGTCGAGACACGTAGCGGGTCACTCGTCCGCCGGCAGCCGTTCGCGGCGCGCGACTTCCGAGACGCCCTTCACCTTGCGGGCCGACTTCATGATCTTCTCGAGGTGGGCGAGGTTCTCGACCTCGACGAGCGCGGAGCCGGTGACGTGCCCATCGACCGTCCGTAACTCCATGCTCTTGATGTCGGTACCGGTGGCACTCACCGCTGCCGCCAGGTCGGCGTACAGTCCGCGACGATCGTTGGCATCGACCGTGAGACGGACCGTGAACCGCTCCCCCTCCATCTCCTGCCAGTCGATCTCGAGGCGGCGCTCCGGCTCATGGGCCAGGAACAGCAGATTGGGGCAGTCACCGCGATGGATGCTGACGCCGCGTCCGCGCGTGACATACCCGACGACCGGATCGCCCGGCACGGGCTGGCAACACTGCGCGTACCGCACCATCAGGCCGTCCGCACCCTGGATGCGGACCCCCTTCGATGACCGGCGCAGTCGATCGACCAGGCGCTCGACGGCGGACGGCTTGGCCGGATCGACCTGCTCGAGGTCGGGATGGAGGATCTTCAGCGCTTGTAGGATCTGTACGTCGCCTTGACCGATGGACGCCAGCAGGTGCGTGGCGTTGGTCAGTCCGAGCTCGCTCGCGGCACGCGAGAGGTCGGACTCATCCGGCTTCGGCAGTCGCCGCCGCCTGACTTCCCGATCCAGGATGTCGCGCCCGATCTTCGTGGAGGTGGCATGCTCCTCGTGCTTGAGCCACTGCCGGATCTTGTGCCGCGCCCGACCCGTACGCACGTGGGCCAGCCAGTCGCGACTCGGCCGTGCCGTGGGCGCCGTCATGATCTCGACGGTCTCCGAGTTCTTGAGCGCGCGTGACAACGGCGCGATGCGGGCGTTGACGCGCGCGCCCTGGCAGTGCAGCCCTACCTCCGTATGCACGGCGAACGCGAAGTCGAGCGGTGTCGCGCCTTTCGGTAGTTGGATCACGTCGCCGGTCGGCGTGAAGACGAAAATCTCGTCCTGGTACAGGTCGAGCTTGAGGAACTCCAGAAACTCGTCCGGCGTCTTGGCGTCGAGCTGGAGCTGCAAGACCTGTCGAAACCACGAGAGGTGCCGCTCCAGGTCGTCGGCGTTCTTGGCGCCATCCTTGTACAGCCAGTGCGCCGCGATCCCGAACTCGGCAGTCCGATGCATGTCGCGCGTCCGAATCTGGATCTCGAACAGCTGGCGCCCTGGGCCAAAGATCGTCGTATGCAGCGATTGGTAGCCGTTGGACTTGGGCTGCGCGATGTAGTCCTTGATCCGCTCCTGGAGCGGCGTCCACCCATCGTGGATCACCCCCAGCGCGTGGTAACACTCGGGCACCGTATGCACGAGCACGCGGATCGCGAGGAGGTCGTAGATCTCCTCGTAGGGCCTCGCCCGCTTGATCATCTTCTTGTGAATCGACCAGAGGTGCTTCGGCCGGCCCGAGACTTCGACATCGCCGATCGCGGCGATACGGAGCTCACGCAGCAGAGGCTCGGTGAGCTGACCGATCAGCTTTTCGCGCTCCCCCCGCTTCTGCGCCACGAGCTTGGCGAGGGCGCGGTACTCGTCCGGCTCGAGGTGCTTGAACGCGAGGTCCTCCAGCTCCCAGCGCATCTTCGCCATACCGAAGCGGTGGGCCAGCGGGGCATAGAGGTCACGCGTCTCTTGGGCGATCCGTCGCTGTTTTTCGGGACGCAGGTATTCCAGCGTCCGCATGTTGTGCAGGCGATCGGCGAGCTTGATCAGAATGACCCGCGCGTCCTTGGCGATCGACAGCAGCAGTTTCCGATAGTTCTCGACCTGCCGTTCCTGGGTCGAGTGCGCCGGGAGCGTACCGATCTTTGTCAGCCCATCGACGATCGCGGCGATCTCGGGACCGAATTCCTGCTCGACCTCGGCGACCGTCGTCGCGGTGTCCTCGACCACATCGTGGATCAGCCCACTCGCGACGGTGATCGAATCGAGTTGGAGGTCGGCCAAGATCTTCGCCACTTCGACGCAATGCGAGACGTAATTCTCGCCCGACAGCCGTTTCTGGCCCAGATGCGCGCGTTCGCTGAACCGATAGGCGCGCGCGAGCAGCTCCTCGTCGAGCCGCTCCGAAACGCGCTCGCCCTGGACACCCCAGTTTGGGATGAGCTCTTGTAAGGCGACGGCGCTCATAGTCGTAGGATGGGGCCCCGAGACGTCATCTACAGCAGCCGCTGTTCGGCCAGACTGACATGACACCCGCGGCCGATGATCACGTGATCGTAGACCGGGATGTCCACCACGCGCCCCGCTGCCACCATCTCAGCGGTCACCCGGACGTCGTCGGACGACGGCGTGGGGTCACCGCTCGGATGATTGTGCACGAGCACGATGGCGGCCGCCGACTCGGCGATCGCCTCCCGGAATACCTCGCGCGCATGTACGGGCGAAGAATTGAGAAGGCCGCGGGTCACGGCCACATCGCGCACCATTCGATGCTGTGAATCGAGCACGAGCACGTGCAGTTCCTCCACTGACAAATCGGCCAACCGCGGCGCGAGCATCGCCACCACATCGAGCGGGCTTCGCATCGGCCGCCGCGGCAACGCCCGCTCGTCGGCGCACCGCTTGGCCAGCTCCAGCGCGGCGTGGACGACCGCGGCGCGCGCGGGACCGACCCCCGGAATGGCCGTGAGTTCCACTATCGGGCGCGCCGCCAACGCCCGCAACGAGCCCCGACCGCGCCGGACGATCTCGTAGCCCAGTGCAATCGCCGAGTGACCGACCCCTCCACTGCCAAGCAGGATGGCGAGCAACTCGGCGGTGCTGAGCTGTCCCGCGCCCAAATGCCACATCCGCTCTCGGGGCCGCTCGCACGGCGGCAACTCCCGAATAGCTAACGCGCCGACCTGCCCGTCGCTAGAGAGGGGCGACGCGACCGATGCGCGACGGCGCGGCGGACACCGCGGGCGGCTGGGAGCTGATGACACACGAGGGCGGCGAATGTGGACCGGCGGGAGGGTCGTGGCGTGCTGACCGCACGGGCACGACCCCTCAATGTGATCCGCTGCTCCCCGTCTCCGCGTACCACTCCACCGCAGTGAAGCGCAAAAAGCGGCGGGTAGCGGTCAGCGGTTGCGGGTGGCAGTGAGCGACGCCACTGCACTCCGCCACTGCACGCCGCCGCTGCGCACTGTATCGGCCGCCGCAAGCTCTCCACTATCGGCTATCCCTTAATGCCATGGCACTTCTTGTACTTCTTCCCTGACCCGCAGGGACACGGGTCGTTGCGGCCGACGGTGGACCAGTCCGTAGCGGCGCCCGTGGCGATCGAGCCCAATGGCCGCGCCCGCCCGCCGGCTCCGACGAGGGTGGGCTCGCGTGGCGCGGGCGACTTCCGCGTTGGCCGGTCCGCGGGCCGGTCGTCGGCCGTCGGCTCCGCGGCCGCGGACGGCGCCGAGCCCGGCGTCGCGTCGTCCGCTGGCACGTCTTCGAGGACGCCCAGCGCATTGTACCGCTTGGCCGGCCGCGCACCGCCGGAGGTGCCCGTGCCATTTGTCGGTCCGCTGCCATCGCCGCCGCCGGGGCCGCCCGCGCGGGGTGGACCGCCCGCCGGCGGGCCGCCCGAACCGGTGGGCCCCGGACCGCCGTAGACGAGTTGTGCTCGGAGGAAGCGTTCGGTGAACGTCGTATAGATGTCGTGCATGAGGTCTACGAACATCGTGTAGGCCTCGCCCTTGTACTCGACCAGTGGATCCTTCTGGCCCCACGCCCGATAGTTGATGCTGTTACGCAGCTGGTCGAGATCGTACAAGTGGTCTTTCCATTTCTCATCCAGCACGACCAGCATGACGTGTGAGAGCACCGTGCCGGCCACGTCCACTAGTTCGCCGTCCGGCCGCACCACCGATGCGTTGAGGCTGTCGAACTTCGCGGCAAACGCCGCCCGAACCGAGTGCAGCCCCGCGTCGACGGCTTCCGCCGCGCTCGTTGGGGGCTCACCGCCCTCCTCGAACGCGGGCACCATCAGCAGGTAGCGTTGGAGCAGTTCCTGCCCCAAGACGCGGTAGTCGAAGTCGCCGGCGCTGTCTGCGTCCGCGAGGTTCGTGTCGATCCGCCGGACGACCGCCTTCTCGACCATCTTCGCGGCTTCGCCCTTGAGCTCCTCACCGCCCTCGAGCGCAAACGTTCGAAGCGAGTAGACGACCTCGCGTTGTTGGTTCATCACGTCATCGTATTCCAGCAGCCGCTTGCGTTGCTGAAAGTTCTGGAGCTCGACGCGCTTCTGCGCCGTCTCGATCGAGCGCGTGATGAGCGGATGCGTGAGCACCTCTCCGTCCTGCGCCCCCATGCGGTCCATGAGCTTGGCGATGCGCTCGGAGCCGAACAGCCGCATCAGGTCGTCTTCGAGCGACAGGAAGAACTGCGACGCGCCAGGATCGCCCTGTCGGCCGGCGCGACCGCGGAGCTGCCGATCGATGCGCCGCGACTCGTGGCGCTCCGAGCCCAGGATGTGCAGTCCACCGCACTCCATGATCTCGATGTCGCGGTTCTCCTCGTCCTTGACCGTCGAAAGCTTCGATTCGGTCACCCCGGCGCCCAACTTGATGTCGGTTCCACGCCCCGCCATGTTCGTGGCGATCGTGACCGCGCCCGGCTGCCCGGCCGCCGCGACGATCTCCGCCTCGCGCTGGTGGTACTTGGCGTTGAGCACGTTGGGCGTCATCCCTGCCCGTTTGAACATGCGGCTCAACGTCTCGGAGACGTCAACATTGACGGTGCCGATCAACACCGGATACCCGAGCGCGTGGAGGCGCTGGGTCTCCTCGAGGATGGCGTTGTACTTCTCGCGCCGCGTCTTGTAGACCAAATCGTGCCGGTCATCGCGGATGACCGGTTGATTCGTGGGGATGACGGCCACCTCGAGCTTGTAGATCTGGAAGAACTCGGTCTCCTCCGTCTCCGCCGTCCCCGTCATGCCGCCTAGCTTGTCGTACATCCGGAAGTAGTTCTGGATCGTGATCGTGGCCAGCGTTTGTGTCTCGCCCTTGACCTGGACCCCCTCTTTGGCCTCGATGGCTTGATGCAGGCCCTCGGACCACCGGCGGCCAGGCATTGTCCGACCCGTGAACTCATCGACGATCAACACCTGCCCATCCAGCACGACGTAGTTGACCTCGCGCTCGTACAAGGCATGCGCGCGCAGCAGCTGATGCACGATGTTGAGCTTCTCGCTCTTCTGCGCGTAGTCAGACTCGATCTCGCGGCGCGCGGCGAGCTTCTCGGCGGGCGACAAGGCGTCATCGTGATCGATGCGGTGGACCGCGCCCGAGATGTCCGGCATCACGAACGCGTCGTGGTCCGCGGGCGACATGAAGTCCACGCCCTGGTCGGTCAGGTGGACCGTGTGGCCCTTCTCATCGAGCACGTAGAGGAGATCCTCCTCGATGTCGCGCAGCGATTGGCGGGATGCTTGCTGCTTGCGGTCCGCGATGTGGTCGAGCTCCATCTTCTGGACGAGCCCCTTCGCGCCCGTCTCCTGCATCACCTTGAGCAACCGCTTGTTCTTGGGACCGCCGAGTTGCGCTTTGTAGAGCGCCAGTGCCGCGTCCGCGGTATGCCCCTCGCTCAGCGCGCGCTCGCCGTCCCCCACCAACTGGTTCACGAACTCGGTCTGGCGCCGCACCAGGCGCGACACGGCCGCGTTGTGCTCGGCGTATTGCCCGTCGCTCTCGTTGCCCACCGGCCCGGAAATGATCAACGGCGTCCGCGCTTCGTCGACGAGCACGGAGTCCACTTCATCCACGATGGCGAAGACGTGGCCGCGCTGCACGCGCTGGTCGAGCGTCACCACCATGTTGTCGCGCAGGTAGTCGAAACCGAACTCGTTGTTCGTGCCGTACGTGATGTCGCACCCGTACGCCGCCCGCCGGTCCGGAGTCCCAGGCTCGGTGTCGTCGAGGCAGCCGATCGTCAGCCCGAGATACCGGTAGACGTGCCCCATCCACTGCGAATCGCGACGGGCCAGGTACGAGTTCACGGTGACCAGATGCGCACCCTTGCCGGGAAGTGCGTTGAGATACAACGGCAGTGTCGCGACCAACGTCTTTCCTTCGCCCGTCGCCATCTCCGCGATCCGGCCCCGATGCAACTGGATCCCGCCGATGAGCTGCACATCGTACGGCACCATGTTCCATTCCATATCGTGCCCGGTCACCGTCACCGTCGTCCCGACCAGCCGGCGACACGCTTCGCGCACCGTGGCGAACGCCTCGGCCAGCAGCTCGTCGAGCACCTCGCGTGTCGCGTCACGGAGCTCGCCCTCGACGCCGCCCTGCCCATCGTGTCCCTGGAGCTCGGTATCGATCCGGTCGCGCTCGGAGAGATCCGCCGCCGCGCGCTTGGCCGCCCTGAGCTCGGCCACCCGGGCTTCCAGCGCGCCCGTCCGCCCGGCGATCGTCGCCCGGAACTTGGCCGTCTGCCCCTGAATCTCCGCGTCCGAGAGCGGCTCGAGCCGCGCCGCCTCGGCGCGGATGACGTTCACCAGCGGCTGGATACGGCGCCGATCCCGCTCGTGCCGGGTTCCAAAAACTCTATTGATCAGCGTATTGAGCATCGCGTTCCTCGAAGCCATTCCCATCGCGGTACAGCCCGCCGCGCTCGATATACTCCTGTACGGCCTCCGGCACGAACCCTCGAATCGACCGGCCGGCGCCCACCCGCGCGCGCACCTCGGTCGATGTGACGTCCACCCGGCGTGATGCGAGGAGCTGATAGGCAGGCACTCGACCCTGCGCGTCACGCGGCATCCATCCCTCGAGTGTCGCGGCATCGATGTCGCCGCGCCGCAGGATGACAAGCCCGGCCATCTGCATGATACCGAGCGGGTCTCGCCACCGCGCGAAGGTCTGAACCACGTCCGCTCCCACCAGCACGTACCACTCGTGACCGGGCGAGCGGCGTGTCAATTCGGATACCGTCTCAACCGTATAAGATAACCCGGCCCGCTCGATTTCGATGGCGTCCACCACGAGCCGTCGGTCGTCGCCCACCACCAGACGCGTCATCGCCAGCCGCTGGGTCGGCGTCGCGGCGACCGCCCCTACTTTGAGTGGCTGCCCAGCCGCAGGGATGAAGAGCACCCGATCGAGCGAGAGCGTGTCCGCCGCGTCCGCCGCCGCGATGAGGTGGCCGACATGCGGCGGGTCGAACGTGCCGCCAAATATCCCGATGCGCACCGGCGCCGGCGCCCGTCAGCGCTCGAACCGCGGACCAGACCGGAAATCGCGCGGGCCCGCCCCCGCCACACGGCGGCGTGTCACGACGGTGGCTGCGGTGGCTGGGTGCTCGCCGTCGCCACCCCGCATCGGAGGCGGACCGTGACGTCCTGCGGATACGTCACGCGAAGCGTGTTGCAGACATCGGCGGCGTCGTCCTTGTACCGAATTGCGCGATAGGCCTCTACGAGCCGCAGGTACGCGAGCCGCGTCGCCGGAACGTTGGGATAGTTCTTCACCACGTCTTTGAAGTAGATGATCGCCGAGTCGTATGCCTTGCGGTGGAAATAATGGAGCCCGTTGTCGTAGTCCTTCTCGGCGAACCACTCCTGTAAGTGCGCCACCTGCTGCTCCGAACGGTCCTTGAGCGGCGACGAGGGATACAGCGCGAGGAGGGTCTGGTATTCGGACAACGCCGACGACCCGTATTCTGCGTCGAGGTCCGGGCGATGCCACATCTGCTCGTACGCCTCACCGGCCGCGAAGAGCGCGGGCGCGGCGAGCGAGTCATCGGGGAACGCTTCCGCCAACCGCGAGAAGCTCTGCGCGGCCAGCAGCGGCTCGTGCTTGTGCCGGTGGGCTTCGCCGAGATAGAAGTACGCGCGGGCCACCAGCGTGTCGTGCGCCGGCAGGTCGAGGGTCAGCTTCTCGAACCCGGCGGCCGCGTCATCCCAGTGGTGTTTCTGAAACGCGTGCATCGACGCCGTGTACAGCTCGTCGGTCGAGCCATGAAATTTCTTGATGTCGAATTGTGCGCCGCAGGCGGCGACCACCAGGGTCGCTCCCACCGCGGCACCCATCGAGAGACTACGATTCACGAGGCGGTCCGTCTTGAAAGGCCACCATGTCGTACCCGGGCGCCTGTGCTGACGTTCACGGTGCGGCGCCCGGGGTCGCGCCTGGCGCCACCGCCGAGTCACGCCGGGCCAACATGGATCGGTAAATCTCGACTCGGCCATCCGTGGGATGCAATCCCGCAGCCCGGTCCCAGGCCACGCCGGCCCGGGATAGATCGCCCGTGAAATACGCGGCCAGCCCGCGGAGGAGCAGCGCATCCAACATATCCGGGCGCGCCGCGAGCACGTGGTCGAGTTCGTCCGCCGCCGCCGAGTACCGCTGCGCGTCGAGGAAGGTCCGGGCGAGCGACAGCCGGATATCCGCAAAGCCAGGTCGCAGATCCAGCGCCCGATGGTATTGAGCCACCGCCTCGTCCCACGCGCCGGCGTTTCGATATTCGTCACCCAGCGCCGCGTGCGCGTTCGCCAGCCGGTTGCCCACGACCGCGGGGAAGCCGGTGGTATCGGGTCGGCCGAATTCATCGGCCAGCATGAACGACGCTTCGGCCTCCTCGGTCCGACCCAGCCCGTTGAGCAGCACACCGCGGTTGAGGTGCGCCTCGACGTAGCGCGGGTTCTGCGCCAGCGCCCGGTCGAACGCTGCCAGCGCGTCCAGCGGCCGATCCACGAGCGCCAACGACAGCCCCAAGAGGTTGTATGCGTCGGCGTAGCCGCACCCACCCGCGACGGCCTCTTCCAGCAGGAGCACGGCCCCGTGATAGTCCCGGACCGCAAACCGCTCGCGCGCCCGGTCGGCGGCGTCGGGGGCCAGATCGACCAGGTCCCTCAGCGATCGATCGGGGACAGCCGTCACGCCGCACCTCTCCGCCCCAGCGGATCCGGACGGGGAGCCGGCTCGGCCCGCGGGTGCATGCGCTCAGAGCCCAGCAATGAGCGGAAGTACTCGACGGTCCGCGCCACGCCGACCCGCACATCCACCTTCGGCTCCCAGCCCAACAGTGCTCGCGCACGCGAGATGTCCGGCTGTCGCACCTTCGGGTCGTCCACCGGGAGCGGCTTATACTCGATCGTGGACCGGGTGCCGGTGGCGGCGATGACGATCTCGGCCAACTGGCGCACCGTGTACTCGTCGGGGTTGCCGATGTTGACGGGCTGGTTATCGCCACCCATGAACAGCCGGTAGATCCCGTCGATTTCGTCGTCTACGTAACAGAAGCTGCGCGTTTGGCTACCGTCCCCGTACACGGTCAACGGCTCGCCGCACAGCGCCTGGACGATGAAGTTGGACACGACGCGGCCATCGCGCGGCCGCATACGCGGTCCGTAGGTATTGAAGATCCGCACGATGCGCGTGTCCATCCCATGGTACCGATGGTACGCCATGGTCATGGCTTCGGCGTATCGCTTTGCCTCATCGTACACCCCGCGCGGCCCGATCGGGTTGACGTTGCCCCAATACGCCTCGGTCTGCGGATGGACGAGCGGATCACCATAGATCTCCGACGTTGACGCGAGAAAGAACCGGGCCCCTTTCGCCTTGGCGAGCCCCAGTGCGTTGTGTGTCCCGAGGGCCCCCACTTTGAGCGTAGGGATCGGGTGCTCGAGGTAGTCGACCGGGCTCGCCGGCGATGCGAAATGCAGGACGCCGTCCAGCGGACCCGCGATGAACGTGTACGTTGACACGTTGTGTCGGATGAACTCGAAGCCGTCCCGTCCGATCAGGTGCGCGATGTTGTCGGCGTGACCCGTCACGAAGTTGTCCAATCCCACCACCGCGTGCTGGTCGCGCAGGAAGCGATCCGCGAGGTGGGACCCCAGGAAACCGGCGGCGCCCGTGATCAGGACTCGCACGCGCTCGTACCCGTGCGGCTCAGGCGACCAGCGTGGCGGCGGGCCGCGCGACCGCGCGGCTCACGGGCCGACCCACGGAATCGTATCGGAACCCGAGCTCGACCATCTTCTGCGGATCGTACAGGTTGCGGCCATCGACGAGCACCGGGCGCCGGAGCGTCTGCTTGATCCGTTCGAAATCCGGGTGCCGGTATTCATTCCAGTCGGTGACGATCACGAGGGCATCGGACCCGACGAGCGCGTCGTAATTCGAGTCGGCAAACGCCACTCGCTGACCAAGCCGGCGCTGCGCTTCGTGGATGGCCACCGGATCGTGCGCCCGCACCCGCGCACCAGCCGCGAGCAGCTCTTCGATCAGCACCAATGCCGGTGACTCCCGCATGTCATCGGTCTGCGGCTTGAACGCGAGGCCCCAGATCGCGATCTGCAACCCCCGCACCTGACCCTCGAGCGCGGCCTCGAGCTTCGCGAACAATCGGTGCTTCTGCCGGTCGTTGGCGTGTTCGACCGCTGTGAGCACTTCGAGTGGCGCGTCACATTCCTGCGCCGTGCGAATGAGCGCCTTCACGTCCTTTGGAAAGCACGACCCGCCGTAGCCTGGTCCGGGAAAGAGGAACGACGCTCCGATCCGCGGGTCGCTGCCAATCCCCTTCCGGACGTGGTCCACGTTGGCGCCGACCCGTTCGCACAGCGCCGCGATTTCGTTCATGAACGAGATGCGGGTCGCCAACATGGCATTGGCCGCATACTTGGTCATCTCGGCGGACGGAATGTCCATGAAGATGATGGGCTTACCGGTCCGCACGAACGGCGCGTACAGCTCCCCCATCACGGTGCGCGCGTGCTCCGATTCCACACCGAGTACGACGCGGTCCGGCTTGAGGAAATCATCCACCGCCGCGCCCTCCTTGAGGAACTCCGGGTTGCTGCAGAGGTGGAACGGGTGCCGCGCGTGGCGCGCCACCGCCGCCGCCACCTTGGCCGCAGTCCCGACCGGAACCGTGGATTTGGTGACCACCACCAGTTCCCGGGACATATGGCGGCCGATTTGCTCCGCGACGCCCAGCACGTGGCGGAGGTCCGCCGAGCCATCCTCGTCGGGCGGTGTCCCAACGGCGATGAAGATCACGCTCGCCGACGCGATCGCCGCCGGCACATCGTCGGTGAACTGGAGCCGTGTGTGCTGCTGGTTGCGCTCGACGAGCGGGGCGAGCCCCGGCTCGTAGATCGGCAGGTGGTTACGCTTGAGTCCCTCGATCTTGCCCCCGTCCACGTCGGCGCACACGACCGTGTTCCCGGTTTCGGCGAGACACGCGCCGACCACCAGGCCGACGTAGCCCGTGCCGATGACTGATATGTTCACAGATGCCTCGTAATAATCAGAACTCTAAGCCGCACATGAAGTTAGTCTAGCGATTCCGCCCCGGCAAACCGCCCGTGAGCGCACGGCCCCAGCGCCGCCATCTCGACCCCCTACCCGGTCCGCCTGGGTCCTCGCCGTAGAACTTGTGATAGTAATAGCCGTACCCGCCGTAATAGACGCCGCTGCGGAAATCGACGTCATTGAGCACCGCGCCCAGCACGCGGCCGTTGACCACTCGGAGCTGCGCCACGCCGCGACGGACCGCGTCCCGCGCCGTCTTACCCACCCGTACTACGACGACCGTGCCGTCAACAAGCGACGACAGGACCGAGGCGTCCGTGACCGCGAGGACGGGCGGCGAATCGATCACGATCATGTCGTATTCGGTCTTGGCCTGCTCGACGACGTCACGCATCGCGGTCGAGCCGAGCAGCTCCGACGGGTTGGGCGGAAACTGACCACTCACCAACACCCACAGATTCGGCACATCGACCGCCCGAACGACGTCCGCCAGCCGGCTCCGGCCGATCAACACATCGGACAGCCCAGGATGCCGCGGCAGCTCGAACGTCTCATTGACGACCGCGCGGCGCAGATCGGCGTCGATCAGCAGCGTCCGCTGCCCCTGTTGGGCGAATGTGGTCGCCAGGTTGCTGGCCACTGTGGACTTGCCGTCGCCTGGCCCGGGACTGGTCAGCACGATCGTCCGGAGGTCCTGATGGGCACGCGCGAAGGCGAGATTGGTCCGCAGCGACCGAAATGCCTCGGCCACCAGTGACTGCGGCTCCACATGCGAGATCAGCCGAAACCGCGCGCTCGGCGTCCGGGCGAACAGCGCCTCCGTCACCCGCGGGATGGAGCCCAGGATCGGCAACTGGAGCCGATCGCGCACCTCATCTGGCGTCTGCACAGCATCATCGAAGCGGTCGGCGATGACCGCGGCGACGATGCCCAGGAGCAGCCCGAGGATGGCCGCCAGCGCGACCGCCCGCTTCCGCTGCGGCGAGAGGGGCGTCAACGGCACCGTCGCCGGATCGATGATGCGCACCCCTCCGGTCTCCCCGCCTTGGCTGATCTGCGCCAGCTGATACTGCGCCAGCAGATTGTCGTATCCCGTCTCCCGCGTCTTGACGTTGGCCGCGAGCCGCGCCTGTTCCGCCACTTTGGGCGGGTACTGCCCGCTCTCCCCGCGCAGATCCCCTACACTGCTGTCGATCGACGCGATGCGGGTGGCGAGGCCCTGGAGGTACAGCCTGCTCGCGAATTGCAGGTTGCGCTTGGTGGCCGCGATCGAGCTGTCGAGCGCTTGGACATCGATGTTGCGGTCATCGCGCGACAGGCTCAAGCGCTGCCGTGTGCGCGACAGATCGAACCAGCTCGCGTAGAGATCGGCCACGCTCTTGTTGTGCTCCACCGCGTCGGTCGCCACCAGCTTGCGCAGTTCTTCATCCGTCGTGTCCGCTTGCGCCAGCCGTCCCACCAACGCCAGATAGACCTGCTGCTCCAGCATCAACGCGGCGCGGTCGTCCTGCAACTTGTAGATGCGCTTGAACAACTCTGTCTGCTCATCGGTGACGTCGGACGTCCGATTGCGCTCCTGGAAATCCCGCAGCGAGTCCTGGCTCCGTTTGAGCGAGACCGACTGCTCATCCAGGCTCTGCGCGATGAATTGGCTCCGCTTCTGCGCACGGATTTGTGCCCCTTCGCGAGCGTACTCCGCGTAGATGCCCGCCACGGTGTTCGCCGCTTGGGCGACGCGCACCGGGTCCGCTCCAGTCACCGTGACCTCGATGATGTCGGTCTGCGGCAGCACCCGCGTGGAGATGTTGGCGCGGAGGTCACGCGCGACGCCGCTGAGCGGCGCGATCGAGAGCACCGCTTCGGTTCCCCGGATCGCCGGCCGCCGCGGCACCGAGAGCGCGATCGCGCCGATGTCCAGCGTGTCCCCATACCGCACCGGTCCATATTGCCGGCTCCCGATCAGGAGACGGAATTGGGTCGCATCAAAGCGCAGCGTGCAGTCGCCAGGCAAGACCTCCCGGCGAAGGACCGGCAGCTGGTCGCCCAAGATGGTGCTCAACAGGACGTGTGCGGGTCGCAGCACGTTCAATTGCAATCCGGCCGCTTGCGCCGTGCGCTCAGCGACTGTCTGACTCTTGATGACTTGCTGCTCGGAGACCAGCGGATCGACCCGGAAGTCGTACTGTTGACCTGAGGACGGCGCGTTGGCGATCGGATTGTCAGCACGCTCGACGCGCACCGTGACGGCCGACCCGTAGACGCGCTGCTCCGTCATCGTGCGCCACGTGCCGATCGCGACCGTGATCACGAAGACGAGGCCGACCACCCATTGCCGCCGGGCGACGGCCGCGGCGACGTCGCGCAGCGATTGTTCGCTGGCGAGCATGCCGCCTTCCTGCGGCAGGACGGGGGCGGACGCTGGAGCCACGAGGATGTCCGCCACTAGTGGTGCGACACCTGAATGAGCGTGACCACCGACAGTGCGAGCGACGCCAGCGTGGCGACCAACGCGATGTTGTCGCGCGAGAACACGCTGCGTCGGGGCGGGAGGTAGACCACGTCGTTCGAATACAACGTCACGCGACCGGCTGCACTCCCCGCGAGCGCACTCTGCAGGTCAACGAAGAAGACTTGATTCTCTCGGATCACCTGGGCGCGCTTCAGATTCGCCCGGTCGGTCGGCCCACCGGCCAACGTCAGCAGCTGAATCATACTCACGCCCGGCTCCACCGGATACAGACCCGGCGACCGGACTTCGCCCAGCACGGACACCCGAATCAGCGGTTGGACGGCGATCTCCGGCGTGCGGAATCCGCGGGCCCGAAACGCCTCCACCAGTCGAGCGCTGATCTGCGTCGGGTCCAGCCCCGCCGCCCGGATGACGCCCACCCCGGGCATCTGCACGTCGCCCTGGGCATCGATCAAGTACTCGCCACTGAGCTCCGAGTCGCGATAGACCCGAATCTTGAGGAGATCACCGGATCGCAACGTACCGGTCGGACGGGTCGTCGTGTCGGGCGGCGGCGCAGTCTCGGCCGGCGGCGTCGGGGTCGGCGTCTGCGCTCGCACCGATCCTGCGGTCGCGCCGGCAACCGCCAGAATCGCGATCACGGCGCACCGACGACGCATCGGGCGGCGCGACGCCACGCGACACTCGGCGCGGACGGTCATCCCGACCGCCGGCGCGAGCGACACCGGCTCATGGATAGTGCAATGCATAGGTCGCTGTGAGTTGTAGCTGAGCGTAGTAGGCAGCGGGCAGCGGCACGTTGTTGGCGTTCTGGATCCGAGCCACCTGCACGCTCGCCGTGATCGGCAGCACGGCGTTGAGGAATTGAATCGACGCGTCTCCCAGCCCCGCAAGCTGTACGGGCTGCCCCGGCTCGCTCGTCGGAAACGGAGCGTCCGCGTGGCCAGTGGCCATCTGTGCCGGTCGCTCGTAGATCCGCTGGAGCCCGCGACGCCAGAAGCCCAGCCCGCCCGCGACACGGAGCCACGCTCGCGGGAATGCCTCCGCTTCCAGGTGCCCGTAGTCGGCATCGGGCCCCAGTTGGGATCCCAGCGGCTGATCGTAGCTTTCGTACACCGCGGTGTAGTACTGGCGCTGATACGTGTAGCTGTCAATGCGCTCGTACTCCAGGCTCAGCGTCGATGGCATCGGCACCGGGAGCGGTGTGGACAGTGTCAGATCGTAGCCCAACTGGTCGGGCGTCGTGAGCCTCGAGGCGGCATCGATCTGGATGTCGTCGATCAGCAGCTCCGCCGCCCCGGTCACCCGCCCGGCGCGAAGCCGAATGGCGGCGAATGCCATCACGTTGTCGAGCACCTGGTTCGCCGCTTGCCCCGAGTCGTGCTGGGTGATCACATATGGGATGAACGGATCGACGAACGCCAGGTCGACCGTCTGCGCGCCACGGGACAGCGTGATGGTCTCGCCGAGCGTGAGCTCGGCGAAATTCGACGGCCTCCACGTCAACTCATGCCCCGCGATATACCGGTAGTAGAGCTGCGGCCCAAACGCGCTGCTGACACTGTCCTGGGCAGAGTCCATCGTCACGTTGTCGAGTGTTCCGAAGATGGCCCGACCTTCGAAATGGGCGGTGTGGAAGTCCGCGGCCACGCGATCGATGGGGGGCCCGTTGGCGGAGAGGATCATCGATTCGGCGCCGCTGCCCAACCATGCCTCCTCGCCGCGCCCCAGCGTGAACGTGAACACGCCCGCGCGCGCCGTCGCGTACGCCTCGGAAAAATCGACGATGCCGGACGTATTGCCGGACCCGGTGCGGAACGGCCGCGCGCGCACCGTCGGATCATTGCGCACGTTCGACTCCGCGAACCCGTCTCCCACGATGGCCACCCGGTCGCTGTCGCCCCACGTCAGGCGGCCGTGCAGCAGTCCGACGGCCGCCGGGTCGCCTTGCGAGGTGGGCCGCACGTTCTCCCAGAGGGGGAGAAACGTCCCGTTGTGATACCCCGTCGCCTGCACCGTGGCTGCGGCGCCAGCACGCAATCCTTTGCGGGTGTCCGCGGCCTTCGGTGCGAACCGGGCCGCCAGCGCGTCGAGGATCGGGCCCGCGCATCCCCCCTGTGTACGCGCGGCGACCAACGCCGCCCGTATCAAGCGCACTTGGTACGGGCGGACGACAGAGACGCGCGCAGCCGCGCACCCGCCGCGCTCGAGCGCCGCGAGTTGGACGTAGGCGGGGTCATTCAACGGCAGCGTGATGAGACCGAACTGCGCACGCGCGACCGCCGGCCTGACCAGCATCGACGACCCGGCGCAGGCGACGATGATGGCCATCCGAGCGCCCCACGGCGGCCAGCTAGGCACTCGATGACAGCGACACAATGCGCGCCTTGGGCCGGACGACGCGGGCCGTCGCGTTGCGGGTATCGACGACTACCGATGCGTGGTCCACGATGAGCTGGTAGTCGATGTTCGTGTGGTCGGTGATGATCACCGTGGTATCGGTCTTGGTCAGCATCTCCGCCGTGAGCGCCACACCCGTCCGGCGATGCCCGTCCTCGGTGAACGAGGGGATGAACGGGTCGTGATACGTCACCTCGGCGCCGCGCCCCTCGAGCAACCGAATCACATCCAATGCCGGGCTTTCGCGGATGTCGTCGATGTTCTTCTTATAGGCGACGCCGACGACGAGCACGTGACTCCCCTTGACCGCCTTCCGCACATCGTTGAGCGCGTGGGCGACCTTTTCGACCACGAAATCCGGCATCTGGCTGTTGATCTCGCTCGCCACATCGATGAACCGCGTGCGGTAGTTGAGTGTCCGCATCTTCCAGGCGAGATAGTGCGGATCGAGCGGGATGCAGTGCCCGCCGATCCCGGGACCGGGAGTGAACCGCATGAATCCGAACGGCTTCGTCGCCGCCGCGTCGATCACTTCCCAGACGTTGACGCCGAGCCGGTCGCACACGATCGCCATCTCGTTGACCAGGCCGATGTTCACCGACCGGAACGTGTTCTCGAGGAGCTTGACGAGTTCGGCGGCTTCCGGCGACGACACGGAGACGACCGTGTCAATGCACTCCCCGTAGAGAGCGCTCGCCACCGCGAGACAGGCCGGCGTAATGCCACCGACGACTTTCGGCGTGTTCTTCGTGTTGTACCGCTCGTTGCCGGGATCGACGCGCTCCGGACTGAACGCCAGGAAGATGTCCCGGCCGACCGTCAGCCCGCGCTGCTCGAACTTGGGTTGCACCAGCTCGCGCGTCGTGCCGGGGTACGTCGTGCTCTCGAGGACGACGAGCGTGCCCGGTCGGCAGTGCGCGGCCAGGGTATCGGTCGCCTTGTCCACGTAGCTCATGTCCGGATCGCGGGTCTTCACGAGCGGCGTCGGCACCGCGATCGAGACGGCATCGACTTCGGCCAGCCGCGCCGGATCGGCCGTCGCGACGAAGGCGCCGCTCTTCACCAACGACGCGACATCGGCCGACGCCACGTCCTGGATGTGCGACTGCCCCGACATCAACGCGTCGATCACGCGCGTGCTGACGTCGTACCCGATGACTTTGAATCCCGCTTTGCCGAATTCCATGGCGAGCGGGAGTCCTACATATCCCAACCCGACCACGCCGACCACCGCGGTACGATCCCGGATGCGCGCGAGCAGGTGCTGTTGATGATGCGATGCGTGCGTGTCAGTCATGCTATTCCCTGGAATGTGTCGCGGCTGCGCCAGTGGGCGAGAGCGTCATCGGCCGTAAAAGGTCCGCACCGCGCCGATGACCTCGTCCTGCTGCGCGCGGCTCAGTTCCGGATACACGGGCAGCGACAAGACCTCGTCTGCCGCCCGTTCGGATTCCGGAAACTGGCCACGCCGGTAGCCCAGATAGGCGAAGCATGGTTGCAGGTGGAGCGGCAGGGGATAGTAGATCGCGGTGCCGATCCCCAGGTGCTTGAGATGGCTCTGCAACGCGTCGCGCCGCGCGACCCGGACGGTGTACTGATTGTAGATCGACTCGTTCTCCGGTCCCACGATGGGCGGGTGCAGGTCCGGTGCGAGATCGCTCAGCGCGGCCGTGTAGTAGGCCGCGTGCGCCCGCCGCTGCGCGCTCCACGATGCGAGATGGGGCAGCTTCGCCTCGAGCACCGCGGCCTGCAGCGCGTCGAGCCGGGAGTTGAATCCCACTTCTTCGTGGAAATAGGTCTTCACGCCGCCATGCGTGCGCAGCCGCAACAGTCGCCGCGCCAGCGAGTCGTCCTGCGTGACGATCATGCCACCGTCGCCGTAGCCGCCGAGATTCTTGGATGGGAAGAAGCTGAACGTCCCGATGGTCGCCGACTCCCCCGCCATCCGCCATTCCCCGTCGATCGACCGGCGCGCGCCGATCGACTGCGCGGCGTCCTCGATCAGTGGAATACCACGTGCGCTGAGAGCGACTTGCTCGAGCGGCGCCATCTGCCCGAAGAGATCCACCGGAATCACGGCCCGAGTCTTTGGGGTGACCGCCGTCGCAATCTGTGCCGGGTCGATGTTGAACGTCACCGGATCGATGTCCACGAATACCGGCTTCGCGCCGACATTGTGGATGGCCCCGGCGGTCGCGAAGAACGTAAACGGCGTGGTGATCACCTCGTCCCCGCGTCCGACGTCCAACGCGCGAAGGGCGAGGAGCAGCGCGTCGGTCCCATTCGCGCATCCGATCGCGTGCTTGACATGCGACATGCCGGCGATCGCTGACTCGAGTCGCGAGACGGGCTCACCGAGGATGAACGCCTGCGCATCCACGACGCGCATGAGCGCGCTGACGACCTCGTCCCTGATGGCGGCGTGCTGCGCTCGCAAGTCGAGCAGAGGGATCGGCACTGGGAGGAGTCCGGTCGTGGAGGTCAGATCTTGGACCGCAGCGGCAGCGGAATCTCGCGTCCCGCTTTCGCCGACTCGTAGATCCCGAGGATCAACTCGAGCGATTTCCGTCCCGCGCGGCCGTCGGTGTCGGCTTTCGCCTCACCACGCAGCACGGCCAACACATTGCGATAATATGCCTCGTGCCCGTACCCGTAGACGGACGTCGGGTTGGTATTCACGGACTCCACGAGTTTGTCGTCGTCATCGTAGTTGGCGAACGACCAATGCTCGATCCGGTTGACGGCCGTTCCCCCCACTTTGACGGTGCCGGTCTCGCCGAGGATCGTGATCGACCCTTCCAGGTTCCGCGGATAGGTCAGCATGGTCACCTCGATGCAGCCGAGCGCCCCCGACCGGAATTTCAGGATCGCGATGCCGGAATCCTCGGTTTCGATCCGGCGAGCGAGCGTCGCGGTCTTTGCCATGACGCTCTCGACTGGACCGACCAGCCACTGGATCAGATCGACGTAGTGCGAGGCCTGGTTCATGAACGCCCCTCCGTCGAACTCCCACGTCCCACGCCACGGGGCCTGGTCGTAATACTCCTGCGGTCGCGCCCACCGCACGGTGCAGTTGGCCATGTAGATGCGCCCAAACCGGCCCTTGTCGAGCGCGCGACGGACAAGCTGGATCGTGCGGTTGAGCCGGTTCTGCTTGACCACGAAGAGGGAGACCCCCGCCGCGTCGCACGCGTGGAGCAGCTCGTCGGCCGCCGAGAGCGTGATCGCCATCGGCTTCTCGACCACGACGTGCTTGCCGGCCCGAGCGGCCAGGATCCCTTGCTGCGGGTGCAGTCCCGACGGGGTCGCGATCGTCACGATCTCGCACGGGGCTTGGCTGAGCATTTCCTCGTACGACTTGTACCACGGCACGTGAAGCTCCTCCCCCGCCGCGCGCGCCCGCTCTGGATCGATGTCGCAGACCGCGCTGATCGACAACCCGTCAACCCGCGCGAGTGCTTCCCAATGGTTGCGGCTGATGCGCCCGCACCCGACCATCGCGACGCGGTAATTGGCGGGCGCCGTCAACTCCGCCCCCCAGTCCGGACGATCGCGTCCCCGGACCGTGCGTATGTCGTGCCGCAGGACGCGCAGGTCCCTTCCCCGGCGTCCGGGAGTCGAACGCCGCACGAGCAGACCCACCCGATGCGCCGGGCGGGAACACCCACCACCAGGGCATAGGACAACACGTCATGCGTCACCACGGCGCCGGCTCCCACGAATGCGTATTCGCCGAGCGTGACGCCACAAACGACGGTCGCGTTGGCGCCGATCGTCGCGCCCCGCCGGACCAGTGTCCGCAGGTATGCATGTTTCCGAGACACATGGCTGCGAGGATTGACGACATTGGTAAAGACCATGGATGGACCGCAGAACACATCGTCTTCGATCTCCACCCCTTCGTAGATCGAAACGTTGTTCTGAACCTTGACGTTCTCGCCGAGGCGTGTCCCGCCCATGACGACGACGTTCTGCCCGAGGTTGCATCGGGCCCCGATCACGGCGCCCGGCATGACGTGGCAAAAATGCCAGATTCGGGTGCCCGGACCCACGGTGGCGCCCTCGTCCACGTAGGCCGATTCGTGGACCGTGGCGGAGGGGGAGAGCCCACTGGCGGCGCTCCGGGCCGGGGTCATGGCGACACCGCGGCAGCCATCGGTCCATCGGGAGGGGTGGCCCGCGTCGCGGCGGCCCGGGGTGCCGCCGGCCGGTCCGACCCGGCGCGGGCCAGGGCCTGCCATTCCTGGAGTGACCGGACGGCCGGGGGGCGGGAGCGCAACGCGAGGACCGCGTCGCAGGCCGCGCTGGCCGCGGACAACGTGGTGGTATACGGCACCCGATGCGCGATCGCCGCCTGGCGAAGCGAGTAGTCGTCGCGGTGGGCGTGTTTGCCCAATGGCGTGTTGATCAGTAGCTGCACGTCACGATTGACGATCAAGTCGATCGCATGGGGTCGGCCATCGTGCACCTTGAACACCCGTTCGGCTGGGATGCCTCGCCCGCGGAGGTATCGCGCGGTGCCGTCGGTCGCGAACAGCCGAAAGTCCATCTCGTGGAACCGGCGCGCGATCGGGACGACCGTGGACTTGTCGCTGTCGTTCACCGTGATGAAGATCGCTCCCGACGTCGGCAGCCCGTTGTCCGCCGCCAGCTGGGCCTTCGCGAACGCCATCCCGAAGGAATCGGAGATCCCCATCACTTCACCCGTCGATCGCATCTCCGGTCCCAAGATGGGATCGAATTCGCGAAACTTGCTGAACGGGAAGACGGCTTCCTTCACCGCGACATAGGGAGGAATCACCTCTTCGGTGAAGCCGATCGCCTTCAACGTCTCGCCCGCCATCACGCGCGCGGCGACGGCCGCGAGCGGCACCCCGATCGCCTTGGACACGAAGGGGATCGTCCGGCTGGCACGCGGATTGACTTCGAGGACGTAGACGACGCCGCCCTTGACCGCGAACTGTACGTTGATGAGGCCGACCACGCCGAGGGCCTTGGCCAACGCCACCGTCTGGGCCCGCATGACCGCCAGGTCGCGCTCGCCAATCAGATAGGGCGGCAACACGCACGCCGAATCGCCGGAATGGATGCCCGCATCCTCGATGTGCTGCATCACGCCGCCGATCACCACCTGGTGCCCGTCCGCGACGGCATCGACGTCCGCTTCATAGGCGTCCTCCAGGAAGCGGTCAATGAGGACGGGCCGCTGCTCCGACGCGCGGACGGCGCGCGCGAAGTACTCGCGGAGCGACGGCTCGTCGTAGACCACCTGCATGGCCCGACCCCCAAGCACGTACGACGGCCGGAGCAGCGCCGGGTATCCCACACGGGCGGCGATCGCTGCTGCTTCGTCCGCGCCCGTGGCTGTACCGCTCTCCGGCTGGTGCAGCCCCAGGCGATCGGCGATCATCGCGAAGCGACGTCGGTCTTCGGCCGTATCAATTGCATCAGGCGGCGTCCCGAGGATGTGCACGCCGGCCGCCGCGAGCCCCCGGGTGAGCTTGAGGGGCGTTTGCCCCCCGAGCTGGACGATCACACCCTCCGGCCGTTCGCGGTCTACGATCTCGAGCACGTCCTCCAACGTGAGGGGCTCGAAATACAGCTTGTCGGAGATGTCGAAGTCGGTCGAGACGGTCTCGGGATTGGAGTTGATCATGATCGTTTCGAACCCCTGGTCCCGTAGCGCCAACGCCGCGCGCACACAGCAATAGTCGAACTCCACCCCTTGGCCGATCCGGTTCGGGCCGCTCCCGAGGATGACGATCGAGCGGCGACCGGTGCGCGGCGCTTCGCTCTCCTCATCGTAGCTGCTGTACAGATAAGGGGTCGCGGACGGAAACTCGCCCGCGCAGGTATCGACCATCTTGTACGCGGGCCGCACCGCCGCCGCCCATCGCCGGGCTCGCACCACCGCCTCGGATTCGCCGCGGAGCTCGCCGAGCTGGCGATCGGAAAAGCCCATACGCTTCATCGTCCGGAGCGTCGCCGCGTCGTGCGCCTCGGTTGGCGGAATTCCCGAGTACCAGACCTCGGCATCCACCAGTTGCTGCATCTCACCCAAGAACCAGGGGTCCACGGCCGTGATCTCGTGCAGGTCGGCCAGCGGAATCCCGGCTACGATCGCCCGTTTGATCTGAAACACGCGTTCGGGGGTCGGCTGGCGCAGCGCACCGCGTAGCGCTTCCACGCTATCGTCCGGCAGTCGGTCGTCAGCCGGGGTCGTGCCGACCACCCACCCGGCCCGGCCGGACTCGAGCGCGCGGAGCCCCTTCTGGAAGGCCTCCTTGAAGGTGCGCCCGATGGCCATCGATTCACCGACGGATTTCATCTGCGTCGTGAGCCTGGGATCGGCGCCGGCGAACTTCTCGAACGCGAAGCGCGGCACCTTGACCACGACGTAGTCCAGCACCGGCTCAAACGAGGCCGGCGTCGTCCGCGTGATATCGTTCGCGATCTCGTCCAGCCGGTAGCCGACAGCGAGCTTTGCGCCGATGCGCGCGATCGGGTACCCGGTGGCCTTGGACGCCAGCGCCGACGAGCGCGACACGCGGGGGTTCATCTCGATGACGAGCATCGTGCCATCGCGCGGGTTGACCGCGAACTGAATGTTGCACCCACCGGCATCCACCCCGACCTCGCGGATCACCGCGAGCGCGGCGTTCCGCATCCGCTGGTACTCGCGATCGGTGAGCGTCATGGCGGGCGCGACCGTGATCGAATCGCCGGTGTGGACGCCCATCGGATCGAGGTTTTCGATCGAGCAAACGATCACGACGTTGTCGTCGTGGTCGCGCATGACCTCGAGCTCGTACTCCTTCCACCCGAGCACGCTCTGCTCCACCAGCACCTGGTGGGTGGGCGACATCTCGAGCCCGCGCCGCACGACGTCCTCGTATTCCGTACGGTTGTACGCCACCCCGCCGCCCGTCCCGCCCAAGGTAAACGAGGGTCGGATGATGGCCGGGAAACCCACCCGGTCGAGCAGGGCCTCGGCCTCGTCCAGCGACGCCGCGATGCCCCCCACCGGAACGGCGAGGCCGATCCGTCGCATCGCATCGGCGAACAGGGCCCGGTCCTCGGCGACCCGAATCGCCCGCGCGTTGGCCCCGATCAGCTCTACGCCGTGCCGCTCGAGCACACCCCGGTCGGCCAGATCGAGCGCGACGTTGAGCGCGGTCTGGCCACCCATGGTCGGCAATAGCGCGTCCGGCTTCTCGCGCGCGATCACCAACTCCACGAAGTCCGGTGTGACCGGCTCGATGTACGTGCGGTAGGCGAACTCCGGGTCCGTCATGATCGTGGCGGGATTGGAATTCACCAGCACGACCTCGAACCCTTCTTCGCGAAGCGCCTTCGCCGCCTGCGTGCCAGAGTAGTCGAACTCGGCCCCCTGCCCAATCACGATGGGGCCCGATCCCAGCAGCAGTATGCGGTGTAGATCAGTGCGTCGAGGCATGCGGCCTGTGGGGTCGCGGAGTCACGTACGGGTCGTCGCCTGTATCATGAGTGCACCGTCGGGTTGGCGGCCCAGTAGCCCACGAGATCATCGATCAAGTTCTTGAGTGTGCGCGTTGGCGCCCACCCCGTCGCATCGCGCAGTCGCCCGTTGTCACCGACCAGCGCCGGCACATCCACCGGGCGAGCCAGCGCGGGGTCCGTCGCCAGTGGCGCCTTCACTCCGGTCGCGGCCAGCACTTGGACCGCCAGCTCCTTGACCGAGACTCCGACTCCACTGGAGACGTTGTAGATCTCCCCCGCGCGCCCGCGCGCCGCCAGAGCAATATACGCCGCCGTCACGTCGGCTACGTGGAGAAAGTCGCGCACCGACGACGTGTTGCCCAGCGCCAAGGCTGGCCGCCGCTCACCGCCGCCGTTGCCGGCACTGTTGCGGAGCGCCAGCGCCCGCCGGACGAGCGAGGGCAAGAGATACGTCGATGCCTGACCCGGTCCGCTGTGGTTGAAGCTGCGCGTCGCGATGACGCGGACCCCTTCGCTGCGAAAGGCCTCGAGTGCAAGCACCTCTTGGGCGGCTTTCGTGGCCGCGTACACGGTCATGGGGCGCTGCTCCGCCTCCTCGGACAGTGGGAGCGCGCTCTTGTCGTGACGACCATATTGCTCACCGCTGCCGACGATGAGCACCGCCGGATCGAGCACGCCGACCCGGCGTCGGACGCGGACCTCGCCCAAGAGCCGGGCCGCCCCCACGACATTCACCTCCGCCGCCGCCCCAGGGTCGCTGGTCGCGGTGGTCACCGAGCTCACGCCGGCCAGATGGTAGACCACGTCAGGAGGGGCCACGTCGAGTGCGCGGCGAACATCGTCAGTGCGCCGGACGTCACCCATCAACCAGTCGATCGCGGCCTGTTCGTCCGTAGACAGCAACGTCGCGGTCGTCGATGGATCGACCGGCGTGAGGCCGGTGACCTCGTGCCCCGCCGCGAGCAAGTCGCGCACGAGCCATTGTCCGACGAACCCGGCCGCGCCCGTGACGAGTGCCCGCACGTCAGATCATCCCTGAGCGGCCCGTCGGCACGGCCGTTATGCGGCTGCTCGACGATGGCGCGTCACGTCGGCCTCGACCATGCGCGCGACGAGCTGCTCGAACGTCACCTGCGGTGTCCACCCCAACCGCTCGCGCGCCTTGCGGGCGTCCGCGACGAGCAGGTCCACCTCGGCGGGCCGCAGGAAGCGCGGGTCTTGGACGACGTGCTCGCGGTAGTCGAGCCCCACCGCCCCGAACGCGAGCTCGCAGAGCTGGCGCACCGACCAGGTCTGCCCAGTCCCCACGACGTAGTCCTCGGGGGTGTCGGGTTGGAGCATCCGCCACATGGCATCCACATAGTCGCCGGCGAATCCCCAATCGCGGCGCGCGTCGAGATTCCCGAGCCGTAGCTCGCGCGTCATGCCGAGATGGATGCGGGCCACGCCGTCCGTGACTTTGCGCGTGACGAACTCGAGACCGCGCCGCTCGGACTCGTGGTTGAAGAGGATGCCGGACACGGCGTACAAGCCGAAGCTCTCGCGGTAGTTGACGGTGATCCAGTGGCCGTAGACCTTGGCCACGCCGTAGGGGCTGCGCGGATAGAACGGCGTCTGCTCGTTCTGCGGCGTCTGCTGGACCTTGCCAAACATCTCGCTCGAACTCGCCTGGTAGAAGCGCGCCTCGGGCGCGGCCTTGCGCATCGCTTCGAGCACTCGGGTGACGCCGAGGGCAGTGAATTCCCCGGTCAGCACCGGCTGCGTCCAGGAGGTCTGTACGAAGCTCTGGGCGGCGAGGTTGTAGATCTCCTGGGGCGCCGCCTCGCGAATCGCGTCCACGAGGGAGTGTTGGTCGAGCAGGTCGGCGGACACGAGGTCCACCCGATCGACCAGGTGCGCGATCCGTTCGTATGGCGTGGTGGAGCTACGGCGTACGACCCCGACAACGCGGTAGCCTTTGTCGAGCAGCACTTCGGCCAGGTACGACCCGTCCTGGCCGGTGATCCCGGTGATGAGTGCGGTAGGCGTTGTTAGGCCACCCGCGCCCCGCCTCGCGGGGCGCGCTGTACTTTGCCCGCGTGCAGGCAGCGGGTGCACACCTTGACCTTGGTGATCGTGCCGTCCACCACGACCCGCGCGACCTGGAGGTTGGGCTTCCACACTCGGCGGGTGCGGTTATTGGCGTGCGACACGTTGTTGCCGAACGCCACGCCACGATCGCACACGAAGCACCGGTTCCGTTTGATCTGGGTCATCCCTTCGCCCCTCCCTTGTCGCCCGCTTTGCGTGTCTGCTTGGTCGGGGGCGGCGGCGTCTTCGAGCGCCCCTTGGTCAACCCCGCCGATGCGGCTGGCGCGGTCGTCTTCGGCCGCGGCGGCCGCGGTGGCTTCGTGGGCGCGGGGGCCTTCTTCGGCGCCCGCACCGGGCCATCGCCGCCGCCCACCCCGATCATCTCGATCCGCGCCATCTCGGCGCCGTCACCCTTGCGGTGCCCGACCTTGAGGATCCGGGTATAGCCACCAGTCCGTGTGGCGAACGCCGGCCCGACACGCTGAAAGAGGGTGTCTGCCGCGCGCCGGACGTGCACGTGCCGCACCGCCAACCGGCGGTCGTGCAGCGTCCCGCGCTTGGCCTTTGTGATCAGTCGTTCGACAAAGGGCCGCAGCTCCTTCGCCTTGGCTTCGGTCGTCTCGATCGCGCCGTGTTCGATCAGCGAGATCGCGAGGTTGCGTAACAAGGCAAGTCGCTGCTCGCTCGTGCGCCGAAGTTGGCGCCCCGCTTTGCGGTGCCGCATGTCGGTCCGTCTCCCTTACTCTTCCTCGTCGTCGGGCGCGTTGGCCGCGGCCCGGCTCGGCGGAGTTCCCCAGTCGAGGATCCGCACCCCATCGGGCGATTCTTCGTACCGCATCCCGAAGTTGAGCCCCTTACGCTCGAGCAGATCGGCAATCTCCTGCAGCGACTTCTTGCCAAAGTTCTTCACCTGCAGGATCTGACTCTCGGTCTGTCGGACGAGATCGCCCAACGACCGGATATTGGAGTTCTTGAGCGAGTTCACCGACCGGACGGACAGCTCGAGATCGTCGATCGGCGTTTGCAGTTCCGCCAAACGGACCGCATCGCCACCCGTCGCTTCGCCACTTGGACTGACCGGCGCCGACGTGTGCGACCCAAAGCCGACGAAATATTGAAAGTGCGTCTGCGCCAGTGCCGCGGCATAGCTGACCGCTTCTTCCGGCGTGATGGTGCCGTTGGTCTCGACGGTGAGTGTCAACCGATCGTAGTCCGTGCGCTGGCCGACGCGGGTCTCGGCGACCGCAAAATTCGCACGGCGCACCGGATTGTAGATCGCGTCGATGCGGACGACGTCGATCGGCATCCCGCGCTCGAGCACGTGTTGGTCGGACTCCGTGTAGCCCCGACCCTGCTTGGCGTAGAGATCCACGTGGATCTCGCGGTCGTCCTGCAGCGTGAAGAGATGGTGGCTCGCGTCGATGACGCGCACACCAGTCCCGAGAACGATATCCGCCGCCGTGACGGCGCCCGGACCGGTCTTCTGAATCCGCAGCAGCGCGTCCTCGAGGCCGTCATCGAGACTCAGCGTCAGCGTCTTGAGGTTACCGATGATCTGGTGGACATCCTCAACCACGCCGGCAATGGTCTGGTGCTCGTGGACCACGCCGTCAATACGGAACGCCCAAACCGCAGAGCCCCGGAGCGACGACAGGAGCATCCGCCGCATGGCGTTGCCCAGCGTGTGACCGAAGCCGCGTTCAAGCGGCTGCAAGCGAAACTCTGCCACGTTTGGATTGTCTTCCCGCTTCGTCGCTTCGACGAGCTGCGGCCGCACGAGGCCCCGGAGATCGATCGTGTGTGCCATATGCATGATCCTTGTGTTGGTCATGCCGGACACCGTGCCCGGCAACGTTCCACCCCGCCCCTAACGCGCGGTGGCTCCGTACGGGGGTTAGGGCCCCGACCGAAAAGCCGCGATTGGCGATTGGCGACTAGCGATTGGCAACAGCACCGAGATCGGGTCCGGAGCCAGCAACTGGCCCGTGCAGGCCAATCGCCAATAGCCAATCGCCAACCGCTGCTTCTCTACTTCGAATACAGCTCCACGACGAGCTGTTCCTGCGCCGCGATCGGGATGCTGGCGCGCTGCGGCCGCTCGAGCATGCGTCCGCTGAACGACTCCCGATCGACCGCCAACCACGCCAGCGGCGCGCCGCGCGAGGACTGCTCCATGGCGGCCAGAATCGAGACCTGCTCGCGCGACTTCATGCGCACGCGGACTTCCTCGCCCGGCCGAACCAGATAGCTGGGGACATCGACCGCGTGTCCATTTACCTCGACGTGGCGGTGCCGAATCAACTGGCGTGCCGCCTTCCGGCTCGCGGCAAACCCCATACGGTAAACCATGTTGTCCAATCGACTCTCGAGCGCGGCCAACAGATTGTGCCCGGTGATCCCGGGCATTGGGTTCACCCGCTCGAACGTGTTGCGGAACTGGCGCTCGCTGAGCCCGTAGATGCGCTTGATCTTCTGCTTCTCGCGTAGCTGCCGGGAGTACTCCGACGACTTGCGGCGACGCGCCGTGCTCTGCCCATGCTGGCCAGGGGCGTAAGGCCGCCGCTCGACCGGACACTTCTCGGTGAAGCATTTGGTGCCCTTGAGAAACAGCTTTGTGCCTTCGCGCCGACACTGCCGACAACTCGGTCCGAGATATCGCATCGCCTAGACCCTCCGCCGCTTCGGCGGTCGGCAGCCGTTGTGCGGGATCGGCGTCACATCCTTGATCGACTTGACCTGCAGCCCGGCCGTGGCCAGCGCCTGAATCGCGGACTCCCGCCCGCTGCCCGGGCCTTGGACGCGCACGTGCACGCGACGGACCCCGAGCGTCATGGCCTCGCGGGCCACTTGCTCGGCTGCCACCGTCGCCGCAAACGGCGTCGATTTCTTAGAGCCCTTGAATCCCGCCTTGCCCGACGATCCCCACGCCACCGTGTTCCCATGACTGTCGGTGATGGTCACGGTGGTGTTGTTGAACGTCGCACTGACGTGGGCGATGCCTTCCGCCTCGATGACGCGTTTGGTTTTCTTTGCGGTTGCCATGTCGTGATCAGGGATGAGCAGACGAGGAGGCCGAGGCCACCCGCCCGACTACTTCGTAACCTTCTTCTTGCCCGCGATCGCGCGCCGCGGACCCTTCTTCGTTCGGGCGTTCGTATGCGTCCGCTGTCCCCGGACCGGCAGCCCCTTGCGGTGGCGGATCCCACGGTACGAGCCGATGTCCATCAAGCGTTTGATGTTCATCGCCACTTCGGTTCGAAGCGCGCCCTCGACCCGGTAGTCGCGCTCGATGGCCTGACGCAACCGGTTGACATCCGCGTCCGTGAGGTCGCGCACCCGCAGCGCGGCGCTCACCCCGGTCGTCGCCACGATCCGCCGAGCCAGCGTGCGACCGATCCCGAAGATGTAGGTCAGCCCCACCTCGATTTTCTTGTCCCGCGGGAGGTCAATCCCTGCGATACGCGCCATCGATCAACCCTGACGCTGTTTGTGTTTCGGGTTGCGCTTGCAAATGATGCGCATCACCCCGTTCCGTTTGATCACTTTACAGTGCTCGCAAATTGGCTTCACGCTGCTGCGTACCTTCACGGCCTAGCTCCTGATACGGCGACCGCCAGCCGCCCGCCCGCGCGGACTGCTTGGTGATCACCTACAAATTCGGGACAAGCTTAGGAACTTATTGGGTTTAGCCACCCAATGCAAGACGCCGGGTAGCGGGTCACTCTGAGCCCAACTTCGGATGATCACCCAGGAGGTCGGCAAACAGTACGGCGTCGGAACCGCCCGGATTGGCACAGCCGTGACCATGCATGGCCCGGCTCGCTAAGCGTCTCTTGGCCCGAGCGGGGCGGCGAACGGCGGGCACCTGTCGGGTCAAGTGGCCGAAGGGTCGTCGATTGAATGCCGGTTCTGGCGCGCGAGGTCACCGGTGGAGAATCCGCCCGCGGACTCACTGTCGCGGCCGAGAATCAACGGCGGCGGCGCTGGCCTCATCATCGAACGCCGCAGGCAGGCGCAGCGTGAACACGCTCCCGCCACCATCGCGCGGCGCATAGTCAACGGCGCCGCCCTGGACCTCGGCCAACTGGCGCGCGATCGCGAGACCGAGACCGGCGCCGCCGGCGTCCGGCGGCATACCGACTGGTCGATAGAATGCGTCGAAAATTCGCCCGCGCTCGGCCGGCGTCACGCCCGGCCCCCGGTCGGCCACCGCGAACGCGAGTGAGCCGCCGTCGCGACGAATCGACACGGTGATCGGCGTCCCGGGAGGCGAATACTTCGCGGCGTTCTCGATGAGATTCCCGAGCGCACGGAGCGCATGGGCAAAATCGAAGTGCCCAGTCAGCGCCGGCACAGTCCAATCGATCTCGACGTCGAGCTGGCGGCCGCCAAGCACGCCTTGGGCTCGCCGCGCGGCCGCGCCGACCAGGTCCTCTGCGGTATTGAGCTCGGTCGCCACGGGGAGCACACCACCGCGAATCCGCGAGAAATCGAGCACGTTCTCGACCAAATGCATCAGGCGGTCCGCCTGCTCGGTGATCACGGCGGCGCTCGCTCGAGTGTCTGGCGCCGGCCCAGTGGTACGTCCGAGATCGTGGGCCAACGCCTTGATCGTCGTGAGTGGCGTCCGGAAATCGTGGGACACCGACGCGAGGAGCGCATCCTTGAAGCGGTCAGCATCCCGGAGCGCCGCCGCGTGCTCGACCTGCCGAGCCAACCGCACCACCTCCTCGGCGTGGCAGCGAGCCTCGAGCTCACGGGCCCGCGCACGGGCGAGCAACTGTGTGGTGACGACGGCTGTCGCGAGGAAGGCCAGGAGCACGAGCCAGTCGAGTGGCTTGGCTACCGTGAGCGTGTCATACGGGAGCTGGAACCAGTAGTCGATCGCGACGAAACCGAGGCCGGCGATGGTGAAACCGAGCGGTCGCCCACCACTCACACTCCCAACCAGGACAAGGAGCAGATATGCGAGCGCCACGTGTGCTTCGCGTATCTCGGGCCGTGCGCGGGCCATTCCCAACGTCAGAGCGCCGAACGCGATCAAGCACGCGGCCCACGCGCCAATCGTACCGATCGACCACCGCAGGCGGGTACCCTGCCCTGCTCCGTCAGGCGGCTTGTCCTCTCCGGTCACGGCGGTCCTCCCGCACCGACCTCGCCATCGGATGGACGGTCTCCTGCGAGGTCGCCGCTGCTGTCCGGCGCAAATCGATACCCAACGCCCGGTTCCGTCAGGATCAATTCCGGCGAGGCGGGATTCGTCTCGATCTTGCGGCGGAGGTTCGTGATGTGGACCCGGAGGTACTGCTGTGCGTTCCCGTGGGCCTGTTGCCAGACCGCATCGAACAGCTGCCGGTGGGTCAGGGTCCGCCCACTGTGCGCCACGAAGGTGCGCAAGAGATCCCATTCGATCGGCGTGAGGTGCACCGGCGTGCCGCGCCGTGCAACGGTCCGGCTGCGGAGATCGATGGTCAGCGCGCCCGCCCGCACCACTGGATCCGCCGACGGCATCCCTTCGCCCTCGGCCCGACGCAACTGCGCACGGACGCGCGCGGCGAGCTCCTCCATCCCGAACGGTTTCGTGACGTAGTCGTCCGCGCCAGCGTTCAGGAGTGCGACCTTTTCCGACTCCGCGTGACGGGCGGACAGTACCAGCAGCGGCACCTTCGACCACCGGCGCAGCTCACGGCAGACGGCAAGCCCAGTCGCATCGGGGAGTCCCAGATCCAAGATCACGACGTCAGGCCGCCGGGCCGCGGCGAGCGCGAGCCCCTCAGCACCGGTCGCTGCCTCGAGCGTGTCGGCAGGCAAGGCAGCCAGCGCCTGACGGACGGCGCGTCGGATCTGTGGCTCGTCGTCGATGACGAGGACGGTGGGATCGGTCATGAGCCCATACGCCACCTTGGGAAGTGTCTCTCAGTCAGGACCGTAGGCGCAGTGGTCTTTGTGAGATCTTTGTGGCCCACGTGCCAATCTTTGTCCCGCCTTAGTGCAACGTAGCGTAGTCATACGAACCGGCGGATGCTCGCAACGGCCGCCGGCCGTGGGGCGGCGACTTCCGAGTGCCGCCCCAGGCAGCACTAGACCGCGATCGGCTGAAATCCCGCCATGAAGAGTCCATTGCACATTGACCGCCGAGGCGTCGCCGCGATGTTCACGCTCGCAGCGATTGGTGTCGTCATAGTCCTGGTGCAGGCTCGGTCTGGCCAGTCGGCGGGAACGGAGCGAAAGCGGGGGCCGCTGTCCGCTTCCGAGTCCTCCAAGTCCGACGCGACCGTGTCGTTGTCGCCGGGTCAGCTGAATGCGATCAAGATCCAGCCCGTGGGATCGTACCGATTCCCCATAGAGAAAGCGGCCGTCGGCAGCATCGACTACGACGAAGACTTGTCGGTGCAGGTCTTCTCCCCCTACCAGGGGAAGATCATCACCGCATTCGCCACCCTCGGCGACAAAGTCGAGAAGGGCGAGCCGCTCTACACGATCGATAGTCCGGACCTCATCCAGGCCGCGTCAACCCTGATCGGGGCCGAGGCGACCTTTGAGCTCACGAGCAAGGAATTGCAGCGCGCGAAGGTACTGAGCGGACCCAACGGAGTATCCGAACGCGAGATCGAACAGGCGACATCCGATCAACAGACCGCGGAAGGCGCCCGCACAGCGGCTCGGGACGCGGTCCGCATCTTCGGGAAGACCGAGGCCGAAATCGATCAGATCGCCGCATCCCGCACGATCGACCGCGCGCTGGTCGTGCGCAGCCCGGTCACCGGACGAGTCACGGCGCGCGACGCGCAGCGTGGCCTGCTCGTGCAGCCCGGAATTTCGCCGGCGCCGTATGCGGTCGCCGATCTGTCGATCAAATGGATGGTCGCCTATGTCACCGAGGGCGACAGTCCGCTGTTGCATGTGGGACAACCGATCGAGGCCACGGTGATGGCGTATCCGGGTCGGGTCTTCCGCGGCACGATCTCCACGCTGGGTGCGGCCGTCGATCCGAGTTCCCACCGACTCATGGTACGCTGCGAGATCGCAGACCCGAAAGATGAGCTGCGCCCTGGGATGCTCGCCGGCTTTATGATCCGCGTGCGGCCACCCGAGGAGTTTGTGGCCATTCCGATGTCGGGCGTCGTTCGCAATGGCGATGGTACGATGACGGCGTGGGTCACCACCGATCGCCATCGTTTCGTCCAGCGAATCATCACGATCGGTCTGCAACGCGACAGTCAGTATCAGGTGCTCGACGGATTGCAGCAGGGAGACGTGGCCGTCACCGACGGCGCCATCTTCGTCAGCAACATGCTGCAAGCTCCGCCGACCGACTGATTGCCTCGATAGAGGCGACCCGTGTTCAAGCCGCTGGTCGCATTTTGTCTCAGCCGCCGCCCGGTCATCGCGTTCGGCTTGCTGGGGTTTGCCGGAGCCGGGGTCTTCGCGTTCAACCGGCTCAACATCGAGGCGTATCCGAACCCCGCACCGGTCATCCTGGAGATTACCGCGCAGGCGCCAGGCCTCTCCGCCGAGGAGATGGAACGGTACTACACGATTCCCATGGAGATCGGGCTCTACACGACGCCCGGCATCGAGGTAATCCGCTCCACCTCGTTCTATGGATTGGCCTTTGTCCGCGTCACGTTCAAGTACGGGGTGGACTACCACTTTGCCTACGCCCAAGCGGCGATCGCACTCCAACAGAACGTCACCCTTCCCGGCAATCTGATACCGCAGATCCAGCAGAGTAGCGGGACCGGAGAAATCTATCGGTACCAAGTGGTTGGCCCGGCGCATTTCGGACTCACCAATCTGCGCACGGTTCAGGATTGGATCGTGGCGCGCCGGCTGTACACCATTCCCGGGATTGTGCAGGTCAACAGTTGGGGCGGCACCACCAAGGAGTTCGAGGTCGAAGTCGATCCGCACAAACTGGAGATCTACAACGTCACGGTGCCCCAACTGCTGACGGCGCTGGGCAACGCGAACGTCAACGTAGGCGGACGCGAGATTCGCATCGGTCAGCAGTCCATCAACATTCGCGGTGTCGGCCTGATCGACGACGGCGGCGGAGATGATCTGACCCAGGGTCGCAAGGTCGATGACATCGAAAACGTCGTCCTCACCCAGTCGAATGGCGTTCCCGTCCTGGTGAAGGATGTCGCCAAGGTGGAGGTCGGCTTCGTCCCGCGGCTCGGCATCTGTGGTCGAGATCGGGACGACGATGTGGCGGCGTCAATCGTGGTGATGAGCCGCACCGAGCAGACCGCCGCGATGCTGCCACAAGTCCGAGCCGCCATCGACAAGATGAACCACGATGGGTCGCTGCCGCCCGGCGTCAAGCTGGCTCCGATCTATGATCGGGGCTCGCTGATCGCCGTCACGACCCGGACCGTGTTGCGCAACCTGGTCTTCGGATGCTTGCTGGTCTTCCTGATCCAATGGGTTTTCCTGGGAGATCTCCGCAGCGCGATCATCGTCGGCGTGAACATCCCGTTTGCGCTGCTCTTTGCCATCATCCTGCTCGTGCTGCAGGGTGAAAGCGCCAACCTGCTATCGGTCGGCGCCGTTGACTTCGGCATCATCGTGGATTCGGCGGTCATCCTCGTCGAGAACACCTTCCGGAATTTTGCCCTGCCTCCGGAACAGCAGCAGGGATTGCTGCGGGGGCTGGCCGACGGTCAGTATGGGCCGGACCCGACAAACGCCACGCCTGCCTCGCCCGGCCACGGATGGACCGACCGCTTGCGGCTGATCCTGATCAGTGCGCTGCAGGTGGACAAGGCCGTGCTCTTCTCGGCGCTTATCACCGTCGCCGCCTTTGTGCCGCTGTTCACCATGCAGGGCGTCGAGGGCCAGATCTTTGGCCCCATGGCACGCACCTACGGTTTCGCGCTGGCGGGGGCCTTGCTCGCCACCTTCACCGTGACGCCTGTCCTCGCGTCCTTCTTTCTCCCCGGACAGGTGACGGAGGTGGAGACCATCGTCGTCCGCCTGATACACCGCGTCTACGATCCGACGCTTCGGTACGCGCTTGCCAATCGTCGCCTCACGGTCGGGGTCGGCGTCGCCTTTCTCGCTGTGGCCGGGCTGCTGGGACTCAGACTCGGCAGCGAGTTTCTCCCGCACCTGGAAGAGGGGAATTTCTGGATTCGCGCCTCGATGCCGATCACGCTCTCGCTGCAAGACGGCGAAGCCGCGACCAGAAAAATGCGCCTGATCCTGTTGGCGCACCCGGAGGTGATCACGGTCGTGTCCCAGCATGGACGGCCCGACAACGGCAGTGACGCCGCGCCGTTCTCCAATGTCGAGCTCTTCGTGCCGCTCAAGCCCTATGACGAATGGCCCAAAGGCGTGACGAAGGACAAGCTGACCGAGCAGATCCAGACGGAGTTCCAGAGCGAGCTGCCAGGCGTGACCTTCAACTTCTCACAATACATCCAGGACAACATCGAGGAGGCGATCTCGGGGATCAAGGGCGCCAATTCAGTCAAGATCGTCGGCCCGAATCTCCACACGCTGGAGAAACTGGCCGCGCAGGTCAGGGATGAGATGAGTCAGGTTCGCGGCGTGGCCGACCTTGGCATCTTCCCCGTGTTGGGCCAGCCGAACCTCGATATCACGGTGAATCGCGACAAGGCGGCGCGATACGGCCTCAATGTGGGCGACGTCAACACGGTGATCCAGGCCGCGATGGGCGGGGCGGTGGCCACCACGGTGCTGGAGGGAGATCGCCAGTTCAACCTGACCGTCCGATTTGCCTCCCAATTCCGGGACGACGTCGACAAGATTCGCGATATTAAAGTGGCGTATCAGACGAGCGCCGGCGCCAACGCGTACATCCCCTTGAGCGAACTGGCGACCATCACGCTGGACAATGGCGCGTCCTGGATTTACCACGAAAGCACCCAGCGCCTCATTCCGATCAAGTTCAGCGTGCGCGGGCGCGATCTCGGCGGCACGGTCACCGAGGTCCAGGCGCGCATTCAGAAGAATGTCAAACTGCCGAGCGGCTACCGATTGCTCTGGGCCGGCGAGTTCGGGGACCTGAAGCAAGCCCAGAAGCGCCTCGCCATCATTGTGCCGGTCAGCCTGGTATTGATCATCGGGCTCCTCTACACCCTGTTCAATTCGTTGCGGGTCTGTCTCCTGACGCTTGCCGGGATTCCCTTCGCGGTCGCCGGCGGTGTGTTAGCGCTGTACGTCTCCGGTCTCGACTTCAGCATCTCCGCCGTCATCGGTTTCGTCTCGTTGTTTGGCGTCGCGGTGATGAATGGCATCCTGCTCATCACCTATTACAAGCAGTCGCTGCGGTACCATGAGACGCCCGTCGGGGCAATGTTTCATGCTGCGTCGACTCGGATGCGACCGCTGCTGATGACGAGCCTGTCGGCATGTATCGGGCTGTTCCCGGCGGCGATTTCCACCGGCATTGGAAGCCAGGTGCAGCGCCCGCTTGCGACCGTAATCGTTGGCGGCATGCTGGTCGGACCCATCATGCTGCTCATCGTCGCGCCGGCGCTGCTCATGGTATTTCTGGACAAGAGTGAGCAGGCGGACACCGGCACCCAACCGACGTAGCATCATGATGAAGACGGCATTTCTCCTGTACACGATGGTTGGCCTGGGCGTATCGACGCTTGGGGTGCGCACCGTCGGCGGGCAGTCCATGCAACCATCGGGAGGGCGGCACGCGCCGGAACGGAGCCGCGCGGCACATCCAGCCGACGCTCGTCCGACAGAAGGCGCGGAGGCCGCGCACTTTCCTGGCCGTAGTCACGCGGTATCGGGCGAGCCGCGAGTCGCCGGTCGCCAGCACCCGGTGCCAGCGGTCAATGACCGCCGCCGATTCGCGCCCAACCCGACGTCCAACCGGACCATTGCGCCACTGGCTGGCATGGATCATCGCGGGAGCGCCAGTGTGGCGACCATCGGTACGCCGTCACCTTCCAGCGCGAACCGCCCTGTGTCGGCGATCAACGGCACCGGGATGCGGCGGAAACCATAGTGGGCGAGACACGATGACACCATTCCGAAGGGCGCGCGTCGCCGGCGCGATGGGGCTCGCTGCGTCGTCGCTTCTCACCGGTTGCGCGGTGGGACCGAGATTCCAAAAACCCGTGGCGCCCGCGGTCGCGAGCTATACACGAGATTCGCTTCCAACGACGAGCAGCGCGCCGAACGTGGTGGGCGGCGAAGCCCAACGCTTTGCCTCGGGTCAGGACATCCCGGGAGAGTGGTGGGAACTGTTTCACTCGCAGCCGCTCAACGACTTGATCCAGCGCTCGCTCCAGACCAATCCGACTCTCAAGGCGGCGCAAGCGGCGTTGGCGGTAGCGCGGGAAGACGTCATGGCGCAGAAGGGGACCTATTATCCCAGCGTCTCGGGCGGTTTCTCCGCGGCGCGTCAGAAGACATCGAATGAGATTTCACCCACGCCGAACTCCGGGGCGTTGTATTTCGATCTGTACACCCCGCAGGTCAGCGTCTCATTCGTGCCGGACGTATTCGGCCTGAACCGGCGAACGGTGGAGTCCTTGCAAGCCCAGGCGGAACAAGCGCGCTTTGCTCTGATGGCGACGGATATCGCGCTGAGCGCGAATGTCGTCACGGCGGCCATCCAGGAGGCATCTTTGCGCGCGCAGATTGACGCGACCAAACAACTGGTCACGATCAACGCCGACATGCTGCACATGCTGCGCACGCAGTTGGCCAACGGGTACGTCAGTGAGCTCGAGGTCGCGGCCCAGGAATCACAACTCGCGCAAGTCACGGCCACGCTCCCGCCGTTGCTCAAACAGCTGGCTCAACAACGCGATCTCCTGGCGGCGCTCACCGGCGTCTTTCCCAGCCAGGGTCCGGCCGAGCAGTTCGAGCTGTCGACGCTGCAACTGCCGCAGGAATTGCCGCTGACCATTCCGTCACAACTCGTGGCACAGCGCCCGGATGTGCGCCAGGCCGAGGAAGCCCTGCACGCCGCCAGCGCCCAAGTCGGCATCGCCATCGCGAATCGACTACCGAATTTCTCGCTGACCGCCGACGCCGGGACCATGGCGCTGGTGTTCAGCAAGATCTTCGCGGGAGGCGCCGAGTTCTGGACATTGGCCGGATCCGTGACGCAACCCATCTTTGAGGGTGGCACCCTGCTGCATAGGCAGCGCGCCGCGCAGGCCGCCTATGTCGAGGCCTCGGAACAGTATCGCGGCGCCGTGCTGACGGCGTTTCAGAACGTTGCCGATGCGTTGACGGCGCTCGAAGAGGACGCGGATGCCCTGAAGGCGGCCGCCGCGGCCAAGGATGCCGCTGGCACGACACTCGATCTCGCCAAGCGACAGGTCCAGACCGGCTACGCCAGCTATCTGACGCTGCTCACCGCGGAGCAAACCTACCAGCAAGCCGTGATCAACCTCGTTCAGGCCCAGGCCAATCGCTACGCCGATACCGCGGCGCTCTTTCAAGCGCTCGGCGGCGGTTGGTGGAACCGCGCGGACCTCGCCACGAACTAGCCCGCGCCGAGCCCGTCTCGCACCCCGGGGCGCGGACCTCGCCACGAACTGACCAGACAGGCGGGCTCTCGAGGACTGGTGGCGTGGGCACCGCCCGCATCGTGACCCGTCACTTGCCCTTTGCCTCGATTGGGTCCACGAACACGCCGTGACTGAGGGCGGCGCCGATCACGCAATCCACTGCGGGCGGCCCACTGCCCACGCGCACGGTGATGGGCCCGTCGAACGGGGCCCGCACCGCTACGACGACGATCGCGCCGGGGACGAGCCCGAGCTCGGCCAGGTAGCGCAGCCGCGCCGGATCCGGGTCACTCACCCGCACGATCCGCGCGCGCGCGCCAGGGCGGAGATCGGCAATCGGCACGCATCGCGGTTCGTTCAGTGCCCCCTCGCGCGTGGGGATCGGCGCGCCGTGCGGATCGGCCGTCGGCTCGTTCAACGCCGCCGCCATCCGGTCGATCAGCGCGTCGCTCGCTGCGTGCTCCAGTCGGTCGGCTTCCCAGTGCACCTCGTCCCATCGATACCCGAGCACGTGCGAGAGAAAGCTCTCGATGATACGGTGATGTCGAATCGTGCGCAGCGCCACGTGCTGGCCTGCCTTGGTCAGTCGGACGCCACGATACGGCTCGTACTTCAGCAACTCCTGCTCGGCCAGCCGGCGGACCATACCGGTGACCGAGGCCGGCGCGATGTCGAGCCGGTGGGCGATGTCCGACGTCGCTGCCGTGCCGCCGTCTCCGCAGCGCTCTAGCTCGTAGATCACCTTGAGATAGTCCTCGACCGGGCCGGAGTACGTGGCCGCGCGTCCGCCAGCCGGATCTGAGGAGCGCGCGGGTGCCATCATGGAGCCCGGTTGAGCGGATGAGTACACTGGGCCCGGGCGTGGGATATCAGCCGGCGGCGCGCGAGATCGTGAGGATGACCATTGCGGCCGCGGCCGCCCGGCTCAACCACGGGAGTCGCCACGCGAGCACTCGAGCCACGCCGGATGATCGCGTCAGGATGCATTAGTGCGCTCCGGTCCACACCTGATAGAGAACTACGGCCAGCATGAACAACAGATAGATTCGGAGAGCCGAGAGGACGAGGATTTCGATCCCCTTGAGCGGACGTCGGGGAACGTGCTGCTTTTTCGCCTCGGCGAGCTGGTCGTGCTCGAGCGACGATAGCACAAGAGCTTGCTCCGAGGACGCGATCGAGCTTTGTGCTGCGTCGTGTCTGTCAGTCATCGCTATCTCCGCTACTTCCCACCGAAACCGGCGAAGACGTTCGGTGCAATCACACTGACTCCAAAGAGTACGCCGGCAGTCGTCAGAAAGATCACCACAGCCATGGCGAGCATGTTTGCCCAGCGCGGACTGACGGCGTCGCCCATCAGCGCCGTGTCGTTCGCGAGCATGAAGAGGAATGCAAGGGCTGGCGTCATGGCCAGCACCGCTATGACGTTCACGACTAGAACGACGAACACCAGCGGTAGGCCTGGTATCAGCACAAATGCCGCCGCGAGGACGGAACACAGAAACAGCACCGAGTAGAAGACCTTGCCCTGGGCTATCGGCAAGTTGAGGCTGTGCGGCCTGCCAGCCACCTCACCGAAGGCGTAAGCTGATGAGATCGAGATCGTGACGGCCGCCACCATGCCCGCCTCCACCATGCCGAGGGCGAAGAGCGCTGCACCAAAGTGGCCGATGAGCGGCTGAAGTGCCTGCGCAAACTCACCTGCCTGGAAGTTCTCGGCGGTCATATGGTGCGTGAACAGCGGGGTCGTCGCGATGACTGTGGCAACCGCGGCTGCCGCTGCCAACGCACCCCCAAGAACGGTGTCGAATTGTCCGAAGCCGACGTCGCGCCTCGTCAGACCCTTGTCAACGGTCGCGCTCTGTTGAAAGAACAGCATCCAGGGCGTCACAGTCGCACCAATATCGGCCAGCACGATCAGCAGGGTGTCCCTGTTCAGGCCACCTGGAAGCGGCTTCCACGTTGTGAACGCGTGACCGACAGCATGCCACGCGGGATGCGACAAGAGAGCAACCGGGATGAAGACGAGGTTGCAACACGCGACCGCGAGCGTGATCCGCTCCCAGGTCCAATACCGGTGGGTCAAGAGCGCGGTGTACAACAGCACGAGCGCGGCGAGCACAGCGGCCCACGGCGGCACGCCGAAGAACCCGAGTCCAGCGCGTATGGCGATGAATTCCGTGATTAGCGTCAGGAAGTTCCCGACGCCCAAGTCGGCCATCGAGAACCAACCCCAGAAGGGTCCAAAACGCTCAAAGATCAGCTCCGCGTGGCCGCGGTGCGTAACCGCCCCGAGGCGGACCGTCATCTCCTGGACAACCACGGCCATGACGAACGTGAGGACGATGAACGGGAGAAAGAAGCCGATCCCGAACTTCGCGCCGGTAGCCGCATAGGACAGCATGCTGGGCCCGTCGTTCTCGCCTAGCATGACGAGGACACCCGGCCCGACCAGCAACCACAACAGGCGCGACCGTGAGGAAGGGCCGCCGCGCTGGCGAGCGGACTGCACGCGAGCACGGTCGTGCGCGCGATCGACATCTTCGTGCGTGATGACGATGTCTTCTTCAGTGCCCGTTTGGGCCGGCCCCACTGCGCGCGCCCCAGGTGGCGGAATTAGCTGGCGTCGACTATGCACGGGGTCCATACGTAAAATGTACTTAGCTGAAACTAAAAACACTACGGAGTCGAACGTGATCTCGGGTGCGTGCCATCGGTCGAATCCTCATCAGGCACAGCCCCCGAGTATCGTCGCCCGCTCAGTAGTGCAGGTTCACACGGATCGTGTAGACGTAAGGCGGCCGGCCGTTAGTCGCAGGCAGCGGACGATTCAACCACCGGCCACCGCCCCTACCCCAGTTCCGCGAGCACACTCCGCATGGCATCTCGGACGGCGGGGGCCGCGGTCACGGTGCGCCCCACGATCACGTAACTCGCCCCCGCTCCCACCGCTTCACCGGGCGTCACCACCCGGAGCTGATCGTTCGTCGCCGAACCCTTCAGGCGCACCCCTGGTATCAGCAGCTTCAGGGTATTCCCGTACTCGACCCGGACGGCGGGCGCCTCCGCCCCCCCGCACACGATCCCCGTCACCCCCGCCCGCCGAGCCAGTTCGGCCAGCCGCAACACCTCGTCCTGGACGTTCACCCCGGGCCGTCCCCACGCTTCGCTGATGCGATCCGCATCGAGCGAGGTCAGCACGGTCACCGCAAACACCTCGCATTCCCCGCCCTGCCCGGCCTGCGCGGCACCCTTGCGGGCACCTTCCATGGCCGCCTCCATCATCGCCCGGCCGCCCGTCGCGTGGACGGTCAGGATCTGCGCGCCGATCCGCGCCGCGCTGCACGCCGCGCCACGAATGGTGTTCGGGATGTCGTGGAACTTGAGATCGAGGAATACCTGGCAACCATGGTCGGCGAGCGCCCGCACGACCGCCGGCCCCGCTCCCGTGAAGAGCTCGCTGCCGACCTTGTAGAATCGGCACAGATCCCCCAGCGCGGAGACGATCATCAACGCGGAATCCGCGTTGGGTACATCCAGGGCGACGATGGCGGTCGCCTTCGGAGTGGTGGACGGGGTCGCGGTCGTCGCGATATTCGGCCGTGCGGTCACGCTGGCCACTCCAGACGTCCAATGACGTCGGCAAGGGTTTGGACCCCGTGTCGCGCACACCATGCGCCAAGGTCGCGTACGAGCCGCTCGGGGAGCCGCGGGTTTTGCATCGCCGCGGTACCCACGCCCACGAGCGTGGCCCCGGCCAACATATACTGCACGATATCCTCGGCGGTCGCGATCCCGCCGACCCCCACCACCGGTGCGCGGACGGCGCGTGTGACGTTCCAGGTGGCCAGGACACCCACCGGCAGCACCGCGGGTCCACTCACGCCGCCCGTGCCATAGCCCAGCGCGGGCCGACGACGCTCGACATCGATCAGCAGACCGGGCAGGGTATTGATGACCGTGATCCCGTCCGCGCCCGCATCCACCGCGACCCGCGCCGTCGTGCCGATGTCCGCCAGGGTCGGCGAGAGCTTGACGAACAGCGGCCGCGCGGTCGCTCGGCGAACCTGCCCCACGAGGTCCGCCAATACCGTGCGGTCCGCTCCGAATTCCGTGCCACCGCAGCGCACGTTGGGGCAACTGACGTTCAACTCGAAGCCCGACACGCCAGACGCGGCGTCGAGCGCCGACGCCACGGTAACGAAATCCTCGATCGTGGTGCCGATCACGTTGACGAGCACTCGCGCCCGACGCAGGTGCGCCGCGAGCCATGGCAGGTGGTCGCGCCGCACCGCCTCGAGTCCCGGATTCGCGAGCCCGACCGCGTTGATCATGCCGCCACCAAACTCCGCCACCCGCGGCGCGGGCGCGCCCGAGCGTGGCTCGACGCTCACCGCCTTCGTCACCAACCCACCGAGCGCATCGAGATCCACGACGTCGGCCAGTTCGCGGCCATAGCCGGCCGTGCCTGCCGCCAACATCACTGGATTCTGGAATTCGATTCCCGCCGCCTCGACGCGTAGTGAGGGGGACGGCGAGCTCACTGCGCCGCGGTCCTCACACGGCGCTCGTAGCGCGCCAGGTACTCAGCGGTCGCGCCGGCGATGGCGTTGGCGAGCGTCACTTGCGACGACGACTGCGACAGGTACCGCGCCTCCGAGCCGTTCGTGCCGAACCCGATCTCCACGAGCACGGCCGGCATGAACGCCGTCACCAACACGCGAAACCCGGCCTGCTTCACGCCCCGGTCCGGCCCGGGGTGTACGCGACCCAGGCGCTGCTGGATGATCTCGGCCAACTCGGATGACTCCCGCAGGTGCTCGTTCTGGTGCATGTCATCGATGATGAAGTTAATCGGATCGCTTTCCGTCGCGTCGGCGCCGGTCTCGAACCGGACAGCCTCGTTCTCGATACGCTCGACCCGACGGGCATCCTCGGTCTTGGCCTCGGCGAGAAAATACGTTTCGAATCCGCGCGCAGCTGCCGGGTCGTGCCACGTCGGATTCGCCGCATTGACGTGTATCGACAGAAAGAGGTCGCCCTTGCGCTCGTTCGCGATGCGCCCCCGGTCGGAGAGCGCGATCAACGTGTCCGTGGTCCGAGTCTGCACCACGTCGATCCCCCGCCGCCGCAACGCCGCCCCCACCTTGAGTGCGACCGCGAGCGTGATGGACTTCTCGTAGAGGGTATGCGGGCCGCCGAGCGGTCCCACCATCCCATGGTCGGGACCGCCGTGACCGGCATCGACGACGACCAGATACCGCCGCCCCAGGATCGGATTGTCGCCGGGTCCGGCATCGTCCGACGCACCCAAGAGCTCGTCGCCCGACGACCCCACGCCCGGCACATCGCGATCATCAGTCGGCGCCGCCACATCCCAGTCCTCGGCGACCGATGACTCGACCACTGCGAGACCCCTCGGAGACCCGCCATTGTCGAGCGGCCGGCTCGCGAGCGCGCGGCGCCGACCAGTGGGCGACACGAGTGGCGTGAAGAGACGAAGCTCGCTGTGCGTGGAGTCGTACATCACACCGCTGGCCATTCGCGGGAGCACGTCGGCCACGACCGCGAGCGGGACGTACAGCGCCCCCCGATCGACCGAGGCCGGTATGGGCAGCGGCACAACGCCGGACGACGAGGTCGCGAACCCGCTCTGGTCGGCCATCTCGAAGGTGACTCCCGGTACCGACACCGCGAAATGCCCGTTGGGCAGACGCTGGACCGCGCCACCGAGCGCGTCCGCCAACAGGTCGGCCCGGACCACGACCTGCCCGTCAGCGCGCCTGACGAGTGGGATGCGGACACCATGCGAGGCACCCGCGGCCCGCACCGTGAGGACGGTCGCCGGGGCGCTCGGTACGGAGGCCACGAGCCCCTGGAGCGCGCACGCGATGGCGAGGCCCAGCATCACCGGCCGCGGCCCGTGCGCGAGAGCGCGCGCGCCATGTCGCGCTGGTCGGAGCGGCGCCGCTCATCGGCCCGCTTATCATGCAATTTCTTGCCTCGTCCGAGTCCGATCACGACTTTCGCCACCCCGCGCTTGAAGTACATGTCGAGCGGGATGAGCGTCAGTCCGTCCCGCTCGACCGCGCCGATGAGCCGCCGGATCTCCTTCTTGTGCAGCAGCAGCTTCCGGGTCCGCGTTGGCTCATGGTTGAACTGGTGCCCCGCTTCGTACGGCGCGATATGCAGATTCAACAGAAAGACCTCGCCCCCGTTCACGGTCCCAAAGGCATCGGTCAGCGTCGCCTTGCCGCTCCGAAGCGCCTTGACCTCGGTGCCAGTCAGCACCAGCCCCGCTTCCCAGGTCTCCAGAATCTGATATTCGTGGCGCGCGCGTCGGTTCCGCGCAATCGGCTCAGTCTCTGTTTCGCCCGGGGCACGGGTCATGGCTCCTTCTCTCCGTGACGGGGAAACGTGTGGTGCGGCAACAATATAGCCGGCGCGTTGACCCCCACGACGGCCGGTTCTATACTACGCGACTGGCCGAAGTGGTGGAATTGGTAGACGCGCTGCGTTCAGGGCGCAGTGGGCGATAGCCCGTGGGGGTTCGAGTCCCCCCTTCGGCACTGCGGAAGAACCATGGTTGGTGGAAGGCGGTTCGTGGTTACCCACGAGCGGAAAATCGGGGCCGGCTGCGCGACGCTGCAGCTGGCCCCGATCGCTTTCCTGGCTACTACCGATGCACTAACCACTGCTCTTCATTGCAGAGGGCGCCACATCGTCCGGCAGTTCGGCCGCGCCGAACGAACGACGGAGCGCTTCCGAGGCCTCGCCGAGGAACGCCGTCACGATGGCGCCCGCTGCCTCGAGATCGGGCGCCGTCGGGTCAGCTCGCCCCGCGAAGCCAAGGAGTACGCGGCCCAAGCGGTCGCCGGTGCGCTCAGCACCGCTCTTGTCCTCCAGTGCCTCAGCGTACGCAGACAACCGCAGATTGAACTGACGAGCCGCCACCTCGCGACGCGCCGCCGCGACATGGGGATCTCGGCGCACAGCCCGCGCGAGCGCCGAGGACACCAGCGACGCCGTACGGTCGGCGAGCGCATCGCGTTGCGCCGCCAACATCCCGGCCGCCCGCCGCACGTATCGCAGCTCCCAGCGCGCGTGGTCGGCGTCGCCGCCCGTCCCGATCTCCGCAAGCTGCCGGACGTCGGATTCCGGGGGATCAACGAGCAACGCGCGCACGAATGCAGACGCTTGGTCGCGCCCCGCCCGCTCGGCCTGCCACCGCCGCCAGAGCTCCATCCGCGTGAGGGCTCGCCCGCCGTCCCGGCGCGGGCGACGCGCGTCGCTACGCCTGCAACACCGGGAGACCGACGCGGTCAACACCCACCCGGTCGAGACCGACGCGCTCCCGTACGACGCTCTCATCCGCGAGTAAGTCGGACAAGTGTACGCCTTCGAGGACATCATCGATCTTCTGCTGCAAGAGCATCCATACCGGGCGGATGCTGCAATGCTGCGACGCCGAGCACCGCTCTTCCTCCACCGGATGCGTCACGCAGTGGAGGTCGAAGGTCCCGAGCTCCGACGCGGCGATCACGTCCCGCACCGATACACGATCGGCCGGTCGCGCGAGGACGTACCCACCGTGCGCACCACGCGTGCTGCGCACCACGTCCGCGCGCCGCAACCGGAGCAGAATCTGCTCGACATAGTCCGCCGGCAGTCGTTCGCGCGCCGCAAGCTCGCGCCCCGTCAATGGTCCCTCGGCGGCGCGCCTAGCCAGATGCACCGCGCATATCAGCCCGTATTCGGCCCAGGTCGTAATGCGCATACCTGCAGGTTAGGGGTCACTGCTGGCCGGGGCAAGGGCGGCGCACAGCGGCCCGAAGCGCGAGGCCCGTACGTCGAGCGTGGCAGGGACGGGGGGATCCCGGTGGTGAGCCCCGATCGCCCGATTGCGTCGCGTGTCTGACTCCTCAACCGAACGGGTGGCGTCGAAGGGACGCGCTCCGACTCACCCGCCGCCCGGCACGCCGTGAGTGCCGCCGGGCACGCCGATGTCGGTCATCTTCCGTAAGTCCAGCACGTCGTCGATCTCGTCCGGCGGCAGCACGTGCTCGCGCCGAACCAGATCCCGAATCAGGACGTTCTCTTTCACCGACTGCTTGCTCAGATCCGCGGCGCGCGCATACCCGATCCGGGGCGCCAGCGCCGTGGCCAATGCCGCCGATCGCTCGACCCAGTACGCGCACTGCTCGGCGTTCGCCTCCAGCCCCCGCACGCACCGCTCCGAGAAGACCTGCATCGCATTGGTGAGGATCATCGTGGCGAACAGCACGTTGTACGCGATGACCGGCATCATCACGTTGAGCTCCAACTGGCCGTGCTCGGTCGCGGCCGCGACGCACGCATCGCACCCGATGACCTGGAAGCACACCTGATTGACCATCTCGGGGATGGAGGGATTGATCTTCCCGGGCATGATCGATGATCCGGGCTGCACCGCGGGCAGTCGGATCTCGTCGAGTCCCGTGCGCGGTCCGCTCGCGAGCAGCCGGAGATCGCTCGCGATCTTGCTCAGGTCCAGTGCCAGAACTTTGATCTGCGCGCTGTATCCGGCGACATCGCCCATGCTTTGCATGAGTTGGACGCGGTCGCGCCCCTCGTGGATCTCGAATCCCACCATCGCGCGCAGATAGCGCACCATGAGGGCCGGGTACGCCGGCTCGACGTTCACGCCCGTGCCCACCGCACTGCCGCCGATCCCCAGGTCGCGGAGGTAGGCCGCGGCCTGAGCGACTCGCCGTATCCCGCGCTCCAGCGTCTCACCGTAGGCGCGCAGCTCCTGACCGAGTCGGATGGGCATGGCGTCCTGCAGGTGCGTGCGCCCCGCCTTCAACACCCCGTCGAACTCGTCGCCCTTGTCGCGAAACGCGCGGCCCAACCCATGGGCGGCGGCCACGAGTGGCTCCAGCTGCGCCAGGCACGCGAGGCGAATCGCCGTTGGGATCACGTCGTTCGTTGATTGTGCCATGTTGACGTGGTCGTTGGGATGCACCGGCGCGTACGTGCCGCGCGCGCGGCCGAGCAGCTCGTTCGCGCGATTGGCCAAGACCTCGTTGGTATTCATGTTGTGCGACGTGCCGGCCCCGGCCTGGTAGACATCGACCACGAAATGATCGAGGTGCTCGCCCGCCAGTATCTCGTCGGCGGCACGGATCACCGCATCGGCACGCTCGGCGTCCAGGCGTCCCGTCTCTTTGTGTGTCTGGGCCGCCGCTTTCTTGATCCACACCGTGGCCCGGATGAATACCGGGAGGGCGCGCAGCCCACTGATCGGGAAGTTGCGGCTGGCGCGCTCCGTCTGCACCCCGTACAACGCGTCCATCGGCACGGGCAGCTCGCCCAAGGGATCGCGCTCGGCGCGGGTACGTTTGCTCATGGAGTCCGTGACGGTGAAGAGTTGGGCGTGTGCGCACGCGTGTCGTGCAGCGACAGGATGACGACCACGGCCGCGGCGATGATCGCGATGCCGAACACGCCCAGGATCGTGCCGTGCAATCGGCTGAACACCACACGACGGACATCATCGCGGGCCAGGGCGTCCACCGAGCCGCCGATCGCCATCTGTAACTGATGGATGCGCGGCGTCACGACGAATTGCGCCACTCCGCAGGCCAAGCCCCACACGACCGCAAACCCCACCCGCGCGCGACGGCCCGTCGCCTGTGCGCCCTGGAGGGCGGTGGCCGCGACGATCACGCCTCCAAATAATCCGGACAGGAATACCACCGGCAGCACGTGGCCGACGACCGCGCCTGCCATCACGTGCGATGGCAGCGTGGCGAACACCGTAGGAGCGACCGATCCGGCGAGCAACAGCGCGGCGCCGAGCCAGAGCGAGGCCAGAATCATTCCCACGAGCGGTCGCATGGCCACGTTACCGCGCTCCGCTGCCGAGGACGCGCGCGACTCCGCTCAGGAACGGGTTGTCGCGCAGTTCGCGTCCGATCGTCGTCGATGCGCCATGGCCCGGATGCACGATCAGCGCCTCGGGTAACCCGGCCACGCGCGCGAGCGATTCCGTCATGGCCGCCGGATCGCAGAATGGGAGATCGGTGCGGCCGATGGATCCGCTGAACAGCAGGTCGCCACCGAAGACTCTATCCTCGCCGACGAACGCGACATGCCCTGGCGCGTGTCCTGGCACGTGGATCACCTGGAACCGAATCCCGCCAACACGGAGCTCCTGCCCGTCGGCCAGCGGCCCATCGACGAGCGGCGGCGGATCGAAGGTCAGGCCATACATCTCCGCGATCTCCCCGGCTCGCGCGTAGAGCGGGTCGTCGAGGGGGTGCAGCAGCACCGGGACGTCATGGACGCGCCGTATCGCGGCGATCCCGCCGATGTGGTCCACATGCGCATGCGTGAGCCAGATCGCGTCCAGCGTGGCCCCCGAGTGGCGCAGCGTTGCCAGGAGCCGATCGCCCTCGTCACCCGGATCGACGTACACCGCGCGACCCGTCGCCTCATCGACGACGAGATACGCGTTCTCCTGGAACGCCCCGACCGTCGTCGCCGTGACGATCATACTGCGTAGCCACCCGTGGCGACGATGGCGGGGGTCGCGCTCGCCGGCAGCGCGCGTCGCGCCGCCAGATACTTCTCGGCCGCGATCGCCGCCGTCGTCCCATCGCCCGCCGCGGTCGTCACCTGCCGCGTGAGTTGCGCTCGCACGTCACCCGCGGCGAACAGTCCGCCCAGCGAGGTCTGCATGTTCGCGTCGGTGCGCAGATACCCCATCTCGTCGTGGTCCACATGGGCCTCGACGATACCCGTGTTGGGCCGAAAGCCGATGAAGACGAAGAGGCCCGTCGCAGTCAATGATCGCTCCGCGCCGGTCTTGAGGTTGCGGAGCCGGAGCGCGTGCACCAGCCCCTTGGCATCGCCTTCGACGGCCGTGACCACCGTATCCCAGATCACCTCGATCTTGGGGTTGGCCAATAGGCGCTGCTGGAGGATGGCTGACGCGCGCAGCTCGTCGCGGCGATGGATCAGATACACCGTGTCCGCGTAGCGCGTCAGGAAATCGCTCTCCTCTACGGCCGCGTCACCGCCCCCCACCACGGCGATCGTGTGGCCCTTGAAGAACGCGCCATCACAGATCGCGCAGTACGACACGCCCTTCCCGGCGTACTCGATCTCGCCCGGCACGTTCAGGAGCACCGGCGTGCCCCCCGCGGTCACGATCACCGTGGGCGCGCGGAACCGATCGCCCTCCTCCGTGTCCACGTCGAACAGCCCGTCATCGTTCTTGCGCACGCCGGTGACGCGACCGCCAGTGCGGAACTCCGCTCCGAATTTGCGCGCGTGATTCTCGAACCGCTGCGCGAGATCCCATCCCTCGATGTGCTCGAAGCCGGGATAGTCCTCGATCGTCTCCGTACGGAGCAGCTCCCCCCCCGGCACACCCGCCTCGAGCACCACCGTGCGCAGCATCGAGCGCCCAGCGTACAGTGCCGCCGTCAGCCCAGCAGGGCCCGCACCGACGATGATCACATCGTATTCAGCAGTCGTTCCCACGTCCCTCACCTATCGCCAAGACGTTCAGCGCACCGTGACAGTGAGATACCGTCCCTATCAGCACGTCGGCCGGCCCGCGGGTTCCCGCGTCGCGCACGATCGCGTCGGCGCGGACTGCCGCCGCCGTGTCGAACATCCCGACCCCATACGCTCGGTGCGTGCAATGAAAGATAACCGGGCCGGCCAGTGGCCGGCCCGCCGCGCGCTCGCCGTCAGCGTAGGCTTCGAGCGCCGCCGGCATCGTCCACCACCGCGTCTCGCGCGTCTTGGGGCAGGTGGTCGGCTCGATGCAATTGACCGGACAGACCCACTCCGCGAAGCTGACGTACGACGTGCCGGTAGGCGCGGTGCGATGCCATGGGACGGCGGGCGTTCCCGCGAGCGGACGTGTCGCGACCGTCCGCGCCGGCCAGCGCTCGCCCGTGCGTGCGAGCAGCCACTCGTACATCAGGTGCGGCATGAGCGGTGATGGGACGATGGCATCGCGAGCCGTCGCCGCCGGGTCGGCGCACGCGGCATCGAGATAGGTCCGGAAGAAGTCCGCCCATTCGGCGATCGCGACCTGTACCGCCGGCGTCGCGACGTCTCCCGCCGCGAGTGACTGGGCGATGCGACACGACGGATCGCGGTCCACGACGATCACCCGATCCCACCTCAGCGCGCCGGCCTGCCGGGCCCGCCCCAACTGACGCACGTAATAGCTGCCGTAGCATCCCCCGCCCACCACGACGATCGCCCCGTACGTGCCATCGAGTATTGCCGTCGGGTCAGACCCGGACACGGCGTCCACCATCGACCACGATCGTCTCGCCCGTGACGTAGTCGGCATGTAGCAGATACAGCACCGCGCCCACTACGTCCTCCGGAGTGCCCAGTCGCCGGAGCGGTGTGGTGGCCACGAGATGCGCGGCCGCCGCTTCATCCCACGCTGCCGGCAGCAGGACCGCTCCCGGCGCCACGGCGTTGACGCGCACGTGCGGCGCCATCGCGTGCGCGAGCGCGCGCGTCAACTGGATCACGCCCGCTTTGCTGATGCCGTGCGGGACGTACTCCGACCAGGTCTCGAGTCCCGCGAGATCGGCGATGTTGACGATGGCGCCGCCGCGCACGCCCATCCGGGCAGCCGCCGCCTGCGCGGCGAAGAACGGCGCTCGCAGATTGATCGCGAAGATCGCGTCCCAATCGGCCGGCGTCACGCTCCCCACCGGCGTCCGCCGCATCACGCCCGCCGAATTGACCAGCACGTCGAGCGTGCCCCAGTGGTCGGCCGCCGCATCCACGAGTCGCGCCGCCGCGACCGGGTCGCTCAGGTCCGCAGCCACCGCGAAGGCGTCTCCCCCCTGCGCGCGAATCGACTCGACGACACTCCGCGCGCCGTCCGCGGTCTCGTTGTAGTGGACGGCCACACGAGCGCCCTCGCGCGCGAGTCCCATCGCGATTGCGCGGCCGACGCGGTGCCCCGCGCCGGTTACGAGCGCAACGCGTTCGCGGAGCTCCACGTATCGCTCAGCGGTGCGCGGTATTTTCGTGCGCCCTCGGCTTGGAGTGCGGCCCACGTCGCCGGCACTTTGAGCGCGCCCAACACGCGCGGTCCCTCGGTCGCGCCGTGCCAGTCCGACCCCCCACTGCGCAGGAGCCCGAGATGGTCCGCGAGGGCGCCGAGCCGGGCGACATCCTCGGCCGAATGGCTCGGATGGCGGACTTCGACACCGTCGAGTCCCACCGACTGCAGCGCCTCGAGCCGCGCGCGGGTGCCGTCGCGCCCCGGGTGCGCGAACACGGCGACGCCCCCCGCGGCGTGCACCATCTGGATCGCTTCGGCAATCGACAGCCGCTGCTTGGCGACGTTCGCCGGACGGCCAGCCCCTAAGTAGCGGTCGAAGGCCTCGCGCTGATCGCGGACCCATCCGCCCGCGATGAGGGCCCGCGCGACGTGCGGCCGTCCCACCGCGCCCGTCCCGGCCTCGGCCAGGACCGCGTCGAGCGTGACCGGTACCCCAGCCGCGCGCAGCACCCCGACGATCGCATCGGCCCGGCGACGCCGTGAGAGACGCAGCTCGTCCAACATCGACGCGATCGGCCGGACGTCGGTGAGATGCAACCCCAGCAAATGCACTTCCTGATCGCCCTCGTTGGCGCTCAGCTCGATGCCGGCGATCACATCGACGCCGGCCGCCACCCCGGCCGCGCGTGCTGCGGCCACCCCATCGATGGTGTCATGGTCAGTGAGGGCGATCGCCACCAGACCAGCGGCCGATGCGCGCTGGGCGAGTTCGGTCGGAGAGGCCGCGCCATCCGACGCGGTGGAATGCGTATGGAGATCCACCGTTGGCGCGGCCACGGGCGGGCTGGATGGCGCCCCCGCCGCGCCGCCGGTCACGGGGCGTAGCCTGCTTCCGGCGACGTGAAGCTCGGTTGCGATGACTGAAACAACCGGAGCAGGTCCGCGTCGGACAATTCCGCGAACGACAGTTCCCGCGACCGCGCGCGCTGGGGCGAGTACCGGGTCACCCGAACGGTGCGGTCCTCGCCGGTCCCGCGCACGAACATGATGCCGAATTCATCGTGGTCGTACTGAGTGACGAATCCCGACGGGAATGCGCGCCACGTCTCGCCAGCGGCGGTGATCGAACGGCCAAGCATCGAAGAGCTCCTGAATGAGGGGTCGAGCTGCTACAGCTCGACCTCCTGGTATAACCGCGCGGGATCGATGACCGGTTCGGGAGCCGCGGCCAGCGCCGCGGCCAGCGCCGCCGCGTCCTCCGATTCCGCGAACTCGATGAATGCGCCCGGCAACTCCGCCTCCTCGAATACCCAATAGCGACACCGCCGACTCGTGTAGTGCTCCCGCTGCTGTCGCGCGCGATCGAGAAACCGATCCCGGTCACCGGGGGTGACGATGGTCCGCTGCATCACGAGGGAGCGACCGCCGGTCACGACACATCCTCCGGGTACGTCTCCAACCGCTTCTTGACGAACGCAAGGAACTCGTCCGCCACCGCCCCATCGATGAGCCGGTGGTCAAAGGAGATCGAGAAGTAGGAACACGTGCGGATGGCGATCGTGTCCTCGCCATCGGCGCCCGTGATCACCTTGGGGCGCTTCTCAATCGCGCCGACCCCCATGATCGCGACCTGCGGCTGGTTGATGATCGGCGTCCCCATGAGGGAGCCGAACACGCCCGGGTTCGTGATCGTAAATGTGCCGTCCTGGACCTCCTCGGGCTGCAACCGTTTGCTCCGGGCCCGCCCCGCGATGTCGTTGAGCGCGCGAGTGATACCGACCAGTGAGAGATCGTCCGCGTGCTTGATGACCGGCACGATCAGCCCCCATTCGAGGGCAACGGCGATGCCGATGTTGTATTGCTTCCGATAGATGACGTTGCTGCCCGCGACGGACGCGTTGAGCACGGGAAATGTCTTGAGCCCCTCCACCGCCGCCCGAATGATGAATGGGAGATAGGACAGTCGCTGCCCACTCGTCGCCGCGAACTCAGCTTGCTTTTTCGCACGGATCCGCGCCACCCGCGTCAGGTCCACTTCGAACACCGATGTCACGTGGGCCGACGTGCGGCGGGAGGCAACCATATGGTCGCTGATCAACTGGCGCATCTTCGTCATCGGCTCGACCACGTCGCCTGGCCACGCCTCCGGGACCGGAAGCGCGGGTCCGACGCCGCCGGGCGCGTGCATCGACGGCGACGCCAGCGGTGCGGGGGTCACGCTCGGCCCCCCGACTCCCACGACTCGCGACCCTGCCGCGACCGCCGCGCCAGACTCGAGCAGTGCTTCGATGTCTCGCTTGGTCACGCGGCCCGCGACACCACTCCCCGTCAACGTGGCCAACTCGATCCCATGATCGGCCGCAATCTTGCGCACGAGCGGCGATGATCTCGTCCGGAGCCGCTCCTCCAGCGTCTGGCCATTGCCGGACGGCGCGGTCGCGATCGGCCGCGGTGCATCGACACGAGCACTGGCCACTGCGGGCGCCAACGCCGCGCTAGCGGCCACCGGTGCCGGGGGCCGAGCCACGGATCCGGCCGCCACGACGGGCGCGGGTGCAGCCGGCGCCGCTTTGACCGCGCCGACCTCCGTCTCGAGGCGGGCGACCACCGTCTGCACGGCCACGGTCTGTCCCTCCAGCACCAAGATCTCCGCGAGCGTCCCGGCGCTGGGCGACGGAATCTCGGCATCCACCTTGTCCGTGGAGATCTCGAAGATCGGCTCATCGCGTTTGACCGAGTCACCGACCTTCTTCAGCCACTTCGAGACAGTGCCCTCGGCGATCGATTCGCCCATCTGCGGCATGATCACATCTATGCGTGCCACCGCCATACCCCCATTCTGAGTTCATCCTGTCGTCGGTCCCGATCATACGCCCGATCCGCGAGGCTCATCGCGGCCGCCGACGCAGACGCCATAACACCAACGCGGGGAGCGTGACCACGCCGATCAATCCACCCACACCCGCGAAACTCTGCCAGTTGCACGCGGGGAGCTCGGCGTCGAACTGGCAATGCGTCGCCGAACTATAGAACCGCGCCACGAGCACCGCGACCATCGCGCCGCTGAAAAACCCGGCGACCGCCATCACACACCCCACCGCGACCCGGTTCGCACCGGGCGCCTCATCCGCGCCACGAGGCGCCCCATTCGCGCCACCGGGCGCCTGCGTCGGACTGCCCTGCGCCCCCTCCCCACCGTCCCCCACCCGAATCAGTACCGCGCGAGCTGCCGCACCGCCCGCACGATGTCCGCCGTCTGCGGAAGAACGTAATCCTCGAGCGACGGCGCGTACGGGAGCGGGACATCGGCGGCGGTCACGCGCAGTATCGGCGCGTCCAGCCACTCGAATGCCTGCTCGTTGATGCGCGCCGTGATCTCTCCCGCGATGCCGCCCGTTCGAGTGTCCTCATGCACGATCAATACCCGATTGGTCTTGCGGACGGTGGCCACGATCGCCTCGTCATCCATCGGCAACAGCGTGCGCAGGTCGAGCACCTCGACCGACAGACCATCCTCGCGCTCCAACTGCTCGGCCGCCTCGATCGCCTTCCAGACCGTGGCCGCGTAGGTAATGATCGACACGTCGCGCCCTTCGCGCGCTAGACGGGCCTTGCCGATCGGCACGACGTGGTCGCCGGCCGGCAGTTCTTCCTTGATACGACGATAGAGGTACTTATGCTCGAAGAAGAGCACGCAGTCGTCATCCCGGATCGCGGATTTGAGCAGTCCCTTGGCATCGGCGACCGTCGCCGGGTAGACGATCTTGAGCCCAGGCGTGTGCAGAAACGCGGCCTCCGGGTTCTGCGAGTGGAAGGGCCCGCCGCGCACGTAGCCGCCACTCGGCCCACGGACCACCATCGGGCATGGAAGCATGGCCCGGTACCGCGCGGTCGCCACGTAATTCGTGAGGATGTCGTAGGCACAAGAGATGAAGTCGATGAACTGCATCTCGCAGACCGGCCGCAGCCCCATGTGCGCCGCACCCGCGGCGGCCCCGACGATCGCGACCTCGGAGATCGGCGTGTCGATGACCCGCCGCTCGCCGAACCGCGCTTGCAGCCCCTCCGTGACCTTGAACGCTCCTCCGTACGCGCCGATGTCTTCGCCCAAGCACAGGACGTTGGGATCGCGCTCCATCTCTTCGAAGAGCGCTTGCCGGATCCCCTCGAGATACGTGGACTCAGCCATCGTGAGTTCCCCACGCGGCCGGCCGCTCATGCGTCGTGACCGCCGCATCCACCCCCGACCTATACCACAACGGCTCCGCGGCGATGGGGTCGGCGTAAACACCGACCAGCGCGTCGCGACCTTCGGGCATGGGCGACGCCGCCGCCTCGTCGGTCGCCGTGTCGATCTCGGACTGTACACGAGCATCGATGGCCGCCAGTTCCGTCGCGCCGATTCCATCCCGCTCGAGCAGCACCCGCGAATACCGGTCGAGCGGATCGTTCTCGCGCTCCCACCGCTCGATCTCGCCCGGCGGCACGTACGACTGGTTGTCGTGCTCGGCGTGCCCCTTCCGGCGATACGTCACCAGCTCGACGAGCGTGACGCCGCCGCCTGCGCGCGCGCGATCGACTGCCCGTTTCGTCGCCTGGTAGGTGGCCACCACGTCGTTGCCGTCGGCGCGCTCCCCGACAATGCCGTATCCGACCGCCTTGACCACGAACGATCTCGCCGCGGTCTGCTTCTCGATCGGCGTCGAGTACGCGTATCCGTTGTTCTCGACAATCACCACCAGGGGACACCGCTGGACGGCCGCGAAGTTCAACCCCTCGTGAAAGGCGCCGGTCGATGTCGCGCCATCGCCGACATAGACGAGCCCGACCCGGTCCTCGCCGCGCAGTTTGAACGACAACGTGATGCCCGCCATGACGGGCACCATGTCGCCGAGGTGGGAGATCTGCCCGACGAATCCGCGAACGAGGTCCCCGTAGTGGATGTTGAGCTCGCGCCCACGCGTCGGTGAGTCGCCCTTGGCCATGTACTGCCGCAGGATTTCGGTCGGCTTCGCACCCTGCACCAGCATCGACCCCAAGTTGCGGATCAAGGGAGACAGCACATCCCCCTTGCTGCGATCCAGTGCGTAGGCGCTCCCGACCGCATCGGCTTCTTGCCCGAGCGACCGAAAGAGACCTCCGACCACCTTGGTCTGCCGATACAGGTTCACCAGTCGCTCCTCGAGCGACCGGGTGAGGCGCATGTAGTAATAGAGCTCGAGCCGGTGCTCGCGCGTCAGCGCGGTCGCGCCATCGCTGGCATCCTCGCTCACGCCGGCTGACACGCCGTTCCCGGGCGTCACGCGAGGTGCCGCACCCCCTGTCGGCTGCCCCCCGACCGGCGACGCGACTCCGCCCACATCGCGCGCGGGTGTGCGCTTGGAGGATCGCTCGGCGGCCATCAGTACCCGGCCTCCAACGCATGGCGTGGGTCGGCCGCCGTGTGCACCTGGACGAAGAACTTCTTCACGGTCTTGTCCAGGCGACTCTCGCCGGGCTGGTCGCTGTCGGCCTCGACGAACGTGTAGTGGCCGCCCTCCGCGGCAGCGGACAGACGCACCGTGCCGAGCGGTCCCGCAAAGGTGCGTGCCCGTGGCGCGTTCGCCGTCATCACCAAGCCGAGCCCCGGGAAATATGCGTCGGCGGCCGCGAGTACCGCGGCCGGCGCCAGTGGCGTACGGTGAAAGAGCTTCACCTGATCTCTACCTCCCCGGTGGCGGCTCCGACTTCCTGCTGCCAATCGAGCTTTTCGAGGGGGCGCGTCGAATCACGGCGGAACTGCAGCCCCATCGCCCAACCGCCCGCCGTAATGAAGTGCAACTTGCCGTAGTACGTCCCCGCCTGTGGTCCGGGAGTCAGTCCGTCCCATGCATTCGCGCCATCACGACTCGTCGCATAGATCCGACCTTCGCCGCCTTCGATCGGCTGTCCCGACGATTTGTCGCGGACCACCACTTTGAATATCACGTCCTCGCGGGCGTGCGGCGGGACCGGGTCGGCCGTGATCTGATAGGCGAAGTCGTCGGTCCAGAACCGAGTAGGGGGCGGTCCCGGGGGCGGCCCACACGCGGCCGCGGCAGCGACCCCGACGATCAGGAGCGCGAGGCGCGGGAAAGGCCTCGCCACCTTTCCGCGACGGGCGCCTGGCATCGACCGAGCCCGACCGGCCAGCTGGGTCACGAATAGTACTCGAGTCCGAGATGCGTGATCTGCTCCTCGCCTGCGAGATGTCGAAGCGTGTTCTTCAGTTTGGTCTGCTGAATGAACAGATCGTGCTCCGGCTGCAGCCCGCTGGCCGCCATCGGGCTCTTGTAATAGAACGAGAGCCATTCCTGGATGCCTTTGAGGCCGGAGCGCTGCGCGAAGTCGGAGAACAGCGCAAGATCCAATACGAGCGGCGCCGCCAATATCGAGTCGCGGCACAGGAAGTTCACCTTGATCTGCATGGGGTATCCCATCCACCCCACGATGTCGATGTTGTCCCACCCCTCCTTGTTGTCGCCGCGCGGCCGATAGTAGTTGATCCGCACCACGTGGTGGAGATCGCCGTACAGCGTCGGATACGCGTCGGGCTGTAAGATGGAGTGCAGCACGCTGAGCTTGGACTCCTCCTTCGTCTTGAACGAGGCTGGGTCGTCGAGGACTTCGCCGTCCCGGTTTCCGAGAATGTTGGTCGAGTACCACCCGGCGAGACCGAGCATCCGCGCCTTGATGCCGGGCGCGATCACGGTCTTCAACCACGTCTGTCCAGTCTTGAAGTCCTTCCCCGATATCGGCACGCCGCGATCCTTCGCCAGTTGGACGAGGCACGGCATGTCCACCGTCAGGTTCGGCGCGCCGTTCGCGAAGGGCACGCCCTCCATGAGCGCCGCGTAGGCATACAACATCGACGGCGCGATCGCGTCGTCGTTGCGCTCCATCGCTTTCTCGAATTGCTCGAGCGTCGCGTGCGCCGCCCCCGCCTTGATGTAGATCTCCGTCGAGGCACACCACACGATCACGACGCGATCGACCTTGTGACGGCTCTTGAAGTCGCGGATGTCCTGGCGAATCTGCTCGGCGAGGTCGCGCTTCGTCTTCCCGCGTTTGACGTTTGGCCCGTTGATCCGAGTCACGTACTTGTTGTCGAACGCGGCCGGCAGCGGTGTGATACCGCGGAGGAAGCCCGCGATCCGCTCGATGTGCGCGCTCTCGAGCACGCCAGCCTTGCACGCCGCGGTGTAGGCGTCGTCGGGGAATGGATCCCATGCGCCGAACACGAGATCGTCGAGGCTGGCGAGCGGCACCAGATCCTTGATCAGCGGCGCGCGATTCTCGGTGCGCTTCCCGAGCCGGATGTTGGCCATCTGCGTCAGCGACCCGATCGGGAGTGAATACCCGCGACGTACGCTCTCTACGCCGGCCATGAATGTGGTGGCCACGGCCCCGAGCCCGGGGGTCATGACACCCAGACGCCCCGTCGCAGGGCGGATCGTCGATATTGGAGAGTCAGTCATTTGCTCTTGAGCGCGGCCCGCGGTGCAGCGGGCGTCGCGCGTGAAAAGTGCGGCGGCGGCAGGATTGCCACCTCCGACGCGGGCCGCGTGGCACGGTACACGGCCACCACACGCTGCACGGCGGTGGCCCACGACGTCACCGTGAGGACTACCACGATCGCGGCCAACACCCACCCATCGAATGCCAACCCGAAAAATGCCTGCGGCGCGGACAGCAACACGACTCGCTCCGGTCGCTGCATGAACCCGACCTTCGCGTTGACGCCCAACGCCTCAGCACGAGCACGCGTGTACGATACGAGAAACCCGCCTACGATGCCGAATAAGCACACCACGAGGAGCGGCTCGCTCGCATGGCGTGGGCTGGTCGCATAGAACACGGCGAGTCCGGCGAGGACCGCGGCGTCGGCGATCCGGTCGAGCGTGGAGTCATAGAACGCGCCGAAGACGCTGGACAGCCCGGTCCGGCGGGCCACGTCGCCGTCCACCACGTCGAACAAGGCCGTCAGTCCGAGAAACCATCCGCCAGTGCGGATGTGCCCGGCACCATAGATGATGCCGGCGCCGATCGAGCAACAGGTGCCAAGTGTCGTGATCGCGTTGGGATGGACCCGGTGCCGGACGAGCAACGAGGCAATGGGCTCGACGAGTCGCACGTACCCGCGTTTTATCCAATCCCACAGAGGTCTCATGCCTAGCCATGCAGCCGCCGCCGGCGCGGGCGGGAAAAAAAAGTCGCCGGAGCGGCGCCCCAGCCTACAAAACTTATCGGACGGCGGATGATGGAGAAAGGGGCGCGCCCACTCCGACTCGCCCGCGTGGGCCACATCATTGCCACATCACTGGTAGAGGAGATACGGCGCGACGCGATGCGCGAATGCCGCGACGGCGGGAGCCATCCCGTCGATCGTGCGATCCGGGTCCGCGCCGCGGATGAGCGCCGCCCGGGCGCCCGGGGCGCCAAAGCGGAGATCGAACGCCGTGGTGTCCAGCCGAAGGGAATCGCCGTTTGCACGGGCCACCGCCCAGAGCAGCGCGGCGCCGAGCCGGCCGGTCTCGACGCGGGCGCGGTCCGTCACCACGATGCGCACGCCCGGAATCGCCCGACCTCCGAATTTGCCGTCGGTGGGCGCGTTCGGCGTAAACGTCTCCGCCTCGAATCGCACGCCGGACAGTGGGCGATCGGCCAACAGCGTGGCGACTCGCCGTGCGTCGAGCCAGGGCGCACCGAGTCGCTGGAACGCGTCGGGCGTACCTCGTCCGACCGAGAGATTCGACCCCTCGAAGGCGACGAGCGCCGGGTACAACAGCGCGCTGGTGAGTGACGGGAGGTTCGGCGACGGCCGCACCCACGGCAATCCGGTCTCGTCGAACCACGACGCGCGCCGCCATCCGCGCATCGGGACCACGTGAAGGTCCGCGCCTAGCGCCAGCCGGTCGTTGTAGTAGCGCGCGAGCTCGCCCATGGTGAGCCCGTGTCGCATCGGGATCGGAGCCAAGGCATAGGGGCGCGCGGGACGACCGGGCTCGGATTCGTCCGCGTTTGCGAGCGCGCTGTCGAGTAGCGGGCCCTCGATCCGGCTCCCCGTGATCGGGTTGGGTCGATCGAGTACCAACACCGGCACGTGCGCACGGGCCGCGGCACGCATCGCGTACACCATCGAGGCGACGTACGTCCATGTTCGGGTCCCGACGTCCTGGAGGTCTACCACCAGGACATCGAGACGACGCAGGATGCTGTCCGGGGGGGCCAACACCGTCGCCCCGTAGAGCGAGTACACCGGCACACGGCTGGCCGTGTCCACCCCGCCCGGCACGAACTCGTGGTCGTCCTGCCCGCGGATGCCGTGCTCCGGCGAGAACAATACGGCCAACCGGACTGCGGCTCGCGTCGCGAGTGGCGACCGCGATAGCAGCTCGACGTCCGAGGTGCCCGCTCGATCGACGCCGGTTTGGTTCGTGAGCAATCCGACCCGCTTGCCCCGGATCAACCGGACGCTATCCTCAAGCAGCACGGTGATACCGGGGACGACGCCGTCCCCCACGCGGGCCGTTGGTGCCAAGCCGAGTCCGACGTGGGATGCGGCCGAGGCGCCTGCCGTGAGGACCACGAAGGAGACCACGATCGCCGACGCCGCCATCCGGCGGCTGCGCATGGTCTCCCCGTCGGTGACGATTCGTTTCACGAAGTCCGTACCCTCGTCGTAGTAAGGATGAAGCTAACACCGATCGATTGGGCCATCGTCGCCAGCTATTTCGCCCTCTCCACGGGCGTTGGGCTGTACTTCACGCGGCGTGGCGGCGCGAGCCTCAACGAATATTTCCTCTCTGGTCGCGCCGCGCCGTGGTGGCTCGCCGGTGCGTCAATGGTGGCCACGACCTTTGCCGCCGACACGCCGCTGCTCGTGACCGGCTTGGTCGCCACCAAAGGCGTCGCCGGCAATTGGCTGTGGTGGAATTTCGTGATGAGCGGCATGCTGACGGTCTTTTTCTTCGCCCGTCTCTGGCGCCGCGCCAACGTGATGACCGACGTCGAGTTCTCGGAGATTCGCTACAGCGGGCGCCCCGCCGCGTTCCTCCGCGGGTTCCGGGCGCTGTATCTCGCCGTGCCGATCAATCTCATCATCATCGGGTGGGTGACGCGCGCGATGATCAAGATCCTCACGATCTCGCTGGACATCTCGCCCGTCGTCGCGGTCGGCATCTGTTTCGTGGCTACGGTCGGCTATTCGGTCGCGGCCGGTCTCTGGGCGGTCCTGTGGACGGATCTCGTGCAGTTCGTGATCAAGATGACCGCCGTGATTGTGCTCGCGGTCTTCGCCGTGCGCGCCGTGGGAGGCATCGACGTCATGCGCACGAAGCTCACGGCGCACTTCGGATCGGAAACGGCCGCCCTTTCGGTGCTGCCCGTGGCGGTCGGCGGTCCGCACGGGCTCGCCGCGTATGCGTGGATGCCGCTGCTCGCGCTCGGGACGTTTCTCTTCGTCCAGTGGTGGGCCGCATGGTATCCGGGCGCCGAGCCCGGTGGGGGCGGATACGTCGCGCAACGCATCTTCGCCGCCCGATCGGAGCGCGACGGCGTACTGGCCACGCTCTTTTTTCAGATCGCCCACTATGCGCTGCGCCCCTGGCCATGGATCGTCACCGGTCTCGCGACCGTGATCCTGTACCCCACGCTCCAGGACAAGGAATCCGGCTACGTCCACGCCTTCGTGGACCTGCTGCCCACCCCATGGCGTGGGTTCATGATGGCGGGCTTCGCGGCCGCGTACATGTCCACTATCGGCACGCAGCTCAACTGGGGTGCGTCCTATCTCATCAACGACTTCTATAAGCGCTTCATCCGGCCGAATGAGACGGACCACCACTACGTCTCCGTCTCACGCGGTGCCACGATCCTGCTCTTTCTCCTGTCGATCGTCGTCGCATGGCAGATCTCGTCGATCGAGCAAGCGTGGAAATTCCTGATCGCTGTGGGGGCCGGGACCGGCCTCGTATACATGCTCCGCTGGTACTGGTGGCGCATCAATGCCTGGTCGGAAATCAGCGCGATGTTGGTCTCGCTCGGCGTGGCAATCGTCGCCCTGCAGGTCGTGCCCCACCATTTCGTCCCCGGCGACCCCAATGCCGATGCGTCCGTCATGCTGGTGACGGTCGGCCTGACCACGGTCGTGTGGATCACCGTGACATGGTTGACCCCGGCCGAGCCCGACGCGGTGCTGGAGTCGTTCTACCGGCGGGTGCGCCCGGGCGGCCCCGGCTGGCGCAAGGTGGCCGAACGCGCGGGATTCGGTGCCGAGCCGCTGGCCGTGGGCCGGGGAGCCTGGCTCAATTGGATCGCCGGAATCGTCGCCGCGTACGCGACGCTGTTCGGGATCGGCAAGCTGATCTTTGGACCGCTGAGCACGGGGTTCATCCTCCTCGCGGTGGCGGCTGTTGCCTTCGCCTGGATCGCCCGGTCGTTTCGGCAGGAGACTCCACCGGACTCCCGCGGGGTACCAGGTACGGTGGCCCCTACCCCCGTGGCCGCTGACTAGCAGGCGCCGACTAGTGGCCGGCGACTGGTGGGCGCCGGCGCTGGGCGCCGGCGCGGGTCCGCCGAAGCCCCCTGTCCCTATTGGGTTAGCCCTTGGGGTAGCCCAAGGGTTAACCCCCATCTCGGGAACCGATTCGGTTGAATGGGGCCTTGTTAGTCGGTACCTTGTTTGTATCTCTGAGGAGGATCGATGGCTACATCGCAGCACCCTGCCACGCACGACGAAATCGTGGAGACGCAGCCCGAGGTCGTGCTGACCGTGACCCCCAATGCGCGGGTCGAGGTCAGACGGTTCATGGAAGCCGAGGGTGTGTCGCCCGGCGCTGGCGGGCTGCGCGTGAGCGTGCAACCTGGGGGTTGCAGCGGATTCAAGTACGGGCTGCTGATCGAGGACGCGAGCGCCGAGGACGATCTGATCGTGGACCAAGGCGAGTTCCGCGTGTTCGTGGACCCGTTCTCCGCTCAGTACATCCAGGGCGTGACGATCGACTACGTGTCGTCCATGCAGGGATCCGGATTCACGTTCAAGAATCCGACGAGCACGGGCGGCTGCGGATGCGGCAGCTCCTTCTCTGCGTAGCCGCGCCCTAACGTCTTCTCGGCCCCAAGAGGGCGGTTGAGGCCCGCGATTCGCTCCCGGATCGCGGGCCTTTTCGCGTCCCCCGCTCCCGTCGTCCCCCCCGCCCCGCCCGACCGCCTGTCGTGACCCGGACCGTCACGCCGCTCGATCTGGTGGTGGTGGTCGTGTACCTCGCCGGGACCACCATCCTCGGCGTCTGGCTCGGTCGCTCGCAGCGCGACTCCCGCGACTATTTCGTGGCGAGTCACGCCATCCCATGGTGGGCGGTGTTGATCTCCGTGGTCGCCACCGAGACGAGCGCCGTGCCGTTCATCAGCATCCCGGCCCTGGCGTACCTCGGCGATTTCACCTTTTTGCAAGTCGCCGCCGGCTATATCGTCGGTCGCATCGTCGTCGCGTTCACGCTGCTCCCGCGCTATTTCCAGGGCGACCTGGTGACCGCGTATGCGCTCCTCGAGCGGCGCTTCGGACTCGCGACACGCCGCTTTGCCTCGATCGTGTTCATGGTCACGCGCGCGCTCGCCGACTCAGTCCGGGTATTCGCGACCGCCATCCCCATCTCTCTGATCCTCGGGTCCGTCGTCGCACCCAGGTACGTGATGCCGCTCGCGATCGTCGTGTTGGGCATTCTGACGGTCGTGTACACGTATCACGGCGGGATGCGGGCCGTGATCTGGACCGATGTGCTGCAGACGGGCGTGTACCTGATCGGCGGCGCAGCCGCGGTGGTGCTGCTCGGTCGATCGGTCGAGGGCGGATGGTCCGCCATCCTCGCGCATGCCGCGGCCGCGGGCAAACTACGCGTCGTTGACCTCTCGCCTCGGCTCGACCGGCCATACACGTTGTGGGGCGGCGTGATCGGGGGCGCGTTTCTGTCCATGGCCTCGCACGGGGCGGACCAGCTGATCGTCCAGCGGCTTCTGGCCGCATCGTCGCTGCGCGATGCCCGCCGCGCGCTCATCGGGAGCGGCTTCGCCGTACTTGCACAATTCACACTCTTTCTGCTGATCGGCGCCGGGCTGTACGCGTTCTACCAGGGTCGCGTCTTTTCGACGCCCGACGCCGCCTTCCCCACTTTCATTTTGGAGCGGATGCCGCCCGGCCTCGTTGGCCTGATCCTGGCCGCGATCCTGGCCGCGACCATGAGCACCCATTCCGGAGCCATCAATTCCTTGGCCGCCTCGACGACGCACGACCTGTATTTGCCCATTACCCGACGGTCGCCAAGTGATCCGGCCGTACTGCGCGCCGGCAAGCGGTTCACACTCTTCTGGGGCGCCGTGCTGACCGGAGGGGCGTTACTCTATCGCCAGCAAGGGACGCCGGTCGTGGCGGTCGCCCTCACCATCGCCTCCTTTACCTACGGCGGACTCCTGGGCGGGTTCTTCCTCGGGCTTTGGTGGCAGCGGGCGATGCAGCGCGATGCCATTATTGGCATGGCCGTGGGAATCGCCACCATGGCGTTCATCGTGTTCGCGAAGCAAATCTCGACCTGGATCCCGGCCCTCGCGGCCGGACTCGCGCCGTTCGCCACCATCTCTTTCCCCTGGTACGTCTTGATCGGAACGACTATCACGCTCGCCGTCGGCATCGCGAGCTCGCTGACCCACGCTACCCCGGCAATCGAGCCACGCCAATGACCCGAATCGTTGTTGGCGTCGATGGCGGCGGCTCACGCACTCGTGTGATTGTGGCAGATGAACACGGCACTGAGCTCGCTCGCGCCGACGGCGACCCGAGCGCGCTGCGTCCGGGTGACGCAATGCAGTCGGCCGCCGTCATCGCCGCCGCCGTGGCGGAAGGTCTCCAGGTCGCTGGGATGACGGACAGCAGACCGAGTGTCGTCTGCGTCGGCGTCGCGGGCGCGGGACGGGAGCCCGAACGGCAAGCGCTCCTCCAGGCGCTCGTGTCACTGCGGGTCGGAGACGATGTCGTCGTGCACGCCGACGCCACGATCGCGCTCGACGATGCATTCGGCGACGGACCAGGCATCGTGCTGATCGCGGGCACGGGCTCGGTCGCCTTCGGCCGCGGACCGACGGGGACGTTCGGGCGCTGCGGTGGATGGGGTCCCGTCTGCGGTGATGAGGGCGGCGGCGCGTGGATCGGCCGGCGCGCACTCAGTGTCGTGACGGCGTCCGCCGATGGCCGCGAGCCCGAGACGGCGCTCGTCGGCGCGGTACTCACGGCGGCACAGGTGACCACGGTCCACGACCTCATCCCGTGGGCTGCCGCAGTCGGGCCGGCCGGCCTCGCCGGGCTCGTGCCTGCCGTGCTGCACAGCGCGGAGGCCGGCGACCTGCGCGCCAACGCGGTGGTCAGCTTCGCGGCGGAGGAGTTGGTGCTACACGTCCGGACGCTGGCCCGACGGCTTTTCACGGACGAACGCGCCACCGCACCGGTGGCCTTCGCGGGTGGCCTCCTCGACCGGCGATCGCTGCTCCGCGCGCGCGTTGAGCATCGGTTGAAGTCCGCGGTGCCCGGCGGGGTGCTGGATGCGAGAAACGTGGTCCCCGCACGGGGCGCCGTGCGTCACGCGCTCCGGGTGCTCGCCGCGCAATAGCCCGTCAACGCGATTGGGTGCGGCGACCGTGCGCAAGGTGACGGCCGCCAGACTGGGCACCATCACCTGGACTCGCCCTACCAGGATTCGCCTGACTCCGGTACGGACTCGCCAGCCGCGCGTCGGCGCATGACGGAATGCCGGATACCGTAGAGTAGATACACCGCGAGCCCGATCACGAGCCAGACGTAGAATCGGACCCAGGTGACATGGGGCAGCCCGTTCATCAAGACGAGGCAGACGGCCGCCCCTCCCAGCGCGATCGGCCACACGAATTTCACGCGGAATGGGCGTGGCCGGTCAGGCTCCTTCAAGCGCAGCGCAAGGACGCCGACACAGACGAGCACGAAGGCGAACAAGGTTCCGATATTCGTGAGATCGTAGGTCTCACCGGCATCGCCGATCATCGCCCACACGCCCACCGCAACGCCGGTCACGATCGTGGTCGCCCAGGGGACCCGGTATTTCGGATGCACCCGGGCCGCCCACCGGGGCAGGAGGCCGTCTCGCGCCATCGAGAAGAAGATCCGAGGCTGGCCGTATTGAAAGACGAGGAGGACCGCCGACAACGCAAACAAGGCGCCGAGCGAGAGAATCGTCGACAGTGTCGTCAATCCGGTCCTCGTCAGCGCCAGCGCCAACGGATCCGCGACCCCGAGTGCAGTCGCCGGTACCATGCCGGTCATGACGGCCCCGATAGCGATGTAAATGATCGTACAGATCGCCAGGCCGCCGAGAATGCCAATGGGCATGTTACGCTGCGGGTTCTTCGTTTCTTCTGCGGCCGTCGAGATGGCGTCGAACCCGATGTACGCGAAGAAGATGATCGCCGCACCGTGATGAATACCGGAAAAACCGTTCGGTGCGAACGGATGGTAGTTCGCGGGGTGAATATGCGACAAGCCGGCCACCACGAACAGCGTGAGCACTACCAACTTGATCGCGACCAGGACGTTGTTTGTGCGCGAGCTCTCTCGCACTCCCAGCAGCAACAGCCAGGTGATCAGCGCGACGATGACGAGCGCCGGGAGATTGACCAGCATCGCGACTCCCCCGACGTGCGGGGCCGTGGTCAGGAGCCCGTGGACCGCCGGGTCGGGACTCAAGAGCGCCGTCCGATACCCGGTCGTGAGCCAGTCGGGCAAGTTCACGCCGACGCCGGCGAGCAATGACTTGAAGTAGACCGCCCACGTGATCGCCACCGCGACGTTGCCGACCGCGTATTCGAGGATGAGATCCCACCCGATGATCCAGGCGACGACTTCACCCAGCGTCGCGTACGAATACGCGTACGCGCTTCCGGCCTGCGGGATCATCGACGCCAACTCGGCGTAGCAGAGTCCGGCCAGCGCACACCCGAAGGCTGCCAGAACGAATGAGATGATGATCGCAGGGCCAGCGCCGCTTCTGATGAGATGGCCGGCCGCGTCGAACTCCCCTGCGGTCGCTGTCCCGATCGCCCCGAAAATTCCCGCCCCAATCACGGCGCCGATCGCCAGCATGATCAGATCGCCCGCGCCGAGCGCACGCCGGAGCACGCCCTCGCCCTCCGGAGCCATGAGGGCGATTGGCTTCCTCGAGAAACACGAGCTCACGAAGCCCATGGTCCGGTCCCGTTCAGATGAAGAGCGGCGCCAACACCAACGTGATGGTACTCAAAAGCTTGACGAGCACGTGCAGCGACGGCCCCGCAGTGTCCTTGAACGGGTCGCCCACGGTATCACCGACCACGCTCGCCTTGTGCGTGTCCGACCGCTTCCCGCCGTAGACGCCCGTCTCGATGTATTTCTTGGCGTTGTCCCACGCTCCGCCGCCGGTGTTGAAGAAGATCGCCATGAGAATCCCGGCGATCGTCGCCACCATCAGGAACGCGGCCACCGCCTCGGCCCCCAACCCAATGGTCTTGAACGCCAACCCCACCGCGATCGGGAACGCGACCACGAGTACGCCCGGGGCGACCATCTCCTTGAGGGCGCCAATCGTGACGATGTCCACGCACCGCCCGTAGTCCGGCGAATCCGTGCCCTGCATGATCCCCGGCTTTTCGCGGAACTGGCGCCGGACTTCGTTGATCACAGAATAGGCCGCCCGACCCACGGCCTTGATCGCGAGCGACGAGAACCAAAAGACCAGCATGGCTCCCAGCAATCCGGCCACGAACAGCTCCGGTCGCGCGATGTTCACCACGACCCGCCGGCCCGTGTAGTTGAAGACTTCGTCGAGATACGCCGAAAACAGGAGGAATGCCGCCAGCGCGGCCGACCCGATTGCGTAGCCCTTGGTCAGTGCTTTGGTGGTGTTGCCAACCGCGTCCAGCCGGTCGGTGATCGCCCGCACGGACTCCGGCTGCTGCGACATCTCGATGATCCCACCCGCGTTGTCCGTGATCGGACCAAAGGTGTCCATGGCCAATACGTATCCGACGGTGCCGAGCATCCCCATCGTCGCGATCGCCGTCCCATACAATCCGCCGATCGGATCGCCGGCACTATCGACCAGCCCACTCGCGCGTCCGAGATAGTAGCTCGCGACGATCGCGATACCGATCGCGAAGACCGGGAGCACCGTCGCCTCGAGACCGACCGCGATTCCCTGGATGATGTTGGTCGCGGGGCCGGTCTGACTCGCTTCGGCAATCGCTTTCACCGGGCGGTACGCATACTCCGTGTAGTACTGCGTGATGAGCAAGAACGCGATCGACATCAGGACTCCCACCATCCCGCACAGCAGAAAGTGCCACCAGGCATCCGGCGCCGGCTGGAGCGGTGCGCCGAGCAGCCACCGACAGGCGCCAGCGAAGCCGAAGAGGGACAACGTCGCGGTGACGTAGAATCCCCGGTTGAGCGCTTGCATGGGGTCCGCGTCCTCTCGCGTCTTGACAGTCATGACCCCGATGATCGATGCAATCAGTCCGATTGCGCCGGCCACCAGCGGGAAGAGAATGCCCGGGATCCCGAAGTAGCGATACAGGAAGACCCCGAGGATCATTGCCCCGATGTTTTCGGCGGCCGTGGACTCGAACAGATCGGCGCCGCGCCCTGCGCAGTCGCCGACGTTGTCGCCGACGAGGTCCGCGATCACGGCGGGATTGCGCGGGTCATCCTCCGGAATACCCGCTTCGACTTTGCCCACGAGATCCGCGCCGACATCCGCCGCCTTTGTGTAGATCCCGCCACCGAGCTGGGCGAACAACGCCACGAACGAGGCGCCGAAGCCGTAGCCCACGATCAGAAACGGAATGTGCGGCGCCCAGTCGGCCGGCGTCATGGTGGTGGGCGTCAGCGCCGTGAGAATGGCAAACAGCCCCCCGACACCCAGCAGCGACATCGCCACCACGAACAGCCCCGCGACCGCCCCGCCCCGCAAGGCCACCTGCAGCGCGGCGTTGAGCGACGACATCGCAGCCGCCGCCGTCCGGATATTGGCCCGGACCGCGGTCCACATCCCGACGAAGCCCGCGATCCCCGAGCTGAGCGCGCCAAGCAGGAACGACACGGTCACATACAACGCGAGCAGGTGCGGATCGCTGACCGGGTCGCTCGGATTCGGGCGGCGGAGAAATGCGTAGCCGACGTAGATGACCACGGCGACCACGATCGCGAGGAGTGCGATCGTCCGATACTGCCGCGCGAGAAACGCTTCGGCTCCCTGCTGGATCGCATCGGAGATGCGCTGCATCTCCACCTTTCCGCGCTGGCGAGACAACACCCACCGGGCGAGCCACACGGCGAAGACGAGTGCGAAAACGCTGGCTCCGATGATGATCGTGAGGAGCGTGGACTGCGTAGGTAGCATGAGTAGTTGGACTCTCGGAGAGAAGTCGGTGGGTCAGCGCGGGTCAGTGGACGCCGCGAGCGGCGTCCGCGGAGCGAGTCCGCGCCACACATAGTAGACCGGAACACCCAGCAGCACCAACACGAGCCCCGTCAGCGACTGGGCCCGAGTCTGGTGCGCCAGCAGGAGCGCGACGGCGACCGCCGACGCGAGGATGATGTACAACGCGGGCAAATAGGGATAGCCGAACGCCCGATACGGACGGTCCGCGGCCGGCCGCGTCCGGCGGAGGACGAAGAGTCCGATCGTCGTCAGCACATAGAATATCAGGACCGCGAAGATGACGTAGTTGAGGAGCTGATTGTACGTCCCGGTCAGGCACAAGATCGTCGTCCACGCAGCTTGGACCACCAGCGCCGCGCCCGGGACTTGGCGCGAGTTCAGCACGCCCGTGCTCCGGAAGAACAGGTTGTCACGGGCCATGGCATACAACACCCGGGCGCCGCTCAGGATCAGACCGTTGTTGCACCCGAACGATGAAATCAGGATGGCGACCGCCATGATTACCGCCCCCGCGCCGCCGAAGACGGTTTCGACGGCCGCCGTCCCCACCCGGTCCTGCGTCGCGTATTGGATCCCGCGCGCCATCACCGTGGCCCCATGCGGATCACCCGCAAACGGCAGCGTCGTCAGGTACGCCACGTTGGTGAGCACGTAGAGCAGCGTGACCGTACCGGTGCCCAGCACGAGCGCCAGCGGCAGATTGCGCCGTGGGTTCTGCACCTCGGCCGCCGCGAACGTCACGTTGTTCCACGCGTCCGCCGAGAACAACGAACCGACCAGCGCGGCGCCGAACGCGAGCCCGAAGGCAGGCGTAAGGGCCGAGATCCCTACGAAATGCCCAGGCGCGAAATTGGCCGCCAGCGCAGCGGGATGACGACCCACCGTGAAACCGAACAGGATCAGCATGACCAGCACGGTCGTCTTGACCACGGTGACTGACGTCTGTACGGCTTTGCCCTCGCGGACCCCGCGAAGATTGACCCACGTGAGCAGCCACACGGTGCCAATCGCGATCACCCGCTGTGGCGAGAGCCCGACTGCGATGCTGTCGCCACTGGTGGCGATCTCGAAATGTGGAAACCAGGCAAATAGGTCCGGGCTGACCGAGGGAACCAGAACGCTCAAGAACTTCCCGAATGCGACCGCGACCGCCGCGATGGTTCCCGTCTGGATGACGAGGAACAGCGTCCACCCGTAGAGGAACCCCGGCAGCGGCCCCAATGCCTCCCGCAGGAACACGTATTGGCCACCCGCTCGCGGATACATCGCGGCCAATTCGCCGTACGCGAGCGCGCCCAGGACCGTCATCACCGCCGTGACCACCCACGCCATGAGCAGCCAGAACGGCGATCCCACCGTGCGCCCGATGTCAGCGGAGACAATGAACACCCCGGAGCCGATCATCGAGCCCGCCACCAGCATGGTGGCGTCGGTCAGCGTGAGCGCTCGAATGAATCCCGTATGGTCGCCGGCTTCCGGCGCGGCGGCGTCCAGTACGGGGGCGACGCTTTCCATTCCACCTCTCTGGCGGTGTCGGGTCGAGGGCGTGCGCCGTACAGAGCGCGAGCCTCACAGGCGTGCGTTCGTGGCGTGCGCCGGCGGGCGGGCCCGCCGCGCAAGGGGGGCTCCGCCAGAGCACGCCAAAATTACCCGGCCCGAGGCGTGTTGGCTAGGGACTCCGCGCCCGGGAATACCGCGCCCGAACGGTCGCGCTCCTACTGGAGGTCGAACGACACCTGGACAGTGTCCCTGACGGGCGTGCCGTTTGGGAGCGCGGCGGCGTGAAACCGAGTCCCGGATAGTTCGTCACGCAGGCGTCGGTTGAACCCGCCATCGTTTGTCTGGGTGAACGAGAGTAGCCGCGCATCGCCGTGCTCAGTCACTTCGAACACGGCGTCGAGGTGCGACGGGTGGATATTGTGCGGTGCGTCGAGTCCCGCGGCGGGTAACTCGATCGGATATGCCTTCACCTTCGACGCCGTCGGCGTGCCCCCCGTGCCCGGCCCCACGCCATTGCCGACACCGGCGCCCGCCCCCGTCCCCACACCTCCTCCCGTACCCGGCCCGGCCCCCGTCCCAGGTCCGGTCGTCACCGAGCCCCCGTCCGGCGCCACCGGGGTAAGCGGCGCCACAGACGGTGCCAGCGGCGTGGGCGCCTCGACGGGACGAGGTGGTGGCACGCGGGGCGGTACGATGCGCGGCACGACCTGAGGTCGGGGGCGCCGCACTACTGGCGGAGGCAATGGAGCCGCGGCTTGGATGTATTGGAGCCGTTCGCGCATGGGCTCACCGCCGCCGCCACCGCCCCGCTCCGCGCCCCGGACTCCGTATGTCCGGTCGTCCAGATGCAGGATCGGCGTGGTCGCGGTACGCGTAAGCACGAGCAAGAGAACGAGGGCGTGCAGGGCGATCGCAACCGCAACGCCCTGCCACCGCCCTCGCCTGTCGTCCGCCTCCGGGAGTCCGGCCGGCGGCCGGTAGCGACGTCCGCTGGCCGGCACCCCCGGCCCTCCAATGCCGACTATGGCTTGGGCGCTTCCTTGGGCGGTACGCCGATGACCTTCACGCCGGCCCCGCGCGCGACGTCCATCGCCCAGATCACGTCCTGATACTTCACCGTCGAATCGCCCTTGATGAAGATGATCTTGTCGGGGCGGGGTGCGAAGATCTCCTGCAGTCGCTTCCCCAGATCGCCCTTGGCCACCGGTTGCTTGTTGACCGCGAACTGCGTCCCCGGCAGAATTTCCAATACGATCTGATCAGGTGGTTTCTGATCCGGCTGCGGCTGCTGCGTCGGATCCGGGAGCTGGATGTCGATCGCCTTCCGCGACATCGGCACGACGATCATGAAGATGATGAGGAGCACCAACAACACGTCGATCATCGGCGTCACGTTGGGCTCATTCGTGAGGCCGCCGCGCTCGTTACCCGTGGACATTGCCATTAGGGTGTCCCTCCGGTCTTTGCTGGGGCTGGCGGCCCCGCGGCAGCGGCCGCCTTTTCCTTGTCGGCGGTCAACGGGTTGTCGCCGATCACGGTGGATCTCGTGCCGGGTACCTGGTCGGTGATCATACCGGTCACGCGGACGCCGTTCTTCGCGGCGATGTCAAGCGCGTTGAGGACCTTGCCATAGTCCAGCTTCTGGTCCGCCTTCAAATAGAGAATCTTGTCCTCGGTCCGCGCATCGTAGATCTGCTTGAGCATCGCGGGCAGATCTTCATTCCGGATCGGCTTCTTGTTCAGGTAATATTTCCCCTCTACGTCGATGCCGAGGACTTGATCGTTCTTCTCCTCGGGATGCGCTTTGAGGTTCATGCCCTTGGGCGGCTCCGCCCTGAACCCCGCATTCAGGGCCGGCACGACGATCATGAAGATGATGAGCAGCACGAGCATGACGTCGATCATGGGCGTCACGTTCGGTTCCGCTTTGACGCCGCCGCTGCTCGTCGAAGACATTGCCATGGTCTATCCCTCGATACCCGCTGAGCCCGGGGGTCACCGGCCGACCTGCACCGATGACCCAACCGCGCGTGATGAGGCGTTACTGCGTGATCGGAGCGCTGGTGCTGGTCGCCGCGGTGTTGAACTCACGCGTAAACCGCGACCGGCCGAACTCGCCGGACACGCCCTTGATCAGGTAGTCGATCATCTCCTTGGAGGAGTACGTCATCTCGGCCGTCAAGTTGTCGATCTTGGTCTGGAAGTAGTTGTACCCCCACACCGCCGGAATGGCGACCATCAGACCGAACGCGGTCGTGATCAACGCCTCAGCGACACCGGCCGAGATCGCGCTGATACCGCCCGAGCCGGACGCCGCCATCCCGGTGAATGCATTCACGATGCCCATCGTCGTGCCGAGCAGTCCGACGAACGGCGCGGTCGCGCCGACCGTCGCCAGCACACTAAGCCCGCGCTTGAGGAGCACGATGTTCATCAGCATCTCGCGCTCGACCGCGCGTTCCGCCGAGTTGATATCCGCCACCGTCACCGAGCCGTCCTGAATCAGCGGCTTGATCTCGCCAAGTGCGCCGCCAAGGACCCGCGCGACGTGCGACTTCTTATAGCCCTCGGCCAGGCGGATCGCTTCACCGAGATTGTCCTCTTCCAGGAACTGCGAGAACTCGGGCGCGAATTTGCGGGTCTCCACCTGGGCCTGTCGCAGCATCCACCACTTCTGGATCATGACCGTCAACGAGAAGATCGACATGATCAAGAGCACAGCGACGATGCCCTTGGCGAACCAACCCATCGAATAGAAGAGATCGATCAACGACAGATTCATGTGCGGCGTCCTCGGGACTGAGGCGGGGAGAACAGAACGTATCGGGAACGGGACCGCGATCGCGAACCGGCCACCGCCGGTTCGCGCCTGAGCATCGTGCCTACTACTTCTGGAGCTTGAACGTGAAGGGGAGCTGCACCAGCTCCTTGACCTTGCGCCCGCCGACCTCGGCCGGGTAGAACCGCATCTTCGGCAGCGTGTTCTTGATCTCCTGCGTGAAGAGATCGTTGTCCGACTTGAGGACCTTGAATGTGCTCATGTCCGCCTTGCCGGTCGTGTCGATCACGAACTGCGCGAGCACTTCGCCCGGGATCCCCGCGCTCTGCAACATGTCGGGATACCGCGGCGACGGACTGCCCGGTGCCTGCGCGGCCTGCTTCTCGACCTGGAAGTCGAAATACGGCTGGTCGCCCACTGGGCCCGTGCCGCCTTCTTTGCCCTTGGAGGTCCCGCCGGCGACACCCTTCCCGGTGAAGTCCGCTTCATCCGTCACCTTCTTCGTCAGATCGACGTTCGGAATGACGTCGGGGATGTTCACCGGCGCGGTCAGCACCTGAAACCCCTTGGGCGGCGGCGGCGCCACGATCACGTCCTTCGGCGGCGGCGGCTTCGGCGGCGGCGGTGGTTCCTTCTTCATCTCGGCGAACTGAATCTTCTCGACCTTCTCTTTCTCGTTCTTGATCGCCGCGTGCGCGGTCACGTAGATCGCGCCAGTCAACAGGAAGACGTGCGCGATGACGCTGAAGATCGTGCCACCGACTGTACGCTGCTTCTTGGGTTTGGATTCCAACAGCGTGTTGAACATGACACTCCCGGAATCTGGTTCGGCCGCGCTCGGGTCGGCGCGCTTGCTAGGAGAAGCTATCCCGCCGACGTGACGTCGGAATTGGGTGAAGATTAAGAGTTGCTTAAATTCCGGTCACCACCGGAGCGCCCATCTGGCTTGGCACGAAATCGGCTGACGAGCCTGTTCCGTCGGCGACCGCCGGCAGGTGCACGGTGAAGATACTCCCGCGCCCGAGACGCGATGTCGCGGTGATCGACCCGCCGTGCGCTTGCGCGATCCACTGGCTGATCGCCAGCCCGAGGCCGAATCCGCCCCGTTCGGAGCCTCGTGACCGGACCCGGTCGGCCCGCCAAAACCGCTCGAAGATGTGCGGCAGATCCGTGGCGGCAATCCCAACCCCCGTGTCGCGCACGGAGAATGTCACGCCGTCGAGGCGGTGGCTGAGGGACACGTCGATGCGCCCGCCACGCGGCGTGTACTTGACCGCATTCATGACGAGGTTCATGCACAGTTGGCGGAGTCTAGGCGCGTCACCGAGCACGGTCGCCGGCTCCACGACCGGGAGCGACACGATCAATCCCGCGTCTTCGCCGAGGATGACGGCCGACTCGAAGACCTCGCGAACCAACGGCTCGAGCGCCACCGGCTCACGCACGACGTCGAACCGTCCCTCATCGGCCCGCGCCAATGTGAGCAGCGAATCCACGAGGTCGGCCATCCGCCGCGTCTCCTGCAACGCTTCCTCGAGCGCGACCAATTGCTCGGTCGATTGGGGCGGCGCGGACATCGCGCGCTCGACATCGGCCCGTAGGACCGTGAGCGGCGTCTTCAACTCATGACTCGCGTCCGCCGTGAACCGGCGCAACGCACCGAACGACGTCTCGAGCCGCGCGATCATCTCGTTCAGGGTCTCGTTCAGCCGCATCAACTCGTCGCCCGCACCGTCCACGGCCAGTCGCCGGTGCAGACTCCGCCCATCGCTGATCGCCTGGACCTCGTTGATGATGATGTCCACGGGTCGAAACGCGCGCCCCGCGATCCCATACGCGCCGGCGATCGATACCAGGACGACGAGCGGAGCCAACACGAGTCCAATCGTACGGAGATCAGTCGGCCCGGGGTCCGCGCTCGCCAAGTCCACGCCGGCGACCACCCGCGCGACCGCGGTTCCGCCCGGCACCTTCGTATCCACCGCGAGCAACAGCTCCTTGTCCGACAACCGCACCGAGCGTGCGGGCCCGATGTCCGACATCCCGATCGCGATTCGGGAGAGCTGCACCTGATCATCCGCATCGAGCTGCCGCACGGCGAACGAGTTGTACAGGGTGCGCCCCGCCGAATCGAGCACCAGGACATAGTCGGGAAGCCCTTCGAGCACGTTGCGGAGGGCGGGCGTGACGACGTGGATCGCTTCACTCGACGAGCCGAGGAGCGGATCGGAGGTGGCGGTGACAGGCTCACCCGTGGCGGCCACGCGTCCGACGATGCGCACGGCAAGATCAGCGTCCTCATGCGCCTGCCGCGCGAACTGCCCGGCCCGGTCGCCCTGCTGCGCGGCGTACAGCACCGTCCCCAGTGCCGCCACGGTCGCGACCATGGTGATCGCGTAGGCCCCCGTGAGCCGCGCCCGGATGCTGGCCATGGGGGAAAGCTACCGGGGCTTTTGGCGATTAGCGATTGGCGATTGGCACGCCGAGCTACACCCGCAGTGCGTCGCGACCCTCATCCGATCGAGGGCAGTCGATTGGCAACTGGCCAACCGCTGACCATGCACTGCCAATCGCCAACCGCCAATCGGCAACTGCCAATCGCTATCCCTTCATTACATACCCGACACCCCGCACCGTCGTAATCAGACGGCGGTCGTGCCGCACGTCGATCTTCTTGCGCAGGTGGTTGATCACGACATCGACGATGTTGGTTCCCGGGTCGAAGTGGTATCCCCAGGCGTACTCCGTGATCAACGTCCGACTCATCACCTTTCCGGCATGCCGCATGAGGTACTCCAGGACGGCGTACTCCTTGGGCGTCAGCTCGATCGGCTCACCATCGCGTCGAATCTCGCGTGCGTCCTGATCGAGCACGAGGTCCCCGACCCGGAGCGTGGGCGACGCCAGCGCGCGCGGCCGGCGCGACAGCGCTTCGACCCGCGCGAGCAGTTCCTCGAACGCGAACGGCTTGGTCACGTAGTCGTCCGCGCCCGCGCGAAGTGTCTCGACCTTCGCGTCCACCGCGTCCTGCGCCGTCAGCACCAGCACGGGCCGCTCGAAGCCGCGCGCGCGGAGCGTGTGCAGCACCTGTATCCCAGATTTCCCGGGCAGTCGCAGGTCGAGGATCACGAGGTCGTACGCGTCGGAGGCGGCCATCCGCTCGCCTTCCTCGCCATTCGCGACGAGGTCCACCCCCCACCGCTGCTCTTCGAGCCCTCGTTTGACGAACTGCCCAACCGTCGGGTCGTCCTCGATGACGAGAATCTTCATGGGTGGATATAATGTAGCGATTGGCGATCGGCGATTGGCACGTGAGGGCCGGCTTCATTCTCCCGAAGCCGGCCCTCACGGGGCTGTTGCCCATCGCCAATCGCCCATCGCCAATCGCCCGTCGCCAATCGCCCGTCGCCGATCGCGCGTCGCCAAACGCCAGCCGCTAGCCGCTACGCGGCCTCACGAACCCATACTCTCGGATCTTCCGGTACAGGGTCTTCGACGATATCCCGAGTTGGGTCGCCGCGCGCCCCTGATGCCAGTTGGCGCGGGCTAAGATCGCTTCGATGTGCCGTCGCTCGAGATCGGCCAAAGTGAGTTGCTGCGCCTCGCTCTCCGCGCCATTGGTGTGCGGGGCCTGTGTCGCGAGCGGAAGATCGTTCCGCGTGATGACCCCCGATGGCGCGAGGAGTACCGCGCGTTCGATCACGTTGCGCAGCTCCCGGACGTTGCCAGGCCACGGATAGGTCTCGAGCGCGGCCACAGCATCGGCCGTCAGTGTTGGCGGCGCCGTCCCGCCGAACAGTCGCAGGAAGTGATCGGCCAGCAGCGCGATGTCCACGACGCGCTCGCGGAGCGGCGGCACGGAGATGCTGATCGTATTGATGCGATAGTACAGGTCACTGCGAAACGATCGACTGGCGACCGCGGCCGCCAGATCCATCTTGGTCGCCGCGACGACGCGGGCGTCCACGTCGAGCTTCTGAGTCCCCCCGTTCCGCACGTAGCTCCCGGTCTCCAGCGCCCGAAGCAGCTTGCCCTGCGCCTTGATGTCGAGCGCGCCGACTTCGTCCAGGAACAACGTTCCCTCGCTTGCCAGCTCGAACGCACCCGATCTGCGTTTGAGGACTCCCGGCAGTGCGCCCTTCTCGTGACCGAACAACTCGAGCTCCATCTGCCCGTCGCCGAGCGCCGCGCAATCCACGTGGACCATCCCGCCGCCCGCGTCGCCCCGCCCCGAGAGCCGGTGGAGCAGCCGCGCGATGAGCTCCTTACCCGTCCCCGCTTCGCCGCTGATGAGCACCGGCGAATCGCTCTTCGCGACACGATCGACCAACAAGAGGACCGCCTCCATCGGCGCGTAGCGCGTGACCACCTCGGTCAACGCGTCGGCGCGCTCGAGCCGCGACTGCAGCAGCGCGTTTTGGCGCGCCAACTGCCGCTTCTCCCACGCGCGACGCACCAGCACGTCGATCTCGGCCATCCGATATGGCTTCGACAGGTAGTCGTACGCGCCGAGGCGGATCGCCGTGATGGCCGTCTCAATCGTCCCGTTGCCGGTGATGATGATCACCTGCGGCGGCGCGGGCTCGTCCACGACCTGCCGGAGGACCTCCAGGCCGTCCAACTCCGGCATCACAATGTCGAGGAGGGCCACATCGAACGCGTCTCGACGGAGCGCCTCCAGCGCCGCCCGCCCGTCGCGGACGACGGTCACCGCATGCCCGCGGCTCGTCAGAAACTGTTCGAGGACGGTGCCGAGCATCTCTTCGTCCTCAGCGATGAGAACTTTGATCCGTGCCGGTTCCTTCATGCGCGTCGCCTCATATCGGTCTGCCTCGCCGGCGCGGCCGAAATGGCCGCCGGCAGTATCACTCTGAACGTGCTGCCCTTCCCGACTTCACTCTCGACTTCCATTCGGCCGCCGTGATCCGCCACGATGCCGTAACACACGGACAACCCCAATCCGGTACCGCGTCCGGGCGGTTTGGTGGTGTAGAACGGCTCGAAGACCTTGCGAATCGCGGATCGTGGGATGCCGGCGCCTTCATCGATGACTTCGGCGATCACGCCGCCCGCCGCGTCCGGCGCGGTGCTCGGGCGCGTGCGGACGGTGATCGTCCCCGCGCCCCGGGTGCCCGACGGCCCGGCGTCGCTCCGCTGCCGCTCCTCGACGGCATCGGCGGCGTTGAGCAGGAGCGCCATGAACACCTGGACCAACTGTTCGGGATTCCCGTTCACGACCACGCCAAGATTCCCATCGAGCTCGGAGCGCACGGTCAGTCGCTTGAAGCGCGCGTGGTGTTTGAGCAGGAACAGGGTCTGCTCGACGACCGCGTTGATGTCGAGCGGCGCGCGCTCGACCGGGCGCGCGCGACTGAAGTTGAGCAACCCCTCGACGATGCCCTTGCACCGCCGGACTTCTGCCTCGATGACGCGGAGGTACTCCGCGTGCTGCGCGGGAAGCGCCACAGCCGCGCGCCGCTCTCCTCCCTGGTCCGCCGATGCCGACGTCGCGGCCGAACCCGAATCGAAATGGAGCGCCATCGTCTCCGCGCACGCCGCGATGGTGGCAAGCGGATTGTTGATCTCGTGCATCACGCCCGCCGCTAGTTGCCCGATCGCGGCCAGCTTCTCGGCGTGGGCAAATCGGAACTCGGCGTCCTTCCACGCCGTCACGTCTTCTCCGACCGTGATCACGTGGGTGACGTCGTCGCCGTCGAGCCGAAGCGGGATCTTGGAGATCCGATAGGTGCGTGGGGACTGACCTGTGGTGTCCGATGCCGGGGATTCCGTCTCGTACTGGCGGAGTTCACCCGACGCAAAGACGGCGTCGTACTCCTGACGCAGCGACTCCGCAGGCTGGCGGTGGAGGATCTCGAAGATCGTCCGCCCCAGTGCTTCTCCGCGCGCGATACCCTGGAGTCCTGTCTCGCGGGTGTGATTCCACGCCTGGACCCGGTAGTCGCGATCGACGACATACAGTCCGACCGGTAGTGCATCGACGACTTGTTCGATGAAATGCCGCTGGGCCTTCACTTCGCGTGTGCGTGCGTCGAGCTCGCGCTCGAGTTCGCCGAGCGCCTGACGCACGACGGCCATGACACGCGGGGCGGCGGCCCGCGCAGGCCCGGGCATGGTCTCGAGTTTGCCGGCCAATGTCGCGAGGGCTTTGCGCGCGGTGGACGCTGCCCCGGTCCGGCCGGTGATCTCTCGGTCTTGGACGACGCCGCTCTCCGGCACCCTCGACATCTTCACGCGAGCGCTCACGCACCCCTCCGCACCCCAGGCCTGAGACGCGCGCCAGTCCGATATTGCTGAGGACGCCTCTCGGACAGCCTGACCGAATCGAGGGGACAAAAGTCACAAGGCGCGGCGCCGACAGGCGTGCCCGGGCACCGAGTGAGGCTAAGGACCCGCGGGGCAACACCATGGAGGGAGAGAGGTTGCCTCCCCAATGGGACCTGAGGCGAGGCACGATGTGTGCAATACGGCGGGTATCACCCAATCGAGGGCGTCGAAAATCACATGATAGATCGCGCACGTCTGACCCCGCCTGTGTTTGGGATGCGCCGACAGATCGATCGGATCGTCGGCGACGCGTTCAGCCGCGAATCCAGAGACCGTCGCCGCGTCGAGTGGGCGCCCGTGACCCGCGTGCACGACGCCATCGACGAATTGGTGCTGACGTTCGAGCTGCCCGGCGTCGCACTCTCGGACGTCGAGATCACCGCCAAGAACGAGGTGCTGATCGTTCGCGGCGATAGACACGACACCCACGCAGACCATGATGAGCCGGTGCGTCTCCCCGTCGCCGAGCGAAGGGTTCAGTCGTTTTCCCGATGGTTCCAACTGCCGGTGGGCGTGGACGACGACATGATCGAGTCCCACTTCGATGGCGAGGTGTTGACGGTGCGTGTTTCCAAGCACTGCGCTCCCCCGCCTCCGCTGCATGTACTCGACGACGCAGATGCGGTGATGCCGGGAGCAGGCACGTCCACCGACATGTAGGACCCGCCGAGAAGTAGGGACCACCGCGGGTGGCCGGTAATCCGCCCCCGATGCCGGACGAGATCCGCCGAATTCCCGAATCACCGCCGATCGCGACATCAGACGATCGACTGCAGACGCGCTGCCGACCACGATCTGCGGTCGTGCGTCGAGCACGCGCGGGTCGTCACACCGTAGCCACCGTCCGCCATGCGTGAGACGTGACGTGTGCGCGATGTCGGTGGACACGGACGGAAACGGACGCGAGCACTCGACTCGCTACGCGCGCTGACGCGTGATTCGACAACATGACGATTGCTTCACACTTCGCGCCACTCGTCGCGCGTCGTGTCGCACGCGAGGCGCTGGAGTGCCTCAAACGACAGTCGCCAAAAGCCCTGGGATGAACCCCGGTATCGATGGGACGAAGCAATGATTGCACGGGCCGTATCGCGTTGTTGATTCGCGCAGTCTCATCAATATTGCGTTCCACGAAGGCGTTTCGTGTCCCATGCACCATTCACCCACGACAGGAAGGGAGTAAGCATGACGCGCATCGGCCGCCTCGCACAGGCGTTCATCAGCGAAGACCAGGGCGCCGCGATGGTCGAATACGCGCTCCTGGGCGTCCTCATCGCGATGGTCGTCGCCATCGCCGCACTCACACTCGGTGAGGCGATCTCGAATCAGTTCGGCAAGGTGTCAACCTGCGTCAACACCCCGAGCGCCGCGCACTGCTCGCCGGCGTGACCGTGCCGTGACGCCGCGCTGGCGCGCGACGCACGGCGGTGCTCGACACCGTGGTCCACATGCCCCGCTCATCACGTCTGATGGCGGGGCATGTGGTCTTCATGACCCGCGCTCGCCACGACCGGGCAACGATAGCCATATTGCTTATAAGCGAACTAACGATAAGCTTAGAGTCGTACCGGCGCGTGCCTCCCCCCCGGGACCCCCTGAGCCGATGCCTCATCATTTCGTGATTGCGGACGTCTTCACGGAGACCCCGTTCGGCGGAAACCAACTCGCCGTGTTCCCGGACGCGCGAGGGTTGTCCGATCGGGCCATGCAGGCGCTGGCCAGGGAATTCAACTTTGCCGAGACGACGTTCGTCCTCCCACCTCAGAACCCGGCGCATACCCGACGCGTTCGGATCTTCACACCCAGGACGGAGGTGCCGTTCGCCGGGCACCCGAATGTCGGGACCGGGGCCGTGCTCGCGCACCATGGACTCGTGGACACCCGGGACGGCAGCGCGGCGCTGATCTTTGAGGAGGGCGTCGGGCCGGTGGCCGTGGACGTCAGCGTGCACGGCCACGCACTGACCAGCCGCGTCACGCTGGAGCGCGGGGCAGAAGTGCCGTCAACGCGCCCGTCGGTGCCGGCCGCCGCCGCGGCACTCTCGCTGCCGGTCGGAGCGGTCATCGACACGTGGTTCGCGACGGTCGGGCTCCCGTTTTGTTTCATCCGGATCGCGACCCAGGACGCCGTCGATCGTGCGGTGCTCGATCGCGCGGCGTGGGCCGCACACTTCGCCGGCGCGTGGACGTCGAATCTGTTCCTCTACGCGGACATCGACTCCACGGGCGGCCGATTGCACGCGCGGTTGTACGCGCGGATGTTCGCGCCGGCCTACGGCATCGACGAGGATCCGGCCACCGGGTCCGCCTGCGCGGCGCTGGCCGGGTCGCTGGCCGCCACGTGTGCCGACACGGACGGGACCTTCTCGTGGCGCATCGCACAAGGCGTCGCGATGGGCCGCCCGAGCCTGATCGACGCGTCGGCCGTCAAGCACGCCGGCCGCGTGGTCCGCGTCCACGTCGGAGGATCGACGGTCATCACCGGCGAGGGGACGATGTCGGTGCCGTCCGGATTCTGAGTACCCCTTCCACCAACCCCCAGGCCTATGCGGTTGCCTGCTGCCCGTGCCCGCATCTCGCTCCCACTCGCCAGTGCCGACGTCGCGGAGGCCGTCGGCGAAGACATGGGCCAGTGGGAAGTCCTCATCCGCCGACTCGCGAGTGGCGAGCGCGATCCCGAGATCATCGCTCTCAAGGTCGATGGGCGTCATGTGCTCCTCGATCCCCGGACGATCGACCTGGTCGAGGCATCCGACAAGACCATCCGGGTCCGCGCCGGCGGCAGGGTCTATCGCGTCCGCGAGACCATGAATTCCATGGCCCACCGACTCGACGCAAGACGGTTTCTCCGTGTGCATCGCTCGACGATCGTGAACATCGCGAGCATCGCCGAGATCCAACCGTGGTTCCAGGGCGCTTATGTACTGATCTTGCGCGACGGCGAGCGCGTGATGTCCGGCCCCGCGCATCGCGACGCGGTGCGTGGCCTGCTCACCCGGTTCGGACCTGGCACGAGCTCGCCCTCAGGCGCGCTCGTGTCGAACGGATGGAGCGGCTAGACGTGGGTGGTAATCGCTCGCTTGAGCTCGCGGATGCGAGCCTCATCGCGTTTGTAGAAGGTCCATTGCTTGATCCGCTTGGCGCGGACCAGCCCCGCGTGGACCAGGATCTTCATATGCGCGCTGAGCGTGGGCTGGCTGACTCCGAGCTTGGAGCCGATCAACTGCGCACACACACCGTCGGTGACCAGGTCCCCATCAACTTGGGGCGGAAAATACGCCGTCGGATCCTTCAACCAGCTGAGGATCTGCAGGCGCCGCTCGTTCGCCAGGGCTCGCACTCCGGTATTGAGCTCCATATTCGTAGTTAGGCATGTGACAATTCAATGTCAACCGTCAGCCGGACCCCCATCACACCACGAGGAGCGTGCAGTGAACAGATCGGCCGTCACAGCTGACGGGATCGCGAAGCCCGTCGGTCCCTTCTCCGCCGCGGTGCACGCCGGCGACACGCTGTACCTGAGCGGCCAGGTCGCGCAAGATCCCGCCACTGGGCAACTGATCGACGGAGACGCGACCCGCCAAGCCCAGCAAATCTTCGACAACATCGCAATCGTGCTCGGTGCCGCCGGCAAATCGTACGCCGACGTCATGCGGGTCGGCGTCTATCTGACGAACTTGCAGGACTTCGCCGCCGTGAATTCGGTGTACGCGCGCCATTTCGATAGCCCTTACCCCGCCCGCACGCTGATAGGCGTCGCGGCCCTCCCGCTCGGCGCCGCCGTCGAAATCGATCTCATCGCGCGCTAGTCGCCCTCCGACGAGGCGGGAGGCACAGCGCCGGAGCGAGGGCTGCGACACCGCCGACCGCACGCATCCGTATGGTCCGTGACCAAGCGGGCCCGATACTGATTCTCCGTTGGCCCGCGTGCAGATCGACGCCCAAGCGCCGCTCTTGCACACGGGGAAGTCGACGCTCGACGACCCGCCGGCTGCCGGCCGGTTTCCGGGCGTCGGCGGCCTGACGTCCGTTCCAACGCACCAGCCGCACGCGCTGTCAAAGCACACGGCCACGCGCCGCCAGGCGCGGTGCCTGCACCGACGTCTCTCCACATCTACCCGGCGGCGCGACATGGTCCAGGGTTCGATCAGTACGCGATTCCGCACGCCTCTGCGCCGGGTGGCGCTCGCGCTGTCTGTGATCGCGAGCCATGCGGCCCGGGCGCAGTCGCCACCATCGACCAGCTCGCTGATCGACTCCCTGCGTGGTCGGGTGGGCCTGACGACGCAGGACGCGTGGACGGTGCTCGGTCGTCGCGGGCTTCCGCTCGTCGAGCCCACCGCGAACGACTCGGAACACTGCGTGGTGACGTTCGTGTGGCGAGGCGATTCGACCACGCGAAACGTCGTGCTGGTCACTCCCCTGACGTTGGTGGACTTCACGAGCAGCATCATGATGCGGCTCGGTCAGACCGATCTGTGGTACCGGTCGGTCACATTGCCGACCGACGCGAGATTTGCCTACCGCTTTGCACCAAATGACAACTTGGTGCCGTTCGAACAGGACACCAACATCTTTGCGCGATTCGCCACGATGCGGCAAGACCCGGCCAACTCGAAGGTGTTCGACTACGGTGCGTTCGGCCACCTGTCGATCCTCGAGCTGCCGCGCGCACCGAATGATTCGCTGATCCGTCGTCACCCGAACCGGGAAACGGGCGTGGTCACCCGAGGGGTCATTGCGAGTCACGCGCTCGGGCACGAACGCGTCGTCTGGGTCTATACGCCGGCTCGGGATATGCGCACGCGCCCAACGAGATACGGACTCGTGATCTTTTCGGACGGAGAATCATACCAGTCTCAAATCCCCACGCCGGTCATTCTCGACAACATGATCGCCGACGGCATGATCCCACCCGTCGTCGCGGTGTTTGTCGAAACGCCCTCGGCGACGCGTGAACCGGATTTGAGTTGCAACGCAAGGTGGAGCACGTTCGTGGCGACCGAGCTGGTGCCCTGGATGGACGCGCATTATCTCGTCACGCGGGACCCGCGGGGTCGCGTGATCGCGGGGTATAGCCTCGGCGGACTGGCCGCGGCCTGCGCGGCGGTGCAATATCCCGCCACGATTGGAAACGTCATCGCGCAGTCAGGGTCATTCTTTCGCGCGCCCGACGGAGAACCCCCCGAAGCTCTCGCACGGCAACTTGCTGGACGTCCGCGGCGCCCCATCAATTTCTCGCTGAGCATCGGGCGGTACGAGACCGCCGCGATCCCGAGCCGCGATCCATCGATGCTGACGGCGAGCCGGCACCTGAGGGACGTGTTGATTGCCAAGGGATACGCAGTGATCTATCGCGAGTTCTCGAGCGGCCATGAGCCCGTGGCCTGGCGGGCGACTCTCGGCAGAGCGCTGCAGGATCTGCTGTCGCCCGGACCCCGCATTACATCCGATCGCTAGCCGTCGAGCTCGACGTAGACCTGTGGGGTAGCAGTCGTCTGGACACTCGGACGGCGCACGCGCCGATGCTCGAACGGCGCCCATCTCACCGCGTACGAGTCGCCCGGGACGACGATGCGCCAGCCGGTGCGCCGGAGCGAGGGCTCCGGCGCCGGCTACGCGAATTACACCCGTTCCCATCTGGCCACGATGTGACCATCGCGCACGAGAGAGACCACGAGTCGGTCGGTTGACTTGCCACCCGGGAGGCCGGTGACGATCTCGTGGTTGGCCACATACGGGCCAACAAGGACCTGATCCCGAACGACGGCGTGCGGGTGCGCTGTGGCCTGCATCATGGCGGTAACCTCTCCGCGCAATTGATCGCGCGTGACCACGTGGGCGGTGGTATCACTGGTGAGCTGATATTGCGTTACGGTATCGCCGAACGTCGCCAACATACCGGCGGCATCGCCCTTGTTGAATGCGGCGAGCGACTGGCCCACCACGGCCGCGGCGCTGGGATCGGGATCGGCAATCGGCGCCACTCCAGGTTTCGGTGGGGCGAGTGGGCTCTGCCAATAGTTCAGGATGTGGCCGTCGCGCACCTCGTAGATCGACAGGATGATGATGGTCGGCAGAGTCGCGATGCCGCTGAGCCCCTCTCGATCCACGACCAGTGACCCAAAGACGAGTCGCTTGAACGTCTCCGAGTGCAGTTTGGGATTCGCATTCCACATCGGCGTGAACGCCTGGCGCATCGTCGCGGTGCCGCGCGTCGCGCGCGCGCTGCCGAGCGTGTACAGCGTTTGATTGTCGTCATACGTGGCAAAGAACCCGTCGAGATCGTGCCGGTTGTACGCCTCGACCTGGCGGTCGATCACCGCTTGAGGGCTGCCGTCCGACGCCGCTTGCGCCATGAGCGACGTCCCACTGGCGAAGGTGGCGCCTCCAAGTACCGCCAGCAGACCGAGACTGTTGACCCTGCGCATGCGTGTGCTCCGTGACGTAGTGGATTCGCTCCCGCATCAGTGCGGATCACGAGTGAAGAAGGGCGTGCGAATCGGGACGGTGAGAAGCGATATGTGTGCGATGTGCCGCGTGGCGAGATGCGGCACATGGCGAGTCCCAATCGCCGGTACACGATGCGGCGGCCTATCGCCCCGTGCAACGGACCCGGCGCCAGTCCACCTTGGCCCGTCGCGAGGGATGTCTCTGGCGTCGCGAATCGCGTCGGCATGTGCGTCGCGACGCCGCGCCGGAGAATGTGACCGCGCCACATGGCATCGAGGCCAACCGAATCCCATTTGGTGAGAACGCGGTGTGCCGGAGTGGTGGAGATGCTTCCCTCCCCCCCGGCGTCGTCGGCACATTCATGCATGAGCACTTACCGCCCGACATCAGAAACGCTGCGTGGCGCACTCGGTCCCAGATCACGCGCACGATGCGAACGAACGCTCGTCGCCGCGACAGCGCTCGCCCTTGCGACCACAGCCGCCGGATGCTCCGGCGGGCATGGCCCCGCGCGGCATTTTGCGCTCGAGGGCCTCTCGCCGCAGTTCTGGCAGCTCGTCCCGCACGATGCGGCACTCGCCACCGTCGCCACGGGATTCGGCTTCACCGAGGGGCCGGTCTGGGATACGGCCAACTTTCTCTACGTGAGCGACGAGATCCAGGACTCGATCTATCGCGTGTCCATGGATGGCCGTAAACAGGGCGTGATCCACTTGGGCGACCCGGACGGCAGTACGTTCGATGGCGGCCATCGGCTGATCGACGGCGCGAGTGCACTCCGCGCGGTCATCGCGGTGTCGCCTGACGGCCACTACACGACATTAGTTGACCGCTTCGAGGGCAAACGCTTCAACAGCCCGAACGACGTCGTCGTCGGTCCGGATGGCGCACTCTACTTCACGGACCCCACACTCGACCTCCCCAAGGGGCAGTCTCAAGAGATTCCGTACCAGGGCGTCTACCGGTTGGACGTCATGGGCGATGTGCAGCTGCTCACCAAGGAACTGACGCAACCCAACGGGCTCGCGTTCTCGCCCGACGGCAAGACGATGTACATCGACGACAGCGAGCAGCGAAACATCCGCGCCTATGACTTCGGCGCGGATGGCACGCTCTCCCATGGCCGGATCTTCGGTCAGGAGCCCGGAGGCAAGGATGAGGGTGTGCCGGACGGCATGCGAGTCGATTCCGCCGGCAACCTGTACGTCACTGGCCCGAAGGGCATTTGGGTGTGGGATGCGCAGGGTCACCACCTCGGCACCATCGACATGCCGGAGCAACCCGCCAACCTCACGTGGGGGGACGCGGACTACGGGACGCTCTACATCACCGCGACGACGTCGGTGTATCGGTTGCGAACATCGACTCGCGGGTTCATCCCGTATCTCTCACAGGCAGCGACGGTCGCGAGCCCGTGCACCGTCACCGGACCGCACGCCTCCTTCTCAGTGGCGCACGTCGCCTCGCCGCCGGCGCTCTCGCTCGACCCAAAAGCCGCAATGTGGTCCCACGTCGCATCGACGCGAGTCGATCGCGACTGCACCCGATTGATCGAGTATCCACGACTCGCCACCGAGATCCGCGCCTTCTGGACCGACACGGACCTCTACCTGTTGTTCATCTGCCCGTACGAGACGCTGAACCTCTGGCTGCCGGCGGCGAACGCCCATCCACGCCCGCATCTCTGGGACCGAGACGTCGTCGAGATGTTCCTGGGCGATGATTGGCAAAACATCCGCCACTATCGCGAGTTCGAGATCGCGCCCACTGCCGACTGGATCGATCTAGCGATCGATCTGGACCACCCCGATACGACGTATGCATGGCGCTCGGGTTGGCAGACCATGGCGCGCATCGACCAACGCGCACAGATCTGGTACGCGGCCGCACGCATCCCGTTGCGATCGATCACGACATCGCCGGTCACGGCGGGGACGCGCTGGCGAACGAATCTCTATCGGATCGCTGGGCAGGGCGCCGATCCGCAGCGCCACTTTCTCTGCTGGCAGCCGACATGCGACTTGTACCACGACCCAAACCACGTCCCCGAACACTTTGGCACGCTGGAGTTCACGAAATGACGCGACTCGGCACGCTCGTATGCACCGCACTGATCGGCGCGGCGCTCGCCGGCCCGGCGGTACTGCGCGCGCAGGGCGTGGCGGCGGGCAAGATCGCGTTCGCCATCCGGTGCGCCGGGTGCCACGGCGCGAACGCCACCGGCGGCGAGATCGGCCCCGATATCGCCGACGCCGACTCGGTGCTCACGCGCCCACTCGCCGACATCATTACCCGCGGCGCCATCGATGCCGGGATGCCCGCCTTCACACTGCCCCGACCTGAGCTTGCGGCACTGGTCGCATATCTCACCGCACTGCGCGCGCCTGCGGCCGCGCACCCGCCCGCAGGCAACGTCGAAGCCGGCGAGCGCTACTACTTCGGCGCGGGCGGGTGCACGGCCTGCCACATGATCCGCGGCCGAGGAGCAGCCGTCGGACCCGATCTCTCCAACCTGGGTGGCGAGCGGCGCGTGGAACGCATCGCCCAGGCGCTGCGCCAGCCCGGTACCTCCGCGTCGCGGGGGTACCGCGTGGCGTCGGTCCAGCTGCACGACGGACGGACCCTCCGCGGCGTCGTCAAGAACGAAAGCAACTTCGATCTACAACTGCAGGGCCTGGACGGCCAGATGCACTACCTGTCGAGGGACGACATCGCCCGGGAGCACTACGACTCCGCGTCGCTCATGCCTACGATCACGGCGGGGCCAGACACCGTGCGTGACCTGCTGGCGTTTCTGAGCCGTCTCACCCTGGATGGCCCCGGGCCGCGTGACGGACCCGCAGCACCGGCCGCCGCGGCGCACGCGTTCGCGCCCGGCGATTGGCCCACATACAATGGAACCCTGAGTGGCAATCGGTACAGCACGCTGACGGAGATCGACACGACCACCGTGCGACGACTGGCGCCCGCGTGGATGTTCCCGATCGCCAACGCGCGGCATCTCGAGGGCACGCCGGTCGTGGTGGACGGCACGATGTTCGTCACCACGGCGAACGAGGCGTACGCGCTCGACGCGGCGACGGGCCGGCCGATCTGGCACTACGTCCGACCGCTCACGCGAGGCGTGATCGGCGATGCGGCGGGTGCGATCAATCGCGGCGTCGCGGTGCTGGGCGACCGGGTGTTCATGGTGACCGACCACGCGCATCTGGTGGCCCTCTCGCGCCTGACCGGCAAGCCAATCTGGGATGTCGCGATGGCCGACTACCACCAACATTATGGCGCGACCGGGGCGCCGCTCATCGTCAACAACCTGGTGATCTCGGGCACCTCCGGCGGGGACGAGGGCGACCGGGGATTCATCGCGGCCTATGATGCGCAAACGGGAGCGCGCGTGTGGCGGTTCTGGACGTTACCGTCGCGCGATGAGCCGCTGGCCGCGACGTGGCGGGGGCGCGCGCTGGAACACGGCTGTGGGTCCGCGTGGCTCACCGGGACGTATGATTTCGGCACAGGCCTCCTGTATTGGCCCACCGGCAATCCATGCCCGGACTTCAACGGCGACGAGCGCCAGGGCGATAACCTATACTCGAGCTCCGTCCTCGCCCTCGATCCGCGCTCCGGGACCCTGCGCTGGCACTATCAGTTTACCCCGCACAATCTGCACGATTGGGACGCGACGGAAACGTTGGCGCTCATCGACGCCGACTTTCACGGCCAGCCGCGGAAGCTGCTGATGCAGGCCAATCGGAACGGATTCTTCTACGTGCTGGACCGCGTGACCGGCGAGGTGCTGTTGAGCCAACCATTTGTGCACAAGCTGAATTGGTCGAGCGGCATCGGCGCCGACGGGCGGCCGGTGGTGCTGCACGACTCCGACCCGACCGTCGTCGGCACCAAGGCCTGCCCATCGCTGGAAGGCGCGACGAATTGGATGTCCACCGCCTTCAACCCATCGACCCACCTCTACTACGTCATGGCGCTGGAGGCCTGCGCCATGTTCACGAAGTCGCCCCAGGTGTGGGAGCATGGCAAGGAATTCTACGGCGGCGTGGCCGGCCGGGTCCCGGGCGAGCAACGCCAGAAGGTGCTGCGGGCGATCGATCCGCAGACGGGCAAGATCGTGTGGGAGGTGCCGCAGTTCGGCGACGGCGACAGCTGGGGTGGCGTGGTGAGCACGGCGGGCGGCCTCGTATTCTATGGGGACGACGCCGGCGCGTTCGCGGCAGTCAATGCCGCCACCGGTGCGGCGCTGTGGCACTTTCACACCAACCAAATCTTTCACGCCTCACCGATGACCTACGCCGTGCACGACAAGGAGTTTGTGGCGGTGGAGGCAGGATCGACGATCATCGCGTTCGCGCTGCACGCTGATTAGGTCGCGGACCTCGATGCGCGAGTCGGCGGGGCCTCGCGCGGTGAGGCGTCGTGTTTCGACTCCACCGCCATACCTCGTGAGAGGGCAGTCCGCGGCGAAACGCGCCGCCGCCCGGTCGGTCGCCGCACGCCCGATGCGGAACCCCTATACTACGTCGTGGCGCACGATGTCATGGCGTTGGCAGCCCCGCGGCGCTTTCACAGGGCCCTCCGCCGCATGGCAGCTCCGACCCCCAGCCACTCACGGGCGTGGCGAACACTCTAACACTCTATAGGATGTGACGTTGGTCGATGGACGTGAGAGAATGCGGACGCCCGCGAGACTGACCGCGGTCTTGGCGATGACGGTCGCGATATGTCCGATCGCGGCACGCGCGCAGACGACCCCGTCGCGAGACGCACCGCCGAGTCCGGTCGCGGGTATTCCGCCGTTCTCGAGCCTCCCCCGCGCGACCATGACATTCGACCGGACGCACGATCTCCTCGTTCTGGAGCTGCCACCCGTTGACCTCGCCGCGGCGGGGCCGGGTGGCATGGCGATGGTCAGCTCGCCCGTGTATCAGGTGATGGTGCCGGTGAGCTGTACGATCCACAGCTCGCGCGCCGCGGTCTTGGACAGCGCGGGTCGCGAACTACCGAAGGTGTTCCTGCACCACGTGCATCTGTCCGATCCCGACCATCGAGACCTCTTCCTGGCCGGCACGCTGCATCTGCTCGCCGCCAGCAAGGAAACACCATCGATCGAGGTGCCGGCGCTCATCTTGGGATTGCCGGTCACGCAGGGCCAACGGCTCTGGACCTGGGGCATGCTGAGCAACGAGACGGCGGTCGCCCGGCATGGCGTCCATGTACGGATGGAGATCGGGTGCCGACCGATCGGTCAGGGATTGTTCGGTTCGTGGTTCCCGGTGTTTCGCGCCTATCCCTGGGTCATGGATGCGATGTTCCCGAGTGGGCGGCGTGCGCCGACCCATCGGTCGTTCGACCTGCCCCCCGGGCGGAGTCTGCACAGTTGGGAGAGCAGCCCCGCGATCCCTGGGGACATCGTTGGCATTGGCGGGCATGTTCACGATTACGCCGTGAGCCTCGACCTCACCGACGTGACGACCGGCCAGGTGATCTGGCAGGTGACGCCGGTCCGGGACTCCGCGGGACACGTGCTGGATCTCCCGATCACGCGGTTCTACAACTGGCACCGATTGGGTGTGCACATCGTGCCATCCCATCGGTACCGCATCACCGTGACGTACGACAACCCGACGGGACAGGTGATTCCGGAGGGCGGCATGGGCTCGGTTGCCGGGTTGTTCATCCCGGACCGCGGCACGCAGTGGCCGACCGTGAACACCGCGGACCCGGTCTACCAACAAGACTTGGTCGAGCTGTTCGGAGCGGGCTCCGACAATGCCATGCCCGGGATGCCCGGCATGAGCCACTGAGACGACGCCGCCAGTAGCGCCGCACGACCCGGTAACGCCGCGCCTATCGCGCCGAGGCGGTCAGGCCGCGGTTACGGCGTCACCGCGAACGACGACCAGAGCACCGCGAGGACAAGCGCCACGAGTCCGGCGACCAACAAGGCGCCCACCACATCAAACCGCTCGATCCGGCGCCAGACTGAGTGTCGGTGCGAGTGCCTCACAGCCCCCTCCCCAGTACCCGGGGCCGGGTCACCCGATACCCAACACTGACGGTACGATCATCCTCTGCGCGCTCCGACAAGTGGGGCGAGCAAGTGATCCGCCATGGATAGTCGCTCGGCAGGCCGTTTTCCACGTACCACGGACGCGCCACGCCGTCAATTGGCAATCCGTAGCCCACGCAGGCCGCAATACGCACCGCAATGAGCGCCGCAACGCCCCCGGTCGCTGTGACGCCTCGCATGTCGGGATTACACGCCCAGTCGCCGCGATGGGCGAGTCGGCAGTGCACGCAGCCCGGGGGCCGGCTCAGGATCCTGGTCCCGGGTAATCTCCAGTGCTAGATAGTACGGGGGAGTCTGGTTCCTGCATGGACGGGGGATCAGCCACCGGTGAGCACAGCCATGCGCGACATCCCTTACGCGCTCCGTCGGGTACACGACCGGCCTGGGTCGACGATCCCCACCGCACTCGCGGTGACGATTGCGCTGCTTGTGGTCGGGATGCCGCTACAGCAGGCACTTGCGGCGACCTCCAGCGGTCCGCCTCTCGCGGCGCCGACAGGTGGGGGCATGGCCGCGACGCCGAGGACTCTGCCCGCCGATTCGACGGATTCGTCGGGGACGTTGACTGGCGTGCTCATTGGAAAGGACGACGGGCAGTCGATTCCCTACGGGACGGTGTTGCTCGTGGAGACGGGTGTGGAGCGATTCACGGACGCCAGTGGCAGCTTCCGCATCGCCGGGCTCACCCCTGGGACATACACCGTGCGCGCTCGCCAGATCGGGTACGCGCCGACTGACACGACGGTCCGGATCGACTCGGCGCCGGCAGTGACAACCGTCTCGATCCGTCTGACTCAGCTTCCCGTGATCCTCGGGGCCGTACGGGTCCGAGGACACCGGTCGAACAAATGCGTGGCGGCAGGAATTCCCGATTCCACTGTCGATTCGAACCTCGCGACCATTTTCACGCAGGTTCGTGAGAACGTCGATCGGTTCCGGCTGCTGATGGAACAGTACCCGTTCCGATACTCACGCGAGGAGGAGCACTTCACGCGGTACGATCCGGGTGGTGATCCCCGGGACGCCAGAGTGTCAGTTGACACCACGACGTTCGAATCTCGCGCTCGGCGACCATATCACATCGGCGGCATACTCTACACTGACTCCGACCGCGCCGGACAACGTCGCTTGTATATGTATTTGCCGACGTTCGGCGAACTGGCCGACCCCGCCTTCCTCGCGGCGCACTGTTTCAGCTACGGCGGGACGGCGTCCGACCATGCGGCAGCCGGATCGAACCTGATCCGCGTTGACTTTGCCCCGCTGAGCAAGATCAAACAGCCGGACGTCTCGGGCTCGATCTACCTCGACGCGCAACGGCTCACGGTTCGGCGCGCCGTCTTCGAGATGACGAAACCAGACGCGGTGCATCCCCCCGTCATCGGGTTCAAGGTCACGACCACGTTCCGCGAGTTCGTACCGCTCGTCCCACTGATCGATTCCGTCGAGACCGAACAGCCGTTGCCCGGTGAAGTGTATGTCCGTTTCGCACCCAAAGGATCGTCGCCCGGTTCGGACGTCGGGGGGACGTCCAACAATGGGTTTGGCGAATCGAAGCGCGTGACACGCGAGGCGCTCAACAGGTATCGACTGCTCTCGATAGACTTCGAACAACCGTCGCGCGGCGCTGGCTCATCGACCCCTGGAACCTTGACCCCTGACTCGACCAACGCATGCGGACAGGGCTCACCGGACGGAATACCAACCACGCAGCCCTGCCCCGCCAAACCACGAAGTTGACACGGCTCGTGCGCGGCCTCGGCTACCAACCGCACAGCGGTTGAGGTCCGTGCGGCCTACGCGGCGTGCGATACGCGATTCGCAAGAATAGACAGCAGATGGGCTATACTCCGGCACGTGTCCTTACTGTATCCCGCCAGGCCAGCATGTGGGAGATCAATTCCGTCCCGACAATCCAAGACACTGGCATGACAGGTCGCCGCACAGCAACGAGAGTCACGATGAGCGGCGGGGTGGCGTTGGCTGCGTTGTCGATCGCGGTCACGAGTGTCGGATGCCGACAGGGCGCCAAGCACGAGCCAGACCGCCGCGTGCTCGCCGTACGGCAGGACAGCCCTGCCCCTACACCTCCGCCAGCTCCTGCTGCGCCGGCAATGGGGGGGCGACACAGCCAATTGAGGGGAACCCAGACGGAAGCCATCTGCACCAGCCTGTCGGATCTGCGTCTGTTTTATGAAGGCGCCGGAGATCAGACGCAAGAATCGCTGTCATGCTCCATGATCTTCGGAGGTCAGCGTTCGGCCGACGTCGTGGTCTTTGAGAGCCACGGTTCGTATGTGCGGGTGCGGCTGTACGACAAAGCGGGTCACCACAGCGACGGGTATATGCGCACCCAGGCGATTCGGTAAGGATAACACCGGCGCCCCGACGTCACGGTTACCCACCGTGCCAATCGTTGACATCGCCCACCGCACACCGGCTTGACTTTCGTCGTAGTGCACTGACACTATCGGCCACCAACCGGGAGTTGTGATGCGGTCGTGCTATATCGTCGCAATGCTCGCATGTAGTTTTGCGTGCACGCCAGACTACTGAAGGACGTCAACGGGCGATGGTCACCGCGCGCGCGCGACGAGGAAGGGATTCCCGCGCGGGCGCGTATCGTCGATTGACGGGTGACCGGAGAACCTACTGGTGATGGATCGAGTCATTTCTCGGCGGAAGCATGCTGTCGCGAGGGGTTGGTGGGTCGCAGCGGCGATCGTCGCGTCCGTGGCAAGCGCTCCCGCGCAATCCGCACCGCTTGGTCTGCCCAGTAAGGGCGGCCATAAGGAGCGCCCACCCGAGTTATCGTCGACAGACTCCTTGGCTGTGCCTCCGCCCATCACCAAGACTGGATGCGCGACATTCGAATTGCATATCGACGATGAGGCACACGTCGCAGCCACACCAGTTCGCGTGGCTGAGTGCGGACCGATCAGCCCCATAATTGTGGGGATCCCTAGCCTGGACTCGGGGCGCCGGATCGTCCATCTCCTCATCGCGTTGCACAATGGGGGACAGAACCAGTTGCACGGGCCCGCATGGCTCGCCGCCCCCGTTGGGAGCATCGTAACGACTGCGGTGGATTCCCGCCCGTCGTCGCCCTCAACTGTATCAGCCGAGCGGCCGATCGCTGCGCCGGGCGCGTCCCCACACTATGTGGGCGGAGATCCCCACCAAGATTCAGTAGGTGCTGAGCCCGTACTTGCTCGGTGGTCGTACGACACGGTGCAGCTCGCGACGACTGGCCCGCAAGTCACGGCAGCCGACGGCTCGGTCGTACTTCGGCCGGATGCGACGTCGGCGGCGCGGTCGATCGACCTCGAGGTGCCATTGGGCGTGACAGGGATCCGCATCACCCTCAGGGGGTTCGGCACGTACATGCTGACCGTCCCCGCGCGCCCGGCGGATTCAGTGGCCGTGGACGAGTTACGTGACGCGCGAACTCCCGACAACGTGATCACAGGCGATCCTCGCTTCCCGGGGCGCGTCGTGCGCGATAAGCTCTGGCTACTCTTTCGCCCTGGTACCACCGCGGAACAGCGAGAAGCAGCCATTGAGGCTGTGAACGGGATCGTCATGGGCGGTGCCGAACGTGGCACGGGGAACGGCTATCCCCCTCCGCATGGTCCCCACCGTTTGCGGTACTACTATGTGGCGTTCCCGGCGTACCCCGACAGTGGTGCCGGGCCCCTCGAGCGCGCGATCCACGCGCTCGCGCTCTTGCCGCAGTGCAAGATGTCCGAGCCGATATGCTAGAGCAGCACTAAGCGCGGGATGGCGCCTGCACAGTTACCCTCCCCGTCTGTAACGCTTCCATCCAGGTGCCGAACGGCTCAGCCTACGCCGGCAGCGTGATGCCAAGGGCTTTCAACCGCTGCTCGGCGCTGGCCGACCGAGATGAGTCGCCGGTTTTTACTGCCGTAGGGATTTGAACGATGCTCGGAGCTCGGTAGAAAAGACTTCCGGCTGTTCCCACGCCGCGAAGTGCCCGCCTTTAGCAAGCCGGTTGTAGTAAATGAGCTTCGGGTAAGCTCGTTCCGGCCAACTCCGCGGGGCCGTATAGATCTCGTCAGGAAACGCGCTCACAGCGACCGGTATCTTGATTCCTTTCGGGGCAAAAAAGGGCAGCTTGCTTTCCCAATAGAGACGAGCCGAAGAAACCCCCGTATTCGTCAGCCAGTACAGCGTGCAGTTATCGAGGATGTCGTCGCGCGTAAGGCCCTCCGTCTGGCCGGCAAAGACACGCGAGATGAGCGCGTAACTCTTCGCGTCGTGGTCGAGCATCCAGGCGGCGAGGCCGACCGGTGAATCGTCGATCCCGTACAGCGTCTGGGGACGGTTACCCATCTCCTCAGAGTAGGCCAGGCCGTGCTTATAGAAAGTGTCGAGCTGATCGTACGCATACTTTTCGTCGGGCGACAGGCCGGACGGCGCTGCGCCGCCAGTCGCAAGCGCCTTGGCAATGTCGTCTGGGATCGTGGCAGGCATGTTGGTATGAATGCCGATCAGTTCCGGCGGCGCGATCAGGGCCATCTGCTCCGTCACCGCGTTACCCCAATCGCCACCTTGCGCCACATATCGCTTGTAGCCGAGGCGCTTCATCAGCACGATCCACGCGCGTGCGATGCGAACCGGATCCCATCCGAGGGCTGTGGGCTTCCCTGAAAACCCATGGCCCGGCAATGACGGAATCACTACGTCGAAAGCGTCCGATGCACTCCCGCCATGCGCCGTTGGGTTGGTCAGCGGATCGATGATCTTCATCTGCTCGATGATCGAGCCGGGCCACCCGTGCGTGACAATGATCGGCAACGCATTCGGTTGCTTCGAACGAACGTGGATGAAATGAATGTCCACCCCGTCGATCGTCGTCACGAATTGCGGCAGGGCGTTCAGCCTCGCTTCGAACTTGCGCCAGTTGTAATCCGTCTCCCAATAGTGCGCGAGTGCGCGCATCGTCTCGAGCTGCAGGCCTTGCGATGCGTCCGTCACTAATTCCCGCGAAGGCCACTTCGTCGCTTCAACCCACCGGCGCAGGTCCGTGAGTGCCGCATCGGACGCATGATACGTGAAAGGCCGGATGGATGTGTCTTCAGCCGCCGTGCGAGTCGCCGGCGTCCGAAGCGGCACGTCATCCGCGGTGAGCTCTGTCATGGTTGTGCTCCGATTGAGGGTTGCGCGAGCATCGCGACTCGCCGCAGCGTCTTGGGATCGCATGGGCGTTGGGAGTGACATGCAGAGAGCCGAGCCGAGGCCGTAGATGCAGAGCAGACCGGCCCTGCTGTCCCAGGCTCGGCGAGCGTTGCTGATGACGCCGCCAGCCTCGATGGTGAGAGTTTTCATATTGGAGTTCCGCGTGTTAGACGTAGCTATCACTTGACCGACACGACGAGCGGCTTCCCCTTTTCGACGACATACATTGCAGCCCCGCCGCGAGGTTGCAGCCGGCGTTCCTCACCGCGTGGATCGGTCGGGCCGGGATGAACGAGACGTCGCATGACTGTTCTCCATTGGCTTTGGGCAGGGGATGGCACTGACTGGGAACTCGTGGACGAGAGTGTATCGCCGTCCGGCCGTGCGCGGGAGTCGGCGAACGCATAGTCTGGCAACTACTCGTTCAAAGGCGACGACCCTAGAGGAGGTATCGCCTACTACCCGGTGTGGAGATATCCGCGCGTGATCGCGATCGAGACTGCTTCGGTGCGGCCGGCAGGGCCGAGTTTGGCGAGGATACTCTCGAGGTGGACCTTGGCCGTATACTCCGTGCGACCGATCGCGCGGGATCGCAACGGCCAGGCGCCTTGCGGCGGTGATCACTGGCTGGATCGGTCGCTGCGCCATCATGCATCCAGCTCCGAAACGAGGGCCGGACGAAGCTAGCCGGGCTGGGGCGATGGGACAATGCCCCGCGCATCGAAGTGATGGCGGGGCATTGTCTGACCGCATGGACCGGAAGGGGATCGAACCCATGACCTCCTGGTTGCAAACCAGGACCAGGGGACACGCAATTACGGCAGGATGACGGCCGATTCCAACCGGGCCTGCTTGTTCCACCCGTGGAAACGCGAAAAGTCACCCGCATCCCATGCGGCGCGCAGTCCAGGGGTACTCAGGTCCCAGTCTGGGCGGATTTCGCGCGTCACGACGCGCAGGTCGTGCCAAAGATCGACGACCGATGGACGTCCCCAGAACCAATAGCCGTTGTAGATGCTGTAGATCACGAGACCTGGCTTGAGCACGAGCGTGTGCGGAATCATCGGGTTGTGGTCGGGGTCGGTGTACTCTTGGATGGCTAGATCCTTCTGAATGGTCCGCTCGAGATCGGAAAGGAAGGTCCATGCGGCGCCGACTGACGCGCGGAACTCCTGGAGCGTATGGTGGTCGTCGGTGGTGATCGTGACAATCTGAGTGTACGCCACGGCGATCTTCGGATAGAACGCGGCGAGTTCCAGATGCTGCTGGTGCTCCTTTGGGCAGTAGTGGCCGCGCGCGAGCGTGAGGATCAGTGGATCGTCGCCCTGTAGCTCGGTGAGCTTGCGCAGGTTGCCCGTGTGATCGGGCAGTTCGTAATCGGGAAAAGTGCCTCCCGGCACGATGTCAGAGCGCATGGCTCAACTCCTCTAATAGGGTGTCCTCCTTTCAGCCAGCGGTGCGCTCAAAAGTTCGCTCGCATCGGCGTGATTTCAGTCACGATAGCCATCAGTGGATTCCGTCAAACAAGTTCTGGGTGTCGCTTGCCTTTCTCAAGGGCCGACGAAGCCGCTGCGCGGCGAGCGACAACACGCTAACCCAGGTCTAATCCCCGAACAGGCGCTGTTGACACATTAACTTGGAGCTTGGGCACAGGCGCCTCGCGCCAGGCACCAGTAACAGTGCAGTTCGATGCTACGCTGGCCCACCTAAACCAGACCTTAAGCCTACATGTAAAGCGGAACGTTGGGCGTGTTTGCACATCAGGCGGCATATCGGCCAAGATCTGGCCAACGTCCTCGCTGAACGCGGTAGTGATGGGTTCCTTCGCAGCGTAAACGGCGCTCTTAGAGGCACCTTCGCGGCTGGCCGGACTCAGTTATGCTGACCGCCGGCGAGCCCCGAACCCACGCGCGGCCGCTGATCACTGTCGCCGCCCGAGCGAACAACCGCCTTCTGCAGCGAGAGACCATCTCAACGTTGCACGACTCACTGCCTCACGCAGACAGTCAGTGTGTGAGCGATTCCCAAGCGATCCATTTCGCTCTCGATCCTCAGGCCCGCGCGATTGATACAATCATACATGACCGACGAGTGGTAGAGTTGGCTGTTTCCGTTGGCGATGCACGTAAAGTAGAGTGATATCTGCTGCAGGCAAAACGCGGCGTTCTCGTACAGTTGCCTGTCCCAGTACGTCTCGAGGACCAGAAGCTTGGACTCCGCGGACATGGCGCGCACCGCCTTTTCCAAGATCGAGACGATCTCGCTTTCCGAGAAGCAATCGAGAAATTGACTCATCCAGATCACGTCATGACCACCCGGCAACGTGCTCTCGCGCGCGAGCAGATCCACGGAATATCCGGCGATCCGTCCTGCGTATCCGCTCCGCGCGACGTTCTCGAGCGCCATCTCCAACTGAGCCGGTAGGTCGCACATGGTGACCGCCACATCCGCCGAGTACTCCGCGCACGCCAGAGCCCATTTCCCGGTGTTCGCGCCGACATCGAGGAGGCTGCGGATCGGACGCGCGAACACCAGTGGTAAGACCTCGTGGAACGCCTGCGCGGAGCAGAAATGTTCGAAGTTGAACCAGCTCCGGCGCGTCTGATCTGGCAACGTCGCCAGCGCCTGGTAGACCGTGGGCTTGTCGCGGTCGAGCTCGCGGAGTCCGACCGGTTTGCCTTGCACGATGGAATCCTGCAGGTGATATAGCCCCTTGTAGTTCACATCGTGGACAAAGTCCATGTTGACCCGCGTCATCGCATCGTGCAACACGAACAGCGCGGTGCGCGTGATCGTGTAGCGCCCGCCGTCGGTGATGATCAAACCTATCCCAAGCCCTGCTTCGACCAACACCCGCACGCCGTAGGGGCTGAGTCTTACCTGGGCCACGATGTCGTCGAGCGTCAGCCCCGCGGCGCCGGCGGCCTCGAGCGCGTCCAGGATGCCGAGGTCGCGCAGCGCTCTCGTCGCCTGAAACACCATCGGCCCGAAGGCGATCCGTTGCGCCGCTTCCTTTGATTCGCTGACCGATCGCGTGTCCGTAGTGAAATAACTCATGCAATCCGTTTGAAGATCAGGGACGTATTGATGCCACCGAACGCGAAGTTGTTGCTCGCCACATAGCTGCATTCGATGCGGCGACCCTCCCGCATCACATAGTCGAGCGCCGCGCATCGGGGGTCGGGCACCTCCAGATTGAGCGTCGGCGCGAACCAGTCCGCCCGCATCATCTCGATGCTCATCCACGCCTCCAGCGCGCCGCACGCGCCGAGGGTGTGCCCCATGTAGCTTTTCAGCGAGCTGACCGGTATGCCTCCTCCAAAGACCGCGCACGTCGCCCGACTCTCGGCGATGTCGCCGTGCTCCGTGCCGGTGCCATGCGCGTTGATATAGCCGATGGCGTCCGGTGGCAGCGTGGCGTCGTCGAGTGCCAGTTGCATCGCCACCTGCATCGTCTCCTGGTTGGGATAGGTGACGTGGCTGCCGTCACAATTGGTGCCGTAGCCCACGATCTCCGCGTGAATACGCGCGCCGCGCGCCACCGCGTGCTGCAACTCCTCGACGATGAGCGTGCCGGCGCCCTCGCCGAGCACGAGGCCATCGCGATCGACGTCGAATGGGCGCGGCGTGGCCGACGGCGCATCGTTCCGCACGCTGGTCGCGAGGAGTGTATCAAACACCGCGGCCTGCGTGGGGTCCAGCTCCTCCGCCCCGCCGGCAACCATGATGGTCTGGTGTCCGGCTTTCACGGTCTCATACGCGTAGCCGATCGCCTGACTCCCCGACGTGCACGCGCTCGACGTGGGAATGGTGCGGCCGGTGATGCCAAAGAACACGCTGATGTTCACCGCGGCGGTATGACTCATCATTTTCAAGTACGATGTGGCGGTGATCCCTTCCGTCTTCTTGAAGTTGAGCATGCGTCCGAAGTCAGCCAGCGCCGACGGCGTGCCGGATGAGGAGCCGTAAGCGATGCCCATGCGTCCGCTCCTCACGATCGGATCGCCCAGGAGCCCAGCGTCCGCGAGTGCGCGCTCGGTAGCGAGGGTCGCCATATACGCGACCCGGCCCATGCTGCGCGTGGCCTTGTGCGTAAAGTGTGCCGGTGACTCGAACGGCGCAGCGGGCGCACCGATCCGGGCGTTCAGTCCCTCGTACTGATCCCACGCCTGCATGTGCACGATCGCATTGCGATAGCTGCGAAGGTTCCGCTCGACCGTGCTCCAGTCGTGACCCAGCGGGCTGATGGATCCCATGCCAGTAATAACCACGCGGCGAGTCACCGGAGCCCCCCATCGACACGGATCACCTGGCGCGTGACATAGGCGGCGTTCTTCGAGAACAGGAAACTCACCACTGCAGCCACTTCCTCGGGCTGGCCGAGGCGACGCACCGGAATCTGCTTGACGATCTCGTCCACGGGGGCACCCTGTGTCATGTCCGTCGCGATCAGGCCGGGAGCCACGCAATTCACCGTGATCTCGCGCGTGGCTAGCTCGAGCGCGAGGGCCTTTGTCGCGCCAATGATCCCGGCCTTGGCGGCACTATAGTTCACCTGGCCGCGATTCCCCGACACGCCGGACACCGACGAGAGCGTGACGATGCGGCCCGGCTGACGGCGATGGACCATCGGCATGATCAGCGGATGCAGCACGTTGAAGAATCCATCCAGATTGGTCCGGATCACCGCGTCCCATTCGTCGGCGGCCATCGCCGGGAACACGTTGTCGCGTGCGATCCCGGCGTTGCACACCACTCCGTAGTAACAGCCATGCTGCTCCACGTCGGCAACCAGCGCCGCCGCCGCGGCGTCGCGGTCGCTCACGTCGAACTGCAGCACACGCGCGCTCCGCCCCAGCGCCTCGATGTCCCGCTTGATCCGCTCCGCATCCTCCCGACGACTTCGGCAATGCAGGACGACATCATACCCATCGCGCGCCAGGCGCAGCGCGATGGCTTTGCCAATACCCCGGCTGGAGCCGGTGACGAGCGCGCTGGGATTCACGCCTCGTCACCCTTCAAGAGTCCCCGCGCATGGTCGCCGTGCAACACCGTCACGACCGCCTCCGCCGTGATCCCGTCGCCCTCGATGCTGCACGCGAACGACGACAGCCCGCGGTCGCCCGTCGTGTCGCGCCTCGCCGTGACTCGCAGCGTGCAGCCGAGTGGGAACAGCGGGCGGTTGGATGTAAAACGGCGCGTGCCGAGCAGGACACCGGGCTGCATCTGGCGGCCGTGCTGGAGCGCCTCCCGCCCCGCGAAGGCCGCCACGGTCTGTGCCATATACTCCACTCCCACCCAGGCGCCGACACCCCCGCCGTCGAGGAAGAGACTGTCCGCCCGCACGGTCACCTCCGCGGTCAGCGTGTCGGCGTCCGACGCGACGATGCGGTCGAGCAGCAACATGCGGCCCGAGTGCGGCACGACGCTCCGAATGTCGGGGAGAGACATGCCGCTACTCCCGCCCGAACAGCAGCACAGCATTGGCGCCGCCGAAGGCAAACGAGTTCGAGAGCACGCGGCACGGCGGCCGGCCGAGCGAGTCTCCGACGGCGACGAGGTGCAGCGGCGGCAGCGCGGCATCGCGGATCTCGTCCCACAGGTGCGGCGGCAGCTGGCCGCATCGGTTTTCCTCCTGCATCGCGAGCCAGCACAACGCCGCTTCGAGCGCGCCAGCCGCGCCCAAGGTGTGGCCCGTGAGCGGCTTGGTCGAACTCACCGGCGTTCGATCGCCAAAGATCGCATCGACGATCGTCGCCTCCATGGCATCATTCTGGCGGGTGCCGGTGCCGTGCAGGTTGATGTAGTCGATGCCGGATGCCGCTTCCCCCGCCCGTGTGAGCGCCTGCTCAATTGCGAGGCGCGCTCCCGTGCCGGCGGGGTCGGGCGCTGTGATGTGGTAGCCATCTGATGACTCGCCCCACCCACGCAGGCTGACGACTGCCGGCTCGCGGGTCATCAGGAAGAGGGCCGCCGCTTCGCCGAGATTGATGCCATCGCGATTCGCCGACATCGGGTTGCACCTCCGGTCACTCAGCAGGTCGAGCGACGCGAACCCGGCAAGCGTGAAGCCGCAGAGCGTGTCGACCCCGCCGGTCACCACCACATCGACGACCCCCATCCCGATCAGGCGCGCGGCACTGGCCATGGCCTTCGCGCTCGATGCGCACGCGGTCGACACCACGTGCGCCGGTCCGGTCGCGCCGAACGCATGGGCCAACACGCGCGCCGGCGAGTGCAGTTCCTGCTGCGCGACGTGAAAATCATCGCGCCAGCTCCCCGTCTCGATGAGCGCGCGGAGCGCGGTCTCGCTCTCCCCGATCCCGGAGGTGCTTGTGCCAACCACCACCCCGACGCGATGGGCGCCGTACCGGTCGACGGCGACCGCAACGGCGGGAGCGATCTGCTGTGCCGCCGCGGCCGCCAGCCGGTTGTTGCGGCTGCGCAGTTCGGTGGGCCAATCGTCCAGCGATGGCAGTGTCGTGTCGACCAATCCGAGCGGCACCGTGCGACCCAACGAATAGCGGTCACTCGCCACGACGCCACTGTCGCCGGCGAAGAGGCGTTGTGCAACCTCGTCGCGCGACCGGCCCAACGGACAGGCGACGCCGAGTTGGCTCAAGTAATACGACACGCTCACGGAGCGGCCAGCGCCGAGTGTATGACCAACTGATACTCGTACTGCAGATTGCGCAGCGTGATCCGGCTTTCCCAGCGGATCGGACCGTCATAGGCGATCACCTCCACATCGCGACCATCGTGCGCCAGCACGCGGCGATAGTCCTCGTCGGTGAGCGTCCATCCTGGTGGCAGCGCCGCGCGCACCGCATCGACTGGCCACAACGAGAGCTGCAGGTCGGTGAGAATGTCGGCGCCGCGCACCTCGGCCGGCAGCCTCGAATGCCGCTGCTCACACAGCATGCCATTCGCGTACGTCAACGTCAACACGCGCTGGCCGAGCTCCAGGCCCACCAGGGTGATCTCGCGCGGCGTGATATCGAGCGCCGCGTCGAGATCCGCCGTGTGGCCCGCGGCCGCGATGCGCACCTGCTGTTGCAGGCTCAGTGTCCGGCCAAAACTCGCCGGCGAGAGCGTCAGCTGCAACCGCCCCGGTTGCGGCGGCGCGCTGGCGCACCGCGCCAATGCCTCCGAGGGCCGCGATGCGCCGGCGCAGGCGGCGAGCACTCCCGACAGGAGCAGCGCCGCCAGGACACGGCGAGACGTCACGCGCAGATCACCTCGAGCGCGGCGAGCCGCCGTTTCGTCTCGCGCACGTACCCGTTGGTCTCGTCCCATGCATAGCCCGCGAGAATGGCGCAGATCTTCCGGCGGATCTCCGGCTGCGCCTGCTCGTGGAAGATGATCCGCTGGAATCCGCCGGCGTACCATGAATCGACGAAGGCGCGAAAGGTGTCGACGCCGTTCTTCAGCGCGCGACCATAATCCTGCTCCCAATTCACCCGCTCGCCCGCGAATTCGCGCGCGATGCAGGCGGCGGCCAGACTGGCCGACTTGAACGCGATGGTGATCCCACTCGAGAACACCGGATCCAGGAATTCGCCGGCGTTGCCCAGCAGGGCGTAGCCCCGACCACAGAGCGACGTGACGTTCGATGCGTATCCCACGATCTGACGCGCCGGCGTATCCCAGGTTGCGTGCTGCAAGAGATCGCGCGACGCCGGATCCTCGAACACCAACGTCCGGAGCCGCGTCGTGTCGTCGCCCACGTATCGCGCCAGGAAGTCCCTCGTCGCCACCACACCAAGCGAGGAGCGGCCATTACTGAAGGGGATCAGCCAGTACCAGACGTCGACATGCTCCGGGTGTATAATGATGCGGATCTTGTCGCGATCGAACGCCCCCGTCGGGATGCGATCCTGAATGTGCGTGAAGATCGCCCCCCGCACCGGGAACTGTGACGGCTGCTCCAGCTGCAGCAGTTTCGGCAGAATGCGGCCGAAACCGCTGGCATCGAGCATCACCGTCGCTTCGACCGCGTAGCGTTCGCCGCCGGGCCCCCGCACGTGCGCGATGGGCCGTTCGCCGGCCACATCGGCCGCGACCACTTCGTGGCGAAAGCGCACCTCGGCGCCCATGCGCTCCGCTTCCTGCGCCAGCAGATGGTCGAAGTGCGCCCGCTGCACCTGGTACGTGGTGCCCCAGCCCGCGGAATGCTTCTCGCGGAAATCGAAGGCCGTCAGTCGACCGGCGCGCTCGAAGACGGCGCCGTTCTTGTGTTGGAAACCGGCCTCGACGACCGCGCGCAGCATGCCCGCTTCCTCCAGGTAGGCCATGCTTTGGGGCAGGAGGCTCTCGCCGATGCTAAAGCGCGGGAAGGTCTCGCGTTCGAGCATCAATACCTGGCGCCCCTGTCGGCGCAACATGCCCGCCGCCACCGAGCCCGCGGGCCCCGCGCCGATGATCAGAATCTCACATCGCTCGATGCTCTGGGCCATCGGTCGGCTCGACCCGTGATGAGAGGTGCGCCACGCGGCGGCGCTGGGGCGTCCGGACTTCGGAACGTCCTAGTATACACCGATTTGCTGTGCGCGCGCTCACCCTGTCGTGGCCCAGAATGGCGACGCCTCGCGGATCGGCGATGTCTGGGAAACGCACGCTTGCGCGATCACCGCATCGACATGCATCATGCCCGGTGCATCAATTCCCGCGGCATCAATTGCTGCCCCGCGCACTCTGAGGCAAATGGACCGAGTGCATCCGGACACGGCGCTGGCGGTGCGGTTCTCGGTCGCGCGCCACGCCGCGTGGGCGCCCGGCGTCGAGTCGGTGGCGGACTGGGCCGCATGGGCACTCGGCGAGCGCGCCATCGGCGGCGACACGTTGCCCGCACTCCGCGAGATGCCCGCATTGCTGCGCCGCCACGCCGGGGCGCTCGGCCGACTGGCGTGCGACGTCGCCTACCGCGCGCTGGCCGGAGCCGTGGACGTCCCGCTCGTCTTCTGCTCGCGCCACGGCGAGGTTGCCAGATCGGTGGAGCTGCTCACCCAGCTAGCGCACGACGCGCCCGTGTCGCCGACGACATTCGGTCTGTCCGTGCATAGCGCCACCCCGGGTCTGTTCTCGATCGCCCGGCGCGACCGCGCCAACATCATCGGGCTCGCCGCGGGCGAGGCATCGGCGGCCCATGGCGTCATCGAAGCCTGTGGGCTCCTCGCGGACGGCGCCGATCAGGTGCTCCTCGTGGTCGCCGACGCCGTGATGCCGGAGGTCTATCGCGCCTTCGACGATGTGCAGCCCGTGCCGTATGCGTGGGCGTGGCTGCTCGCGCCGGCGGATACCCATGCGCTCTCGCTCGCGTGGGACATGGCACCGGCCGTCGTTACGCAGGGAGCCCCCCTCCGATTGCCGGCGGCGCTCGAGGTGCTGCGATTCCTGCTTCGTGGCGACGTGGAGTTGGTGCACCAGGCCGGGTCCCACCGCTGGCGGTGGACCCGCCATGGGTAAGTCGCTCGCCCGTTACTGGCGCGTGATCGGCACTGGCATCAGCTTTGTCCTGTTTGGCGCCGGCGGCCTCGTGCTGGGGTTCGTGATCCTCCGGGTCCTGCACCTGCTGGGGCGGACCGACCGGCAACGCGTGATGTGGTCGCGCGAGGCTATCCGTCTCTCGTTCAGGTTTTTCATCGGCGTGATGAACGGTCTGGGCGTGCTCCGGTACTCGTGCACGGGCCTGGAGCGGCTGGAGAGACGCGGGTTGCTGATCCTCGCCAACCATCCCTCGCTGATCGATGCCGTCTTCCTGATGGCCTTCGTGCGGAACGCCGATTGTGTCGTCGACGCGCCGTTGGGGCTCAATCCGTTCACGCAGGGTGGCATCCGCATGGCGAGCTATATCCGAAATGATCTGGGCGGCTTGCCAATGGTGGAGGCGTGCATTGCGTCACTGGAGACGGGCGGGAATCTGGTGTTCTTCCCCGAGGGTATGCGCACCACACCGGGATGTCCGATCCGACTGATGCGAGGTGGCGCCCAGGTCGCGGTGCGGGGTGCCCGCGACGTCACGCCGGTGATCATCCGCTGTGTGCCGCCGACGCTCACGCGGGGGGAGAAGTGGTGGCGCGTCCCGCCGCGACGAGCGCAATTCACGATCGAGGTTCACGAGGATATCGCGGTGCGGCCGTTCCTCGAGCACGATGGCGCGCCGCCGCTGGCCGCGCGCGCGTTGAATGCCTATCTACAGCAGTACTTCACGAGGGAAAGCCAATCTCATGCCAGCGCTTGAGGATGAAGTCAAGCAACTGATCATCGATGCCCTGCAGCTCGAGGACATGACCGTCGCGGACATCGACACGGATGCGCCGCTCTTCGGCGGTGGCCTGGGACTCGATTCGATCGATGCGCTCGAGCTGGGCGTCGCGATCCATAAGCGATATCGCGTCCAGTTCTCCGCGGATTCCGCCGACACGACAAAACACTTCGCTTCGGTGCGCACGCTGGCGGCGTTGATCGACAGTGCGCGCGGAACGGGGGCGTGAGATTGACGCGGAACGAAGCGCTCGAGATAATCGCCAAGGGTTTGCACGAGACCTTTGGTCTCGATCGGGCGCGCATCACGGTGGATGCGCAACTCCAAGCGGATCTCGATCTGGACAGCATCGACGCCGTCGACCTGGCGGTGAAGCTTCAGAAGCTCACCGGCAAGCGGCTCGCCCCTGAGGTGTTCAAGCGGCTGCGGACGGTGGGGGATGTGGTCGACGCCCTCGAAGCGCTCACCCGGGAGTAGTGGTTGCCGCGCACTGCGCTCGCCGTCGTCATCACGGTGCTCTATCCGTTCGCTGTCTATTTCGGCCAAGGGCGGATCGAACCGCGGCTGCTTGCGGGCTTACTGGGCATCATTGCGCTGGCCCGCCTGGGCGACACCAAGGGCCCGCTGAGCCGTGGATGGTTCATCGGGGCGATCGTGCTCATGGGCGTGGTCCTGCGAAGCAATAATGCGCTCCCGCTCAAGCTCTACCCCGTGCTGGTGAACGCCGGACTCCTGGCCGTGTTCGGATGGAGTCTGTACTCGCCGCCCACCGTCATCGAGCGGATGGCCCGCGTGCGCACGCCGGATCTGCCGCCGGCGAGCATTCTCTACATCCGTCGGGTCACGCAGGTGTGGTGCGGTTTCTTCCTTGTGAACGGGCTCATCGCACTGTACACCGCGGTCTACTCGAGCGCCGCCGTCTGGTCACTGTACAATGGTCTGATCGCCTATGGGCTGGTGGGCTTGCTCTTCGCCGGGGAGTACGCAGTGCGCCGGCACATGATGCGGGGCGCGCATGGCTGAGCGCACGCGCCTGCTCACCCGATTGACCGGGCGCGCCATCGTTGGGCACCCGGTCGCATGGCAGGGTACCACGGCGATCGGCGAGCAGGCCTTCCGCGCCCGCGTGACCGCGTGGATGACCGCGTTCCGGCAGAGCGCCCCTGGAGCGGCAACGCTCTTCCATTCAGATGGCGTGGAATTCGCCGCCGCGTTGCTCGGGGCGTGGCACGCGGACCGCACCGTCTACCTGCCTGGCGACAACCTCCCCACCACGTGCCACCAACTCGACGCACGTGTCACGATCTTTGCCGGCGAGTGGGCGTCGGATCGCAGCCCGCTTGCCGCCTCCGGTGGTTCTGCGGACAGTGCCTTCCGACCCCTCGCGGCGGACTTCACCGGCGTCATCGTGTTCACCTCCGGCTCCACTGGAGAACCGCAGGCCATTGCCAAGCGATTGGCGCAGCTGGCGGCGGAAGTGGACACGCTTGAGCGGACGTTCGCGGCCGACATGGGGGACGCCGATGTGGTGGTGGCGACGGTGTCGCACCAGCACATCTACGGTCTGCTGTACAAGATCCTATGGCCGCTCGCCGCCGGCCGGTCGTTCCTCGCACACAGCGTCGCCGTGCCGGAGGCGCTGGCCGCCGCCCTGGCCGGCCGGCGGGCGGCGCTGATCGCGAGCCCGGCGCTCCTCAAACGGCTGCCGGAGACGTTGGACTGGAGCGCCGCCCGCCATGGGCTGCGTGCGGTATTCTCGTCGGGTGGGCCGCTGTCCCCCGATGCGGCCAGACTGTCCGAGCGTCTGCTCGGCCGCACGCCGATCGAAGTGCTTGGCAGCTCCGAGACCGGCGGCATCGCGTCGCGCCGTCAATCGCCCGCAACGGACGTGCCATGGACACCACTGCCCGGCGTGCGCGTGCGGCCCGAGGCGGGCCGCCTCTGCGTCCAATCGCCGCACCTGGGCGACGACCAGTGGTTCACCACGGCCGACCTCGTCGAATTCGTCGCTCCCGACGCGTTCTCGCTCGGGCACCGCGCCGACCGTATTGCGAAAATCGAAGGCGAGCGCATGTCGCTCGTGGCGATCGAGCGGGCGCTGATCGCGTCGCCGTGGGTGAGCGACGCGAGGGTGTTTCCGCTGGCCGCGTTCCGCGAGCAGCTGGCGGCTGTCGTGACGGTGACGGCAACCGGGCATCACGCTCTGGAAGAAGACGGGAAAGCCGCCGTCACGCGGGCGCTGCGGGCACTGCTGGCCAAGTCCATCGAGCGGGTCGCACTCCCGCGCCGATGGCGCTTTGTCCACGAGCTGCCCGTGGACAGCCAGGGCAAGACGTCGCACGCGGTGTTGGCGGCGCTCTTTGACACCCGCGCGACGGCGATGCCGGAAGCGCGGGTGATATCCAAATCGACCGCGCGCTTGATGCTGGATCTGCGCATCCCACGCGACCTGGTGTACTTCGACGGTCACTTCGACGACACCCCGGTCCTGCCAGGCGTCGTCCAGATCCAGTGGGCGATCGTCTATGGCCGCGAGCATCTCGGCGTCACCGGCGCGTTCGTGCGTCTCGAGGCGATCAAGTTCCATCGCCTGATCCGTCCCGGCTCGGCGGTGCGGCTGCAGCTGGAATGGCGTGTTGCGAACTCCTCCCTCGTGTTCGTCGTCGACTCCGCCGGGGGCACGCACGCGAGCGGACGCGTCGTCTTCGCGCGGTGACCATGTTCACGCCGGCGGTGGTGATCCCCGTGTACGAGCATGGCCGTGCGGTCGTGTCGGTGGTGCAGGGCGTGCTCGCCACCGACCTCCATTGCATCGTGGTGGATGACGGCAGCGGACCCGAATGCGCCCATGTGCTCGATGCCATCGCCGCCGAGGCGCCCGCGCGGGTGACGCTCTCACGACGCCCCGTGAACGGCGGGAAGGGCGCCGCGGTGTTGCATGGTCTCGCGCGCGCGCACGAGCTCGGGTTCACGCACGCGGTGCAGATCGATGCCGATGGGCAGCACGACCCCGGCGACATCGCGGCCTTCGTCGCCCTAGCCAGGGATCACCCGGCGGCCATGATCATCGGCCGGCCGATCTTCGACGCATCGGTGCCGACGAGCCGCCTGTATTGGCGCCGCGTGACCCACGTGCTCGTGTGGATCCACACGCTGTCATTCACCATTCAGGATTCGATGTGCGGATTCCGGGTCTACCCGATCCGGCCGGTGCTCGATCTGGCGGACCGGGTGGCGCTCGGCCAGCGCATGGATTTCGACATCGAGATCCTGGTCCGTCTCTATTGGCAGGGGTTGGACATCGTGAGTCGCCCGACGCAGGTCCGGTACCCGCTCGACGGTATCTCGCATTTCCGCCTGTGGTGGGATAACATGCTCATCACACGGCTGCACGTGATGCTGTTCCTGGGCATGCTGGCCCGTCTGCCGCGCCTGATCGCGCGGCATTGGAGCGCGAAGTGACGGCTCGGGCGCACTCCCGCCATTGGGCGCAGATCAACGAAGTCACCTTCGTCGCCGGCATCCGATTCCTGTTCCTAATGTACCGGCTGTTTGGTCGCGCGCTGTTCCGGCTCTTCGTCTACCCGCCGGTGGTGTTCTATATCGCGACCAATCCGCGCGCCCTGGCCGCATCGCGCGGGTACCTGCGACGTCTGTACCGGGCGATGGGAAGGTCAGCCGACCAGGTTGGCGCGCTCGTCGTGTTCCGGCATTTCACGTCGTTCGCGGAGTGCATCCTCGACAAGGTGCGTATCTGGAGCAACCCGTCCGATGCGATTCACGTGGAGTGGCATGACCGCCACGTCATTGCGGATCAGATCGCTCTGGGGCGCGGCGGACTGATCGTGACATCCCATCTGGGCAACATCGAGCTATGCCGAGCGCTCTCGCGGCAACGGCGCGGCTTGAAGCTGACGGTGCTCGTGCACACGAAACACGCCACGGCGTTCAACCACCTGCTGGCCGAGCTCAATCCGACCATCACCCTGGATCTCTGGCAGGTGACCGAGCTGTCGCCCGCGACGGCGATCCGCATCGGCGAGAAGATCGACCGGGGCGAATTCGTCGTGATGGCCGGGGATCGCGTGCCGGTGTCGCCCCATCCCCGCGTAGCATTCGCCGATTTCCTCGGCGACCGCGCCGCGTTCCCTGTCGGTCCATACATCCTCGCCAGCGCCCTCCAGTGCCCGACCTACCTGTTGTTTTGCCTGCGGCGGGGCGACGAGTACCACGTGCACTACGAACTGTTCCGCGACCGGATCGACCTGCCGCGCCGGGATCGTGACCAGGCGCTGGCGGGGTTGGCGGCTGCCTTCGCCGCGCGGCTCGACTACTATTGCCGCCTAGCCCCACTCGAGTGGTTCAACTTCTATGATTTCTGGGCCGAGCCCATCGCAGAGGGGATTGATGGCTGAGAACGACACCGCCGTGCGCCGCACCGTTCGTTTCGATCGGGATCGGCTGACGATCAGCGATATCATCGACGTCAGTCGTGGCCGCGCCGTGGTCGAACTTTCGCCCGACCCCGCATTCCGCGCGTTCATCCAGCGCGGCGCCGATTTCGTCGACCGGGTGCTTCGGGAGGATGGCGTGATCTATGGCGTCACCACCGGGTATGGCGATTCCTGCACGGTTGCGGTGCCGACCGAGCTGGTCGGCGAGCTCACGCACCACCTCTACACGTTTCACGGCGTTGGTCTTGGGGCGTTCCTCTCCGCGGAACAAACGCGCGCGGTCATGGCCACGCGTGCAGTGTCGCTCTCTCGCGGGTTCTCGGGCGTCAGCGTCGAGCTCCTGGAACAGCTGGTCGCCCTGCTCCGACACGACATTCTGCCGCTCATCCCGAGTGAAGGGTCGGTGGGCGCCAGCGGCGATCTGACGCCGCTGTCCTACGTCGCCGCCGCGATGTGTGGCGAGCGCGACGTCGTCTCTGGTGGACAGCGGGTGCCGGCGGCACAGGCATTGGCCGCGGCCGGCCTGCGACCGATCCGGCTCCGTCCCAAAGAGTGCCTCGCGCTCATGAACGGCACCGCGGTGATGACCGGGCTCGCCTGCCTCGCCTGGGAGCGCGCGGACTATCTCGCACGACTCGCCACGCGCATCACGGCCATGACCAGCATCGCGCTCGATGGCAATGCGCACCATTTCGACGAAACCCTGTTCAGCGTCAAGCCCCACGCCGGTCAGCAGCTGGTCGCGGCGCGGATCCGAGGCGATCTCGCCTCGGGTCGACCGGCCCGCAATGAACACCGCCTCCAGGACCGCTACTCCATCCGCTGCGCTCCTCATGTGATCGGGGTGCTGCACGACGCGCTGACGTGGATGGAATCGTGGATCGAGATCGAACTCAACAGCGCCAATGACAATCCCATCATCGACGCCGACGGCGAGCGCGTGTTGCACGGCGGGCACTTCTATGGCGGGCACATCGCCTTCGCGATGGACAGTCTGAAGACCGCCGTCGCCAACGTGGCGGATCTCCTCGACCGTCAATTGGCGCTGCTCGTCGATCCCCGCTTCAGCTCCGGCCTGCCGGCCAATCTGTCTGGCGCGACCGGCGAGCGCGCGTCAATCAATCACGGGCTCAAGGCATTGCAGATCGGCGCGTCCGCCTGGGCGGCGGAGGCGCTCAAGCACACCATGCCCGCTTCGGTATTCTCGCGCTCGACCGAGTGCCATAATCAGGACAAGGTCAGCATGGGCACGATCGCCGCGCGCGATTGTTTGAGGGTGCTGGAGTTGAGCGAGCAGGTCGTGGCCGCCTTGCTGGTCGCCGCGCGCCAGGGCGTCTGGTTGCGAGGCCGGCAGACCGATCTGCACCTGACGGAGGCAGTGTCGTCCCATGTCGCGATGCTGAGTCGTACCGTGCGCCCGGTCGAAGAGGATCGCGCCCTCGACGGCGAATTGCGTGAGTTGATCCATCTCATCCAGAATGAGTCGTGGAGCCTCTATGCGTGATGCGGCGGATGGGTCCGCAGCTCGTATGAGCGCCGAAGTGGAATTGCAGGTGCAATTCTACGATCTCGACCCGTTGCAGGTCGTCTGGCATGGCCACTACGCGAAATTCCTCGAACAGGCCCGGTGTGCGCTGCTCGATGCGATCGGCTACAACTACGCGCAGATGCGGGAGTCCGGCTACTCGTGGCCGGTGATCGATCTGCATCTTCGCTATGCGCAGCCGGCGACCTTCGGCCAACGCATCACGATTCGCGCCGAGATCGTCGAATGGGAGAATCGCCTGAAGATCGAGTACGTCATCGCCGACGCCCGCACCGGCGCCCGATTGACCAGGGGGAGCACGACCCAGGTCGCGGTGGACATCGCGACGCAGCAGATGCGCTTCGTGTCGCCGCCGATCTTGTTCGAGAAGCTGGGACTGCCGCCACTATGACACGCGTCGCGCTCCTTGGGTGCGCCATCATGCTGATCGGCTCGGGGACGGGCGCCGCCCAAGACACGAGCGGCCTCGCGCGGATTGAAGCGCTGCTCGTCAGACCGCAGATCCTTTGCGGACATTTCGATCAATCCAAGGTGCTCGTCGGGCTGACGAAGCCGGTCAAGTCCAGCGGCCGGTTCTGTGTGGTCGCCGGCAAGGGCATCCTCTGGCGCACACTCCAGCCCTTTGCGTCAACGCTGCGGCTTACCCGAGACGAGATCATCGAATCGCGAGGAGACGAGGTCACGCAGCGACTGTCCGCGGCCCAAGAGCCGGGCGTGCGAGTGATCAACGACTTGCTCTTTTCCCTCCTCGCGGGCGATCTCAGACGTCTGACCGACACGTTCTCTGTCGACGGCAAGGTCGGCCGAAACAGTTGGGATGCTACCCTGGCGCCCCGTGGATCGGGAATGCGCGGCATCATTGCCGGGATCGAACTCAGCGGCGACAATTACGTCGACCACGTCCTGATCCGCGAAACGGGCGGCGATATGACCGTCATCGCCTTCTCCGGGTTCACCGCCGGAGCGCGTGCGATGCAACCGGACGAGGCGCGGCAATTTGAGTAGCCGCACGCTGGCGACACGTCGCTGGCTTGCAGTCGCCTGGCTCGGCATGGTGCTCCTCGTCGCGGCGTACGACGGCTGGCTGTGGTTCGTCGAGAAACGCGCCCTTGAAACCGACGTGCTCGCGCTCTTGCCCGCGGAGGAACGCGACCCCGCCGTGAATGACGCGCTGCGCTCGGTGACTGAAGCCGCGCAGCAACACGTGGTCGTGCTGGTCGGAAGCCGCGACTGGGAGAGCGCTCGCCATGCAGCCGATGCCTACCGACGCGTGATCGATTCGCACCGCGATTGGTTTCGGGCCGACAGCACGGCCGCATTGAACCAAGCACGAGCGCTCGCGCCGTGGTGGTCGCATCGCGCCGCGTTGCTCACCACTGCCGACCGGCACGCGCTGCGCACGGATACGCCAGACCAGTGGGCGCTGTCCGGGCTACAGAACCTGGCCAGTCCACTCGGCGTGGGCCGGCTCGGCACGTGGCAGGACGACCCGTTCGGACTCTTCCGGCACTGGCTGCAAGCGCGCGCCGCGGAGACGCCGGCCCGTCCGGTAGATGGCGTCCTCCAGGTCGCCGATGGCGGCGAGCTCTATGTGGTGCTGCCGATCACGCTGTCGGCTCAGTCGTTCTCGGCCCGGACGCAACGCGCGGTGGTTCCTATACTTGATGACGCGCGCCGCGCCGCGATGCGAGCCGCGCCTGGCGTCCGTGTGCTGACCGCCGGCGTGATCCTGTTCGCGGCGGAGGCGGCGGATACGGCGAAAGTGGAGATGTCGGTGATCGGATGGGGTTCGATCGCCGGGATCGTGCTCTTGATGTGGCTCGCGTTCCGCTCTCCCCTGCCGATCGGTCTGGTGATCCTCTCGCTGGGCGTCGGGATGCTCGGCGCGCTCTCGGTGAGTGCGATGACGTTCACCAAACTCCACATCATCACGTTCGTGTTCGGCGCGAGCCTGGTCGGCGTGGCCCAGGACTACGGTGTGCTCTACCTCTGCCGACGATTGGGTGATCGCGGCGACGCCTGGGCGACGATGCGCGACGTGCTGCCGGCGTTGATCTTCGCGCTGGTCACCACAGCCATCGGCTATCTCGGCCTTGGGCTCACCCCCTTTCCGGGGTTGAGACAGATGGCGGTGTTCTCGGCCGCCGGGTTGCTCTTCGCCTGGATCACCGTGGTGCTCTGGTTCCCGTGGCTTGACCGCCCGCACTCGCGAGAGGCGCGCCTTGGCACATGGTTGAGCCGGACGATCGTGTACTGGCCGTCGTTGCGGCGGGATCCCCCGACGATCGCGGCGGTGTTGATCGCGGCCGCGGTCATTGGCGTGGGGTTGGCGCGACTGCAGACCAACGATGACGTCCGGCTACTCGTCAATGCGCCCGCGGCGCTGGCCGCCGAGCAGAAAGAAGTCGCCCGCATCATGCGCGCACCGACCGCGGCCCAGTTCTTCGTGGTGAAGGCCGTGGATCCCGACACGCTGCTGGCGCGGGAGGAAGCACTGCGAGTCCGGCTGGACAGTCTCGTGGCAACAGGGGCTCTTACGGGGTACCGGGCGGTGTCGACCTGGGTACCGTCGCGGACAACGCAGACACGCGATCGGTCGTTGGTCGCCGAACGCCTCTACACGGACTCCGGTGCCATCGACCGCCTGGCGCTCCGGCTCGGGGAGAGCGGGGCGTGGGCGCGCGCCGCACGCACGCGCCTCGCCGGTCCGGCCGCGCCGCTCACGATCGACGATTGGCTCGCGAGCCCACTCGCGGAGGCAGATCGCAATCTGTGGCTCGGGCAGGTGGACGGCGGCTGGGCCAGTGTCGTCGATCTCGAGGGCGTCGATTCCGGCGCGATTGCCCGGCTCCGCACGATGGCCAGTACGGTCCCGGGCACGATGTGGGTCGACCGCGTGGCCGACGTCTCCTCGCTACTGGGACGATACCGCCGCCAGATGAGCTGGGTCGTGGCCGCCAGCTTCGCCGTGTTGTGGCTGGTCATGTGGCCGCGGTATGGATGGCGCACCTGGCGCGTGCTCGCCCCGACAGCGGTCGGCAGTCTCCTCACGTTGGCGATATTCGGCCTGCTTGGCCAGCCCGTACAACTCATGCACGTCCTCGCGCTTCTCCTGATATTCGGCATGGGCGTGGACTATGGAATCTTCCTGGAAGAACGCTCGGGCAGGCATCGGGAACGGGCGTGGCTGGCGGTCGTGCTGTCGGCTGCGAGCGCGCTCCTGTCCTTCGGGCTGCTGAGCTTGAGCGCGACACCGGCACTGCACCTGTTCGGACTGACGATGTTGTTCGGCATCACCGGGATCGCGCTCATCACGCCGTGTTTTTTCGGGACGGCGGATTGACGCGAATCACGTTTGGGCGCAGCGTACAACCACTCTGAAGGTTGGGATCACCTCTTCTAGGGAGGGTATCATGCGGAGATCGATCGCGTTGACGGCCGTCGTGGTTGCGCTGGCAGGCTGTCGCCACGCGTCATCGTCAGCGACGCAGCTTGCGCTGGTGCGGGGCGACACGCTGTACACGTTGACGAATCTGCACTTCGATCCGCGAAAACCCGTGCTCTATTCCACCAACTTTCAGCTGGGCAGCCTGATCCCGATGTGCACGAAAGTGGTGGTGAATGAGCAGAGCGGAAGTAAGATTGTCTTCACCGCGGTCAGCACCAACGTGCGGTACGATTACCTATGGCGCGACAAGAGCACGCCGGAGGGACTCGGGACCAACTTCACGCGTTACTTCGGACCGGCCTGCAATTCCGCGGTCGTGAAAACCATGAGCGACATCGATCAGACCGGCATCCGCCAGGGGCAAGCCCTGGTGGGTATGACGAAACAGGGGGTGATCTACGCCATCGGTTATCCTCCCACGAGTCAGACCGGCAGCACCGATCTGGATCAATGGCGTTACTGGCACAGCCGGTTCAAGACCTTTCTCGTTTTCTTCGATGGTGGGAAGGTGACGGGGATGAAGCAGTAAGCGCTAAGGAATACGATCCTGGGAAGGATGATGCGCCGTGGTGCATTGGTCGCCGCGGCGTTACCGAAAGGGTTGCCTCGGATCTACGTGGGCCCTGCGGATCATGATCCGTGAGTGCGTTCAATGCCGTGCGGGCGCGGTCATTTGCGCGAATTTCTCCCACTCGTGGCCGACTCAAACAGCGCGCTGAACGACGGGCCATCGATCGGCTGGATTCTGACCAGCCCGGCCGGTGCGACCGACATCAGACTTAGCGCGAGTCCCGAGGAGGTCTGCTCGTGGTGCCACCTTTTCGCGGGAGGAGGTGCACCGACTGAGTCTCCCTCTATGGCGAATCGCAGCTCATGCAGAGCTGACGGCCGCCCAATCTGATGCGAGAGCTTGACCAGCGCCTCTTTCCCGGTCCACAGACGATAGAAGGCCCCGGCGCGATCCGGCTGGCGCAGCAGCCAATCATGCTCTTCCGGCCCAAACAACCACGCGCTGATCGCGATAAAGTCGCGCGTGGAGTTGACGATCTCCACGTCCAGTCCGATCTCCGTGGTCGCGTGCACCGCGCACGCGACCCAGGGACCGCTGTGCGAGAGGCTGAACCGCGGCAGCTCCCCGCCTGGCGCATTGATCCGCGGCCGATTAGCCGCGCGAGCGCTCACCCGGATTGCACCGGGATCGCAGCCGATCTCGCGCGCGAGCGCGTACTGCAGAAGCACGTGGCCCAGAACCCCCTGCTCGCGACGGCTAGCGTTGAAGTGGGATTGTTGAACGCGCTCCGCCTCTGCCAGACGCGCATCAGCGGCCACGAGAACCGCCGGCGATATCTGGCGTCGGTCGAGCAGCCAGACGATGGAGTCCGTCCGGGATGCTCCCCAGCCAGAACCAATCGCCAAGTGCCGAGTGCCGCGACTTGCCGTCATGGCTGAGGGGCGGAAGGTGCGCGATGTGGCAGTGGTCGGTCGAACGTAGACCGCGCGAAACTGGTCAAGAAACGGGTCAACCACCGGCGCGACGATCTCGGAGGAGCCGTGAATGTATCTCTGGGGCAATGAGATTGGCGAGCGTGACGTGCGTGGCTACCCTGCACTGGACAATGTCCGAAACGCACTTGAGCGTGACCGGACAATCCAAACGGAGCCGGATGTGGTGTTGCACGTCCCAGGGAAGTTGCTCGTGCTCATTAAAGCCAAGCTCGGGTCCCCGAACAGTACCCTCGACAAGAAACCATACGAGACCGTGCAGGACTTCTTAGATGTCTACGAATCGCCGGATGGACAGGATCCGCTTGATCGGGCATGGATTGCCCGGCAATCCACCTCAGAGATCTTGGGGCAGCTTTGTCGGTTGATCGTCTTCGGTACCCGGATGGCGGAACACGGCGCGAATGTGGTGCTCGTGAATCTGCTGCGGCAGCAAGATATGCATGATAGCTTCCCGAACTTCGCTCCACACCTCTCGGCTAGTGGTCCCGTCAAGTTTGGAGTGGGCGCATGGGAACATATGATTCCGCTCGCCGACCACGCGGGAAACGATACACTTCACCAGTATCTGACAGATAAGAGCTACTGTCTGCGACCTCCGTTCGATTTATAAGCTAGCTTCGGCGCAATTCGGTCCAGGCGACGATGATTCACCCGTAGGGCCGGGGTAAGTCGCGGACCTAGATAAGGGAAAGTGGTTCGTCGGACAATCGATCCACTCCGTCTCAGCGGCACGTAAGTCACGCCGCACCCAGCTTGCGAGACGGTTTCGAGTCGCCAGTGACAAACTGGGCGCCAAATTTCGAATGGTCCGAGATCAGCCATTTGGAACGACGCAAGATCCGCCGTCTCGCGCTCACGGCCACGCACCGCCCACGCCTAGTGTGCCCGAGATTCCTTGAGTAATTGCCGATAGCGCGCGTTGTCAATATCGAGTAACACCGCAGCCGTGAACGCCGCCTCGGCGTCGGGCCACTTTTCAAGCGTCATGTACAACTGGCCGAGTTCAGCGTGATACTCCGCCCTCGAGCCATCGAGCCTAATCGCCTCGCGCAGCCACCCTTCAGATTTCGACCATTGGTGGTCGCCCAGGTACGCTCGACCGTTCTGGTACGCTGTCCAAGCGCTGTGCCGGTCCGCATCCGTTCTCGGCGCACCGATTGCTTCTGACGCGACCGGCGTTTCGGGTCCGGTTGCCGATCCAGCCGGCGGTGAACTAGCACTTGTCGGCCCCGACGTAGTGGGAACGACGGCGACGAGGCGACCATTCACCGTCGGCTCAGGGCTTTCCCCAGTGACAGGAGTAGACACCGCTGGTACTGGACGGGGTCGTCTTGACTGTTGCGAGGAAGCGGTGGATGCGAGGGGGGACTTACTGGTTGTCGGCGGCGCAGTAGTTGGCACCGACATCGGAGGGCTATCGCGTGCAGGCGTCGGGCTAGCCGCCAGTTGCGGTTGCACCGATGCGGCAGGGATCTCCGCAGCCATTGGCGTCGCGAGACTCGCAAGCAACTGCTGCTCGAAGCGGCCATTCGAAGCACAGTCGATAGCCGCTGGCCCGTTCTTCGTCGTAATGAATGCACTGACTGAGAAGTTGACCCGCACGTATGTTGAGTCGCCCAATGACCGAGCCAAGACGTTGAAATTCCCCGAATACGAAGATCCGGAAGAGGCAACAGCTGTTATTTCGTTGAAAAAGTTCGATTTGCAGTTAACCCAGGTGAGGCGTTGATAGGGTGATAACGCGAGCTGCTGGCTAGCGATCAGCCCGCTGGCTTTGTCAAGCGTTTGGATCGGGACGTTGGAATTCGCGAAAAACGCGATTACGCGTGGCCACGCTACGTCAAACGGGACGCGCACGATTGATTCGGCCGCGGGCGCAGGGGCGTTAACGTGGGGGCGCGCGCAACCGATCGGGAGTGCGGCCGCGATCGTCGCGCCGATCGTAAGGGTCAAGCGGCGCAAGATCCCTTCGCCTTTTTTGGGGGACCCGTGAGAACGATGGGGGTAACCGGAGCGGCGCTATAGCCGAGCTTGCAATACGATAGGTCTAAGCGTGCTCTTTAGCAATGCGCACTGCTCGCTGGTACCTAAACGGCGCCACTTGCTCGGTTACGAGTTTGCTGGAGAAGGTGCTCTATGACGAAACCGTCACGCCCGCGCTGCACTCGCGGAGTTCACGCCCCAACCTTGACGATTCCGTCATCCTCACCGGTGTCGCATTCGGAGTAACCGAACGATACGCCATTTAACCAACCGACGATGATGCAACCCGCCCAAGGTCTAGCGTCGGCGCTCGGCAGATCCCTGACGCGACGACGGGATAGCGTGCTCCGCTCGCCGACGCGTCTGCGCAACTCAGCGACTGGCCGTGGCCGAAGCCCTGACAAGGCGCCGCAGGTGGAGGAGACGTGAGCGGCGCCCGGAGAGATACTACGCTGACACTACTCAGGATTGGTCGGTCGACCCTGGTGGCTGTCGCTCGGCGCTTCCGAGGGAGCGGAATCCGGCGGAGTAGTCGGCAATTCGCGGGGGGATGTCCGAGGGTTGGATAACGAGTCGGGGGCATAGCCCCGGAGGATGGTAGCCACCCGCCGGGTGAAAAGCTCATCGGCCGATCTAACAGCGCCCGGGACATTTCGGAGCGCTTCTTGATAGTCACTTTGCCCATCGAGGTACCCTCTCAGTAGGGGGACCGCCGGGAGGCGGAGCGGAGAGGGCGGGCACTGTTGGCTGCGCTGCACCAAGGCGTGACCAGCGAGATAATCCCCGTGCGACTGAATCTCGGCGCACTGTGCGCCCGGTACGTAGAGAGATCTTCTACGTACGCTTCGTACACACGCGAGATGAGGGCGGACGTAGACACACGGATCCGGGTACTGCTCGCATACTTCGGTTCCGAGTGCGTGGTGCGAGACCTCACGCCTGACGAGGTAGCCTCGTATTCCTCGGCTCGCCGGGCCGGCGGTATCGAGGTCGTAGACTGTGACGAGCGCTGGATAACCAAGGCGGTGCGCGCCCGTTCAGTAGTGGCCGATCTCGCGGTCCTTCACGGGATGCTCAACTGGGCATTGTCTCGCCGTGAGCTCGGCGCGCGGCTGTTGGACGCAAACCCGATTGCTGGCGTACGTGTCCGGCGGGATTCACACCCGCGGCGGCGGATTTCAACCTGGGACCGATTCACGGCGACCCGGGAGGCGATGCAAGGCCGCGCCGCCGCGGCCAGCGTTGGCGTGGAACGTGATCGGTGGGTCAAGGCCGAGCTGGCGCTCGTCCTTGCGGAAGGCACCGGGCGGAGATTGGGCGCGATCCGCCAGCTGCGATGGGAGGATGTGGATTGGGATCGGGCCACGATCCGTTGGCGGGCGGAGTCGGACAAGCGGCGGAAGGAGTGGCTCCTACCTGTCCCAGCGACTCTGCTTCAGGATCTTCGGTCGTTCCAAAGGCGACTGGGCGCTCTCGGGGGATGGATGCTCGTGAGCGGCAATGATCCGAGTGCAGCAATGGACCGTCACACGCTCGCGGGCTGCCTGGAGGCCGCGGAGGCAGCCGCCGGGCTGCCGAAGCTCGATGGGGGGCTATTCCACCCGTACCGCCGGAAATGGGCGACGGAGCGGAAGGACCGGCCACTCAGTGATGTGGCGGCGGCGGGTGGCTGGCAGAACACGGCCACACTGCTGACGTGCTACCAACAGCCCACGACCGACGCGCTTCTCGCTGTCATGAACGAGCCATGGAAGATGCGAGACGTGGCGGCGGTTGGCGGCTCGCCGGCGAGAAACGGATAACGAAACGGATAACGGCACGGGTGATGGGAAATGCCCCGTGCGTCGATATGACGGCGGGGCATAGAGTTAGAGCATGGACCGGAAGGGGATCGAACCCATGACCTCCTGGTTGCAAACCAGGCGCTCTCCCAACTGAGCTACCGGCCCGCATGGGGTGGACGATCGACGCAGCCGATCGCTCACCCCCACGCGCACGCGTAAGCTATTCGGTCGCGGGCAGCGGCTCCATGGTGCGCGGATCGACCGGGACCTGGATCTCGTCCCGAAAGGGCGACGTCTGGAGCAGTATCCGCATCTTCGGGAACGCGTCCATGAAGGCGAAATAGCAGAGGCCCCAGCAACCGAGGTAGAGGAGCAGCACGCCCAACTCCGGTAACCCCAGCGGCGCGTGCGCCACCTTGCCGTACAGCGACGGATACACCTCGCTGTAGCGCTGCAGCCAGATCCCGACCAAGCTGCTCATCGCGAAGAACACGAATGTCGGCAAATACACCTTCGCCGCCCGCGACAACAAGCCGAAGAACGGCAGCACCCAGATCAACACCACGGCCGCCGTCGCGATCGGCTGCCACGGGAGGATGAAGCGCAACCGAAACCAGTGCGTCTCCTCCCCCATGTTCCCGTACCACATCACGAGGTACTGGCCAAAGGTGAGGTACCCCCAGAACGCCGTAAACGCGAAGCACAGCTTCCCGAGGTCGTGGAAGTGCCGCTCCTCGATCAACGACTCCGCGTGCAGCGTCTTCCGCCACCACATGGCGAGCAGCGCGAACGACATGAGAGAGCCCAGCCACGCCGTCATGAACGACCACCACCCATACAGCGTGCTCTGGAAGTGCATGTCCAGCGTCATCGAGAGATCGAACGACAACACCGACCAGAAGAATCCGTACGTGAGCACCATGAACACCGCGATCACGCCTTGCCGAGAATGCGTCGTGTGCAGTTCACGCCGCTCGTCGCCGAACCCGGCGCGCATCCGCGCCCGAATGCCGCGCGCCCACTCCGCGCCCGACTCCGAGACGACCCCGACGTCGAGCCGGACCGACAGGTAGACGAACCACAGCGCGAGCAGGGTCAGGATCGCGAACATGATCAGGTCGCGCGAGATCAGGAACCCGGGCGCCAGATACAACCGCTTCTCCGCGACCGGCGGCGCGATGTGCGTCCACGGGAAGATGTGCGACCGCCCCACCGTGAAGATCAACACGAGAAACACGAACGCCACCGGCAGGAACGCGACGTAGCCCTCGATGATCCGCACGACCTCCCGCGACCACCGCGCAGTCGTGATCCGCTGCACCGCCGCCACCGTCGCCCCGGCTGACGAAATGAACGCGAAGAACCACCAGTTGAAGTGGAACGCGCGCCACGCCCGATCCGGATCGATGAAGAGATACACGATGAAGACCACCGCGCCGACGATCGCCGCCCCCGTCGCCGCCTTGCGCACACCCGCTGGGGTCGGACGCGCCGCCATCGCCGCCAGCTCCGCCCGCGACGGCACCCCGACGCCCCCATGCGCGCTCACTTGGCCACTCCCGTCGCCGGCGTAGTCGCCGGTGCAGTCGGCGCCGGACTGGGCGCCGCCTTCGGCGCCGGACCCGGCGTCTGCGCACGAATCGCGTGGATCGAGTCCAGCGACCCCACACCACGGTAGTATGGCACGGGCCGCGTCGGCGCCGTCATCGTCGCGCCCGGCAGCGCATCACCCGTCTGACCCGGATAGCCCACCGGGCCAGTCGGCACTGGCTGCGCAAGCTTCCCCTGCAAGCCACGCACGTAGTTCACGACATCCCACCGATCCATGTCTTCGATCCGGTTGTACGTCGGCATCGCGCCGCGACCGTTGCGGATCATGCCATAGATGTACCCATCGCTCAGGCCCTTCGCGTGATCGATCGTCAGGTTGATTCCCGTCACGCCCCACTTCGTGGCCGCACCGTTCCCCACCCCCGCCTCGCCATGACACGGCGAACAGTTGATCTGGAACAGCTTCCGCCCGTTGACCAACGACGCCGCGATGGGCGCCGTCGGGTTCTGAATCGCCGACATCGAATCGACCACGCCGGGCAGCGGTGCGTACGACACCTGCAGCCCGGACACGAACGTCCCGGTAATCGGCACCGAGTTCTGCGGATTGCCCCGCGATGCCAGCAGCGTCTTCCCCGGGAAACTGACCACCTCCCACGGGTCGATCTTCGGTTGCTGCACGAATGCGGTGAACCACGAACACCCCTGAGCCGCGACCATCATGCCGGCCAGAGCAAAAGTGGTGCGAGCGCGACGCGCGCCGACCCGCTCGCTACGGCTCATTCCGCACCTCCACCGCGCCGGTGCGCCGGAGCGTCTCCGTCACGGCCTTCGCCTGCTCGGGCAGACATTCGACCCACACGCCGTACTCCCCATCGCTGAACCGCGCGTCGTACCCCACCGTCAACCGGAGGTCCGGCAGCCGCGCGACGATGAACAATCCCGCCACCGTGGACAATGCCCCGATCAACACCATGAGCTCGAAGCTGATGATCGTATACGGGACCCACGACGGGACCGGCTTCCCCCCGACCACCAGCGGCCACCACTTCGAGATGTAGATCGGGATCCAATACCCAAACGTCATGCCGCAGAGTCCGCCGATCAGCGCAAATCGACGCACCACACTCGTGGGTGCGTCGATCGCCTCCGCGATCGCGTGGTCGGGCGCCGGACTGTACACGGTCACGTTGGTGGACGGCTGCCGCTTGAGCGCCTTGATCGCGTCCACCGTCGCGTCCACTTCGCGGAACGTCCCTAGTACGCCGCGCATTAGTCGTCGCCTCCGCCCGCCGCGCCGACCGCCGGCCGCGGCGCCATTACCGGCGGCGGCCGCCGCTTCGGTGGCACGATCTCCTTGACCTCAGAGATCGCGAGGATCGGGAGCTGCTTGACGAACAGCAGGAACCACATGAAGAACCAGCCGAAGCTCCCACACAGGATCGCGATGTCCACCCACGTGGCCTGGTACCCCGCCCACTGCCACGGCTCGAACTCGTGCGACAACGACGGCACGATGATCACGAACCGCTCGAACCACATCCCCAGGTTGATGAACAACGACAGGATGAAGAGCCACGTGGTGTTGCGTCGCAGTTTCTGGGAGAAGAGCGACAGCGGTAGCACCACGTTGCAGATCAGCATGATCCACGCCGCCCACCACCACTGCCCAAATACCCGGTTCCACCAGAACTCGTGCTCGATGCGGTTGCCGGAGTACCACCCGATATAGAACTCGGTGAGATACGCGCACCCCACCACCATCGACGTAAACAAGCAGAGCTTCGCCCCGGCATCCAGATCGTTCAGCGTCACGTAGTGCTTGAAGCCGAACCACTTGCGGAGCGGGATGAGGATCGTGAAGACCATCCCCATCCCGGAGAAGATCGCGCCGGCCACGAAGTACGGCGGGAAGATCGTCGCGTGCCACCCTGGGGTGTTCGCCATGGCGAAGTCGAACGACACCACCGAGTGCACCGAGAGCACGAGCGGCGTCGCCAACGCGGCCAGGAAGAGATAGGCGCGCGCGAAGTGCCGCCACTCGCGGTCGCTGTTCCGCCAGCCCAACGAGAGTGTCGCGAAGATCTTCTTGCGGATCGGGTTCCGCTCGTGGTCCCGCAGCACCGCCAGATCGGGGAGCAGCCCGATGTAGAGGAACGTCGCGGAGACGGTCAGATACGTCAGGATCGCGAACACGTCCCACACCAACGGGCTCTTGAACTGCGGCCAGATCCACCGCCAGTGCGGGTACGGGATCAGCCAGAAGAATTTCCAGGGACGCCCCAGGTGCAACACTGGGAACAGTCCGGCCGTCATCACCGCGAAGACGGTCATGACTTCCGCGCACCGGTAGATCGTCGTCCGGAACCCTGCGCGGAACAGATAGAGAATGGCCGAGATCAGCGTGCCGGCGTGGCCGATACCAACCCAGAACACGAAGCTCACGATGTAGACGGCCCACATCACCGGGGGATGGTACCCGGCGACCCCCAACCCCTCATGGATCTGATACATCCACGCGGTCGCGCCCGCGAACATGAACGCCATCGCGATGCCGAGCCCGAAGAACCACGCGACCGTCGGACGCAGTACACCCGTGATCTCACGGGTGACCTGCTCGTAGTCGCGGACGGCCGGCAGCCGCCGGCCCGCCGTGGCGACGTTGGGACGCAGTGCGCCGTCGCCCCCGGCGACGGGATATGGAGGTGCGCTCGTGGCCATGCGGATTGCCGCTACGTGGTCGCCGGCGCGCTGGACGCCGGATGGGTGACTTTCTTCAGATAGACCACCGCCGTGAACGTGTTGAGCTCCTCGAACACGTGATAGGCCCGGCGATCCTCGACCAGCTGGGTCAACGACCACCGTGGATCCGCGGCATCACCGAACGTGATCGCCCGCGACGGACACGCCTGCGCACACGCGACCGTGAACTCATCGGGCTCCAGCTCTCGGTGCTCCAGCCGCGCCCGGTTCTCAGCCTCCCGGATGCGCTGCAGACAGAACGTGCACTTCTCCATCACGCCCTTGCCACGCACCGTGACGTCGGGATTGAGCTGCCAGTTCAACGGCTCCGGGAACGCGTATTGGATGCGGTCGCTCTCGCCGTACCCGAACCAGTTGAAGTAGCGCACTTTGTACGGACAGTTGTTCGAGCAATACCGGGTGCCGACGCAGCGGTTGTAGACCTGGACGTTGAGGCCGTCCGGCGAGTGGTACGTCGCGTACACCGGACACACGGGCTCGCACGGCGCGTTCCCGCATTGCTGGCACAGCATCGGGATGAATCGCGTCTCGAAGTCCGGGTCGAAATGGCCGTCCTCGTGGTTCGCCCCCTCGAAGTACCGTTCCAATCGGATCCACGCCATCTCGCGGCCGCGCAGGATGTTGGCGCCGAATCCGGTGTGGTCCGGCAGCACCTGCGCCCCCTGCCACGGCGCACCGACCGTCGGGATGTTGTTCTCCGCGTAGCACGCGGTCACGCACGCCGAACACCCGGTGCAGCGGGCCAGGTCCACGGTCATCGCCCAGCGCCGCTTGGCCATCCCACTCCAATGGTCCGCCGCATACATCCCGAGCGACTTGGACGTCGTGTCGCCGTAGTCGCCCTGCGCGTCGTTAGCGACCGGTGAGCGGAGCCCGGGGAGGAACGCGTGTGACGCGTCACCCGGCATCTCTTCCTCATCCGAGGTGCCCGCCGAATCGCGCCCCGAGGGAGCGGTCGCGGCCCGGGCCGCGTCAGTCTCCGTCGGTCCGGACGCCGCGGCGGCCGCGACCTCTGTCACCGTGATCGCCCGCGCGATACCGCGCCCATGCTGCCGCGCCGATCCTTCGGTGGTGACCAGCAGCGTGTGATCGGTCGCCTTGGTGACGCGGGCCTTGGTGCACGTCAGCGCCATCCCACCCGCACGATCTTCCGCCGACGGGATCGCGATGAGCGGATCGACTCCCACGGTGCGCGCGTAGCGGCCGTACGCCGTGTGGCCGCGCCCGAGCGCCACCGCCACCGTGTCCACGCGAACGCCCAGATACACGAACGCCGGCGCCTCGATCGAGCCCGTGTCGGTCTCGACCCGCAGGTGGTCGCCCGCCTCGACGCCCAGCCTCCGCGCGGTCTCGGGATGTATCTCGATGACGGTCTGCCACACGATCTTCGTGACCGGGTCGGGCAGCTCTTGCAGCCACGGCTTGTTGGCGCCACGCCCGTGGCCAAGGACCGGCGACGGATAGACGACGAGGTAGAAATCGCCGTGGCTCTGATCCAACGCGGCACCGGGCACGGCGATGGCGGCCTTGGGTGCTGGCGCCTTCCCGCCCGACAACGTCGTCGTCGGCGACTTGGCGGGCGTTCCCTTCGACGCCGACCCGGCCTCGGCGGCCACGCCGCTCACCACGATCCCCGTGGTCAACGCGTTCGTAAAGCCCGTCGCCGCCCCCGGGAAGCGGCTGATCATCCAGCTCCGATAATCCGCCCACGGGTACTTCGCGGCGAGCGAGGGGTCGCCCTTGGCGAGCGTCACCAGGACATCCGCCGTCTGACGGCTCGCGAACACCGGGTCCATCCCCGGCTGCTGCAGCGAGATCGTCCCCGCGAGCGGCGCAGCGTCACCCCAACTCTCGAGCGCGTGATGGTCGGGCAGCACGAGGTCCGAGAGCTCGGCCGTCTCGTCGGGGTAGCTCGAGAAGCTGACCTTGAACGGAACCTTCGCCATCGCGGCCCCGAACCCCAGCGCGGGCGGCGTAGAGAAGGCCGGATTCGCGCCCCGCACCATGAGCAGCGGCACCGCGCCACGCCGCATCCGATCCGCCAGGTCGCGCACATCCGCGTACGTCGCGGCGTGCTCGTACGCCGTGATCGCGACCGCGGGATTGACCGTCTGCCCGACGTTGCCCGCCGCCTGATTGATCGCGTTGACCGCCTGCGCGAGCTCGAGCGCGTTCACCCCGGCCCCGCCGGCAAGCACGAGACTCGGCTTCGACTGCGCGATCGTCGTGGCCAGTCGCTCGAGTACGCCGGCTTCCACGCCGCTCGCGGACGCCGCCTGCGCGATCGACACCCCTGTGCCATGGCCAAGGCTCCCGAGCACGGCGTTGGCGATGAGGTGATTCGACCCCGGCTTGGCCGGGATCCACTCGTCGGCATTGAGTCCAGTCAGGGAGCGCCGCGGGCCGATGTAGATCAACCGGGGCGCGTCGGTCAGCTTGGCGCGCGCGTCCGCCCAATCCAACTGCTGTGGGACGCTGGCGCCCCACCCATCGAGGAAATCCGCGCCGAACGACACGATGACCCGCGCCGCCGAGAAATCGAGACCGGGCCAGCTCACGCCGTAGCTCTCACGGTTCGCGGCCAGCACCGCGGACGGGAGATCGGGATCGTACGACAGATGCGGCGGCATGCCGAACGACGCCAGCCACTCGTCGAGAAATCCGGGAAAGGCGCCGGACTCGTGCAGATTCACGAACGCCGCGCCCGACGCCTGGTTGAGACTCCGCAGCTCGCCCAGCTTCTGCGCCAACAGATGGAGCGCGTCGTCCCACGAGATGGGCACCAACTTCCCATCCTTGCGGACCATCGGCTCCCGATACCGATCAGGGTTGTACAAGCCTTGCGGCGCGGCCTGCCCCCGTGCGCATAACGCGCCGCGATTGAGCGGATGGGCGGGATTCCCCTCGAGCTTGATGACCCGCCCGTCGCGCGTCTCCACCAAGAGACCGCACCCGGCCGCGCACTCCCGACAGGTGCTCGCGTAATACGTGGAGACACCCGGCACGGTCTCGTCAGGTGAGACCAGATACGGGATGAGATGGCCGACGCCCTTGGTACTACACCCGACGCTCGTCGTGACGGCGGCCCCGGCCCCAAGAATCTTGAGGAAATCCCGGCGCTTGACGCCACTTGCCGCCGGTGCGGCGTCCGGCTCAGCGGTGGCGCTCACGGCCTCTGCCTCGAATGGGGGATACAGGTGACACACGTGTGGCGCTCGGCCATCGCGGGGCCGTTAGTAGTGACATGTGCTGCAATCGAATCGCGCCTTGTGTCGAGCGTCGGTCAAGGGCGGCCCAATGTTGAAACGCACGGCGGCCGCGAGCGGGGCCGGCGTCGTGCTCGTCGCGGCGACCACTGGCCCCGTGTTTGGCTGCGAGCTTGCGCCCTTCGGCCCGTAGTCCCGTGCCGACCCCGCAGCCTGGTCGCCCTCGGCCGGGCTGTACCCGTTGACGTGGCAGTTGAGACACCAGCCCATGTTGAGCGAGGCGTACTGGTAGACCTGGTACATCTCCTGTATCTGCCCATGACACGTCTGGCAGGTCACCCCCGCATTGACGTGGCGCATATGCGGGAAGTGCACGTACTCCGGCAGTTTGTGGATCCGCACCCAGGGGATCGGCTGTTGTTTGTTCCAGTACGCAGTCAGCTTGACGATCTCCGGCTTCTTCGCAAGCGAGTAGGTCGTGAGATGGCACCCCATGCACGTACTCATGGCGGGGAGCCCGGGGTCCATCGATTTATTCGCCGTGTAGTGACAGTAGAGGCAGTTCATCCCCAGTCCCTTGACGTGCTTGGGGTGGGGGAATTTGATCGGCTGCACGGGACTCGAGCCCTGCTCCGACGATGCGCCGTGGTATCCCCACGGGCCGGGACCGGGGTCATGCGTGATGACGGTGTCCGACGCTGCGGGTGCTGCGGGTGCTGCGGGTGCTGCGGGTGCTGCGGGTGCGACCTGCTGCGAGGAGGCTCCCTGGTACGCCGCCAATGCGGCGACGATACCAGCCACGGCGACGAATGTCGGTATCGCCGCCCAGTTCCTCCGTCCCGTCATCAAATCGATCCGGCGTGTAGGCTCACGGTGAGCAATCAGCTTGTGAAGTTTTTCACAAGGTCAACTGTTGCGCGAAATGATGCGCGTACGCTCCAGCGTTCGCAAGACCTCGATCGCCATCGCGCGCGCCAATTCGATCTCGCGCGCGGTCGGCGCGGCACGATACGCGAGGGACCGCGCCGTGCGCATCACGTGCTCGGGGTACCGCGTCTTGAAGAAGTCGATGGCCGTCAGCGCCCGCTCCACGTCCTCGAACAACTGCCCGAACTGCGTCGCGGTGGCGGGCGGCGCGTCGTGCTTCGGCGGCGCAGTCGAGCGGGTGGCGTCGCCGGCCGCCAGATGGAGCTCGTAGGCGGCCACCATGACGGCCTGCGCCAGATTGAGCGACCCGTGAGCGGTCGTCGGGATCGTACAGAGTCCATGCGTCCGATCCAGCGCCTCGTTGGGGAGACCGGCGTCCTCCCGCCCGAAGAGGATCGCGACTGGTTCTCCGGGTTCGCCCGAGAGGAGTCGCGCCGCAGCCTCTCGCGGCGTCAGCACGGTCCGCTTCGCGGCGCGGCGTCGGGCCGTATACGCGATCACGTCTACGCAGTCGGCGAGCGCGTGATCCAAGTCGTCGAAGTGGCGGGCCGCGGCGACGAGATCAACCGTGTCGTGGGCGATCGTCTCGATCTGCTCGGGGGTGTAGTCCACGGGTCGGACCAATCGAAGCGTCGCGAGTCCCATATTCCGCATCGCGCGAACGGTGGCGGCGATGTTGACGGGATTCTGCGGCTCGAGCAGGACGACCACGACGCGATCGAGGAGGGACACGGCGCTCCGGAAACGAGGAGGATGGGATGAGTAACCAATTGGGGCGCTGCGTTGTAGCGCCGCCCCGCCCTATGTCCGGCACGGCAAGCGGCCCCATCCCCTAAGCCGGCGTCCGGGCTGCCTGCTAGTTTCCCCGCCATGGGAGCCCTCCAGCAACTGCTGCACCTGCTGCGGACCCGCGATCTCGCCGCGCTCGTCCAGTGGGCCGGATACGCGGGGATGAGCCTTATCATCTTTGCCGAAACCGGCCTCTTCTTCGGCTTCTTCCTGCCTGGCGACTCCCTGCTGGTCACCGCCGGCCTGCTCGCCTCTCAAGGGCTACCACTCAACGTGTACGTGCTGGGTAGCCTCCTCAATGTGGCCGCCATCGTCGGGGACAACACCAACTACTGGGTCGGGCGCCTCACGGGCCCCCGGATCTTCCGTCGCGACGAGTCGCTCTTCTTTCGGCGCCGCCATGTCGAGCGCGCCCACGAGTTCTACGAGCGCTACGGCGCCAAGACGATCGTCCTCGCGCGGTTCATGCCGATTATTCGCACGTTCGCCCCGCTCGTCGCCGGCGTCGCTCGCATGGACTACCGGACCTTCCTGACCTTCAGCATCCTCGGGGGCACCGCGTGGATCTGGAGCATGGTGCTCCTCGGCTATTTCCTCGGCCAGTACGTCCCCGGTGTCGCCAAGCACATCGAGTTGGTGATCGGTGGCGTGATCCTTGTATCGATACTTCCAGGATTCATCGGTTGGTGGCGCGAGCGACGCACCGTCGCCCCCGCCGTCGATCTGCCTCCCGCATCGCCGTAAATCCACCTCGAACCATCCTCATCCATGACCACTGCCACTGCTCCGGCCTTCACGCTGCCCGCGCTCCCATATGCGTTCGACGCACTGGAGCCACACATCGATGCCCAGACGATGCAGATCCATCACGACAAGCATCACGCGGCATACGTCACCAACCTCAACGCGGCCATCGAGAAGGCGCCCGAGCTTGCTAAGAAATCACTCGATGAGCTGGTTGCCGGGCTCTCCTCGGTTCCCGAGGCGGTGCGCACGGCCGTCCGCAACAACGGTGGCGGCCATTGGAACCACTCCCTCTTCTGGACCTGGCTCGACCCGGCAAAGAAGGGCGGTGAGCCCACTGGCGCGCTTGGCGAAGCCGTGAAGAAGTCCTTCGGCGATTACGCGAAATTCAAAGAACAGTTCGCGGCGGCAGCGACGACCCGTTTCGGGTCGGGATGGGCGTGGCTCGTCCACAAAGGCGGGAATCTGGTGATCACCTCCACGCCCAATCAGGACAACCCTGTCATGGACGGCACGCGACCCGCCGACGTCCTTCTCGGTCTCGATGTGTGGGAGCACGCCTACTACCTCAAGTACCAAAACCGCCGACCCGAATACATCGCCGCCTTCTGGAGCGTCGTGAACTGGGCAGACGCGGGGAAAAGATTCGAGAAGGCGAAGGGATAACAGCCGCGGTGAGGGGTTAGCGGCTCGCGATTAGCAAACGACGAGGGGCCAGCTGCAGCGCACCGCAGCCGGCCCCTTCGCGCGACCCACGATCCGCTACCCACCACCCTTACTGCGCTGCCTCCCCCTCGAGGTACGTATACCCCTCGAGCCCCGCGACGTACTCCGCGATGAACATGTTCCCCTCCTGACGCGTGAGCGCCGTCGCGGCCGCCACCTTTCGTCGAAACGCCGTCAGCAGCGCCGTCGGCTCGAAGTGGACGTACTCCAGCACCTGCGTCACCGTATCCCCGTGCATGATATCGGTCACGTCGTAGCCGTCGGCCGTGAGCCGCATGTGCACCGCGTTCGTATCGCCGAACAGGTTGTGCAGGTCGCCGAGGATCTCCTGGTACGCCCCCGTGAGGAAGATCCCGAGGACGTAGTCCTCGCCATGGCGGTACGGATGCAGCCGCAGGCTCGGGCTCGCCCCTCGACCCCGACCCGCGAACTGGTCGATCTTGCCGTCCGAGTCGCATGTGATGTCCTGCAGCGTACCGCGCCGCGTCGGCTCTTCGTCGAGGCGGTGGACGGGCATGATCGGGAACAGGTGGTTGATCGCCCAACTATCCGGCAGCGACTGGAAGAGCGAGAAATTGCAGAAGTACCGGTCCACCAGCGTCGCCTCGACATCGGCCCGGATCTCGTCGTATCGCTCCGGATCGCGATCCGTGACCCGAGCGACGGCGTTGAGGATCGCGTAGTAGAGCTGTTCCGCGGCCGCGCGCCCGCTCAGGGTGAGCACGCCGCTGCTGAATAGCTCCTGCGCGTGCTCCTTGTAGTACGTGGCATCGTGGTAGGCTTCCACGACGCGACGCGCGCGGACCGCAGGGCTGCTCAACTCGCGACAGTCGGCGACCATGTCGTGGAGGAGCGGATGGGCGTCCGGCCCGAGCGCCGGCATGGCCAGCTCGGCCTGCGACTCCACGTCGATGACCTTGAGGAGCAGCAACGCGTGGTGCGCGGTCAGCGCGCGACCCGATTCGCTGATGACGTGCGGCATCGGCAGCCCCCGCTCGCGGCACGACTCACCGAGCACGTAAATCACATCGTTCGCGTATTCCTGCAGCGTATAGTTCACGCTCGCCTCGGACGTGGATGACGTGCCGTCGTAGTCCACGCCCAGGCCACCACCGACATCCACATGGGTGATGTCCACGCCCATGCCGCGCAGCTCGGCGTAGAATCGGCCGATCTCCTGCAACCCCGACTTGATGTAGCGGATGTCGGTGATCTGGCTGCCTAGGTGGAAGTGGATCAGCTTGAGGATGTCGAGCCGCCCCCGGCTGCGCAGGCGGTCGATGGCCTCCACGAGCTGCGCGGCGGTGAGTCCGAATTTCGAGCGTTCTCCGCCGCTCTGCGCCCACCGACCGTAGCCGGCGGAACGCAGCTTGATGCGCACGCCCGCCACCGGCACAATGCCGAGATCGTCGGCGGCCTGCAGCAGCACGTCGATCTCGCTGAGCTGCTCGAGCACGATGAACACCTTGTGACCCAGCCGCTGCCCCATGAGGGCGAGCCGCATGAACTCTTCGTCCTTGTACCCGTTGCACACGATCATGTGGTCGGTGGAGTCCGAGAGCGCCAGCACGGCTTGCAGCTCGGGCTTGGACCCACACTCCAGTCCGACCCCGTGACCCGTGCCCGCCCGCACGATCTCCTCCACCACGTGTCGCTGCTGGTTGACTTTGATCGGATAGACCGTCGTATAGCCACCGGTGTAGCCGAACTCCTGGATCGCTTCGGCGAACCGTGTGCTGATGGCGTTCAGCCGCGCGCGGAGGATATCCGAGAATCGCAGCAGCACCGGGAGCGCCACGCCCTGCTGCTCCAGATCGCGCGCGACGTCGAACAGATCCACCTGTCGTTCGGGATGCTCGGCATCCGGGTGCACGACCACGTGTCCCAGGTCGTTGATGTCGAAGAACCCGGCGCCCCACCCGTCGATGTTGTAGACCGCGCGGGCGTCGTCGGTCGTCCACGGCGGGCGCATGGTCTCAGCCGCGCGCTCTCGCCCCCGGACGCCACCGCGTCGTGGACGCCGCGGCTCGCCTGCACCGACGACCGGCTCGTCCCCGACTTGCGCATCGCTCGCCGACCCACTGACTGTCGTCACGTCTCTCACCCCACCGCGCGGCGCATGAAGCTCCGCATGCCAAGCGTACAGAACACCGTCAGGATCACCAGTTGTGCCCCAGTCACCACCGCGAGACTCATGTGCGGCAAGTCCGGCGTCAGCGCGCCCCGCATCCCTTCCGCAACGTAGACGAGTGGGTTGATCAACACGGCATACTGGACCACCGGTACCACATCGAGACCGCGCCACGGATAGTATGCGCACCCGAAGAAGATCATCGGGGCGATGATGATACTGAACATGAGTCCGATCTGCTCGGGCCGGATCACCGATCCGATCAGGAGGCCCAGCGCCGAGAACGTACTGGCACCGACCACCGTGACCACGACGAGCGCGCCGGTGTGAGCCAACGTCAGGCCGGGGATCGGTCCCATGATCACCCGAGCCACCGGGAGCACGACGATGGCCGCGATCACACCCTGCAACACGCCCATGACGATCTTCTCGGCCGCGATCAGCGGAATCGGGATGGGCGCGAGCAGCCGATCCTCGATCTCGTGCGACCAGCCAAAATCCTGCACCATCGGCAGCGTCACCGACTGGACCGCCGCGAGCGCCAGACTGAGCGCCAGGACGCCGGGCACGAGGGCCGCTGAGTAGCTGCCCCGCACGAACCCCATCCTCGGCAGCAGGTACCCGAAGACCACGATGAACATGATCGGCTGCATGACCGTCCGCACCAGGAAATAGGGCAGCTCACGCCGCGCGACGCGGACGTCTCGCCGCAGCAGCGCGATGAAGACCGTGGATGCGCGGACCGTACGGTCCACTGGCGTGCCGATGATCGGGTCGGACCGAGTCGCAGTCGTGGCGCTCATCGGGTCGGCATACTCCAGTGTGGGCGCCTCACGCCCGTGATGATCGGTTTCAATCGAGCTTCTTCCCGGTCAACGAGAGAAAGAGCGTCTCCAGGCTCGGCGCGGCCAGATTGATGTTGGTGACCGAGCGGCCACCGCTCTGGATCCGATCGATGAGCGCGGGAATGATCTGGCCGCCTCGCTCGCTATACACACGGAGGACGCCATCGCGGGCCGATACATCGGTCACGTACGGCACGGTCTGGACGAGTGCCGCCGCCGGACCAGCGTCGCCGTCGAGCATCAATTCCACCAGCGTCCCGCCAGGCGCGCGCGCCCTGAGCGCCGCGGGCGTATCGAGCGCGAGGAGCCGCCCCTCATCCACGATGGCGAGCCGCTCGCAGAGCCGGTCCGCCTCTTCCATGTAGTGCGTGGTCATCACGATCGTCCGCCCCTGCGCGTGCAGGTCGCGCAGGATGTCCCACAACGAGCGGCGCGCCTGGGGATCAAGACCGACCGTCGGCTCATCGAGGAAGATGACGCGCGGCTCGTGGATCAGCGCCCGTGCGATCATCAGTCGCTGCTGCTGGCCCCCCGACAGCTCGTCCACCTTGGCGTCGGCCCGCGCATCGATCTCGAACTGTTCGAGGAGGGCGTGCGCGCGCGCCGTGGCGCGGCCGCGCGGGATCCCGAAATACGCGGCGTGGAACACGAGGTTGTCGAGCACTGACAGACTCCGGTCGGGATTCGGCCGCTGGGGCACCACGCCGATGCGCTGCCGAACCGCGACCGCCTCCACGCCGACGTCGGCACCCGCGACGACCCCGCGCCCCGCGGTCGCTCGTACGCGGGTGGTGAGAATGCCGATCGTGGTCGTCTTCCCCGCCCCGTTGGGACCCAGCAGGCCGAAGAACTCGCCGCCTCGGATCTCGAGGTCGAGCCCGACCAGCGCGACAATATCGTTACTGTCGCCGTGCCCGCTCCGGCCTCGCGCCGCCGCGTCATTGCGACGCGGGGCGCCGGGCGGACCGCCAGGCCCACGCCCAGGCGGTGCCCCATCGCGCCGTCCGCGCGAGCTCGGCGCCGGGTAGACCTTGCGCAGCCCCTGCGTCACTATCGCGGCGCTCACGTCGGCAAGTTACCGGCACCGACGGCGCCCAAGCTAGTGGACTATCGCGGCGGCGAGTCGGCGCTCGGCGACGGACGGCGGTGCGCCAACCGGCGGCGACCGACTGCGACGCGCGCTACACCTGGAACCGATCGACCGATGCCAACAGCTTGGAGACGACTGCCTGCAGGGCGCCGAGATCCGACGCGGCGTTGGCGATGACCGCCGCCTGAGCGGCAGTGGACGCAGCCATCTGGGCGGCGGCCGACGCCTGGTTGCCCGAGAGCGCGGCGACGTGCGCGGCTTGCGTCTCGATGCGCCGGACCGCCTCGCGCTGTGCCGTCGCCAGGCCGGCGACCCCCCGGACGATCGCCGCGGCCTCCTCGACCCGTGCCGCGGACTGCCGGATCGCGGTTGCGGTCGCGCCGATCACCTGGCGCCCGGCGAGCACTTCCTCGTTTGCGCGCGTCAGGTCGGCGGCCGTCGCCCGCGTGCCCTGCTGGATATTCACGATCTCATTTCGGATCTGCTCCACGAGGCGAGCCGAGCCGCGCGCCAGCTTGCGGACCTCTTCCGCCACGACGGCGAACCCGCGGCCGTTCTCCCCGGCCCGAGCGGCTTCGATGGCCGCGTTGAGCGCGATGAGATTGGTCGTCTGCGCGATCCCGGCGATCCCCGCCGTCGCGCCGGCGATGGCGCGTAACCGCTGCTCGACTTCCGCGAAGCTCCCTCGCGCCTCGGATGCCGCCTCCACGATCCGCTCGATCGCGGCGTCCGCATCGGCCACCCCGGCCAGGCCCGCTTGCGCGGCGCGCAGGGTGTCGTCCGTGATCGAATCCGCCTCACCGACGCGCGCGAGCATCGCCTCCGCGGCCCCGCCGGCCGCGATCGCTTCCTCTCGGGTTTTCGCGGCAGCGACCGCCTGAGCCGCGGCGTCCGCCGCGACGTGCTCCACGGTCGCGGTCAACTGCTTGCCGGAGGCGCTCATCTGCTCGGTGGAGGCGCTCAGCTCGTCGGTGCGCCGCACGACCTGCTCCGCAGTCGCGCGCGCGGATGCCACGAGATGGGCGAGCTCGGCGATGAACCGGTTGACGCTCACCGCCAGATCGCCGATCTCGTCGCGAGTCCGGACCGCAACGCGCGTGCGTAGATCCCACCGGGACTGGCGCGTGAGTTGGTCGAGCGAGACGGTGATCGATTCGAGTGGCCGGGTCACGGAGCGCGACAGTAGGTAGGCGATCATCGAGGCGACCACGACCGCCGCGAAAGTGGCCACGCCAAAGACGGCCCGAGTCTCGTACCAGGCCGCGCTGGCTCGGTCCAGCGACCATCCCAGGATCACGCGCTGGTTGTCGCGGGTCGGGCGAACGACCCACAGGACGCGGTCTGTGCCGCGGCGCAAGCCGGCCAACGATGACGCGGCCCGCACCTGCGGGGGCGGCGTCAGACGATCGTGCTCCGATCGCGCGGTCACGACGCGGCCAGCGGAGTCGATCACGCCGAGGTAGAGGAGCTGCCCGAGCGATGCCGCGAACGCATCGTCCACTTCGCCCGGGGTCGGGTGGCGCACCACGATCGCGGCCACCGTACTCGCGCTCTCTTGGGCCTCCGCGAGCTGCACCGCCCAGAACTTCCGCGGGAGATAGATCGCGCTCAGGACGAAGAAGACCGGGAGCAGCGACGTGATGACGTACAGAATGATTTTCGTGCGTACGCGCGCCCCACGCCGCTCGGCGCCGCCGCTGATATCGAGGAATTCCAGCCCTTCCAACGTCGTGAGCTCACGATCATAGGCCGCCGATCGCCGGGCGCCGTTCCGGCGCGCACCCACGGCTGCCGGCGGGGTGATCGGCTCGACCGAGGGCTCAGGCGCGGAAGTCGAAGGCACACTGGATGACGAGGCGCACCCGGGCCTGTCACCGGCTCGATGCCCATTACGGCGTCGAGGCTACCACTCCCGTTCGACGCGCATCACGTTTAGCTCTCCCGCGTACCGCTGGTCGGTCAGTTCCGTGCAACGCGCGGGATCCCGATACCAGAACAGGACGAGCCACCCCGCGGCCACCGGGACGTCGCGGCAGACATCGATCGCGTGGCCGACGGGCGTTGCCGCCAACACCGTAGCGACCGCCGGGTTCAGCGCCGGACGCTGCCACCCGTCCGCTGTCTTGCCCGCGGGGACCGCGACTGGCGAGCCCGGGCCGCCCCCACTGACGTCTGGCGACGCCTCCGCGACCGATCGCTCGCCACGCGCGACCCGAAGCGCGCGCGCGAGGCCGCGGAGCAGCAGTGCACTGGGATCGCCCGCCGAGATGAGCCGCCAACGCTCAGGCAACCCGGAAATGCTGTCGCGCCGCGCGGTGTCGCCGATATAGGTCTCCCCGGTCAGCGCCACCCGCATCGAATCCTTCCCGGCCGGCGCGACTTCGACCCGGATCTTGGTCAGGCGGGCCAGGTTGTACGCGGTCACCGCACCCGGGTCAGCGCTCGTGACGTGAAACATCGAGTCGGTGAGGAGTCGCGCGACACGGGCTCGGACCGCCGGCCGTTGGCCTGGGACCACGACCTCGAAGCGGATCGGCTCAGGGGTCGAGCCCTCGGCGAGTCGCGGCGAGCCTCGCGGGATCTCGGAGCCGTTGCCTGTGGCGCATCCCGCGGCCCAGACAAGCGTCAACGACAACGCAGATCGGAATCGACGCGAGCGCCTCGGCTGATGCATCGAACGTGTCCTCACGGTCGTGATCGGCGTATAACTTAACGTCATGCGGCGGCTTGCTTCGTACTTTCTTCGCGGCCTTGCGTTCGGCGCCCCTCTCGCGGTCACGATCTACGTGTGCGTCCGCATTTTCGCGGCGATCGACGGCTGGATGGGACTGCCCATTCCCGGCCTGGGCTTCGTGGTGACGATCGCCCTCTTCACGCTCATTGGATTCCTCGCCTCGACCATCCTCGCCACCACCGCCCTCGCGGCCATCGATCGCGCGGTCGAGCGGCTGCCCGTCGTGCGGTTATTGTACTCGGCGACCAAGGACCTGCTCAACGCCTTCGTCGGCGAGCATCGCCGGTTCGATGCCCCTGTGCTCATCCCCGTGGACAGCGGCGGACCCGCCCGGGCGCTGGGCTTCATCACCCAGGAATCACTCGCCCGGCTCGGCCTTGCCGACTACGTGACCGTCTACGTCCCGTTCTCGTACAGCCTCTCCGGCCGTCTGCTCCTGTACCCCACTGCCCAAGTCACCCGCCTCAAGTCGGTCAGCTCCGATGTACTCGCCTTCATCGTCTCCGGCGGCGTCACCGAGGTGCCGAGCAACTCCCTGAGCGCCCTCCCGCCGCCACCGGCGGACGCGGCAGCGCGGCCCGCCGGCCCCACGGACGCCGAGATCACGCCCGGGTAGGCTCGGGGCGCGCCTGGTGCGGCGAGCCCCCGATCGCTCATCGTTGCGCTCGCGCATCGGCGGCGTGCAGATATTTCTCCAGCCACCCCTGCACCTCGCTCCACCACAGCCGTTGATTCTGCGGCTTCCCGATCCAGTGCCCCTCGTCCGGAAAGACGACGAGTCGGCTCGGTACGCCCTGGCGCTGTAGCGCGGTGAACATCGACAGCCCCTCGGTATACGGGACCCGGTAGTCGAGCTCTCCGTTCAGCACGAGCGTCGGCGTCACGAAATGGCTCGCGAACAGGTGCGGTGAATAGCGCCGATACTGCGTGGCCATCGCGGTCGAGTCCCAGTACGGACCGGCATACTCCCACTCCGGGAACCACAACTCCTCGGTCGCGCCGTACATGTTCTCGAGATTGAACGGCCCGGCGTGGCTGACCAGCGCCTTGAATCGGTCCGTATGGCCGGCGATCCAGTTCACCATGTAGCCACCGTACGAGCCGCCAGCCGCGCCCAGTCGCGCCGGATCGATCCACGGCGCGCGCACGAGTGCCGCGTCTACACCGTCCATCAGGTCGGTGTAGACCTTGCCGCCCCAATCCTTCGACACGCCATCGACGAACTTCTGGCCGTAGCCGTTGGAGCCGCGGGGATTGATCACGATCACCGCGAACCCCGGCGCCGCAAAGAGCTGATAGTTCCATCGCGCGTGCCAGTTGTCGAGGAATGCGCCTTGAGGGCCGCCGTGGATCAACAGCACCGCGGGATAGCGCTTACCGGCCTCCCATTGTGGTGGCTTGACGATGAATCCCTGGACGCTGTCGCCATCGGCGCCGTGGTACCAGTAGTCCTCCGCGGGGTTGAGGCGCAGCTCCGCGATGAGCCGGTCGTTGACGTGCGTCAGTTGGCGGACGTTGGCCGCGGCCCCCGCGACCAGCGTTGCGGCGTACACCTCTGGCGGCGCCTCGGTCGCATCACGCATCCACACCAAGACGGCGCCGTCGCCAGTCTTGGCGGCCGTTGCATGCCCGCCCCCGGATAGCGCGGGCGCGCTGTTGTTATGGTCGCCGATCAGCAGCGTGGGACGCGCGGTGGCCACGCCGTTCGCGAGCGAGACGCGGTAGAGCTTCTCGCGCGCGGCATCCGTGGTGGACACGATGAGGGCCCGCCCATCGGCCGTGAACAGGTAGCCATCCGCGTTGCGGTCCCAGGTGGGCAGCAACTCTCGCGATTCGCGGCTCCGCCGATCGAAGAACATGAGTCGCCAGCGATCCGACTCGAACCCTGGCCGCACCTGCGACGCGTACGCGATATAGCGACCGTCCGGCGAATACACCGGGTTTTGGTCCGCACCGCGGTTCGAGGCGGTGATGACGGTCGGCCGACCGCCCGCCGCCGGCACGGTGTACACGTTGAGATCGGTGGACCACGCGTCGGCCGCACCTTGATCCTTCGCGGTGTACGCGATCTCGTCCCCGGCCGGCGCCCACGCGTACGACTCGCTCCCCGCAAACGGCGGCGGCGGCACATCGTACGGCGCGCCAGCAATGAGATCCATCGGCGCGCCGCCACTCGCCGCCACCACGAATAGGTGCGACCTCGTCCCGACGTCCCACACGTTCCAGTGCCGATACATCAGGTGGTCGGCGACGTGAGCCTTGACCGGATTGAGCTGAGCCGTCTTCGCTCGGGCCGCGTTACAGGCGTCGTCACTGCAATCCGGATAGACGGCCGAGGTGAACGCGATGCGTGAGCCGTCCGGCGACCAGACCGGCCCCCCCCCATCGCCGCTCAACGCGGTCAACTGCCGGCGGCCGGCTCCGTCCGGGCCGGCGACCCAGAGCTGGCCATGCGAGACGTACGCCACAAGCCGACCCGTGGGCGACCATCGCGCTTCGGCGGCCATGGTCGTGTCATCGGGGAATTGTGTTGGCGTCCCCCCTCCCGCCGGCACCACGTACGTCACGGTCGTGCGGGTATTGCCCGCGAGGTCCGTCGTGCGCACGGCGTAGAGCACACGCTGTCCATCGGGCGACACCTGCGGGTCCGACACCGCGCCGATCGCGGCGAAATCCTCGAACGTGATCGGCCGCCCACCACCGCGTGTCGCCGATACGCCCTGGGCCAGTGCGCTCGGCGCGCTGAGAGCGCACCATCCGGTCAGTAGTCCCAGCCGGGCGCCTCGCCAATGTGTGCACCGACCAGCGTGGTCGCGCCAGGTGACCACGCGACGACGCGCGCCCGTCCCGGCGACGCGCATCACCTCGAAGCTCCGACTGCAGTCGTGCATGAGACTCTCCTGTGTCGTCGGCACGCTCGGCGCGCCGCCGCGAATCGACGCGACGCGTCGTATCCACGAGTCACTGCTGTACTGCCTCGCCACCGGCTCCGCGCCGCTCGACGAGGCCGACGCCGGTCGCGCGCAGCGGGCCCTCGATCGACCGGCGGTCACCGACCACGACGATCGTGAGCGTCGCCGGATCGATGTACCGCCGCGCGACGCGTTGCACATCGGCCTGGGTGACGGCGCCCACGTGTGCCTGATAGCTGTTGTAGAAGTCGTCGGGGAGTCCGTAGAGCACGACCGGAACGAGCGCCTGCGCGATGTCGGCGGTCGTCTCGAGATCTTCTGGTAGCTGGAGTTGGAGATAGCGCTTCGTCTTGTCCAGCTCCGGGGTCGGCACGGTGTCCCGAATCGCCCGCAGCTCGCGCATGAACTCGAGCAGCGACGAATCGGTCTTCGCCGATACGACCTCGGCCTCGGCCAAGAACGGGCCCGCCGCTCGCCGCATCTCGAAGTCCGAGAATGCGCCGTAGGTATAGCCGTGCGTCTCGCGCAGGTTCTGATTGAGCCGGCTGGTAAACGCGCCGCCGAATCCCGAGTTGAGCACGATCAGCGGGAAGTAGTCTGGCGTCGAACGCGCCACGCCGATGCTCCCGATGCGCATGGACGATTGCGCGGCGTCCGGCTTGTCGATGAGATAGATCGTCGTTGCCGAGCTGGCTAGCGGCGCTGACGGGGTCGAAGCGGCAGCTCCGGTCGGGACCGCCGGCGGCGGCCAATTCCCGAACAGCGCCCGGGCTCGGCGCTCCACATCGTCCGCCTTGATGTCACCCACTGCGATCAGTACGGAGTTTCGAGCCTGAAATGCGGCCGCATACGACGCCTGGAGGTCTTGACTCGTGATCGTGGTGATCGATGACTCGGTACCCAGTGAAGGACGCCCATAGGGACGGTCGGGTCCATAGAGGATCGCCGCAAATGCGCGCGACGCGACGAAGGGGCCCCGGTCGCGCAGCTCGATGAGCCGGGTCACCCGTTCCCGCTTCGCCCGATCCACTTCAGCCGCTGCGAATGCCGGATGCAGCGCCATGTCCGAGAAGAGCGCCAGCGCGCTATCGAGCTGCGCCACCGGCGTATGGAGGGAGATCGTGGTCTGATCCCACGTACTCTGGGTGCGTATCGACACCCCGAGGAGCGCCTCTTGCTCGGCGGCGGCGGTCGCGGACCGGGAGGTCGTGCCACGCGTGAGCAGGTCCGCGGCGAGTGTCGCGATGCCCGCCTTGTTCGCCGGGTCGGCCTCGGTCCCCGTCCGGGCGAGGAGGATGAAGTCGGCGAGTGGCAGTCCATGGCGCTCCACGACCACCAGTTGCAGCCCGTTAGCCAGTTGGCGTCGTACGACCGTGGGCAGCACCAGCGTCGCCGGCGCCCCGAGGGTCGGAGGTTGCGCACGATCGAACGCCGCGGCGTGTACGTCGCTGCTCGCGCGAGGATGCGCACATCCAGCGATCCATCCCGCCGTGGCCATCGTCCCGATCCACATGACCTGGCGCCACCCTGGTCGCGACCGGCAGCGCGACCGACCGCTCGTCCCGAATGCCTGCCTCATTGGACCGGCGCTCCCCGAACCTGTAGCTCCGGGTGTCCGAGCGGGACGACGGTCAGCACCACGACGTGGGCACCGAGGTACGTCCGGGCGGCGCGCTGCACATCGGCGACCGTGAGGCGATCGTACCGGGCGGCGTCCAGCTCGATATAGTCGGACGTACCCGCGAACCAATTGTAGTAGTTGAGTAGATCGGCCTGCGATGACACGCTCGCCAGGGCGTCGAGCGTGCGCGCATGGTGTACGTTCTTCGCGCGCTGGAGCTCGAGCTCGGTGACCCCGCTGTCGATGACGCGACGGATGGCGGCCCGCACGAGCGTGTCGATCGTCGCGGGCGGCACATCGGGCTTCGGCGTCACGGCGATGCGGAAGAGTCCATCGAGACGATGTCCCTCTTGGTTAGCGTCCACGTCCTGCGCGATCTGCCTATCGTACACGAGACCGCGGTACAGACGGGAGGATTTGTCCCCAGCCAGGATGTACGCCAACAGATCCAGCGCCGCATCGTCGGGATGGAAGGCCTTCACCGAGTGCCACGCGTAGAACACCTTGGGCAGTTGCACGTGGTCCTCGAGCACCAGGAAGGTGTCGCGAGGGACCGTGAACGATGGCACGTGCGGCCGAGACGGGATGGCGGGGCCTCGGGGAATCTCGCCGAAGTATCGGGCGACCCACCGTTTGGCCGAATCCGGCCGGAAATCACCCGCGATCACCAGTGTGGCGTTGTTCGGCGCGTAATACGTGCGGAAGAATCCCCGTACATCCTCGAGCGACGCCGCGCTCAGGTCAGTCATCGAGCCGATGACGGGCCACGAGTACGGGTGACTCGGCGGGTACAGCGCGGCCAGGATCGTTTCATCCGCCCGACCGTAGGGTTCGTTATCGACACGCTCGCGGCGTTCGTTCTTCACCACGTCCCGTTGCAGATCGACCTTCGGCAGATCCATCGTCGGCAACAACCATCCCATGCGATCGGCATCGAGCCACAACGCCAGTGGGAGCGCATTCGAGGGCATCCACTCGTAGTAGTTGGTGCGATCCTCGGTCGTATAGCCATTGTTGTTCGCGCCGGCAGCCTCGAGCCACTGGTCGAATTTCCCGACCGGGACGTGCTGCGAGCCCATGAACATGATGTGCTCGAACAGATGCGCGAACCCGGTCCGTCCCCGCTGTTCGTCGCCCGAGCCGACGTGGTAGTAGATGCTGACCGCGGCGATCGGGACCGTGTGGTCCTCGTGCAGCACGACCTCCAGGCCGTTCGGCAGCACGTACTGCTCGATCCGGAGTCGCGGGATGTCGCTCACCTGGGCGTCGGCCCGGTTGAAGCCGCCCAGCACGGCGCAGCCAGCAATCGCGACCCGCACCGCCCAGCGACCCCGCGTCACGACGTCGGCGGACTGAACTGCGCGTGCTGCGCGTCAACCCATGACTTGTGATACTGCGGGTCCTCGATCGCCAGCGCAGGCTTCGCGACCCGGAGCGGGCGGAAGGAATCCATCATGACGGCCAACTCGTTGGTGAATTTCGCCCCGATGCTGGCTTCCGCGCGGCCGGGGTGCGGGCCGTGCGGAATCCCGTCCGGATGGTGTGTGACACTGCCGAACTCGATGCCTTTCCGGCTCATGAACTCACTCGACGCGTAGTACAACACCTCGTCGGAGTCCACGTTGCTGTGATTGTACGGGGCCGGTAGCGCGTTCGGGTCGAAATCAAACGGGCGCGGGCAGAACGAGCACACGACGAAGCCATCGCCTTGGAAGGTCTGATGCACCGGTGGTGGCTGGTGCACCCGCCCGACGATGGGCTCGAAGTCGTGGATGTTGAACGCCCACGGATAGAAATATCCATCCCACCCGACCACGTCGAATGGATGATGGTCGAGGATGATCTCGCTCAATCCATCGTACTGTTTCGCCAAAATGGGAAAATCGCCCATCTGATCGATCGGGCTGAGCGCGGTGGGACGGCGGATGTCACGCTCCGAGTACGGCGCACCTTCGATGAGCTGTCCGAATTCGTTCCGGTACCGCTTCGGCCACCGGACGTGTCCGCGGCTCTCGATGATGAGAAACTTCGATGGTCCGCCGGCCTGGTCGAGCCTGAAGCGATGCGTGATGCCGCGGTGAATGATCAGGTAGTCGCCTTCCCGATACCGGAGCTCGCCAAACGCCGACTCCAATACCCCCGACCCTTTGCTGATGTACACGATCTCGTCGGCCTGCGCATTCTTGTAGAAGTGCGCGTCCTGCTGATCCGGCTCGACGTACAGCATGGCGACGTCGGCGTTGAAGAGCAGCGGCACCCGATCCAGCGTGGGGCTCCCCCCCGGGCGGACCCGTCCGGTCAGGAAGTGGCGGTGCCGCAGCGTCGCATCGCCATCCGCCTCGTACGCGAGCTCCCGAACGCGGCGCGCCGATTTCACGGTGGTCGGCGGATGGGTGTGATACAGCAGCGACGACGTCCCAGTAAACCCTTCGTGCCCCATGAGCTCCTCCGCATACAACCCCCCGTCCGGCTTCCGAAAGACGGTGTGTCGCTTGCGCGGAATCTCACCCAGCGTGTGGTAGATCGGCATGTTAGTAGCGGATAGCGGTTAGCGGATAGCGATCAGAGATTGGCGAGTGGCGAGTGGCGAGTGGCGAGTGGCGAGCACGAAATTGTGATGTCGCTGTTCTACCCGTAAGCTCGAGGGCAAGCCGTCGCGATGCCGGGACGTCGCGCCCACCCGCTAATCGCTGCCCTTCACAGATTTCCCCTCAACGCCTGCTCTCTCTCGATGGCCTCGAAGAGCGCCTTGAAGTTCCCGGCGCCGAAGCTCTTGGCGCCTTTGCGCTGGATGATTTCGAAGAACAGCGTGGGGCGGTCCTGCACGGGTTTGGTGAAGATCTGCAACAGGTAGCCTTCGTCGTCGCGGTCCACGAGGATCCCGAGCTCTCGGAGCGGAGCCAGGTCTTCGTCGATCTTGCCGACGCGCTCGATCACGCTGTCGTAGTAGGTGGTCGGGACCCGAAGGAACTCGACCCCGTGGTCGCGCAGCGCGGTCACCGTCCGCACGATGTCGTCGGTCGCGATCGCGATGTGCTGGACGCCGGGGCCCCCGTAGAACTCGAGGTACTCATCGATCTGCGACTTCCGCTTGCCCGCCGCCGGCTCGTTGAGCGGAAACTTGATGCGTCCGTTGCCGTTCGAGACGACTTTGGACATGAGCGCGGAGTACTCGGTCGAGATGTCGTTGTCGTCGAATGAGATGAGGTTGAAGAACCCCATGACCTGCTCGTAGAAGCTGACCCAACGATTCATGGCCCCCAGCTCGACGTTGCCTACGCAGTGGTCCACGTACTTGAGCCCCACCGGCGGCGGATCGCATCGCGACTCGGCGCGTACGTATCCCGGCATGAACGCGCCCTGGTAGTTGCGGCGCTCGACCAACGAGTGGATCGTATCGCCGTAGGTCTGGATGGCGGCCGTCACGACCTCACCCATCTCATCGCGGAGCACCGTCGGCTGCTGCACCGCTTGGGCGCCACGACCGACCGCCACCTCGAACGCGCGCCGCGCATCATCGACCCAGAGCGCGAGATCCCGCACGCCGTCGCCATGTTTTGCCAGGTGCGCCGCCACCGGCCCGGTCGGGCGGAGGGGAGTGGTGAGGACCAACCGCACCTTGTCCTGCTCGAGGACGTAGCTCGCCCGGTCGCGGGTGCCAGTCTCCGGCCCTCGGTAGGCCACCAGTCGAAACCCGAAGGCCGTCCGGTAGTAGATGCTCGATTGTTTCGCGTTGCCGACGTAGAGCTCGATGTGATCCGTGCCATTGATCGGAAAGGCGTCGGCCACAGGTGCGGCTACCGGCACTGTCTGCGTTGCCATCTCAGTCCTCCATCAAGAACGGTGCACCGCGCGCCCGACACCCCACGCCGACGAAGGCGCTCCGCACGCCCCGTCTACGCCGCGGCTATCGATGCATCGAGGAAGCTTCTCACATCGACTTCACTCATGGCGGGCTCGCCGGGCGCCACGTTATCCAACTTGCCGGCGCGCATCCACGCCTCGAGCTCGCCGACCAGCTCGAACAGGTGTTCGAACGAGTCGATGACGAACAGCAACGGCTGGTGGTGGTGGATCTCGAACGACTGGTTGACCACCCACTCGAGTTGGAAGGGATAGCGCTGCACGGCCGGCGATTCGACGGCATGCGCGATCTCCCCGTGCGAGCTCAGGAGTCCACTGCCGTACACTTTGAAGCCGTGGCCATCCCGCGACTTCATCAAACCGAACTCGATGCTGAACCAGAAGAAGCGCGCCATCGCCCGAAAGACACTCGTGATCCGACGAATCTGCTCGCCCGGATCGCGGATGCCGGCCACGATCGACGCCGCCGTGTGGGCACAATCGCCGAACCGCACGAGCGTGTCCGCGAACGCCCGGTCCGTGTGCATGGGCACGTGACCGGCGATGTCGTGAAATATGTCGGGCTCGGGGAGGTAGTCGAGCGACACCCCATCGCGAATCGTGATCGTGGTCGGGAATTCACGGTTGCGCAGGCAATCGAAGAACACGAATGCCGGGACGTATCCACTGACCCCCTTCGCCCGGAACCCCGTGCGCGGCGCGAGGAACTGATTCACCTCGTCCAACCGCGGCACGCGGTCAGCAGGAAGACAGAGTGCGTCGATCCCCTGCAGAAACCGGTCGTTCGCGTAGGCCTCCCACCGGCCACTCATCCGGGAGAACAGATGGGCCCACGACTCGTGGTTCGCCGCATTGTACAGCTCGTATGGCTGCTGGATGTACAGCCGTCCAGCCCGCTGGGCCTGCTCAATGAACGGCGACTGGGTCGTCGTGAGTCCAGGGGCGACGCCGCGTCCGGCGTCCGCTCCGCGATCCATCGTCGGAGTAGCCATCCCCTACCAATCTAGCGACTTGGCGAGAGCTCGATACTCGGCCAGCGCCCCCGGATTGGCGAGGGCATCGGTATTTGCGACCGGCCGCCCATGGATCGCCTCCCGAACCGCCAACTCCGCGATTTTGCCGCTGATCGTGCGCGGGATGTCTGCGACCGACCGTATCCGTCGCGGCACGTGGTGTGGACTCGTATTGCGTCGGATCACGTCCCGGAGACGCGTACACATCGCCTCGTCGAGCACGGCGCCGGGCGCGAGCTGCACGAACAACACGACCTCCGTGTCCAACCCACCGTCCGCACCCCGGATCTCCGCGCCCACCGCGACGCTCTCGATCACGTCCGGAAACTGCTCGACCTGCCGATAGATCTCGGCCGTCCCGATCCGCACCCCGCCAGGATTGAGTGTCGTATCGCTCCGGCCGTAGATCACGACGCCACCGCCGTCCGTGATCCGAGCCCAATCGCCGTGGCGCCACACGTTGGGGTACCGCGTGAAATAAGCCGCGCGGTATTTCGCGCCATCGGGATCGTTCCAGAAGGCGAGCGGCATGCTGGGAAAGGGCCGCGTGCAGACCAACTCGCCCGCCGTGCCGACGATCGAGTCCCCGGCCTCGTCGAAGACCTCGACCGCCAGCCCGAGCCCCCGACCCTGGATCTCGCCGCGCCGAACCGGCATCAGTGGATTGCCCAACACGAAGCACGAGACGATGTCCGTGCCGCCGCTGATGCTCGACAGCTGGATGTGCGCACCGATGTCGCGGCGGACGTAGTCGAAGCTATGCGCGGCGAGCGGACTCCCCGTGGACAACACCACCCGCATCCCGCGCACGTCGTGCGTCCGGGCGGGGGCAAGTCCCTGCTTCTCGGCCATGGCCAGATACTTCGCGCTGGTCCCGAACACCGTCACGCCCTCGGCCGCCGCCATGTCCCACAACACTGACGGGCGCCCCGAGGGCAACGCCGCCCCGTCGTATAGCACGGCCGCCGCACCCGTGGCCAAGACGTTGACGAGCCAATTCCACATCATCCAGCCGCACGTCGTGTAGTAGAACACTCGATCGTCGCGGTGCACGTCCACGTGCAGCACGTGCTCCTTGAGCAGTTGCAGGAGCGTGCCACCGGCCCCGTGCACGATGCACTTCGGCATGCCGGTCGTGCCGGACGAGTACAGGATGAACGCAGGGTGGTCGAAGGGGAGGCGGGTATACGCGGGTGTGGCGTGAGCGTGGCTCCCGAGGAAGTCGCGCCACCGGACCGCCCGAGGGAGGCGCTCGACCGCCTCTTCCGCCTCAAGATGGGACACGATCACGAGGTGCTCGATCATCGGCAGCGCGGCGATCACGTCCGCGATGCGACCGCGAAGATCGATGCGCTTGCCCGCGTAGTGATAGCCATCCGCGCAGACGAGCACTCGAGGCGCGATCTGGCCAAACCGGTCCACCACCGCGGCCGCACCGAAGTCCGGTGAACAGCTCGACCACACCGCGCCCACGCTCGTCGTGGCCAACATCGCGATCACCGCTTCCGGGATGTTGGGCAAGAAGCCGGCGACGCGGTCCCCCGGCCCAATCCCCGCGGCCCGCAGTGCACTCGCGCACGACGCGACGGCCTGTCGTAGCTCGGCATACGTCAGGCGGCCTGCTGGCCCTGCCTCCCCCCACGCGACCAGCGCCAGGGCCGCGTCATCGGCGGCGAGTAGGTTCTCGGCGAAGTTGAGCCGCGCCCCCGGGAACCAGCGTGGGCCCAGTGTCGCATCGGGCGGCGCCATCCGATCCCGACCCACCACAACGTCGTCCCATGGGGAGCCGCGGCCACGCTCGTCGGCGATCACCCCGCAGTACCGCCACATCGCCGACCAGAAGCGGTCGGGGTGTGCGATCGACCAGTGGTGGACGCGAGCAAATGCATCCGGCGCGTCCGCGGCGACGAGATCACGCTCGCCGAGTGCCCGCTGCGCGTTGATGAACGCCGCCAATCGCGTATTGCGCTTGGCATCCGCCGACAGCTCCCACAGTACATCAGCCATCGACGGCGACCGCGATTCTCGTGGGCGTCGCATGCATGTGGCCTGCAAAGCTATCGGTTACATTGCCCGCGTGCTTGCATCGGCCGCCGCTCTCAAATGCCGCGACTTTCGACTGTTGTTCGTTGGCATCGTCGTGTCGAACGTCGGATTGCAGATGCAAAGCATGGCGGTCGGGTGGCAACTGTACGACCGCACGCACTCCGCCTACGCGTTGGGATTCGTGGGTCTGGTCGCGCTCCTGCCCCTACTCGCGCTCACCCTGCCCGCCGGCCACATCATTGATACCCAGGACCGCCGCCGCGTGCTCATGGCGTCGCTGGCGATCTACACGATCAGCTCGGTCGGCCTCGCGCTCGTGTCCGCGTCGCGGGGCCCGCTGGCCGCGCTGTACGGCTGTGTCCTCCTCACCGGCGTCGCTCGGGCGTTTCATACGCCCGCGCGCAACGCCCTGCTCCCCGGGCTCGTGCCACCCGACGTACTCGCCAACGCCGTCACCTGGAACAGCGGCGGGTGGCAGCTCGCGTCGGTCGTCGGCCCGGCCATCGGCGGCGCATTGATCGCCGCCCAGGGCGGCGCGACCGCGGTGTATATCTGCTCGGGCGTCGGGACCCTCACCTTTCTGTTCCTGGCCGCGGGGATCCGACACCGATCGGCCGAGCGTCTGGCAGGAGAGATGACGGTGTCGGCGCTCGTAGCCGGCGTCCGATTCGTGGCCCGCAGCAAACTGCTGCTTGCGACGATCACGCTCGACCTGTTCGCGGTGCTGTTGGGTGGTGCGACCACGCTGCTCCCGATCTACGCCAAAGACATCCTGCACGTCGGGCCAGCGGGCTTGGGATGGCTCGATGCCGCCCCGTCGCTCGGAGCAGTGCTGATCGCGGTGGCCATGGCGAGCCGCCCTCCCATGCGCCGCGCCGGACGCACGCTGCTGTGGGCAGTCTTCGGGTTCGGCATCGGGACGCTGGTCTTCGGCGTGTCGAAGTCGTTCCCGTTGTCGTTGGCCATGCTCGCGGCGCTCGGAGGACTCGACATGGTCAGCGTCGTCATCCGCAACACGATTGCCCCACTGATCACACCCGACGAGATGCGCGGACGCGTCGGCTCGATCACCGGCCTGTTCATCGGCACGTCCAACCTGCTCGGTGGATTCGAGTCGGGCGCGGTCGCAGGGGCGCTCGGACCCGTGTTCTCGGTCGTGTCCGGCGCGATCGGCACGATTGTCGTGGTGATCGCCGTCGCGTGGTATTGGCCAGCGATCCGCCGCCTAGGCCCGCTCGCCAGCATCGAGCCGGAGCCGATCGTCGTCTAGCCGGGCCGCCGCTTGCCCGGACCCGATCGGGTCGAAGTCTCTCCATACCGTTCCACGCGTTCGGGCCTGCCGCTGGTCCCGGTTCGAGTACGGCCCTCGTCCCTCGCGCGACACGCTGTGCCCGTTCCCTCGTCACCAGCCGCTCATCCGATGCTCACCAATTCCTCATCATGCCGTCGTGATCCGCGGCGTCCTCCGACGCCGCGCGGCATTCGGGGTACGTTTCGCGCTCGGCTTGCCCAGATGTTCCGGCCACGATACAGTACGGTGATGTACGCCCAGGAGCGGTCCTGATCGCGGCAGATGACGGGCGCCCGCGAGATCCTCGCGGCGCCGTGCTCTTCGATTTTGGCGGCACGCTGGACGCGGACGGCCTTCGGTGGAGCGTACGATTTCACGAAGCATACGCCGCCGGCGGCGGGCGACTCGACGCCGAGTCGTTCGAGTCGGCGTTTCGGGCCTCCGATCGAGCCCTCGAGGCCTTTCCGGGAATCCGAACCATGGGATTCCGCGTAATGATGGAGACCCAGGCCGAGCTCTTACGGCCGCTGCTCCCCGACGGTGCGTCGATGGACGCGCCGGCCGTCGCGGCGCGGGTTCACGGCGAATCCGTGCGGATGGTCGCCCGCAACCGCCCAGTCCTCGACGCACTCCGTCCCAGGTTCCGGCTTGGAGTAATTTCGAACTTCACCGGCAACCTCGAGATTTGTCTGAGCGAGCTGGGCATACGAGATGCCTTCGAGATTGTCACCGACTCCGCGATCCTCGGCTTCGCGAAGCCTGACCCACGACCATTCGTGCATACGATCGAGACCCTCGGCATTCCGCCGCACGCCACCTGGATGGTCGGTGACAACTTCGAGGCGGACATCCGCCCTGCGCATCGCCTGGGCATGCGGACCGTGTGGATCGCCCCGGCGGGTCGACCGCTCCCGCCGGGGTGTACCCCGACCGCGCGCATCACGTCGTTGACCGCGCTCCCCGACGTCGTGCATGCCGCCTCCCGCACCCAGCCCGGCGAGTCCACGTGCACGGCTTGATCCTGGCGGGCGGCGAGGGCTCGCGTCTCGCCGCGGACGGCATCGACGGTCCGAAGGCGACCGTCGCGGTCGCGGGCCGGCCGCAGCTCGTCCGGCTCGTCGAAACGCTTGGAGCACTCGGCTGTGAGACCATCACCTGTATGCTGCGCGATGCGACGACCGTGGCCATCCCCTCGTTGGACGGGGCCGCGGCGGGCGCCGACGGAAGCCCACTCGTGGTCCGCGTGGTCCCCTGTCACACACCGTCGTCGCTCCACACACTCGTGGATGGACTTGCCGCGGTGCCCCGAGGCAATGTCTTTTGCACCATGGTTGACACCGTGATGAGGACAAAGGACTGGCGGTCGGTGTTCGAGGGCGCCACGCAGGCGATCGCCGACGGCGCCGACGCGGTGTTGGCCGTCACGCCGTACGTAGACGACGAGCACCCGCTCTGGGTGCACCGCGATGACCTCGGCGTTGCCCGCGCCGTCGGCGAGATACCCAGTGTGCCGCCGTGCGTGACCGGCGGCGTGTATGCGTTCAGCCCGCGGGCTCGCGCGGAGGCGGCCCGAGCCAGACGGCAGGGGGCGTCACGGATGCGCGGATTCCTGGCTCAGATGGTCGCCGATGGCTATCGTGTATCCACGGTCGAGGTTCCCCGCATCATCGATGTGGACCGCCGCCACGATCTCGACATCGCCAACGCTTGGCTTGGCACGGAGAACGAATGAGCTGCCCGCCGTGTCCGTCGAGGGGCCCTGAAGTGCGTTCGTGACCGACCACGCCCCGCGCGTGCTGGCACTCTATCGCCAGCCGTCATACTCCCCCAATCAGCATCGCGCCAACGATACCGCCATCCTCGACGCGACCGTGACCTGCCTCGCCGCAATGGGCTGGGACGTCGCGCGCGCATCGGAAGGCGAGGTGCTCACGAACTCGCTGCCTTCGGCGGACCTGATTCTCAACATGTGCCAGGGTCCGGACGCCTCTGAGTGTCTGCTGCCGATAGAGAGCTCCGGGGTGCCGATCATCAATCGCCCGTCGAGTGTCCTGGGCTGCCACCGGCACCGCTTAGTCACCCTCCTGGCGGGCCGGCCCATCGCGTTCCCCAGGACCGCCGTCATCTCGACGACCGGGCGCGCGGAGCTCGACGGATTCGGGACCGATGGCCGCCGAGTGTGGGTCAAGCGGGGCGATGTCCACGCCGAGCGGCTCGAGGACGTGGTGACCGTGGACCGCGCCGGACTCCGGGCCGCGATCGATGCGTTCAGTGGCCGTGGCATTGCCCGGGTGGCACTGCAGGAGCATGTGCCGGGCCCGGTGCTTAAGTTCTACGGGGTCGCGGACGGCCGCTTTTTCCGGTACTACGGCGCCGAGGCAGGGCCCTCGGGCCCAGTGCCCGCTGTCGATGAGGCGCGGTTGCGCGCCCTCGCCTTCGGAGCAGCGGCCGAGTTGCAACTCGATGTTTTCGGCGGGGATGTGGCGCTCCCGGCGCCAGACCAGCCAACGCTCATTGACCTCAACGACTGGCCGAGCTTCGCTCCCTTCCGGGATGACGCCGCACAGCACATTGCCGCGTACGCGCACGACTACTACTCCACCCGCACCCATCCGAGATCTCCGACGTGACGCAGCATTCGACGGCGCTCGCTGAGCCCCGCCCCGCCGCCCCACCCGCCGATCGCGCGGCTGGTCCTCGTTCTCTCGCCGCCTTCGCCGCCGAAGCGGAATTCCTCGCCCCCGGCACCCAGAGCGTCGCGTTGTTCAGCCGCCTGTGCATCGACCGCGGCGAAGGCGCCGTGCTCTTCGATGTGGACGGCCGCCGGTATATCGACCTGCTGGCTGGCGTCGGCGTGGCCAGTCTCGGCTACGCGCACCCCAAGTACGTCGCCGCCGTCCAGCGCCAGGTCGGGCGCGTGCATGTCGGCAGCTTTACCTCCGAGCACCGAGTCGCACTCGTCAAGCTGATCGCCCAGATCACCCCTGGCGATCTCAACCGAACTCAGCTGTATAGCAGCGGCGCGGAAGCCGTCGAGTCCGCGTTTCGGCTGGCCAAGTCGTACACCGGAAAGACCGAATTCATCGGCTTTTGGGGCGGATTTCACGGCAAGACGAGCGGCGTGCTCCCGCTGTTGGGCTCGAACTTCAAGCACCACCTCGGCCCCTTGATGCCCGGTACCTATAGCACGCCGTACGCTTCGTGCGCACGATGTGCGTTCGACAAGACGTTCCCCTCGTGTGCGTGGCACTGCGTCGAGTTCTTGCGCAAGAAGATCGAGATCGAGACCACCAATGACGTCGCCGCGATCATCGTCGAGCCGATCCAGGGCACGGCCGGAAACGTCATTCCCCCGCCGGGCTACCTGCGGGTCCTCCGTGAGCTGGCAGACCGTATCGGGGCGCTCCTGATCGCCGACGAGATGCTGACGGGGTTTGGTCGGACCGGCAAGATGTTTGCGATCGAGCACGACGGCATCGTGCCGGACATCATGACGATCGGCAAGGGCTTTGGCGGTGGGTTCCCCATGACCGGCGTGATTGCGCGGGAGGAGGTATCGAGCGCGAAGCCGTGGGCCAATCCCAGTGGCAGCTCGTCGAGCTACGGCGGAAATCCTCTCGCCGCCGCGGCCGCACTGGTGTCGATCCAGACCATCATTGAGGAAGGACTGGTCGAGCACAGCCGCGTGGTCGGCGAGCGGATGCTGGCCGAGATGAAGACCTGGCAGGGCGATATCCCGATCGTCGGCGCCGTGCGCGGGCGCGGTCTCATGATCGGCATGGATCTCGTCGTTCCCGGTACGGACCGCCTGCTGAGCAAGGACGTGGCGCGCTGGATCTTCGACACCCTGCTCGCGCGGGGGGTGCTGGCGATGATCTACAACCCCGAAGTCCGCATCAATCCGCCGCTCGTCATTCGCGAGGACGAGGCGCTGGAGGCTCTCGCCATCATGAAGGGCGTGCTGCGAGAAGCCGCGGAGCGTGTCGGGGCGTGATGTCCGAGACGCTGCGGTCCGCGCACGACACGCGGCCCGACTCGATGCCCTCGACACTCGACTCGTCGGTTCGACCGTCGGATCGACCCCCGGCGGACACGCTCGCCACCAAGGGAGACGAAGTCGAGGAGTGGCTCGACCTCCACTTCTTCCGCCCTGTCGGAGCCCGGATCACTCGGGCGCTGTACCCGACGCGCGTCACACCGGACCAGGTCACGCTGATCAGTGTCGCGATCGGGCTCGTCGCGGGCCACCTGTTCCTGTACACGAGTGCATGGATCAACGCGCTCGGATTTGCGCTGTTCATCGTCTCCGATCTCTTCGACAGCGCGGACGGCCAACTGGCGCGATTGCGCGGGACGTCCACGCGGCTGGGCCGGGCGCTTGACGGCTCGTCGGATGGCCTGCGTTTCGTCAATCTGGGCGTCCACCTCATCGTGCGCCTCGTACTCTACGGTGGATGGTCACTGGCCGCGGGGGTGTTGGTCGGTGTCGTCGCGTCGCTCAGTCACACGGCGCAGAGCGCTGGGGTTGATTTCGTGCGCCACGCCTTCCTCGCCCTCGGCAAAGGCAACGGGAGTGAGCTCGATGTCGATGACGTCGAGCTGCCGTCCGACCTGACGTGGTTCCAGCGCATCACGACGGGGATCTATCGGAGCTACGCGAAGCTCCAGGGGCGGATGTTCCCGCAAACCGCGGCACTCGTCCGCGCGATGCGCGATCATCGCTTGGATCCCGCCGCCACCGCGGTCTATCGAGCGCGCGTCACACCGCTCCTCGCCTGGTGTCCATGGCTCGGCCAGAACATCCGATTCATCGTGCTGGGCGTCACCGCCGTCGCGGGCTGGCCGGCCGGACTCCTATGGGCCACGGTCCTCCCCATGAACGCCATGTTGATCGCCCTCGTCACCGCACAGGAACGGCGGGCCGCGCAGCTGCTGCGCAGCGCGCTACTCGTCACTCCGCCCTCCCCACCGACACCTCCCGCGGTCCCCATTGGCGGAGATTGACAGGCCCGCCCGCGCAGTCCCTGTCGAGAATCGGCTCTATCGCGGCGCGCTGATCGGCTTCGGAGGCGTGGCACGGAACGCGCACCTGCCAGGATTCCGACACGACCCAGCGCTACGCGCGCGGCTCGACGTGGTTGCCGCGGTGGATCCCGCCCCCAACGCCCCGGCCGGCGCGGACATCACGGTGCTCCCGGATCGGGACGCGCTCGCGGCGCTCGGCCCGTTGGATTTCGTGGACATCTGCACCCCGACCGCGACGCACTTGTCTGCGACGCTCTGGGCGCTCGCGCAAGGCTATCATGTGCTCTGTGAGAAACCGGTGGCGACTACCCGCGAGGAGGCCGCGCGCATCGCGACCGCGGCGCGCAGCGCGGGACGGGTCGTGATGCCCTGCCACCAATACCGGTTCAACCCGGCGTGGCGCCAGATGCTGACCTGGCTGCGCGAGGACGCGATCGGGCACTGGCACCTGGCCGAGCTGTCGGTGTACCGATCGGCCGCCGACGCTGGGACCGATCCTCGGGGTCAGCCGTGGCGCACCATCGCGACCGAAAGCGCGGGCGGGATCCTGCTCGATCACGGGACGCACCTCCTGTACTCGCTGCTCGACGCGGCCGGTGGTCAGGCGACCGCCGTTCGCGCCTGGACTGGCCGACTGCGACACCTCGAGTATGGCGTCGAGGACACCGCTCAGGTCGTCCTCGAGTTTCCGGGCCGCCTCGCCACGCTGATGCTCACCTGGGCGGCATCGCATCGCGAGAACCGCGTTCGATTCATCGGCGCCCGCGGGACGATTGATTGGCAGGGCGGAGCCCTCCGTCTCGAGCGGGCCGGGTATACGCCGGAGATCCACGACTACACGGTGCAACTCGACAAGCGCTCGTACGCCGGCTGGTTCGCGGCGCTGTTTGCCACGTTCGCCGACGCGATGGGCCGCGGCCGTGACACGGAGGCATTGGACGACATCACCCGCGTGGCGTGCGTCCTGGAGGCGGCATACACGGCGGCGCGCACGGGTTCGCGCGTCACGATCGACTGAGGCGCCGCGAATGAGCCGTCGCGTGAGACTGCTGGTGTTCGCTGGCGGGGCCATCGTCTTCGGCGGCCTGCTCTATCGCGCCGGAGTCGATGGACTGCTCCGCAATCTGCGGAGCACCGCGTGGGTTCTCGGTCCGATCGTCGCCGTATGGGGAATCGTGTACATCAGCAACACGATCGCGTGGGAGGCTCTGCTCCGCGCAGGTGCCCCTCAAACCACAGCACCCGCGCACGCACGGACGATCCCCTTCTGGCGGGCCTACGCGATCAGCATCTCCAGCTTCGCGATCAACTACGTGACGCCATTCGTGGCGCTCGGTGGAGAGCCATTTCGCGTGGCCGCGGCCAAGGAGTGGGTCGGCACGAGCCGGGCCGCCGCGTCAGTCGTGAGCTTTCGGGTCGTCCACACGCTGGGCCAGGTGCTGTTCTGGCTCATCGCGTTGCCCGTAGGCTGGGTGGTGATCCCCCGTACCCCCGTCATCGACATCGTGATCGTCATCACCGCGATCGTGCTGATCGGTGTAGCCACGCTGGTCCTGTCGCTCTTCCGCCGCGGCTTCCTCGTGCGTGCCCTCAATCTGGTCCCCCGACTCCCGCTGCTCCGCCGCTATGCCACGAGGTTCGAATCCGCGCGGCCCACGCTGCAGCACATCGACGACCAGATGGCCGAGCTCACGGATGGGGAACGCCGTCGGCTGGCCATTTCCATCTTCGCCGAGGTGATGGGGCGATGCATCGCGATGCTGGAGTTTCTCTTCATCGCGCGCGCCATGGGCTTGAACATCGGATACGTGACAGCGTTCGTGATCGGGGCGTTCTCACAGCTCTTGACCAATCTCACGATCTTCATCCCTTTCGAATTGGGGTCCAAGGAGGGCGGGCTCTATCTCATCTTCGGACTCCTCGGCCTGCCGCCCGCACTGGGCGTCTACGCATCCGTCATGAGCCGGCTGCGCGAGCTGACGTGGATCGGGATCGGCCTGACGCTGACGTGGGTCAGCGGACGCCGTGGGGCACACCCCGCCACGAATCCGAGCTGAGTCCCGACTACAGCCAGCCCGCGGATCGGTACCATTCGGCCGTGGACCGCATCCCATCTGCCAACGTGATCCGCGGCGCGTACCCGAGATCCCGACGCGCCCGCGAGTCGTCGCAGATCCACGCGGTCTGGACCAGGTCGCGCGCGCGCTCGGGCGTCAAGAGCGCTTTGGTGCGACTGAGACGGGCCCAGGCCCGCGCCGCGTGCGCCGCGCCGCGGAGCACCGGCGCCGGCAGTGGGATCACACGGGACGGGCGACCCACCGCGACGCCCATCGCGGTCACGATCTCCTCCCACAGGTGGTTGTCGCCGTTGACGTAATAGACGCCGCTCGCCGTCGCGCTCTGGCCGGCCGCGATCAAGCCACGGACCAAGTCGGCCACGTGCACCATCGCCAGGCGCTGCCCGCGCGGTCCGGTCCGGATCGCGAAACCACGGGCCGCGAGACGAAACGCCGAGAGAATGTCGCGCTCGCGCGGGCCGTACACCGCCGGCGGCCGCACGACGACCCCGCGCATCCCAGCCGCCAGCACCACCTGCTCCGCGCGCGCTTTCGACTCGCCATACGGTCCGATCGGCGCCGGCGGGTCGGACTCCGTCAGCGGGCGACCCCCGCGGGCCGGCCCACCGGCCGCGAGGCTCGAGCAAAACACGATCCGCGCTGGTCGGCCCGCCATGGCCTCGACCAACCGCACGACGCCGCCGTGGTTCACGCGGTCGTAGTCAGATTCCCGGGGAGCGGTCGTGAGAGCCGCGAGATGGAATACCACGTCCACCCCGTCCAACGCATGGCGCATAGCCGCCACGTCGTCCACCGTGCCAACAGCATATCCCACACCGACGCCGTCCAGCCACCGGCGATCGCTCTGCGGGCGGACGAGACAGCGGACACGGTACCCGCTCGCGACCAGCGCTTCAACGAGATGGCCTCCGACAAATCCACTGGCGCCCGTCACGAGCGCGAGCGCGGCGCCGGAACCAGTCATCACGATCTCAGGTCAGCTGGCGGCCGGTGTCCGGATCGTCTTGTCGTAGAGTCGGTACGTCTTGTACGGGTCGCCACCGAAATTCTCGATGGCCTGCCGCATGAGCCGGTTGTCCTCGAGGATCCACGACGACTCACCGTGTGTGATCCCACGGGCGACGGCGTTCTTGTAGAGCGCGAGGTACAGCAGCTCCGCCGCGCCGGTCAGGCGAAACCGAGGGAGTACGCCGAGCGTGAGTACACGCGCGGCGTCGATCTTTCGCCCATACCAGAGTCCGAGCGCCCAGCCGATCGGCAAGAGGCGACCGTTCATGTGGCGCAGCGCGGCGTTGAGATCCGGCAGTGCCAACGCGAATCCGGCGAGCTCACCGCGCACTTCGGCGAACAACACGAGCTCCGGCACTACGACCGGCTTGAGCTGCTTGGCCAGGTCGTCGAACTCGGCGTCGGTCATGGGAATGTTCCCCCAATTCGCCTCCCACGCCGCGTTGTACAGCATTCGCACACGGGCCACCTCGGCCTTGAATTGCTTCATGTCCAGGGTGCGGATCGTGATCTGATGCCGAGCCGCCAATCGATCGGCGATGCGAGCCAATCGCTCCGGCACGCCAGTGGCCACGTGGTGGTACGCAATGAGGTCCTTCGCCTTCGTAAAACCCGAACCTTCGACCAGATCGGCATACCACGGCGGGTTGTACGGCATCATGACGACCGGCGACGACTCGAACCCCTTTACCAACAGTCCGCACTCCTCGTTCACGGAAAAGCTCGCCGGTCCGCGCATTACATCGAGCCCGCGCGCGGACAGCCACGCCGCGACCGTCGAGAACAGCGCGGCGGCGACCTCCGGATTCCGCTCGCTCTCGAAGAAGCCGAAGAACCCCGCGCCGTCATGGTGCTGGGCGATGTGCGCGTCGTTCTTGACCGCGGCGATGCGACCGACGACACGGCCCGCGCCGTCGCGCGCCAGAAACAGCTCCACCTCGGCGTGCCGATGGAACGGGTGATGGGGATCCAGCATGTGCGCGACATCGCGCCGGAGCGGCGGGACCCACAGCGGGTCGTCTCGATACAACCGGTACGGCAACTCGATGAACGCGCGGCGGTCGGCTCGCCCCCGCGCCGGTGTGACGTCGATCAGCCGTGCCTCCGCGCACGATCGGGCATCGCGCGGCTCCAAGCCGTGGGCCAGGCCATCGTCAAATGACCCCGAGCCCTTTGCCCACGCGGGCGAAGACCTCGAGCACGAAATCGAGTTGCTCTGGCGTGTGCGTGGCCGAATACGAGGTGCGGATGCGCGACGCGTGGGGGGGGACCGCCGGCGCCACGACCGCGTTGGCGAACACGCCGTTGTCATAGAGCTGGCGCCAGAACTCGAAGGTCAAGAGATCGTCGCCGATGACGACCGGCACGATCGGCGTTTGGCTGCCGCCGGTATCGAAGCCGAGCCCCTTGAGTCCATCCTTCATCCGGTCGGCATTGCGCCACAGGGCGAGTCGGCGCTCGGGCTCCTGCTCGAGGATGTCGATGCTCGCCAGCACCGCCGCGCACGCAGAGGGCGGCATCGACGCACTGAAGATCAGACTTCGCGCATGGTGCTTGAGGTAGTCGATCACGATCTGCTCAGCCGCCACGAACCCGCCGATCGACGCAAACGACTTGCTGAACGTCCCGATGATCAGGTCCACTTCGTCAGTGAGCCCGAAATGCTCCGCCGTCCCCGCGCCGGTGGCGCCCAGAACCCCGATGGCGTGCGCGTCGTCCACCGCCAGCCGCGCGTCATACCGGGCGCGTAGTTCCGCCAATCGCGGCAGATCCACGATGTCGCCTTCCATGCTGAACACGCCGTCCACGACGATGAGCTTCCCACCGCCGTTCGACTGGCGCAGTTTGGCCTCGAGATCGTCGAGATCCCCGTGCCGAAATCGCACGGTGTCGCCGGCCGCGAGCCGGCAGCCATCGACCACGCTCGCGTGGTCCAGCTTGTCGATGTAGACCGTGTCGTCGCGGCCGACCAAGGCCGAAATGACGCCGAGATTGGTCTGGAACCCCGTCGAGAACACCAGCGCCGCCTCTTTGCCTGTCAGCTTGGCGAGTCGGTGCTCGATGCGCTCATGGAGCTCGGTGTTGCCGTTCAGGAACCGGCTTCCGGTGCACGCGGTGCCGTACAGCGCGATCGCTTCCTGGGCCGCCGCGACGACCCGCGGGTCGTGGCTGAAACCGAGGTAGTTGTTCGACCCGACCATCACGCCGCGTTTGCCGTTGATGATGATCTCGGTCGAACCCGATGCCTGAACGGGCACGAAGTACGGATACAGCCCCATCGCTTGCACTTCGCGCAGACGCGTGAACTGATGCGCCTTGGCGAAGAGGTCGGCCTGCGCGTTCACAGCCGCTGGCACTGGCTCGTCGCTCGGCCGTGGCCTCGGAAACGTCTGGGCGGGCGATACGTGCTGGGCACTTGATTTCACGGGGTCTGGGCTGTGCGTCGAGTGGGAGTGCTGTCGGGGTGCATGCCCTCGGGCATGCCCGCGTGCGCACCGCCGGCGGCAGTGGCAGACGAACGGTGCATGTCCGGCATGTCGTGCATGTCATCCATATCCATGTCCATGTCTGACATGTCGGTCGAGTAGGTCTCCTGCACGTCGCGCTGGTACTCGGGAGTGGACCGGTCCACGACCGGCCACGCATCCATGTCATTCGGATGGAAGACACCGCCGAACGCGCCCATCGCCCCGTCCCGAATCACGGCGCCGGTGGGATTGTCGTACACCGCTGTCAGGCGGTAGGTGTGGTCCGGGTGTACCGGGATCCCGAGTCGCCACCAATACGTGGTGGTCGGCATCCCCACGATCTCGCCCGCTGCATCGGTCTCCGGCGCCGATTGCCACAACACGCGGCTCGCCGTCACGTCCTCGAACCGGAGCGCGACGCCGTATTTGTGCATGTGGCCACCCACCGCGAGGATCCGACCCGCGACTGCGGGGTGCCCTTCCCAGCTCTTCGACGACTGGCCCGCCTGGAGATCATACGAGTGCCGGCCGGCCGGCGGCATGACGTCCAGGTAGAATGGGTAAATCGCAATCGGCTTCGGCCACGTGTTCTCCGGCGCATACGACAGCCGGACCCGCTCCCGGGCGGCCACGTACCCGCGATCGGTCGGATTGTGGACCATGGTCGAGATCACCAGGGTGTCCCCACGAGCGACCGGGTATCCGATCACCGCGTGTCCCATGATCCGCGGGAGCTCAACCGGCGGCGTCTCGGCCCCAGCCGCCCCCATACGCTGCATGATGCTGCTGAATAGCTCGCGCCGCTGAGGGACGATCAGATTGAGATGGTGAATCAAGCGGCTGGACAGAAGCCGGCCGGCCGAGTCGAGCATCTCACCGCGATAGCCCTCGATCCACCCGGTCACCGGGATGACCATCGCCCGCGCCACGGCCTGCATGGCGTCATGGTGCGGGGTACGGGCTGGAAGGTTGAGCGGCGACAGCTCGACAATGATCTCCCGGTGAACGGTGTCCGTGGTCACCTGCAGGGTCGGCTCGGTCGCCGCGGCCTGTGCCGCGGCCGCGGTGCCGCACACGATGATGGCGATCAGTCCGGCCCGCGCGGCCTTGAACGCCGCGCTACAGAAGATACCCAATTCTCTCCTTCGGCCAATTGGGGCAGATACTCCGATTCTCGCGACGTGGGCGCCGGTAGCGGGCGCCCCCGACCTAGCCCAACGGTGCAGTAACATAAGCCTGACGGCGCCCGGTGGCTAGCAAGGGGGGGCCGCGCCAACTTCCGCAGCCGCAGTGACATACGCTCTGAGCAGGGCATACGGATTGCTGCCATCCGTCGAGCCGGTCTCACGGAGCATCGCTCGGCGGCGCGTGCCCAGTGTAGAGACGGGTCCGGACATCCCACAGATTGGGGAAAAATCGCTGCCCGACGGTCCGCTGCAAGTACCGGGTACCCAGCGTGCCTCCCGTCCCCGCCGTGCTCGGACCGATGATCCGCTCGACCAGTTGGACGTGCAGAAATCGCCACCGGGCGAAGCCCTGCTCGTACTCGAGCAGCGCCTCCGCCACCAAGAACAAGACGCTGGGCCCAGGATCGGAGTAGACGGCGTCCAACGTCACGCCCTGCGCAGCGAGCAAATGCTCGAACAAGGCCTGCAGGGTCGGGCGAGCCAACACCTTCCGAACCGGCTCCGGCAACGGCCCGTGTTCCTCCAACGCCTTCAAGAAATGCTCATCGCGCAACCCCGATGCCCCCTCGATCGCCCGGAACTGTACGCTCTGCGATCCGCTCGAGCTGCCGAGATACCCCCGAAACTCGGCGAAGCGTTGGGGAGGCAGTGTCTCGAGCGCGCCAAGCTGAGACGCGACGATTTGCATCAGGGCGTTGAGCCGCGTGATCGCGGTCAGGGCGGCGAGCGGATCGTTGACCGTCAGCGCCGTCACCAGTCCATCCAACTCGTGTAGGATGACCTTGAACCACAGCTCGCTGGCCTGGTGCACGACGATGAACAACAGCTCATCGGCATGCACGGGCGCCGAACGCGGGCGTTGGAGAGTCAGAAGCTCATCCAACTCCAAATACGAGCCGTAGGTCAAGTCAGCGTTCGCGGCCATGAGCGAATAGTGTACTATGTAAGCATGGCCACTGACGACCTCTTGCATTGGCGCGGTGAGTTCCCGATCCTCGCGAACTCCGTCTATCTGGTGAGTCATTCGCTGGGCGCGATGCCGCGCCGCACGCGTGACCGCTTGGCGGAATACGCCGACACGTGGGCGACCCGCGGGGTCCGCGCCTGGGGGGAAGGGTGGTGGGAGCTCCCCCGCACAGTCGGTGATTTGATCGGCCGTATCATCGGCGCCGGACCGGGCGAGGTGGTGATGCACCAGAACCAGAGCATCGCCCAGGCGACCGTGTTGTCCGCCTTCGATTGGCGGAGTCCCCGTAATGGGATCGTCACCGAGCGGCTCAACTTTCCGTCCAACCTGTACCTGTTCCACGCGCTCGAGCACGAGGGCGCACGGCTGGTCACGGTCGAATCCGACGACGGGCTGACTGTACCGCTCGACCGACTGCTGGCCGCGATCGATGACAGCACGCGGCTCGTATCCGTGTCGCACGTCGTGTTCAAGAGTGCGTTCATGCAAGACATTGCGGCCGTGATCCACCGCGCCCACGAGGTTGGTGCACTCGTGCTGGTGGACCTGTATCAGTCCGCCGGCACGGTCCCCATCGATGTCCGCGCGTTGGGCGCCGATTTCGCGACCGGCGGCTCGGTCAAGTGGTTATGCGGCGGGCCCGGCGCCGGATACCTCTATGTTCGTCGCGAGCACTGGAATACCCTGCGCCCACGCCTCACGGGCTGGATGGCGCATCGAGAGCCGTTCGCATTCGAGGACCGGCCCATCGACTATGCCGAGGACGCCTACCGCTTCCTCAATGGGAGTCCAAACGTGCCGGCGCTCTACGCCGCGCGTACAGGCTATGAGATCGTGGGCGAGATCGGGGTCGAAGCGATCCGCGCCAAGTCGATGCGCCAAACGCAGTATCTGGTCTCCCTCGCCGATGCGGCGGGTATTCGAGTCGCCGGCCCACGCGAGGCCGCCCAACGCGGGGGCACGGTGACACTCGATGTGCCCTCGGGACACGCCGTCGCCTCCACGCTGGCCGCCCGAGATATCCTGGTGGACTACCGCCCAGGCGCGGGCATCCGGGTCTCGCCCCATTTCTATACCTCGGACGAGGAGCTGGACACGTTCATCCGGGAGCTCACGCTCGTCATGGCGGCGCCGACCGGGCGGCCGACACCCGCCGCCGCGGGCGCCGCCTACTAGCCGCTCCCGATCGAACGTTCCCCTCCGCCGACCCCCGCCTGAATGGCGCCGGACGGTGGACCGCGAGGGGCAGGCAGCGTGGCCCGACCCCGCCAATGATCGTCAGCTTCCGGTAACAGTTGGACTTACCGTAGGGACCATCGTCCGCGTCCGCGCGACGATGCCGGAGACGCGCATGCGGAACGCAATCGAATTGTTTGAGCAGGACTTTGCGCGTTGGGGTCTCCATCTGCCCGAGGGCGACGCCACCGCGCGGCGGTCCGGCGCGATGCAGCAAGCCGGCTGGCACGTGCGATATGACTTTGGACGCGATAGCCGTGGCGAGTTCCTCGACTACTACGCGGCGCTGCGCGACGGCACCGACCCATCAGTGACGGACGACTGGCATATCCGCCTCTATGACACTGGGGACCGAGTACCCCTCCCCACCGTACTCGAGGCATACATGTACGCGCGCGATCCGACGGATCAGGAGCTCGCGCGCGCGCGCCGCCATCACGCCGAGTCTGTGACGCCGCAGGTCCCGCCGGCGGCCGCGGTGACACGGTCTGGCGCGATGCCCGGTGCCAATCCCGGCGCGGTTGCGGCTGAGACACGGGTCGCCCCGCCGAAGCCCGCTACCCCGACGCCGCCCCCGACCATCCGAGCGCCCCAGACCGCACCACGTGATCTGGGACCACCACCCTCACCGCCAACCCCAGCCCCACTCCCTGGCACCACCCGCATTGTCGCCCCGCGCACACCGGGCGCCGCGCCGGGGCCTGTACCGGGCACTGCACCCGGCGCTGCACCGGGCGCTGCGCCTCGCACGGCATCCATCGCCGCGTCATCGCCTGCGCAGGCGGCCGCGAGCCGCCCGCCAGCCGCTCGGAGCGCGGGTCCAGCTCGCGGCCCATCCGTTGTACTGCCCAGCGGCGACCACCCGGACGGGCCAACGGGATCAGCACAGGATGTCCCGTCCTCGGTGATGACCGACATCGCGCTCGAAGTGGGACTCGACGTCGCATTGGCCGGGATTGCGCCGGTACCCGGCGGTGACAGGTTGGCCACATGGATGCTCACCCCGGCCTCCGTGCCGGCACTCACCCTGGCCTCCGGGACCGCATCCCCGAAACCCGCGACGTCGCCTGCCGTCGTCGCACCGAACGCTGCCGCGCCCAGACACCCGGCTCCGCCCGGGGTCACAGCACCGCCCGCTGTCGAAGTGGACGCGCTCGAAGTGGACGCGGTCGAGGTGGACGCGGTCGAAGTGCACGCCATAGAAGCGGACGACGTAGCCGTGACCGCCACTCACGCGGTCGTGACCACACCGACCACAGCGACCACAGCGACCACAGCGACCACAGCGACCACACCAAGGCTCGCCCACACGGAAGCCCCGGCCGCGGCGATCGATGAGCCGACGAGCGCAGACCTGGTCTTTGTCGCGGATCCGCCAATGAGCGGGGCGATCGATTCGGCCGGCATTCTCGACACGATCACGATTACCGTGGGCGACGAGGACCGAACCTTTGACGAGGCTCCGTCGGCGATCGTGGCGCAGCAACGGCCGGACGACGACGCCTTCATCTCCTTCGACGCGGAGGATCCCGAACTTTCGCGGGCCGTGCGTCGCGTGAGTGCCCCGGTGGTGGTGTCGCCGCTCGAATCCGACCCATCTCGTCCGCTGCACGATGGCGACACCGTGGAACCGACGCACGCGCCGCCCAAGCGCAGGTCGCGGACGCCGGACGGCACGTTGAACACGACCGACATGGCCGCCGTCGCGGGGTCGTTCGAGCCGTGGTGGTATCGGCCCGGCGCCCGACGCATCGCGATGATCGCCGCAGTGGTCGTGGCTCTCATCGTCGTGGGCTCGGCCGTCGCGCGGCACCGCTCGCCTCCCGGGGCGACGACAGGCGACGAACACGCCTCAGCGGGCGCACCGATCGGTGCCGCCCATGCCGGTGCTGAGGCGAGCCCCGCCGAACCGACGGACCAGTCCGATGGCACGAGCGGAGCTGACTCGACTGCGAGTGGGTCGGACGCGGCACCGGACACGTTGCCCGTGGCATCGACGCCACCATCGGGGTCGAGGGATCCCGGCGTTCAGGTCCCGGCAGAGGGTATGGCTCGCCCGGCAGGGCCGCAATCCGTGCCACCGATCCAGAGGAGCGGCACGCCACATGCTCCCCTTGGGCCTGGCAAGGCGCCCGACAAGACCGGTCTCGTGTCGCCCTAGCCCCGAGATTGGCACGCTGCCCGCGTCCAAAAATCTCGAGGCGTAGGGCGGTCCGAGTTGCGATCACGAGATCGATCGCGCATTTACCGGGGTTGGACGCTGTCACCGTTCCCTCCGGAGTGCGCATGACTGATCGACGACTCGAATCCCGTATGGCCCGTGTGATCCTGGGCGCGACCGCGGTCGTGCTGACGTTCGCGGCCTGTAATAGTGGTACCAGCCCGTCACACGGCACCGTGCAATCGGTCGTCATCTCGCCCGACTCCATCGGACTGACCATCGGCACCTCCAACACGCTGACTGCCGTCGCGCAGGATGCGGCGGCGCACGCCGTGTCGGGGGCGTCTTTTTTCTGGTCCACGAGCGACTCGCTCGTGGCCACGGTCACGCAGTCCGGCGCGGTCACCGCGCACCAGGCCGGGGCCGCCCAGATCGGCGCGAGCACGCAGGGCAAGACCGGCTTCGCCAAGGTGGTCGTGGCGGCGGCACTCGTCCACTCGGTCACCGTGAGCCCCGCGCACGATACGATCTTCGCGTCGGCCCCCTCCAACTCGGTGACGTTGAGCGCGACGACCTTCGACGCCCAGGGACAGATCCTGACCGGTCGCCCGGTGACATGGTCCGCGGCCAGCAATCTCGTCACCGTCACCAACGGGGTGGTGACGGCCACCGACGTGGCGGCAGGCACCGCGGTCGTGACCGCCGCCAGCTCCGACCCCGGGAACCCGTCGGCCTCAGCGTCCGTCGTCGTGATCGGCCACGTCGCCACGGTCACGCTGTCGCCGGCCAGTCCGCTGATCAGCGTAAGCGGCATCTTTGCCAACACTACCGTTCAAATGACCGCCAATCTCGTCGATACATTCGGCACCGACGTGACGGGACAGCGCACGGTCACCTGGTCGAGCGACAACGCCGCCATCGCCAGCGTCGGCCAAAACACCGGGCTGGTGACCGCCCAGTCGGACATGGGCAGCGGCAAGGCGACGATCACTGCGACGACGTCGGACGGTCTCACCGGCAACACCACCGTCACGGTGCTGCCATAGCGCTCGGCCGCGCCATGAGGGCGTCTACGTGCGTCTCGGCGCCAAGCGTGAACGTCGTGGTGCCAGCCCGCCGAAAGCCGGACTTGGCATAAAATCGTATCGCCCGACCGTTCTCGGCGTACACGCCTAACCACACCGGAACGTCGTACGTGCGAGCGAGACGGATGCACGCCGTCATGAGATCCTGCGCGACGCCACGACCGTGCCACCGGGTGCCGACGTAGAACCGTTGGATCTGGAGCGCGAGCGGACTCGGCATACCACTCTCCGCCAAACAGTCGGGCGCAGGACCGCACCGGCACTGGGCGAAGCCGGCGATTTCCCCATCCACCATCGCGAGCAGGGTGTGCGCCGTCGCGTCGGCGATCTCCCGCTCCTGTGCCGCTCGATGGAAGCATTCGGTGACGTAGGCATCCATGTCCTGAACAGCCGTGACCGCACCATACGTGTCGCGAAACACCGCGGTGGCGAACACGGTCAACGCGTCGGCGTCAGCCACCTCGGCGTCACGGATGTGTACGCGCGCCGGCGCGCGCTCGGCGTGGCTCACGACCGCACCGGACCCGAGTGCCCGCGCCCCGGACGTCCGCGCTGCGGCGGCCCGGCGGCTCCCCACCGTGACTCGGCCGCTCCCATCATCCCGACCGCTTCCTATTGGTATCAATATATCTCATGGCGGTATCGAGAAATATCATGCCGTGCTGGTGCGGCGATTGCAGCATGCAGGAGGTCAGATCACAGACGATGCGGGGCGCGCCGCCACTGCGGGCGGGGCGGGTGCCACATCGAATCTTCACTGGAGGAACGTATGCGGATCGCGCTCATCGTCGCGGGGGCAGTCGCACTGTGTCCCGCGCTGGCCGTGAGCCAAGGCCCGGCCCATCATCCGAATCGGCCGAGCATCAGTGTGCGAGCGGACACGACCCCGGGCGAGCGGACCACCGCGACGTCGAAGGGCGACGTCGAAGACGCCAACGTTACGCCCGCCATGATCAAGGCGCAGCAGGATCCGGCACTGATCGGCTCCCCCGCCTGGTGGCACACCCACTCGACTGCTGACGGCAAGCCACTCAGCGCGATGGGCAACCGACAGGGATAGGTCGGCCGCGCGACCACACCATCAGGGCCGCGCGCGGCTCCGCTGCCCTGCCTCGTACGGCCGTCAGTGATCGGATGGCAGCACATCGAGCTCGACGTTCGACGGGCTCGTGGCCGTGCGGTATACGCGGTGGGTCCGGACGCGATAGTCGGCGGCCTGGGCGCGAAAGATGTTCTGCACGAAGGTCTGCGGGTTGCGATCGTAGAGCGGAAACCAGCTGCTCTGCACCTGCACCATGATGCGGTGGCCACGACGAAACGTGTACGCCTGCTGGTGCAGATCCACGGTGTACGGCAGCACGGTGTTCGGGGGAATGGGCGCCGGATGCTGGAAGCTCGTGCGATACCGGCCGCGCATGATGTCGGCGGTCACCATGAGCTCGTACCCGTTCATGGCGGGACGCGAGGCCCCGGTGTCGGGATACACGTCGATCAGCTTCACGACCCAATCGGCATCGGTGCCCGTGGTGGACGCGTAGAGATGGGCGACGACATTGCCGGCCACGGTCATGTCATCGGTCAACGGCGCGGTCTGCCAGGTGAGCACATCGGCGCGGTCGTCCACGAAGCGCTGATCCTCGGTGAGCCACCGTTCCCACCGGGATGTCGGCGCATACGTGCGTTCGACCGGCCGCGGCCGATACGGGACCGGATGCGCGGGATCCGATACGTATTGGTCATCGCCCGTCCCCGTGACCGGCGCATCGGTGGAGAGCGCACCATCCTCGCGGAAGTACAACCGGCGATGCGTGACACCACGCGCCGGCCACCGGTCGAACGTCCGCCAGGTATCGGTCCCGGCATCGAACACGGTGGCCGCCGCGGGGGCGCTATCCGGTGTGCCTCGCAGCCAATGACCGAACCATCTCGCCTGCAGCGCACGGAACTCGATCCCCGTCGGGCGTCCCACGTGGAGGTTGCCGAGATGGTCGCCGGTGTCGGCATACCACTCCCCGTGACTCCACGGCCCCATGACGATCGAGGCGAGATGGGCCGTGTCACTGCGGGCCAGCGTGGCATAGGTGAGCAACGTGCCGTACTCGTCCTCCTGATCCCACCAGCCGCCGACGACGAGTGTCGGGACGGTTGTATGCGGAAATGTCGTGGACAGCGCGCGGAGGGACCACGCCGTATCGTACGCCGGATGCGCGACGAACCGACGCCACGTCGGCCACTGCATGGCGCCGACCGCGTCTGACAGCGCGCCCAGGGTCGGGAAGGACTGGTACCACTCGTACGTGTCGTACCGCGCGGTGCCGGGTACCACGCTCTTCCCCGGCGACGCCTCGAGCTCCCAACTGTACTCGAGGCCATAGCTGAGCCGAAACGCGCCCTGGTGGAAGAAGTCGTCGCCCATCCACGTGTCGCCCATCGGAGCTTGCGGACTGATCGCCTTCAGCGCGGGATGTGGCCCGATACCGGCGACCGCCGCCAACCAGCCAGGATAGGAGATCCCCAGCATCCCCACGCGTCCATTGTTGTCGGGCAGATGCCGAACGAGCCAGTCGATGGTGTCGTAGGTATCCGTGCTCTCGTCGGTCCCGTGCGCCGTGCGATGCGGCGCCCGAATCATCTCGAACGTGCCCTCGGACTGAAACCGTCCTCGGATGTCCTGAAAGACGAAGATGTATCCGTCACGAATGAGATCCGCGAATGCGACCGAGAAGTCCGTAGTCCCGCCCCAGTCGCTCGTGCCGTACGGCGTCCGCGACATCAGGATCGGAAGCGGCCCGTCGCGATGGGTCGGCGTGAGTATGACGGTGAAGAGGCGCACCCCATCGCGCATCGGAATCATCTCCTCCCGCCGCGTATACCCACTGTCCACACTCGGCGTCTGCCCCCTGGCGCCCACCGGCGCCCCCACCACGAGTGCCCCAACGAGCACCGCGGCCCGCCGTCCCAACTCGATCAATCGCATCGGTCGACTCTCTCCGTCTATTGTGGATCTCCCCGCTTACCTCTCGTCACACTCGCGCAGTGTCTCGTCCAGCTCCTGGACCAGCCGATGCGCGTCTGCACCAGAGAACACCATCGGCGGCTTCATCTTGATGACGGTGTGCAACGGCCCCTCGGTGCTGAGCAGGATGCCGCGCTCGCGCATGCGCTCGACGACGTAGGCCGCGTGGCGCGGTGCCGGCTCGAGGGTCGCCCGATCGCGCACCAGCTCCACGGCGAGCGCGAGTCCGCGTCCGCGCACGTCGCCGATCAATGGGCTCCGCTCCATAAGGCCGCGCAGTCCCTGGGTCAGCTCCACCCCCACTTGCCGCGCACGCTCCTGGAGACCCTCTCCTTCGAGCACATCCAACACCGCGAGCCCCACGGCGCACGAGACCGGGTTGCCGCCGAATGTATTGAAGTACTCCATCCCGTTCGCGAAGGAGGCCGCGATCTCCGGCGTCGTGACCACCGCGCCCATCGGATGCCCGTTCCCGATGGGCTTGCCCATCGTCACGATGTCCGGGACGACGCCCTGCGCCTCGAACGCCCAGAAGTGGGTACCCACCCGCCCGAAGCCGACTTGGACTTCGTCCGCGATGCAGACCGCCCCGGCCGCACGCGCGTAGCGGTACGCGTCGCTGAGATAGCCCGGCGGCGGCTCGACATGCCCGCCACCGCTCATGATCGCCTCGGCGAGGAATGCGGCCACGGCCCGCCCGGCCCGCTCGACATCCGCGAGTGCGTCGCGCACATAATCGGCGTAGCGGTGGCCGACCTCGACGCCCCGGCCGCGATGCGGACCGCGATACGGGTCCGGCATGACCACCGTGTGCACTGACCGTGGCGCGCCCTGCCCTCCAGGTCCGTTGAACTTGTACGGGCTCAGGTCCACGAGCGAGGTGGTATTGCCATGATAGGCGTGATCCACCACCACGACGTCGCGCCGGCCGGTGTGGGCCCGCGCAAGCCGCAACGCCAACTCGTTCGCCTCGCTCCCACTGCACACGAAGTAGCACACGCTGAGTGGGGACGGCAGATGCGCCGTCAGCCGCTCGGCGTATCGCGCCAGATCGGGATGCAGGTATCGAGTGTTGGTGTTGAGGACCGCGCTCTGACGGCGCAACGCGCCGACCACCCGCGGGTGGCAGTGGCCCACGTGCGCCACGTTGTTCACGACGTCGAGATACGCCCGGCCGCGATCATCGTACAGGTGCTGCATCCACCCCCGTACGATCGTGAGTGGCGTGCGATAGGCGATGCTGAGCGACGGACCAATCCGCTGATGGCGCGCTTCCAGCAGGGCCGCGCGCGGCGCCGCGCGCGGCGCGCGGCATCCCTCGCTCAGCTCGAGAATCAGATTCGGATCCGGCGAGATCGACAGCCAGACCTCACGCTCACTCGGGCGCGCGACTCCGGGGAAATCGCCATCGTAGCCGAGGAGATCGACGATCAGCTGCAGGTGCAGGTGCGGCGCCCACCCGCCGTTGTCCGATGGCTCCCCGAGTCGCGCGATCCGATCGCCCGTCCGGACCGGTTGACCAGTATGCAGCCGCCCCAGCACCTCGGGATCCAGGTGCCCGTACAGCGTGAAGAAGCTCACACCCGAATCGGCGAGGTCGTGCCGCAGGATGACGGTCGGTCCGTAGTCGAGCGACCCCGCGTTGAGGCGGACCGCGGCCACCACCCCGTCGAGCGGGGCAAGCACGGGCGTCCCGGCCGGCGCGAACAGATCGACCCCGATGTGCACGGTACGCCACTCGTCGCCGTCGTCGGTCGCCACCCGGAACTGGTCCGCCGTGTACCAGCGGCGGGGCTCGTCGTAGCGCCCGATGCCGATCGCCGCATCGCTCTGCACCATCCGGTCGGCCACGGCCTGCGTCCACGCCGCCGCATCATCATGCCCGAGCACCGCACCCCACTCCGTGCTGCCGACGCTCAGATCCAGCGTCACCCGCGACGCGTGACGCGGGTCAGGGGTGAGCACCGGACCACAACGGTTCGCCTGCGTCGATAGCGCGGCGGTCACGTGGACGGAGGCCGGACAGGGGATGACCCCGGCCGCATGGCGCAACCGATAGTGCGCGAGGTGCGGGTGGATCTGCACGAGTCGCTGCAACAACGCCCACACCGGCGCTTCGCTGATCGACAAATACGCGTTGGCCGGCGCTTGGGCCCGTTGGTGCGCGGCCAGCACCGCGCTCAGGCAGAGGCGGAGGCAGATCAGCGGGAAGAGCGCCGCGAGTTCGTCGTCCTGGAGCGGGTAGGCCGCCGCGTACCCCCGCACGACATGACTCGCGGCCGCCAATGGGTCGCGCTTGCGCAGCATCGCGTACGCGGCCGCAACGGCGACGTCGGCAACCGTGTACGAATGAACCAGATCGCCGAAATCGACGATCCCGGTCACTCGCCGCGGACGCAGCGGGTCCGCAGGGTCGGCGGGGGAGACCAGGACGTTGTAGTCGTTGCCGTCGTTGTGGATGACACTCGTGCGGAGCCCCGGCAGGAGCGGCGCCGCGTCGTGGTCGAAGATCGCCAACAGATGCTCGACCCAGCCCCGGCGATCCGGTTGTGTCACGGCGGCAGTGCAGTCGGTGATCACCTGACGCGCGACCCGGAGGTCCCACCGCAGATCGCGGTGGGCCGCCGGATGGACGAATCCGCCCAGTGCTCGGGCCATGCTCCCCATCAGTGCGCCCACCTCGTGGAGCAGCGTCGCCGAGTGGTGACGCACGGTGGCGAGCGGCACGCCCGGGACGTAGCGCAGGAGCCGCACGAGATGGTGCGCGCCGTCCGGACCGACCGCGTTCCCGATCGACCGGCCCTGGCGATCGGGGACGACCGCCGGGAAGTCGAAGCCCGGGAGCGCACCCACGATCCGGCTCAGCACGGCATTCTGGCACTCGACGACCCGGATGTCCTCGGCCGTCTCCGAGATCTTGAGCACGAACCGCTGCCCCGACTCGGTCGTGACCTGAAAGTTCTGGTCGCGCTCACTCGGCAGCGGCGCCAACCGGCCCATGACTCCCCATCCGTCGCGCGCCAGTACGGCCGCGGCCGATTCCGTGTAGCGAGGTGGGGCGATGCGGGTCGTAACGAGCGGGGCAGTCGTCATCGGAGCCGTGACGACGCGCAGGGGCCGCCGCCATGCCACGCGCCGCGGTTCGGCGGCCACCCGGCCGGATCGGCGCGCCTGTCGACCCTCACGGTCATGGCGCCGTGACCTGAGTCTGCCGTTTCGCGCGCCAACGGGCGACGGCCAGTGCGACGCTGGAGCCGACCCCCACCCCGCCCGCAAACACGGTCAGGACATCGACGGTCCGAGCCGGCCGGCCGACGATCTCGCTCGCACCGCCGGCAGCCACCACCAGCGACAGGACGCAGCCGAGGATCTCTCGCCTGGTTCCTCGGGGTCGTCTCATATAGCCTCTGGTTCCACTGCGAGCGTGCTCAGGGTGCCCGCCCAAAGTAGCGCGGGCGAACCATCGGTGAAAGCGGGCGCGGCGCCCCGATCGACGACGTCGGCCAGCTTTGGTTAGATTGCCGAGCACCGGCCGCGCCCGCCCACGCGGCTGACGAACGCATCCCACTCGTGAGGCCCGGCATGACGATCGAACTGCGCAACTTCCTGGCGCTCCCCTACGACGAGCTCGAAGAGCGGAACCTGGAGGCCAAAGAACAGCGCACCAATCGCGTGGCGGGCCACAAGATCCAGGAGCAGCGGCTGAAGTACCTGACCGACGAGACGCGCATCAAGGCCGTGACGGTCATGTTCAGCGACCTCGAAGGCCGGCTGCACATGCTCGACTACGACAAGAAGTTTCTGGTCAAGAGCTGGGACAATCTGACATTCGACGGCTCGTCGATCCGCGGATTCACCGCGCAACGCGAAAGTGACCTGCGACTGGGCATGGACTGGAGCGCCTTCTATTGGGCGCCGGCCGACGTCTTTGGCTCTGGCAAGGTGCTCGTGTTCGGCGAGGTCATCGACAAGGACGGCTCGCCCTACACCGCCGACATGCGCGGCGTCCTCAAAGCATTCGCCGGCGGACTCCACAAATCGCACGGCTATACGCTCAACGCCGCGAACGAGATCGAAGGGTTCCTGTTCAATGGGCCGGACGCGGAGCAACGGTTCCACGAGACCCACCGCTTCGAGTACGTCAACACCGGCGGATACTACCACTCGCTCCCCGGTGATCCGCTCCGCACGTTCATCGACACCACGGCCGAAGTGCAGCGGGCCATGGGGTTCCAGAACGAGAAGGACCATCCCGAAGTTGCCCCGTCGCAGTTCGAGATCAATTACGGCTACGGCGAAGTGGTGGCCGCGGCCGACCAGATCCAGCTCTACAAGCTGATCTGCCGCCAAGTCGCCACCCGCCTGGGCCTCACCGCGTCCTTCCTCCCCAAGCCGGTTGTCGGCGTGAATGGCAACGGGATGCACACGAATGTCTCGATCAGCAAGGGTGGCAAGAACCTCTGTTGGGACCCCAAGGGCGAGGAGAAGCTCAGCAAGTTTGCGTGGGGCTTCATCGACCGCATCCTGACGCATGCCAACGACGTGTGCTTGATGCTCAACCCCAGCGTCAATGCCTATCGCCGGCTCGATCCGCACTTCGAGGCGCCGAATCAGATCAAGGCGTCGCCCACCGACCGCGGCTCGATGGTCCGGATCCCGATCGGCAATGAAAAGAGCGCCCGGGTCGAAGTGCGCTCCGTCGCACCCGACGCCAACCCGTACATGGTGATGTACTCGATCTTCAAGACGGGGCTCGAGGGCGATACGGCCAAGATCAAGAATCTGCGCCAAGCGCAGCGCTACCTGCCCGACAACGTCTATTCCGCTATTGAGCTCTTCCGCGACGCCGACTGGACCACGACGCTGCTCGGCAAAGACGTGAAGGGCCGGTACGCAGATCTCAAGCAGGCATCAGCCGACCGCTGCCCGCGGCAGCTGGGCACGTTCGTCAAGCCGCCAGAGGTGCAGTTCCACCATGAGGTCTACAACCAGTTCCTCTGGAATCTGTTCTAGCCGCGCGGAACGCGTCGGGCACGGCGCTCGTGCCGCCCATGGCGCTCAGCCGGGACGACGGTCGGCCCTCACCGCGCGTTCGATCGCCGCGCGAACTTTCGGGAGCGATGCCTCGATGTCGGCCACCGACACCGCGCCCACGGACATCCGAAACCACCCGGTCTCCTCGGGCACGCCAAACGCTTGGAACGGCACAGCCGCGAAGTCGGCCTCGTCCAGCAGGTAGCGCCGGATGTCATTGTTGGTCTCGAGCCGCGCGCCGCTCGGCGTGCGGTGCCCGGCAAGCGCGAACCGCACGCTGAGATAGATCGCGCCCGCGGGCGCCGTCGCATCCACGGGAAGCCCGGCGGTGCGCATCGCACGCACTCCGTCGTACAGCACATCGAGCCGCTGCTTGAGCCCGTGCGTCATCGTCCGATGGTATTCCTCGATGGCGCGGCCCGACCCCAACAACACCGCGGTCGCCACCTGCTCCGGGCGCGGAGCCCACGCGCCCATGTGGACGACGAGACCGCCCATGTACCGAATCACATCGGGCGGTCCGAGCGCCCACCCCACGCGGAGGCCGGTCGCCGCGAACGACTTCGAGATCGCATCCAATGACACGGTATAGGGGGCCATCGCCGGACGGAGCGCGACAGGTGTCACGTGCGGGAGCGCGCCGAACGTCAGCATCCAATACACCTGGTCGTACAGGAGGTACAACGGTCGGTCGTGCCCCGCTCGGCGCGCGTTCTCCTCGAGTACGAGGTCGCAGATCGCGCCCAGCGATGCCGCGTCGAACATCGTACCCGTCGGATTGACGGGCGAGTTGAGGACGAGCAGTCGCGCGCCGCGGATCTCGCGCTCGAGCGAGACGCGCGTCGGCAGGAAGTCGGCAGCCGCATCACACGAAACCGGCACGGCGCGCGCCCCGACGAGCTGGCAGTAGTACGAGTTCTGCCAGGACGGCACCGGAAAGACCACCCGATCCCCGGGATCCACCAGCATGCGATACGCGGAGTAGAGCACCGGCCGCGCACCGCCGGTGACCAGCACGGACTCGAGGGGGTAGTCCACTCCGAGCCGCTCGCGCGAGAAGCTGCGAATCGCCTCGCGGAGCGCCGGCATGCCGGGGCCGGCCGGATAGTTCGTCTCCCCAGCACGTAACGCGGCAACGACGCCGTCCCGAAGCGTCGCCGGGATCGGGAACTCTCGCGCGTCGAAATCGCCGATGGTCAGGTCGCAGATGCGATGACCACGCGCAGTCCGTGCCCGTACATCGGCCGCGACCTCGAGGATCAGCGAGCCCGCCATCCCCGACGCGACCGACGAGACCCGCGCCGGTGGTGCACGCGTCGGCACCCCCGGTGCACGCGACGACGGGGCTGCGGTGGGCGGGGTGGGAGGGGTGGGAGGGGTGTCGGATCGACGCGGCATCGGTACTATCGGGCCGCGAAGGCCGCGATCGCGCTCCGGGTGTAGTCGGAGAGCACCAGCGCACCACTCATCGCGGCTCGGGCGTCGAGCAGATGATCCCACGCCTCCGTGCCCTGCCAAAACGTCTCCTTCATCCTCGCCATCGCCTCGGGGCTCGACGTCGCGAGCGAGTGGACCAACGCGGCCACCGCCGAATCCAACGCGCCCCCATCGCCCGCCACCTGCGCGAACAGTCCGTGCCGTTCGGCCCACGCCGCGTCCCGCCACCCCGCGGCGTCCACCGCCAACGCCTGGAATGCGCCGCGCCCGATCTTCCGCTGAATCACCGGGCCCACGACGAACGGACCGATCCCGACGGCGAGCTCGCTGAGTCGCACCGAGGCAGACGGGGACGCGATCGCATAGTCGGCTGCGGCCACGACACCCACGCCGCCGCCCACGGCTTTCCCATGCACGCGCGCGATGATGAACTTCGGACACCGGCGCATGGCCAGGATCAGACGCCCAAAGCCCATGAAGAACTCCTTCCCCGCCGCCGCGTCAGCGATCCGCCGCAGCTCGTCGAACGATGCGCCGGCACAAAACGGGCCCGTACCACTGCTCCGGAGCACGACCACGCGTGCACCGACATCCGCGCCGACCGCGTCGATGGCCTCCGCCATCCGCCGGAGAAGCGCACCAGGGAGTGAGTTCCCCTTGGGGTGACTGAACTGGATCGTCGCGATCCCGTCCGCCGTTCGTACAATGACGTCGCCGACGTCGCCCGGGTCGCCGGACACTGCCGAAGGAGGAACCGATGGCATGGAGTGGTCGGTGGAGATAGGCGTGGGTGCGGCCGGTTACTGCGACAGCACGTGCTCGATCGCCGCGGCCACGCGCTCCGCGTCCGGCAGCACCGCGCTCAACAGGACTTCATGGTACGGCATCGGCACGTCGTCCACCGCCAACCGCTCTACCGGCGCGTCGAGCGACCAGAACGCCTCCTGCGCGACCGTGGCGGCGATCTCTGCCCCAAATCCCGCCGTCAGCGTGTCTTCATGCACGATCAGGCAGCGGCCGGTCTTGTGTACGCTGGCCAACACTGCGGCGCGATCCCACGGCGCCACGGTGCGCAGATCCAGCAGCTCGACGCGATCGCCGAACCGCTCGGACGCCGGCAGGCACCGATGCACCATCGCGCCCCACGTCACCACCGTCAGGTCCGTCCCCACTCGCAGGACCTTGGCGCTGCCCAGTGGCAACACGTAGGAGTCCCCGGGATACCGCGCGCTGCCATCGCTGGTCATGAGGAGCGATCGGTGCTCGAAGAAGATGCTCGGATTCCGACTGCGCATCGCCGCGCGCAGCAGCCCCACGGCGTCGGCCGCGTTCGACGGCACGACCACTTGCCACCCGATCGCGTGGACCCACGTGACTTCACTGCTCAGCGAGTGCCACGGATCGCCGACGTCTTTGCCGAAGCCGCCGGGCATTCGCACGACGATGGGCGCCGCGAACTGGTTGTTCGTCCGCCACCGCATGGTCCCACAGTTGTTGAGCTGCTCGGTCGCCGGATCCGCGTATTTCCGGAACTGGATCTCGGCCACCGGCATGAGTCCCGACACGGCCATCCCGACCGCTCGTCCGATGATCCCCTCTTCCGAGAGGCTGGTGTCGAACACCCGCGCGTTCCCGAACCGCTTGCGCAGCCCTTCCGTCACCAGATGCACGCCACCCTTGACGCCGACATCCTCGCCGAAGACGAGCACCTTGGGGTTGACCTCGAGCTCATGCGCCATCGTGCGCCGCACCGCTTCGGCGAACCGGATCACGGGCCCCTCGTCCTCAGCGATGGCGTGGCCGCCGAGCGCGGCCAGCTCGCGCGCCGAGAGTCCGCCCACCGTCTCGGCGTCGCCGACCCGCGTCGGCTCGCCATAGATAAATCGCTTCACCGTCGAGGGGTTGGGCGCCGCTCGGCCCCGCGCGCCGGTGAGAGCGGTTGCGACGTCGCGCTCCACCTCGCGTTCGAGCGCGTCCCACTCCTGCTCCGACATCACGGTGGGCACCACGTGACGGCGCAGCTTCGGGAGTGGATCGCGCGTCCAATCGGCGGCGATCTCTTCCTCGGTTCGATACCCCTTCTGGTTGTCCGGCCCGGAGTGGTTCGTCAGTCGTGGCACCGTGAGCCGGACCAAGGCGGGACCTGCTCCTTCACGGACGTGGCTCACCACCTCCTGGAGCAGTCGAGCCGACTCCACAGGGTCCGTGCCATCGCCATCACGGACCAGCAGGTTGCCGAAGGATGCCAGATTGGCGGCGATGTTTCCCCCCGGCGTCTGCATCTCGCCGCGGACCGAGATTCCCAGCCCGTTGTCCTCGATGTAGAAGAGCATCGGCAGTGCCAACGTCGTCGCCATCGTCAACGCGGCCCAGAACCCGTTCGTCGCGACCGATGCCTCACCGCCGAGCGCGACGGCGAGACACGCTGCGCGACTCTCGTCTCCCAACACTTCACGGTGATATTGGAGTGACTGCGCCCAGCCCGCGGTCGGCGTGTACTGACTGCCCACATCGCCGGACATCGGCAGCACGATCGCTCCGTGACGGCTGGGGAGGTTGCAGACGACGCCGATGTCGCGTCCGTCGCTGAATCCCCCGCTTCGGCCGAGCGGGCTCGCCAAGGCCTCCTCGATCGACAGCCCAAGGGTCAGGAGGAGCGGCCGCGATCGGTAGTACGCCCCCGCCGCGTCATGCGGCCGATCGAGAAGGGACCCTAGGATGACCTGCGACATCTCGTGCCCGCGAGCGGAGAACTGGTACAGCACCTGGTGCTCGCGGGGCACCGTGGCCTTGTTCCGATTCGTGGCTTCCTCGACGTCGTCGAGGGCCCGCGACACGAGCACGTGGTGGGCGATCCGTCGCCAATCCAGCGCTGGGCGGGACGTCGGCGTGGGCGATGGGCGCCGCTCGACGTGAATGGAGTGCGTAGCCATGCGGTGCGGGGTCCTCAGATCGCCTTGAATAGCTCGAACGGTTGGCGGCACTGCTCGCAATACATGACCGCTTTGCACGCGGTAGTCCCGAACTCGCTTCGCATCGCGGTTGCGTGGGAACCGCAGTATGGACACGGGACCGACGGCGCGCGACGCCGGAGTGGCACGAGCTCGACATCGTCGGTGTCGCGCGATGGTGGCGACGCGATGCCGTACGCCTCGAGCTTCCGCCGGGCGTCCGCGCCCATCCAATCAGTGGTCCACGCCGGTGCGTACACCATGCGCAAACGGGCGTCGGCCCAGCCATCCCTGGCCAGCGCGTCCAGGATGTCGCGCTCGATGACGCGGAGCGCCGGGCACCCGGAGTAGGTCGGCGTGATGGACACGGTCACGCGGCCATCTGCGTCCATCGCGACATCGCGCACGATCCCGAGCTCGACGACGCTGAGCACCGGGACTTCCGGATCCGGCACTCGGTCGAGGGTGGCCCAGATGGACGCGAGGTCGTGCGGTGCGGCTACCATCCGCACACCCGAAGCCGCTCACGACCGCACCGCTCGGCCCCCCTGTGCCACACTACCATTTGGCTCCCGGGTACGACCGCTGCAGGATCTGCATCTCGGCCAGCATGATCCCCAGGTGCTCGGTGTGACGACCGATCCGCCCCCCGCGCTGCATATACCCGGCGGGCGGTATCGTGAGGGTCGCGCGCTCGATGACGTCGGTCACTTGCGCGCGCCATTGCGGCTCGATGGTCCCGAGGTCCGGAACGAGTCCGGTGCCCACGAGCGCCGCGTCCACGTCGTCGGCCAGGAACATTTCACCGGTGTAGCGCCAGAGCGCGTCGAGTGCCGACTGCGCGCGGCCGTGACTCTCTTGGGTGCCATCACCGAGTTTGATCACCCATTCGCCGGCATGCCGGACGTGGTAGCGAGTCTCTTTGACTGCCTTCGCCGCGATCCCCGCCAGATCCGGATGCGCGCTCGCGGCGAGTCCTTCGAGTTGATAGTACGCGGCCACGCTGAAGAGAAATTGCCGGACGATCGTGAACGCGAAATCACCCTTCGGGAGCTCGACGAGCAGCACATTGCGGAAGTCGATCGCCTCGCGGAGATATGCGAGCGCATCGCCGTCCCGGGCCGCCCCCTCGGTCGCCCCGGCCAGATCGAGGAGCAGCGCCGCCTGGCCGACGAGGTCGAGCGCAATGTTGGCGAGTGCGATGTCCTCTTCGAGGATCGGGGCGTGACCGCACCACTCGGACAGCCGATGCCCGAGGACGAGGCGGTCATCGCCGAGCCGGAGGAGGTACTGGGCGAGCGCGGGCCGCGTGTTCGCGGCAATCGCGGGTGGCGCGACCGGTCGGCCTACCGGGGAGGTGGTGGAACGAGGCACGGTGACCGTCAGTAGACGCGCACGCCGCGCGGCACGCTGTAGAACTGCGGGTGCCGATAGGGCTTGTCGTTCCCCGGATCGAAGAATGGCCCGACATCGTCCGGCGTAGACGCGGTGATGGCCGTCGTCGGCACCACCCAGATGTTCACGGCTTCGCCCCGCCGGGCGTAGACATCGCGCGCGTTCTGCAGCGCGCTCTCGGCGTCCACGGCGTGAACGCTTCCCGCGTGCTCGAAGGGTGCGCCACGCGGCGGCTGGAGAAACACCTCCCAGAGCGGCCACTGCCCGTCGGGCGGCGTGGCCGTTCCACTCGCGGTCGCCGCCGCCCGATCGTCAGCCATGCTGAAGCCGGTTGCGCGGCAGTCTCACGCGGCCGCGGAGCTCGCGGCGGCGTCCACCTTCGCGCCGCGCTTGGCCGCGTACGCGGCTGCCGCCTCGCGGACCCACTCCCCCTCGCGATGCGCGTGCTGGCGGGCGGCCAGTCGCTCCCGATTGAGCGGTCCGTCGCCGTGCACGACGCGCGTGAACTCCTCCCAATCGATCGGCCCGAAATGCCAGTTCCCGCTCTCCGCATCATGGCGCAGTTCCGGGTCGGGCAGCACGAGATCGATCGCGACGGCCTGTGCGACGGTCAGGTTCACGAAGCGCTGGCGCAGCTCATCGTTGCCCTTCCGCTTCACACCCCAACGGGTCAGCTCCGCGGAATTGGGCGAATCCTTGTCGGATGGACCGAACATCATGAGGGACGGCCACCACCAGCGGTTCACCGCGTCCTGCGCCATGCGCTTTTGCTCGGGCGTCCCCGCGGAGAGCGTCGCCATGATCTCGTAGCCCTGGCGCTTGTGGAAGTTCTCTTCCTTGCAGATCCGCACCATCGCGCGCGCGTACGGCCCATACGAGGCCTTGGCGAGCATCGTCTGATTGACGATGGCGGCACCATCGACGAACCAACCGATCGCCCCAATGTCGGCCCATGTGAGCGTCGGATAATTGAAGATGCTGGAATACTTGGCCTTGCCGGCGAGCAATTGATCCACGAGCTCGGCGCGGTCGATCCCCAACGTCTCGGTGCCACAGTAGATGTAGAGCCCGTGCCCCGCCTCGTCCTGCACTTTGGCGAGGAGGCCCATCTTGCGCCGCAACGTGGGGGCGCGCGTAATCCAGTTCCCTTCGGGCAGCATCCCAACGATCTCGGAATGTGCGTGCTGCGACATCATACGGATGAGCTGCTTGCGATACCGATCGGGCATCCAATCTTTGGGTTCGATCGTCTCGCCGGCCGCGATTCGGGCCTCGAACGCACTCACCGCGTCAGGACTGTCAGGCATTGGTGAATCTCCACGGTCCGCGCCCCGTGATCGATGGCGCACTAACGGCAAGTCCATGTCAGTCAACATCTTCCCGCTGTGGTATTCTACATCCGCGTGGGCCGCCTGGGCAAGCGGACGCGGCACGCCGAGCCCCTCCGGTCAGCTGACACGCACTGGCGCGTCGCCCGGCTGGGTCTTCTGCATGACGCCGGGCGGCGTGAGCGCCGTTGGGGCTTCGCTGCGGAGGGCCTCGGCGAGATCGCGAGCGGTCGCGGGGATGGCCTCGCCAACCTGCCGACGCACGAGCGTGAGGATCGTGTACACGGCCACCGGCTCGTCGTTCTGGTTGGTGACCTCCACGTCCCACGCGACCACACCCTGTGGGATCTGCCCCTCCCGATCTTCTTTGACTGTCTTCTGCTTACACGTCAGTCGCGCCCGAATCGTATCCCCGATGTAGACCGGTTTGACGAACCGCAGGCCCTCGAGCCCGTAATTCGCGAGGACCGGTCCGGGCGCCGGATCGACGAACAGCCCTGCCGCCGCGGACAACACGAAATAGCCGTGCGCGACGCGGCGCTCGAAGATCGAAGCCTTGGCGGCGATCTCGTCCATGTGCGCGTAGAAAAAGTCGCCGCTGATACCGGCGAAGTTCACGATATCGCTCTCCGTCACCGTCCGCCGGTGGGTGTGGAGCGTCTCGCCGATCCGTAGCTCATCGAAATACTTCCGAAACGGATGGACGCGATCGGTGAGCTCCATCGCCTTGGGTAGCCACTCCCGTGTGACCGCCGCGAGCACGGAGGGCGAGCCCTGGAGCGCCGTCCGCTGCATGTAGTGCAACACACCGCGGACGCCGCCCATCTCCTCGCCGCCACCCGCGCGACCGGGGCCGCCATGGACGAGGTGGGGCAGCGGAGAACCGTGTCCCGTCGCCTCCTTGGCGCTCGTGCGATCCACGACCATCAGTCGGCCATGATACGCGGCGGTGCCCGAGATGACCGTGCGCGCCGCCTCGGCGTCGGCGGTGAACAGCGAGCCCACCAGCGAGCCACGCCCGAGATTCGCGAGCGCCACCGCCTCGTCGAGTGTCCCGTACGGCATGACCGTGTTGACGGGTCCGAATGCTTCAATATCATGCGGCGCCGTACGCTCGAAGGGGCGATCATCGTAGAGCAGTTGCAGCGGGAAGAACGCCCCCCGCTGCGGATCGGCGCCGACGACGCGCATCGTGTCGAACCCGCCGTACACGACCTCCGCCGCCTGGCGGAGCTTGTCTACGTTCTGTCCGACCTCCACGACCTGCGCCCGCCCCGCGAGAGGACCCATGCGCACACCCTCTCGGCTCGGATCGCCGATGGTCACGCCATCGAGTCGGGTCTTGAGAGCCGCGATCACATCGCCCACCATCGACTGCGGGACGATGGTGCGCCGGATTGCCGTGCACTTCTGCCCGGCCTTGACCGTCATCTCACGGACCACTTCCTTGATGAACAGGTCGAACTCGTCGGTCCCCGGCCGGGCGTCGGGCGCCAGCATCGAGAAGTTGAGCGAATCCGCTTCCTGGTTGAAGCGCACGGAATGCTCGATCATCGCGGGACTCGTCTTGAGCATGTGCCCCGTAGCCGCCGATCCCGTGAAGGCGACCGCGTCCTGACCCTCGACGTACTGGAGGAGATCCCCCGCGCTGCCGCACAGGAGTTGGAAGGCACCCGGCGGAAGGATCCCCGACTCCACCATCGCTTGCGCCACCGCCTCTGTGAGATACGACGTCACGGTCGCCGGCTTGACGACCGCCGGCATCCCCGCGAGGAGCGCGGTGGACATCTTCTCCAACATCCCCCACACGGGGAAGTTGAACGCGTTGATGAGCACCGCTGCGCCCTGCAACGGCACACAGATGTGGCGTCCGACAAACGTGCCGCCCTTGGAGATCATCTCCGCCGGGCCATCCACGTAGAATGTCTCGTCCGGGAATTCTCGCCGACCGCGACTCGCGTACGCGAACAGCGTCCCGAATCCACCGTCGATGTCGATCCAGCTGTCGGTCTTGGTGGCGCCCGTCGCCTTGGACACCTCGTAGAACTGCTCTTTCCGCGCAGTGAGGTACTGGGCGAGCGCCTTGAGCATGCGCGCGCGCTCATGAAAGGTCATGGCCCGGAGCTTCGGCCCCCCCACGGTGCGCGCGTAGTCGAGCACGCCCTTGAAATCGACGCCCCCGGTACTCGCCTCGCCGATCTGGTCGCCGGTCACGGCACTATACAGTGCCGTCGTCTTACCGGATCCTTCGACCCACTCACCATGCACATAGTTCTTGAGCCGCATGCACCCGAACCTCAGTATGAGATCCTATCGATCCTGTCGCCGTTCGCCGTTCGCCGTTCGCCAATCGCCAATCGCCAATCGCTAACCACTACTCTTCCGCTCATTCCATGTGTGATACACCGACGCCTGCATCGCACGGTCCACCGGTATCTCCCGCAACGGGTCGCACGGCACGAGCGCGGCATGTAGCCGGCCGGGTAGCTGTTGGTAGAGCCGCGTCCCATCGCTCTTCCAGGCGAGCATCTCGTCGCTCACATCCTTCACCACGCGGGCCGGGTTCCCGACCACGACCTTCCGGTCCGGGATCTGCATGTCCGCAGGGATGAAGGTGAGGGCGCCCACGATGCACCCCGCGCCAACGACGGCGCGGTCCATCACCACTGCGTTCATTCCAATCAGCACGTTGCGGCCGATGCGGGCGCCGTGGATCACCGCGCCATGGCCGATGTGGGCGCCCGCTTCGAGCCACGCATCCACCCCGGGGAACGAGTGAATGACACACGTCTCCTGGACGTTGCATCCGTCTTCGATCACGACGCCGCCCCAGTCCCCCCGGATCACCGCACTCGGCCCGACATACACGTCGCGACCGATGATCACATTGCCCACGACGGTCGCGTTCGGATGCACGAAGGCGGACGCGTGTGCGACCGGTCGGATTCCTTCGAACTCGAAGAAGGTGGCCACGGCGGGGCTTGGCGCGCTCAGACGCGCTCGAGGATGGTCGCCATCCCCTGCCCGACGCCCACGCACATCGTGGCCAGCGCGTACCGACCGCCCGTCGCCTCCAACTCCCGCGCGGCCGACAGGATCAACCGCGCGCCGCTCATACCCAGGGGATGGCCGAGCGCGATCGCGCCGCCGTTGGGATTGACGCGTGGGTCGTCGTCTCGAAGACCGAGCTCCCGGAGGCATGCGATCGACTGCGCGGCGAAGGCTTCGTTCAGCTCGATCACATCCATCTGGTCGAGCGTCAACCCGGCGCGCGCCAACGCCGCACGCGATGCCGGGACCGGACCCATCCCCATCGTGCGCGGCTCGACGCCCGCCGCCACCGTGGCGATCGAGCGCGCGATCGGCGTGAGCGAGAACTCCTTGACCGCGCGATCGGAGGCCACCAGCACCGCGACCGCACCGTCATTGATCCCGGAGGAGTTTCCGGCCGTCACCGACCCACCCGCCCGGAACGCCGGCTTGAGCTTGGCGAGCGCCTCCAGCGTCGTGTCTGGGCGGATGAACTCATCGTGCTCGAACCGTCGGGTCGCCCCGCGCGTCTCACCGGGTACGTCCACCGGCGTGATCTCCGTCGCGAATCGGCCGCGGGTCCGCGCGGCGGTGGCGCGTCCCTGTGTGAGACACGCGAACCGATCCTGGTCCTGCCGCGAGACGTGGTAGTCGGCAGCAACGTTTTCCGCGGTCTCGCCCATGGCGTCCACGCCGTACTGCTGCTGCATGCGGGGATTCACGAACCGCCAGCCAATACTCGTGTCGTAGAGCTGCGCGTCCCGCGCGTACGCCTTGCCACCCTTCGACACCACGTACGGCGCCCGAGTCATGCTCTCGACACCGCCCGCGATGTACAGGTCTCCGTCACCCACTTTGATGCCCCTGGCCGCGTGCGCGACGGCGCTCATCCCCGATGCGCACAACCGGTTGACCGTCTCCCCAGGCACGGACACCGGAAGGCCCGCGAGTAGAAGGGCCATGCGCGCCACGTTGCGGTTGTCCTCGCCAGCTTGGTTCGCGCATCCCAGAATGACGTCGGTGATGCGCGCCGCATCAAGCGTCGGATGCCGTGCCAGCAGACGCTGGATCACGAGTGCCGCCATGTCGTCCGGGCGCGTCTCGCTCAAGCTTCCGCCAAAGGAGCCGATCGGCGTGCGTACGCCGTCCACGATGTATGCCTCACTCATGCCGAGTACTCTCTGAGAGCAGCTCGCGCTGCGTTCGATAGACCGTCCCTCGAAAGAGGGCTACGACGGTCCCCTGCTGTGCGCGGACGGTGACGCGATAGAACGCCAGGCGGCCGCCCACCCCCTCTTCGACGGCCACCGCCGTCAGCACATCGCCCAGCGCCACTGGGGCGACATACGAGATGCCGTTCTCGACGCTCATCGTCACGCGTCCGTGTGTGTTGGAGGCGAACGCCAAGGCGCTGTCGGCCAGTGAATAGGTCACACCGCCATGACAGACACCGAAGCCGTTGAGCATCTCACGCCGAATCGTGGCGCGCACGGTGCACGTCCCAGGACCCAGCGCCACCACCTCCACACCCAGCCATGCGCTGAACCCGTCCGAGGCCCGCATCGCGGCCACGAGTCGCTCGGCCAGCGCCGGCGGTTGCTCCGGCGGCTGTTCCTGCGCATCGCCCGCAGCGACTCGCGCGTCCGCGGGGCTCACGTAAAGCTCCGCCCCTCGCGCACCATCCGTTTGAGCAGCGCGCTTGGACGGTACCGATCCTCGCCGTATTCCTGTTCCAATGCGGTGAGTCGCGTGAGCACGCGGTCCAGCCCCATAGCGTCCCCCCATGCGAGCAGCCCCTTGGGGTAATTTACTCCCTTCGTGACGGCGACATCGATGTCCGCCGGTGACGCGACGCGCCAGAGGACGGCGTCGATCGCTTCGTTGATCAGCATCACGAGAATGCGCTCGACGATCTGCGCGCCGAGCTCGCGATCCGCCACCGGCTGCGGCCGCACGGCCCCCTCCCGGTAGTCGTAGAATCCCCGCCCGCTCTTGCGCCCGAGCATCCCCGCGTCCACCAACCGCTGCTGGGTGATCGACGGCTTGTAGCGGGGATCATAGAAAAACGCTTCGAAGATCGACCGCGTGACCGCGAAGTTGACGTCGTGGCCGATCAAGTCCATCAGCTCGAAGGGCCCCATGCGAAAGCCACCGAGCTCACGCATCGCCCAGTCGATCGTCGCGGGGTCGGCGATCCCCTCATCGTGGAGACGAAGCCCCTCGCCGTAAAAGGGGCGCGCGATGCGGTTGACGATGAACCCCGGCGTATCCGTGGCCAGGACCGTGGTCTTGCGCCATCCGTCTACCAGCGCGCGGGTGTGCGCCGTGACCTCGGCCGCGGTCCCAAGCCCGGGGATGATCTCGACCAGCGCCATGACGGGCGCGGGATTGAAGAAGTGGACGCCGATGACGCGGTCCGGTCGCGCACAGGGGGCGGCGATCGCGGCCACGGGGAGAGACGAGGTGTTGGTCGCGAGGATGCAGTCGGCGGCCACGACGCGCTCCAGGCGGACGAAGAGGTCGCGCTTGATGTCGAGCCTCTCGACGACGGCTTCGACCACCAGCCCACAGTCGGCGAACGCATCGAGCCCCGACGGGCCGGATCCGTCGTGCCACTGGACGCGAGCGACCGCCGCCGCGCCAGCCGGTGCGTCCAGACGCCCCTTCTCGATCTCTCGCTGGATCGCGCGCTCAAGACCCGACGCCGCCCGCGCGAGCGCGGCGCCATTCGTATCCACAACCACGACCGGGTGCCCACTGGTCGCCGCTATCTGCGCGATCCCGGTGCCCATGGCGCCCGCGCCCACCACGCCGATGCGTGCACCACGCTCGACTCGCATGCGCGCTACCGGCCGACGAACGTCGGAGCCCGCTTCTCCTGAAATGCCCGGACTCCTTCCACGTAATCCGCCGTCCGCCCCGCCTCGCGCTGCAGCTTGACCTCGAGCGCGAGTTGGGCCTCCAGGTCGTTGCCTAGCGACGCGTTGAACGCCCGCTTGATGAGGCCCAGTGCCCGAGTGGGCTGCGTCGCCAACTGGCGGGCGAGACCGCCCGCGGCAGCCATGAGCCCGTCGGGGGCCGCCACGTCGTGGATCATCCCCCAGTCCCGGGCCTGCTGCGCGGTCACTTTCCCGCCCAGCATCGCCAGACTCGTCGCCCGCGCCAACCCAACCAATCGCGGCAGATAGAACGTGCCCGCGGTGTCCGGGATCAACCCGATCTTGACGAACGCTTGGATGAACGACGCCTCAGTGGACGCAATCACGAAGTCCGAAGCCAGCGCGATGTTTGCGCCCGCCCCCGCAGCGACCCCATTGACGGCGGCCACCACCGGCTTGTCGAGTCGGCGCATCGCCAGGATGAGCCCATTGTAGCCGTTGACGATGTCACCAATGTCGGGCGCGGGCGCGCCACCCGGGGGTACCGCCTCGGCCAGATCCTGCCCCGCACAGAATGCCCGACCGGCACCTGTCAGCAGCACCGCGCGCACCCCGGCGTCCGTGCCCGCGCCCTCGAGCGCGTGCCGCAGCTCGGTGACCATCCCGCGGTTGCAACTATTGAGAACATCGGGCCGGTTCATGGTGAGCGTCATGACCCCCGCATCGACACTGCGGAGAATGAACCGATTGTCCATGTGCACCTCGCGGGTCCCTCGGTGAGTGGCCGTCGTCAACTCGCGGTCGTCGCGCGGCAGTCGTTCGAGCGAAGATTAACCGGACGGGGTCGCCCCGGCATCAGCCCGTGCGCGCACGGCCCCGCCCACCCAGTCACGGCAGGCGGCAGAGGTCATCCAGCCCGATGTTGCCACCACACAGGAACAGCACGACGTGGCGATTCGGACCAAACTGGTCCCGCAGCCGCTCGGCCGCGGCCAGCGTACAGGACCCGGCCGGCTCGACCAGCATCTTCGTGCGCTCGAGTAGCAATCGGAGCGCCGCGATCGCTTCCGCGTCGCTCACCACGGTCACGGATTCCACGTACCGCTGCACTGCGGCGAGTGTCTCTTCCGACGCAGCCGGTGCCCCGAGCGTGCGGGCAATCGACGTGATCGAGCCCATCGTCACCACCGCATTCGCGGCCAGCGCCTGGGCCATGCAGTCGGCGCCTTCGGTCTCCACCCCCCAGACCCGCACGTCGGGCCGCCGCGACTTCACCGCGGTCGCGACGCCGCCGATCAACCCGCCGCCACCGATGCTGACGATCACGTCGGTGACCTGGGGCGCATCCTCGACGATCTCCAGCCCGGCCGTGCCCTGCCCAGCCATCACAAGCGGGTCGTTGAAGGGATGGACCGCCACCCACCCCTTCGCGGCGTACTCGTCCATGGCCGCGAATCCGTCGAGTGAGGTCGGCACGAACGACACCGTGGCGCCGTAGCTTCGCGTGCCGTCGACGTAATTCGTCGGCGTGGACTGCGGCATGAAGATGAGCGCCCGCATCCCGAGCTCTCGCGCCGCGTACGCCACCGCTTGCGCGTGGTTCCCGCCGCTCATCGCGACCACCCCATGGCCACGCGCGTCATCGCCGATGCACAACATCTTGTTGAACGCGCCGCGCACCTTGAATGCCCCCGTCTTCTGGAAGACCTCGGCCTTGAGGTAGACGTTGGTCCCGAGACGACGGCTCAGCGTCTCGCTGCGCGAGAGTGGCGTGCGCCGGACATACGGCGCGATCCGGGCTTGTGCGGCCTCGATGTCGGATAGCGTGATCGGGTCGAACGTGGCGCGATTCGGCATGACGGTCCCTGCAAGACGTTTACGGATCCGCGAGCGGCCCAGGTGAGCCGACCCCGATGGCCTACCGGCCGGGATCGTGTCAATCATTACCCGGATCAGCGCACGGCGCGAGGCCGCCGGGCTGTCGGACGGCGCCCCGAGACCCCAGTTTTGACGGTCGAGTACGCACCGTCACCTGGAGAGGATGCCGTGATCAAGGGTCACCGTACCGCCGTGGCGGCGTGCGCGCTCGCCGCGATCCCCGCACTCGTCTGCGTGCCGCACTCCGCTCGAGCCCAACGCACAGAGCCGGCCGCCGCCATCACGTGGGTGAAATTCACCGACCCGGTCGAGCATGCGTTCACGGTCGATGGCCCGCGCGGGTACCAGGTCCACCCAACTGCGGTCCGGCGCGGACCCATCGACTATGTGCTCCAAGTTCGCACCGTGTCCCCCGACAGCTCGATCGATGTCCGGATCAATGACGGCGCCATCCCCGCCTTCTCTGAGCCAACGCCGCTGGGGCAGAAATTGGGATTCCACGAGGGGACGATGACCGAGAGCCGCGGCCAACGGTTCATGGTCAAGAGCTACGAGCCCGCGCTCCCGTTCGCGTACGACTATGGAAAGCAGATGATGGTCCCGTTCTGTGCTCAGGCCGCGCTCAAAGCCGCCCGCCCGCTGCCGGTGCCGCCGGCTGCCGCCCCCGCCACGCCGATCTCGTCCACCGATGTGGGTGAGGTGTATTTCGAATGCCCTAATAATGGGCGCGTCGGATATCTCTACGTGATCACAACGCGGATGCACGACCCCAGTACGGCGATTGGAACGTGGGGCGTGTCAGTCCTCGTGGGCTTCGTCTCGACACGCGCGCGCGCCGGTGAGGGGTTCGCCATCGCACGACACATGGCGTTCTCCATGGCGACGAATCCCCAATGGTACGCGGCGGTCTTACAGACAGCACAGCAACAGAACAGCCAGATCATGGCGGATTTCGATCGCCAGCGGCAGGCGCGCGAAGCACAGTTGGCCACCGTGGATCGCACGCAGGACCGCGACGAGCAAGCGTTCGACGACATCATCAACGGGGTCACGCCCACGGTTGATCCGCAGACCGGTGAGAAGCGCGACGTGGCGACCGGTTCCAAAGGCAATTACTACTGGACCGACCAGAACGGCCATACGGTCAACACCAGTACGTGGACGGCACCGGGACCCAACTACCGACCCCTGCAGGTGGCACCGCGGTGATTCCCGCCACGCGTGGTCGCTCTGGACCGCCCCGACCCGCGCCGGCCGTCGATCCGCGGCCCGCGGTGCAAGGGCGCCATTGATTGGTGTACTTTCCGGCGTCGCACCCGCCGCGTGGCACGTGCGGCCGTCCCGCGCTCCCGAGTCGTCGTGGCCGCCACCGCGAGCATCTACAATTTCGACATCGAACTGTCGGACATCGACCGACAGGTCTACGAATCGCTTCGGCTGCGCGTGGCTCGGCACCCGTCCGAGAGCGAGCACTTCCTGCTCGTCCGCGCCCTCGCGTACTGCCTCGAGTACGCCGAGGGCATCGGTTTCGGACACGGATTGGCCGAGCCTGACGAACCGGCGCTCGCCGTCCGCGACCTGACGGGCGCGCTCCGCGTGTGGATCGACGTGGGCGCGCCCGATGCGCAGCGATTGCATAAGGCCAGCAAGCGGTCCCCGCGCGTCGTCGTGTACACGCACAAGGATCCGGAGCACCTCGCGCGTCAGCTCGCGGGCGAGCGCATCCACCACGCCGACGCGTTGGAGCTGTACGGCCTGGATCGCGAATTCCTGGATGCGCTGGGTCGCCACCTGTCGCGACGAACGGTCTTTGCGCTCACGATCACGGAGCGCGAGCTCTATCTCGCCATCGATGGTGTCACGCTGACGGGCCGGGTCCACCGGGTCCCGATCGCGTCGCCCGCCTCGTGACCGCTTCCCCACGCCACAACCGACCGCGTGCCGGTCCGGATCTTGTCAAACGAGCGTTTCATACACATGTTAGAGTCCGTTTGTCCCGACTGATTCTCGCCTCCCCGCCCCTCGCTGCCCGCGATCGCTCTCATGCTCCGTAAGCGACTCCCTGTGATTATCGGCGTGGGCGTGGTACTCGCCATCGCCATCGTGTGGTTCCTGACGACTCGACCGAGCGACCTCGTGCTCACTGGGATCGTGACGACCGATGACGTGGTAGTCAGTCCGCTCGTCGCGGGCCAGATCGACAAGATGCTCGTCAAGGAGGGCGATTCAGTCGTCCCCCAACAGCTGTTGGCACGTCTGGTACCCGCCGAGCTTCAGGCGGACCGCGCGTTTTTCCAGCACAGCGCGGAGGAAGGCGCGGTCCGGGTCGAGGAAGGCGAGGCGTCCGTCCGATTGCAGACGATGCAGACCGCGGATCAGATCTCACAGGCCGAGTCGATGCTGGCCGCGGCGGTGGCGCAGCAATCGGAAGCCGCGGCCAATCTGTCGAACGCCAAGACGGTGCTCGATCGCTACGAGGTGCTGGGTCGCGCGGGTGCCGTCGCGCAGCAGGACCTGGACCAGCAACGGACGACCTATTCGGTCGCCAAGTCCCGCGCCGATGCCGCAGATAAGCAGGTCGAAGCGCAGCGCGCCGCGCTCGCGCTCGCCCAGGCGGCCGCCGAGCAGGTGACGATCAAGCGCAGCGAGCTCGGTGCCGACCAGCAACAACGGCAGGCCGAGGCCGCGCAACAGACCAAAGCCGACGTACGGCTCGCCTATACGGAGCTCCGCTCGCCCATCGCCGGTGTCGTCGATGTCCGCGCCGCCCTCGCGGGTGAGGTGGTGAACGCGGGGCAGCCGATCGTGACGCTCATCAACCCCGACTCGCTGTGGGTGCGGGCCGACGTCGAGGAGACGTACATCGATCGCATACGACTCGGCGACACGCTCACCGTGCGCCTCCCGTCAGGGACCGAGCGACGGGGCACGATCTTCTACCGCGGCGTCGATGCCGGCTTCGCGACGCAGCGCGATGTCAGTCGCTCGAAGCGCGACATCAGGACCTTCGAGATTCGGCTCCGCGTGGAGAACCGCGACCGACGGCTGGCCGTCGGCATGACCGCATATGTCCTGCTCCCCGCATCCACACGATCATGAGCGAGATCGACGTTCGCCAGATCACGAAGACGTTCGGCACATTCACGGCGGTTGACTCGATCACCTTCGACGTCGCGGCTGGTGAGATCCTCGGACTCCTCGGCCCCAACGGCGCCGGCAAATCCACGCTGCTTCGCATGCTCACGACGCTCATCGCGCCGACCTCCGGCACCGCCGTGATCGCCGGTGCGGACGTCGTCGAACGCCCCGATGACGTGCGGCGCGCGATCGGCGTGATCCCGCAGGCCATGACCAGCGATCAGGAACTCTCGCCGCGCGAGAACCTGAGCATCTTCGCGAAGCTCTATAGCGTCCCCTCGGAGCGGCGCCGCCAGCTCATCGACGAGCTCCTGGCGGCCGTCGAGCTGACGGCGTGGGCCGACAAGCCGGTCAAGCAGCTCTCGGGCGGGATGCGGCGTCGCGTCGAGATCGCGCGGGCGCTGGTGCACGAGCCGCAGATTTTCTTCCTCGACGAGCCGACCACGGGGCTCGACCCCGTCTCACGCACGGGCGTCTGGGACATGCTCCGGCGCATCAAGTCGCAGCGGAACCTCACCGTGCTGCTGACCACGCACTACATGGACGAGGCCGACAAGCTCTGCGACCGCATCGCGATCGTCGATCACGGAAAGCTGATCGCGCTCGACTCGCCGATGCGACTCAAGGCCGCGGTGTCCGGTGTCACAACGTTGGAAGTCAGCTTTGCGCCCACCCCGCCGGATTGGGCGGACCGGCTGACGCGACTGCCGGGCGTCGATAGCGTCGCGGGCGATGGATCGCTCTTTCGGCTGACGTCGCACACCGGTGCCGCGACGACCAGCGCGGTGTTGACGGAGGCGGCCCACAGTGGCGTGGCCGTGGAATCGATCAGCGTCGCCAATACGACGCTGGATGATGTGTTTCTGCACTTCACCGGGCGTCAGCTCCGCGATCATCTGGAGGGGCCGTCAGCCGCCGACAGCCCCTACATCCTGCGACGCTGACTGCGGCCGGCAGCCTCGTGCTACGCATCTGGGCCATGGTGGAGCGGGATCTCCGGCGGTTTCGCCGGAGTCCGATGCTCATCGTGATGTCGCTGGTCCTCCCGCTGTTCCAATTGGTCATCCTGGGCTACGCGTTCGGCGGGACCGTCCAACACCTGCGGGTCGGCGTGGTGGACCAGGATGGCGGGCTCCCCGCCATCAAGCTGCGCGAGCTCACGGTCGCGATCGCCGGGAATGCCCGCACCTTCGAGACCATCAGCTATTCCGATCCCGGCGCGGCGCTCGCCGCGCTGCGCGCGGGGCGGCTCAACGGCGTGCTCACCATCCCGCCGGGCTTCTCGCGCCGTGAGCTCGCCAAGGACGCGCCGCGCGTCGCGCTGATCGAGGACAACACCGACAATTTCGTCACGGCCGCCCTCGCGTCGAGCATGTCTGGATTGGTGGATGCCTACAACCAGGACCAGACGGGTGCCAGCCGCGTGCCATCACAAGCCACGCTCGACGTCGTGGAGGTCTATCCGTTCGTCCCATACATCCAGTACCTGCTCTCCGGCACGATCCTGCTCGCCATCTTCACGATGGTCATGATCGGCGGTGGGATCATTTTCATCGACGACAAGGCGCGGGGATTACACGAGGGATATCTGGTCACGCCGATCAGCAGGCTCGAGCTGATACTGGGATTCGTCATCTCAGGCGCGATCAAGGCCGTACTCGCCGGCACCGTGCTGATGACGATCGGCTCGGTGATCGCCGGGATCCCGGACCCGCTCGCGCCGCTCCGACTGTTGCGGCTGTTCGTCGTGGTCATCGTGACGTCGCTCGCGCTGGTGAGCATGATGTTCATGATCATGGTCCGTATGACCGATCCGCTCGTGCCACGGGCGCTGTTTGGCGTGCTCAATACACTGCTCTATTTCCCGAGCGGCGCGGTCTATCCCCAGCAGGCGTTTCCCGCCTGGATGCGGGTGCTGGCAAAGATCGACCCATTTACCTACGGCGTGCACGCCTTCAAGTGCCTGTTGCTCAAGAACACCGGCTTTGCGGCGATCGGCTGGGACCTGGCATTTCTCGGGATCTTCACCGTCGCGTCGATGACGATCGCCACCCTGTTGTTCCGACGGACCCTGTGAGACACGGACCCGCCCGACTCCTCCGGCCTGTGGTCCGGTCGCGCGATCCGCGAGGCGACGGCGCGGCCACGCGCGAGCGCCTCCTCGGCACCGCCATCGGACTCTTCTCGCAACACGGGTTCGAGCACGTGGCGGTGCGCGACATCTGTAGCGAAGCCGGCGCCAACCTTGCGGCGGTCAACTATCATTTCGGGGACAAGCTCGGGCTGTACATGGCGGTGGTAGACGTGGCGGTCGGGATCGCGCTCGAGGTCAACGCGCTGACCATGCTACCGGGCGCCGTCCACTCGGCCGAGGAGCGCTTCCGGCACTACGTGCGCACCTACGTCGGCCAATTGATGAACGTGGACGGGCGGACATCGTGGTGCCACGCGCTCATTCAGCACGAGCAGGTCGGGCCCACACCGGCGGCGAGCGTGTTTTTCGAGCAGGCGATCCGTCCGCGAATCGCCTACCTGGGCACCGTCATCGCGGATCTCATTGGATGCCGGCTGGACGACACCCGGGTGGCCCGTAGCATCGCGGGGGTGCAGGCCCAATGTTTGTTCTACCGCCCGGACCCCTTTCGCCTGGCGGTACTCGGTGACTGGCCTGTGCACAGCGACTCGGCCGACGCGGTCGCGGACCACATTATCACGTTCTCGTTGGCCGGCATCCGCGCGCTCGCCCGCGAGCGGCCGTAGCGGCGGCCGTCGTCCAAGGCTTGGCGCGCCGTCAGTTGATCCGAGGCACGATCTCCGGCTGATCAAAGCGATAGCCGCAGAACCGACACTTTGCGGCCTCCACCTTGACGCTCTCCGCGCAGTCCGGGCAGGTCTTGGCGGCGACTTTCGCCGACGGCATGAGGACGACGACCAGCAGCGCGATCGGTCCGAGCAGCGCGCCCAGCATCGCCCACCGAAGGGCATTGTGACCCCTGCGAACCGCGACGTACGCGGACGCGAGCGCGAAGACGAACGACAGGACCGTCGAGACCCACAAGATCGTCGTCAGATGCGCCTGCATCGACGCCATCTGCGCCTGGAACGACTCCAACTGCGACGGCAGATCCTCCATCGAGGACGTCTCCGTTGAAAGCACTCGCATGGCGCCCACCCGGGCGATCCACGCGCTACCACGCCAAGGGACCTACATCTAAGCTACGTCAAGTTTCCGGGAATCCGAGTAGCGACGCGCTCGCGCGCGCACGCGGCGCGACCGGCGCGGGCCGATCGAGCCCTCTCGCCGCGGGTAGACGGTCTCCATGACGAAGATGTAATCATCCGGGAGGGCCGCGTACGCGGGTCGGCTCGGCGTCAACAGGTATTTACTGTCGGAATCGGCCGCCATTACATATTCTGTGAGATGCAAACGCCGCAAGCCAACCGGGGCGCGCTCGCGATCCCCGACTCCATCGACCACACCGGCATCCGACGGAGCGTGCTCGAAGACCTCGCGCTGAAGACGATCTACGTCGAAGGCGAGGTCTCCGTGCGTGTGCTGGCCGAGCGAATGGGTCTTGGCTTCGCGGTCGCCGACGATCTCTTTCAACGGCTTCGCAAGCGCAAGCTGTGCGAGGTCTCCGCGATCGACGGACTGGTCGCTCGCATCACGCCCAACGGCCAAGGATCGGCCAGGGCCCAAGAGCTACTCGCCGTCAACCAATACGTGGGACCCGCTCCGGTCGCTCTCGAGGATTACGTCCATCGCGTCAGAGAGCAGAGCGTCGGACAGGTCGAGGTGGGCGCCGCGGATGTGGACCGTGCCTTCGAGAAGCTCGTGCTCACCACGGAGCTGCGGAAGCAACTCGGCATCGCGATTCTGGCCGCGCGCTCCATCGTGCTCTATGGACCCAGCGGCACGGGCAAGACGGCGATCGCAGAGAAGATTCCCGACGTGTATCAGGGCGGCGTGTGGATCCCGCATGCGGTCGAGCACGACAGCCAGATCATCACCGTCTTCGACCCCACGGTGCACCGTCGAATCGATCGGGGCCAGCCGCTCGAGAGCGATCGTCGGTGGGTGCTGTGTGAGCGCCCACGCGTCACGGTGGGAGGAGAGCTGACGATCGAGATGCTCGACCTGCAGTTCAATCCCAGCAGCGGCGTGTACGTCGCGCCGCTGCAAATGAAGGCCAACAACGGCGTGCTGATCGTAGACGACTTCGGACGGCAGCGTATTCCTCCCGAGGCGCTCCTCAACCGATGGATCGTGCCGCTCGACCGGAAGATCGATTTCCTCACGCTGCGCGGCGGGAAGAAGTTCGAGATGCCCTTCGACTGCCTCGTGGTATTCTCGACCAACCTCGACGCGGCCGGCGTCTTCTCCCTCAACCCGGAAGCGTCGGCGCTCAACGATGACGCGTTCCTGCGGCGGATCCCCAACAAGATCCGCTTGGACTTCGTATCGGTCGAAGAGTTCCGTGAGATCTTCCGGCGCGTGTGCCTCCACTTCGACGTGCCATACGACGCGGCGATCGCCGACCAGCTCATCGTGTATCTCCGCACGGACCTCAAGCAATCGCTCCGCCCGTGCTACGCACGCGACCTCGTGCAACAGGTCTGCTGGGAGGCCCAGTTCGAGAAGCGGCCGCCGGTACTGGACTGGCAGACGGTCACACGAGCCTGCCACACGTATTTTCTGTCGTCGGGGACGATCAGGTAGGCGACCCGCTGTCGGCACCGCGGCACGGTGCCTGTGCCTGAGCCGACCGCGGCATGGACTGTGCCGGGAATGACTCGCGATCGCCGGCGCCATCCCGTGTCTCCCCTCAGCGGCGGCGGCACGGGTCGCCTCCCCCTTCGATCACTTCCCTCACGAGATCGCCCTGTGGATATCGGATTCATAGGCTTAGGCGGCATGGGTCGCGCCATGGCGGCCAACCTGATCAAGGCCGGCCATCGCGTACGCGTGTGGAACCGCTCGCGTGGCCCGGTTGACGAGCTCGCGCGCCAGGGAGCCCACGGCGTCGCCACGGCACGCGAGGCCTTTCGCGGCGACGCAGTGATCTCCATGCTCCCCACCGACGATGTCGTGCGCTCCGTGATTGTCGCCGGTGGGCTCCTGGACGATGCGTCACCCGATCTGGTGCACGTCAACATGGCGACCATCTCGGTCGCCCTCGCGCGGGAGCTGGCCGACCTGCACGACGCTCGTGGGATCCGCTATGTCGCGGCGCCGGTGTTCGGTCGCCCGGATGTGGCCGCGGCCGGCAAGCTGCAGGTCGTGGCCGCGGGCGACCCCGTGGCGATCGCTCGCGTGCAACCGCTGCTGGACGCCATCGGTCAGAAGACCTGGCCCGTGGGCGCCGAACCGCACCGCGCCAACGTCATCAAACTCGCTGGTAATTTCATGATCGTCGCCGCGATCGAGACGATGGGCGAAGCCGTTGCGATGGCGGAAGGGTACGGTGTGCAGCCGGGCGACCTCCTCGACGTGTTGACGAACGCCGTCTTTACCGCGCCGGTCTACAAGAATTATGGCGCCATCATCGCCGCACAGCGCTACGAGCCGGCGGGTTTCAAGCTGATGCTGGGACTCAAAGACGTGCGCCTCGCGCTCGCGGCTGCCGAAGCGGTCCATGCACCGTTACCCTTCGCCAGCGTCATCCGCGACAACCTGCTGGATGCCATCTCCCACGGACAGTCGGACCAGGACTGGTCGTCGGTCGCCGAGGTCGCCCGGCGCCGAGCGGGACACCAGCCATCGCACGCATCACCGGTTGGATCGACCTGACCCCTGGCCTGCTCTGCTTTCCCGAGGTTGCATGACGGATCGACCCGCCCAGACGCCGCCACAGAACGGCCTGGTCCTGCTCGGCCTCCCATACGACGGCGCATCGTCGTACCTGCGCGGCCCCGCCGCCGCACCCGCTCTGATACGCGCGGCATTGAACTCCGAATCCACGAACGGGTGGAGCGAATCACAGATTGATCTGCGCGCTGCGGGAGTGTTGTGTGACGCGGGTGACGTCTCGGCCGATGACGCCGCCACCATCCGGACGCGGATCGAGGCCGCCGTGCGGGCCGTGCTCGAGGGCGGCGGCCGGCCGCTCTGTCTCGGTGGCGACCACTCGGTCACATACCCCGTGTTACGGGCCGTCCGGCCGCGGTTCCCGCGGCTGGCTTTGCTGCACTTCGACGCGCACTCGGATCTGTACGACGTCTTCGAGGGGGACCGATACTCGCACGCCTGTCCATTCGCCCGCATCATGGAGGAGCAGCTGGTCGATCGGCTAGTGCAAATCGGCATCCGGACGATGAACCCGCATCAACGGACCCAAGCAGTCCGGTTCGGCGTCGAGGTCGTCACAATGGAGGACTGGGACGCCGCCCGCATCATGTCGTTCGACACCCCCGTCTACGTATCTGTCGATCTCGATGTCCTCGACCCGGCATTCGCACCGGGCGTCTCGCACCGCGAACCGGGCGGGCTCTCCGTCCGGGAGCTGCTACGGGTCATTCAGCGGACGCGGGGCGAGATCATCGGTGGCGATGTCGTCGAATTCAACCCCACCCAGGACCACGCCGGCGTGACCGCGTGGGTCGCGGCGAAGATCGTGCGCGAGCTGGCGGCGCGGATCCTCGAGGCCCCGCGAAGGGCTCCAGTTTCCGGCCCCACTGCCTAAGGACGGTTCCCCGCTCGAATCTCGATGCACCCCTCACCGTACGGACTTACTCCTCACCGCGGGTATCCGCGCTCGGGAGCGCCTTCCACGCGTCGTTGGCACGCGGTGTCAGCTCGGTCTGATGCCTCAGGAACGTCGCAATGGCCCACCGCTGGTCGTCGGTCAGCGTCGTCGCGTACGACGGCATCCCGGTGAGCCGGATGCCATGGGTGATCTTCCAGTAGGTCATCTCGACCGGGTCGTCCGTGACGTCGTGCTTCGCGAACTGCGGCGGCTTCTGGTAGAGGCCCTTCGCGACCGACGACGGCTTCTGGTCGGACGTGCCGTGGCAAACCGCGCAGTGCGTCCCATAGAGCCGCACACCCTGCGTCAGCGTCGAATCGTCGGTCGGCAACGGATCGACCAGCCCGCGATCGCCGCGCGCGATCGCCGCGCCCAGAGCCCGCTTCGCCACCCATGTTTCGATGCTCCCGGGCTTCGCGTCCGCATTCGCCGGAAGCAGCCCGGCGACGACGCTGAGATACCCGAGTACAATGAGTGTCAACACAGTCGCGGCAGCCGTCGTTGCGATCACGGCAGCCTTCCGTGGTTGGTCTGGCATGTGAGTCATGGTCCTCGATTTGGTAGGTCGTGAGCGCGCCCCGCGCGACCGCGAACGCCCGCTACACGATCCTAATTACCCCGCAGCGTAATGCCATGGGCGTAATGCCATGGGCGTAATGCCATGGGCGTAACGCGAGAGGCGTAGCGGCGGCGACGCGCCGCCCTTCGGCTTGCGGACCTCTGGCAATACCCACGGCCGGCCGGCGTAACGAGTTGGCCGCGATCTGGAAACCGTCGCCAAGAATGGCCGTGCTCCGGCACAGATGGTCACTCAGGAAAGGCAGGCCCGCCGCCCATCACGCTGCCCAGAGGGGTACCAATCGGGAATTGCACGACCGTGTCGATTTCTTGGCCCCTCGTCCGACGTCATGGTAGAGCCTACGATTCGCCGGTCGAAACCGCCCGGACGCCCGGCTCCACACCCGAAACGACAACGAGGCCTGACGATGCGATTCATGATGCTCATGATCCCCAAGGGGTATGAGTCGGCCACAGCTGGCGCCATGCCGGATGCCAAGGCCGTGGGCGCGATGATGAAGTACAACGAATCCCTGCAGAAGGCGGGCGTCCTGCTCGCGCTCGATGGTCTCCACCCACCCTCGATGGGCGCGCGCGTCTCGTTCACCGGCGGAAAAGCCAAGGTGACTGACGGGCCCTTCGCCGAGGCGAAGGAGGTACTCGGCGGCTACCGGATGATTCAGGTGAAATCGAAAGCTGAGGCGATCGAATGGGCGTCGCAGTGCCCCGGGTCGGACAACGAGGTCATCGAGGTTCGCCAGGTGCAGGAGTTCTCGGATTTTCCGGCCGACGTCAAGGACGCCGCGGCCAATTTCCCCGAACTGCAGGCACAGTCCGGGCAGCGCGGCAAGGCGTGACACCATCGGTAGGCGCGCGTCGCCGCCCGGTTGGACGGCGGTGCGCTAGGCGATCAGCGTGACGGCTTCGGCGATCCATGCGGCGAATCGACCGTAACGATTGCCGCGGCGCCCCGGGCGCGCCGTGACCACCCGCCAGGCCCCGCCGTCCTCTATTGAGCGCCCTGGATTTCGAGCATGCCATTCTTCGGTCCATCTCCGTGCCGGTGACGAGTACCACCACATCCCGTAGCACGCCCGACCGTCATTCGATCGCCGTGCTGCTGGAACGCGAACGGATCGAAGCCGAGCGCCTCCTCAATGGTGTGCGCGCGGTGGTATTGGTCGTGCTCGCGGGGTCCGCCGTCATGTACGCGCCGGCGTTGACGCACGGGCTCTCGCTCGTCAACGTCGGCGTGCTGGTTCCGATGTTGCTCTGGACGATCGGCCAGCATGTGCTCGTGCACCGTCGGCGGCGCACGCTCTCCTGGTTGACGACCGTCAACGCCGCGGTAGACATCTCGGCCGTTACGGCGTTGCTGTGTGGCTACGGCTTGGTGGGCTCCCCCGATCTGGCCGTGCAGTCTCCGATCTGGGTGGCGTACTTCGTGATTCTCGCCGCCCGACCGTTCACGAGCTCGGCCAAGCGGGCGGCGATCGCGTCCCTGATCGCGGTCGTGGAGTATGCCGCCCTCATCATGCTGTTCGTCGCGGTCGGTCACCTGACGATGCGCGCAAGCCCGCTCGCGGTTGCCGAGATGGGCGGCACATCGGCGGTTGACGAAATCACGAAGCTGCTCCTGTTGGCCGCGGTTGGCGCCACCGCGACATACGCGACAGCCTGGTATGAGCGCACGCTCCGCCGGGCGTATTCGGCGCTCCGCGAGAGCGAGGCCGAGCTCCGCGCGCTGGTCGGCGCGATGTCGGACGTGATCGTGGTGCTCGATCGCGACGGTCGATACCTCAAGATCGCGACCAGCGGCGCCGACGCGCGTCTTCGCCCGCCGAATGAGTGGATCGGCCGGCGACTTCACGATGTGCTCGTACCCGAGCACGCAAACTTGGTGGCCGCCTGCGTGCATCGCGCGCTCGAATCCCATCAGCCGGTTGACGTCGAGTTCGAGATGACGATCGACGGCACCACGGCGTGGATTGCCGGGACCGTGTCGCCCATGACCGACGATTCCGTCGTCTGGGTCGCGCGCGACATCACGACTCGCAAGGCGCTCGAGGCACAGCTCGCATTTCAAGCCCTGCACGACCCGCTGACCGGATTGGCGAACCGGGTGCTCTTTCACGACCGAGTCGAGCACGCCTTCATGGGCACGGAGCGGGCCGACGGCCAAATCGCCGTGCTCTTTCTCGACGTGGACGACTTCAAGACCGTGAACGACAGCCTCGGACACGGCCACGGTGATCAGTTGCTCACCACGCTGGCCCATCGACTGTTGAACGCCACCCGAGGCTGCGACACGGTCGCGCGCTTGGGCGGCGACGAATTCGCCGTGCTGATCGAGCATGCGAGTGCGGACGCCGACGCCCTCATCGTCGCGGAGCGCATCGCGACCAGTCTCCGGACGCCATTCCGGCTGGGCGACGGCCAACTGGCCGTCAGCGCGAGTATTGGCATCGCTCGAGCCAGTGACGACGACGATACGGAGACGCTCCTTCGCAATGCCGATGTCGCGATGTACCGGGCCAAGAGCGAAGGCCGGGGGCGGCACGCGATCTTCGAGCCCGCGATGCATCGGGCGCTCGTCGATCGCATGGCGCTCGAGAGCGACCTTCGCGAGGGAATTGAGCGAGGCGAGCTGCGGCTGGTCTATCAGCCCATCGTCGAGCTGGAGACGGGGCGACTCAACGCGATCGAAGCCCTCGTGCGGTGGGCGCATCCGCGGCGTGGCCTCCTGCCGCCCGCGCTCTTCGTGGCACTGGCCGAAGAGACGGGGCTGATCGTGCCCCTCGGGCGCTTCGTCCTGCGTGAGGCATGCCGGCAAGCGGCGCTGTGGCGGGCGCAAGCGCCCAAAGGCGAGGCGCCGGCCGTGGCCGTCAACTTGTCGGGCCGCCAATTCGAGCAGGCGGATCTTGCTGCGGATGTCGCCGCGGCATTGGAGGAATCCGGATTGGACCCGCGTTACCTGGTGCTCGAGATCACCGAGAGCGTGGTCATGCGGAACACCGAAGCGACGATCCTGCAGCTCCACGCGCTGAAGGCACTCGGCATTCAACTCGCCATCGACGACTTTGGCACCGGGTACTCGTCGCTCAGCAGCCTCCAGCGCTTCCCGATCGACATTCTCAAGATCGACAAGTCCTTTATCGACGGCGTGACGCGGGGCGGGAACGACGCGGCACTCGCACGCACGATCATCGCGCTGGGTGACATGCTCGCGATGCAAACCGTGGCCGAGGGGATCGAGCACGCCGACCAACAAGAGCTGATGCACAATCTCGGGTGCCAATTTGGGCAAGGCTATCTGTTTGCAAAGCCGCTGTCGGCCCACGAGATTAGTCTGCTGATGAATGACCCGCTGGGACCCAGAATCACTCCCCCCGGCGCACCCCTAGCGCCTGGCGCCCGTCCCGTTCTGGTCCGTTAAGCCGTTCGTGGGGCGGCCCTGAGCGCCAGCACTCAACCGAGGAGGCGCCGTGCAATGGGCCATTGTGGGAATGAACGTGCTGTATGCCGCGCTCGGTGTGGTCCTCATGTTCGTGAGCATCAAGGTCTTTGACCGCCTCACGAAGATCGACCTCGAAGAAGAGCTGCAGCGAGGGAACATTGCCGTCGGCATCCTGGTCGGCGCGCTGTTTCTCTCGATCGCGATGATCATCGGTCGCGCACTGAGCTGACTGTGGGCAGCCTCGGACGCGTCACCCACCTCACCGTCGTGGCGCTCGGGCTCGCCGTCGGCGTGCAGGGCGATAGCACGCGTACCGGCCGTATGCTCGGGGGCAGCGCACTCGCCCGTGGCACCCTGGCCAATGGGAAGATGCGGGTGCCATCGACCCGTTATGACGATTACTTCCGGAAGTACAGCAAGCGCTATTTCGGTCCGGGCTTCGCGTGGCGCGTGTTCAAGGCGCAGGCGATGGCGGAGAGCGGGCTCGACTCCACGGCACGGAGCGCCGTGGGCGCCCGCGGCCTGATGCAGATCATGCCCTCGACCTTCGCGCTGCTCACCGCACGCTGGTCGGTGCTCACGTCACCCGAAGACGCGCAGAGCAACATCGCGGCCGGCATCGAGCACGACGCTTATCTCTGGAAATTGTTCGGGCGGATCGAGCCGCATCCCGAGCACTACCGGTTCATGGTGGGGGCATACAATGCCGGCGAGGGGACGATTCAGCGGGCGCAGCGGGTCGCGCATGCGGCCAATGCGGACGACATGACCTGGCTCGGCGTCGCGAGCGTGGCCCAACAGGTTCCCCGCTGGCGCTATCGCGAGACCCTCGGCTACGTGGACCGCATCGCGACCTACTACCGCCGCCTGCAGGCGCTCGACGCGGTCCCACCCCTCGAGATGGATCTCGAAGCGCGGTAGGACGTGGTCACGCCACCCGAATCAGCTACCCGTCAGGAATTTGTACTGGGCGTCGGTCAACGGCACGACTGACAGTCGTCCCTCGCGCACGAGTGGGGACTCGGCGAACAGTTTATTCGCTTTGATCGTGGCCAGCGACACCGGCTTCGCGATCGGTCGGCCAGCGGTGATCGTGACCGCGGGTTGCCGGGGATCGGAGGCATCCACCGCCGTCACCCGGGCGGTACCAACCGCGGTCCTGCGGGTGCCGGTTTCGTAGACGACCAGCTGCGCACCCACCTGCATCTCCCGCAGGTGCTTAACCGCCGCCGGGTTCGAGACGCCGTCCCATAGCGTCACCCCGTCGCGCTGCAGATCGGTGAACGAATAGGCGGATGGTTCGGTCTTGAGGAGATAGTGCGCCATGCAGCCACCCTCTGCGCTGAAACGGCCGACGCCATGACGATCGAGGTCGGCCGCTGACCACCCGATCGAGTTGAGCCTGTCGCCCGCTGAAGATCATCGCGGCTTCGGCACTCGCGCAAGAGCGACGCCCCAACGGCGCGCCAATCTCAGCGCTGCGGCGCGCGGACTCGGGCGCCGTCACATCGGCACCCCCACAGGCTTCGACGCACCCGCCCCGGCGATGAGGGTGGCCATATACTGGACGTGCGCCGCGTCGATCACGGCAAGGTTTCGCTCGCCTTTGCGCCAGTACCAGATGCCGAAGATCGCGAGCGGAATGCCGGCCACTACCAGCACCGCGGTGAACGACGTGACGGCCCCCGCGGCCACCGCGATGAGACCGTTCATTTTTTGGTACCGGAATGGCCGGCCGAACTCGGTCTTGGCGGCGAATAGCACGTCTGGATCGGTCGAACCAGTGGCCTTCAGCGCGCCCGTCACCTCCTGAGAATTCGTGTCGGCAAAGGAAAAGTTGCTGTCTCCCATTTGCGTGGCACCTCTTGGTGTGGATGGACGGGTGCGCAACTCTGGTCCGCATCAGGAATGGCGGCTTCCGGGTCGCACGGGCGGGCCAATCCGTGACTTCCGTGCGCCTGTTGCCCGACGTGCCCTCGGAGTGGTAGGCTAGAGCACACAATGGTCTCGCAGCGCAATGCGCCAACGCGCAGGATTTACCGTCATGGCGTCGGAACCCCCTAACCGGGTGGTCGGGCCGGATATCCGGGGCCTCGACTCGGTCCCGGGTGATCGGGCAATTCTGGAAGAGCTCTTCACCGCGACCTACGAAGAGCTCCGGCGCCTTGCATCCAGTATTCGTCGCGGCGATCCGAGCGCCACGCTCAGCCCCACCGCCCTCGTGAACGAGGCATGGCTCAAGCTCGCCGACTCCCCGCAGCTCGCGGCCACCTCCCGCGTCCACTTCAAACGGATCGCCGCCCGGGCGATGCGACAGGTGCTGATCGAGGCGGCCCGCCGCAGAAATGCCCAGAAGCGGGGCGGCGGAGTCACGCCCGTGACGTTCGACGAGGCGCTCGACGAGCGACCCAGCGGCGCCGAGGAGATGCTCGCGCTCGACGCGGCGCTGGAGGAGCTGGCGCGGATCCAGCCACGCCAGGCAATGATGGTGGAGAGTCGGTTCTTCGGAGGCCTCGACATCAGCGAGACCGCGGAACTGCTGGGCGTATCAGAGGCCACGATTCTCCGGGATTGGCGAGCCGCGAAAGCGTGGCTCGCCGTCGAGCTCCGCCGCGACCGCTGAGTCATGTGATCGACGCACCGCGCTGGGAGCGGATTCAAGCACTCTTTCACCGCGCCGCCGATCTGCCGGCGGACGAGCAGGGTGCGCTGCTCGAGGCCGAATGCCGCGACGATCCGGAGCTGGCCACCGACGTCAGGGCGCTGCTGCAGGAGGACGCGAGCGGCCCCACCCTGCTGGATTTTGGCCTCGCCCAGCTCGCCGACCGCGTACTCGGTGATCCGGTGGCTCCGGCCCTCCCCCATCAGGAGTTCGGCCGGTACCACATCAAATCCGTCCTCGGCGAGGGCGGGATGGGCGTCGTCTACCTCGCCGAACGCACGGACCTGGGCGGATTGGTCGCGATCAAGATCCTGCGGGACGCGTGGCTCTCGCCAGCGCGCCGGGACCGATTCGCGAACGAGCAACGCACCCTCGCCCAACTCAATCATCCATCGATCGCCAGACTCTACGACGCCGATACACTGGGCGACGGCACGCCCTGGTTCGTCATGGAATACGTGGAGGGCGTCCCGCTCACGACGTATGGCACGGAACACGGGCTATCCGTCGCCGACCGGCTCCGGCTCTTTCGCGCGGTGTGTGAGGCGGTCCAGTACGCGCATCGACACCTGGTCATTCACCGCGATCTCAAGCCGTCGAACATCCTGGTGCGACCCGATGGCACCGTCGCCCTGCTCGACTTCGGCATCTCGAAACAGCTCGACAGCCTTGACGTGCCGATCGATCAGACTCACACCGCAATGCGATTCATGACCCTCGCGTATGCAGCCCCCGAGCAGATGCGGGGCGGGCAGACCGGGGTGCATACCGATGTGTATTCGCTCGGTGTCGTGTTGTATCAGCTGCTGACCGAGCGCCTGCCGTTCGACCTTGAACAACGGTCGCTCGGGGAAGCCGGGTCGATCATCCTGCACCACGAGGCGGTCAAGCCCTCGGCGGTCGCGCGCCGGGTTGCGGAACGGGCCCCGGACCATCTCCGGCGGTCGATAGTTGGCCGGGCGTCGTGGGCCGATCTGGACGTGCTCTGTCTGACGGCGATGCACAAGGATCCGCAGCGCCGCTACCGATCGGTCGAAGCGTTGATCCGCGACGTCGATCACTACCTCAAGGGCGAGCCGCTGGACGCGCGGCCGGACTCGGCACACTATCGCGTCAGCAAGTTCATGACGCGGTACCGGCGACCGATTGCTGCGGCGACGCTGGTGCTCATGGCGGGGATTGCCATGATTGCGTTCTACACGGCCCGGTTGAAGGGCGCCCGAGATGCGGCGGTCGCGCAGGTGGCCCGAACGCAGCGCATCCAGCGCTTCATGCTGAACCTGTTCAACGGCGACGACAACGAGGCCGGGCCGTCGGACACGCTGCACGTCGTGACGATGGTGGGGCGCGGCGTACGCGAGGCCCGGATGCTGGACAACGAGCCGACCGTGCAAGCCGCGCTGTACGGGACGTTGGGCGGTATCTATCGGCGGCTGGGCAACTTCGACCGCGCGGACACGCTCCTCCGTGCGGACCTGGACCGCGAGCGGGCGCTGGCCGGACCCGACAACCCGGATGTCGCCGCCAGCCTGGTGGCCCTCGGCCTGCTCCGGTCCGATCAGGCCCGGTATGACGACGCCGAGCGGCTCGTGCGCGAAGGACTGGCGATGAGCAGGCGGCAGTTGCCGGCAACCGATCCAGCTATTGGCCGGCAGACGATGGCGCTGGGGCAGGTATTGGCTGACCGCGGCGCGTACGATAGTGCCATCGCCGTGCTCGGCGACGCGGTTCGGCTGCAATCGCGCCCGGGCGGCGAGCCAGGAGACCTCGGCGAGAGCCTCAACCGCCTCGCGAATTCGCACTACTACGCCGGTCATTATGCGGTGTCCGATTCGCTGAACCGGGCGGGCCTGGCGATGGATCGACGACTCTACGGTGATCGGCACCCGCAGGTCGCGGACGACCTGATCAACCTGGGCGCGATTCAGAATGACCTCGGGCATTACACCGAGGCCGAGGCGTTCTTGCGCCAAGCCCTCGAGATCGACCGGGCGTGGTATGGCGATGGGCACCCGGAGACGGCCTCCGTGCTCACGATATTGAGCCGGACCCTGGTCATGGAGCACCGCTACGATGAGGCGGTGGCGTCACTCAAGCAGGCGCTGAGCATTCAGGAGCGGGTGTATGGACCCGCACACCCTCGAGTCGCGTCGGCGCTCAACGCCTTGGGGGCAGCTGCTCTGGCGCAGGGGGCGCTCGACGAGGCCCAGGCCGACTTCATGCGGATGGCGGCCATTTACCGCAGCGTCTACGGCGACAAGCACTATCTGCTCGGGGTGGCGGCCTCGGACCTTGGCAGCGTGGCCGCGACGCGAGGCGATCAGGTGGAGGCGGAACGACTCTTTCGCGAGGCCGTTCGGCGGTTTACCGAATCGCAGTCGGCCGATCACCTCAACACCGGCGTCGCCCGCATCAAGCTCGGACGTGCGCTGCTCCATCAGCAGCGATACGCGGAGGCCGAACGCGAGACGCGGGCTGGCTACGGGATCATTTCGAAGCAGGTCAGCCCGTCGATGAGTTGGCTCAATAATGCGCGCACGGACCTCGTGACCGAGTACGACTCACTCCGCCTGCCGGACCAAGCCGCGAAATTTCGGACTGAGTTGGCCAGAGCCGACAGCGCGGCGACAGCGCCACGAGCGATCACGGCGACTCGATGAGTCCGCGGCGTGGCACCAAGCGGACTGTGGGGTGATCGCGGGAATGCAGTGAGCGGAATTCTTCGATAGGAGCACCGAATCATGGCGATCGGACACGCGATTCTTGTCGGCAGCGAGCGCGTTGCGTTGCCAGGCGCCCGGGCGATCGGCCGCGCGAATGCCCACGCGACGATCGAGGTATCACTCAAGCTGCGGCGGAAGGCACCGTTGGCGGCGCTCACGGGTCGCCCATCGACCACCATGACGCGCAGGTCGCTCGCGGCGACGTATGGCGCGTCGCCGAAGGACGTCGCCAAGGTCACCGCCGTGTTCAAGCGGCTCGGCCTCTCCACTGTGCACGCCGACCCGATCACGAGAACCGTCCGCCTGTCCGGGACGGTGGCGGCCATGGAAGCCGCTTTCGTGGTCAAGCTGATCAACTACGCGCACCCCGACGGCGACTATCGCGGACGCGTGGGCGCGGTCCATGTCCCAATGGACGTCCAGGACATCGTGCAGGGGGTCTTCGGCCTGGACAATCGCCGCGTGGTCCGTCGGCGACGACAGCCCGTCCGGGACACGAGCCCGATGAAGGCGCTGTCCGCGGTACCCGCGTCGTGGTACATCCCGAGCCAGCTGGCCTCGCATTACAACTTCCCCCCGGGCGACGGGAGCGGCCAGGCGGTCGGGATCCTGGAGTTCGGCGGTGGATACTTCGCAGAGGATCTGCAGACGTTCTGCACGCTCGCCGGAGTCGGTGTCCCCAAGGTCACGCCGATCAGCACCGACGGGACCTCGACCTCGGCGCACGATGGCGCGGAGGGCGAAGTGATGTTGGACATCGAGGTCGTCGCTGGCGTGTGCCCCAACGCGACCATCGTGGTCTACTTCGCGGATTTCACCGAGCAGGGCTGGATCACGGCTCTGGATGCCGCCGTGCACGATGGGTCCAACGACCCCGGCGTCGTGTCCGCGAGTTGGGGCTATGCCGAAGACGCCGATATCTGGACCACTCAGGCGATGACGCAGGTCAATGCAACGCTCCAGGAAGCGGCCCTCCTCGGCGTCACCGTGTGCATCGCGGCGGGTGATGATGGGTCGAGCGATGCGACATCAGATGGACACGCGCACGTGGACTTCCCCGGGTCGAGCCCGTATGTGCTCGCCGTCGGCGGCACCACCATCCCGGTCAAGGGCGGGAAGAAGCCCGACATCGTCTGGAAGGAAGGCGATGGGTTGCGGGCCGACAACGGCGGAAGCACGGGCGGCGGCTGTAGCGCGGTCTTCCCGCGTCCAGCCTGGCAACAGGCGGTGAAGATCCGCTCGGTCAACCCGGGCGCGATCGTCGGCCGGGTCATGCCCGACGTCGCCGCGAATGCCGACTGGATCGCGTCGCCCTACTTGCTGGTCGTGGGTGGGCAGGCCCAAGCAAATGGTGGGACGAGCGCCGCCACCCCGCTCTGCGCGTCCCTCATCGCCCTCATGAACGCCGCGCGGGGCCCAGGCAAACGGGTTGGTTACCTGACCCCGGTGCTCTATCAGGGCAAGGCCGGTGGGACCGGTACGACGGTCGGGACGCTGGGATGTGCCGACGTGCTGACGGGTGAAAACTCGACTGATACGATCGGCGGCTACCACGCCGGCCCAAACTACGATGCCGTGTCAGGCTGGGGCACGCCCAACGGCAAGAAGCTGCTCGCGGCGCTGCCGACGTCGTAGCGCCGCGGTCCGCAGCGGAATGGCACAGGGCGTCCGTCTCGGCATGCCGGCCGCCACCGGCGTATAGGCCGTCGCTGACCCGAGTCAGGCTTGACAGGGGAGATGGAGACGGTGATAGTTCGCACGTGCGAACTTATTTATTCGCTGCCACGGCGTCACGCTTTTGCTGACGCGGAACATCCGGCCGACGCCGCGCCCACTGAGAACCTGGCTCCGTGCGCTCATCACGGGTCGAAAGGTGGCCCGGTTCCGATTCCTGATTGCTGCCGTCGCCGGCGTACCAGGACCCATCGCTGTCCCAGCGCTCGACGCGCAGCCAACGCCCCAGACGCCCGTCACTGCACCCATCAGTGCACCCGTCACCTCCGGCTCCGGTTGGAACGGGTGGAACGTCGGCGGCCAGATCGGCTACAGCCAAGGAAACGCGAGAGCTATCGTGTCCGACCCGGGCTCCACGGGTTCGACCAACGAGTTCGGCCGGCTCGATGGCGGCCTGCATGTCGGATACAATGATGCGCTCACTTCGCGGTTGGTCCTCGGCGCCGATGCTGATATCTCGTTTCCCGATTTCTTTGAGGACGGCGCTGTGTCACCGGGGACAATGGCTCACGGCAGCAACGTTTCTGAGAAGATCGATTTTGTCTCGACGCTTCGCGGCCGCGTCGGCTACGCCTCAGCGCGTTGGTTGATCTACGCCACCGGCGGATTCGCGCTGTCTGGGGCGCGATTCATTGACAGCTCTGCCTCGAGCAACAATCAGGATAAGAGCCTACGGCCGGGATCGGCGCTCGGCGCAGGTGCTGCATTCGCCTTCGCGCCCGGATGGACGGTCAGCGTTGAATACAGCTACGACCAATTTGGCCAAGAGGGCGTCACCTTCCCCTCCGGCACCAGTGTCCGGTTCAAGCCGGATGTGCATGAGGTACGCGTCGGATTCAGCCGATCGCTCAGTTGGCCACACGCGCGCACGCGCTCGAGCGCGACCAGTCGGCCAGCGGCGACTCAGGACGAGCGATGGAATATCCACGCCCAAGACACCTACGTCGAACAGGGTTATGGCCGCTTCCGATCGCCGTACGAGGGAACGAACAGCCTCACAGGCGCAAGTCAGGTGAAGAACACGGTCAGTGCGACCGCGTTCGTCGACTCGCGATTGTGGCCTGGGGCCGACCTGTATTTCGATCCGGAGATCGACCAGGGCTTCGGCCTGAACGACACCCACGGAGTGGCCGCGTTCCCCAACGGAGAAGCGCAAAAAGCCAGCTTTGCCGCCCCGCGATTCGTCGTCGATCGACTTGTTCTGCGCCAAACATTCGATCTCGGCGGCGCGCAGGAGACAGTCGAGGACAGCCCCAATCAACTCGCGGGGACATCGGACATCTCGCGGGTCACCGTTGCGGTCGGCAGACTCGCCGTCACCGACTACTTCGATGGCAATGCCTATGCGAGCGACCCGCGAACCAACTTTCTCAACTGGAACGCGTACGGGGCCGGCGCCTACGACTGGACAATGGACCAGCTCAGTTGGACGTGGGGCGCTCTGGCCGATCTGAATCAGAAGGACTGGGCGTTCCGCGTCGGCTACTTCCTACTTCCGGTCGTATCCAGCACCAACTCGTACGACATGCACCTCCCCGATCGCGGGGAATACACGGCCGAATTGGAATGGCGGTATTCGCTGGTCTCACACCCGGGCAAGTTGCGGTTGTTCGGATGGGTCAACCATGGCACGATGGGCAGCTATGCCGCCGCCCTCGCCTTACCCATCACGACGCCCAACTATCCGGACCTCACGCTGACTCGCGAGGTGCGAACCAATCCCGGCGCGGTGATCAACGCCGAGCAGGCAGTCACCGATGATCTCGGCCTGTTCTCGCGCGCGAGTTGGAGTCCCGGACGGGTCGAAATTCTCGGCGGAACCGACTGCAGCGAGAGCTGGTCGCTGGGCGGGGTCCTGAAGGGACGGATCTGGGGACGGCCGAACGATGACATCGGCATGAGCGGCGTGGTCGGCGGCCTATCCCCCGTCGCCCGCGCCTACTTCGCTGCCGGCGGATTGGGAATCTTGATCGGCGACGGTGCACTGGACTACCGCGCAGAGCAGGTGATCGAGACCTACTACGCCTACGCGCTCCAGCGCTGGGCGACGCTCAGCTTCGACTATCAATTCGTCGCCAATCCAGGATATAACGCTGCTCGTGGACCGGTCTCGATCTATGCCGTACGGGTCCATACTGCCTTTTGAGGCCACAGCCAGAGTCCCCCGCGGAGGCGGTAGCCGCGCTTGATCAGAGCTGACGGAGGGCACAGCTTACAGCCAATGGATGCCGATATCGGCCAGTCTTGGCCGTGGGGCGCTCAGTGAGTGCAGCTCGCTCGAGGCGCGGCGCCCCCGCTCGTGGCGACGCACCACGTCCGACCGCATCACCCGCGCGGAGTGGGCCCGACGCACCGTTCGACGAGATCACGCCCCCGGCTGAGGACTACCTCAAGGCAGTCTACGAGATCGGACGCGCCGGCGATGCCGTCGCGACGACCGACTTGGCGCACCATCTCGGACTGGCGGCCGGATCGGTGAGCGGTATGGCGCGCCGACTCGCGGACGCGGGCTTGCTGTCGCATGAGCCCTATTACGGTGTCCGACTCACGGCAGCCGGTCGTCGCGCGGCCCTCCGCACGCTGCGCCGCCATCGCGTCATTGAGACGTATCTCGTGCACGCGCTGGGCTACCCGTGGGACGAAGTGCATCCGGAAGCGGAACGTCTCGAACATTCCGCGTCCGACAAACTGGTCGATCGCATGGCGGCCGCCATTGGCGAGCCCACGACCGACCCACACGGAGCGCCGATTCCCACCCGCGACGGCGTGGTGGACGATGCACCGTGCCCGTCACTCGCATCGGTGGACGTGGGCGCTGCGGTGACGATCCTCCGCGTCAGCGATGAAGACCCGGAATTGCTCCGTCATGTGGCGGAGATGGGCCTGGTACCCGGCGCGTCGGTCACCGTCCGAGAGCGGGCGCCATTTGCCGGACCGCTGGTCATCGATGTGGGTCGCGTGCGCACGCATATCGGTCTGCCGCTCGCCGAACAGGTGTTGGTGGCCGCACCGCATGATCGTCGGCCGCCACGATCCCGCCGCGCCAGTCGATGACTGACCCGCGCCACCGGTACCTGCCCCCGGCGTAACATGTCACCTGGCCTCCGGGGATCGGCGCGCCGGCCGACGCCGCCCGCCGGCTGACGCGTTGGTGGGCGAGGTCGGTCGCGTCGCCGCCGATGCGCTCGCGTAGCGGCCGGGCCGGTCGAGAAAGGTCCCGAAGGCGCGCGCCGCCGCACTCTCTCCAGCCGCCACGAGCGACAGCCGCATGAGCTGGCGGCGAATCTCGAGGCCCGTGACCTCGATGACGCGGAGCCGTCCCGCAGTGAGCGCGTCCACCGCGGCATCGCGGGACACGATGGCGAAGCCGAGGCCGGACGCGACCAGTTGGATGATCGCCTCCGCCGTATCGACCTCGAGGCGGCGCTTGGGCGCGACGCCGAGCTCCCGCAACGCTCGCATCACGGTATCGTACGTGCCGGACCCGGGCTCTCGCGTGACCAGCAGTTCGTGCGCGAGTGCCGCCGGTAGCGCGGGCGATCGACCACACAGGGGATGGCTCGGCGCGGCGACGACGACCAATTGATCCTCCGCCCATTGCACTGAGCGAAGACGGGGGTCGTCCACGGGCGTCTCGACCAGCGCCACGTCGATCTCGCGGTCCGCCAGCATGCGCGCGATAGCACGCGACGGCGCCGAAGTCAGTCGCAGCTCGACGCCCGGATACCGGCTGTGAAACGTCTGGAGGAGAGGAGGCAGCAAATATGTGGCGATCGTCGGACTCGCGCCCACGCGCAGCGTGCCCTGGGTGAGACCCGCCAGTGCCTCGAGATCCTCCTCCGCCGCTCGCTCTTCTGCCACGATGTTGCGCGCATGCACTAACAGCGCGTGGCCCGCTTCGGTGAGCCGAACGCCCGACGGCGTGCGCTCCAATAACGTCGCGCGCGTTTGCCGCTCGAGCTCGCGCACCGACCGCGACACCGATGGCTGGGACACACCGAGGTCCGCGGCGGCTTGGGTAATGTTCTTGCGATGGGCGATGGCGAGAAAGACGCGGATCAGTCGCAGATTGAATGGCATAACCATTTGGGTATGGAGAGATACCATCTTTGCCATTTGTGTGCTCTCTGCACCTAGTATAACATAGTTCGACACGTTTGCGCAGTCGCCCGCGAGTGGTATGGCGGCGGTTGTGCCCGTCTCGTCGGCCCTCACCCGGCTTCGCTATGTGGATTGTTCGCCTCGCGCTCCGCCAACCGTACACGGTCGCCGTCATGTCGCTCGTGCTGATGCTCATGGGCTGGCTCGCCATGCGCAGTATGCCGGTGGACATCTTCCCGGTCATCGACATCCCGGTCGTGGCAGTGGTGTGGAACTACAACGGCTACTCCGCCGAGGACATGGAGAGCCGCATTGTCCTGCTCAGCGAACGCAACCTCTCCGCGACCGTCAATAGCATCTCGCGGATCGAATCGGAGTCGATCCCCGGGGTCGGGCTGATCAAGGTCTATTTCCAGCCCGGCGTCGACATCGGCAATGCGATCGCGCAGATCACGTCGTCCAGCCAGACGGCCCTGCGCGCCATGCCGCCGGGCGTCACGCCGCCGTATGTCGTCCAGTCGAACGCGTCGAGTGTACCGGTCGTGCAGGTCACCCTCACGTCACGATCGATGCCCGAGCAGGACATCTCCGACTATGGGCAGAACTTCATCCGACTGCAGCTGTTCACGATCCCCGGGTTGGCCACACCGTCACCGTATGGCGGCAAGCTTCGCGAGATCACGGTCGATGTGGATCCCAAAGCGCTCAGCGGCAAGGGACTGTCTGCCGAAGACGTCCTCAGCGCCCTGCTCGCCTCCAACCTGCTGATTCCAGCCGGGACGGCGCGGATCGGGGACCGCGACTACAACGTGGCCATGAACTCGAGCCCGTCGGACGTCGCCGATTTCAACAACATCCCGGTCAAGGTCGTGAACGGCGCGCCGGTCTTGATCGGCGACGTCGCCACGGTGCGCGATGGATTCGCCGAGCAGGAGAATATCGTCCGGATCGACGGCCGGCGTGGGGCCTATCTCACGATTCTCAAGAAGGCCGACGCGTCGACGCTCGCCGTGGTCGATGCGGCCAAGGACATGATGCCACGCATTCGAGCCGTGGCCCCGCAAGGGCTCCAGGTACGGCTCGATTTCGATCAGTCGGTCTTCGTCCGCGCCGCGGTCTCGAGCGTCGTGCGCGAGGCGCTGATTGCAGCCGTTCTCGTCTCGCTCATGATCCTGCTGTTCGTGGGCAGCTGGCGGAGCGTGCTCATCGCCGTCACGTCGATCCCGCTGTCGATCGCGGTCGCGGTCATCGTACTGCACGCCACCGGGAACAGCTTCAACGTCATGACACTCGGCGGCCTGTCGCTCTCGATCGGGCTGTTGGTGGACAATGCGATCGTCACGGTCGAGAATGTCCACCGAAATCTTGGCCTCGGGAAACCGCTGACGGTCGCGATTCTCCACGCCGCGGCCCAGATCTCCACGCCGTTGATCGTCGCGACTCTGGCGATCTGTATCGTCTTCTTTCCGGTCGTACTCCTCGTCGGACCGGCACGCTTCCTGTTCATCCCGATGGCGATCGCCGTGGTCAGCGCCGTCGCCGCGTCCTGGTTGCTGTCGCGCACGCTCGTCAAGACGTTGTCGCGCATGTTGCTGGGCGCCGAGGTACACACCCATGCCGAGCCAGGGCCTGGGGCGGCCGGCGCTGACACGATATCGGGAGGCGTGGCGGCGCCGGCCAGCGAGGGCGTCGTCCATCCCCGGCCGCGGGAAGGCGCGATCGCGCGCGCGGCGCGTCGTTTCAACGAGGAGCGGGATCGCGCGTTCGCCCGGTTCCAGGAGGGCTACGGTCAGTTCGTCGAGCTCTTGATCGTGTACCGGCGCTTCACGCTGGGACTCGTGGGATTGTTGATCGTGTCCAGTCTGCTGTTACCCTCGATCATCGGCACGGATTTCTTCCCGGCGACCGACGCCGGGATGATGAAGATCCACTTCAGAGCACCGTCCGGGACGCGTATCGAGCAGACGGAACGGCTCGTCGCCCAGGTCGAGCAGACGATTCGCAAGATCGTCCCCCCCGCCGAGGTCCAGACGATCAACTCGACGATCGGCGTTCCACAACCGCTGAACCTCGCGTTCGTCGCGACGGACAACGTGAGCGAGATGGACGCCGAGATCCTGGTGGCGCTCAATCGGGACCACAAACCCACCGACGGCTATATCCAGCGGATCCGGCAAACGCTGAAGACGGAGTTTCCGGGATCGGCGATCTATTTCCAGACCGCCGACATCGTCGGTCAGGTGCTCAACTTCGGACTGTCAGCGCCGATCGATGTCCAGATCATGTACCCGGACCTGAGCCGCGCATACGTCACGGCGCGGACGCTGCGTGACGCGATCAGCGAGGTCCCGGGAGCGACCGATGTCACGATCAAGCAGACGCTCGACTACCCCACCCTGTTCGTGAACGTCAACCGCGAGCGCGCCGCACAACTCGGGCTCAGCCAGCGCGACGTGGCCAACAGCATGCTGGTGTCGCTGTCATCGAGCGCCGTGGTCTCGCCGACGTACTACATCAACCCCGTGAACCACGTCAACTACCTCGTGGCCGTCGAGGTCCCGCTCCCGCAGATGACCTCGACGCGCGACCTCATGAATACCCCGGTCACCCGGTTCGGCGAGTCGCTCCAGCAACACATGGTCCCCGCACGCCGCACGACCGATCCGGTGCCCCACGAGCCGACTGAGACGCTGGATAATATCGCCCAAGTGACGCCGGTGGCCGTCCCCGATGTCATCAATCACTACACGGTAGCCCGCGTCCTCGATGTGACGGCGAGTGTGACGGGTCGGGACCTCGGCGGCGTCGTGGACGGGATCAACCAGAAGATCGCCAGCCTCGGGAAGCTCCCGGCGGGGATGTACATCACCGTCCGCGGTCAGGGCGACGTCATGAATCAGGCCTTCTCCAGTCTCGCGCTCGGATTCGTGGTGGCCATCCTGCTCGTGTACTTCCTCATGGTCGTGTTGTTTCAGTCGTGGCTCGATCCCCTGATCATCATGGCCGCCATTCCTGGGGCGATCGTAGGCATCCTGTGGATCTTGATACTCACACACACGACGATCAATGTCGTCTCGCTCATGGGCTCGATCATGGCGGTCGGGATCGGCGTGTCGAACTCGATCCTCGTGGTCACCTTTGCGCATGACCTTCGCGTGGAGCGTCGAATCTCGGGAGCGGCCGCCGCGGTCGAGGCGGGCAAGACGCGACTCCGGCCCGTGCTGATGACGGCGTTGGCCATGATTCTTGGAATGATCCCCACGGCGATCGGGCTGGGTGAAGGCAGCAGTCAGAACGCGCCCCTCGGCCGGGCTGTCATCGGTGGCTTGATCATGGCCACGATCTTCACGTTGTGCGTCGTGCCGGTCGTATATTCGCTCGTGCGCCGCACGGTCCCGGAACGCTTCTCGCTCGAGGAACGGTTCAAGGCCGAGGAACAAGGACTGGTCTACAGTGAAGGCATCTGACATGACAGATACACACACGTCTCCACCGTCGACCGACACGGGATCCGCGAACCCGCCCTGGACGCCGAGCCACATACCGAGCCGACGCGCGCGCTCACTGCTCTACATCGGCGGCATCATCGTCATCATCGCCGCGATCGGATGTGTGATCGCGTTGTCGGCATTCAAGCGGGCCTCGATCTCCCGCGAGCAGCAGGCGCGGGTGACTGCCGTGAACAATGGTCCCACCGTGCGTGCCGCGCGCGTCGAGCGGTCGCCCGGTGCGCGCACGATCCTGCTGACGGGCGAGACACGACCCTTTCTCTCAGTTGCGCTCTACGCCAAGGTCAGCGGCTACCTCAAGGACGTCCGAGTCGATAAGGGGGATCATGTCAAGGCGGGCGACGTGCTGGCCGTGGTCCAGTCGCCTGAGACGGATCAACAGGCCGAGGCGGCGACCGCGGATGCGCACAACAAGCGGGCGATCGCGGACCGCGACACGCAGCTCATCGCACAGAAGCTGATCGCGCCAGAGGAGGCCGAGCAGGCCGAGACCGACGCACACGTTGCCGCCTCGACGGCCGAGCGCTTCAAGGACCTCAAGGACTACGAGCTCATTCGAGCGCCCTTCACCGGGACGGTGACGGCGCGGTACGCGGATCCGGGCGCGCTCGTCCAGAACGCCGAGGGTTCGCAGACGAGCGCGCTGCCAGTCGTCGAGGTCGGCACCACCGACAGTCTCCGGATCTTCGTGTACCTCGCCCAGCGGGACGCGGCGGACATTCGCCGGGGCGCGCCGGTCACCATCACGGACCCGAGCCGGCCGGATGTGCACGCCATCGGGAGTGTGACGCGGTACACGGGAGAGCTGGATCCGAACACTCGCACGCTGCTCGCCGAGATCGACCTCAGTAACCGGAAAGGGACCATCGTACCCGGGAGCTTCGTCCAGGTGTCGCTGTCGGTCGCCGGACCCCGATACCTCGAGATTCCGGCTGAAGCCCTGATCATTCGCGAGACCAAGAAATACGTCGCGGTCATCACGCCGGACGACCACGTCAGCTACCGCGAAGTCCACGTCCTCGACACCGATGGGGTGACGGTCCGACTGATCGATGGCGTCCGGGAGGGCGAGCGCGTCGCACTCAACCTGGGCGATAGTGTAGACGAGGGTCAGCACGTACAGACGGTGGGCGACACGGCCGAGAGGCACAGCGTGTCATGACCGGTCGCCAAGGATCTATCACGAGCCGCCGTGCGCGAATCCGGATCGTAGCGGTGCTGGGGCTGGCGACCGTGCTGGGCTCAGCACGTCCACTCGTCGCGCAGGCGACCGGTCCGGCACGGGATACGACCCAGCCCGCGCTCGCGCGACCGGTGCCGTTGCCTGCCGCTCCAGCCAAGGCGACAGCCATGAATGCGGAACCCCCTGCCGTGCTCACGCTCGATACGGCGGTCGCGCTCGCGCTCGAGATTGGGACCGCGGTGCAACAGGGGCGCTTCGCCAGCGCGGACGCCCGGTCCGAAGTGTCCCGAAGCTACGCGGGGATCCTGCCGACGGTCACCGCGAGCGGTGGCCGGGCGGTCACCAACGGCGATCCACTCGTCGGCTCACGGGCGGCGGAGCCCTGGAGCACCCAGTTCGAAACGATGGGATATCAGCTCCAGACATCGCTCAACCTGCTCGGCGCCGTGACCGCCTATCCGGGTATCCGATCGGCGCAGTACATACGCCAGACCTATGACCTCAGCCTCGAGCGGACGCGACAATCCGTGGCGCTCGACGTCTCGCAGGCCTTCCTGCAGACGGTGCTCGACAGTGAGCTGGTCGTCATTGCGGCGCAGAACGTCGCAGTGTCACAGGAGCAAGTCGTGCAATTACAGGAGCTCGTGCGCGTCGGGAAACGCCCGCCGGCGGATCTCTATCAAACGCAATCCGAGGCGAGCGCGAACCAATCGACGTATTTCGACGCCATCAATCGGCAACGGGCGGACGAGATCGGGCTCCTGCAGCGTGTCCATATCGATCCGCAACGCACCGTGGCGATCGCGACGCCGCCGATGGACACGACGTTGCTCGGGCAGGAATATCTCGATACCGCACGCGTGGCCAGCGCCGCGCTGCAGCGCCGCCCGGATCTCCAATCTGCACACGCCGCGATCGACGCCACCCGATGGGGCATCCGCCACGCGGCAGGAGAGAACATGCCGACGCTCTCGTTGGGTTTTACGCTGTTCTCGACCGGTCGCGTGTTCGACTACGCCAACCAGGACGGCGTACCGCAGATCACCACGCCCCAGGCGTCTCTCACCAGTCAGGTCGGGAACCAAGCCACGAGGATCTTCTCGATCGGGATCGGCTATAGCCTGTTCGACGTGTTCCGATCGCGTCTCGACTACCAAGAGGCGCGGGTCGCATACGGCTCCGCACAGGTCGCCGAGGGGGACGTCCGACGCGAGGTGACTGGAGACGTGGCCCGGGCGATCGGTGAGTATGGCGTCGCGGTACAGCGTATGGTGTCAACGGCCTCGGGGCTCGCCGCGGCCCAAGCGGCGTTTCAACTCGTGTCGGGACGCTACAACGTCGGGTTCTCGTCGATCGTCGATTTCCTCACCGCGCAGGCAGCGTTGGAGCGGGCCCAGAGTCTCCGCGCCCAGGCGATCGTCCAGTTGTCGCTCGCCAAACGGGCGATTGCCTACGCGATTGGCCTGGCGCCTACTGATCGGTTGCCCTGAGTGCGCGCCGCCGCGCTACGGGCGATATCTCCGAACGGATCACGCGGCGGATGAGGGCTCCGTCGAAATCGACTTCGAAGAACCGCCTGCCCGAGACCTCGCGCCCGAACGGCTAGCGGTTCAGACGCTCGACCGGAGGGCGGTGACAGGCCAGGCGCCCGAAGCACACGGAATGCCGGGTGAAGTTCGACAGAAGCCACGACGCGCCACCGGCCGCCGTTGCAATCCCGGCCCATTGGCCGGCGCGGCGCAGCGATCCCCAGACTGTCTGGTCCGACGCGTCCGAGGAAAAAAACGAGCCCCGCCCCAAGCCTGCGACGCTGGCCAGCGTCACGAAGTTGACCCAGTCCACGGTGCCAAAGATCGCGCGCGGCCTCGCGAGGCCGACAGGCGGCTCGGCACTGGACCCGAAATCGTGCGCCAGCTGAGAGAACAGCAGCAACCGACTCGACGCCGTCGCGATCTCGTCGTGCAGTGTGAATGAGGGATGCACCCGGCCCGCGAGGGTGCTGATGCTGTCGATCTGGTGCGTGAGGATCTGGTACCGGTCGGACGCCGTCGGATCACCCGTGACCTGCGCGACCGAGAGCGGGAAGAGCGCGGTGCCGCTGGCGGAGTCCGTGATCGGCCGCGCCCGTTGCAACGCGTCGTCACGCCGCTGGGCGAAAAGGCCCGGGGCGGCCGTGAGCATGGTCACGGTGGCGCAGAGGGACAGACGTAGGATGGCAACCACGGGCGGCTCCTGCTTCGAGACTCCAGTCAATATTATGACCCGGTCATCGGGATCGCCATTCCGGCGCGGAACGACCCTGGGGCGCGCTCGGCCGCACCGGCAGTGCATCGGTCCTGCAGGGCCGATCAGTCAAAACGAGCCGCCAATGCTCGACCCGGCGCCGCGAGCGGCCGGAGCGGCGCGTAGAGGGGTATGAACGCACGAAGATCCCCCGCGTTAGGTTGTGGCGACGTCACCGCGGGAGGGCGGATGCGAAGGATCCCACTGGTAGCCGTACTCCTCACGCTCGCCGCGTGTCGGAAGGCCGCCACTGACTCGACCGGCCCAGCGCTGCCCGCGATCGCGGGCACGTATGGCGTCAATTTCGTGCCGACCGATTCGAACAGCTTCTTTCCCATCCCCGACACGCTTGCCTACCTCGGCGGTCAGATCACGATCGGCTCGGTCGCGACGGACGGCTCCTTCACGGGTTCGTACTACCTGGCATACATCACCGGCGAGCTGACCGGGAAGGAGAATGCCCACGGGGCGATCACCTTTACCTCGTTCGGGAACGCCAACAGGCCGCCTCTCGAAGGCGAGCCCTATCTCCACCAGGTCCTCCCGACATGCCAGTGGGCTGGAGCGACGGACGGCGTGATGACCGGTTTCGTGACGATTGATTCGATCGCGCAACTGACGGTCACTGGCCACGTCACCGTGCAATGCCCATCGCCTGCGGACACGGGCCAGCCAATCACGAATGTCGTGAGCATGTACGCCAATAGCCTCGTCTTCCAGCCCTAGCGCACACAAGCGCCTCACCGCTCGCTCGCCCGCGGCGCGTACCCCCATCTTACCGCGCATGCCCGGCCAATCCACACCCGCGCGACTGGACGATCGTTGGGCCAACGGGCCCCCGCCAGACGCCGACGACCTCGACCAACTCGTCTTCCTCTCGAACCTCATCGGACGAGAGCCGCGACTCGTCCAGCCGGGCGGTGGCAACACCTCGATCAAGATCGAGGATGCGTTGCTGGTCAAGGGCAGCGGCACCGACCTGCGCACGATCGGACGAGAGGGGTTCACGCGCCTGTCGCTGGCCGCGCTGACGGGGCTGCGGTCGGCTGAGGCGATGCTCGACGCCGACATGATGCGATTCATGGCCGGCTGCATGCTGCAAGCTGGCCCGGCACCGAGCGTCGAGACCCCGCTCCATTCGCTCCTCCCGCACCGCGTCATCGCCCACACCCACGATGTCGCGACGATGAGCCTCACCAACGTGAGCGATGCGGCCGCCGAGCGGCTCGTCGCCGAGCTGTTCGCCGGTGAGATCGTGCTCGTGCCGTACGTGCGCCCCGGATTCCCGCTCGCCAAGGCGGTGAGCGGTATCGTGGATCGGTTGCCCAGCCAGGTGATCGGGCTCGCACTGGCGCATCACGGCCTGATGGTGTGGGCGGACGATCCGCGCGAATGCTACACCCGGCTGCTCCGCGCCATCAACGGTATCGAGGATTACCTGGCGACAAGGCGGCGCGGGCGGGCGGTGATGGGATCGGCGTCCGCCAGGATGCCACCCGTCGGGGTGCGTCAGCGCTGTGCGGAGCTGGCACTGCCCGTCGTCCGGGGCGTGCTTGGCGCGACGAATCGCGTGATCCTGCATCTCGATGACGCCGACGATGTCCTGACCGCGCTCGCGGACCCGCACATGTCATCGCGCGTCCAGCGCGGGATGGCGACGCCCGAACACATCTTGCGCGCCGGTCGGCTTCCCGCGTGGCTCGACCTCGATCCATCCGCGCCGACCGACACGATTGCCGATGCGGTCCGCACACAGCTCGGACACCAACGAAAGGAATACGAGGTCTATCACGCGCGTCACGCGTCGGAGGGAGTGCGGCCACTCGACGACTGGGCCAAGGTCGTGCTCGCCCCGGGCCTCGGTATGATTACGGCGTCCCGGGATAAGCAGGGGGCGGTCACAGCGAATCTGTGCTATCGGGCGGTACTCGAGTCCATGGCGAACGCGGACGTGATCGACGCGTTCCAGTTCATTCCCGAAGCGGACGTGTTCGAGTTCGAGCACTGGCAGCTCGAGCGACGCAAGATCGACGAGCAGGACGCGCGGGACCGCGCATCGTTGCTTCTCCCCCGCCACGTCGCGGTCGTGATCGGCGGTGGCAGCGGCATCGGAAAGGCCGCCGCTCGGCGGTTCGTGGCGGAAGGCGCCCACGTGGTGGTGGCGGACCTCGACGGCTCGGCCGCGGAAGCCGTCGCCACGGAGATCAGCGCCGCACATCCGGGGCGCGCCATCGGCGCCACCGTGGACGTCAGGGACGATGAGAGTCTGGCGCAGTTGATTCGCCAGACCGTCTTCGCGTTCGGCGGCCTCGATTGCCTGTTCTACACGGCGGGCCGAGCACCCAGGTTCGCGGGCGTGACGGAGCTACGGCGTGAAGACTTCCAGCACCAGCTCGACGTCCACTACATGGGCGCCATCCTGGCAATGGGCAGCGCCGCGTCCGTCATGCGGCAGCAGCGACAGGGTGGTGCGATCGTCGCATCGGTGTCGAAGGCGGCATTGGCGCCCGGACGTGACGCCGCCGCGTACGGCGGGAGCAAGGCGGCTCTCCTGCAGGCGATGCGCGTCGCCGCCGTCGAATTAGGCGCCGACGGCATACGGGTCAACGCCATCAACGCCGACCAGGTCGAGACCCCAATGTTCATGCGGTTCGTCCATGAGCGCGCCGCCATGCGGGGCATCTCAGCGGAGGACCAACTGGACGCCTACCGCCGGCGCAACGTTATGGGGGTCTCGCTCATACCGGCGGAGGCAGTAGCCGATGTCGCCGCCCTGCTGGCGAGTGATCGGTTCCGCTACACCACCGGAGACATCATCACCATCGACGGCGGCCTACCAGACGCGTTTCCGCGCTGACGATTCACCGCGACCCTATCCGCACCCTGCCCTCGCGGACCGTACTCGCCCAACACGCCGATCGCCAATCGCTGCCCGTACGTCACCGCCCCACCGCACCGCCCATGCGCTGGTCATCGTCTCGCCGCACGGTCCGCCCAACGACGACGGTCACGTTGTCGGTGCCGCCGCCGTCGAGCGCGTCCTGCACCAGCGCCTCGCATGCCTGGCGGGCCGACGTCAGGTTCAGCAGGCGCTCGCGGATACGCTCGTCCGGCACGTGTTTGGTGAGCCCGTCACTGCACAGCAACCCCACCGTCCCCCACACCTGCGAGAGCGAGCTCACCACGGGCGTCGTCTGCTGTCCGCCGATCGCGCTCGAGAGGACGTTGACCCACGGGCTCCGATACGCGTCGGTCCGGCTCAGGACCCCGAGGTCCACCAACTCCTGAGCCATCGTCTGGTCACGGGACAGCTGCGTCAACTCGCCGTCGTGCAGGATGTAGCAGCGGCTGTCACCCACATGCAGCAGATACGATCGCGGCCACATGCCGATCCACATGGTGAGCGTGGTCGCCATCCCCGCGAGTTCCTGATTGCCTTCCGCCTGGCGGAGGATGCCGTCGTGGCATTCGCGCGCCGCATCCTCCAGCGCGTGGGCGAACGCGTCGCTCGAACCCGCGGTGTCGCCCGAGCAGAGTCGGACAGAGCGCGTCACATACTGCGTCACCGCTTCGACGGCCATCCGGCTCGCCTCCTCTCCCATCGGGCCGCCGCCGACCCCGTCGGCGACCATCGCCAAAAGCGCCACACGTTCGGCGCCGAGCGGGAGCCGATCGAGCGACGGGAGACTGGAGAGGTGGACATCGACCTTCCGGCGCATCGAGCAGATCAGGAAGTTGTCCTGATTGGCCTTGCGCACTTTCCCGACGTTGGTGAGACCGAAAAAATCGATCTCGTCGTCGCGCGGGACCCGGTCCGCGAGCGGCGGGCTGGATTTGGTGTCGGCAATCATCGAATGACCTCCTCCGCTCCCGAGCGGGAGCCAAATGCGGCGGGCCCGACTCAGCGCCCGCTCCGGGCCGGCGCCGACCATCAAGGATGCCTACCCAACCGAGCGGCGCAAGACCCGACTGCCGCAATGCAGCCGGTCGGACCCGTTAGGGCCGCGCACAGCCCGGCAGGCTGAGCGGTAGATTGTGGACTCGCCACACGATGGAAGCACTTCGACCCGGGATACCTGATGTTGCGTCGCCTTGCATATGTCGCTGTCGCACCGATAGGCGCGCTCGTGTTTGCGGCGGCGACCCGGACTACACACCCGGCGACGCTGGCTTCCGCTACGCTGGCCTCAGCGACCCTGGCTTCCGCTCCGCCGCCCCTGGCCATCGTGCATGCGACGCTCATCAATCCCAATGCGCCCCCGATCCCCGATGCGGTAGTCGTCTTCCAGGGCGGTCGCGTGACGTGTGCCGGGACGCGCGCCGCGTGCGCGGTGCCCCATGGGGCCGAGACCCGGGATGCGGCCGGCGGGTACGTCGCCCCTGGCCTGATCGACGCCCACGTCCACTACTCACAGACCGGGTGGATCGACGCGCGGCCGGACGCGGGTGATGTGCGCGCACGCTTTCCATACGACTCCGTGGTCGCCGCCCTGCGCGACCATCCCGAGCGATTCGACCGCGCGTATCTCTGCTCGGGCGTGACGAGCGTGTTCGACGTGGGCGGGTACCCGTGGTCGCTGCCGATGGCACGTCGCCACGAGGAGACATTGACCGCGCCCCGGATGGTCGCCGCGGGTCCGCTGCTCTCCACGATCGACTTCTGGCTCAACCTGCCCTTCGAGCGGCAGTTCGTGTACATGGGCAGTGATTCCGCCGTGCGCACGGGCGTGCGCGCACTCGCGCGGATGGGCTCGTCAGCCATCAAAGTGTGGTACATCCAGGTGCCCGACTCACTGCAAGCGACGATGCGCCACCGGATCATGGTCGCAGGCGAAGAGGCCCGCCGTGTGGGGCTGCCGCTGATCGTGCACGCGACGGAGCTGGCGCGGGCCAAGGAAGCCCTGGCCGCCGGCGCGCGAGTGCTGGTGCACAACGTGGACGATGTGCCGGTGGACAGCGAGTTCATTGCGCTGGCACTGAAGAACGATGCGATCGTGATCCCGACGCTCACCGTCGTCACAGGCTACGAGGATGTCTTCCGCGGCCGATCCCCCGCGCTGCGGTACCCGCTCGACTGCGTGGACAAGGTCACGCGCGCCCATCTGGAGTCGCCCCTGCCTGATAGCTTGCGCCCGCCGGCGGCCCGCATCGATCGATTGACGTCGGTTCCGGTACGCAGCGCGCACAATCTCGCACTCCTGGTCGCGGGGCACATCCGCGTGGCGATGGGAACCGACGCCGGGAACCCCGGGACCGCCCCCGGCCCAAGCGTGTACGCCGAGATGGAGGCGATGCAGGCAGCCGGCATGAGCGCCAAGGCGGTGTTCGCGGCCGCGACCATCGGCTCGGCACGCGCGATGGGTCGCGAACAGGAACTGGGATCGCTCGAGCCCAACAAGCTCGCCGATGCGGTCGTCTTCGACGCCGATCCGTCGGTCGACATCGCCAACGCGCGTAAGGTGCGGCTCGTGGTGCGTGGCGGCGCCGTGTACACGCGCGCGGAGCTTCTACCTCGTCCGTAGCGCGCGGCGCGCCGACACTATACGGCCCAGCTCGCGGGCGACGATTCATGCGGCCGACGATTCATGCGGCCGACGATTCATGCGGCCGACGATTCATGCGGCCGACGATTCATGCGGCCGACGATTCACGCGGGCGACGATTTCGTGCGTGACGAGCGGGCCGAAACGTCCGCGCGAAGCACATTGCGGTGACACCGCCCGAATCACGCCGTAGCCCGGCTCTTGCAATGGCCAAGCGACCATGGCGAGAGCGCAATGGATCCACCGGGTTGGCACCGCCAGATCCGGGTTTCGATACGTGGACGACACGGGTGGCCCGGTCCGTGGGCGCCCGGTACTCGATCGCATCGAAGCCTTGCGCATCCCCCCGGCGTACATGGACGTGCATATCTCCCGCAGCGCTCAGGCCGCCATTCAGGCGTGGGGCTTCGACGCGCGCGGCAGGCGGCAATACCGGTACCACGCCCGCGCCGTCGAACGCGGCCAGCTGCGGAAATACCATCGGGTCGCACGATTGGGGAAACACCTCCCCGCGATTCGGTCCGCCCTGTCTCGCGATTTCAGAGGGACTGAGCTCACGAAGACGCGTGTGGCTGCAGGTGCGGTGCTGCTCATCAGCGAAGGCCACCTGCGCGTCGGCGAGGAGCGCTACGAGCGCGAGAACAACACCTTCGGCGCGAGTACGTTACGCAAGTCGCATGCGTCGGTAGAGGGGTCTCGGGTGACCCTGGAATACACGGGAAAGCGCGGCATTCCCCAGCGCCACGAGATCCGACATCCGAAACTCGCGGCCTTCATCCGGGAGCTGAAGGCAACCCCCAGCGCCCGCCTCTTCCGCTATCGCGCCGATGACGGGTGGTCCGATCTCACGTCGCGAGACGTCAACGCGTATCTACGGACGCTGGTGAGCGTGCCATACACCGCCAAGGATTTCCGGACGTGGGCCGGGACGCTGCAGTGTGCGCTCGCGTTGGCGAAGGCCGGGAAATGCGACAGCAAGCGCCACGCGAAGAAGAATGTCGTGGCCGCGATCCGCACGGTGGCGGATACCTTGGGTAATACGCCCGCCATCAGCCGAAAGTCGTACGTGCATCCCTTGGTGATCGGCCTCTACATCGACCGTGGGCTCACCATTGTGGAGCAGCTTCGCCGACGTCGGAAGGTGAGGCGCCTCTCGGTGGAGGAATCGGCGCTGACGCGCTTTCTCGATGAACACTTCCCGGACCGGCGGCGAAAGCCCAGAGCGGCGTAGCGCTGGCCCCTCGCGCAGAGGCAGAGACCCGGCGAATCCCGCTCCGCGAGCTACTCCGAGATATCCATCGCGTTGATTTTCGCGTCCGCATTCAACGAGCCGCTTGCTCGGCAGAGCGAATCCGGAGCCCCCGCACCACCGGACGATCGGGTTGCAGGGCGGGGTGCGTTCCTGAAGCCACGGATCGTATGTTAGTTCAGGATACGCTATAACCTGAACTAACGCCGCTGTCGAGGGGCCGGATGCCTGGAAGATATATCCAGTTGACTTGGCCGCATGAGCCTGAGGCGTACCCGCCACCAAAGCATCGTAAAGCGTGTCGCTACAACGCTTTCGTACCAGATGGGCTCGCTACTCTGTCTCTTAGCCTAGACGCCGACGTCGCGGGAGCCGTGTCGGAGGCGGAGCGCTACATCCACGCCCTGAATGCCGAGGCGCATCCGGCATTGGCGCCGCTGGCCCGACTCCTACTTCGGACCGAGTCGATCGCGTCCTCAAAGGTCGAAGGCCTCCAGCTCGGAGTACGTGAGCTGGCACGCGCGGAAGCGCGTGTCGAAACGCGTGGAACCGCAAGTCCGATTGCGACGGAGATCCTCGCCAACATCGATGCAATGGAACTGGCGGTCCAGCATGCGGCAAGCACCGAGCGATTCGGCATCACCGACATCGTTGCGATTCACAGCCGCCTGACCGAGCGGTCGGTCAATCGTGAGAGCGCTGGCCGTATTCGCACCCAACAAAACTGGATCGGCGGCAACGACTACAATCCGCGCGGCGCTGATTTCGTCCCCCCGCCCCCGGCCGATGTCAACGGACTGCTCGCCGATCTGTGCGATGCGGTCAACGACGATCGGCTGCCGCCCGTCGTACAAGCGGCCTTGGTCCACGCACAATTCGAAACGATCCATCCATTCGCGGACGGAAACGGACGTACGGGCCGTGCACTGATCCATGTGGTGCTGCGTCGCCGAGGGATCGCCCCCGCCTATGTGCCCCCGATCAGCGTAGTGCTGGCCGCGGCCCGCGACCGCTACATCGACGGCCTCATGGGATTTCGTGGAGACCGTGTGTCCGAGTGGATAGGTCAGTTCGCCGAATCCGTCGCGCGTTCCGCCCACCTCGCTCGTCACTATCTGGTTGCAGTGCAGGCACTGACGACGAGATGGCGCGGGCAGCTTTCGGCCGCTGCGGCGCCCCGCTCCGACGCCGCCGCATGGGCACTGATCGATATCCTGCCGGCTCACCCCCTGATCACCGCGCCCGTGGCCGCGACCGCCACCGGTCGAGCAAAGGCAGCCGTACATCAGGCACTCATTGAGCTCATTGACGCGGGTGTTCTGATTCCCCTGTCACAATCACGCCGGAATCAATCGTGGGAAGCAGTCGGGCTCCTGGACCTTCTCGCCGGACTCGAATCGGGCCGACTACCAGAGATCGGAGCTCGGGCGCTGGGATAGCGCTCGCCGTCAGCTCGCGAAGTAGCTGCCGCCGTTCACGTGAATGTTCTCGCCCGTGATGTACGCGTTTCGAGCAAGCAGAACGGCGATGTCCGCCACCTCCTCAGGGACGCCGTATCGTCCGACTGGGACGCGGTCCGGCGTGACGTGGCTCAGGCCGCGGATCATATCGGACTCGATCAGACCTGGCGAGATGGCGTTCGCTGTGATCCCCTCCTTCACGAGTTGCGACGCGTACCCGTGCATGAGTCCGAGCATACCGGCCTTCGACGCCGCGTAGTGCGGACCGATCACGCCGCCGATGCTGGCCGCCACCGACGACATGAAGATGAGGCGCCCCCACTTCGCCGACCGCATCGCTGGCAGCACAGCCGCCGTGACGAGGTAGGCGGACCGCAGATTGACGCGGATGGCCTCGTCGAAATCCGACAGCTCCAGCGTATCCAGCGTGCGCGGCTCCGCGATGCCGGCGTTGTTGACGAGGATCGATACGGTGCCGAGCTGCTTCGTGACCGTCTCGACCATGGTGGTCACGTCGGCGGGTGAGGAGACATCGGCACGCACTGCTATCGCATGCCCGCCAGCCCCGGTGATCCGCGCGACGACGTCCTCCGCGGCGGACGCCCGTGTGCGGTAGTTCACGCCCACTGTAGCGCCGGCGGTGGCGAGTGCAATCGCGGTCGCGCGCCCGATACCGCGGCTGCCGCCGGTCACGAGGGCGACTTTTCCGTCGAGAGTCATAGTCATCGACCAAACATATCCGGACGACCCGGCAACGGCTCTCGTGTCATCGATCGAGCGCGTCCCCGCACGCTCCGTGCGGTCGCTAGCCATCACCGACACGACACGAGCAAACCTATGTCGTGGCGTTCATTGTGCCGTAACGAGCGCGGGCGATAAATTCGGCCCGGTCGTCCGAGTGCGGTTGGCGCCTCCAGCTTATGACAACCCTCGACCCGGCGCTCGTGTCCCATGGGGGGTAATCCCGCCGCTCACCCCACCATCGGAGCCGGTCGCATGCACGTCGTCAGGATTGCACGACTGTTGTTGTGCGCGGTCGTCGCCTCACCCGCAGCTGGACAATCTCCGTCCGCATCGAGCGCACGTCTCGATTCCACCCTTCGTGCCCTCGAAGCGAAGGGCTTTAGCGGTGCCGTTCGCGTTGACCGCGATGGGGTGCCGTTGATCGAGAAAGGCTATGGCGTGGCGAACCGCACGGCGCACATCCGCTTCACGCCACAGACGATCGTACAGATCGGCTCGAATACGAAGGACTTCACGCTCGTCTCTCTGCTCCAGCTGTCCGAGCGCAGTCGCGTCAACATCAACGACTCGCTGAGCAAGTATTTCCCGACTGCCCCCGCTGACAAGCGGAACATCACGCTCTGGCAGCTCGCCACGCACCGTGCGGGGTTCCCGCTCGCCCTCGGACGCGATGTGGACCCGCTCACCCGAGATCAGTTCATTGCAGCCGCGATGCACCACCCGCTGAGCTTCCCGCCTGGTACGCGCGAATCGTATTCGAACACCGGCTACTCCCTGCTCGCCGCGGTCATCGAGCAGGCCAGTGGCACGACCTACGACGAATACGTTGGCCATAATATCCTCGCACCCCTCGGCTTGACCCACACAGGTCTCTTGCTCCCGCACTTCGATGTCAGGCAGCTCGCGCACGGCTATGCCGATGACGGCGACCGCGGAACGATGCTCGATCGGCCGCACGCGGCCGACGGGCCCTATTGGAATCTGCGAGGCAATGGCGGCATGCTGTCCACGCTCGACGACATGCATGCTTTCTATGGCGCGCTATTCGGGACCGCCAAGCTGCTGAAACCGGCGACGCGGCGTCTGAGCTTCGACCCTGACGCACCGGTCGCACTCGCTGGCTCTGACCGTGTCAGCTCGTTCCTCTACGAACGACTGCCCATGCTACACGTCGAGCTGATCGTCGCGTCGAATGACTCCCGGTGGCCCGCGCAGCGGGTCCGACAGGCTATTCGCGAGGTGCTCGGCCTCCCATCGACCGATGGCGGGCCGCCACTGGCATCAGGGCCCACGACTCCCGCCCGTCCGCCGTCGCCACCGATCGCGGCAATGGTCACCGAATTCATCGGCGCGATCAACACGGCCGACTCCGCGACGGTGCGCGCATTCGTCGCAGCCCACTTCACGAGCTCGGCCGGCGCTCCGACGCTGGACGAACGCGTGAAACGCCTGGTCGCCATCCATGGAAACCTCGGTACGCTCACGATAGTCAGCTTGGACCAGGCCGACCCGGGCGTCGTGACCCTGTCGATCACCGCGGCCTCGGGCGACCCAGCGACAATGAAGGTGCGCCTCAACGGTAGTGACCCATCCAAGATTGACGGCATTCAGATGGTCGTTGGCGGCTAGCCGCGCGAGACCACTCCGACCGGGGACCACGGAGCTCACGAGGCAGCCGTGGATCTGCGCAGATTCGCCGGAGTGCAGCGCTACTTCACGCTGTACCCGTCCGCCTTGAGCTCGTCCGCCGTCATGGTGATCACGTCGATGTGCAGCCTGATCGGCTTGAAGGGCTTGTTCGTAGAGTCTTTGGGCACCGACACGATCGCTTCGACGACGTCCATGCCCTTGAAGACTTGCCCGTACACCGTGTAGTGGTTGTCGAGCTTCGGGAGGCCCTTCTTGTTCGCCACGATATAGAACTGGCAGCCGGCGGAGAGTTGTCCCGGATTGTCGTCGCGTCCGGCGCCGACGGCGCCGTATACGTGTTTCAAGCTGTCGTTGAATTCTGGCGCGAGTAGGTACGGCGATCCGCTGAAGCCCTCCGGCGTGTCGGGGCAGCCGCCCTGCGCGACGAAATTCTTGATGACGCGATTGAAGGTGAGCGAATCCCAGTAGTGGCTGCCAGCGAGCTTGATAAAGCTCGCCTTGTGGAGCGGCGTCTGGTCGTCGAGGACGAAGAGGATCTCCCCCATATCCGTCCGGATCCGACCGACCTGATATGTCTTTCCTGCCCGCGCGACCGTGAAGCCGACCGAGACGGCGAGCAGTATGGTGAACAGAAAACGACGCATGAGGAGCGAGATATGAGGAATTTCCACCAGCGCGGTATTCACGCGCCCGGACGACGATAGGGGTCCGCAATTACGTCAAAAAGCCCAGACCTCGCAAGTCGGTCGGCTCCCATGATCCGAGACGGCGAAGGAGCACGTGCTCGCGATCCCGATTGCACGGGGTGTCGCGGCTGCATCACATTTAGGCCTCGCTGACGGTCCCGCTCCGTTCCGGGAGATGTACAGACAATGATCGCGCACTACCTCCGAGTTGAGTGTATGGCGTCCGGCCTGACGCTCGCGTTGTCGTTCCCCGTGCCCGCTCCGGCGCGCGCGACCGCCGCCAGCCCCCACGTCGCGGTCCATCTGGCCACGAGTCGCTCGGTCGTGGTCGGCAGCGCAACGGCGGCGGCGCGGTCCGACCGTGCATCGGACCGACGCCGCACACGCGTGCACGAGTCAAAACACACCCGGGTGACCGACCCACCAGACAATGTGCGCGCGCATTATCGAAAGCATGAGTACCAGATCCCCATGCGGGACGGCGTCCTGCTGTTCACCGCGGTGTACACGCCCCTCGATACGACGAGCACGTATCCGATCCTCCTGTCACGGACTCCCTACGGCGTCGGACCCTACGGCCCGAACGCGTACCCCGAGGTGCTCCGGCCGGGACACGACTTCGAGCGCTCGGGCTACATCTTCGTGTACCAGGACGTGCGCGGCCGGTTCAAGTCGGGCGGCACGTTCGTGCAGATGACGCCGCACAAGGACGTCAAGCACGGCACGCGCGACGTCGATGAGAGCACCGATACCTACGACACCATCGACTGGCTGATCCGGACGATCCCGCGAAACAACGGCCGCGCCGGACTCTGGGGGATCTCCTATGTCGGCTTCTACGCGGCGGCCGGCACGATCGACGCCCACCCCGCGCTCAAGGCGGTCTCGCCACAGGCCCCGCAAGCCGATTGGTTCGTCGGTGACGACGTCCACCACAACGGCGCGTTCCTCCTGACCAGCGCCTTCAACTGGATGGCCATGTGCGGCCGACGGGACTCGACCGCCGGGATGGGGTGCGGCGAGCCCTTCGACTTCGGCACGCCCGATGGCTACAACTTCTACCTTGCACTCGGCGCCCTCTCCAACATCGACGCCAAATACTTCCACGGCACCGTACCCGGCTGGACGGAGCTCATGGACCACGGGACGTACGACTCGCTCTGGCAGTCGCGTGACATACTCCCCCACCTGCGGGACATCCGGCCCGCAGTCCTGAGCGTCGGCGGCTGGTACGACGCCAACAATCTCTATGGCGCACTACACGTGTACGAGAGTATCAGGCGACAGAGCCCCACCACCTCCGCACGACTGGTGTTGGGTCCGTGGTGGCACGGACAATGGTCGATCGACCCCGGCGACTCGATCAACTCGTTGCGCTTCGGCGCGCATACCGGGACGTTCTTCCGCACCACGATCCAGTTCCCGTTCTTCGAGTACTACCTCAAAGGTCGAGGTCCGTCGAAGTTGGCATCGGTGTACGCGTTCGAGACGGGCGCCAACAGATGGCGGATGTTCGGTGCGTGGCCGCCGGCTACCCAGCGCCGATCGCTGTACTTGAGGGCGGGTGGTACAATATCGCTCGACGCCCCATCGGATACATCGTCGGCCGCGTTCGACGAATACGTGAGCGATCCGGCCCACCCGGTGCCCTACGTGCCGGCGCTGAGCACGGACATGGATCCCGACTACATGTCGCAGGACCAGCGGTTCGCGGCCAATCGACCCGATGTGCTAGTCTACGAAAGTGCGCCCTTGGATTCGGATGTGACGATCGCTGGGCCCATCACGCCGGATCTCGTCGTCTCGACGACCGGGACGGATGCCGACTGGGTCGTGAAGCTCATCGATGTCCACCCGGAGCTGTCGCCGGGCGAGCAATGGGCTGGAGCCAAGACCGAGACGGCAATGGATGCCAAACGCGCGCACCTGCTGTACTACGCCGAACAGGCGAGTCCAATGCGCGGCTTCGAGGAGTTGGTACGCGGAGACGTCATGCGCGGCAAGTTCCGGGAGGGCCTCGATCGGCCGATGCCGTTCACGCCTGGTGCCCTGACACACGTGCGGTTCGAGACGCTCGATGTGTTCCACACGTTCAAGCGCGGGCATCGCATCATGATCCAGATCCAGAGCACGTGGTTCCCGCTCGTGGACCGCAATCCGCAGCGGTTCGAGGACATCTATCACGCGGCCGACGGAGATTTCCAGAAAGCGACGCAGCGCGTGTATCGATCGGCAACGCAGAGCTCGGCGGTCGTCGTCGGGGTGCTGCCCACCGCCGCGCCCGACAGCCGACCCCGCTAGTTCACCTGGGAGTCACCCTCGGCGCGGCTCCCTGTTGCGGGGCGTCACCCCGGTCAGACCGGTAGCTCGAGACATTCGACCGTCCGCCCGTCCGGGTCGCACGCGTAGATGGCTCGGATGCCATCCCAGGCCGACCCCGGCTCGTTGATCGTGACCGGTCGCGACGTCGGAACGACGCCGTGCTTGGTGAGACGGTCGTACGCCGCGTCAACATCTTCGACCAAGAACGCGATGTGCGTATGGCCCGGCTGGTTCCTCTGCTGGGTCAACGGGACCCCCGGCGGTGTCACATACTGAATGAGCTCCAGGATGCCGCCGTCCCGTAGTTGAAGATCCGCTGTGACGATATGGGCACCGGATACGCCGGTCAACGTATCGACTTCAACTCCACGACTCTCTGACTTCTCGCGCATCGAACATCCGAGAATCGCACGATAGAACTCGATCGACACCTCGAGATCCGCGACCGTGAGGCCGACATGGTGCAGTATGCTCATAGCGTCACCTGCTCCGCTCGCGGTTCATCCCGGCCGAGTATCTCCGCGACTGTCTCATGGCGCTTGACGAGGCGCGCCCGGTTCCCGCTCACCAACACCGTACCCGGTCGCCCCAACACGTTGAAATTCGACGCCGCCGCATCCTGGTACGCGCCCGTGTCGAGAAACGCGACGATATCCCCCCTCTCGACCCGCGGGGCGGGCAGGTCCCGCGCAATCAAGTCGAAGGTGCACGAGATCCCCACGATGTGCACCGGCGTGACCGCCGGCGAATTCGCTCGCGACGCGAACACGGGCTGAAAATAGGCATGCTCGAGCATCAGATCCGGCATGAACATCTCGGTCGTATCCACCTCCACCCAGCTGCTCGAGACGGGACGCGCCTGTGTCTTGACGTGAGAGACACGACTGAGATGCAGCCCCGCGTCCGCAAAGAGACTCCGGCCCGGTTCGAGTTGTAAGACGATTCCCTCGGGGTTGACGCCGCCGTCCACGAGAGCCGACCGGAGACCAGTCGTCACGGCCTCGGCGTAGCGGCCAATGGCCTGTGCGGGACGCCGGTCAGGATGCGTCGGGTCCCGCGGTGCCGGGAACCCGCCACCGATATCCAGTTCCTTCGGTCGCCATGGCGCCCACGCTTCGCACAGGCTCGCCACCGCCTCCCCAAAGCCCCCGGCCATCTTGGCCCACACAGTCGGATCCGCGCTGTGCCGGCCGAGGTGCGTCATGAGGCCCGTGAGCTCGATGCGTTCGTGTGACAGCGCGTGGCGCCCGATCGCCCGCGCCGCGGTTGGCTCGATCCCCGGTTTGTAGAGCTGCGCGGCGTCCCGAATCGCCATATCTGGGAAGAAATCCGACGGCTCCGTGAGAGCGCTGTGGTCCGGACGGATACGCAGCCGGATCCTGGCGGTCTTGTGAAGCTCAGTCGTGATCCGGAGTAGTGAGTCCAGCTCGTACGCACTGTCGATCGTGATACTCGCGCCAGCCGATACGGCGGCTCGTAGCAGCTGGGCACTCTTCGCGGAGCCATTGACGGAGATGCGATCGGCCGGGACACCGGCCTGCAGCGCCACATGGAGCTCGTTGCTGCCGAACACATCACATCCGACACCTTCTGCATTCAGTAGCTCGCGAATCGCAAGAACGTAGTTCGCCTTCAGCGACGGGAGGAGCTCCACGCCGCCGCACGCCCAGTGCCGTTCGAACGCCGTTTGCAGCGAATGGCAATTGGCGCGCAGTTGCGCTTCGGACACCACATAGACGGGTGTCCCGAATCGGTCCGCGAGCGCCACGGTATCGCAGTCTTCGACCCACAGATGGCCACCAACGATGCGAAGGCAGCCGCCCAGGGTCTGGTGGCCGCTCGTATCCTCACCATCAGGGGTCGAGTGCATGATCGTGGTAGTCCGGGAATCCGGCGGTGGCGGTGAATGCGACGAGCGGCTACGACCGAGTCCTGATTTCAGCCGCCCGCAGATGCCAAGCATAAACGATCGAATAGCAAAGGGTGGCCAGCGTGGCGGCCCCGCCCGCAACGAGCAGCACCGCCCAGTAGCCGCGCCCGACAGTCAGCGCGAGACCACCCGCAGCCGGTCCGACCGCGAGCGCGACACCCTGTGCGGCGGGGACCAGCGCGGCGGCACGTCCCGTGGGATCGACGATGGCGAGGGTGCCGAGCTGAAAGATATCGATGACGTTCCAGCACACCTGCAGGACACCGAGCGTCACGACGTACATGAGGGGATTGGCCCCGACGCTGTGAATCAACAGAGTGACCGACAGCAGGCCAAGCGCGGCGAGCAGCGGTCGCGACTGACCCACGCTCCGACTGAGGCGAAAGGCCGCGAAGCAGCCGACGGTGCTGAACAGCACACTGGCCGTGAGCAGGTTGTGCACGACCGTCGCCGAGATGCCGAACGTGATCCCCATCCGCTCGGCGTACGCCCAATAGCTCCCGATCGCGACATAGACGAGAGCGACCGCGCCAAGGCAAAGCGCCGACATGATCGCCGTGGCGGCGGTGCGCGTGTGCACGGGAGCTTGTGATCCTGACCGAGCGGTCTCACGAGGCGGGTCCCGCCCAGGCAGTCGGGGCACGACAATGAGCGTTGCGGCCATCACCGCGGCGATCGTGACGAACAGGCCGCCAGGCCCCCAGGACGTGTCGATCGCGGGAAAGACTGCGAGGACGACGGCGTTCGCGACGACCTGTGCGAAGATCAGGATGGAGAACCCGCGAGCCGTGTCCGGTGCGCGGGACAGGAGTGTCAGCGATGAAGCGTATGCCACGCCGGATGCCAGGCCGGCCCCGAACCGCAGGGCGCTCAAGACGCCGAGGGTATGGAACCAGACGCAGAGCACGTTCATGACGCAGCAGAGGACGATCGCCGACGCCACGTACCGTCTCCAGTGGACTCTGCTCGCCCAGGCGGACGTCGCGACGGATCCGACGAACAGCCCCGCGAGGTCGATCGACGTGATATAGCCCGCGTAGGCGGCGCTATAGCCCCAATGATCCTCGAGGGCGCCGACGATGAGCGGCATGCCGAGGATTGTCGCCACACTGCCGATAGCCAGGGCGATGATTGCCCACAGCTCCCAGCCGCCCCGTTGTACGCCGGTATTCGCCATTATTGTGGCGGAACATACATTAGGGCGGCGGACCCTGGCTGTCGGACCACCACATCAATCCTTGCCCCTCCGCAACTCATGGCGCATCGCTCGCGTATTCGTCGATCACTGCCCTGGCTGGCGGCGGTCTGCATATCGACCGGGACGCCGCTCACGGCGCAGGGCCAAGTCTCGACCGAGTGGCCGATCCACTCCATGGCGCGGCCCAAGGCGCCGGTGGTTGACCCCGGACCGTCCCACGATCCGGTCCCACCGCCCGCCGACGCCATCGTGCTCTTCAACGGCCATGATCTCTCCGACTGGCGCAACGCCGACTCGAGCGGTGCGCCGGCCCGGTGGAAGGTCGAATTGGGCTACATGGAGGTGGTGAGCGGCACCGGCAACATCGCCACGGCGCGCGCGTTCGGCGACGCACAGGTGCACGTGGAATGGGAGACCCCCACGCCCCCGACCGGTGAGGGGCAGGAACGGGGCAACAGCGGCGTCTTCCTGATGGGGAAGTACGAGATCCAGGTGTTGGACTCGTACGACAATCCGACCTACGCGGATGGGCAGGCCGCCGCGATGTTTGGTCAGTATCCACCACTCGTCAACGCGAGCCGGCCGCCAGGACAGTGGCAGACATACGACATCATCTGGCACGGTCCGCGGTGGGGAAAGTCGGGCGAATTGGCCAGCCCCGCCCGCATCACCGTGTTCCACAACGGCGTCCTGGTGCAAGACAACGTGACGCTCACCGGACCGACGGCGTACAGGCACCGGCCGCCATACACGCACGACCCCGACCAGCTCCCCCTCGTACTCCAGGACCATCATAGCCCGGTCCGCTTTCGCGACCTTTGGATTCGACCGCTGAAGGACTGACCGTGTACTGGGTTGGTCCCCTCCCCCGACGCCGGTCCGGCTCGTGCCGTCCCCGGGTGCGGTCCCGCGTCTCGTGCCCTCACCGGTAGGACACGCGATGCGACTCCAGCCGCGACGAAAGGTCTATGACGTCGCGATCATTGGCTCAGGGGCGGGCGGCGGGATGGCGGCGTACATGCTCACACAAGCGGGCGCCGATGTCGTGCTGATCGAGGCTGGCCGACCGTGGAGCGCCGCCGCGGACGGCGCCATGCTCACATGGTCGTACGAATCACCACGACGCGGGGCGCCCACCCCCAGCCGACCGTTCGGCGAGTTCGACGGGTGTATCGGTGGCTGGACGATCGAGGGCGAGCCATACACCGTCGCGCCGGGCGACAGCTTCCGCTGGTGGCGGGCCCGCATGCTCGGCGGACGCACCAACCACTGGGGCCGCATCTCGCTGCGATTGGGGCCCGATGACTTTCGGGGCAAGACACTCGACGGCTTGGGCGATGACTGGCCGATCGGATACGATGACCTCGAGCCGTACTACGACGCGATCGACCGACTGATCGGGGTGTTCGGCACTCGAGAGGGGTTGCCCAACGATCCCGACGGCATCTTTCTCCCCGCGCCGCGGCCGCGCTGCTTCGAGCTGTTGATCAAGCAGGCCTGTGATACACTTGGCGTCCGCTGCATCCCGTCCCGGCTTTCGGTCCTGACGCAGGCGCTGAACGGTCGACCCGCCTGTCATTACTGCGGTCAGTGCGGGCGCGGGTGCAAGACGAGCTCGAACTTCTCGAGCACCGATGTGCTCATCGGGCCCGCGCGCCTCACCAATCGACTCACGCTGCTCACGAACGCCATGGCGCGGGAGGTGACGACCGACGAGGCGGGACTCGTGACCGGGGTGTCGTACATCGACAAACACACCGGTACCGACGAACACGTACGCGCCCGCGTCGTGGTCGTCGCCGCCAGTGCGTGTGAATCGGCTCGACTGCTCCTCAACTCGAAATCGCCGCGGTTTCCCAGCGGCCTCGCCAACACGAGCGGCGTGGTCGGCAAATACCTCACCGACACGACCGGCACCGATGTCGTTGGGACCGTGCCCCGACTGGCCGATCACGTGCTCCACAACGAGGATGGCGTCGGCGGCACGCACATCTACATGCCGTGGTGGGTCAATAACCGCACGCTCGATTTCCCTCGCGGTTACCATATCGAGCCCTGGGGTGGCCTGAACCAACCCGTATACGGATCCATGCACGGCATCGAGGACTTCCCGTCGGGCGGCGGCTACGGGACAGCGCTCAAGAACGACTATCGCCGGTACTATGGGACCCAGATCGGATTTTCCGGGCGCGGCGCGATGGTGCCCAACGCTGACTCCTATTGCGAGCTCGATCCACAGGTCGTGGACCGTTGGGGCATCCCCGTGCTCCGTTTCCATTGGAAGTGGAGCGACCACGAGTACCTGCAGGTCAAGCACATGCAGGAGACCTGTCGCGCGCTCATCACGGCCATGGGTGGAAGCGTGCTGAGCCCCATGCCGCCACAAGACGAGGGCTACGGCATCGCGGCTGGCGGCCGCATCATCCACGAGCTCGGCACCACTCGCATGGGCGATGATCCCGGACGCGCCGTCGTCAACCGGTGGTGTCAGGCGCACGATGTGAAGAACCTCTTCGTGGCTGACGGCGGCCCATTCGTCTCGCAGGCCGATAAGAATCCGACCTGGACGATTCTCGCGCTGTCGATGCGCACGGCCGACCACATCGTGAGCCAACGGAAGGCCGGCGCGATATGAGCGAGCCCGTAGATCTCCCCGCCACGGAACTCACCCGCCGCGAGGCCCTGGGGCTGCTCGCCGTCCTCCCGCTCTTGGCAGCGACCGACCCTGGGAGCCTGGTTGCTCGTGCGCGGAGTCACGTCGGCCACCCATCGCCCGGATCGCCCGCCGCCGACTTGCCACGGTTTTTCACCCCCCACGAATGGCGCGTCGTGCGCCGCTTGGCTGACGACATCCTTCCGCGCGATGCGCGCTCCGGCAGTGCGACGGACGTCGGTGTTCCAGAGTTCATCGACTTCATCATGACCGACCAGCCGGACGCGCAGGCGGCGATGCGCGGTGGCCTAGGCTGGATCGACTTGCAATCCCAATCGCGGTTCGCCACGCCTTTCGCGGATTGCACGGACGCCCAGCGCTCGGCCCTCCTCGACGACATCGCGTGGCCCGCGCGCGCGCGGCCCGAGATGAGTCAAGGTGTGGAGTTCTTCACCGCGTTTCGCGATCTCACGGCCTCGGGCTTCTGGACAAGCAAGATAGGGATGGCCGATCTTCACTACATGGGTAACACGGTCGTACACGAGTGGCGGGGGTGCCCGCCCGAGGCGTTGGCCAAACTCGGCGTGAGTTACTGAATGGCGCGGCGCACGGTGACAAATGTCGATGCTCCGCCCCCCAGCGCGAAGCGCCTCGGCATCGGCATCATCGGCAGCGGCTTCAACGCGCAGTTCCACCTCCGCGCGTTCGTCGGTGTGCGGGACGCCGATGTGCGCGGCGTATGGAGCCCCACGGCCAAGCACGCCACCGAGGCGGCGCAGCTCGCCCGTCAGTTGGACGTCGGTCCCGCCAAGCCGTTCCGCTCGATCGCCGCGATGGTCGCCGATCCGGGCATCGACGCGATCTGGCTCTGTGGACCCAACTTCGCCCGGGTGGAAAACGTCGAGGAGATCGTCGATACGATCAGCCGCGGCCGAGGCAGCCTCGCCGGGATCGCCTGCGAGAAACCACTCGGTCGCACGGTCGCGGAAGCGATGGGCATTACTACCCTGGTCAAGCGGTGTGGATTAAACCACGGGTATCTGGAAAACCAGGTATTCGCGCCGCAGGTCGAGCACGGACGAGATCTCCTCTGGGCGCGCGGCGCGAAGCTGACGGGCCGACCGTTTCTCGCACGGGCCGCCGAGGAACACAGCGGGCCGCACCGCCCCTGGTTCTGGCACGGGCGGCTCCAGGGCGGGGGTGTCCTCAACGACATGATGTGCCACTCGGCCCTGCTCGTGCGGCACCTGCTCACCGAGCCTGGCGCCGGGCGTGAGTCGCTGCGTCCGCATCGGGTGACGGCACACATCGCCAGCCTGAAATGGTCCCGGCCCGAATACGTGGCTCGCCTCAAGCGCGAAATGGGCCCAGCGGTCGATTACGCGGTCGCGCCGACCGAGGACTTCGCGAGCATGACGGTCGAGTTCGAGGGCGACGACGGTCGGCGCGTGATCGGCGAGGCGACGACGTCGTGGAGCTACGTCGGGGCAGGTTTGCGGCTGTCCGCCGAAGTGTTGGGGCCGGAATACTCGATGTCGTGGAACACCCTCGACAGTGGTCTCGAGCTGTTCTTCAGCCGGCGGGTCAAGGGCAAGGCAGGTGAGGACTTGGTTGAGAAGCAAAACGCCGAGGTGGGCCTCATGCCGGTGGTGGCCAACGAGGCGGCGGCGTACGGCTACGAAGCCGAGAACCGCCATTTCGTGCGGGCATTTCTGCGCGGGGAGCCGGGAGCCTTCACCTTCGACGACGGCGTCGAGGTGGTGAAGCTGCTCATGGCGGCGTATATGAGCGCCGAGCAAGGGAAGACGCTGGCGTTTCCACCGCGCGGGCTGGCGAAGTTCGTGCCCCAGGTGGCGACCGGCGAGTGGAAGGGCTAGCGATCGCTGGCCGTCCCTCACATGCCACTCCTGATTCGGCGCGCCCGTCTGCCGCTCCTGCCTTAAGGCCCCTCAATGCCACCACGCTGGCCGCGAATGCTGTTCATAGGCGAACCGTTGAAGGAATACATTGCCACGACCGAACCGGATGGCACTCTCTCGAATCAGTCTTTCACAGGCTTTGCCGGCGATGTGGCGCCAAACATGGCGTCGTATACTCAGGTCGTGGCCGCCCAGTTTGGGATCCCCTGTACAATAGATGTGCTGACGGCAGTGGGCCCCGAAGGCGATGGGCAAAGCGATGACATCGTGGCGGATTTCAAAGCGCGCTCCCTCAACATCCACCCCTACACGAAGCGACTTGCGGGCAAAGAGCTAGGGATCGTGATCAACCTCAAGAACACGGACGGCTCGCAATCGCAGGAAAAGGTACGACTGGACCGCTCGAATTCTGCGTTTCGGGACCTGTTGAATGACGCGACGCATCAGGATCTCGCGACAATGGCCGACGGCTACACCCATGTCGTCGTGTCCAGCACCTCGCTGGCGTGCGTGTTGGATCGTGCCAAACTGATCACGTTGCTACGGGAGGCGCGGACGAATGACCCGCCACCGCGCATCGTCGTGAGTACCAACCTTCGGTCGCCGAATTGGCAGATGCCGGATCGAGAGCATCCCGGCGGCCTCTCTCCGCACGATCATGCGTGGAGGCAAAAAGCTCAACACTGGCTCGACGCTGTCATTCAGTTAGCGGATGTCGTCTTTGCCAACTTTACGGATGAACGGAGTCTCCGTGGTTGCGAGACCCCCGAAGAGGTCGGGCAGGTCCTTCGTCGCTTGAATGAAAAAGCCGAAATCCTCATTACGAATGACGCGGACCCCGTTCTTGCCATCTATGATGATGGCGAACGTCAACGTTGTGTACGTGTGAGCGTTCACCCCGCCGAGCAGGTCATCGATACGGTCGGAGCGGGTGATGCGTTCGCAGGCACATACGTGGCGGCGAGAATGGCCGGTCGTGATTGGCTGGCCGCGGTGGAATGCGCGTTGGCCATTGCATCCCAAGTGGTCGGTTTCGATGGAGCGGTTCCTCGGAACGGCAGATCGCTGGTATTCGACCCACGAGTGTTGGGCGCACCAACGGTTCCGTACCCCCTATGACAGGCTCGCGCGCTCGGTCAAAGACCTCGCTGGTTGGGACATCGACGAGAGGGCTTGGGTATCCACGATGAGATCGTTTCAAGAATGCACGGCGGCCATGCCATTGATTGCCGTCCTACGGGGTCTGCCGAAACAGGACGCGCCGGCTGTTGCCCGGACGGTGCTCGACGCAGGCTTTACCGTGCTCGAAGTGACGGTGCGAGCAAAGTCCGATGGCTTCGCGTCGCTGAACCCGGACGCGTTGCGGTGCCTGGAGCTGCTCATCGCGACGCATGGCGCACAGGCACACATTGCGGCCGGGACGGTGAAGGACGCCGCGGATATCGACGTATTGAGGAGCCTTGGGATCGAAGTCGCACTTGCGCCGAACTTCAATGCGGATGTCGTGGCAGCGGCCCGGAGGGCAGGAATGGCCTTCATACCGGGTGTCGAGACGCTGTCGGAAGCGGATGCCGCATTCCGGGCCGGAGCGAGCGGGATCAAGGTCTTCCCCTGCGTCGTCAAGAACCCAGACGGCGGCACGCCGGTGTACCGACATTCACCAGGCTACATCCGGACGCTTACCGAATTCATGCCCGGTCCGATCTATCCCAGTGGAGGGATCGACTGGGCAAGTGCTCCAGCGTACATGTCTGCGGGCGCCGCAGCCATCAACATTGGTGGTGAGCTCTATAAACCCGGACGCTCGCTCACTGATATTGCCGATCGCGCCAGGAAGCTGACCGCCGCGATGGCGTCGTATGCCCCATAGCGAGTCCGTCGCCGCGGTCATCTCGCCGTCCCGCGGCCGTCAGTGGACGAGTTCCGGCGGCGGGCTCGTCGCCGTCGGCCGAAACAACACCGCAAAGACGAGCAGCACCACCAGCGCGAACGCGGCCGGCACGATCCAGATCGCGCGCCACTGGTGGCCCGTGGTGGTGGTGTACGCCTGCACGACCCGACCCGACAGCCAAGATCCGACCAACAACCCTGCGCCCAGCGTGATGAAGGCGAGCAAGCCCTGCGCGGCAGCGCGGATGCGCACGCTCGCCTGCTGGTCCACGTAGATCTGGCCCGTGACGAAGAAGAAGTCGTAGCAGACGCCGTGCAGGAGGATGCCGGCGTAGAGCATCCACGCGAGGCTGCCCGTATTCCCAGCGGCAAAGAAGAGATAGCGCAGCGTCCAGGCGGCCATCCCGACGAGCAGGATGCGTTTGACTCCGACTCGGACGAGGAACCACGGGAGCAGGATCATAAACCCCAGCTCCGACGCTTGTCCCAATGTCATCTTGCTCGCGGGCTCGGCCAATCCGATCTCGTTCAGGTACAGGTTCGTGAAGGCGTAGTAGAATTGCAGCGGAATGCAGAGCAGAAACGATCCGATCATGAACATGGTGAAAGACCGGTCGCGGAACAGCGAGAGGGCGTCGAGTCCGATCACATCGCGAGCGCGGAGTGGCTGGCCGGCAGCGTGGGGCGGCGTGTGCGGCAGCGCCAGCGAGAACAACCCGAGGGCGACCGACGCACCGGCCGCGAGACGCAGCGGTACCGCCGTGGACTCGAGCCCGAGTCGGCCCACGATGAGTCCCGCCACGATCCACCCGATGGTCCCCAGCACCCGTACTTGGGGAAACTCGCGTGATGGGTTCCGCAGATGGTCGAACGACAGGGAGTTGCTGAGTGCCAGCGTCGGCATGAAGCAGAGCGCATAGCCGATCAGCACCGGGTAGAAGACGCCAAAGGAATCGGCGCGTGAGGCCATGTACAAGAGCACGGCGCCACCCAAGTGCAACGCCGCGAGCACCCGCTGAGTGGCGAAGAATCGGTCGGCGACCATGCCCACGAAAAAAGGCGAGATCATCGCCGCGATCGCGGTCGCGCCGTAGGCGAGGCCGATCTCCGTGCCCGAGAACTTGAGCGCCTGACCGAGGTAGGTGCCCATGGTGACGTACCATGCGCCCCAGACGAAATATTCCAGGAACATCAGCGTCGAGAGCTTGACGCGCACGACGTTCATCACGGCTGTTGTGACCCGGCGTAGGCGGCCGCCGCGATCATATCGGCGAGTGAGAGCGTGGCCGCGACGTCGCGCATCGGCACGCTGGCGGGCGTCGAACGCGCCCCGGTCTTGAACGCCAGCAACTGCCGTACGATGTATGACGGAAAGCGGCCGGCGAGCGGCGGGATGAGCCCGACCCCTCGCAACTGCGGACCATGACAGCTCGCACAGGGCGGAGCACCGCCCGGCGACCCTGTCGTCGCGAGCGCGCGCCCGCGCGCGAGGCTGCTCGGCGGCACATACGCGATATACGTGAGTGCCGCGTCCCGTGCGTCGTGGCGTGCGGGGTCCTCCGGCATCTCAATGAGTCGCTCTCCGAGCGGCTCGACTGCGCCGCCAGGCGCTGGAAAGTACAAACCCGTTTGAGGGATCGGCCGCGGAATCTCGGTTGTTTCGACCACTCGAGAGCGGCGACTGGGTTGGAGGCGCGAGTAGTAGCGCGCCACGGCGTCCAGCTCCGAGGCGGTCACGCTATCGGCGATCTTCTGCATATAGTCCATCGGCCCATACGGCTCGTGGGCGCTCTTCCGAGCGCGCGACCGCATGTCGGTGATCTGCTCGACGATGTATGCGGCCGGGAGGCCGGCAAGCGTGGCATTCTCGGGGCGGCCCGCGCCGTCGGGGAGATGGCAGGACCCACACGCCATCACGATGGGCCTCCGGCCAGTCGCAACGGCGGTCGGCATCGCGGGGTGCGTCTCAGGGTGCCAATCGACAGCCTCGAACAGATCATCGACTTGTTGCTGAGTGAACGCTGCCCTGCTGTCCGGCACGTGGAGCAGTATGCCGCTATCGCCCACACTCGCTGGCGCGGGCCCCGCCGGCTGCACGCGCCGCGGAAAGGCCCACGCCGGCGCTTCGAACGGCACGTCGAACGGTGCGCCCGACGCCTGAGTGGTGGGAGACGGCGTCTGGGCGAGTAGCTCGACCGACGACCCTGTGATCGCGACTCCGCCGCAGGTGAGCGCGACGCATGCCGCGAGCATTCGGGTGATGACGGGCTGCATTGGGCGCATGGGCGGGCGGTTTCGGCCTGTTGGGTTCCAGCCAATTGCGCCTCGCTCGGCGCCGCTGTCAAGCCGATCTCGCCACCGGTGATCGCCAGCGCCTCCGGGTCGCGCGTGTTGTCGCGCCTCATATATTCGAGGCGGCGCGCAACCGGCAGATTTGACCCACTAAATGGACTCGACATGTACCTGAGTGATCTGGCACCCACGCGTTTGACCACGATCCGCCGCCGCATTGGGCGCTGGGCATCGAGGGCGGCCGGCTGGCCCCTCGGGGTGGCGATCGGTGTCACGGTCATGGGCGCCGCGACGGCCGCGGCGCAGCGGCCGATTCGCCACGTCGTGATGGCGGACGACGGGCACCCGCTTACGGTATGGGAGAAGCGCCCACCCGCACCACGCCGGACGATCGTGCTCCTCCACGGCCGGACGTGGAGTGCCCTGCCGGACTTCGACCTGCAAGTGCCCGGTCATCCGGTATCGCTGATGGACGCGCTCGTCGCGCACGGGTACGCGGTATATGCCCTGGACGCCCGTGGTTACGGGGACACGCCGCGCGATTCCTCCGGGTGGGACACGCCGGATCGGGCCGCGGCCGATGTGATCACGGTCTGCCGGTGGGTCACCGCCAAGTCGGGCGTCGCTGGTCAGCCCGTGCTGTTCGGCTGGTCGTACGGCTCCGTGACCGCACAGCTCGCGGCACAACGCGCGCCAGACGCTGTCGCCGCACTCGTCCTGTTCGGCCACTTCTCGTTTCCGCCGTCCATACCGCCCGACACGATGACCGGTCCCCCGCCCCGCGCCCCGACGACTGCAGCGGCGGCCGGCGAGGACTTCATCACGCCGGCGGCCACCGATCCCGCAGTCGTCGATGCCTATGTCCGCGCCGCGCTCGCCGCGCAGCCGATCAAGCCCGACTGGCGCCACACGGATCAGTTCAACGCCCTCGATCCGGCCGCCGTGCGCGTACCAACGCTCGAGATCATGGGTGAGCGAGACCCCGTCTCGAACCGGGTCCCCGGCGGAGAGGCCGCGTTCTTCGGCCGGCTGGCGACGCCGGATCGAGAATTCGTCATGCTCCCGGGCGTGGACCACGCGGCGTTTCTGGAAGCGCAGCACGCGCGGTTTGTCGAGGCGTTAGTTGACTTTCTCGCGCGACCGCGCTGACCCTTCGTCGGGTTCGGTTGCGCTCGGGGGCGGTTCAGCCGGGATTCTCACGGACTTGAACGGGTCACCCGTGCTCGCAGCGGTCAGCGGCGGCAACACGGCCGCAATCGTGGATCTGCAGAGCCTCACCGTGACGGGTGAGATGGCTCCCTCGCGAGAGCCGGACGGCATGGCCTGGGTCGTGCAGACATAAGGCGCCACGCGTTGACCTTCCGCGCCCACACACAGGGAGTGAATGGATGACTGATCTGCGTGGCGACGATCGACGGGACAGTCCGCGATGCGCATCCGCCAGACGGGCGACGCGTGCTGCTCTCGTCAGCATGCTGCTCATACCGCACGGGAACATGCAGGGCCAAACGGCGGCTCGGCCACGCGCACGCGATGTCGGTGTGATCATCGGTGTGTTTGATCCCGGTCGCTTCAATGCCATCACAGACGTTGCCGGCGTTCGTGTGGGACAGACGACGGTCAATGCTGGCGACACGATCCATACGGGTGTCACCGCTATTCTCCCGCATGGCGGTAACGTCTTCCAGGACAGAGTTCCGGCTGCGTTGTTCGTGCTGAACGGCTTCGGGAAGTTGATCGGCAGTACGGAGCTCGACGAGCATGGCGAGTTGGAGACACCGATTCTGCTCACCTGCACGCTCTGCGTGTGGAAAGCGGCGGACGCAATGACGGCGTATTTGCTCGAGCAGCCTGACATGCAGAATGTCCGGTCCATCAATCCTGTCGTCGGCGAAACCAATGACGGCGGCCTGAGCGACATTCGCGCTCGGCCGATCACCGATGCCCAGGTGCGGTCGGCCCTCCAAACTGCCGATGGGGGCGCCGTGCAGGAGGGATCCGTGGGGGCGGGCGCCGGCACGGAAGCACTCGGATGGAAGGGCGGGATCGGCACAAGCTCCCGACGGCTGCCAGCGGCAGACGGGCACTACACGGTCGGCGTCCTGGTGCAGTCGAACTACGGTGGTATCCTGACGATCAATGGCGCTCCCGTCGCCCGCGAGATGGGTATGAACCCGTTCAGCACGGTGCTTACGCATGAGCGAGGACGGCCCGGTGGGGGATCATGTATGATCGTCGTTGCGACCGATGCGCCGTTGTCATCGCGGGATCTCGAACGCGTCGCGAAGCGCGCCGCCCTCGCCCTCGCGCGCACCGGATCGTCAGCAAGTCCGGGATCGGGGGACTACGTGCTCGCGTTCTCGACCGCAGAGTCCGTGCGCCGCCGACGCTCCGCAATGGTACCGATGGCTCCATATTCCCTGCAGGAGCTCAACCACGACGACCTGGCGCCGCTCTTCGAGGCGACAGTGGAGGCGACCGAGGAGGCGCTTGTCAATTCTTTGTTTCGTGCGACAACAGTCACCTACCGTGGCCGTACCGTGGAAGCGATCCCCATCGATCGGACCTTGGCGATCTTGACGAAATACCACGCCTTGCACTGGGATCGTGAATTCGCTCCCAAAGGGCCCTAACTTGATCCACGCCGATTCCCCTCGCGCCCCTGGGCCCGTGACTATGGGGCACCACACCTGGTCCAGCCACCCCTCCAAAGAGACCTCATGACCAAGCGTAACCTGCACGAGCTCATGACTGATGTGCACAACGAGTTGCTCGCGGCGGGGTCCGCGGACGCCGCGACCCGGGATCGCCTGCAACACCTCGCCGACGACATTCGTGCAACTGTTGAGAGGGCCTCGAAGTTGCCCGCCGCCGATGAGTATCGGGGTCTCCGGGACCGGCTGGCACAGGCCGCAGTTGGGTTCGAGGTATCACACCCGAAGGTGACGTCAACGCTCGAAAACCTGATTGATACGCTGGGCGAGCACAACCTCTGACAGGCGCGTGACCGGTGCGTGACAGGTGCGTGACAGGCGCGGCGCGAGTACCGCCTGCTCTACTGCAATTGGTGGTGAAAGGTCGCCGGGTCGCCCGCACCGACGCGCGCGCCGGACAGCGGCACACCGTACTCGGACGGGTCCATCGTCAAGCTGGCCGCGGTCCCATCGTGTACCGCAATCGTCATTCGGCTCTGCGGTTTCGAGCGCATCGCGAAGCGGCCGTCGTCTTGCTTGAGCAGTCGCTCTGGACTCTCCCCGAGGGGCTGGATCATCAGGCGGCCATCTTCATCGAACACCCGAAACGTCCGGCGGTACTGCGCGAACGAATCGTGCAAGCCGGGCGTGAGCCGATCGAGCTGTAAGACAAAGGTCCCCGCGAGCTGCGTACGTTCCGCCGCGGATACGGGTTTGTCCTCCAACGCCTTCTCAGGCGCGGCGGGTATGACGGGTAGTTGGGGCAAGCCGAGCACCGTTCTCGCGAGCGCGCGGGTGATCGCGTACGCGTTCTGCCCTTCCGTGTTGGTGAGCACCACGATCGTCAGTCCGTCGGCGGGGAAATCATAGAGGCTGCCACTATAGCCGAGCAGCGAGCCGTGCTGCCCAATGCGCCGATGTCCCTCTTCCTGATTGATGCTGGTGGCGAATCCATACTGTGCGTTTGGATCTTGCGGGCTCATATGCATCGCGGCGCCTTCGGCGGTCGTCATCAGGTCGAACGTCTTGGGCTGGATCAGGGGCTTTGCTCGAATGGATTCCCACAGCTTGTAGATGTCGCCCACGCTGCTGCAGAAACGCAGGTCGGCATTGTATGCCATGTCATTCTCATTCGCCGGCACGTAACCATTCTCGAATTTGCGATATCCGTGCGACAGTCCATGTACCAGTGAGAAGTCGTCGCAATACGTCGTGCCCTTCACGCCGGCGGGACCGAGAATATTCTGCTGGACGTAGTCGGCGAACCTCTGGCCTGATACCCGTTCCACGACCGTCACGAGTAGTTGAAATCCGGAGATGGACCAATCCCATTTCGCGCCCGGCTCGTTGACCCAGTTCTTCCCGGCATAGAGCGCCATCACTTCGTCCAGCGCTTTGGGCTGCCGGCTGGTGGCTTCAATCGGATCGCCCAAGTAGTGATAGTCCACGATCCCGGAGGTGTGGTTCAGTAGTTGTCGGATCGTGACGTGATGTCCCTGCAGGGGAAACTCCGGCACATACTTGGCGATGTCATCGTCGAGCGACAGCTTGCCGCGCTCCATTAGTTGCAAGACCGCGATCCCCGTAAAAGGCAGCATCGGGCCCACGACGTGATAGACGGTTTCGTCTTTCGTCGGTGCGTCCAGTCCGAGGTCGGCGGATCCGTAGCCCTTGTGGAGCAGGATTGTGCCGCCGCGCGCGACCAGGACGGACGCGCCCACGACGCCCTCCTGCGCCATCATACGCTGAACCACGGCGTCCAGATCGACGGTCGACCCCTGGGCGCGGCAGATGGCGGTCGGGACAAACAGCAGAGCCCCAAGCACAGCCACGCATCGAACGCGCATCAAGAGTCTCCCTCATCTGAGTTGCCAACACAGCGAGCCGGCTCGCAATGCGCATTACCAGCTACGCCACGACCGCGCGTACTGGCATTCCCGCGCCCTGGCAGGCCGGCGCGCAGTCACCACACACGTCAAGGCAGACAAGATAAACGCGCGACTGGCTGCGTTCCCCACTTACCGAACGAAGGTCCTCGCACTATCGCAGGGTTGGCCTCCCGTCGGGTCTCGATCGCGACGCGGAGCCTGGCACCCATCTGCAGCTGGTCGCAAGTGCCGGAATGTGGTACCACGCGAGCAGGCGTTACCTGACCGGGCAGGTGCGGCGAGCGGCCAGCGGCACCTTGCTTCGTGACCGCTCTCGTAATCCTGACGACGCCGTGACCCAGGTTAGAGAACGCTAACGTGACAGCCGGGGGATCGGGCAGTCGAACGTAGTACCACGACGCCGCGGCCGTCTGTGCCGAGTGTGTCGCCTTTCTCGCGCCCGGATTTCTAGATGCCGTTCGTCGCTCGTTCGCGCTGGGTTCTCGTTACCGCGTGCATCGCAGTCCCAGCGGTGGCCCTCGTCTCCGCCTGCAGCACCGATAACGCCACGTCGCCAAAATCGGTCGCCAGCGCCGACACCGTCGCCATGGACCCCAATAGTGAAGTGCTCCTCGACTATTGGATCAACGTCGGCTCCGATTCCGGCTACGAAACGTCTGTCACCGGCGGCAACGGCGCATACGTCCAGATGTTCAATAGTGGTAGCGGCAGCTATGATGACTTCCGCTTGATCTTCCAATTCGCGCTTCCCACACTCGCTGGGCGCGGCGTCGTCGATAGCGCGACGATGTACGACTACGCCTGCGCGCACTCGACGCCCGTGATCGACTCGATCGTGGTGGATCACGTCAACTGGGGCGCGATATACCATGATTCCGCCACGTGGGCTGGCCAGACGCTGCAGGCCAACATCGGTACCCTCGCCCGCGACACCACCACCGGGTGGAAGTCCCTGTCGGTCACGAGCTCGATTCAAGCCGACTACGCGGCCAAACGCGTGAACAGCCAGTTCCGGGCCGAGTGGCTCTACTCGGTCATTCCGCCGAATGACACGTACATCGAGTTCGGCGGGAGCAATTGCGGCGCCGGTGGGAACGTCGGCCCGGGCTACCTCGTCATCTGGGCGCACTAGCGTCGCACACGAGCTCAGCACGCCGTTCTATCGGGTCCCCGACGCTACGTGCGAAAGAGGTAGCTCAGCTTCACGAAGAAGCTGTCGGCCTGCCGCCGCAATGCCGTGAAGTGCAGCGCGTCGGGTTCGAACGAGTCGTTTCCATAACCGAGGAACGCGACCGTCCCCGGAACCGGCTGGTACGACAGCAGAATTGACCCGGTCAGCACGTTGCTGATCACCGCCGTCGCGCGGCTGATCACGCCTGTCGTGGTGTCCTTGATGAAGATCGGCAGGTTCGACCGCGAGTCATCCCGCAGGCTGTCCTGATATGCGGCGTCGTACTGCCCGACGATTCTGATGAAGAGGGCGCGCGAGACCTGGTACTCGGCATCGATCCGGGGGATCGTCTGCGTTTCGACAGTCGTACCGTCGGTGTGGCGATGGTAGATCTGCGCGTTGTACGTCGCGTTGAAGCGCGGCTGCTGCGTCGGCTGCCACGTCAGCGCCAGCTGCGGCAATCCGACGTCGGCCGCCGACCACTCGTAGAAGTTCTCGTCCCGACCCCAGACATACACGAAGCTCGCCGCGAAATGCGCGAACTGCGGTGTCGTCACATTCAGGATGTAGTCGGTGTTGGGGATCGACTGCTGGTGGGGAAATGGGAGGTACGAGATCGAGGCGCCGCTGCCCTGGCCGAGATAGTAGGTCGAGTAGAGTGACGGATCGTAGCCGTACGACTCGAGATAGATGGCCGCGCCGACTCGCCACCCTCCATGGATCGCCGCGGTGGTGTTGAATTGCAGCCGCCGGTCTTCCGGCGCGTCGAGACTGGTCAGGTTGCGGCCGGCCCAGGTATCACTCAGTCGAATGTCGCCACCGTAGGTTTCGATGAAGCTCCCCGGCGCGTTGTACAGCGTGAGCCGGTGATCCAGTGAGACCGACCCGACGCCCACGCGAGAGATGAACCCGCTCCCGGCCACGAACTGCGGATCGATCTGGCGAAAGAAATAGTCGAACCCGAAGGTGTGTCCGGCGCGCGTGAGTCGAGCGTACCACAGCGGCCCGGCGCCCGTGCCCGTCCCCGCGCTGTCCCGCGTATCGCTGGTCGCGGCCTGCGCGGCAAACGTATAGAGATTGGCGAACGCGAACCGTGCATCGACGCTGCCCATCCGGTTGAAGGCGCCTCCCTGCTCTTTGTCCGTCAGCGCCGCACCGATCTGCGACGCCGAGCCGAGGTCGTCCCAGAGGCGCAGGATGTTGTAGACCGAATGCCCAGCCCCCGTGACCGATGAGTCCTCCTGATCCTGTGCACCGAGGTACGCGACGGTCACCCCGCCGACCTTGCCGGAGAGCTTCGCCGCCGCGATTGGGGCTTCGATCGCGCGCGTGTAGATCAAGTTGTTCGGCGTGCTGTATTGCTCGAGTCCGTCGAGGAAGAAGGGACGCTTCTCCGGGTACGAGAGCGCGTACCGGGGATCGAGCTGCAGCTTCGTCGCATCCGACTCGACTTCGGCGAAATCCGGTCGATACGTCCCGTTCAGCGTCAGGTTGTTGGTAATGCCCCAGCGGACGTTGGCGCCGAACTGCGGGCGGTCCACATCGTAACGCCACGGCGTCGGATGGGCGCTGTCGCCGTTGACCTTCTCGGTCACGAATGGATTGAAGTCGAGCACGAGCCCGCGCTCGAGGCCCGACAGGCCCTGGAGGGTACCGGACTGCGCGAGGAACGAGGCCGCCGCGATCTTCGTCGGGACCCAGCTCTGTTCGTGCCCCGAATGCTGGACCTCTCGAATGATGTTGAGCCCCCAATCCTGGGGGTCGGCCGATTGATACTTGATGCTGCGGAAGGGAATCCGGATGACCGTCTCATACCCGGTGACTGTGACGTGCCCCTTGGACTCGAACACGTATTCGGGGCTCAGATCAGTCGTCGGCCGGCCGGTCTGCGTGTTCCGGTGTTGAAGCCGCGACCGGTCCGTACCCCCTCGGTGATCGTCCCGTCCTCCTGGATCCCCAGCGGGTTGACGGCGAACACCATCGCCTGCCGCGCGTGGAGGAAGGGGCTCAGGATGATCTGGACGTTGTCGTCCGCATCGATCTTGTCCCGGTCGGCCAGCTTATAGTGCACGATCCCGTGCGGCTCGAACGCCCGAATCCCGAAATAGATCGCCTTGTGCGAGTACCACACGAACACTTCCGTCGAGTCCTCGGCCGGGAGCCCATCGATCGGCGTGTATTCCGAGAAGCCCGTGAGGAGCGCCGCCCGCTGCCACACCGGGTCGTCGAGGGTCCCATCGACGAGCGGCAGGTCGTCGAAGCGCGGGATGCGGACGGTCGCTTGGCCTTGGCGGCCGTTGTAGACGCCACGCGGTGGCGATTTGGTGCTGTCCCGCGCAACAGTGGCAGCCAACAGGAGCGAAGCGAGGATTGCCACGGACACAACCTGGCGACCTGAGCAGGACCGCGCTACCCGTATCTATTTCTGGGACGACTCGATCATCGCGGGCGATGGCGGTAGCCGCCATGACGCACCATTGAGTCTCTGTGACATGTTCGTCACGCTGGCCTTCACGGGCACGGGCACTGTTCCGTCACGACCCGGAACCAACGACCGTGCGCGACTAACGCGGTTGTCGCGCGCGGACCTTTGCGAGCATCCGAGCCCAGAGCAGTTGCCACCGCGAGGCGGGGCGCGGCAGTCGGGCGCTGCGCAGCGGCTCTTGTGCTGGGTCTCCGAAGCGCTGCAATCGTGGCAAGCTGTCCATGGCGATTGCACGCTGCGCGAGGTACTGCCCCAGAAACGACGCCTCCGCTTGTTGATCCGCGACGGTCGAATCGCCAGAACCAGCGGAGTCAGCTGCGGCTGCGACATGACCCCGGTGGAGCAGTGTATCAATTGCATCAAGCGACGCGGCGGCCCGGACCGCGTCGTCCTCGCCCATGGCGAGCGCGCGCGTCAACACCCCGAGCTCCCCGATCTCGGCCGGCGACCACTGGACGCGCCCGCGCGGCGGAAGGCTCCGATTCGGGAGTTCCGCCACGTATCCCTGCAGACGGATGGACAGATAGCGAAGCTGCCCTGCGGCTTCGCTCCACGCTCTGCGGTCGGTGGGCGAAATCACGACTGAACGGGACGCAGGGGACTCATGGCGGACTGCTCACATGGTGCGAGACACCAACAACTTACGAGAATCTATTCCGTATACTGGGACAATAGCACAATGCGCGCCTGCGGGTACGAAGCGCGACAAGACGGACAACTCGGCACGATGGTGACGTGTAGCCGTGACTCCTGTGCCTGCCAGCGTCGATCGAGTCACACCCATCCGGTGGTTGGTCACGTCCGACTCGCCGCGTGCTCAGACGATGGCCTGTCATTCGGCACTAACCCCTGCAGGGCGACAGGCTAACTTCGGGGCATCCCGTCGTCTGTAGAAGATACTTTGTTCGACCCCAGGAGCGATCTCTTGAACTATTACGGAGCCAAGGAGTTAGCCGAGAGTTCCCGCACCGTCCGCAAGAATACGATTACGATCGCGCAGGAGATCCCCGAAGAACAGTACGGCTTTCGACCAGCTCCCAACACGCGCACGGTCGGTGAGTTGTTGGCGCACATATCCCTGGCCCACAACGTTCAATATCAAATTCATGGCCAGGAACGCCGCTCCTCACTCGCGGGCTTTGACTTCCCGGCGGTGATGCAACGTCTCACGGCGGAAGAAAAGGTGCCCCGGAGCAAGGATCAGACGCTTGCGATGCTGCAAAGCGCCGGCGACCAGTGGGCTGGCTGGCTCGACGGACTCACGGAGGGTTTCCTCGGCGAGCAGGTCGAAGCGCGTCCAGGAATTTTCATATCAAAGAGCCGCTTCGAAATGATCCTATCGGTCAAAGAACACGAAATGCACCACAGGGGCCAGCTGATGCTCATCGAGCGGATCCTCGGCATCGTGCCGCACATGACTCGCGCGATGCACGCCCGAATGGCTGCATCTGCCGGGAAAAGCTGACGCATCACTGCCCCGAGCCCTCGCTCGACCGCCAGGTCCTGATCGCGCTCCTGATCTAGTCTCGAGGAGGAAAAGACTGTGCCTGCCAACTTCGCGTTGCCGCTTGCGATCCTCGTCATCGTGTTGATCTGGATCTTCAACTGCCTCAACATCCTGCGGGAGTACGAGCGGGCGGTGGTGTTCCGGCTGGGCCGAGTCCTCAAGAGGGAAAAGGGGCCAGGCATCGTCCTCATATTCTGGCCGATCGACAAGATCGTGCAGGTGTCGCTGCGGGTCGTGACCTGGGAAATCCCGCCGCAGGACGTCATTACCCGCGACAACGTCTCACTGAAGGTGAATGCCGTTGTCTATTTCCGGGTGATGAACGCGACCCGCGCCGTCATTGAGGTCGAAAGCTATCGCTACGCCGTCGAACAGGCGGCCCAGACCAGCCTGCGCTCCGTGCTTGGCGAAGTGGAGCTGGACGACCTGCTCTCACAGCGCGAGAAGCTCAACGCTCGACTCCAGACCATCCTCGACGAGCACACCGAGCCGTGGGGCGTCAAGGTCACACAGGTCCAGGTCAAGCAAGTGGACTTGCCGCAAGACATGCAGCGGGCGATTGCCGCGCAGGCGGAGGCGGAGCGTGAGCGGAGAGCCAAGATCATTGCCGCAGAGGGCGAGTTCCAGGCTGCGGCCAAACTGGCCGAGGCGGCCGCGGTGTTGAACCGCGAGCCGGCGGCCATCACACTGCGGTATCTCCAGACGCTCATCGAGATCGGCACCGAGCAGAACACGACTATCGTGTTCCCGCTGCCGCTCGATCTGCTGGGTGGAGCGGCGAGCAAGCTCGGCCTGGGCGGTGCGCAGTTGCGCGCGGGCCTCACTGCCGAACCGCCGGCAACGAAGCCGAACACGCCCTGACGCGCGGCCGACGCGGATCAATGCGTCGGCCCGTACCGCCAGCTTGCCGTGGTGCTCGAACGCGTAGCCGTGGTCGGCTGAGACCAATCCGAATCGTTTGCCCGTTTCGTTGACGGTGGGGGGCAACACGGAAGGGGCAGCAACGAGGGCGACTCCCGAGGTGACAAACCTGGAACGCCCCCACGCCGGGGGGTACGTTGCGGCGGGACGTCACCCATCCCGACGGTGACGGCCTGACAGTCGGCGCACACCGTTGCCTGCGCTGTCATCACAAGGATTCGAATAGATGCCAGACATCAACCGACGGGCGTTCCTACAGTTGGCCGCGGCCATTGGCGCCACGGCGGTCTGGGGCGAGCCTCATGGCACGCTCTCGCGCACTCCATGGCGGGAACGCCGCGATCTCTTCCCCGAGGGAGTCGCGTCGGGCGATCCGGACAGCAGCAGCGTGCTGTTGTGGACCCGGCGCCCGCCGGCCGGAGATAAGCCGGTAACTCGGTTGAATGTGGAGGTGGCCGAGGACGATCGATTCACGCGTGTCGTGGCGACCAGTTCCACCCCGGTCTCGGCTGCATCCGACTGGACCTGCCGCGTGCTGGTCGGGGGCCTCAAACCGGCCACCGTCTACTGGTACCGCTTCACGGACGCCGACGGCCTCGGGAGCCGCATCGGCAGAACCATCACCGCGCCGACAATCGACGACACCCGACCCGTTCGTTTTGTCTTCGTGAGTTGCCAGAATGCCAATCAGGGGGCACAGACCGCCTACCGTAGGATGATCTACGAGGACGAGCGCGCCCCGGAGGCGGACCGGATCGGCTTCGTCCTGCACCTCGGCGATTTCATCTACGAGATCGTCTGGTACCCGGAAGAGCGGCCTCAGGGCATGTACGATCGCCGGCTGCGAGACATTGTCCGCTATCCACACGGCGAGAAGATACGGGACTTCCACATACCGACCACGGTCGAGGACTATCGCGCCGTGTATCGGGGGTACTTGACTGATCCAGACCTCCAGGATGCACGTGCGCACTGGCCGTTCCTCAACATGTGGGACAACCACGAGTTTAGTTGGCTGGGCTGGCAATCCTTGGAAATATTCGAGGGAATCACGAGACCTGCGCAGACGCGCAAGGTCGCGGCCAATCAGGCGTTCTTCGAGTATCAACCGGCGCGGCTGGCCAAGCCCAGCGGGCCGTCACTGGACCGCTTCGATCCTCCCCACGTCGAGGATCAGCCGGTCACGCGTTTCGACGAGCATGGACTCGGCCAGGAGCCCAATAACCTGACCGCGATCCGAAGTCTGACCGGATATCGAGCGCTGCGATGGGGCCGCAACGTAGAGATGATCATCACCGACCAGCGCACGTATCGCTCCGAGGAGCCCATGGGTCGGGCCGAGGCCAAGCGGCTCGCGAGCGACGACTTTCCGGAGCTCGTGCCGCAGGATGCCATGGAGATCCTGGACGCGGGTCGGACGTACAACGATGGTCACCCGCCGTCGTCGGTGCGGTTCGGCGAAGTCGAGATCGAGAATTTCAGCAAGGACAAGCCGGCGCAGACCATACTCGGTGCCCAGCAGATGGCGTGGTTTCTGGAGCGCCTCCGCACATCCGAGGCAACGTGGAAGATCTGGGGCAACACCACGGCCACGCTCGACATGCGCGCCGACCCGCAGAACCTGCCGGCGGGGATGACGACGCCGTGGCCCGGGGCAACGTACGCGGGGATGGTCAGCACCGATCACAGTAACGCGTACGTGGAACGCGGTGCGATCTACGATTTCGTCCAAGCGCACGGGATCACCGGCTTCGTGACGGTGGCCGGCGACCGCCACAGCTTCTGGGCGGGACTGGCGGCCAAGGCGCTTCCGCCGCAACCCTTCGCGCCCGTCGGCATCGCTTTCGTCACAGGCTCGATCTCGGCACCGACCATCCTGGAAGCGCTCGAGCACACCTTCCCCAAGGTGCATCCGCTCCGATCGCTCTACCTCGGACAGGGACCGGCCGACGTCAGCCCGCAGCCCACGCTCAACATCCTGCTTCTACATGGCGTACGGTCCTGTCTCGAATACGCGCGCAGCGGCGACATCGTCAAGGCGCGCGCGCTGTCCAACCCCGACCTGTCGCCGCACCTCTCATTCGTCGATATGGGCGGCCACGGGTATTCGGTCGTTCGCGTCACGAGCGGCGCGATCGAGATCGAATTCGTGTGCATTCCGCGTCCGCTCGAGCGTAGTGATCGCCCGGACGGTGGAGACCTGAGGTATCGCGTGACGTTTCGAAGCGAGCTGTGGGACAAAGGCACCGCGCCAAAGCTCGAGATGCAGGTCCTCGAAGGGGATCCGAAGTTCTCCGTGTAGCGCACGTGGCTGACGCGACGTCAACTGCTAGTTCGTCGGCGAGAGCTACTCGTGTGCCGCTGTCTCCGCTGAGCCCACACGGTATCGTCCGAGCGTGAGCATCGCGGTGCTCGCGAGCACCAGCACGCCAAAGGCACAGGCCAGCGGCAGCGTATAGGATCCCGCGGCGTCGAAGCCGACCGCGAAGAGATATCGCCCCGTCGCATTCCCCAACACGTAGGCCGCAAACGCGCATCCGAATAACTCCGCCATCGCGCGCATGCCGAAATAGCGGCTGATCAGGAACGGGATGACGTCCGATTCCGCGCCCACGGCCAGACCGAGAAGGGCGGCGGCGACAGAGGCGCCGGCGCCGGTGCCGCCACCCAGCAGGAGCGCCACCCCAGCGGCCGCGCACGCGAAGAGCACCGCCGCCACGCGTGGCGCAAAGAACCGGTCCACGAGGTAGCCGTTCGCTACTCGGCCGACGATCGACGAGAGTCCGAATAGAGACGTGGCCAAGGCCGCCGTCCGGCCAGAGATGCCATGGTCGGTGAGCAGCGGCACCAGGTGCGCGATGGCACCATTCACGCACGCGGCGACACAGAAGAAGATGACGCACATCTGCCAGAACGTGCGCGTCCGGATCGCCTCCGACACCGTCATCCCTTCCACCGACCTGGCGAGCGGCACCGATGGGCTGGGCGCGGCGACCCCATCCGGCTGGAGGCCTACCTCTTGAGGGGTGCCGCGCAAGAAGAAGCCGACCGCCGGCAGCGCGACCAGGAGTGCAGCCGCCGCCAGCCCGAGGTACGCGCTTCGTAAGCCGCCTCGATCCAGGAGAAACTGCGCCAGCGGGGGTGTGATGAAGGCACCGAACCCGATCCCGGCGCTCGCACATCCGAGCGCGAGTCCCCGCTTTCGGTCGAACCAGTTCGCCACGACGCGCCCGTATGTCACGGGTGCCGAAGCCACGCCGACCAGTCCGGCTATCACATAGAGGGCGTAGAGATGCCAGAGGGGAGGCCGCGCGTACGCCAGCGCGACGAGGCATGCGGTGAGGGCGACAATCGATCCACTGATGACGCCGCGTGCACCGCGGCGATCGACGAGCCACCCCACGGCCGGCGCCCCGAGCGCGATGACCACATCGAGCAGCGACACGGCGAGCGCGATGGACCCGCGGTTCGATCGAAATGCCTCGGCCAGTGGCTTGGCGAAAACGCCAAACGTATAGACCAGCAGCGGCGCGATGCCGAAGGTCTGGCCGACGAACGCGACCGCCACGATCGACCAGCCGCGAAAGATGCGTGGCCGTCCATCTCTAGCGGGGGGTGTCACAGGACCCGATGAGTGGCGTGCGCGGCGCCAGTCTCAGAGCTGAGCATCGATGGTCGGCACCCTAGGTGGGAGTGACACCAAGAGTCTAGGGATGACACAATGAGCCCGTATGCCGAAGCAGGAGATCTGGCCCTGGCCTGACGCGCTCGACGCGTTGAGCGCCGCCCCGAGAATCACACATTGCTGTTCGAGAATGATGAGACCCGCGTGCTCGATACGCGAGTGCCTCCCGGCTACACCGTTCTCCGGTATTGTCGGATTCGTTCTCCTGATCTTCGTTGGGGCGCCCTATTATTACCTGAGCATTTCGCTTTGAATGGCCCTTTATCCGGCCGCGGCTGCGTGACTGTCGCCGTCCATATCGCGGAGTTCATGGGCACGGCCCGCCCGTATGAGACATATGCGCCGCACACTGCTGTCCGCTATCGCCGCACCGATGCTCGCGTCGTGCGCGCCCCGCCAGAACCCGCCCCCAGTCGCGCGGCTCGCCGGGGACTGGGATGTGTACCACGCACTCGGCACAACCGCGCGCGATGGCTTCGAAGGGTGGCGGCGCGTCGGGATCGCCCACTTCCCCGGCGCTGATTCCGGCTATCGCGGCTGGATTCGGTCACGCACCGGACAATCGGGCACGAACCAATACGGGGGGCTCGAAGGACTCGAGGCGATCGAGGTGCGATCGACCGACGCCGACTCCCTGGTCATTGGCGACGGCCACGGATCGACGTTTCGCGCAGCGTGGCACGGTGATACGCTGACGGGAGTCGTATCGACAGCGAGCGGCCCCGAGGGTCGCTGGCGCCTGCGACGCCGCCACTCACCGGCAGTGCCCGAAGCAAACTTTCGCTTGTGGCCCGGACCGCTCTCGGATTCTGCCTACCCGGTGTCTGAGGACACGCTGGTGTACATGCGCACGCGCGATGGAGCGCGACTCGCCAACTACATCGCCAGACCCGTCGGCCGGGGACCGTTCGGGGTCGTGCTCTTACGCACGCCCTACGGGCGAGTTCGGCCGGCGGCCGGCCGGTTCTGGGCGTCGCACGGCTACATCTTCGTCGGGCAGGACGTGCGCGGCCGCGACCGTTCGGACGGATCGGACTTCGGGGACTACGACGCCGATGTGCAGGACGGCTACGATGCCGTCGAGTGGGCCTCTGCCCTGCCCGGCGCCAACGGCCGAGTCGGGATGATCGGGCATTCCGATGAAGGCCGGCTCGCGTGGTACGCCGCCCTCGACGCGCCGCCGCACCTGAGCGCGCTCGCGCCGTCGGCCGCGAGCGGCGACCCATGGCGCATCTCACCGTACGAGGGCATGGTGTTCGCCCCGATCAACGTCTCGTGGGCGTGCATGATGCGCGAGCGTCGGTTAGTGGACGTGGACGAGCTCGAGATCGGGGCCGCGATGCGGCACCTACCGGTTGCCGACCTGCCACAGTATCTCAAGTGCGGCGCCGTCCCCCTCTGGGACCGATGGCTCGCCCACCGGACACTCGATCACTACTGGCGTGTGCACGCGGTGACGACCCGGATCCGCGGAGTCCGCGTGCCGGTCCTGCAAATCACCGGGTGGTACGACGACTCGCGCGGCCCGATCGACTACACGGACGCCTTGCAGTCCGTCCCTGGCCATCCCTTGATGCGACTCGTCATCGGCCCGTGGGCGCACCAGGGGCTCGACCACGTGGCGGGCGACTACGGCACTGACGCGCGCGTGGACGATCGACTGCTGCAGCTCCGGTGGTTCGATCACTATCTCAAGGGGATCGACAACGGCGTAGATCGGGAGCCCCCGGTCGATGTGTTCGTGATCGGAGACAACCAGTGGCGGCGCGAGACCAGTTGGCCGCTCACCCGAGCGCGGGCGACGCAATTCTTCCTGCATTCCGGCGGCCACGCAAACACGAGTGGCGGCGATGGCTCGCTCGACACGCTGCCGCCAGGGGCCGAGCCGCATGATGCGTACCGGTACGATCCGGCCGACCCGACTCCGTACCTGATCGATTCGCGCGAGCTCGAGACCTCGCTCAACGAGGACTTCGCCGCCCTGGATGCCACGCGAGCCGACGAGATGGTCTACACGTCATCGCCGCTCACCCGGCCGCTCGAGGTGACCGGACCGCTCAAGGCCACCCTTTACGCGGCGACCGACGCGCGGGACACGGACTGGTACATCATGCTGCTCGACGTCTTCCCCGACGGGCGCGCGGAGCGGGTGCAGGACGGTGTGGCCCGCGCCCGATTCCGGCACGGATTCGAGCACTCGGTGCTCGTCACGCCCGGACGCGTGGAGCGCTACGACATCGATCTGTGGTTTACGGGGCGCGTATTCGAGCCCGGGCACCGGCTGCGCGTGGTCGTGTCGTCGGCCTTGTTCCCCAAATACGACCGCAATCTCAACACCGGCGGCGACAACGAGCATGACTCGACCTGGGTCGTCGCGCATCAGACACTCCTGCACGACGCGGCCCATCCGTCGCACGTGGTGCTCCCGGTAGTGCCCAGGTGAGGTGGCGGGGTCTCCCTTCTAATTGAACGACATGGACAGCTACTTCGCCGATCGGTACATTCCACGGGTACCCCTGATAAAGAGAGCACTGATGCGGTCACCTATCCGTTGCGCAGGTATCCTGGCCGTTGCGGCGACGGCATTCGCGTCGCGTGTGAGCGCGCAGGAGCCAACACCGTTGCCCGGTCCTGCAGTCGGCGACGTCGCGCCTGACTTTTCGCTGCCCGGCGCCACTCGGTACGGCCTGCTCAAAGGACCCGTTCACCTCGGCGACTACCGTGGAGAGACGGTCGTCCTAGCCTTCTTCTATCAGGCTCGAACTAAGGGCTGAACCATTCAAATGGAGGCGTACCGTGATCAGTACGCCAAGCTCTTCAGGAACGGCCGCAAGGTAACCGTCATCGGAATCAGCGTCGATGCGGATACGACGCTGGCCAACTGGGCACACGAGTCGGACTTCCCGATCGTATTCGCCAGCGACAACGGAAGCGTTGTTGGGAAGATGTACGGCGCCTACGATACCGCGAACAAAGTCGATAATCGGTCGCTCTTCGTGGTGGGACCTGACGGCCACGTCGCGTATGTGACGAAGCCGTTCAAGGTGCTCTCACCTGCCTCGTACACCGACCTCGCGCGCGCCGTCAACAAGGTGTCGCCGCCGGACACGGCGACGCCCGCGAGCAAGTAGCCGTACGTCTTCGGGTGCCGTGCGCTGCCGGAACCACCGCGTTCCGGCAGCCGCAGTGATCACTGCTGGTGGGTGGCGCGCCGACTACAAGGCCTTCCGTATCGCCGCGTCGAGATCCTGCGTTCCGCCCACGCCCGTGTAGACGACCCGACCGGCATGATCGATCACGACGACGTATGACGTCGCAGGCGCGTCGTACGCGCTCGCGGCGCTACCATTACCGTCGTACACGACCGTCGGCGCCATATTGTGCGCTGCCGCATGCTTACGGACACGCTCGATCGACTCGTTGATCGAGACGGCGACCGTGACGAACGTCACGCGCCCGGCGTACTTCGTCTGTGCCGCGGTCATCGCCGGCTCGAGCTCCTTACAGTTCGGGCACCACGTCGCCCAGAACTCGACGAGCGCAGGCCCAGTGCCGACCACCGCCGACAGTTGCACGGGCTTACCGTCCAGCGATTGTACGGCGGCCGATGGTGCTCGCGCGCCGAGCCCGATGCCTCCATCCTGCGCATGCGCCGACGTGCTGGGGACAGTGGAGCTGGCGGCGACGAGTGCTGCAACCAGCGCAAAGCGACGCGCAGCGATCGACATGGCAATCATTAGATGAGCTGTTGACCCATGAGCACCAGATAATACTCGGCTGCCCCGAGCATGAGGAACGCAAACCCGCGTTTGACCCACAACATCCACGGGCCCGCGCGTGGAAGGCGTGCCAGCGCGCCCGTGAAGATACCCGCCACCACGAGAAAGGTGCACATGCCGAGCGAAAAGACGAACAGGTAGATGAAACCCAACAGACCGCTCCGCGTCGTACCGACCCACGTGAGCACCGCGGCCATGACCGGTGCGGAACATGGAGCCGCCACCAGTCCCGATGCCGCGCCCATGACGAACGCGCCAGCTACTTCCCCTCCCCGGCCCGCGCGAGTGACGCGTCCCAGGAGTCCGGAGGGGAGTCGAATTGGGATGACGTCGAGCATCGCCAACGCGAACACGACGAGCAGATTGGCCATTACGAAGTACGACCACGGGTTCGAGCTCACCGATCCGAATAGCGTGCCGGTGAGGCCGGCCAAAAGGCCCAGCGAGGCGTAGACGAGGGCGAGACCGAACACGTAGCTGAGCGTCAGGGCGATCGGCCTGGTGCGTGATGCGCCGGCTTCATGCCCCACGCTCTTGCCCCCGACGATGGCCGCCGTGATGGGAATCATCGGGTAGATGCACGGTGTGAAGCTCGTGAGGACCCCGGTCGCATACAGGAGCGGGATCGCGGTCCAGGGACTGGACGAGAGACGAGCGATGATTTGCGAGTGGTCCATAGAGTTGTCAGGATGATAATACATCTGGCCCGGCGCCTGCGGGCGGTGCGCCAAACGAGCCGGTCACCCGCCCATACTGTGGACGAGACGCACTGAACGAAGGAAGTCGGCGAGCGCGACTAGAATTCGCGTCCGGACGGGGCGGCGGGATTTAAGCCCGCGACGCCCTGAACACCATTCGCAGCCTCACGTCGGTCGCCGCGCCTGGCGCTTGAAGGGATTCACGACTGGGACTCGGGCGAGCCGAAAATGATCTTCATTCCGCGTCGCCACCGTGAGGCCGCGCTCAAGTGCGGTTGCGGCGATGAGCATGTCGACCGGGAACTGTGGATGCGCATCGACGAGCACGCCCCAGCGAGCGGCAATCTCCGCGTCGATGGGTACGAGGCGTTCCGCGTAGTCGGTCCGAAGACGGTCCAACCACGTCTGCAACGCGGCGGCGTGATCGGGATTGTCGCGTCGGCGCTTCGCGATCCCTTTTGCGATCTCACCGACTGTCAGAACACTCAGGAAACTCGAATCGGCGGGTAGCCGCGCGATCCAGCCAGTGACATTCGGATCTGGCTTAGGACGCCGTAGCTCGGAAACGACGTTGGTGTCGAGGAGATACATGGGTCGCGGGCGTCGAACGGACGCTAGATGTCGACGTCGCGCGGCAGCAGCTGAATGCGCTCGAACTCAACGTCCGCCGCCGTAGCCGCCTTTGGAATCGCGCCGAGAAATGCTTCGAACGACAGATGTGGCGCTTCGACGATCGTAGCGACACGGGTGTAATCCCGATAGGAGATCACCACGGCGGTCTTCACGCCGCGTCGGGTCACGAGCTGCGGTCGGCCCTGTACGGCAGCGTCAACCACCTCGCTGAGCTTGTTCTTCGCGTCCTGCAACGACCACTCACTACTCGGCAGCGCGGCAGACGCGATCGGTCGCTTCGTCATAATAAGGATCCCTGTCCTAGCTAGGCTAGTAATCTAGCTTGTTATCGTCTTTCGTGCAAATCTCGGCCGCACACGATGCGTGGCCCGGCTGGCCGCCTGGACCGGCCCGACCGCAATTCGAGCCTCAGGTCTTGTCCAGCACCACCTGGACGATCGAGGCACGCCCTTCCTGGAGATTACGGGCCAGGTTCCCCGCCATGGCAGGGAATTCGGAGCCCATGATCACGTGAATCCCAAGCGGCGGCGGCGGTCCGACGGCGGCAGCAGCCGCCGCTCGAATCTCCGTGAGCCACGCAATGCCGGCCGGAGTATGGTCCGTCCATGACCTGACGCGGAACCCCTGCGTCTCGAGGGCGGTGCGCATCGCCTCCGGCGTCATGAGAAAGCTCGTCTTCGGTCCAGCGGACCAGGGCACTGGAAAGTGCAGTTCGCCGGAACCGGCGACGATGTCGTGGATCGCGAATCGCCCGCCCGGCCGAGTGATGCGGAACGCTTCGGAATACATCAGACCCCGATCGGCGATGTTCATCGCGGTGTGCTGCGTCCACGCGAGATCGACGCTCTCGTCGTCGAAAGGCAGTGCCAACGCGTCGCCGCATTCGAAGGACACGCGGTCGGAGAGACCCGACCGCTCGGCGAGATAGGTCGCCGCATCGACGAAGGAGGGGTTCAGGTCGATGCCGTGCACCTGGCACCCGAACGTCGCGCCCAGGTAGCGAGACGGACCGCCGAGCCCGGATCCGATGTCCACCACACGCGCGCCACGGTCGATCCCAACCGCGTCCGCGAACTCGATCGTCGAAGCCAGCCCACGAACGTGAAATTGATCCAGCGGTGCCAGATCCTGCGGTGTCAGCTGCTTCCCATCGAGGCCAGCGGCAGCGAGCGCGCGCTCGATCCGATCCCGGAGATCACCCCGGCCGTAGTGCTCGACGACTTTCGTTGCTTCGATCATCGCTGAGTCCCTCCATCTATATAGGTAGCAGAGTCCCGAATCGTACTTGGACTAATCCAGGCCCAAAGAATGGCACTACGGATCGCATTCCCCTGGCGACCAGCCAAGCATGCCAGTAGACGGAGACAGGAGGAACACTTCAATTATAGCGCGAGTTGTAGCGCGACTGGCCGCGACGCCGTTCACTTCCACATGAGGTCACCACTCGGAATCATGTCAACCAGCCTGCAATCCCTCCGACTTCGCGGTACGTGGCTCTCACGGTGCATCCGCGCCGCGCGTGTTGGCCGCGTCGGCGCGCTCGTCGCGCTTGCGCTCATCTCGATCAACGGCCTCACCGCGGCGCCCGTCCGTGCGCAATCCGAGGAACAGGCTGTGATCGCGGTGGCTACCCATTTCTTCGATGGCATGCGGGCGCGCGACACGGCGTTGATGCGGTCGACTGCCGTACCGTCGACGATGCTGGTAATACCCGGGGGACCAACAGGGATTGAGGTGCAGATCACCGTGGATCAATTCATCGGCAGTATCGGCAAGGGGACCGGACCGGGCGGTGACGAGCGGTTACGCGACCCCAAGGTGCAGATCGACGGTCCCATGGCGTCCTTGTGGTCCTACTACACCTACACGGAAGGCGGCCAAACAAAGATCGACCACTGCGGTATTGATGCCTTTTTGTTTCGCAAGGGACCGGATGGATGGAAGATCTTCAACCTCGCGGGCACAATCCGGAAAACCGGATGCGCTCCGATCAGCAAATGAGGCCGCGTTCGCGCGCGCTGCGGCGCGGCTGCGTCGCCCGCATCCATGCTTGCCACTTAGGATAGCCCTCGACGTTTGTGCGGTAGTCGTAGAATGGGTCGCTCTGGATGTCGGCCTGACCGGGCTGGCTAAGAAACGCGACTTCATCAGTCCAGAGATCCGGGTCGTAGCGCTCTACATTGGGATCGTTGCGGACACCGGCTTTCAGGAATGCGGGCCACCTGACGGTCAGCGAGTACGGGGCCGAAAAGCGCCTGTTACCAGGTGTCATGGCTGCCGCGGTGAACGAGGTATAATCCTCAACTAAGTGCTATAGTTGGCCTATGGAAACGCGGGCTTGTTCCCCGTTTCCGGAGGTGGCCGATAGCGAGAATCAACGGAGCAATGACTACCGCAAAGGGAAGGCGTTTGACGTTGATCGGCTGAAGAAGTCATACGAGCAGCAATAACCCGCTTCCCAAGTGCAGCGGTGGGGGGTTGCCTGAAGCCCGAATCACACTTGGCCGATATGCTGAATCGTCTTCAGGCGTCGCTCGCCGACCGCTACCGGATCGAGCGCGAGCTGGGACACGGCGGTATGGCCACGGTCTTCGTGGCCCACGACCTGAAGCATGATCGACCCATCGCGCTCAAGGTCCTGCATCCTGACCTGGCTCGCGTAATGGGCCCCGAGCGGTTTCTCCGCGAGATCCGGATCTGCAGCCGGCTGCAGCACCCGCATATCCTGAGTGTGCACGACTCGGGCGACGCCGACGGGCAGTTCTGGTTCACAATGCCCTACGTCGACGGCGAGACGTTGCGGAGCCGGCTGCTGCGAGAGAAGCAGCTCCCGGTGGCCGACGCGTTGCGCATCGCATGCGAAGTCGCCGACGCGTTGCACTATGCCCACCAGCACGGGGTGATCCACCGGGACATCAAACCGGAGAACATCCTGCTGAGCGGCCCTGTTACCGGTGACCGAGGGGCTACCGGCACATACCACGCCCAGGTTGCGGACTTCGGGATCGCACGTGCGGTCTCGCACGAAATGGAAGAGAGTCTGACCGACAGCGGAATCAGCCTTGGCACTCCGCAGTACATGAGCCCCGAGCAGTCGGTGGCCCAGCGCGACCTCGATCCGCGCACCGACGTGTACTCACTCGGCACCGTGCTGTACGAGATGCTCACCGGTGAGCCGCCGTACACCGGGCCGACTGCCCAGGTGATTGTCGCCAAACGACTGAGCGAGCCGGTCCCGCACGTGCGCACCAGCCGCGACGTGCCTCTCGCTCTCGAGCGCGCCGTGACCACCGCGCTGGCCCGATCGCCCGCCGATCGGTTCTCCACGGCAGCCGAATTCGCTGCCGCTCTGCAGATGGATCGCCTGCAGGATGGCCTCGGCACGTTCGATACACCGCCCAGACGTCGCCCCCGACGTGCGATTGCCCGCACGGTCGCAGGTGTGGTCGCGCTCGTGCTCCTCCTGGTCGTAGGATATGCCACGCTCCGGTGGGTGCAGAGGCCGGGAGTGGCGCAGTTGGCGTCGGCCGCGGTCCTTCCCTTCGTAGACCTCAGTCCTCAAAAGGATCAGGAATATTTCAGCGACGGACTCACCGAGGAGTTGATCACGGCGCTGAGCCAGGTGCCGGGACTGCGGGTCGCGGCCCGAACTTCCTCATTTCAGTTCAAGGGCAAGAGCCCCGATGTGCGCGAGGTCGGTCGTCAGCTCGGTGTCGGCGCGGTGTTGGAGGGAAGCGTGCGAAAAAGCGGCAACCGGCTTCGGGTCAGCACGCAGCTCATCAGCGTGAAGGATGGATATCAACTCTGGTCCGAGTCCTACGACCGTGACCTGGCCGATATCTTCGCGGTGCAGGAGGACGTCGCGCGATCCATCGTCGCAGTGCTTCGCCTGCGCCTCGCACCCGCAGGTGCCTCGGCTCTCACCAGTCGCCCCACCGGCGACCTTCTGGCATATGACCTGTACCTCAAGGGACTGTATGCCTGGAATCAAAGGACGAGTGCCTCTCTTCCGGTAGCGGTTCGCTACCTGGAACAGGCAGTTGCCCGGGACTCGACCTTTGCCCGTGCGTGGGCTGCACTCGCAGACGCCTACATCCTCGTCGTCCCATTTTCCGGCGGCTCGCCGGTCGACACTTGGCAAAAGGCCCAGATCGCCGCAAGGAAGGCGCTGGCGCTCGACAGCACGTCGGCGGAGGCGTACACCGCCCTCGGATACGGCAACATGATCTATGCATGGAATTGGGCAGCGTCGGAAGAGAACTTTCATCGAGCGATCGCTGCGGACCCGAACTATCCAACCGCGCACCACTGGTATGCCGACTTCCTCGCCGCTCGCGGCCGGCTGAAAGAGAGCCTGGCAGAGATGAGCCGAGCCCACGACCTGGACCCCTTGTCGCGGCAGATTGGCATCGAGTGGGGATGGGTGTCGTACCTCATGCACCAAAACGATGTGGCAGAAGCACACATCCACCAAACCCTCGAGCTCGACCCGAACTATGCCGGCGCATACCTTCGACTCGGCCTGGTCCAGATCCAGCAGCACCGCTACGCCGAAGCGATCGCTTCGATCAAGCGCGGGATCGACCTGGGCGTATTCTATCCCCATGCCGCTGCCGCGCTCGCGTTCGCCTATGCCGCGTCGGGGAATCGTGCCGCGGCGATGGAAATCGTGAACGATCTCAAAAAACGCTCGGGTCAAGAGCTCATCCCGCCATTTGCGATTGCCGCGGCGTACGCCGGCTTGGGCGACACGACGCAGGGAATCGAATGGCTGAACCGGGGCATCGACCAAAAGGACATTTACATCCCGGAGAATTTCTTCGAGCCACTTTTGGATCCGCTACGGACCGACCCAGGATTCCGGCGGGTGTTGACGCGGATGGGTCTCTCGCAATCACAAGGAACGCCCTGACCATTCACATGCGTACTCCCGTGCGTCCAGTGGCGTCAGCAGCCATCACAACTACAAGATGATTCGGCCCAAACTATCGCGGCCCATCGACGTCGCCCTCCTGCGCGCGTACTCGGCCGGCGCCGGGGTGATTGAGTATCTCGTCGACCGGCTCGATCCCAGTATGTGGGGTGCCAAGCCCCGTGCCCCGCGAATGCGCACATGGGCCGCGCGGGCGGGCGAACAATGACCCCGTCGTTGGCATGCATGTCGCCGATTCCCATCCCGAGGGTCGCAGCGTAGACTCCACGTCCTACCCGGGCGCACGAATGGAGAATGCATGCGAGTGGATCCGCCATTGACACCTCCGAACCCAACCCATAGAACACCTATTATGACGGCAGAGAACACGGCCGCGGCCGCAGTCATCGCAGGGAAGGCGCCGACACACTCGACCAGTGGCGCCACGCAGCGCGGCTCGCCGGCGGCTGCTGGGGACGCGCGGAACATCGAGGGCGCGGTCCCCATCACACTGCGCATCAACGGCACGGACCGCCAACTTCGAGTCGATCCTCGCACCACGCTGCTCGATTGCATCCGGGAGACGGTTGGGCTCACCGGCACGAAGAAAGGGTGTGACCACGGACAATGCGGGGCCTGTACGGTACATGTGAATGGCAGGCGCGTGAACTCGTGCCTGAGTCTGGCCTTGATGCATGACGGGGAGGCGATCACCACTATTGAAGGCTTGGGGACGCCCGACGCCTTGCACCCGATGCAGGCGACATTCGTCGCCTGTGACGGATATCAGTGCGGTTACTGTACCTCGGGCCAGATCATGTCGGCCGTCGCGCTCCTCGAGGAACCTTGCGGCCCTGACGACTCGGATGTGAAAGAACTGATGAGCGGCAACATTTGCCGCTGCGGAGCCTATCCGAACATTGTGGCAGCGATCCAGCAGCTCCGCAGCGGCGGGCAGGTCGATCGGACAGCTCGGAGGACGAGTGTGCGGTAGCCACAGTCCCCCGTACACGGCCATGAGGCCATAGCGGGAGCCATCTCATGCGGACCTTTGAATTCATGCGGCCAAGCGATCCCGCTGCGGCGATTGGCATCGCGTCGCAGGCGAGAACCGCACAGCAGGGTGCCGATATACGGTTCATCGCCGGCGGGACAACTCTGCTCGATCTGATGAAACTGAACGTCGAGACGCCCGCGCGGGTTCTCGACATTAACCGACTCGCGCTCGCTAAGGTCGAAGTCACTCCTGCAGGCGGGTTGAAGATCGGCGCGACTGTGCGCAATTCGGATCTCGCGCACCATCCGACGGTCGAGCGCGATTACGCCGTGCTGTCGCAGGCCATTCTCGCCGGCGCGTCGGCGCAACTCCGCAATATGGCCACGACTGCCGGCAACCTGATGCAGCGAACCCGGTGCGCCTATTTCCGCGACACGGCGATGCCCTGTAACAAGCGAGCGCCGGGATCCGGTTGCCCTGCCATCACGGGGAGCAATCGCATGCTTGCGGTCTTGGGTACAAGCGATTCGTGCATCGCGACCAACCCGTCAGACATGTGCGTGGCGATGGCCGCGCTCGAGGCGACGGTGCACGTGCAAGGGTCCGCGGGAGCGCGCGCGATCCCCATCGCCGACTTTCATCTCCTGCCGGGACACACACCGCATCGCGAGACCGTGTTGGAACCGGGCGACCTGATCACCCACGTGACGCTCCCAGCTCCGGTCAGGGGCAGTAAGCAGGTATATCTGAAACTTCGCGACCGCGCCTCCTACGAGTTCGCGTTGGCGTCAGCCGCAGTCGTGCTCACCGTCGCGGGCGACACGGTCACCAGGGCAAGTATCGCACTCGGTGGTGTCGGCACAAAACCTTGGTCCTCGCCGGAAGCGGCGGCGGCGCTCGTTGGCCAAGCGGCCACTGCAGTCAACTTTCGGAAAGCAGCCGAGGCCGCCCTTCGCGACGCGAAACCGCAAAGCGACAATCGCTTCAAGATCGAGCTGGCCAAACGATGTCTGACGCACGCGTTGCAGACGGCGGCGATGAGCTGACGGTCCGCGAAGGAGCGAACATGGCAATCATGCAGGAACGGGCGATAGAGTCCCCCCTGGGTCGTGACACACCTCGAGTAGATGGGCCGCTCAAGGTGACCGGCGTGGCGCAGTACGCCTCTGACGTCTACTTGCCCGGCATGTTGTATGCGGTGCCGGTCGAAGCGACGATTGCGAGCGGTCGGGTGGCCGCGCTCGACACGGCCACGGCGGAGAAGATGCCTGGCGTACGCGCGATTTATCATCGCGCGAACATCGGCCACATCTCTCGCTCGGTACAGGGCCCGGGGTTCGACGGTATCAGCGATGAGCGTCGTCCACCGCTGGAAGACGATGTCATTCGGTACTATGGCCAATACATCGCGCTTGCCGTCGCCGACACGTTCGAGCAGGCGAAGGCCGCCGCCGATGCGGTTCGCGCAACGTATGCGATAGAGAAGCACAATGTGGAGACGACGATGACGCCCGATGACGAACCCGACATCGTCGCCACGACCTTCGCGCCAACGCCGCGGTTGCAAAGTCACCGCGGCGATCCGGACACGGCGTTCGCGAGCGCGCCGGTCAAGCTCGATCAGACGTTTGTGACGCCCACCGAAACGCACAACCCGATCGAGTTGCACGCGACGGTCGCGAATTGGGACGGCACGACGCTTACCCTGTACGAAACATCGCAAGCCGTCTTCAATCACCGCGGCGTGCTCGCACAGATGTTCGGGTTGCCGATCGAGCAGGTGCGCGTCGTCACCAAGTTCCTGGGCTCCGGGTTCGGCGGCAAACTGTGGCCGTGGACGCACAGCGCGCTCGCGGCCGCGGCGACCCGCCATCTCCGGAAGCCAGTGAAGCTCGTTGTCAGCCGCAAGATGATGTTTCAGACAGTGGGTCATCGCCCTCGCACGCAGCAGCGCATCCGCCTCGGCGCGACATCCGATGGTAAGCTTCTCTCGCTTCAGCAGGATTACGTGGCTCAGAAAGCGATCCTCGACGGGTATCACGAGGATTGCGGCGAGGCGACGGCGTTCCATTACAGCGTGCCGAACCTCCGGGTCAAGTTCGGCCGCGCCAGTCGCAACGTCGGTGCCCCGACCGCCATGCGCGGGCCCGGTGCAGTGCCCGGACTCTACGCAACCGAGTCCGCGCTCAACGAACTTGCCGATCAGCTCAAGATCGATCCAGTCCAGATTCGTCTGATCAACGAGCCGACGCTCGACGAATCGCTGGGCATTCCGTTCTCGTCGCGCCATTACGTCGAATGTCTCACCACGGGTGCTGAGAAGTTCGGCTGGTCGAGGCGCACGGCTGAAGTGGGCTCGATGAAGCGCGACGGCCTCACGCTCGGGTGTGGCGTTGCGGGCGCCGCGTGGATCGCAGCGCGGATGCCGGCCGAAGCCAATGTCATCCTGCGCGGTGATGGAACGGCACGCGTCTCAACCGGCACGCAAGACATCGGCACCGGCACGTACACCATCCTCGCGCAGCTTGTTTCACAAAAAACTGGCGTCCCGGTCGACAGGGTAGAAGTGATGCTCGGCGATACCTCCCTTCCCCCGGGCCCGATATCCGGCGGGTCGATGGTCACCGGCTCGATGGTGCCTGCGGTCTACGAAGCGGCTGACAACGCGATCGCGTCACTGCTGAAGCTGGCAACGCAGGCGCCCGGGGCGCCGTTCGAAAAGCGAAGACCCGATGAGCTTGCGCTAGAGTCCGGGCGAGTGCTCGTCAAAGCTGACGGCCCGGGCGGCGGTGTGCCATTCGCAGAGGTGCTGCGCCGTGCGAACGTACAAATGGTCACCGGCCAAGGAAAGGCCGAAGGCTCGTTTGGCGATCCCAAGCCCAAGTTCTCGACACACTCGTTCGGCTGTCACTTCGTCGAAGTCAGCTGGCAGCCCGAGATCGCGCGACTGCGAGTCAGTCGTGTGGTGACCGTCATTGATGCTGGCCGCATCCTCAATCCCCTCGCTGGTCGCAATCAGATCGAAGGTGCGGTCGTCATGGGCATCGGCATGGCGCTGTTCGAGCACACGTCCTACGATCCGCAAAGCGGCGCACCGATCAACAGCAACCTGGCGGATTACGTCGTGGCCGTGAACGCGGACGTCCCGCCGATCGACGTGCATTTTCTTGACTATCCCGATACGGCGATCAACGAACTGGGCGCCAGGGGCATCGGGGAGATCGGTCTGGCCGGTGTCGCCGCTGCGATCACTGCGGCCGTTCATCACGCCACGGGGATTCGCGTCCGGGAGCTTCCGGTGAAGATTGAGAATCTCTTGGCGTGAAACACGGCCGCCGCTCGACGTGCCATTCTCTTTCCGTGTCAGGACCCGCTCAAGGTCTGGCCCGACCGTCTCGCAGCTTGGCCGTACGCCATGTACAGGCGCCCAAGCGGCTCAGCCCTGTGTGGGGCCGATCTTGGCGTCGTTCGCGTACCAGACGATCAACGTAGAATTAGGGCCCACGGGCGCGGCCGCGCATTAGAACGTCGGGACGCCGACGGAACCAATCGCGCGAGTGAATCGGGCAGGAGGAATCATGATGCGTAGTCGCATGGTAGCGGGTATTGTCTCTTCACCACCTATTCCCCGAGGGTACAACTATGAAAGAACTCCACTGCAAAGACGTTGGATTCGATTGCAAGGGAGTATTGCGGGCGGAGAACGAGGATGAGCTGCTGAAGCAGGCGGCCGACCACGCCAGCACAGCGCATGGCGTCAAGCAACTCGACGCGGCAACCGTGACCAAGATTCGCTCGAAAGTGCGGACGGTGTAGTCCGCAAGCGCATCAGCGTGCGCCCGGCGCCGTCAGAAAGGAGCGTTCTGGAACGGGGCGTCGTACCGATGTCGTGCCTATGTCGTACCTGGTGCAACAGACCGGATGCCGTGAGGCTGCTTCCGTACTGACCTCAGAATGGATCTGTGGTCAGGTGATGGCCGATTGTCCCTGAAAGGTATAGATCCGGTGCAACAACAGTACAAACAGGGCCACGTCAAAGGCTGCGTAGGCATATTCCGTCCGCGACACACCCGTGCCGAACGGAAACCAAATGCCCGGAACGTGCAGCATGGATAATTCCTGCGCAAACAAACCGATTGATACCAGCAATATCGCAGGCAAGGCAAACCATCTCTCGCGCCGTGGCTGGGACATCGACCGATAAATAATGAGCAACGTCAAGAGCACAAACAACAAGCGCACCCCCATGATACAGAAATAGGTGGCCGTATCGACCCAGTGCGGGAACACGCCGTAAAACCAAGAGCGGCGTAAGAACTGCGACGCAACATGCAGCAGAGTGAGGACGCCGACGACGGCGGGCATCCACGCGCGGTCGGGCAACCGGAACCACGTACACCACGCCAGCGTCCACGCAGCCAGGCCCAGAGGGACGAGAAGAACAATGGTGGCTAGCTCGAATCCGTGAACGGTCTCGAATTGCCACCAAAAGAAGACGGCTTGATTCGCGCGGGCGAGTGCGATCAGCACCAACGCCGCAACCATCCAGAGATAGGCAGGATTCGAGCGGTCAAACGGAATCAGGGTGCAGACCATGACGGCGAGCAGTATGAAGAGGAGCGCCTCGACCGCGTTCACGATATAGCCGCGTATCATCTCGAACCATTGGCGCTGGTACAGAGACTCGACGCCAGGCGTGGTGCCGAGTGCCGGTGCGATGTGCATGCCACCTGCCTCCGGATCATGTAGCGCCCAAGGTCCCATCCAGACACGAATAGCTATGACCGCCGAGCGTTCGTCCTGTGAAGATGCAGGCTCGAGCGATCGTGGCAGCGGAAAGATTCTGGGCAGGTGCGAGTTGTAGGCCACGGGGGGCTCACCGGAAAAATCGCCTGCCTCGCCCAACAACCGGCCGTTCAGGAAAACTTGAAAGGCGCTCTCGACGTAGAAAGGGCCGCAGAGCGCGAGGGTTGCTCCCTGCGGTGCGTCTGCCGAGACGCGGATGCGATACCAGGCATAGCCGGCATAGCCACGGTGCCCTCGAGGCTGCCAGCCTGGGACGTAGCCCGTGAGCCCAACGTCGCCGTCACGCGCACCGGGTGGCGGGGTCAGATCAACCGTTTCCCAAGTAGAATCGTCGAAAGTCGTTGCTGCCCAGCGAGGGTCATCGCCTTCGTGGAATTTCCACGGGCCGTCGAGTGCGACGACTGCTTGGCCGAGCGTGATGCGGACTGGGTTTGAAATCGCAGCCGGTTCGCTGCTCCCCTGAAGCTCATGCGTGGCCACATGGACACGCGTGCTGAGAGCAACGCTGGGAATTGGGCTGAATAGGCCAATCAGCGTGAGGCCGGTCCAGACTCGCGTGGTACACGGCATATAGGCAGTCGAGAGCAGGAACAGATCAAAGGTCGAGCAAATTCGAGCCGCTGGCTATGATGCCCGAGGCGCACCGAACGGCTGCCATCAGCTCATGGCGACCGCGACGCGGTGGCCCTGGATAGTGGCCGGCCACCAAGCCCGCCATGCGCTCTCGAGAAACGCCAATCCACCGTGGGCACCACGCGTAACGGCCTGGTATTCCTCTTGCCTCATGGTGGACACGTCTCACGCAACGGAGGGATGAATGCGACCACTCGGTATTCTGCTCATCGTGTTTGGGGTCGTGGTGCTCGCGTATGGCGGAATGAGTTACACGAAGAGCCGGCACAGCACGAACATAGGTCCGGTTCAGGTCTCGACTACGGACAGAGGCTTTGTCACCCCAGCAGCAGGCGCGATCGCCGTTGTGGTGGGTATCGTCCTGGTAGCGGCAGGACGGCGCGGAGCGACCTAACGGGCGCCAGTCTATCGAGCGCTCGGGGCGACCTATGCCGGCCCATGCACGCGGTGCTGAGCGGTGAACTCCGCCAGCTTCACCGCCAGCTCAGTACGGTTGGCGGCTGGGTCTTTCCGGCAGAGCGCAATCCGGAAGCACCGATGGACCGTCAGGTGTTCGACCGATGGCTCGCACCTGCCGAGCGGAAGGCAAAGCTTCCCAAGCTCGCTTGGGGCTTGTGGCATCCGAATAGGTGGAAGTGGGCGACCGAGCGCAGGCACCTGTCGATCACCGACGTCGCGGCGGCAGGCGGGTGGCAGGACACCGCAATGTTTCTCACGTGTGCTGTGTACCCCAATTCGTGAGGCACTCCGGTCCAGGTGAACAAAATGCATCTCCCGCCGGCTGCCACCGCCGCGTCCATTCCACTCGATCATCCGCCAGCTCACGCCTGCGTGAGGTGTCTTGTCCTCCTGACGCGGACAACGCTCGTCGGCGCCGGTTGGGCCGCACCCGATGCCATCCCGCCCGCCAACAGGAACACACTGCCGGCGAAGAGCAGCGTGTCGAAGATGTAATTGACCGCCTCGACCCCCTGCGACGTGCCTACGGCGACGACGAGCATCGGGACGTAGATGACCGGGACCACGACGGTGACGGCGGCCGCTAACCACGTCGCCGCCGCGCGCGCTCGGACGTTGATGAGGATCAACGCACCACTGGCGATCAGGATCGCACCAACCCCGTACCCCCAGAGCACCGCGCCGGGCACCCAGGGCCCCATGACCCGCTCGAGCGGAACGCCCGGGACGAATCCGGGATGCAGGACGTGCTCGACCCCGAAGAGGACGAACACGAGGGCCGCGACCGTCCGGCACCCCGCGAGCACGCGGTGGGACCACGTCCCTTCGCTCCCAGGCGCCGACGTCGCCGCCAGCGTCCACGCACCGAGCCCGAACACCAGATCTCGAGTTGCGACCGCCCAGGCGAAGCGATCAGTCGGATGCGCGACGACGAGGGGGATGTGCAGCGAGAGCACGAAGATGAAGAACATGGTCCCCAACAGTGCTGCCGCCTGGCGGATTAGCCGCGTCGAGACGATGGACACGGCCGCGGCCAGCAGCGCGATGCCGACGAAGTAGGCCCAGAACAGCCGGACCGGCATCCACGTGGGGACCATTTGCGAGAGGCCGTGGGCGGCGACCAGGTGCTCCGTGCCAAACGCCGCCAGGGATGCCGGCACGAACACCCGGCCCAGCACAGGCCACGTATAGGGGCTGCGGCCGAGCCGTCGCCACACGACGACGAGCGCGACGACCAGAACCAACGTGCCGACCGCTGCCGGGCAGAATACGTACCGCCAGAACTCTGCACGTGGCGTCACGCTGGTCTCCTTGGCGCCGGCCGTGGGGGCCGCGCCGGTCGGGGCATTCGCCGTTTCGGCCGCCGCACAGTCTACGGGCCGTTGCTCATATTATTACCAGCGGATTGGTACAATCAAGAGAGCCATTTTGCGTCACTATCACTGTACCACATGGAGTGATGTGTCCAAGACGACCGGCACGTTCGATCTGACGTTGAATCACCGCGGGCCCCATCAGTCGCGCGCGAGCTGGCTGTATGGGGAATTGCGCGGGGCGATTCTCGAGGGACGCCTCGGGCCCGGGAGCCGACTGCCGGCGTCGCGCGATTTTGCGCGCCTGCACGGCCTGTCGCGCGGGACCGTGGTGAGCGTGTTCGAGCGCCTGCGCGCCGAGGGGTACGTCGCCTCGCGCGTCGGATCGGGCACGTGGGTGAGTCACCGCATGATCGCCGGAAGTCCGCCTCCGGCCAAAGGGGCGACGCCCCCGGCATTCATCTGCCGAGTCGCCTCGGCCTACGCCCGGCCAAAGGCGTTCGTCGGCTCTGTGGTGTCTGACCGCGTCCGGCCGTTCGACATGCGAAACCCGGCCGTGGACGAGTTTCCAGCCAAGCTGTGGGGACGACTGGTGGCGCGGCGGGCGCGGGACTTCGGATCGTGGGCCACGAGCGCGGATGATGGACGCGGCTACCGGCCACTCCGCGAAGCCATTGCCCAGTATCTCGGGTCATCCCGCGGCGTGCGGTGTGGCAGTGATCAGGTCGTGATCGTCTCGGGCGTGCAACAGGCACTCGATCTTCTCGCTCGGCTCCTCCTCAAGCGCGGTGAGGCGGTCTGGATGGAGGATCCGGGATACTTTGGGGCGACGATTGCCTTCGGCGGCGTCGGCGCGCGGATCGTTCCTGTGCTGGTGGACGAGCAGGGGTTGTCGGTGGCCGCGGGCGTGAAGCTGTGTGCGCATCCGAAAGGCGTGTACCTCACACCTGGCCATCAGTTCCCACTGGGGATGACGATGTCGCTGGAGCGCCGTATGGCCGTTCTCGAGTGGGCGGCGCGAGTCGGGGCCTTCATCATCGAGGACGACTACGACAGCGAATACCGCTTCACCGGGCGGCCGGTCCCCGCCCTACAGAGTCTGGATCGTGGTGCCAACGTGATCGTCATCGGATCGTTCAGCAAGCTCCTGTTTCCGTCGCTCCGCCTCGGGTACGTCGTCTTGCCGGAATCGTTGGCCGACTACTTCGTGGCCTTTCGGCACCGCACGGATTTCCGCTCGCTGAGCCTCGACCAGGTCGTGCTCTGCGACTTCATCGTGGGTGGGCATCTCGGACGGCATCTCCGACGGATGCGCGACCTGTACGCGAGCCGCCTCGCGACGCTGATCGACGGGGGCCGCCGATACCTGCGCGGCTTGCTGACGATTCCCGATGTCAGGGCCGGCCTGTACACCGTGGGGTTTCTCGAGAACGGCATGACCTCGCGACAGGCCGAGTCGGCCGCGGCCGCACAGGGCATCGAGGCCAGGGCGCTGGACCGCTTCACAGCGAAGCGCGCCGACCCTCGGGGTATCCTGCTCGGCTTTGGGGCGTTCGATGAGTCCACGATTCGCGACGGTGTGGCCCGGCTCGCCCGAGCCCTCGACCAACGGATTGCGAGTCGGGTCAGATGACAGAGCGCCGTCGCGCTGCTCGTGGTCCCGAGGTGACGGAGGGGCAAGTCGGACGGAACCAACTATCTTGACGGATGTTGTGCGTGGGACGTAGGTGCGCGGAACGCCTTCCGCACCGGCGCGGGCACCCCTCCATTCCCTGACCCTCCCCCAATATGAACATCGTCATCCTCGTCGTCCGAGTCGTCGTGGGCGTGGGATTCGCCGCTCACGGAGCCCAGAAGCTGTTCGGCTGGTTCGGTGGGTACGGCCTCGCCGGTACGGGCGGGTTCTTCGAGTCGATCGGGCTGAAGCCGGGCATCCTGTCCGCGGGTGCCGCAGGACTCGGCGAGTTCGGCGGCGGACTGCTGGTGGCCGTGGGACTGGGCGGCCCGATCGGCCCCGCGCTCATGATCGCCGTGATGACCGTCGCCGCGATCACGGTGCACCTGCCCAACGGGTTCTTCGTCACCAAGAACGGCTTCGAGCTGCCCCTGGTGTACGCGTCATTCGCCGTGCTCGTGGCATTTTGGGGCTTCGGCACGTATTCGCTCGACGCGGTGCTGGGAACCGGATGGCTGTCCACAGAGCGCAACGCCCTCATCGCCATCGTCGCCGCGATCGGTGTCGGTGTGCTTATCGCGCTGGCCCGCCGGCCACCGCCCGCGCCATCATCGAAGTAGTGCGGGCTGACACGCACGCGCTGTTACGTGATGCGGAATATTTCGGCGACCAGCGGTGTGTCGACGATCACGTGCGGCGCGATAGCGTGATACCCGAGGGCGTGCACCCAGGCGTTGCCCGTGCGCAACGTCAGGACGCTCTTGATCATACCCGGTCCAAAGTATTGGAACCACACGAACAGCAGCGACAAGGCGATATCGCGTGGTGAATCGAATGTGGACCACCCTTCCACGATGTGCATGGTCGCGTAGGTCAGTCCTCCGAGCAGCACGGTGGTGATCGTCGAACCCGTCAGCTTGAGGTAGCGAGGCAGCAGGATCGCGTAGATCAGCACCATCGTCGGCAGTGCAGTCCCGAAGAGGAAGATCACGAAGCTCAGTGGCGCGCCGACGAGTACCTGTCGCGCGGTCAGACCGAAGATGTTCGCCTGGAAGACGGTCAATTCAACGGCCGATTCGATCGACAGCACGAGCAGTATCAACAGGGCGTCATTGCGGCGATCGGTGGACCGCAAATTCAGCTCGGTATTTGTGTAGCGCGCCCGAAAGTAGAGGTATGGTACCACCGCGAAGACCACGAAGTTGTACGCCGCCCAGACGCCCACCTCCGCGGGCTGCGGGGCCATGGTGGTGCCGTACATCGAGCCGGCGAGATGAAAGCTGAACGGGCGGTATCCGAGCGCGGGACCGACTATCCAGCCGCCCACCTGTCCGAGTGCTGCGTAGAGGATCAGGAGGAGGGTCTCTCGCATGGCGACCCGGCGGTCGGGCGCACGCGCGGCCATGTCCGGGATATGGCGCGTCCGAGTCACCCCGAACGCCACGACCATCAGGACGAAGACCTCGACCAGCGCGATGGTCGGGCCGAGCACCTGCGCGGCGAAAGGCAGATTCGCCACGGCCGGACGATTGAACGGGAGCGACCCGTGTGCGAGCCCGAGGACGGCCATGGTGCTACCGATCCACAGCGCAGCGGCAAGTTGGACACCGCGATGACGCACCACGCTTCGCAGCACCGTCCGTCGCGAGGCCGCGCGTCCGGACGCGGCGTCAGCCGTCATCTCTGGCTCGGACCACGACGTGGCGAACGAGCTTCGGCTGGTCGACGTGCACCATGTGACCCGCATCCGGTGCGATCACGCGGCAGCCCCACGCGTGACGCACACAGACGGACCGGCTGCGCGGAGCCATTGATCTCGAGCCTGGTCGTCGTGTCGGTAACGGGCAGTGACCTGCCCATGCTGATCGCCATGGTGGCCGGAGTTCTGAGTGTCGGAGCGCCCGCGCGGAGACCGCTCTCTGTAATTCTACAGCACCGACCGCGGCCCAACCTTAGTTACGCCGATTCATTCGCGTGTCCGACAGCGCGGACGTCGCCGCCGAACGGGCTCAGAAGGCGGGTGGGAAGGTGTTGATGGGAGCGATGGAGGGGCCAGGCGGCGACCGCGTTGCGGTGCTGAGCGATCCGCAAGGGGTGGCGTTTGCGGTGCATTCAAAGCCGTAACGCGGCTTCGCGCACTCACTCCGCCCGCCATTGCGTACGCGACGACGCCACGCACATCGGCACGTCTGGTCGCACTCACAACAGAGCCCACCCCCGGGGATGGAGTGGGCTCAGAGATCCACCGATAGAGTGGCCGCGCGCTCGACGGCGCGCGACGACGCTAGCGGAGAGTGTTCAACCAGATCCTACGGTTGTGACGACGATAGCAAACTCGGTCGGCTGCTCACTCGAGAGCCACGGCTTAGGAATGGCGCCCGTCATAACGCACGTGGACCAATCGCCGCCGTATTGCAGGCTCAGATCTTCGTCAGCTAGTGCCCACGGTAATGATTATCTGCTCAACGGGAACGGACTGGGAACCATAGTTGGAGCCAATGACGGCGCATTGACTATCGGTGTAATCGATAACGCCCGCCTCGCTCCAGGACAGGCCGCCCGACGTTTGGCCTTCTGGGATCGTGGTAATGGGCGTGCCCCCCTGGAAGAGCGTTACATCCGCGCCGGAGTTATTGAACCACTCCACGGTCTGCCCGACTTGAGCCGACACGGGATTGGGCGTGAAGGGGGAGCAAATAGTCGTGTCGGTTGACGCACCGACACAGAGAGTGTGCACACGCGCCGATTGAACGCCCACTATGTGGCCGTTGGTGTTGTTGGGGCATGCCGTAGTGTCAACCGCCTGAATGACCAGCGGACTAATCGTTATGAGTACGACATTCGAGCCGGTACCGCCCGTTGCTGGCGCGGTGGGCTTCGCACAGCCCGCGAGAACGACGGCTGCCAGCGCTGAGAACATAAGAGCGTACTTCATCCCTAGAACCCCTAATCGTCTGAGTGAACTGCGCCACTGAACCCCTGTTCCTGAGCCGATGATTCACCAGCATCGAGGACGAGGATCTTCAGGGCCAAGAAACCGATGAACACGCCGCCTGCGCGAGCCCTATTCTCCCACAGGCCCGCCTGCCGGGAAATCTTCCCGATCTCGGACGGGGTAGCTGGCATAACTTCCCGGTTAATGACGAGGGCAGACCGCTAACGTCACCGACACAGTTCCCCTGCAGAGTGATTCATGGCGGAGAGCCGATCCCGGACGCCGCGGAAGCTCAGCGTCGGCATCGGGTGCAAAGGGTCGCGTCTCGTAGCGGTGGAGGCCTGCGGCGGCACGCCGGCGTTCGCGCAGTATCGCCAAGCCGGGGCCCAGCCTTGGGCGCTCATCATGCTCGAGCTGGCCGGCAACCGGATCATGAGCATCACATCATACCTCGATGTGGAGACACTCTTTCCGCGGTTCGGCCCGCCACTGCAGCTCACGCGCTGATCCACGGGCTGATCCGCGTTGGCGAAGACTTTGCGGTGAACCCGCGGCACCGAATCTCTCTTTCGCGCAGGAATGCGCGTTCGCGGCGCAGCCGTACTCCGGGTAACACCGCCAGTTATTTCCCGACGCGTCGTCGTCGCCTCATCTGGCAGCGCACAATCTGGTTATCGTGACCATTGACCTACGAGTCACGCCGGGGTGAGGCGCCTCGTGCTTGGTCGCGGCCCAATCACTACACATCGTTCGCGGTGCATGTCTTCCCGGTGTAGGAGGCGAGGCATCCAGCAACCCATGTCAGGGTCCCCAACAGGGGAGAATGCCAGCCGACGCGACCCCACATCGCCCACGTCGGATAGTCCCCACTCTTGCCCTCGCACAACAACGCGACGTTCAGGCGGGAATTGGGCAAGAACATTGATGAGCTGCTCTACAGTCATCGGGGGCGCTCCGCATTTTACCGGGTCGTCGTAAGGTTGGCTCCCGATTACCGCGCCGCAATCGCTCCAATGCGACAAAGTTGCTTGTATACGACACCGATTGGACAACGTACCGCTGTGCGTTCGCGGAGTCGCGTGTAACGGTCCGGCTGTAACTGCGGTGGCAGTTCCCGGGCGCGGTACGCTTTCGTCGGTCCTGGGTCAGAGTAGACGATAAAGCCGCAGGGGTCGTGCGGCATCGCACTCGTGGCGGCGTCGTTCGCCAGTTCAGGCAGTGCGTGGCGGCCGTGAATCAATCGGAATCGCGGAATCCGAACCCGCGACCCCCTGAACTCCATTCGCTGTCAGGGGACACCAAAGTACGGCGATTTGACGGTTAGCTGCGTGAAACCGGGCATCGGCGCCGGTATTCACCCGAAGGATGACGGGATCTGCCGGGAGAAACGGACCACGAAATGGCCGACGATTGGCGTCAGCACAGATGTAGGATGCCTTGCGCGTCACCCCGGTCACGAACTCCACGCCTGCGAGATGCCGGCGACGCACTCCCTAAGGAGCTAGACGGCCGCCAGGCGCCTGACCCGACGGATCAGCAGCCATACCCCGGTGAGCGCCGATAACGTGCCACCGATCATAAGAGGCAGCACCACGAGGTCCCACAGCGGCCGATGGTTGTTGAGCGAAGGAAAGTCCAACGTGTGTAGCCCGTCGCGCACCCAGCGCCACGTTCTCGTCTCGGCATCCACAAACCCGACGGGTTGGCCGCTCACCGTATCGAGATACAGAACGGAGTTGTTGCGATCGGACATTGAGACCCGAAAGACCGGCAAATGCATCTGGCGCCCGTGTCGGGCGTAGTAGTAGGTGTCATACGCGGTCAAGCGATCGACCCGCCGCACGCCAGCTCCGTCTTCGAACGCGCGCCGGGCAATTGCCGCCGCGCCCATCAAGTCCAGCTCCCCACGCCCCGCCCCCGTCTCCGCGTCGACCCAGGACGGCGCCGCACCCGGACGATGCACGACGTAACCGGGAACTCCCTCCACAGCCGTGATGTCGATGGCTAATACGGGGCCGAGTCGCGCACCGGCCGCCGCTGGGGATACACGGATCGCGCCCCACGGAACCGGACCGCCGCGGGCACCAGCCGCCTGTCCCGCGCGCGGCTCATTCGAGGGCCCGAGAATCTCGAGGAGACCGCTCAACGTCCACGTCACGACGATCACGCCGAACACCACGCCTCCGATGTGATGCCAATGGGACATACCGCGGTAGCCGCTCAGTCGCCACTCCCCACGATTCCGGCGAGGTAACAGTTGCACGAGACCGAGCGCGATGCCCGTGAAAGCGAGCAGCAGGCCGACTCCCGGTAACACAAGGTTCGTCCACGTCCACAGGGCCGGGCGTGTATAGAGCCACTGGAAGTAGAGCCAGTGGGGCACGGTACCGGTCCAGGTCGTGAACCGGGTCCACGCTGTCACAACACCGAACACCGTCCCGGTCTCGCGTCCCACATACACCGCTGATCCGGCCGCGTCGGCAAACCGGACTCGGTATGCCGGAAAGTTCGCGGCGTACTCGGCCGCCATCATATAGTGGTCACCCTGGTCGAGCACGTCGATTCGGCGCAACGGAGCTTTGGACTCGACGAACGCGCGGGCGGCGTCCACCGCCTCGGTGGGTGTGACTGGGGCGAGCACCATCCCCGTCCTGGCATCGACGAGCGTCAAGGGTTCAACGAATCGCTGCTTTTCGCGCAGGAGCATGTACACCGGCCGGCCAGCCCAGATCATGAGACGTCCCCCAACGACTTGAACACCAGGGGGCCCCGCCGCCGCCGCCGCGGCGAATCCGACCAGGTGAGGCGACGGCGTGAATGGCTGCAGTACCTCGAGCTGCCGCGACTCGGTCGGCGCCGGCCATGGGTAGTACATTAGCACGATCCCGCTTACGAACCAGGAAGCGACAAGCAGCCCCAGGGCGATGCCGATCCATCGATGTGTGAGATAGTTAACGCGCTTCCACATCTACCGCAGGTGGACCGATGTCGTCAGCAAGAGTTGTCGCGGCGCCGCAGGATCGACCGACTGGGCCAGCTCAATATCTCCCATCGTATAGTATCTGGCGTTAAACAAATTGTGCGCCGACAGCGTGAGGGTCACCGAGCGGTGTTCCCAGAACACGCTCGCGTCCGTCACGGTGTAGGCCGGCAGCAGGTACGTGTCGCCCTGATCGAGGAACGTCGTTCCGACGTGCTTGACGTTCCCCTGCAGGCCGAAGCCTCGCCACAGCCGCCACGACCCGCCGATGTTGTCGACGTTGTCCGGCGAGATCGGCATACGGTTCCCAGTGAGAACCTCATTGACACCGGCCGATTGGATCACGAACCGTCCATACCGATCGTGATACCAGGCGACGTTCCCGTAAAGGGCGACCGACGGAATCGGATTCCATTGCACCGCCCCCTCGAACCCCTGAAAATTCTCCACGCCCGCGTTCGTTGGATAGAAGAACGGCCCAACCCGCGTGTCGATGACGATCCCATCCTCACGCATGAAAAAGTAGCCGAAATCGAACGACAGCCGCCCCTGGATCGCGTCGCCCTTGAACCCGCCCTCGTAGTTCTGCACGTACTGTGGGCGAAGGTTCAGCGAGTCTTGCGGGTTGAGCGCGCCCGGTGTGCGCGGAGGGACGAACGCGGTCGAATACGTCACGTAGGTGTTGAGCCGAAGGTTGGCATCCCGCGCGCTCGAATCCGGACCGACCAAGCGCACAGTCGCGCTGGCCTTCGGGCTGAACGCGCTCCAGCGGTTCGAGACGCGGGGCGTGGTGCCTGGTCCCGGCGAAGGAGTGTTGCTGAGATAGGCGTCGTCGTATCGCCCGGCGAATATGAGGCCCAAGCGTGGGAGCGGGGCGATGAGATACTGGGCGTACGCGCCGAGGATCCCCACGTTGTACGAGTTGCCGCCGTACGGGAGATATTTCCAATTGCTCATCGGTGGGATGCCGGGGCTCTGCGGATTCTTGAAGTTCACCGCCCAGCCAAAGAGCGTCGTGTCCGTATAGATCACGTTGCCACTGCCGTACCCGGTCGTGTAATCGTACGAAGCGCCGACCAGAAGTTGGTTGTCTATCGCGCCGATCCGGGGCCGTATCGCGCCCCGAAGCTCCGAGTAATAGATGTTCTCCGAGTACGATTCGCCAAACGGATACTGCTCGAAAGTCGAGTCCGTGAACGGCGAGCCGACACCATCGCCGTCGTTCACGAACTGGTAGAGGATGTGCCGGTAACTGACGGTGCCCGTTCCCGTGAACCAGGGCTCGAAGATGCGATCGTAGCTCAGCGTGGCCCGCGTCTCCTCCTGGTGGTAGTTGGATGACGGCAGATTGTAGTTCTGAAAGACGCTGATCTGTGGATCGACCTGGCTCAGAAGCTTGCCGTTGATGATGGGCAGGGGTGTCGGAAGTGCGTTGTCCGACACGACCTCGTTGATCGAGATCATGCCGTGCGAGGCCCGGTCCGGACTGAACGTGAACTTGCCGAACAGGTCGTTGTCCTTGATGTTGAAGATGTACGGCTGCGTGTAGTAGCCGTGGTTCTGATTCTCCGATGCCGCGAGGTAATAACCGCCCCAGTCGTCGATGGGACCCGACGCGGCGCCCTTGAGGCCAAACTGGTCCTGCTGGCCGAGCTGAAGCTCGGCGTCGAACCGCGGATCGGCCGTCGGATTCGGCGTGAGAACGTTGACGACACCACCGACTGCCGTGCGTCCGTAGAGCGCTGAGTTCGGTCCCTCGACCACCTCCACGCTGTTCACGTCCTGCAACGGTAGGTTGATGACTCGCGCGTCGTTCTCGGCCGTCGTCTGTGGCACGCCATCGATCATGAGGAGCGTGTTCGTCCACTCGTCACCCTCGCGCGGCATTCCACGCAGCATCACAGACTCGAACTGAGTCTCCAACGCACTGTTGACGAGACCCGGCACGTTGTTGAGTGCCTGTGTGAAACGGCCGTCGCCTTGCTGCGCGATCGCCTGCTGGCTGACGGTCGTCGTCATCGCGGGGACATCCACCAAGCTCTGCGCCGTCTTCGTCGCCGTCACTTGCATCTGATCCAAGATGGCCGGTGACTCCAGCAGCCGGAATGTCACACGCACGGACGAATCCGGGCGCACACGCACGCCTGTCATGCGGAGGGCCCGAAATCCGAGGACACGAGCCGATATGTCGTATTGGCCTTCCGGTACGCCGGCGATCACGGCCAGTCCGGCCGCCGTGGTGATACCCCGAAACGTCGTGCCCTCGATCGTAACCAAGGCATCGGCCAGCGGCGCGTCAGATGTCGAGTCAACCACCCGCGCGATGAGCGTGCCCACACGCTGCACGGCGTGCGTGCGTGGCGCTCGCTCGCGAATGACGACTCCCGTTGCCCCCGAGGTCATCACGACGCGTAGCGGCGTGCCGGCCAACACGGCCCGGAAGGCCGAATCCGGCGTCACGTTTGTTCCCGTGTACGACACGCGGGCATCTCCGGTGAAATCGTCGGGACTGTAGGAGAGGCGAATCCCCGCAGTCGCGGCCACGACGGTTACCGCGCCCGACAGCGGCGTGTCCGTAATGTCGATGCTAATACGGTGCGCGGCCGGCGCCTGGGACCAAGCGAGGTGATCCGCGACGGCTGTCGCTTGCGCTTGAGCGCTCGAGACCACGACGATGACAGCCGACGCCGCGCGACGAGCGGAGACCGACAGCGGGTGCCTCATGTGCACTCTCCTTATCTCAGCGTGATCGTGCGCCCGTTCACCTGGTAGGTGGCGTGCAAAATCAGACCAATCGAGCGGAGCACCAGCGGCAGCGGCTCATCGTGCAGCGTTCCGGTGATGCGCCGCCGGGTAAGCCGTGTATCGGCCACGATGATCTCGACGTCGTACCACCGTTCCAATTCGGAGAGAGCGTCGGGAAGGGGAGTGTCCTGGAACTCCAGGTCGCCGGTCGTCCAGCTCAGCCATCGGCCGACGTCCGCATGCGGAACGACAGTCGCGCCACCGCTGGGATCTATGCGGGCCAACTGGCCAGCCGATACGATCGTGGTGGGTGACGAGTTGGACTCGGCCGAGCTGAGTGTGACCGCCCCGTGGGCTACGATCACGCTGGCGGTGGAGCCATATGCATCGACTTCGAATGCCGTTCCCACGTCTCGCACCTGCGTTCCACCGACGACTACGGTGAACGGGTGCACCGTATCGTGCACCACGTCGAAGTAGACGCGCCCTGCAACGGTGACCACGCGGTTGTCCTGTCCGAATCCAACGGCCGGTGTCAGCCGGGTCTCCGGGGCCAGAATCACCCGCGAGCCGTCGGCGAGACGGACCGTAACCCGCTGTCCACGAGCGGCGACCACGGCGCTTGAGGGTGGCGCCTGTCTCGCGTGCCCCAACAGCAGGCTCATCCACCACCCAAGCGCGGACGCTATGACAGCCATGCCGACGGCGGCGCGCACCATGCCGGGCATGAGCCATCGTCCAGGAGCCACCGGAAGGATCCGTATCGCGGGCGCACTGAGGGCCGGTTGTTCGGCGCGCAGGTACTCCCAGGCGGCGTCCGTCTGCCACTTACGTGCGCCTACCGACGGCGGACCGGCGGACGCTACAGCCAGGAGTTGCGCCAGTCGAGGATGCGCTAGTGACCAGTTGCGCACAGAGATCGCTTCGTCCCGGGTATACTTCCCCGCGAGGAAGCGCTCCACGATCGCCCAGTCAATGCCGTTGTCCTGCGGGTCCTCCATGCCCAGTTGACACGGAGCGCGCAGAAAAACCCCTACTGGATGATCTACTGCCGGATCGCCTGAATCTCGGCGTAGGCGTCGCGAAGTGTCTTGGTCGCCCGTGTCATGTAGATCTCCACGGTCTTCTTCGAGATGCCCATGACAGTGGCGATTTCTGCGTAACTCAGCTGTCGCCGCCACCGGAGCGTGATCGCCATCTGGCAGCGGTTGGGAAGTCGGGCCAACACGCGTCCCAGGGCCGCTTCAACGGCTTCCGACGCGAGCCGCTCCTCGGCGCCGTTGCTGACCGCACCCGCGGGCAGATCGCCTTCACACACGACGCCGCGGGTCGCCTGCGCGGCGCACCACCGCCGCTCGAGCATCGTGCGCCTCAGGGCGTTAAGTGCGCGGTTCCGCCCCGCCGCAAACAGATAAGTGCGCAGGCTCCCGTGCACCGTCCATCCAGACCGTCGTTCCCAGATCCATGTGAACAGATCGTGGACGAGGTCCTCCGTCTCGTCGGGCGACCGAACGAAACGATCGACGTAGTCGCAGAGTGGTGCGTGATACGCGCGGAAGAGCGTCTCGAATGCGCGCCCGTCGCTGGCTCGAACACGGGCGACCAGCCGAGCGTCATCGCCCGTCGGTTCGCTCGTCGGCCGACGCAACGGCGACCTCATCGGAAGAGGGTGGCGCGTACAACCTTGATGGCTCGCGCCGCACGCATTCCTGCAGTCTTAATCGGGATGTGAAGCGCCCGCGCAATCGCTGGAATCGTCGTTTGGTGCTGCGCGCGAAGTGTCAGCACCGCGCGATAGAGCTCTGGAGGCGCCCCGATCGACCGGCGTAGCAGCCGCGATCGTCCGACGGGTTCCATCTGATCCTCGTCAACGGCGTGGTAAGCCCTAGGAATCAACCGCCGCGGCGATTCGAACCGAGGGACGACGCGCTCGTGCTTCAGGTAGTCGACCGCGCGGCGCCGGGCCGCAGCGGACAGGCACTGGCGCACGTTTTCGCGCGCCGTCCACGCTGCTCGCTCCTCCTGCAATCGGAAGAAGCGACTCCGCACGATCTGCCGACCGCACGTCGCCATTGAACAGAGCGCAGAGCGTCGCGTAATAACGCCGAGATAACCTTTCGACGGTTCTATGGCTCTCCGGCTTCGCTCGCGCGAACAGCCCGTCGTCAGAATACTCGCCCACTCAATCCGCGGTGAACCGAGCGCTGGCAGTGGGCGCGCTCGACGAGGGGTGGCGTGCGCCAGACGTCGGGTTGTGGCCCGCAAGCGGTGTCATCTGGCCTGGCGTGCAGATCGCGGGACACTCTACGTGCCAGCATAACACCGAGTCGGAAGTCTCACAATACTTGCACCGATCGCTTTACCCGTTGTCGAGCCAACGATAGTATCTCGTGAGCAGTCCAAACCGCTTGCTCGCTGGCGCCCATCACGGTCACGATGCCCTCATGAGCCGATCCCGGCGCCAATTTCGGCCATCGCCGCATTTCGCTGATCGCTCGGCGCCAAATCCTGCAATGTCGCCTCGGCGAACTCCTCGAAGATCAGGTGGGACACACGCTCGATAGCCGGACCGATTGCAGGGATTTGAATAAGAATCGGGGCCATCCCGGTCGTCAGCAGCGACCCGAACCCGCAGTCTGATCTCGGGCCCAACGCGAACGCCACGGCATCGATCCACCCGCGAATCCGCGCGATCCGTAGGAGGTGATCGGTTCAGTTCCAAATGCTGTGCGATCTGACACCAACGTGCAGTCTCCTACACTACCACCCAACCAGCAAGTTCCCATTTGATCCCGGATGATCGGCGACCCTACATCAGCGTTTCGATGGCTGCACGAATATCGGCGACCGCCGCGGACCGCTCGTGGTTCGACTCCAATTCCTCCAGCGTACTCTCTACGAACTCCTCGAAGATCACATGCGACAGTCGCTCGATCGCCGCGCGAATGGCCGAGATCTGCATCAGCACTTCGAGACTCGCGCGGTCCTCGGAGAGCATTTTCTTCAGGGACCCGACATGACCCTCAATGCCGGCGATTCGATGGATCAGTTGGCGCTTGTTGCCGAGGTTCTGGCTCACTGACTTTACCTCATCGGGGTCACAATGAGAAACGCAGTACCCCCGTCGTTCAACCGGAACGAGCAGGGCCTCTTATGGCTGACGTTGTCAGACATCGCGCATCGGCAGTTGGATGCCGTGCTTAGCGGCTGCCTCCAATGCCGTCTGGTAGCCGGCATCAGCATGCCGCGCGATGCCGATTCCGGGATCGTTCGTGAGCACGCGCTGGAGCCGCGCGCGCATCTCTGGAGTGCCGTCAGCGACAATCACCTGGCCTGCGTGCAGGGAGTTGCCAATCCCCACGCCGCCCCCGTGATGGAAGGATACCCACGACGCGCCGCTCGCGACGTTTAGCAATGCGTTCAAGATGGGCCAGTCAGCGATCGCGTCGCTGCCGTCCTTCATTCCTTCCGTCTCCCTGAACGGCGACGCGACACTCCCGGTGTCGAGGTGGTCCCGCCCGATCACGATTGGAGCCGAAAGCTCTCCCGATGCGACGAGCTCATTCAGGGCGACCCCAAATCGGGCCCGGGCGCCTTGCCCGAGCCAGCAGATTCGCGCGGGGAGGCCTTGGAACTTCACCTTGCTGCGGGCCAGTGCCATCCACCGACGCAGATGGTGATCGTCGGGGAAGAGCTCGAGAACCAGATCGTCGGTGCGATGCAGATCGTCCACGTCGCCCGACAGCGCTACCCAACGGAATGGGCCCTTGCCCTCACAGAAGAGTGGTCGCACGTATGCTGGAACGAAACCCGGAAAGTCGAACGCGTTGGCGAGTCCCGCGTCAAGGGCCACCGTACGAATGTTGTTGCCGTAGTCGAAGGTGATCGCACCGCGTCGCTGCATCTCGAGCATGGCACGCACGTGATCGACGATGGACGCCACGCTCCGGCGCACGTAGTCTCTCGGCGAGTCGGTTCTCAGTTGCAGCGCCTCGGCGAGCGATAGCCCCGCCGGCACGTACCCATTGAGCGTGTCGTGGGCGCTCGTTTGATCAGTCACGACGTCGGGAGTGACGCCCCGGCGAACGAGCTCTGGAAGCACGTCTGCCGCGTTTCCCACGAGCCCGATCGATTGAGCTCGTCCCGCTGCGCGGGCCTCTTCGGTCCAGCGGAGTGCCTCGTCGATGTCTGTCGTGCGTCGGTCGCAATATCCCGTTACAACGCGTTTGGCAATCCGCGCGGGATCGACCTCAATTCCGAGCAACACGGCCCCGTTCATCGTGGCGGCGAGCGGCTGCGCGCCGCCCATCCCCCCGAGTCCGGCTGTGACGACCAGCCGGCCCGTCAGGGAGCCGCCGAAATGTCGGTCGGCTACGGCGGCAAACGTCTCGAACGTGCCCTGCAATATGCCCTGCGATCCGATGTAGATCCACGACCCGGCGGTCATCTGCCCGTACATTGTCAATCCCATGTGCTCCAGCCGGCGGAAGTCATCCCACGTCGCCCACCGAGGGACGAGATTACTGTTCGCGATGAGGACACGGGGCGCGTCGTGATGCGTACCAAACACGCCGACCGGCTTTCCACTCTGGACGATCAGCGTCTCGTCGTCATCGAGCGCACGGAGCGACCGAACAATGGCGTCGTAGCATTCCCAATTTCGTGCGGCCTTCCCTGTTCCACCATAGACCACTAGGTCATCAGGGCGCTCGGCCACTTCGGGGTCGAGATTGTTCATCAGCATCCGGAGGGCGGCTTCCTGTTGCCACCCTTTGCATGACAGCGTGTGGCCTCGCGGCGCACGAATCGGCGCGCGGTGCGCGGTCGGACAGACGGTGTCGCAGTTTTCAGTGGCTAGTGGTGTAAGCATGTTGGATCGGTAAGCGCAAGCGAGTGGAGATGGAGTCAGGCAGATGACGGAGTAGGTTCGCCTGCCGATGACGCCAGACCGTGGGCGATCGTCGAGAATTCGCGGGCGCGAATCGCCGATCGCAGGCTTTCGATGTCCTGTGTAAGAACGCGATCGCCGTCGAGTGGCCGCACGTGCTCACGGACGCGCGCATATGCCTGTCGCACGCCGCGCCCGGGTTGCAAGGGTCTGCGGAACTCAAGCGCCTGGGCGGCACACATGAGCTCCACGGCGACAACGTATTCCAAGTTGTTGACGGTGCGTTTGGCTTTCCGTGCCGCGGTCAGCCCCATCGAAACGTGATCTTCCTTGTTCCCGCTGGTGGGCACCGAGTCGATGCTGGCCGGATGGGCGAGGACACGCATCTCGGCGAGCAGATCCACGGCCGCGACCTGCGCAATCATGAATCCCGACTGGATCCCTGGGTCGCGAGCCAAGAACGCGGGGAGTTCTGACAGATCCGGATTCAAGAGGCGCTCGATCCGCCGTTCGCTAATGCTTGCCAGATCCGCCACGGCGATCGCCAAGAAGTCCAATGCCTGCGACACGACCTGTGCATGGAAGTTGCCTCCGCTCACCACGAGCTCACTGTCAGGAAAGATTAACGGATTGTCGGTGGAGCTATTAATCTCCGTCTCGATGATGCGTCGCACGTAGCCGAGCACTTCACGGGCCGCGCCGTGAACCTGTGGCATGCAGCGAATCGAGTACGCATCGTGCACGCGGGGGTCATTGTAGCGATGCGACTCGCGAATCTCCGAATCCTCGAGCAGAGATCGAAGTCGCGCCGCACTTTCGATCTGGCCGGGATGGGGGCGGGCCAGATGGATCTCGGCGCGGAATGGATCCGGAGTCCCCCGCAGTCCCTCGAGGCTCATGGCGCCCGCGACCTCGATCGTCTCAAGCGCCCGCTCCGCGGCGATGAGGCTCAACAGTCCGAGCGCGGTCGTCGCTTGGGTGCCATTGATGAGGGCAAGGCCCTCCTTTTCAACCAACTCGATCGGCGGGAGGCCGAACGCGGCAAGCGCTGTACTGGTGGGCTGCACGACGCCACCGACTTCCACCTCCCCCTCCCCAATCAGTGCCAATGCCACGTGTGCAAGCGGAGCGAGATCGCCGCTGGCGCCGACCGAGCCGATCTCCGGAACGATGGGATGAACGCCGAGTCGAAGGAATTCGAGCAAGCGCTCGATGATCATGAGTCGACATCCCGAGTGACCCCGTGCGAGGGCGTTTGCTCTCAGCAAGATGATCGCGCGCACTTCTTCCGATGTCATCGGGACACCGAGTCCGCTCGAATGACTTCGGACCAGATTGATCTGCAGGTCGCTGCGGCGACTCGGCGAAATGAACACTTCGGCTAGCCGTCCGAAGCCGGTCGTCACGCCGTAGACTCGCTCATTGCGGCTCAAGAACCCTTCCACGAACTGCCGCGAGCGACGGACCTGCGCCTCGGCTAGGACGGACAGGCGGATGTCTCGCTCGATCTCAGCGGCGACAGCCGCAACCTCCTCAACAGTGAGCGTCTCACCGGTAAGCAATAGCATGCGGATGCCCGGCATTGGGAGCTCGTCGGCGTCGGGCCGACCCTTCGGCTCCCGGCAAGCGATATGACGAGGGGCAGCCTCGAGTCTTGGAAAAAACCGGCCCAACTCGACGATGCCACCCGAAGTCTGGACGTCGATGTACGGGCCCAAGTATGATTGACCAGGCGAATATGTCAACCCCCCCCCCACGGGGTGGGTAGATGCCGGCAGGAGCGGGGTCTGTAACCAGACCGTGTCGGCTGGCCGCCAACGAATAGCGCCGCCACGGCTCGATCTTGACGCGTCTTGGTCAGTTTCGTATGATGGCCGCTGCGCCCCTAAGGGGGGGGGTCTATTTCTAGCACGACGAGTTCGCCGCTGATCACGCGCCCGCCCGAGCAATGTGCCTAGCCAGTTCTTTGCCTCGAGTTCTGTCCAGCCGGCACTTCTTCAAATAAGGAGGTTTACGAATGCGCGGGTACATTCGATCCGGGTCGATTGGACTCCTGTTCTTGGTGGGCGTGTGCTCGCCCCTAGCAGCACAGCGGGCTGGGGTCCTCCGCGGACGGGTCGTGCGAGAGGAAACGGGCAAACCCATTCCCGACGCGACCGTTACGCTAAAGGAAACTGGCGACACCACCAAGACCACGGATGCAGGATTGTTTGCGTTCAACGGAGTGGCGCCCGGCGAGTATACGCTCACTGTGGTCGCGCTCGGACAGAAGCCGTATGAGCGTCACGTATCCTTGAGCGCGGAGAACGCCGCCGAAATCGAGGTGACTATGACACACGCGCCGACCGCGCTGACTGGGGTCGTCGTCACCGCGTCCCGAACGGCAACAGAGATTCGCGACGTCCCTGCGGCTGTGAACGTACTCACCGACAGCGCGATCCTTCAGAGCAGCGCCACCAACTTCACAGAGGCGATCAAGACGGTGCCGGGCGTCTCAATGGGCTCCTTTGGCCAGAATTTCAATTCGATCCAGTTACGGGGAGTCCCCCGCTTCGGCAATGAGAACGAAGGAACGCTGATACTGCTGGACGGCGTCCCACAGACCGACTCCCGCAATAGCGCGCAGATCCTCACGATCCCGATCGATAACATTGATCATGTCGAGGTCGTCAAAGGGCCGAACTCCGCCCTCTATGGCCGGACAGCGATTGCCGGCGTTGTCAGCATCTTCACGGAAGATCCGACTCCAGAGCATCATTTCACGGCGGACCTACAAACCGGCCAATTTGGACTCGTCCGCGGCGCGTTCACGGCGACCGGCCCTATCACGACAGGCAGCAAGGCCGGCTATCTCCTGTCTTGGTCAGCCCAAGACAACGGTAGCTTCCAGGTCGTCGAGCCGTACCACAAACACGCGTCATCGGTGTTCGGCAAGTTCGCGACCCCGCTCGATAGCACGACCCACATCGTAGTCGAGGCTAATTACGCATCGAACCGCGGTGGCACTGCCACCGGTGACCCCATCATCGGGGGGACGCAACTGCTCTCTTCGATCAACCCGACGTTCTCGCCCTACACGAGCTTGAACTTACCCTCCGCAGAATACAACGAAGAGCATGTGCGTACGATGGCCACCGTTCGGCACGATTTCTCGACGACGACCAACATCTCCAATGTCTTCGGGTACCGGCATTCGCTCTACAATTTTCAGGATGACGGCGATTTCCTTGAGGGGCCCTCCACTCCAAGCGGCGATACCGTGACGCTATTTCCGTTTTCGCGGCTTCGGCAGGAGGACGCATACTACGACGACCTGCGAGCCGAGTTCCGAATAGGGCCCGCCGCCTTCCAGCATCACATCCTATTCGGGGGAACACTTGACCGGAACACGGGCACAGAGGGTACCCAGACGGTATTCTCCGACCCAGTGAGCGAAGGCGTCCCCATCGACTACCGCGACCCGGTCTATCCGACCGTGTCACAATTACAGGAGATCGACAACGGAACGGTGCTATATCAAGGCACGTACCTGAGCGCCTACGGGCAGGACGAGATTGTGATTCTGCAGCGTCTCCGACTTAACGCCGGGCTCCGATACGACCATGATGCCATCATCGCTACTGACGAGGTTCCGGGCTCGACGCATGCGCACATCTCCGTGGCGGGACACAAGTTCAGCCCTAAAGCAGGAGCGAGCTTCCGCGTCCTCGATCCGGCGGATCCCGGCGCCACCCAATTGAGCGTCTACGCGGAATATGCAACAGCTTTCCGGCCGGGGAACGAGCCCGAGGACATTACGGTGGCGGTGAATCCGAAAAATCCGATCGCGCCTGAGGACATCACGAATTATGAAGGCGGCGTAAAAGGCAGCACGCTGAACGATCTCGTGGCCTTTGATGTGTCGGCTTTTAGTATGTTACGCGATGGGATCGAGATTCTTCTTCCGGGCCCGCACCCCAACACGTTCCTCACATCGCCTGGAGGCCATGAGCGGTTCAAGGGGATCGAGACGGACGTCGATCTGTTCCCCAGCTCGCACCTCTCGTTTCACGCCTTTTACGCATACTACGACGGGACCTACGGTCGGTTCACCTTCCAGCAGGGTGACACCCTGGTGAACCTGGAGGGTTTGCGCGTGAATCTGTCACCCCATCAGATGATTAACGCTGGCGGGAATTATGCTGTCGGCGCGTTCGATTTCACGCTCGCGGGGTACTACGAGGGCAACAAGGCGCTGGATCCGCAGAATATCTACCTCCTGCCACCGAGCTTCACGCTAAACGGTCGGGTGAGTTATCGCTGGCGCCAGTATACGGCCGCGGTCGGGGTGGACAATATCACTGATCGACTCAATTTCTACGACGGAGAGATCACCGCGCCACTGTACGCCTTTCCCGGGGCGCCGCGGCGTGTCATCGTCGAGCTCAGGGCTGCCTTTTAGCGGGCTGCGCAACCATTGTCTGACAGCGCGCGTAGGCTCAGTGGCGCAAGCCCGTTGCCGATCCGGCGTGCCGGTACGCAATGGATTGGACGTCGACGACTATGACACTAGTCACGGCGAGCAGATCAACGGCGCCGAGAACCGAGCAGCCGCGGAACCTGAAGCGCATGCTGTATTTGGCGCATCGATGGATCGGGATCGTACTTGGGATGATGGTCGCTGTCTGGTTTACAAGTGGCATCGTCATGATGTACTACCAGTGGCCCGCATATACCGAGTCGGAACTACTACGCCAGCTCCGGCCGTTTAGCCCGTCCTCCACGCTAGTTGGGTTCGCGATCGCCGAGCGCGTTGCCGAGGGTCGCTTAGACAGACTGACGTTTGCCCCGACCGTTACTGGCAAAACGCCGGTTGGCGGGCGTCTCATGCGATGGGGCGATCGGCTTGCATACCAGATTTGGGGTGAGCAGGGAGGGCATTGGGTCGAGCTCGCCCTGATCGACGCGCAATCAGGTGCCATCCTGTCGCCTGTCTCGCCATCTGCCGCGGCGGTTGTGGCGGCAGAGCGCGTGGCCCCCGGCACGCCGCTCACCAGCGTCGAGCTGCTGACTCGCGGCGACCACTACATGGAGAACCGGGATTACCGGCACGAATTTCCCGCGTATCGCATCCGGTTTGCCGATGCACCGAACACCGCGATCTACGTCGAGCAGCGCGGTGGAACCGCGTTCGGCGTGGCAACGCGGGCGACGCGCTTGACGACCTGGCTGGGGACCGTACCGCACTGGCTCTATTTTCAGTGGCTCTTGCAAGATCGCGAAGGACTCTGGAAGGTCCTGAGCATCGCGCTGCCTGCCGTCGGGATCTTGCTTGCGCTGACCGGAATTACGCTCGGATTCTGGCAGCTGTTTCCGAATCGCCGTCGTGGTCGGTGGCGGCCGACTGCATATCGTGGCGTGTCCAAATGGCATCACCTGGCCGGCGTCGTGTTCGGGCTGCTCGTCCTGACTTGGACGACGAGTGGCGTCCTCGAGAACCTGGGGACGTCGACACTCGCGCGCGACGGTCAAGCGTCCCGCGTGCGAGGAGGGCCCGTGCGGTGGGATGCGATCCGAGTCAGCGAGGCTGAAGCGATCGCACGACTTCCCGCAGCCGTAGCTATTGCGACCAGACCGATCGCGATGGATCTGCTCCAGTTCAGCGGTACTCCAGGCTATGACATCCACCTCGCGGACGGTGAAGAGTATTGGGTTGACGCAGTCGATGGGACAGTTCGGGGCGATATGACGGCTGATCAGGCTCTCGACGCATCCCGTCGGGTCATTGGCGAGTCAGCCCCGGTCGAAGGCGTCGTTCGCCTCACCCAGTACGACAGCTACTATCACGCCGGTCACGGCCGGCAACGCCATCTGCCTGTGTGGCGCGTACTTTTCGCCGACGCCGATCGGTCGGCGGTATACTTGGATCCGGTCAATGGTACACCGGTGGGCTTCGCCGACCGCGAGGCCCGTGCGTGGCGCTGGGCGCGTGACGGACTTCACGGGTTCGACTACCCGTTCCTGACCTATAGGCGCCCACTTTGGGATATAATCGTGCTGCCGCTTCTTCTTGGCGGCGCCGCGTCTGCTCTCACGGGCGCATGGCTGCTGGTGCGGCGCGTACGCCGGATCACGTAACGAGTGCAATTGTCATCGCGGATCTGATATTGCACAAGAGCTGGAGTGAGCCCCCTTAGCGCTCCTATACCTGGCTTGGCTGAAACCTCAAACCGGTGTCGGCCACGCAGGCAGCGGGACGCCCGCTGTACGCCGGTCGGCAGCCATTTGAGAGGACCTGCTATGGAGGCGAATCACCACGCCGCGCCGAGGTCCGTGACGGACTCGGGTCGGAGCGCCCTATGCGGAGCGCACGCCCTCAAGTGATCGGGCAGTCACCAGGGCGCCGGTCGGCTCCGATTGGGACACTCCCGGCAGCAATCGGGCCGAATTCAGAATGAACGTGAGTTCGGACGCCACATGGATGAACGCGGCAATCAGCGGGTTCAAATATCCAAACGCGGCGAGACCAACGCCGACCGTGTCGACGGCGAGCGTCCCGATAAAGTTGAAGCGG